>JAESGW010000031.1_pt1 | contig 506275 bp, 510 predicted proteins | sample 9269791 | NCBI WGS metagenome assembly JAESGW01 (sample SAMN16773120, study PRJNA677053) | algae metagenome | isolation source: Aphanocapsa lilacina HA4352-LM1 and co-occurring heterotrophs from near cave... | place: USA: Maniniholo cave, near Haena, Kauai, HI | collected 2009-07-28
AGGACCGGGTTGAACATACCTCTGGTGTACCTGTCGTGGCGCCAGCCGCGCAGCAGGGTAGCTATGTATGGACGGGATAACCGCTGAAAGCATCTAAGCGGGAAGCCTCCCTCAAGATAAGATTTCACAGGACCGTGGAAGACCACCACGTTGATAGATCGGATGTAGAAGCGCGGTAACGCGTGGAGCTAACCGATACTAATTGTCCTATTCGCACTTAAGAGTCCCGCCATCAACGACAAGCCTGAAAGGTTTGTCCGTAAATGACGGATGATTGATCAGACAGTATTGCACGGATATCGATTGAAACCCTTTTGACCTACGCCGGCTTCATTGCTTGGTGACCATGGCGTCAGTGACCCACCCGATCCCATCTCGAACTCGGACGTGAAACCTGACAGCGCCGATGGTACTATGGCTCAAGCCCTGGAAGAGTAGGACGTCGCCAGGCATTGTGGCCGGCGTAAGGTCGAAAGAAACCCATTCACAAAGTTAGAGGCCGGCAGCGATGCCGGCCTTTTGCTGTTTCGGCGATCGTTGCTGACGATCGCCGCTGGTTGACGCGGGATGGAGCAGCCCGGTAGCTCGTCAGGCTCATAACCTGAAGGTCGCAGGTTCAAATCCTGCTCCCGCAACCAACAAAAAGCCCGCCGTCCTTGGGGACGGCGGGCTTTTTGTTGTCCGCGTTGGATTGTGATTCGCCGGCCTGGCCGCTTTGGGGTGGAACGCCGACCTAGGCTTGCCCCTGCGTCAGGATGGTCGCAAGCTCCCTACGACCACCAGGTGACTGCTCCCAGAACGGAGATAGCTCGCCGGGAAATCTGTTCTGCAAATCTTCCAAGACCGGTTTTGCAAATGGTTCTGTCAAAACAACCAGCCAGCGATCGAGCGGGAACCCGGCGAGAGCGGCTCCGCAGATGACACTTTCGGCTTCCCGACCTACCCAACCATCGTCGGCTTCAGACAAGTCTCGCGCCAGCGCCCGCTCGAACCAAGCGTCCAAAAGCTCTGTTACCGCCCGCTGTTCGTCGGGAGTCCACGACCGCCAGCGTGCTAAGCCCAGCTTGTTCAGTACGATTTCTGGATTGTTGGCATTGCCCGGATTGCTAACAGATATTTCCAGAATGCGCGGGAGCAAGTATCGGAAGTCTCGATCGCTACCTATCGTATAATATACGCCCGACACATAGTGCCAAAGCGCTTCGCCCGTGATGTCCCTCAAGGGGGTTGTCAGCAAAACATCAACGTTTCGCGTACCGACACAACAAGGACATCCTTCTATCGCCGACGGTGCCGTCATCGAGAAATGGCGGTAGATCGCATCAATGGCCGCCCGAAGACGAGCATCGGCAAACGACATGGAACAATCGACCATGTGTTGAACATGGCGTTAGAAACCGATTGCCGCAACATGGGAAGTGGCGTGAGCGCCAGCCTGCTCATCTGGCGAACAGCTGGCCCATATCGGCAAAAGCCTTGAATTCGAGCGCGTTGCCCGCGGGGTCGAGGAGAAACATCGTCGACTGCTCGCCCGGTTGACCTGCAAAGCGCGTGTGCGGTTCGATCACGAAAGTCACGCCATGCGCGACCAGCCGGTCGGCGAGCGCCTGCCAGTCGGCGGGGGCCAGGATGACGCCGAAGTGCGGCACAGGCACCGCATGGCCGTCGACCGGATTATGTCCCGCGACACTGCCCTGCCGGTCGACGCGGTGTGCGACGATCTGGTGGCCATAGAGGTTGAAGTCGATCCAGTCGGCCGCGCTGCGTCCCTCGGCGCAGCCGAGGATGCCGCCGTAAAAATCGCGCGCGGCATCGAGGTCGTCGACCGGAAAGGCGATGTGGAAAGGGGTGAGCTCGGTCATCGCGCTATCCTGTCGCAAAAGGACGCGATTTGCCAGCCTCGCGGCTTGGGCTTCGGCGGCGACCATGCTAGGCGCGCGGCCATGTTGACGATCAATGGCCTTACCGTGCGCCTTGGCGGGCGCACCATCCTCGACCGCGCGAGCGCCAGCCTGCCGGGGCGGAGCCGCACGGGCCTGATCGGCCGCAACGGCGCGGGCAAATCGACCCTGATGAAGGTGATGATCGGCCAGCTCGAAGCCGACGAGGGCGGCATCGAAATGTCGCGCAAGACGCGCGTCGGCTATATCGCGCAGGAAGCGCCGAGCGGCACCGCGACGCCGTTCGAGACGGTGCTCGCCGCCGATAAAGAGCGCGCCGAGTTGCTCGCGGCGTCGGAGGTCGAGCGCGACCCGCACAAGCTGGGCGACATTCACGAACGGCTGATCGCGATCGATGCTTATACGGCGCCCGCGCGCGCCGCGCGCATCCTGATCGGACTCGGTTTCGACGAGGCGATGCAGGGCCAGCCGCTCGACAGTTTTTCGGGCGGGTGGAAGATGCGCGTCGCGCTCGCCGCGCTCTTGTTCTCGAACCCCGATCTGCTGCTGCTCGACGAACCGTCGAACCACCTCGACCTCGAAGCGACGATGTGGCTCGAAAGCTTCCTCAAATCCTATCCCGGCCAGCTTGTCGTGATCAGCCACGAACGCGACCTGCTCAACAATGTCGTCGACCATATCCTGCACCTCGAGGGCGGGAAGGTGACGCTTTATCCCGGCGGCTATAATGATTTCGAACGCCAGCGCGCCGAGCGGCTGGCACAGCTCGCCGCCGCCAAGGCCGCGCAGGATGCGCAGCGCGCCAAATTGCAGGATTATGTCGCGCGCAACAGCGCGCGCGCTTCGACCGCCAAACAGGCGCAGTCGCGCGCCAAGCAACTCGCGAAGATGCAGCCGATCGCCGCGGTCGCCGAAGATCCCAGCCTCGCCTTCGATTTCCCCAGCCCCGATGCGCTGAAACCACCGTTGATCACGCTCGATCTCGCGAGCGTCGGCTACACGCCCGGCGAACCGATCCTGACGCGGCTCAACCTGCGGATCGATCCCGACGACCGTATCGCGCTGCTCGGCCGCAACGGCAACGGCAAGACGACGCTCGCGCGCCTGCTCGCGGCGCAGCTGACGCCGATGGACGGCGCGATGGCAGCGTCGGGCAAAATGCGTGTCGGCTATTTCACGCAGTATCAGGTCGAGGAACTCGACGGCAGCGACACGCCGCTGGGCCATATGACGCGCGTGATGGCGGGGAAGACGCCGGGTGCGGTGCGTGCGCAATTGGGGCGCTTCGGCTTCTCGGGCAACAAGGCGACCACCGAGGTCGGCAAGCTGTCGGGCGGCGAACGCGCGCGGCTCGCGCTCGCGCTGATCACGCGCGATGCGCCGCATCTGCTGATTCTCGACGAGCCGACCAACCACCTCGACGTCGATGCGCGCGAGGCGCTGGTGCAGGCGCTCAACGGCTTCGACGGCGCAGTGCTGATCGTCAGTCACGACCGCCATATGCTCGAGCTTACCGCGGACCGATTGGTGCTCGTCGATGGCGGCACCGCGCGCGAATTCGACGGCAGCATGGACGATTATGTCGCTTTCATCCTCGGCAAATCGGCGGCAAATGACGACGCCAAGGGGGCAACCGCCAAGCCGAAGGACGCAAAAGCCGCGCGGCAGGAAGCGGCGAAGGCGCGCGAGGCACAGGCGGCGCTGCGCAAAAACGCGAAGGAGCTGGAAGCCAAGGCCGGAAAGCTCGCGCAGCAGATTTCGGCGATCGACCGCGCGATGTTCGACCCCGCGGGCGCCGAACCCGCGCTCGCGAAGCTGACGATGGGCGACCTCGCGCAGCGCCGCGGGAAGCTCGCGGCCGAGCTGGAAGCGGCGGAGGCGGCGTGGATGGATGCGTTGGAGGCGATCGAGACCGCGGCGGCTTGATTCCCATGATGTCGTCATCCCGGCGAAGGCCGGGATCTCGCCATGGGCGCTGGACCGCGACGGCGAGACCCCGGCCTTCGCCGGGGTGACGATATGGGGCGACGGACCACATTGACTCGCCTTCCCCAATCCATCATAATAGTTTCAATTGAAACCATATGAGGGAATGACCATGGCCGACCTGTTCGAAAACCCGCTGGGCCTCGACGGCTTCGAGTTCGTCGAATTTTCGGCACCCGAAAAGGGCGTGCTCGAACCCGTTTTCGAACGCATGGGCTTTACCCGCATCGCGCGGCACCGCTCGAAAGACGTCGAGCTATGGCGCCAGGGCGACATCAATCTGATCGCCAATTACGAACCCAAGTCGCCCGCGGCCTATTTCGCCGCCGAGCATGGCCCGTCGGCGTGCGGCATGGGCTGGCGCTGCCGCGACGCCGCCAAGGCCTATGCCGAAGCGATCGAGCACGGCGCCGAGCCGGTCGAGGTCAATCCCGGGCCGATGGAACTCCGCCTTCCCGCGATCCGCGGCATCGGCGGTTCGATCATCTATCTGATCGATCGTTATGGCGACGACCTCAGCATCTACGACATCGACTTCGTGTACGAGGAGGGCGTCGATCGCCATCCGGTCGGCGCGGGGCTGAAGCTGATCGATCACCTGACGCACAATGTCTATGGCGGCCGCATGGCGCATTGGGCGGCGTTTTACGAGCGCATCGCGGGTTTCCGCGAGATCCGCTATTTCGACATCAAGGGTGAATATACCGGGCTGACGTCGAAAGCGATGACCGCCCCCGACGGCAAGATCCGCATTCCGCTGAACGAAGAAGGCGCGGGTGGCGGCGGCCAGATCGAGGAATATCTCCGCGCCTATAATGGCGAGGGCATCCAGCACATCGCCTTTGCCTGCGACGATCTCTATGCCGCGTGGGACAAGCTCAAGGCGCTCGGCAACCCCTTCGCGCCGGCGCCGCCCGAAACCTATTATGAAATGCTCGCCGAACGCCTGCCCGGCCATGGCGAACCCGTCGACGAACTGAAATCGCGCGGCATCCTGCTCGACGGATCGACGGCCGAAGGCGACCCGCGGCTGCTGCTGCAGATTTTCGGGCAAACGGTGATTGGCCCCGTCTTTTTCGAATTCATCCAGCGCAAGAAGGACGAAGGGTTCGGCGAGGGCAATTTCACCGCGCTGTTCAAGTCGATGGAACTCGACCAGATCCGCCGCGGCGCGCTCGAGGTTAAAGAGGACGCTTGATCCTTGCCGACCAAGCACACCTCGATCGACGCTTTTCTGGCCGCACTCACGGCCGAACAGCGTCCCATCATCGACAAGCTGCGCGAACTTGGGGGGCGCGCTGCCGATGGGGTGAGCGAGCATATTAAGTGGAATGCCCCAAGCTTCTGTATCGACGGTGGCGACCGCATCACGCTGGGCCTCAGTCCGAAGGGCGTCGCCCGGGTCGTGCTGCACCGCGGCGCGAAAGCGCAGGAGGACAGGAGTTTCCGCTTCGACGATCCCGCCGGACTGATTCAGTGGCAGGCGGCGGATCGCGGAGTCCTGCATTTCGCTACATTCGACGATCTGATCGACAAGGAAAGCGCGGTCGGCGACATTTTCGCGCGCTGGATGGAGATGACAAGATGACGAGTCCGATCAAATTGGGCGGCGTCCACCACGCCGCCTACCGCTGCAAGGACGCGAAGGAGACGGTCGAGTGGTACGAGGCCATGCTCGGCATGAGCTACACGACCGCCTTTGCCGAGGATCATGTGCCGTCGACCGGCGAATATGATCCCTATATGCACGTCTTCCTCGATGCCGGGAACGGCAACATCCTCGCCTTTTTCGAGCTGCCCAACCAGCCCGAGATGGGGCGTGATGCGAACACGCCGCAATGGGTACAGCATCTGGCGTTCAAGGTCGGCAGCTATGACGAACTGACCCAGGCGAAGGCGCATCTGGAAGCGAACGGCGTCGACGTGCTCGGTCCGACGCACCACGGTATCTTCAAATCGATCTATTTCTTCGATCCCAACGGCCACCGCGTCGAGCTGGCGTGCGACATCGGCACCGACGAGCAATATGCCGAACTGAAGCGCGTCGCTCCGCTGATGCTCGAGGAATGGAGCCGGACCAAGAAAGCGCCGCGCCACGCCGACTGGCTGCACACCGCCGCGAACGAATAGCGCGCTCAGAATTTCCGCGAAAAACTGACCAGATCGGCGTCGGGGTCGCCGTCGCCGCAGATCAGCCCGCGCAGCATCTGCGCCGCCATCATCGAAAAGGTGATGCCGTTGCCGCCAAATCCCATCGCCGCATAGCAATTGGGCATCCGTGGAATGCGCCCGATCGTCGGGGTGCCGGTTCTGCTGTCGCCGAAACTGCCCGCCCACGCATGGACCGGGGTGGGATCGATCATCGGCAGCAGCGCGCCGAGCTTGCGTGATAGGGTTGCGGTCTTTGCCGCAATCTTGGCATCGCGTTCGTCCGCATCGCTGATCTCCTCATCCTCGCCGCCGCAGATCACTTCGCCCGCCGGGGTAGTGCGGATATAGAGATAGGGGTCGGCCGCCTCCCAGATCATCGCCGCGGTCGGCCAGATCGCGCGTGGCTGCGCCTTCGTCGCGATCGACCAGCTCGATATGATCTTGTTTCCCTTGCGGGGCACGCCTTTCATCATCTCATAGCCCGTCGCGACGACCAGATAGCGCGCCCGAATTTCTCGCCCGTCGGCGCTCTGCAGCGTCACGCCGCTCTCGCTTGGCGCCACGTCGCAAATGTCGACCGGGCTATAGACCCGCGCGCCGCGGCCGATCGCGACATTCAGATACCCCGCCGCCAGCTGGCGCGGATCGGCCGAATAATTGCCGAAGCCGATGATCGCATGGCGCCCCTTGATGCCATAGCGATCCTGCACCGCAGCGGGTTTCAGCAGCTCGATCTCGAACCCCGCGCGACGCCGCGCCTCGGCTTCGCGCGCCAGCCCCTCGGGATCGAGCACATTGCCGTGCAGATAGATCGACCCGCGCGTTGCGGCATCGACTTTCAGCCCCAGCCGCTCGGTTCGCTCGCGCAGCGCATCGACCGACTGGCGCGACCGGCGCCATAGCCGCTCGGCACGGTCGCGGCCGATCTGCCCGGCCAGCAGCGACAGCGGCGTGTCGATTTCATATTGCAGCATCGCGGTCGATGCCGCGGTCGATCCTTCGAGCGGGCCGCGGCGATCGACCACGACCACCTGCAACCCCGCCTCCGACAGCGTTTCGGCGATCAGCGCGCCCGAAATTCCGGCGCCGATAATCACGACATCGCAGCGGACGTCCCGCATCAGGGGCTGGACCGGAACGCTCGGGCGGCGCCGAGCCGACCAGATCGACTGGCCGGTGCGCAGATCGCGGTGGTGCGTCGCGGACGCTGCGTTCGCGCGTGCGGAAGTTTTGGTCATGGGATGCTCCGTGCCGCGGCCTTGGCGACACGCATCTAATCCACGGGACCGGCGCCGGGTTGCACGCCTTGTGCCGGGCGACCCGATGCTGCCCGGCTCAGTGCCGGAAATGCCGCATCCCGGTGAACACCATCGCCAGCCCCGCCTCGTTCGCGGCCGCGATCACCTCGTCGTCGCGGATCGATCCGCCCGGCTGGATCACGCAGGTTGCGCCGGCCTCGACCGCCGCAAGCAGCCCGTCGGCGAAGGGGAAGAAGGCATCGCTCGCGACCGCGCTGCCGACGGTGCGCGGCTCGGCCCAGCCGTGCGATTCCGCAGCTTCGCGCGCCTTCACCGCGGCGATGCGCGCGCTGTCGCGGCGGTTCATCTGCCCGGCGCCGATGCCTGCGGTCGATCCGCCCTTGGCATAGACGATCGCGTTCGACTTCACATGCTTGGCAACCGTCCAGGCGAACAGCGCGTCGGCCAGTTCCTCGTCGGTCGGAGCGCGGTCGGTCACGACTTTCAGGTCGGCGCGGGTGATCCGGCCATTGTCGCGGCTCTGCGCCAGCCAGCCACCGGCGATCGTCTTCATCATCAGCCCGCCGCGCGCCGGATCGGGCAGCTCGCCGGTGAGCAGCAGGCGGAGGTTTTTCTTTTTCGCGAATACGGCGCGCGCATCGGCGTCGGCGTCGGGGGCGCAGACGACCTCGGTAAAGATGCCGCTGATCGCTTCGGCAGTCGGTCCGTCGAGCGGCCGGTTGACCGCGATGATGCCGCCAAACGCCGACACATCGTCGCATTTCAGCGCCGCGTCATAAGCTTCGGTCAGGCTGGCGGCGGTCGCGACGCCGCACGGATTGGCGTGCTTGACGATGACGCAGGTCGGATCGGCCGCGCGGAATTCGGCGACGAGTTCGAGCGCGGCGTCGGCGTCGTTGATGTTGTTATAGCTGAGTTCCTTGCCCTGCACCTGCTCGGCCTGCGCGATCCCGCGCGCCGACGGACCGGCGGGCAGATAGAGCGCGGCCTGCTGGTGCGGGTTCTCACCATAACGCAGTTCGTTTGCCAGCTTGGCAGTCAGCGGCAGCGTATCGGGGAAGAGCTTGCCCTGGTCGGCGAAGGCGAACCACGAGGCGATCATCCCGTCATAGGTCGCGGTATGCGCGAAGGCGGTCGCGGCGAGCCGCTGGCGCAGGTTAAGCGTCGTCGCGCCGCCGTTCGCATCCATCTCGGCGATCACCGCGGCATAATCCTCGGGCTCGGTGACGATGTTCACGAACGCGTGGTTCTTCGCCGCCGAGCGCACCATTGCGGGGCCGCCGATGTCGATATTCTCGATAATCTCGTCGCGCGCCGCGCCCTTCGCGACGGTCGCGGCAAAAGGATAGAGGTTGACGACGACGAGATCGATCGCGCCGATTCCATGCGCGTCCATCGCCGCGACATGCGCCGCATCGTCGCGCACCGCCAATATGCCGCCGTGAACGGTCGGGTGCAGCGTCTTGACGCGCCCGTCCATCATTTCGGGAAAGCCGGTGAGGTCGGCGACATCGAGCACGGTGTGTCCCGCCTCGCGCAGCGCCTTTGCCGTGCCGCCGGTCGATACCAACTCGACCCCGTGACGAACGAGCGCGGCGGCCAGTTCGGCGAGCCCCGCCTTGTCGCTGACGGACAAAAGCGCGCGGCGGACGGGAACAAGGTCGGTCATGGGGAAGGTCCAAACTGGATGGAGAAGGGGATTTGCGGGGCGCCTTATCGCGTGATATGCCGCACTTCAAGCAAAGCCGGACAGTCGAAACGCGGCATGCGCCTTCTGGAGTCGTGTTCGTAGATCCTTGGGGGGATTCTGGAATGCGATATGCACCCTTTCTTGTGACGATGGCGACTGCCTTGGCCGTCGTCCCCGCCGCTGCCAGTGGGCAGGCGTCAGCAAATGCCGAGCAGCTGGCGATCATGCCCCGGCTCGATTTGCTGCTTCCCTATCAGGATCGGCCCGACGGTTTTCCGGTCGGCCCCTGGTCAAAACCGTCATTGCCCCCCGAATTGCGCCAGTTGATCACGCTCAACGACCTCGTGCCGCGCAACGCCGATGGCGTTCCTTTGGTTTTTGAACGGCGCGGATGGTTCGAACGCGTATCGCTGCCCGACGTCGCGGCCAGCAAATTGGAACAGGCGGTTCAGGGGCTTGCGTTCGACTGCCGTTTCGTTGCCGCCCAATGCGTACGCAGCAAACGTTTCGAAAGCGCGGCGGCGGGGCTGCGCCAAGCGCATGCCGCCAATCCGGCGTGCAGCACGGCGGCGAAAAATTTTGACCCCTATTATGCCACCGGCCAGCCGCCGGCCCCGATCGCGGCCGCCTTTGATCTGGAATGCCTGGGCAGCTTTGCACGCCGGGTGAAGGGTGTCGTCGCCGAGGATGCGCCGGACATTCCGGCGCTGTTCCGCACCGGCGGCGCGCGCGGCGACGTGCAAGGGGCATTGCGCCTGATCGCGATACTGGAAGACGACAACGGACCTTTTTGCGGCGGCCTTTTGCAGGAGGGCGGAAAACTGGTCACGGCCCGCCATTGCCTCACGCACAACCGGGCCAGTTTCGATCGGGGACGGGTGCGGGTGCGATCGGCCGATGGCACGCTGGGTCCATGGACCGTCAGTGCGCCGCCGCCGGTTGCGGCGGCAAGTTCGGGGTTCGACGTTGCCGCCGACTGGATCGTCATGACATTTGCGGCGGACCGCTCCTATCTGCTGCCCCATCACAAAGTGGCGCAGCTGGAGGATTTCGGCGAGCTGACGCTGGCGGGTCATTATGCCTATTTTCAGGCGGTGTCCTATGCCGACGGCTATGACGGCCCGGGTTGGGCGTTGGGACTGCGGTTCCCCAAAACCGGCTTCTGTCGCCCGATCGAAATCGTCAGCGGGTGCCTGCAAATCAGCTGTCAGACGGTGCGGGGATTTTCAGGGATGCCCCTGTTCGCCAAGGCGTCGGGCGATGCGGGAAGTCCGCTCCACATCGTCGGTTTCGTCAGCGGCGGAAATTGGGAGGGAGCCAAATGCACGACGCTGGTTCCCGGCGAAACATTGGCGGTTTCCGCGGACGTGGTGAAGCTGAACTGATCTTTGGGGGAATATGATGACATATAATCAGGGATTTCGTGTCGCCGCGTCGGCGCTGGCGATGTCGATGGCGTCGATCGGACCGACGGCCGCCGCCGAGCGGGCGGAGGATGTCGCCAATGTGCGGATGTTTTCCCACGACAGCTGCCCGCTCAGCCAGTTCAAGCAGGAGGATGCGTCGGCCGGAACGCAGGAATTTCTGGGTGCGGTGATGGCTGGCCTGTTGTCGGGCCTGGTCGGCAACCTGGTCCAATCGGGATTGAACGCCGCGGGCGATGCGCTGGAACAGGCGTCAAAGGAAAAGGCGATCGGCATCGAGGGGACAGCCAGTTTCAACGCCTATGCCGTCAGCCTGCCCGACGCCAAGGTGCGCACCGCGAGGCTCGGCGGCCGGCCGCAATGCCTGATCCTCTATTCGGCCGACGAGGGGCCGGACATGCGTCCGATCTCGGAAATTCCAGGCGCGTTAGGCGGCATCAGGTTGGACCAATATGCCGCTTTCGAAAACGGCATGCTCCGGACTGCGGAGGACAATCTGCTGCGCCGGAATGGCGTCACGGCCATTCCGCGCATCTATGTCGAAGCCGCGGTGATCCCGGGGGACGAGGGGTTGCGGATCGAACCGCGTCTGGTCTGGTACCGAAAGGCGCCCAAGGGGGCGCCGACCAAAAAGGCGGCGGCGGAACTCCACCTCAGTCTGGCGGTGCCGGGCCTGCCGACCGACAACAACCAGATCGGCACCATCTTTGCCGGCGCACGCGTGCAGCTCCCGCCCGTCCAGCCCGGCGGCGTGCTGGACCGGCTGGCCTTGGCCAACCGCCGATCGGTCTATTTGCCGCTTCGCCCCACGGCCGGTTATGTTGCCGACCAACTGGCGGCAACCAATGCCACCTTCGCGGCGCTGACAACGGCGAAGAGCGAGAAGAAAAAGGCGGATCGCACGCTGGAGGCAGCGCAGCGCAAGCTTGCCGCGAAACCCGGCGACGCCGATGCAAAAGAGGCGGTTACTGTGGCGACCGTAACCGCGGAGGACGCCAAGGAAGCCGAGACGCTCGCCCAGAAAAGCGTCGACGATCTCAAGGCGCAGGCGGACATGCTGAAGGCCGGTCTCGGCGTCACCAATGCCAAGATGCGGTTCGTGGTCATTCGCGCTCCCAACGCGTTCGGTCTGGCGCTCGCCAAGGCGCTCAAGAGCCAGGCCGAAACGACCGGCACTGCGGTGGCGAAGGGACTGGGCGACGAACTGAAGGCGAAACCCGACTGGGTCGCCGACGACACCGCTTATGTCACCGCCCTGAACGAGGTAGCGACGAAGCAGCGCGCCTATGACGACGCGGCCGCGAAAGGCGATGCGGCGGCGATGGCGGCGGCCGCCAGCGACCTGACAATTGCGAAGGCCAAGCTGAATCAGGCCGCGGCTACGATCAACCGTCCGATCCCTTATCCGCATCTGTTCTGATCGAACGCCAGACCCGGCACCGCCGCCTGAATGCGCGACGGTGCCGGATCGCTTACAATCCCAGCGCCGCGGCGATCTGGTCCCAGCGCATCAGCTTGAAATTCTGGGCTTTGGTGCCGTTGTCGCCATCCTGCGCGATGAAGATGCCATCGGGATAGGCCGGGCCGAAATTGCCCGCGACCGCTTCGATCCCGTCGGTCTCGCTGGTCGCGCCGAACGCGCCCGCGGTGACCGCGAAGCGGCCGATATAGTCGATGCCGGGCAGGCGGTAGACGGCATAGGCATTGTCGCCCTGGCTCGACGCGATCAGGTAGCGCTGGCCCTTGTGGTCGATCGTCGCCAGCCCTTCGAGGTCGGCCACGAGCCGCTGGTTGTCGATCGGCGCGACGAGGCGCGCGGCGGCGCCCTTGCCTTGTTGTTTCAGCTCCCACAACCCGCCGACCTCTTCGCCGACATAGAGCGTGTCGCCGTCGAAGACGCAGCCTTCGGACTGGGTCGGGATCTTGTGTTCCCACTCGATGCTGAAGGTCGGCGCGCCACCCGCGGGCAGCCCCACCGTGCCGACGCGCACGCTGCCGTCCTTGACGATCAGCGCCGCGATGATCGGTTCGCCCGGCGCGCTTTTCTTGACGCACAGGCCATAGGCTTCGCCCGGCCCCGCGGGCGCGCGACCGAGCGCGGTGATCGCAGGGGCCGCGCCGTCGAGGCGGAACACTGCGAGATGCGCGTTCGCCGCGTCGTTGCGGTCGCTGGCGACGATGATATCGCCCGCCATGTCGACATTGTTGACCAGCCCGCCCTTGATGAAGGCGAGCTCCTTGCCGGTCAGGTCATAGACGTGCAGCCCCGCCTTCTTGTCGGTCGCGATAATCAGCGCGCGGTCGGGATTGGCGGGATCGACCCAGACCGCCGGATCGTCGGCGGCGTCGGCGCGGTTGGTGCCGACCGGCTGCGTCTCGCCGGTCGCGGTCACCTGCACCGGCGGCAGGCCGGTGATCGCCGGTCCGCTCGCGGCGCAGCCCGCCAGAGCAGCGGCGGCGACGCAGGTTGTCAGCGGTTTCAGCATCCCGATCATCGTCATTCCCTTATGCTATTTGCCCGTCGCGACGCAGCGTCCGCCGTCGGGGCCGACCTCGCCCTTGCATGTGCGCGCGGCGATCGTCGGCTCGCTGATTTCGCTCAGCCGGTTGCCCGCGGCGGTGCGCTCGAGGGTGAAACCATCGTACAGGCTGCCCGTCGCGGTAAAAGTGCGGAATTTCAGCCGCCGCGGTTCGACATCGACGATCTGGTAAAGTTCGGTGGCTTCGGCAATCTTGTCGGGCTGGTCGGGCGCCCGCGTATTCAGCCGATACATTTTCGATCCCGTCACCGACACCAGGTAGACCGGCCCCTGAACGCTGCCGTCGGCGCGCGCCTTGGCGCTCGCCGTGCGCCCGGCTTCGGACGTCAGGCGGCTGTAGCAATGGTCGTGGCCTTGCAGCACCAGATCGACCTTGCGTGTCTCGAACACCGGCTTCCACGCCGCCTTGACCTCCGCGGTGTCGTTCGGCCGCGCACAGGTGAAGACCGGCTGGTGGAACAACACGACGTTCCAGTTCGCCTTGCTCGCGGCGAGCGTGGCGTCGAGCCACGCGGTCTGTTGTTCCATCGACCCCAGGTCGATCGCCGCGGTGCCGTCGAGGACGATGAAGCGCACCCCCTGATAATCGACATAATAGGTTGTCGCCTTTACCGGATCGGCGCCGTTCGCCGGTAGCGCGAATTGCGCGGGCCAATAGGGGCCAAGGCGGCGGCTTTCGGCGCCGCCCGGCAGGATATGGTCGACATATTCGTGATTGCCGGTCGCCGGAAGCTGCGGAACCATCGCATAATGATGGCCGCCCGCCTGGTTCCATTCGCCCCATTCATCGTCATGGTCGAGGTCGTCGCGTTGCCCGACCAGATCCCCGGCGTGGAGCGTCAGGCGAATGTCGCCATGCGCATGAAACGCCTGCCGGATCACGCGGCTGGCATAGGTCAAAATGCCGTTCTGGACGTCGCCCAGATAGAGGAAGCGAAACGGCTTGGCTTCGGCGGCGGCGGTGCGGAACTGATGCCATTCGCTCCACCCCGCGGCGCCCCTGACCCGATAGGCATAGACGGTGTCGGGGGTCAGGCCGGTGAACCGGACCTGATGGTACAGCGCCCGGCCATAGCTGCTGTCGACCGGCCGCGACGTGCCGGTGATCAGCACCGCCTTTTCCTCCAGCGTCGGACCGTCGACCGACACCGCGAGCTGGGCCTGGGAAGCGGCCTGCGCGGTGTCGGTGCGATAGGCGACCGCCATGTCGCGCGCCGGGTCGGCGCCCGGCGTCAGGACAATGCGGTCGGGAAGATTCTTGGGGGCGTAGGGCAGGCCCGCCGAGCGGGGGATGGGCTGGCCATCCTCCGTTTGCGTCACGATCGGAAAGCCGGTCGTCGGCGGCGCTGCCGCCGCCACCGCGCCCGCCAGCATGGCGACCGACAGCGACAGCAGCGTGACCGATGTTTTGCCGAAACGCGCCACCGTCACCCTCAGAAGCTCGCTGTAACGCCGAACTTCGCCGTCCAGCTGTATTTCTCATATTGCAGGATACGCTTGGCGCCGGCGAAATTCTGATAGGCGAAATAGGGCGCGTCGGTGACGTTGACCCATTCGGCAAACAGGCGGACGCCCTTGGTCACGCGCAGCTTGGCCGACAGGTCGAGCTGGAAATGCTGGTCGACGATGCGGTCTTCCTCCGCGCTGCCGCCCAGTTCGTCGAGATATTTGTCGCGATAGGTGCCCGCCGCGCGCAGCGACAGCGGTCCCTTTTCATAGCCCAGCACCGCGTTGAACGTATGCTTCGAAGCGGACGGCAGCGTGATGCGGCGCGGATCGGTCAGATTGTCGCCGTCGAACACCGTCCCCTTGGCATCGGTATAGGTATAGTTGGCGTTGATCAGCAGCCCGTCGAACGGCGACGGCAGCGATGCGAAACGGTGCGAGAAGGAAAGCTCCAGCCCCTTCACCTTGGCGGTTTCGCCGTTCACGAAGGTGGTCGCGCTTTCATAATCGACGCCGAACACGCTGCCCGGTTCGGGGTCGTTCAGCGTGACGACAAAATCCTTGATCGATTTCCAGAACACCCCCGCGGTCAGCGCCGAATTATTGCCGAAATACCATTCGGCCGACGCATCGATGTTCCACGCGCGATAGGGGCGGAGGTTCGGGTTGCCGAACTCGGCTTCGTCATCCTCGTTCACCAGCACGCGCGGGGCGAGGTTCGACAGCTTGGGGCGCACCAGGCTCTTGTAACCGGCCAGACGCAGCACGGTGTTGCGCGCGGGTTCGTACCGGAGCGTCAGGCTGGGCAGCCAGTCGGTGTAGCTGCGCGTGACGCGGTTGGGGGTGACGAACACATCGTCGCCGTCGGTCTGGGTGACAAAGGCGCGGATGTCGTTGCGCGTGCGTTCGACGCGCACGCCGCCGATGATACGCAGCTCGCTGTTGTCGAAACGGCCGAGCAGATATCCGGCCAGCACATCCTCGTCGATCGCATAGTCGGACGCTGCCGAATTGATCGCGGTATCGACGTCGCCGATTTCGAAATTGTCGCGGTTCTGGTTGAAGAAATCGGTCGGACCGCGCTGGCTGGGGAGCGGCCCCAGATCGAGGATGCGATAGGTCTGGCCGCCGAGCACGTCGGCCAGGGTGTAATCGCCGTCATAACCGTCGAACAGAATGCCGTCGAAGTTATAGGTCTTTTCGCGCCAGCGCGATTTCACGCCGCCCTGAACGGTAAAGGTGCCGTCGGTCAGCGCAAATTCGCGCGCCACATCGCCGCGCAGCGTGAATTCGCGGTCGCGCGCATCCGAGAGGACGCTTTGCTCCAGTTCGTTGAAACCATATTCGGCGGGATCGTTGAACAGCGCCGTGTTGCCCGACACGGTGAAGATCGGGCGGCGGGGATCGGCATAGTCGAAATTCAGGTCGACGCCGTCGCCGTCGAACCGCGCGCGAAAACGGGTCGGGTCGATCGAGCCATTCTCGCGCTCGCTCGCCTCGGCCCAGGCGGCCGCATAGGTCAGCTTCCACGGCCCGGTTTCGGTCTCGCCGCCCACGGTGACCGACTTGATCTTCTGCTCCTCGTACCGGTCCTTCATCCGGCGGCGCACTTCGATCCGGCCGTCCTCGTCGGTGAAAAAGGCCGAGGTGCCCGAGCTTTGCGCGGCCACCGGTTGCTCGTCCATGATCAGGATTACGTCGCCGCGATATTCCTGATCGGAAAACTGGCTATAGATGCCGCGGGCATAAAGCTTGGTCGAATCGCTGGCGCGGAAATCGAGGTTTAGCGTCGCGCCGATACGCTCGCGTTCGACGTCATAATCGCGATATTGCAGCTCCTCGGCATAGGCGATGCCGTCGTCGCTGACCGTCCAGTCGGCGCCCTCGATATTGTCGCTTTCGAACTTGCGGCGATAATAGCTGACGCCCCCCGCGATACCGAAATTCTCGCTGATGCGGGTCGAAAAATCGAGGCTGCCCTTGGGGGTCAGCGCGTCGGCATAATTGTTGTAGCTGCCCTCCAGCTTGACCGAGAGCAGGTCTTTGCGGCGGTCGAAGGCGCTGGTGGTGTTGATCTCGATCGACGCGCCGATCGTGTCGGCGTCCATGTCGGGGGTCAGCGATTTCTTGACCTCGATCGATTCGATCAGTTCGGCGGCGACGACGTCGAGCGCGACCGATCGCACATCGCTTTCGGGCGCCGGAATGCGCGTGCCGTTGATCGACGCGGCGTTGAGTTCGGGGTCAAGCCCGCGCACCGACACGAAACGGCCTTCGCCCTGGTCGGCCAGGATGTTGATGCCGGGCAGGCGGCGCAGCGATTCGGCGACATTCTGGTCGGGGAACTGGCCGATCGCGTCGCGGGTCAGGACGCTTTCGACGCCGTCGGCGGCGCGCTGGCGCGACAGGCTGCTCGACAGGCTGGCCGACTGGCCGACGACCAGGATGGTGCCGTCGGTCCCGAGCAGGATATTGGCGCTGACGCTGCCGGTTTCGGCGACGGTGACGGTGCGCGTCACCACATCGGCGCCGCTGTAGCGCGCCTCCAGCGTATAGGTGCCGGCGGGGACGTCGGTGAAACGAAAGCTGCCGTCGCGGCCCGCTTCGACAACGCGACCGAGCTCGACGATCCGTACTTCGGCGCCCTGCAGCGCGCGCGTTTCGCTGGCGTCGGAAACCGTGCCGGTGATTTCGGAAGCGATGGCGGCGGTGGGCAGGACGGCAGCCAGCGAAAGGCAGGTGCCGAGCAGGAAGCGCGAACGAACGGTGTGCAGCTGGAACATGGAGACCCCCAAGGTGAAAAGGTCGCCGGGTCCTGTTGGCTCCCGGCGAGTCGAGGGGGCGAGTGACAGCGCATGATGACCGCTGTGTTACGTCACTGTCACACGAATGACATATGGCGCCGTGGTCGCACGGCAAGCGCTGGGGATTGCGCGCAAATGCGCCGCCAAAGAAATTTTGCTGCGCGGCGGTTCAGCCGATATGCTTGAAAATCCAGCCGATGCTGATCCCGCCCGCGGGTGCGGCGCCGGTGATGACCAGCTGTTCGGTCGGGTGCGGGCGGCCGTCGCCGTCGACCCACAGGCTTTCCTCGATATCGAGCGCGCCGTCGCTGGTCCGGAACTGCCACAGCGGCCCGCCGCTGATGCGCAGCAGCGCCCCCAGCTTGTCGGCGGTCAGGCTGGCCGAGATATTGCGGCCGAGGTGAAAGCGGATCGCGAAATGCTTGTCGCCCTTGCGCCGGCTGCGCGGGGCGGGCAGCAGCATGTCCTCGCCGCGCAGCTCGCGCCCGTTCGGCGACAGGATGAGCAGGCGGCGGTGGATCAGCCCGTGGCGCCGTGCATAGCCGTCGTGGCTCATCTCGACGCGGCTGCCCTGCGGCGTTTCGCGGCGGTCGAGCTCGACCTCGGTCACGCCCTTGCCCAGCGATCCGCTCGCCAGGATCGCGGTCGAATTGGTGTCGGCCAGGATCAGCGTCGAATGCGCCGCGGTGGTGCGCAGCCCGCGCGCCAGGTCGGCGGGAATCGTCGCGCCGGTCAGCGCCGCGCCGCCGCAATTGACGACGATGCGTTCGTCGCCGTCGCTGAGTTCGAACGCCAGCGTCGATGCGCAGCCGGCCTCGGTAACGCGCGCGATCGGCGGCGGCGCCGCGTCGGCGAGCAGCACGACCTTGTTCGCGACGAGGCGCTGATATCCCCAGTCGCGCGCCTGTTTCAGCGGCCGGGTGCGCACCCCGCTCGCGGTGACAATCGCCTGGACCTGCGCGGCGGCGGTGGCGCCGCTACCCTGCCAATTGCCCATGCCGCCGTCGCTGTGCAGCAGCCCCAGCAACGCCGGGACGGCGCGCGCCAGCACTTCCTGCACAAACGGCGGCACCTCGATCCGGCGCATGTCATAGACGCGGGCGAGCATCGACAGCGCCATGATCGCGTCGAGCTGCGCTTGCGGCGAGCGCGAAATATTGCCGCCGTCGGCGTAGAAGCTCGTCTCCAGCACTTTGCGCAGCCCGGCTTCGCCAAACACCTGCCGTGGCTCGCCGCCGGGCATCAGCAGCGACGCAGCAACGATGCCGACCCACGCGACCATCTGCCCGGTGCCCGGCCGCGTCTTGTCGGCGACGCGATCGAGGTGGCGTGCCGCGCGCGCGAGATGGTTGAGCACTGCCGAGCGATAGACGAGGTCGCTCGACGACAGGATCAGCGGCGCGTGCGCGGCCCAGAACAGGATGCGCCATCCCGTATTGTCGGCGCGCCACGCGGGTTCGCTCACCGTCTCGCCATGCGTGCCGAGCCAGTGCCGCACCACCGCCTCGGCGATCGGCGCCCCGTCGGCGCGGGTGCCGGTCGCGGACAGGTCGCGCAGCCAGGCAAAGCTGTGCAGATAATCGGCAAAGGTCGGCGCGACGCCCAGATTGGCAAAGTCGAGCTCGCCCAGCGGCAGCTTCAGCCCGCGGTGCAAAAAATGCCCGGCGCGGATTGCGGTACTGGCGCGCGTGTCGCCCGGCACGGGATCTGCCGGCACACCCAGCAATTTCAGCGGGAATCGCCCCTTCAGCCGAAAGGCGTGGAGCGGGGTGCGCCAGGTTAGCCGCGTGATCGCATTGGCCAGCCGGTCGCCCAGCGACAATCCCTTGTCGGCGGGCAGGCGGATCAACCGCTTGCCGGGTTCGATCGTATCGTCGATCGGCGGCGCGTCGTCAGCCAGGTCGAGCGGCGGGTCGGCAGGGGCCGAAGTCAACGGTCTCCCCTCCATCGATCAGGCGCCCCGCAGCCGCCGGATGTTGTCGGCATAGGCGTCCGGGCCGCCTTTGAAGGTCGCGGTCCCCGCCACCAGCACATCGGCCCCGGCGGCAATCGCGAGCGGCGCGGTCCCGGCATCGATACCACCATCGACCTCCAGCCGGATATCGCGGCCGCTCTTGTCGATCATCTTGCGCACCGCTTCGATCTTGCGCAGCTGGCTGGTGATAAAGCTCTGGCCGCCAAAGCCGGGGTTGACGCTCATGATCAGCACCAGGTCGATATCGTCGATCAGATAGTCGAGCATCTTGGCCGGCGTTGCGGGGTTGAGCGAAACCCCCGCCTGCTTGCCCAGCGACTTGATGTGCTGGACGCTGCGATGGATATGCGGCCCCGCTTCGGGATGCACCGTGATGATATCGGCGCCCGCCGCGGCAAAGGCGTCGAGGAAAAGGTCGACCGGGCTTATCATCAGATGGACGTCGAAGGGCAGGGTCGAATGCGGCCGCAGCGCCTTTACCACGGCCGGACCGATCGTCAGGTTCGGCACAAAATGGCCGTCCATTACGTCGATATGGACCCAGTCGGCGCCCGCCGTTTCGATCGCGCGCACTTCCTGGCCCAGCGCGGCAAAATCGGCGCTCAGGATCGACGGGGCGATCCGTACGGGGGCGGAGGTGTTGGTCATGACCATCGGCCTTAACCATCTACCCCTTGGGGAGCAAGCGGGGCGGCGCCGCTAGCGGTGGAAAAGCGGGTTGGGGACGAAACCTGACCTTTATTCGAATAAGGAACGTCTGAAATCCACCCCAAATCCCCCACGCCCTCGACCGAACTCAGTGCCAGCGCCAGCCGCCCTCGGTCCGGGCGCGATAAATCGGCAGCGGCGCGAGTGCGGCGGCGATGACCGCCAGCGTCGTCGCGACCGGGCGGCCCTGCAATGCCACCGCAATCCCGGCGATCAGCGCGACGTGCAGCGCCATGAACAGCCAGCCCTGCCAGGCGATCGGCAGCCCGGTGCCATAGCCGCGGCTTTTGGCGCGAAACCAGGGGCGATTATCGAACATCAGGTGCAGCATCTCGGCTCTCCTCCTTGGGCGGACGACCGCGTTTTGCCGCGACCGGCGGCTTTACGGCGACGCCGCGCCGCGCCAACGCCTCGCGCAGCAGCACCTCGATTTCGGCATTGGCGCTCCGCAATTCGGTCGCCGCCATCCGCTCGACCGCGGCGTAGAGCGCCGGATCGAGGCGAAGGGCAAAGGCTTTCTTGGCGGATGCGGGCATGGTTCGTTCGTCCGGCGCGGCTCAATAAAGCGAGCCGGTGTTGACGATCGGCTGCGTGTCGCGTTCGCCGCACAGGACGACCATCAGGTTCGACACCATCGCGGCGCGCCGTTCGTCGTCGAGTTCGACGACCTGCTTCTCCGACAATTGGGTCAGCGCCATCTCGACCATCGACACCGCGCCTTCGACCAGCTTGGCGCGCGCCGCGACCACCGCCTCGGCCTGCTGGCGGCGCAGCATCGCCCCGGCGATCTCGGGCGCATAGGCCAGGTGCGTCAGCCCGCATTCGTCGACCGTGATCCCCGCGACATCGAGCCGCTCGATCAGTGCCTTGCGCAACTCGACGCCCACTTCCTCATGGTTGCCGCGCAGCGTGATGTCGTGATGGTCATGGTCGTCATAGGGGTAACGCGACCCGATCGCGCGCACCGCGGCTTCGATCTGCGCCAGCACGAATTCCTTGTAATCGTCGACGTCGAACAGCGCCTGCGCGGTGTCGGTGACGCGCCACACGACCTGCGCCGCCATCTCGATCGGGTTGCCGCGCGCGTCGTTGACCTTGATCTTTTCGGAAATGATGTTGTTCGCACGAACCGCGATCTTGTTGCGGGTCAGCCACGGCAGCACCCAGCGCAGCCCCGTCTCGCGGTCGGTGCCCTTGTAACTGCCGAACAGCTGGATCGCGGCGGCTTCGTTGGGATTGATCAGGTAAAATCCGCACAGGATCAGAAAGCCGACGAGCGCCGAGCCCGCCACAACCGCCCATTTCCATGCCACCTGATATTCCGCGGTGCCGTTGCTGATCCCCGCCCACAGCGCCAGCCCGGCGAGCAGGAACCAGATCAGCAGCATCAGATAACCGCTTTGCGTATGCGCGCGCGTCTCGCGACTGCGGTTCAGCGCGGGTGTCCCTCCATCAACCATCTTACCCTCCGACTCGATATAAAGATGATATCATATTTATATTGGAATTTATCCCTGTCAACGCGATTTGGCAGACGCGTAAATCGCGCGGCGACCGGTGTCGGGCGCGGGTAGTTGACCGGTCTCTCGCCGACTGGTTGAAAGGCGGCTGCGACGAAACAGGGGTTTGAACGCGGCATGACGACGGCGGCCTTCTTCGCCAAAATCCGCAGCTATGCTGCGCTGTCGGCGGAGGCCGAGCACGCCTGGGCGGCGCTGCTGCACCCGCGGCGCTATGCGAGGGACGAGGTCTTCATCCGGGCCGGCGACGTGCCGACGACATACGCCTTTGTGGTCGAAGGGCTGTTTTGCCAGCAGTATATCGGCGCCGAAGGCGACTTGATCATCAAATATTTCTTCCCCGAAAACCGCATCGCAGCTTCGGTCCGCGCAACCCTGCTGCGCGAACCGAGCGAGTTCACGATCGTCGCGATCGAAGACAGCATGGTGCTTGAATATGATTTCGCGGCGTTCAAGGCGCTCCTGGTCGACCATGCCGACATCGCAGCTTTCTACATCGCGTATCTCGAACGGCATTGGGTCATTGAAAAAGTGCCGCTGGAAATCGCCTTTCGTCACGACGATGCGCTGCAACGCTATGGCGATTTCATGCGCAACGACCCCGCGCTGCACAAAAGGTTGAAGCAGCATCATATCGCGGCGTGGCTGGGCATCACGCCCGAAAGTCTGAGCCGTCTGCGCCGCAAGATCGCCTTCGGTCCCCGCGGCAATCGTTGATCGCATTTCTTACCAAAGGTCAATTCGCTGGCCGCCGTCCCGCCCTAACCCCGTGTCCGGGCGATCGCCGCGATGGTCGCAGCGACCCGAGCAAAGGACATGAACGATGACTCGAATGATATTTATCAGCCTGCCGGTGACCGACCTGGCAAAGTCGCAGACCTTTTACGAGGCGCTGGGCTTTACCAACAACCCGCAATTCAGCGACGAGGGCAGTGCGTGCATGGTCGTGTCGGAGGCGATTCACGTCATGCTGCTGACGCACGTGAAGTGGAAAGGCTTTACCGATCGCCCGATTCCGCCCGCGACGTCGAGCGAGGTTCTGCTGGCGCTGTCGTGCGACAATCGCGCGGCGGTCGATGCGATGAATGCGGCGGCGACGGCGCATGGCGGCACCGCCGACATCAACCCGCTCCAGGACCTGGGTTTCCTGTATAACCGCAGCCTGGCCGATCCCGACGGCCATGTTTGGGAAGCGGTGTTCATGGATATGGAAGCGATGCCGGCCGATTGAGGACGGTCTACCCAAGCGATTGAAAGGTTCCGCCGATGGCTGCGTCAAAACAAGCGGGCAAGTTCGATGCCTACGCCGCCGGGTTGCCGGCATTCGCAAAACCAATCTTCGCCCACCTCCGCGCGCTGGTTCATGCGACCTGTCCGGAGGTGGGCGAGGAGATCAAGTGGAGCTATCCGCACTTCGTCTACAGGGGCGAAAATCTGTGCATCTTCGCCGCCTATGCGAAGCATTGCTCGTTCAGCTTCGCCAAGGATTCGCTGATGTCCGACGCGCGGCTCGCATCCAACGCCGCGCTGCCCGCCGCCAAACGCTTCCTGGGCAGGCTGACGATCCTCGCCGACCTGCCGCCGGACGACGAGCTTGCCGCGTGGATCGCCGAAGCCATGTCGCTCAACGATCGCGGGATCAAGCTGGCGCCGCGCCCGTCGCGCGGTCCGAAAACGGTCGATGTTCCGCCGGAGCTTGCCGCGGCGCTGGCCGCCAACCCGGCTGCGAAGGCTGTCTTCGACAGCAAATCGCCGTCGTTCCGGAAGGAATATAATGTGTGGATCGGCGATGCCAAAACCGATGCCACGCGCAGCAAACGCGTCGACGAGGCATTGGCTTGGATTGCCGAAGGCAAGGGCCGCTTCTGGAAATATGCCAAATAGCGTGGGGTTGGTTTGGGCCAAAAGGGGGAGGATTGGCTATGTCCATTTTCGGTCGCACGCTGCCGTTGACCCCGCGCAAATCCGGCACCAGCCCGCGCACAAACAAAGGGGGCCGAAACGACCCCCTTTGCCTCCCCGGTCTTGTTCGCCCTATTCGGTCGGAAAGCCGCGCTTTTTCAGCAGTGCCTTGACGTCCGGATCGCGGCCGCGGAAGGCGCGATAGGCCTCGGCGCGGTCGGTTTCGTTGCCGGTCATCAGCAGCAGGGTGCGGAACTTGTCGGCGACCGTGCGGTCCCACGGCCCGCCCGCTTCGTTGAACGCGGCCCAGGTGTCGGCGTCCATCGTTTCGGACCACAAATAGCTGTAATAGCCCGCCGAATAGCTGTCCGAACTGAACAAATGGCCGAACTGCGGCAGGCGGTGGCGCATGACGATTTCTTTCGGCATGCCGATTTCGGCGAGCGTCTCGCGCTCGAACTTCGCGATGTCGGTCGGCGGCGTCGTGCGATTGTGCAATTTCATGTCGACGATCGCGCTGGCCAGATATTCGACGGTCGAAAAGCCCTGGTTGAACGTGTCCGACGCCAGGATCTTGTCGACCAGCGCCTGCGGAATCGGTTCGCCGGTCTGGTAATGCGTCGCGAATTTCGACAGCACTTCGGGGGTCATCAGCCAGTTTTCGTTCACCTGGCTCGGATATTCGACGAAGTCGCGCGGCACCCCGGCGAGCGCCGGATAGGTGATGTCGTACAGCATGAAATGGATGCCGTGGCCGAACTCGTGGAACAACGTCTGCGCGTCGTCGATGCTGATCAGCGTCGGCTCGCCCTTCGCCGCTTCGGTGAAATTATTATTGTTCGACGCCAGCACATTGCGCGTCCCGCCCAGCTTCTGCTGGCTGCGGTACGTCGTCATCCACGCGCCCGACCGCTTGCCGTCGCGCGCGAAATTGTCGAGGTAGAACACGCCGATCGGCTTGTTCGTCTTGAGGTTGAACACCTCGAACGTCCGCACCTTGGGATCGAACACGGGGATCGTGCCGGTATTCTCCTTGAACCCCATGTCGTACAGCTGGCCCGCGGCCCAGAACATGCCGTCGACCAGCTTGTCGAGCTGGAAATAGGGCTTCACCTCGCTTTCATCGAGGTCATATTTCGCCTTGCGGACCTTCTCCGCATAGAAGCGGTAATCCCACGGTTCGATGGTGATCTTCGCACCTTTGCCGGCCTTGGCCTCGGCATCGGCGATCGCCTGCATGTCGGCGACTTCCTCTTTCACCCGCGCGACCGCGGCGGGCCATACCTTCATCATCAGCGCGTCGGCGTTTTCGGGCGTTTTCGCCATCGTGTCGGCCATGCGGTAATGGGCATGGGTCGGGAAACCGAGCAGTTCGGCGCGCTCTTGGCGCAGCTTCAGCACGTCGGCGATCACCGCCTTGGTGTCATTCGCGTCGCCATTGTCGCCGCGCCCGACAAAGGCGCGCCAGACTTTCTCGCGCAAGCCCCGGTTGGTTGCGCTCTGCAGCACGGGCTGCGCCGAAGAACGGGTGTTCTTGATCGCCCACTGGCCGGGTTTGCCCTGCTCCGTCGCCGCGGCGGCGAGCGATGCGACAAAGGCGGGCTCCAGCCCGTCGAGCTCGGCCTTGTCGGTGACGAAGGTATAGAGTTTCTCGTCGCCGAGCAGCTTCGAGGAAAAGCTCGAAAAATGGCCTTCGAGCTTGGAATTGATCTCGACCAGCTTCGCCTTGTCGGCCGGCGACAGATTGGCGCCGTCGCGGACCATCTCTTCATAGCTGCGCTCGACGATGCGGATCTGCTGCGCGTCGAGACCGCTGCTGTTGCGCGCGTCGTACACCGCCTTGTACCGCGCGAAAAGCTTGGGATCGAGATAGAGTTCGGTAAAGAATTTGGAGAGCTTCGGGCTCCATTCGGCGTCGATCGCCTCGACCCGGTCGTTCGAGCGGTTCGACGTCTGGACGCCCCACAGCGCGTAAATCCGCTGAATCGTATCGCCGGCCAGCTGCATCGGCACATGCGTGTTGTCAAAAGTCGGCGCGGCGGGATTGTCGATCACCCCCTGCACTTCGGCTTTCACCTCGTCCATCGCCTTCTGGAACGCGCCCGGGAACAATTCGGGGTCCAGCTTGTCCCACGGCGGCACCCCTTCATAGGGGCCGGTCCAGGGCTGAAGCAGCGGATTCTGACCCGCGGGGACGGTTTTGGCGGCGGGCTCGGCGGCGACGGCGGTGCTCATCTGGCTATAACCCATCATCATCGCGGTGGATGCAAGCATGATCGACAGCTTGCGGGCAAGGCGGGGCGCGCTCTGCGGCATATTCGGAATCTCCCGGTGAAAAGGTTTCGGACGAAACCATGTCGGGGGGTGGATTAACCAGATATGACAGCCTTGTGCAAGTTTTGGGTCGGCTTTGCCTTCACCCGGCAAAGATTTCCTGCGCCAGCCCCGGCACATCGACGGCGAAAGTGAACACGCCGCCGGCGTGCGGCTGCGCCGCGCGCTCTTCGTCGGTGAGGTTCTTGCCGGCACTGGTGACGAAGGCGGTTTTCAGGTCCGCGCCGCCAAAGGCGATCATCGTCGGGCGCTGCACCGGCAGGTCGACCGTTTGCAGCAATTCGCCCGCGGGCGACAGGCGGACGATGCGCCAGCCGTCCCACAGCGCCGACCAGTAACAACCCTCGGCATCGACCGCGGCGCCGTCGGGGCGGCCCTCGCCCTCGGCAAAGCGGTGGAACAGCCGCTTGCCGCCCAGCGTGCCGGTCGCGGGGTCGACGTCATAGGCGTGGACACAGTGCGTCGGCGTGTCGGCATGATAGAAGATGCGCCCGTCGGGGCTGAACGCCGCGCCGTTGCTCGTCGTCAATCCGCCGAAGATTTCGCTGAGGGTGCCGTCGACATCGAGCCGGTACAGCGCCGCGTCGCGTTTCGGCTTGTCGCTCGTCAGGCTGCCGACCCACAGCCGCCCCGCCGGATCGACCCGCCCGTCGTTGAAACGCTGGTGCGGCTTGTCGGCCAGCACTGCGGGACCGAAGGGCCGCGGTGCCCCGCCCCAATCGTCGATCAGCGCGCAGCCGTTTTCGAGCGCGGCGACCAGGCCGCCCTTCGCGCGCGGGGCGATGCAGCCGACCTGTTCGGCGAGTTCCATCACCTCGTCGGTTCCCGTCGCGGGGTCGGTGCGGTGGATTTTGCGGCCTTCGATATCGACCCAATAGAGGCGCGCTTCGTGCGCGTGCCAGAAGGGCGATTCGCCGAGCAATGCGCCAGCGTCGAGGAGGAGTTGGACCATGACGGGTTCTTAGCGCGGGAGGGCGAAGGTGCCCAGCGGTTGCAAAGCTATTCAGCGCGATGTGTACACGGGCGTACGGTGGAACGCGCAAGGTCTCTTATGGAACCGTCATCCCGGCGAAGGGTGTTCAGAGGCACGTGACTCTGAAACACGATGTCACCCTCTCGACCTGACGCAACGGCGAGATCCCGGCCTTCGCCGGGATGACGATTAAAGAGGACGGCGACGGATAAACTTTCATGCCGTAGCGGCATTTCCACTTGACGTGGACGTAAACGTAAGGTCTCTTGACGGTCAATCAAGCGGCCGACTCCCCGGCTTCGTTCGGCCGCGCCCAAGGGAAAGGAAACTGATGTCGCTCGATAGCCTCTCGCGCACCGCCTATACCGACGATCATGAGGCGTTCCGTTCGACGGTGCGCCAGTTCCTCGAAAAAGAAGTCGCCCCCAACCAGGCGCAATGGGCCGAGGACGGCATCGTGCCCAAAAGCCTGTGGCCCAAGGCGGGCGAGCTTGGTTTGCTCTGCCCCACGGTGCCCGAAGAATATGGCGGGCTCGGCCTCGACTTCGGCTATAATGCGATCGTCGACGAAGAAAGCGCCTATTATGGCCGCGTGACGACGGGCTTTTCGCTCCAGTCGGACATCGTGACCAACTATATCGTCCGCTACGGCAGCGAGGAGCAGAAGGCGCACTGGCTGCCCAAGATGGTTTCGGGCGAGGTCATCACCGCGATTGCGATGACCGAACCGGGCACCGGCAGCGACCTGCAGGGGATGCGCACGACCGCGAAAAAGGATGGCAATCATTATGTCATCAACGGGTCGAAAACCTATATCACCAACGGCCAGAACGCCGACCTGATCCTGGTGTGCGTCAAGACCGATCCCGACGCCCAGCCGGCGTGGAAGGGCGTGTCGATCGTGCTGGTCGAGGCCGACCGCGAGGGTTTTCAGCGCGGGCGCAACCTCGACAAGATCGGGCAGGACGAGGCCGACACGTCCGAACTGTTCTTCAACGACGTGCGCGTGCCGATCACCAACTGCCTCGGCGAAGAGGGGCAGGGCTTCATCTATCTAATGAGCGAGCTGCCGCAGGAGCGGCTCTCGATCGCGGTTTCGGCGCAGGCTTCGGCACAGCGCGCCTTCGACGACACGGTCGAATATACGCGCGAACGCAAGGCGTTCGGCAAGCCGATCCTCGATTTCCAGAACAGCCGCTTCGTGCTCGCGGACCTCAAGGCGAAACTGCAGGTCGGCTGGGCGCACCTCGACTGGGCGCTCGCGCGGCATCTGAAAAAGGAACTGACGCCGGAGGAAGGCGCCGCGGCAAAGCTGTGGCACACCGACCTGCAATGGGAGGTGATGGACAAATGCCTCCAGCTGTTCGGCGGCGCGGGCTATATGAACGAATATCCGATCGCCCGCGCCTGGCGCGCCGCGCGCGTGACGCGTATCTTCGGCGGCACGAACGAGATTATGAAGGAACTGATCGGGCGGAAGCTCTGAAGATTTTACTCTCCCTTTAAGGGAGAGAAAGACTTGGCTTGGCGGCTCGCCGCCTCGCAAGTCTTGTGAGGGGTTCTGACCTGGGCGTCCCAAGCCGCGTCCCAGCCCCTCACCCAGCTTCGACTAGGCGGACAAGCCGTCAAGTCTTCGCAACCCTCTCCCGCAAGGGGAGAGGGGAACAGGAAGTGAAAGGACTATCTCCATGGCCCATGCCTATATCGTCGACGCCGTCCGCACCGCCGGCGGCAAGCGCGGCGGCAAGCTTGCCGGCGTCCACCCCGTCGACCTCGGCGCCGCGGTGTTCGACGCGATCGCCGACCGCAATGATTTCGACACGTCCAAAATCGACGACGTCATCACCGGCTGCGTCAGCCAGGGCGGACAGCAGACGATGGACGTCGGCCGCAATGCGGTGCTCGCCTCGAAGCTCCCCGACTCGATCCCCGCGGTCACCATCGACCGCCAGTGCGGCTCGTCGCAGCAGGCGATCCAGTTCGCCGCGCAGGCGGTGATGTCGGGGACACAGGACATCGTGCTCGCCAGCGGCATCGAAAGCATGACCCGGGTGCCGATGGGCAGCGTCGCGACTTTGTTCATGAAGGAAGGCCTCGGCCACTATAAATCGGAGCGGCTCGAGGAAAAATATCCCGGCATCATGTTCAGCCAGTTCATGGGCGCCGAAATGATCGTCAAGAAGCACGGGCTGACCAAGGCCGACCTCGACGCCTATGCGCTCGAAAGCCACCGCCGCGCGAAGGCGGCGACCGAAGCCGGCCATTTCAAACGCGAGATCGTCGGTGTCGAGATCGACACCCCCGAAGGCCGCGAAATGCACCTCGTCGATGAAGGCATCCGTTTCGATGCGACGCTCGAGGGTATCGCGGGCGTCAAGCTGCTTCAGGAAGGCGGCGCGATCACCGCGGCCTCGTCGAGCCAGATCTGCGATGGCGCCTCGGCGGCGCTGGTCGTGTCCGAACAGGCGCTAAAGGATCATGGCCTGACCCCCCGTGCGCGCATCCATCATATCTCGGTGACCGCGGGCGATCCGGTGATCATGCTCGAGGAGCCGCTGTTCGCGACCGAACGCGCGCTCAAGAAAGCGGGCATGAAGATCGAGGATATCGACGCTTACGAGGTCAACGAAGCGTTCGCGCCGGTGCCGCTCGCCTGGCTCAAATATCTTGGCGCCGATCCCGCGCGGATCAACCAGCACGGCGGCGCGATCGCGCTCGGCCATCCGCTCGGCGCCAGTGGCACCAAGCTGATGGCGACCCTGCTCGGCGTGCTCGACGCGACCGGCGGCAAATATGGCCTGCAAACGATGTGCGAAGGCGGCGGCCAGGCCAACGTCACGATCGTCGAACGGCTTTAATTTCTCTTCGTGCTCCTGCGAACGCAGGAGCCCAGGGCGGTGTAGCATCGACGCTGCGTTCTGACGCCCTGGGTTCCGGCTTTCGCCGGAAATCGTGTTTATTTTATGGAAAGGATGTCCACATGAAACTCGATTCCACCGTATCCGCCGTCGTCACCGGCGGCGCCTCCGGCCTCGGCGCCGCAACCGCGCGCGCGCTAGCCGCCAAGGGCGTGAAAGTCGCGATCTTCGACCTGCAGGAAGAAAAGGGCAAAGCCCTCGCCGCCGAACTCGGCGGCGTCTTTTGCGAATGCAACGTCACCGACGACGCCTCGGTCGACGCCGCCTTCGCCAAATCGCGCGAAGCGATCGGGCAGGAGCGTATCCTCGTCAACTGCGCCGGCACCGGCAACGCGATCAAGACCGCGAGCCGGTCGAAAGAAGACGGCAGCATCAAGCATTTCCCGCTCGATGCGTTCAACTGGATCATCCAGATCAACCTCGTCGGCACCTTCCGCTGCATCGCCAAGTCGGCGGCGGGCATGATGACGCTCGACCCGACCGAAGACGGCGACCGCGGCGCAATTGTCAACACCGCGTCGGTTGCCGCCGAAGACGGCCAGATCGGTCAGGCGGCCTATTCGGCGTCGAAGGGCGGCGTCGTCGGCATGACCCTCCCGATCGCGCGCGACCTTGCGAACGAGAATATCCGCGTCAACACGATCCTGCCCGGCATCTTTGACACCCCGCTGCTCGCGGGCGCGCCGCAGAATGTCCGCGACGCACTCGGCGCCTCGGTGCTCAACCCCAAGCGCCTCGGCAACCCGCCCGAATATGCGGCGCTGGCGCTCTGCATGATCGAGAACGGCTATTTCAACGGCGAGGACGTGCGCCTCGACGGCGGCATCCGCATGGGTCCGCGCTGATATGCCGAAACCGGAGAGCTGGCGGCTGAACCCCGCCAGCTACCCCGTCTGCACCGAATTCCAGACGCGCTTTCAGGACATGGACATCAACGGCCACCTCAACAATGTGGCCTTTGCCGCCTTGTTCGAAAGCGGCCGGGTGCTGCTCAACCGCCAGGTGCGCCCGCTCGGCGAGCGTCCGGCGAACGAACGCACGATGGTCGCCGCGGTCGAGATCAATTATCTGGCCGAGGGCAATTTTCCCGATCCGGTCGAGATCGCGACCGGCATCGGGCGCCTCGGCACCTCGAGCTGGACGATCGTCCAGGCGATGTTCCAGAACGGCCGCGCCTTCGCCACCTGCGACACCGTCGTGGTGTGCCGCACCGACAACCAGGCCAAACCGCTGCGCGCGGAGATGGTCGCCGAGTTGACCGCCAATCTGGTGACGCCCGTCTAATTCTACGTCATTGCGAGGAGCCGAAGGCGACGCGGCAATCTCCAGCTATCGGCCCCGCGCAAGGCCGATAGCTGGAGATTGCTTCGCTGCGCTCGCAATGACGATGGTCGCTAAATCGCCGTATCGCCCTCAGGCACCGACCGGATCAAATCACGCGCAAAGCCGATCAGCCCGATCTGCCGCCGCCGCTTCAGTCGCTCGGCGCGCAGTATCGCCATCACTTCGCCGTAACATTCGTCGACATTGTCGTTGATCAGCACATAGTCATAGCCGTCCCAGTGGCTGATCTCGTTCGCGGCGCGCGCCATCCGCGCGGCGATTACCTCGTCGCTGTCGGTCTTGCGGCTGCGCAGCCGCCGTTCGAGTTCCTCCATCGTCGGCGGCAGCACGAACACGCGCACCACATCGGGACCGGCTTCCTGATACAGCTGCTGCGCGCCCTGCCAGTCGATGTCGAACAGCACATCCTTGCCCGCCGCCAGCAGCTCCTCGACCCGCGTGCGCGGCGTGCCATAGCGGTGGCCGAACACATGCGCCCATTCCAGAAACTCGCCGTCGGCGGCCATTTTCTTGAACGTCTCGGTGTCGACGAAATGATAATCCTTGCCGTCGACCTCGCCGGGGCGCGGCGGGCGCGTGGTGGCCGAGATCGACAGCGCGATGTCGCCATCAACCCCCAGCATCTTTTTCGAAATCGTGGTCTTGCCCGCGCCCGACGGCGAGGAGAGGACGAACAACACGCCGCGGCGGTTCAGATGGACGCTTTCAGCCATGCGCGCTATTCGCCCGACACACGGCAGCGGTCAAGCGGGAAGGGCGGCGCAGATGATGGGGATTTCACGTACCGGCTGGCTGGTCGCCGCGGCGCTGCTCGCGGTCTTCACGGCGATATTGTTCGCAATGGGCCGCCCGCCGATCTGCCCGTGCGGCACGATCAGCCTGTGGCATGGCGTCGTGCAATCCGATCAGAACAGCCAGCAGATTTCGGACTGGTACAGCTTCAGCCATATCATCCACGGCTTCATCTTCTACGGCCTCGGCCGCTGGCTGCTGCCGCGCCAGCCGCTCTGGGTGCTGCTCACGCTGGCGATCGGGGTCGAGGCGGCGTGGGAAATCGTCGAAAATTCGCCCGTCATCATCGACCGCTATCGCGAGGTGACGATGGCGTTCGGCTACAGCGGCGATTCGATCCTCAATTCGGTCAGCGACGCGCTGTTCATGATCGCGGGCTTCCTCGCCGCCAGCCGGATGCGCTGGTGGGTCACCGTCGCCATCGCAATCATCTTCGAACTCTTCACCCTGTGGGCGATCCGCGACAATCTGACGCTCAACGTCCTCATGCTCGTCTCGCCCGTCGAGGCGATCAAGGAATGGCAGGCGGCGGGCTGACGCTTCCTCCGCTACCGATGCAGCGCTCGAACCGGCTCCCGAACGCCTCGATAGCCGTCGCCGCACTGCCCATGAGCGTAAAACGATAGATTTCGCCCTGCCCGGGAATCAGCTCGGCGCGCACCGTGTCGGGCTCGGTCCCCGCTTCGGTAACGCCGCGCAGCCGCCCCATCGTCAACTCCAGCTGCGTCCGCTGCGGCGCGACGCGGATCATGCCATAATCGGCATGGCAATAATCCCCGGCATAAGCCGCGGGCGGCAGGCTCAGCTGCGACCGGCGCGCGGCGCGTTCGGCGCGCTGCGCCGCGACCTTTTCGACCTGCCGCGCCCATTGCCCCGCCAGTGCGTCGAGCTGCGCACTCGCCCGTGCGTCGGCCTCGGCCGCGCCAAGCCGGTACCAGTCATAGGCATAGAGCGCCGCCAGATCGACGAGCCGGAACCCGGCGCCATCGTCATTCGCGGTCGCCGCGACTCCCAGCCCGGTGGCGGGCTGCACCGACACATGCGCCCGCGCCCCCGCGAACGCCCCAAAGGCGTGATAGAGCGCGCCGCCCTCAAACGGCCCGGAATACCAGCCCAGCCCATATCCCATCCGCCGGAACGGTCCAAAGGCGCTGTCGAGCGTCGCCACCGGTTCGCGCGCCGCCGCCGCTGCCGCGGCCATCGCCCCGCCCTCCGCCAGTTGCAGCGCGAGCCAGCGTGCCATGTCGTTGGCGCTGGCAACCATGCCCCCCGCCGCGTGCATCGTTGCATCGACCTTGGTCAGATACACAGGCTCGCCGCCGCTATGGGGCGCGGCCACCGCTGTCCGGTCGCCGCCCGCCGCCAGCCCCTCGGCCAGCGTCCCGGTCATGCCCAGCGGCGCAATCAGCTCCGCCTCGACCATATCCTGCCAGCGGAGGCCCGTGCGCCGCTCGATCAGCAACGCCGCGACATTATAGCCGATATTGCCATAGCGGAACGTGCCCGCGGGCGTCGCGGCATCGGGTTTCAACCCGGCGAGCAGCCGTTCCAGGACCGCCGCGTCATAATCGCCGCTATACGCCAGCCGGAACGCCATCGCATCGCCCGCCAGCCCGTGGCGATGCGACAGCAGGTCGCGCAGGCTGATCCGGTCGGCGCGGATCTCCGGGGCAAAGGCGATATCGGGGGCCAGCTCGCGCATCGTCCAGTCGAGGTCGATCGTCCCGCGCGCGTCGAGCCGCGCGAGCGCGGTGCCGACAAAGGCCTTGGTCGACGACGCGATGTAAAAGGGGGTGTCGGCGGTGGCCGCGACCCCGCCCGCGACATCGGCGCGCCCCTTCGCGCCGACAAACACCGGCACGCCGCGGTGAACGACCGCGACCGACAGCGCGGGGACCGATGGGAAACGCGCCATCGCATTGTCCAGGAACCGGCCGAAGTCGGCGGCAAAGGCCTGGTCCCGTCCGTCGGGCTCCGCGGCGACCGGCTGTGCCGCAACGGGCCGCGTTTCCGCGCCATGACCGCCGGTCTCAGCCAGCGCCGCCGGGCCGGTTATTGCCGCAATCATCGCCCAGACCACCCACCAAATCGCGCGCCACGCCATGCCCCACTCGCTCCCGTTTGTGTATTGTTTTGGCAATACAGCTCGCGTCGGCGATGGCAAGGTACCGGGTCATCCCGACGCCCGGTGCGACCATGACATATCCGCCGATATTGCACACCATGTGCCATAAAGGCGTCAAAATGTCAAGCAAAATAACCTATATGGTACAAACGGGTTGATTTTCGGACATGGACCGACGCGGTCGTCGGGCGACAACTGCGCCGGGCGCGATCAATGGATCGCGGGGCGTTTGCCGTTCGTATCGAGGGGAATCGCGGGGGGCATCGCGTCGCTGATCGCCTCGCCGTCGGGCGTCGGTCCGGCGGGTTCGGCGGTCCCGGCATAGCTGTCGACCACGCCGGCGCGCGCCAGTTCGGGACCGGCGGCATGCGCGGCGTCCGACGCCCGCCGCGCTTCGGCGCGCTCGGCCCATTTCTTGGTGAGGTAGCCCGCTGCTGCCCACGCCGCCATCGCGGCATAGCGCTGCGGGAACAGGCGCCGCGCCGCAAACAATGTGCCCGCGCCGATCACCGCGCCCGCAATCGGGTGATTGCCCTTTTTCCGTCCGATCGCGCTTCCGAGCACGCCGCCAACGATCCTGCCGATCATGATCCCGTCTCCTTCTGCTGCATCAATCCGCGGCGGGGGCTTTGGGTTCCGGCCCCAGCATCGTGCGCGGATCGACCAGCCGGTCGAACGTCGCCGCATCGACATAGCCCAGCGCCAGCGCGGCGTCCTTCAGCGTCGATCCCGTCTCGTGCGCCTGCTTGGCGATCCTCGCCGCCTTGTCATAACCGATTTCGGGCGCGAGCGCGGTGACGAGCATCAACGAGCGATCGACTAATTCGGCAATGCGCCCGCGGTTCGGTTCCAGGCCTTCGACGCAATTGTCGGCAAAGGTCGCCATGCCGATGCTCAGCAGCTCGATCGAACGCAGCACATTGGCGCCGATCAGCGGTTTGAACACGTTGAGTTCCAGATGCCCCTGCATCCCGCCGACCGTCACCGCCTGATGGTTGCCGATCACTTGCGCTGCCACCATCGTCAGCATCTCGCACTGCGTCGGATTGACCTTGCCCGGCATGATCGAGCTGCCGGGCTCGTTCGCGGGCAGCTCGAGCTCGCCGAGCCCCGCGCGCGGGCCCGAACCGAGCAGGCGGATATCATTGGCGATCTTGGTCAGCGCGACCGCCAGTGTGTTCAGCGCGCCCGAAAAGAAGACCAGCCCGTCGTTCGACGCCAGCGCCTCAAACTTGTTCGGCGCCGGTGCAAAGGCGATCCCGGTTGCGCGCGACAGCTCCGCCGCCATCGCGGCGTCGAACCCGGCGGGGGCATTGAGTCCGGTGCCGACCGCGGTGCCGCCCTGCGCCAGCTTGCAGATATTGTGCGCCAGCGCCCCATCGATCCGCCCGCGGCACGCGATCAGCTGCGCGACATAGCCCGAAAATTCCTGTCCCAGGGTCAGCGGGGTCGCATCCTGAAGGTGCGTTCGGCCGATCTTGACGATGTCGTCCCACGCCGCCGCTTTTGCCTCCAGCGCATCGGTCAGACGGGTCAGCGCGGGCAGCAGCCGCGCCGTCGTCTCGACCGCAACCGCGACATGGATCGCGGTCGGGAAACTGTCGTTCGACGACTGCCCCATGTTGACATGGTCGTTGGGGTGAACCGGCGCCTTCCCGCCGCGCGTCCCCGCCAGCGCCTCGTTGGCGATTCCCGCGATCACCTCATTGGCGTTCATGTTCGACTGGGTGCCGCTGCCCGTCTGCCAGATCGCCAGCGGGAACTGGCCGTCGTGGTTCCCGGCGGCCACCGCGTCGGCGGCGGCGGCAATGGCATCAGCCAGCCGGTTGTCCAGCCCGTGCGCGCGATTGACCCGCGCCGCGGCGCCCTTGATCCGTGCCAGGGCATGGACAATGGGGAGCGGCATGCGCTCGTGCGCCGGAAAAGGGAAATTCTCGATCGAACGCTGTGTCTGCGCCCCCCAATAGGCATCGGCGGGCACCTCGATCGCGCCGATGCTGTCGGTTTCGGTGCGCGTTCCGCTCATCGCGCCAACAGGGTCGTCACCAGCACCGACCCGGCCCAGATCATCGCGACCAGCCCCAGCATTTTCCAATACCCCGCTTCACCCACCCGTCGACGGAGCCAGGCGGCGACCAACCACACCAGCACCAGCGCCGGGGTCAGGATCAACAGGCTGAAATGCAGCAGCCCGTCGGCAATCTGGCTGCGGCGCGCGCTGTTCTCGAACACGACATGGCCCTCGACCGCCCACCAGAAGGCGGCGGCGAGGATTGGCATCCCGGCAAGTGCCCAATATTGCCAGAACCGGCTCGGGGGCCAGGGTGCGGACATCAGGGCTGGCTCTCTATTTCCGCTTGCCGAAATCCACCGTCACCACGTTCGACCCGTCTTCGCTCGTTGCGGTGGGGCGATCATTGTCGGCTTCGTCATGCGGTTCGGGCGTCGTCGTCTCGTCGTCGCTGACCTGGAACTGCAGGCCGAAATCGACCGACGGATCGACAAAGGCGGTGATCGCGGCATAGGGGATCACCAGCGTCGACGGCGTCTGGTTGAACGACAGGCCGACGCTGAAATGGTCGTCGCCGACCTTCAGGTCCCAAAAGCGGTTTTGCAGCACGATCGTCATTTCGTCGGGAAATTTCGCGACCAGATGCGCCGGAATGTCGACCCCGACCGCCTGCGTCTTGAAGGTGATATAGAAATGATGCTCGCCGGGCAGGCTGTCGTGCCCCTCGATCTGGCGCAGCACGCGGCCGACCACGGCACGCAGCGCATCCTGCACGATTTCGTCATAGGGAATCAGGCTGTCGCGGACGTCTTCACTCATGGGGCAGGGGGATGAACGGGCCGGGCGCGCTGGTCAAGGGGGGATAGAGGCGGACAGAGTCGCCTTGCAACGCGAAAAAATGCGTCTATGGCGGCGGCCATGCGAACCGCCACCGTTCAGCGCACGACCAAGGAAACGGATATCGCGATCACCGTCAATCTCGACGGAATCGGCGATTATTCGGTGTCCACCGGCATCGGTTTCCTCGACCATATGGTCGAACAATTGTCGCGCCATTCGCTGATCGACATTGCCATGCAGGTGAAGGGCGATCTTCACATCGACCAGCACCACACGGTCGAGGATTCGGCGCTCGCGCTCGGCGAGGCGGTGCTGAAGGCACTCGGCGACAAGCGCGGCATCGCCCGTTATGGCGAGGCCCACGCGCCGATGGACGAAACGCTGACGCGCTGCGTGCTCGACATTTCGGGGCGCCCGCACTGCGTCTATAAATCCGCCTTCTCGCAGCCGCGGCTGGGCGAGATGGACACCGAGATGTTCCCGCACTGGTTCCACAGCTTTGCGCAGACCGCGGGCATCACGCTGCACATCGAAACGCTCTATGGCGAGAATAACCATCACATCGCCGAGAGCATGTACAAGGCACTGGCGCGCGCGCTGCGCCAGGCGGTGGAAATCGACCCGCGCAAGGGCGATGCGATTCCTTCAACCAAGGGTGTCCTGTAGGACCAGCCCATGACCGCCATTGCCCTGATCGACTATGGCGCGGGCAATCTTCGCTCGGTGCATAATGCGCTCGTCGCGGCGGGTGCCGACAATGTCGCGGTCACCGCCGATCCCGATATTGTCGCCGCAGCCGAGCGCATTGTGTTGCCCGGCGTCGGCGCCTTCGCGGCCTGCATGAACGGGCTCTCCGCGATCGACGGGCTAATCGAGGCGATGGACCGCCGCGTGCGTACCGACGGCGCGCCCTTTCTCGGCATCTGCGTCGGGATGCAATTGCTCGCCGACGCGGGCGAGGAACATGGGCGCCACGCAGGGCTCGGCTGGATCGGCGGCACCGTCCGCGCCTTTGATCCCGCACCCGGCCTCCGCATCCCGCACATGGGCTGGAACGACGTCGTGCCGACCGCCGCGCATCCGGTGATCGCGGCAGGCGAGGCCTATTTTCTCCACGGCTATCATTTCGCCGATGCGGCCGACGTGCTCGCGACGAGCAGCCATGGCGGCCCCTTCACCGCCGCCGTCGGCCGCGACAATATGATCGGTGTTCAGTTCCACCCCGAAAAAAGCCAGGCCTACGGTCTCGCGACGCTCGAAAGGTTCCTCCAGTGGCGACCCTGACCATCTTCCCCGCGATCGACCTCAAGGGCGGACAGGTCGTGCGGCTGGCCGAGGGCGATATGGACCGCGCGACCGTCTATGGCGACGATCCGGCGGCGCAGGCCCGCCTGTTCGACGACGCTGGCGCCTCGCACCTCCACGTCGTCGACCTCGACGGCGCCTTTGCGGGGACGAGCGTCAACGGCGCCGCGGTCGAAAGGATCATCGCCGCCTTCCCCGGCAAGGTACAGGTCGGCGGCGGCATCCGCGACCGCGCCGGCGTCGACCGCTGGCTCGCGCTCGGCGTCGAGCGCGTCATCATCGGCACTGCGGCGCTCAAGGACCCCGAATTCGTCAAATCCGCCGCCCGCGACCTGCCCGGCCGTATCGTCGTCGGCGTCGATGCGCGCGACGGTATGGTCGCGACCGAGGGCTGGGCCGACGTCTCTGACGTCCGGGTCGAGGATCTCGCGCGCCGGTTCGAGGATGCCGGGGTGGCGGCTTTGCTCTTCACCGACGTCGGCCGCGACGGGCTGCTCAAAGGCTGCAATGTCGCGGCGACGGTGGCGCTCGCGCAGGCAGTCGACATCCCGGTGATCGCCAGCGGAGGGGTTGCCGAAATCGGCGACATCCATGCGCTGCGCCCGCATGTGGCGGACGGGATCGAAGGCGTGATCACCGGTCGCGCACTGTACGATGGCCGCCTTGATCTGGCCGAAGCGATCGCGGTGGGAAATTCCCCTCCCGCTGGCGGGAGGGGTTAGGGGAGGGCATGTTTTATAGGCCCGCCTTCACCAACATGCCCTCCCCCAACCCCTCCCATAAATGGGAGTGGGGCCGGTGACCGTCCGCGTCCGCGTCATCCCCTGCCTCGACGTCGCCGACGGGCGCGTCGTCAAGGGCGTCAATTTCGTCGACCTGCGCGACGCGGGCGATCCGGTCGAGGCCGCGCGCGCCTATGACGCCGCGCGCGCCGACGAGCTTTGCTTCCTCGATATCAGCGCCAGCCACCAGGGTCGCGGCACCCTGCTCGACATGGTCAGCCGCACCGCCGAAGTCTGCTTCATGCCGCTCACCGTCGGCGGCGGGGTGCGCAGCGCCGACGACGCGCGCGCGCTGCTGCTCGCGGGCGCCGACAAGGTTGCGGTGAACAGCGCCGCGGTGGCGCGGCCCGAGCTGGTCGCCGACATCGCCGACCGCTTCGGCAGCCAGTGCGCGGTCGGCAGCATCGACGCGCGGCGGGTGGAAGAGGGGCGCTGGGAAATCTTCACCCACGGCGGGCGCCAGCCCACGGGGATCGACGCGCTCGAACACGCCGTCCGCCTCGCCACCCTCGGCGCGGGCGAGCTGCTCGTCACCTCGATGGACCGCGACGGCACCAAGGACGGCTACGACCTCGCGCTCACCCGCGCGATCGCCGATGCGGTGTCGGTACCCGTGATCGCGAGCGGCGGCGTCGGCAATCTCGACCATCTGGTCGCAGGCGTGATCGAAGGCGGCGCGAGTGCGGTGCTCGCCGCCAGCATCTTCCACTTCGGCGACGCGACGATTGCCGAGGCGCATGCGCGGTTGGCGGCGGCGGGGTTGCCGGTACGGGCGCATTAGCGGTTTTATTCGTGATCCCGGCAAAGGCCGGGATGACGAATGGAGTTTGGGGGTAGTAAGCCGCGCAGGCGGCTGCAATAGAAGCGCCATGACCGCCAAGCTCCGCCTCGCCGACCGCACCCACGACATGCTGCCCGTGCTCGGCTTCGTCGCCGCGCTCGCCAGCTTCGCCCTGCCGCTCGGCGCCTGGTTCGTCGCGCTGATCCTGATCGGCGCGATCGTCGCGGCGGTGCACCACGCCGAAGTCATCGCGCACCGCGTCGGCGAACCCTTCGGCACGCTGATCCTCGCGCTGTCGGTGACGGTGATCGAGGTCGGGCTGATCCTGACGCTGATGCAGGCCGAACCCGAAAAGGCACAGACGCTGGCACGCGACACGGTGTTCGCCGCGGTCATGGTCATCCTCAACCTGCTGATGGGGCTCTGTCTCTTGAGCGGCGCGATCCGCCACCATGAACAGCGTTTCCAGCGCACCGGCATCGGCGCCGCGCTCGCGACGCTCACCGTGCTCAGCGTCGTCGCGCTGGTGCTGCCCAATTTCACCTCCAGCGCCCCCGGGCCTTATTATTCGGCCACCCAGCTCGGCTTTGTCGCGGTCGTCTCGCTGATCCTCTATGCGACCTTTGCGCTGGTGCAGACGGTGCGCCACCGCGACTATTTCCTGCCCGACGGCGACGATCAGGACGAACCCGAAATCCACGCTGCCCCGCCCGGCAACCGCCGGACCGCGCTGTCGGCCGTGCTGCTGTTTGCCAGCTTGGTCGCCGTCGTCCTGCTGGCCAAATTTCTCTCGCCCGTCATGGGTGCGCTGCTCGCCGACTGGGGGGCGCCGCCGGCAGTGCTGGGGGTGTTGATCGCGGCGGTGATTCTGGCGCCCGAAGGACTCGCCGCGGTCCGCGCGGCCAAGGCGAACCGGCTCCAGACCAGCCTCAACCTCGCGCTCGGATCGGCATTGGCGACAATCGGTTTGACGATCCCCGCGGTGGCCATCCTGTCGATTGCCATCGACCTGCCGATCGGGCTTGGCCTCGACGCCAAGTCGACCGTGCTGCTGTTCCTGTCGCTGATCGTCGCCTCGCAAACGCTGGCGAACGGGCGCACGACGGTGCTGCAGGGCGTGATCCACCTGATGCTGTTCGCGATCTATCTGTTCACGACGTTTGTGCCGTAACTGAAATCGTCGCCCCCGCGAAGGCGGGGGCCGCCAGCAACCTTAGGCTATGCCGACAGCGGTCCCCGCCTTCGCGGGGACGACGATTTTCCGCCTCACGTCTTCCGCACGAACACCGTCCCCGCCGAATAACCCGCACCGAACGAACAGATCAGCCCGGTGTCGCCGGGGGCCATGTCTTCATGGTTCAGGTGAAAGGCGATGATCGACCCCGCGCTCGACGTATTGCCATAGGTATCGAGCACCGTCGGGCTTTCGTCCTCGCTCGCCTCGTGCCCCAGCACGCGCTGCGCGATCAGCCGGTTCATGTTGGTGTTCGCCTGGTGCAGCCAAAGCCGCCGCATGTCGCCGCCTTTCAGCCCCAGCACCTCCATCTGTTCGACGATCATGTTGGCGACCATCGGCACGACTTCCTTGAACACCTTGCGGCCTTCCTGGACGAACAATTTGTCGGTCTTCGGCCCGTCCTGGTCGATTCCGCCATGGGTGCGGTTGAGGAAGCCGAAATTGTTGCGGATATTGTTGCTGAACTGCGTTTTCAGCTTGGTCCCCAGGATATCCCAATGGCCCGCGGGCGCGATCGCCTTGTCCTCGACCAGGATCGCGGTTGCGACATCGCCAAAGATGAAGTGGCTGTCGCGGTCGCGCCAGTTGAGGTGGCCCGAACAGATTTCGGGGTTCACCACCAGCACGCTGCGGGCATGGCCCGCACGGATATAATCGGCGGCGGTCTGGATGCCGAAGGTCGCCGACGAACAGGCAACATTCATGTCGAACCCGAACCCGTCGATGCCCAGCGCATCCTGGATCTCGACCGCCATCGCCGGATAGGCGCGCTGCATGTTCGACGCCGCGCACAGCACCGCATCGACGTCGCCCGCGTCGCGGCCGGCGCGCGCCAGCGCGTCCCTGGCCGCGGCAACGCCGATTTCGGCCAGGATCGACAGCTCGTCGTTGCTGCGTTCGGGCAGCCGCGGCGCCATATGTTCGGGGTCGAGAATGCCTGCCTTGTCGACGACGAAGCGCGACCCGATGCCGCTCGCCTTTTCGATGAATTCGACGCTCGATTCAGTCAGTTCGGCAATCTCGCCCGCCGCGATCGCCGCTGCATTTTTCCGGTTGTGCAACGCAACATACTGATTAAAACTGGCAACCAGTTCTTCGTTGGAGATGGCTTCGGCGGGGGTGAACAGGCCGGTCGCGGAAATGACCGGCTGCGGTGCGTTGGACATGGGGAACCTGCGTGTCTTGTGATGCGAGCCACGCTGATTAGGCCCGGTTGCGACGCGGTGCAACGCCCCACGACTTGCTGAACATCGCCCGGCGGGATGGTTAACTTGCCGCTAACCAATTTAGTGGCAGACTGTTGGATGCAGGCCTCCGGGGGGATGGCTCCCCGGGCGCCGAGCGGGAGCATGACCATGGCGACGCGTTCGGGACCGGCGGGCGGAAACCTGTCGATTGCGGAAATCAAGGAATTTGCGGGTTTTCCTGCGGCGACACAGCGGTATATCCGCCGCTCGCTCGACATCGGGCTGGAACGCGAGGACGCGATCGCCCGCTGGTCGCGCGACGTGGTCGAGGAAACCGCGATCCGCGTCCAGGCCAAGGTCTACCAGCGGATCGGCGAAATTCGCGAGCATATCCCCGATGACAGCGGTCTCGACGCGCTCGAAGGCTTCATGGCGCCGCTGGTGGCGGTGTCGGCGTTCGACCTCGGACAGGACCGCTTGCCCGGCTTTGCCTCCTACCGCTTCCTCTACGAACGCCTGCTCGGCGCGCATGCGCGGCCGTGGCTGCCCGGCGCTTTCTGCGCCGCGGCGTCGCTGCCGCACCTGCACCCCGACAAGCGCAAGACATTGCTCCAGTCGATCAGCGAAGCCGCGGCAACCGCCCCCGGCTGGTCAGCGCGCGAGCCGAGCTTTTACCCGGAGTGGGTCGAAAAGATCGACGAGACCAAGCCGGCGAATTGAGGGGTGGCTTTGGGGCAGGAAGCTGACATTCCCTTAGTTGTCATCCCGGCGAAGGCCGGGATCTCACCCTATCGATTTACCGCACCGGCGAGATCCCGGCCTTCGCCGGGATGACGATGTTATAAATGGCAGCTTCCGGTCGCAACCCGCCGTCACCCCACCGTCACACCAGCGCCCGGTACAACCCGAACGCGCTTGTCGCGGTCAGCACGACCCCGACCATCACCAGCATCACCTTGGGCGAAAAACGCTTGGCCATATAGGCGCCCAGCGGCGCCGCGGCGACGCCGCCGATGATCAGGCCCAATGTCGGACCCAGGATTTCCTCGAAACCCAGATGCCAGATGAAGGCGATCGATACCGACACTGCCAGGAAAAATTCGACGCTGTTGACGGTGCCGACGATCTTGCGCGGCTCGCCGCCCTGCACCAGCAGGTTCGATGTCACCACCGGCCCCCAGCCGCCGCCGCCCGCGGCGTCGAGAAAACCGCCGACGACCGCCAGCGGCGCAACGACCTTCGGCTTGGAAATTTTCGGCGGATACAGCAAACCCCGCACCAGCAGCCAGATGCCGATCGCGACCAGATAGGCAAGGACGAACGGCTTCACGACATCGGCGTGGAGCGAGGAAAGGACATAGGCGCCCAATACGCCGCCGATGACGCCGGGGATCAACAACCGCCAGAACAGCGGCCAGTCGATGTTGCGGTGGAATAAGTGGCTCAGCCCCGATGCGCCGGTGGTGAAAATTTCGACGACATGGATGCGCGCCGACGCGGTGGCGGGCGGCACGCCGAGCACCGCCACGAGCAGCGTGTTGCAGATGACGCCGAACGCCATCCCCAGCGCGCCGTCGACCAGCTGCGCGGCAAAGCCGATCAGGATGAAGGGCAGCAATGCGGAAAGGTCGATAGCCGCGAAATCGATCATGCAATCATCCCAACTTTTTTAGTTGAGAACTAGCTGCCCCGAATCGACGCGCGACGCCAGCCCAAATTTTCTCTTGGCGATGAAGGGATTTGTTTTTGCGCCGGTATGCCGCGATGGCCGGTCGCTAGATCCGGGTCAGATCCTCGGGCAGAAATTCGCGCGCATAATCGATGAAGGCACGCAATTTCGGCATCACCTGTTTGCGGCTGGGGTAATAAAGGAACAGCCCCGCGGTCGACACCGCCCGCTCGCCCAGCACCACTTCCAGCTCGCCGCGTTCGATGTGCTCGGCGAGCACGGGCTCGGCGGTCATCCCCAGCGCGACCCCGGTGCGCACCGCCATGATGATCGCCGATTGTTCGTTGACGATCACCGGACCGGTCACCGGAATTTCGACTTCGCGATTGCCGTCGAGGAAATACCAGGGTTGCAGCCCGCCGCTGGCCAGCCGCAGCCGGACGCAGCGGTGGTGGCGCAGATCGCCGGGCTCTTCCGGGCGGCCGTGGCGCTCGAAATAGGCGGGCGCGCCAAAGGCGGCAAAACGAAAGGGCGAGGTCAGCCGCACCGCGATCACATCGGCATCGAGCGATTCGCCCATGCGGACGCCGGCATCGAACCCCCCCGCGCTGAGGTCGCTGAGCCCGTCGTCGCCGAAAATTTCCAGCTCGATGTCGGGATAGGTGTCGCAAAAGCCCGCCAGGATCGGCTCGAACATCGGCTGGATCGCGCCGCGCATCAGGTTGATGCGCAGCCGCCCCGCCGGCCGGTTGCCCAGATTGCGCGCCGCTTCATAGGCGTCCGCCAGCCCGGTATAGGCGGGCGCGGCGCGCTCCAGGAACATTTCGCCCGCCTGGGTGAGCCCCACGCTGCGCGTCGTGCGCATGAACAAAGGCGCGCCGACGCGCGCCTCGAGCGCCTTGATCGTCTGGCTGATCGCCGAGGGGGATACCCCCAGGTCCGATGCGGCGGCGGAAAAGCTGCGCCTTTGCGCTACACGCAGGAAAGCTTCGATCCCGTCGAGCGCCCCTTGGGGGATTGTTAAATCCTGCTTCAAAGCACTTGCAGATTATAGAGGATTATCTATCTGCGCAACTGCCCGTAAAAGGGTTGCACAACAAAACGAAAGGACTCTCTCCCATGGCCTATCAGATCTCTTCCTTCCGCCGCTTTCCTGCCGCTTTCGCTATCGTCGCCGCATCGGCGCTGGCGTTCACCGGCCTGATCGCAACCGCCAACCCCGCCTATGCCCAGTCGGGCGGTGACTATCGCTGCGCCGGCCTTGCCGAGCAGGCTCATGTCGCTGCAACCGGCGTCGAAGGCGGCAAGCAGGCGAGCGCCAAGCGCTTTGTTTCGACCGGCAAGAAGCTGTGCGAAGCGGGCAACGAACGCGCCGCCGCCAAGCAGTTCCGCGCCGCGCTGAAGATCGCCGGCGTCGCCGAAGTCGAAACCGAAAGCCGCATGGCTTCGCGCTAAGACAGACTGACACCAATCTCCGATCCGTCCTCTCCCTCTCCCCGACGGATCCACTAAACTGGGGCGGCACCCATAACGGGGCCGCCCCATTTGTTTGCGCGTCGTGGACGTCCGGGTCAGCGGCGGCGGTAGCGGAAGTACCAGACCTCGTGGCCCTGCCGCCGCGCCTTGGCTTCGTAGCGCGTTTCGGGCCAGCCGCCGGGGCGGTTCTGGAAATCCTGCGCGTCCTTCGCCAGCCATTCGAACTGGTGGCGATGGCGGCGCATCACCATCAGCGCATGTTGCAGATAGACGGGGTGGTCGGTGCCGAAGCGGAACTCGCCGCCGGGTTTCAGCTTGGCGGCGATCAGGTCGAGCGGGCCGTCGTTCATCATCCGCCGCTTGGCATGGCGCGCCTTCGGCCAAGGGTCCGGGTGCAGCAGATAGGCAAAGCTCAGCGCGCCGTCGGGAATGCGCTGCAATACCTCCAGCGCGTCGCCATGATGGATGCGGACATTGCCCAGCGGCAACTTCGCGCCATGATCGCCCGCAACATGGACCAGCGCCTGCGCGACCCCGTTGATGAACGGTTCGGCGCCGATAAAGCCATGATCGGGCAGCATGTCGGCGCGCGCCGCCATATGCTCGCCGCCGCCAAAACCGATTTCAAAATGCAACGGAATTTCGGATCCGAACAAACGCTGCGCGGAAACTTCGCCAACATCCGGCACCACGATCTGCGGCAGCAAGGTGTCGACCAGTTCCTGCTGCCCGGCGCGCAGCGGCTTGCCCTTTGAACGGCCGTAAAGGCGGTTGATCGTCGTCGGATCGCCGGATTTGTGCGCAGTCATGCCGCGCGCGTTAGCGCCGCGACCTCGAGGCCGCAAGGCGGGGCGCGGCTAAAGCGCGTCGCTGTTGATGTGGATCGTCTTGTTCTTCCCCCAGGTGGGAACCGTCGTGACGCGCCGGTTGGCGGCGACAATCTCCATCACCCGCTGGGGCGAAGGCAGCCGGTCTTGCGCAATAAATCCGATATTCTGCGCCGCCGTCACCGCGGTGATGGAAAAGCGCGGTTCCGGCGGTTTATCCTTTTCGGTCATCGCGATCAGCTTTGCACCCGGGTCGGGTCCGACCCAGATTCCATTGCCATTGTCGCCGACCGCCAGCAGATAATTTTCGCTATCGGCGTTCTGACGATAGATTCTGGTATTGCCGCCAAGATCCGGATCGCGGCACCAGCGCACCGCGGCGAGCGCCGCCGCCGTCGCGGGCGTCCGTTTGGTTTTGCTGCGCGTTGCGGCCATGTTCAGAAAGCCGGACATCAGGTCTGCACCGCCATTTTTCGGGGCATCCTTTGCCGCGACCGGAAAGCTGAGCGGCGTGGGACAATCGCCGATCGGTACGGCTTCAGGCGCGACGGGAATTTTTCGCGGCCACTGGATTTGCGCCAGTGCGGCATCCATCCACTGCGACAGATCGGCCGGTGAGCGCGTCTGCGACGAGGCGCGCAGCTTTACATACCAGTCCCCGACCTGCAGCATCGCTACACCCGTGCTGCGATAGGCGCCGCCTTTTGGCTCATAGATGGCTTTCAACCCGGCTGCGGTCGATTGGTTCGGCGGGGTGAAGGCCTGTGCGGCGATAGCGATCGCCGGGCGACCAAAAGTATCGCGATTCTCGATCCCCCACTGCGCCTGCGCAAACCACACGGGCACCGCGCCGTTGGTTTTACGGAACACGTAAAAGGACAAGGATTCGATGGCGTCGCCGACGACGTAGGACAGGCCGATGTCGAGATCGGCAACAAAAGCGGTACCGCGCTCGCGCGCCGCGCCGCCCAGCGTCGCCGGTACCACGATCCCGCTATGCTTGTGTTTCCACGCCTTGCCATCCTTGAGCGGCAGCGGCTGTTGCGCCGCCGCTGGCCCGGTCACGGTGCCTGTGGCGACCACGGCAGCCAAAAGGATTTTTAGCCAATGGCTTATCATGCGCAACCTCCCCGATCTGACGCGTTTGCTGCCAGATCGGGGAGGTCGTGACAAGCGCCGTGCCGCGGCCTTAGGCCGCCAGCGCGGCCTTGAGCTTGTCGACCAGGTCGGTGCGTTCCCACGGGAAGGTGTCGCCCTCCGCGGTACGGCCGAAATGGCCATAGGCGGCGGTCTGGCGATAGATCGGCTTGTTGAGGCCAAGGTGGGTGCGGATGCCCTTGGGCGTCAGGCGCACGAGCCCGGGGATCGCGGCTTCGATGCGGCTTTCCTCGACGGTGCCGGTGCCGTGCAGGTCTACATAGATCGACAGCGGCTCGGCGACGCCGATCGCATAGCTGAGTTGGATCGTGCAGCGACGCGCGAGGCCCGCGGCGACGATATTTTTCGCGAGGTAACGGGTGATATACGCCGCCGAACGGTCGACCTTGGTCGGATCCTTGCCGCTGAACGCGCCGCCGCCGTGCGGGGACGCGCCGCCATAGGTATCGACGATGATCTTGCGGCCGGTCAGCCCCGCGTCGCCGTCGGGTCCGCCGATCTCGAAACGGCCGGTCGGGTTGATGTGATAGACGGTGTTGGCGGTGAGCAGTTCGGCGGGCAGCACGTCGGCGATCACGCCCAGCACATATTTGCGCAATTCGGTGTAAAGCGCTTCGTCGCCTTCGCCATTGTGGAAATAATAGCCCGGCGCATGCTGCGTCGACACGACGATAGCGGTCGCCTCGACCGGGCGCTCGTTGGCGTAGCGCAGCGTCACCTGGCTTTTGGCATCGGGCTCGAGGAAGGGCGCGATCCCCGCCTTGCGGTCGGCGGCCATGCGCTCGAGGATCTTGTGGCTGTAATCGAGCGTCGCGGGCATCAAATCGGGGGTTTCGTCGGACGCATAGCCGAACATGATCCCTTGGTCGCCGGCGCCTTCGTCCTTGTTCGCGCCTTCGTCGACACCCTGCGCGATGTGCGCCGACTGGCCGTGCAGATTGTTTTCGAAACGGAAGCTTTCCCAGTGAAAGCCCGATTGCTCGTAACCGATTTCGCGCACCGTGCGCCGCACCGTTGCTTCGATTTCCTCCAACGCGCCCGGCGCCCAGGCGTCGTTCTCGAACACGCCCTTGCAGCGGATTTCACCCGCGAGCACCACCAGTTGCGTCGTTGTCAGCGTTTCACAGGCAACGCGCGCTTCGGGATCCTTCGACAGGAACAGGTCGACGATCGAATCGCTGATCTGGTCGGCCACCTTGTCGGGATGCCCTTCGGACACGCTTTCGGAAGTGAAGAGGAAGCTGTTGCGCATGGGAAGCCTTCTGTGAATCGGATATAAAGGAAGCTTTATGTCGGCGCGCTGTTAGCGCCCGCGGCGACGAAAGGCAATGGCTGCCGCGAGCAGGATCAGCGCAAATCCGACGGGCAGAATATTGCCATGTCGCGCGAACAGCGTCGGCGCATGCGCGGGCGAGACCACCGTGTCGATCCGTCCCGCGGCGTGCATCGGCAGCGATTCGCGGATGCGGCCGTCGGCGTCGATCACCGCGCTGATCCCCGTCGGGGTGGCGCGGATAACAGGGAGCCCCTCCTCGATCGCGCGCAGCCGTGCCTGCGCCAGATGCTGCGGTGGGCCCCAGCTGCCGAACCAGGCGTCGTTCGACGGATTGAAGATGAAATCGGGCCGGTGGTCGCGATCGACAACCTGCCCCGAAAAGATGATCTCGTAACAGATTTGCAGCCCCGCGCGGCCGAAGGCGCCAAGGTCGAGGGTGCGCGGCCCAGGGCCGGGCCAGAAATCGATGTCGCCGGGGGCAAGGCGCGACAGACCGATCGCCGACAGGATCGGGCGCATCGGCAGATATTCGCCATAAGGCACCAGATGCGCCTTGTCGTAACGCGCGCCAAGGGTGCCGTCGGCATGGACGGTCATCACCGCATTGCGCGCCCCGACGACGTCGCCGCCTTTGTCGAGTTCGAGCTTAAGCGCGCCGAGCAGCATCACATCGTTGGGGTTCATGAGCGCGGTCAGGCGCGCCCGTGCCGCGGCGGGCGAGCGGTCATAATAGACCGTGGGATAGCCCCATTCGAGATAGTCGGGCACCGCCGCCTCGGGCCACAGTATCAGGCGCGGGTTGTCGCTCTTCGGTGCGGTCAGCCGCGCGAGTTTGCCAAAGTTGGCGTCGGCCTTGGCACCGACCCATTTGTCTTGCTGTCCGACATTGGGCTGAACGACGGTTATGGGGATGCGCTGCATCCCCTTGGTCCGGACGGCAGCGTCTGCACCGCTGCCCGCTTGCATCAGAAATGCCGCGCCGCAGAAAAGGGTGAGGCTTCCGAGCAGCATCGCTGCGGCGACGCGGCGGTGAAACCATGCCAATATCACGACGGCTGCGAGCAGGAAGATGATCCCGCTCATGCCATAGGTTCCGATCCAGCGCGCGGGTGCCGCGACATGAGGAACGGCGATCACGCTGAGAGGATTCCATGCGAAGCCGGTGAAAACCCAGCTGCGGAGCCATTCGGTGAGCGTCCAGAGACCGGCGAAAGCCAGAAGATAAGACGGGGCCGCGAAATGCGCGTCGGCGTTTGGCTTCATCGCCCAAGCCGCCCACGCGGCCAGCGCCGGATACACCGCCAGATACACCGCCAGCAGCACCACCGCGATCCACCCCAGCCACGCGGGCATCGCCGCCTGATAGGTGAAGGCGGTCGCGATCCAGTTCAGCCCGACGACAAAATGCCCGACCCCGAACGCCCAGCCGATCCCGAACGTCCGCCAGCCCTTGGCACTGCGCGCCACGAGCGCCATCCAGCCCGCAAGCGCGAGCAAAGTCAGCGGCCAGAGATTCAGGGGCGCAAAGCCCGTCGCCGAAACGGCACCGAGCGTGAGGGCGATCAGCTTGGGCCAGCGGTCGGCGAAAGCGGCGATGCGGGGGGATAGCGCGGTCACGCGCGCTGCTTTAGCCGCCCGCCCCCGCGCTCACTAGAGCATATATTTCATCTTGATCGCCTGATGCGTGTCGCCGGTCACCGCAAAGCTCGCCGATTTGAACTTGGGCGCCCCGACGGTAATCGTCGGATTGCGCGAAAAGCCGAAGCCTTCCTTGGGCAGGAACAGCGTCATGTCCATCTTGTTGTTGCTGTTCTCGTCGTGAACGACGGCGATCGCATAGGTGCCGTCGACCGGCGCGGCGACCTTGAAATGGCCGGCGTTCGCGGCTTTCACCGCCATGCGGACCGACGCCTTGTCCTTGCTGCAATCGGGAAAGGCCTTGGGGTTGGCGGTCAGGCAGACGAGCAACTGGCCATTGGTGTTGCGCAGGCCGCTGACGCTGACCTCAACGCTGGGTGTTGGCGGCGGCGCGGCGGCGGTGAGCAGCGGCAAAATCGCCAAGCCCAATATCGGTGCCGCAAAGCTTGTCCCAGAAGCGAAAGTAAAGGCCATAATTCCCCCGGTATGCGGCATGATGCTGCTCGTGATGCGTCGCCGTTATCAGCCACCGCCCGACTGGTCCATGAACGAGCGCGCGCGGAAACATTTCCCACCCCATATGATTGCCAACCCCCATGATGGTCATGATTGTCAGCACCAGCCCCAGGACCGCGACATGGATCGGGATCAGGAACACCAGCGCAGGGATGACGACGGCGCCCGTTACGGCCTCGATCGGATGAAAGCTCATTGCCGCCCATGCGGTCGGCGGACGGCTGTCGTGGTGGACGGCGTGGGCGATGCGGAACAGCGCGGGCCGGTGCATCCAGCGGTGCGTCCAGTAAAACCAGGTGTCGTGGAGCAGCAGATAGGCGAGCAGGCTCACCGGCAGATACCAGAGTGGGAACGCATCGATGTCGGTGTAGATGCGCGTCCAGCCGTGTGCCTGCCATCCCCACGCGACGATCCCCGCGGGAATCCCGTAAATCGCGGCGCTGGCAAGGCTCCAGCCGACCTCGCGCCGCATCTGCGGTTCCAGCCCGCGATAGAGGCCGGGATGTTTGATCCTGGTCGCCAGCGCGAAACCGCCGCTGCTGAGCAGATAGCGGATGCCGACGATCGCCGTCATGGCCAGTGCCGAGAAAATGATCGCCGCCATGCGACTCCTCTAGCGGGCCGCGCGCGCGGGGGCTAGGGCGAGGCGATGACCGCGCGCGAACCCGATTATTGCGACATAGCCATCGTCGGTGGCGGGCTGGCCGGCGGGCTGGCGGCGCTGGCGCTGAACGCCAAGCGGTCAAAGCTCGACGTGCGGCTGATCGAACCCGATGCGATCGGCGGCAATCACATCTGGTCTTTCTTCGACAGCGACATTGCCAAGCGTGATCGCTGGCTCGTTGCCCCGCTCGTCCGTTACCATTGGGACAGCTATGACGTCGCTTTCCCCGACCGCGAGCGCCGGGTGCGGATGGGGTATAAGAGTATTACCGGGGAGGCGCTGGCCGAGGCGGTCACCGCGGCGCTGCCTGCGGGGCGGATCATCGCCGACCGGGCCAAGCATGTCGCGCCCGACCATGTGCTGCTGGCGCGCGGCGGACGCTTGTCGGCCAAGCATGTCATCGATGCGCGCGGCACCGGCAAGACATCGATGCTCGACTGCGGCTGGCAGAAATTCGTCGGCCAGGCGCTGACCGTCGAGGGCGGGCATGGCATCGACCGCCCCGTCGTGATGGACGCGACGGTCGAGCAGCTCGACGGCTATCGTTTTGTCTATCTGCTGCCCTTCGACGCGGAGACGGTCTTTGTCGAGGACACTTATTACAGCAACGACCCCGATCTCGATGTCGACGCGATACGCGATCGGATCGCGGCTTATGCGGCGCGGCGGCAGTGGAACGTCACCGCGGTGACACGCGAGGAGACCGGGGTGCTGCCCGTCGTGGTGGCCGGCGATTTCGACCGGCTGTGGCCGCAGATCGACCGGGTTGGGCGCATCGGTGCGCGCGCCGGGGTGTTTCACGCGATGACCGGTTACTCGCTGCCCGATGCGGTGCGGACGGCGGCAGCGCTGCCTGCGCTCGTCGACCGCGGCGACCTCGGTCCCCGCCTCCGTGCCCGCGCCGCAGCGTCGTGGCGCCGCCAGCGTTACTACCGCATGCTCGGCGCGATGCTGTTCCGCGCCGCCGAGCCGGACGAGCGGTACCGGATATTCCAGCGCTTCTATGGCCTCGCGCCCGGCCTGATCGCGCGCTTTTACGCGGGACGGTCGAACGCCGCCGACAAATTGCGCATCCTGGCGGGGAAGCCGCCCGTATCTGTACGCCGCGCGCTTGCGGCGCTTTCGAAACTGGACTGGAAATGACCCGCACCGCAATCGTCATCGGCGCCGGCTTCGGCGGCCTCGCGCTCGCCATCCGGCTGCAATCGGCCGGGGTCGCGACGACGATCGTCGAGGCGCGCGACAAGGCGGGGGGGCGCGGCTACCACTGGCAGCGGCAGGGGTTCACCTTCGACGCCGGGCCGACGGTGATCACCGACCCGCCATGCCTGCAGGAATTATGGGCGCTCAGCGGGCAGGACATGGCCGCCGACGTGACGCTCGACCCGGTGATACCCTTTTACCGGCTCAACTGGCCCGACGGGACGAATTTCGACTATTCGAACGACGAGGTGGCGCTCAATGCCGAAATCGCACGGCTCAATCCCGCCGATGTCGCGGGGTACGAGAAATTCCTGACCTATTCGAAGGGGGTTTATGAGGAGGGCTATGTCAAGCTCGGCTCGGCGGCCTTCCTCGACTTTGCCTCGATGATCAAGGCGGCGCCGGCGCTGATGAAATATCAGGCGTGGCGCAGCGTCTATTCGATCGTCTCCTCCTATGTGCAGGACGAGCGGCTGCGCCAGGCGCTGTCGTTCCACACGTTGCTGGTTGGCGGCAATCCGATGAACACCAGCGCAATCTATGCGCTGATCCACACGATCGAAAAGGACGGGGGCGTCTGGTTCGCGCGCGGCGGCACCAACAAACTCGTCGCGGGCATGGTGGCGCTGTTCGAGCGGCTGGGCGGAACGCTCCGCCTTGCCGATCCGGTGACGAAGATCGAGACGCAGGGCGACCGCGTTATCGCGGTGCAGACCGCGAGCGGCTGGCGCGGTGAGGCGGACATGATCGCATCGAACGGCGACATGATGCACAATTATGCTGCGCTGCTGTCTGACCATCCGCGCGGCAAAAAAGCGGCCAAATCGCTGGCGCGCAAGCGCTGGTCGCCGTCGCTTTTCGTCGTCCATTTCGGGGTGAAGGGCGAATATCCCGACATCGCGCATCACAGCATCCTGTTCGGGCCGCGCTACAAGGGGCTGCTCGATGACATCTACAAGAACGGCGTCGTGCCGGACGATTTCTCGCTCTATCTTCATCACCCGACTGCGACCGACAAGGCGATGGCGCCCGAAGGCTATTCGACCTTTTACGTGCTGGCTCCCGTCGCGCATTTGGGCAAGGCGAAGGTCGATTGGGACGGCGCTTTCGGCCAGCAGTTCGCCGATGCGATCCTCGACGAGGTCGAGGCGCGGGTGCTGCCGGGGCTGAAAGCCAATCTGGCGACCAGCTTCCACTACACCCCCGCCGATTTCGGCCGCGATCTGTCGGCGCATCTGGGCAGCGCGTTCAGCCTGGAGCCGGTGCTGTGGCAGAGCGCCTGGTTCCGCGCGCACAACCGCGACGATGTGATTTCGAACCTCTATTTCGTCGGCGCGGGGACGCATCCGGGGGCGGGTATTCCAGGCGTGGTAGGGAGCGCCAAAGCGACTGCGAAGCTGATGCTGGAAGACGCTAGCTGAATGCCAAACACCATTCGCCCTGAGCTTGTCGAAGGGCCGTTCTTCCTTCAAAGGCGAGGAAGGAAAGGGCAGGGCTTCGACAAGCTCAGCCCGAACGGAAATTTGTGAAAGCCTCAGAGCAATGAAACGTCTTGCCGTCTATTGCGGGTCCGCAACCCCCGCCGATCCGATCTATATCGAAACCGCGCGGCACGTCGGGCGCACGCTGGCCGAGCGCCGCATCGGTGTCGTCTATGGCGGCGGGCGGCTCGGGCTGATGGGCGCGGTGGCCGATAGCGCGCTCGAGGCGGGCGGCGAGGTGATCGGGGTGATCCCCGATGCGCTGGTCGGCACCGAAGTCGCGCACCGCGGCTGCACCGAATTGCACGTCGTTTCGGGCATGCACGAACGCAAGCGCATGTTCACCGACCTCAGCGACGGTTTCCTCACCATCCCCGGCGGCGTCGGCACGATGGACGAGCTGTGGGAAGCGATCAGCTGGGCGCAGCTCGGCTATCACAGCAAGCCGGTGGGACTGCTCAACGCCGCGGGTTTCTACAACGACCTGATCGCGTTCAACCGGAACATGATCGAGGTCGGCTTCATCCGCCCCGCGCATGCCGGGATCATGATCGTCGATGCCGGGCTCGACGATCTGCTCGACAAGATGGCGACCTACGAACCGCACGCCCCGATCTTCGCGATGAAGGCTGACGATCTGTAATGCAGGGGACGGGCGTCTATGATGCGCACGCCCTCCACGGTTTCGCGCACGACAGCATTGTGCGCGGATCGAAAAGCTTTGCGCTCGCCAGCCAGTTGTTCGACCGCGAAACGCGCGAACGCGTCTGGCTGCTCTATGCCTGGTGCCGCGCCGCCGACGACCTGACCGACGGGCAGGACCACGGCGGTGCAATGTCGCAGAACCATGATGCGCAGGCCGCGCTCGCCCGCATCCGGACCCTCACCGACGCCGCCTTTGCCGGGCAACCGACCGGCGACAAAGCGTTCGACGCGCTCGGCTTCCTGCTCACCGAGGTCGCAATTCCGCGCGGCGTGATCGACGACATCATTGCCGGTTTCGCGCTGGATGCGGACGACTGGCGCCCGCGCAGTGAGGCCGACCTTTTGCGCTATTGCTATCATGTCGCGGGCGCGGTCGGGGTTGCGATGGCGCTGGTGATGAGGATCGACCCCGCCGACCAGGCGACGCTCGACCGTGCCTGCGACCTCGGCATCGCTTTCCAGCTCGCCAATATCGCGCGCGACGTGGCCGAGGATGCCGCCGCCGACCGCTGTTACCTGCCGATGGAGTGGATGGTCGAACTCGATATTCCGCCGGGCCAGCACATGCACCCCGCCTTTCGCGGCCGCCTGTCGGTGATGGCGAAATGGCTGGCCGAAATGGCCGAGGAATATGAGGCCTCGGCGCGCTGGGGCGCGCGCAAGCTGCCGCCGCGCAGCCGCTGGGCCGTGCTCGCTGCCGCGGGCATCTATGGCGACATCGCGCGCGAAGTCTGCGCCCGCGGCGACCATGCCTGGGACCACCGCGCCAGCACGACGCGGCTCGCGAAACTCGGCTGGATCGCGCGTGCGGGCTGGTCAGTGCTGCGGCGTCCACCGGGACACCGGATCAGCCGCGACGGGCTGTGGACGCGCCCGCGCAGCGGGGCGAGCGGATGACCCAAATCGAATGGCTGGCCGCGGCGCTGGTGCTGATCAATGTCGCGCTCGTCGCGCTGCGCAGCGTGTGGAATTATCCGTTCGCGCTGGTCGCGGTCAGCCTTTACGCCGTCGTTTTCTATGACGCGCGGTTGTACAGCGACATGGTTTTGCAGGGCTTCTTCTTCGCGCTCAATCTCTATGGCTGGGCGAGCTGGCTGCGCGCCCGCAATGAGAGCGGGGTTCCCGTCGGCTGGATGGACCAGCGCGCGCGACAGCAATGGGCGCTGGTCACCATCGCCGCCTGGGCCGCGTGGAGCTTCGCGATGGATCGCTATACCAATGCCGTGGCGCCATGGATCGACGGCGCGATCGCGATGCTCAGTATCACCGCGCAATGGCTGCTCGCGCGGCGCCGCGTCGAAAGCTGGTACCTGTGGATCGTTGTCGACCTGATCGCGATCCCGCTGTTCGCGTGGCGCGGGCTGTATGCGACCAGCGCGGTCTATGTCGTGTTGCTCGGCCTCTCGATCGACGGGCTGATCCAGTGGCGCCGCGCCGCGGTCACGGGCAGGGTGGCGATATGACGCACCATATCTGTTTTCACGGCGCCGAAAGCACCGGCAAATCGACGCTCGCGCCGCGCCTTGCGCTCCGACTGGGCGGGCTGGTCGTTCCCGAATATGGCCGCACCTATGCCGAAGCCAATGGCACCGACCTCGACGAGATCGACCTGCTGGCGATCTTTGACGGGCATGTCGCGGCCACACGCGAGGCCATGGCGCAAAACCCGGCATGGCTGATTTCGGACACCGACCCGCTGATGACGCAGGCATGGGCGATCATGCTGCTCGGCCGTCGCCTCCCCGAAATTGACCAGTGGGACGATGTTGCCGACTTCTACCTCGTGCCGGCGATGGACCTCGAATGGCAGGAGGACGGCACCCGCCTGTTCGGCAGCGACTTGGCGCGGCGGCAATTCATGGACGTCGCGATCGGTGAGCTTGAGCGGCGAAGGCTTAGATGGGCATGGGTAAAAGGCGACGGCGACGCGCGGCTGCAAAGCGCGTTCGATGCGGTCAAGGCGGCGGGGTTGGGGTGAGCAAAGCTGCGAAGGTGGCGGTATGTCGGTTTTGGGGTGGAGAGCTGCCTTTCCCCTCTCCCGTCGGGAGAGGGATACGCAGGCTTGGTTGCGCAGCAACCTAGCCGAAGTTGGGTGAGGGGATCACCCGTCCACACTGAAATCTTACCTCCGACACCCTCACCCAACCCTCTCCCAAGGGGAGAGGGCTTTATGGCAGCAACCGGTCGTTAGCCTTCATCAAGCGGCGTAAGTGTCCCGCAATTCCCGCTTCAACACCTTGCCGATCGGGCTGCGCGGGAGTTCGTCGACCATCCTAATCGCGCTCAGCCGCTGCGTCTTGCCGACCTTGGTATTACAATCTGCGCGAATCGCCTCTGCATCGGCGCCATCCTTCAGCACCACGAACGCCACCGGCGTCTCGCCCCATTCCTCGCTCGGCATCCCGACCACCGCGGCCTCGACAACGCGCTCGTCGGCGAGCAGGATCGCTTCCAGATCGCTGGGGAAGATGTTGAAGCCGCCCGATATGATCATGTCCTTGGCGCGGTCCATCAGGGTCAGGAACCCGTCCTCGTCGATGCGGCCGATGTCGCCGTGGCGGTAGAAGAGATTTCCCTCCCCGTCGTACCAGTGCATCGCTTTCGTCGCGTCGGGGCGGTTGTTATAGCCGGTCATCATTGCGGATGACCGCCCGACGACTTCGCCGACCGATCCTTGCGGCAGTTCGTTGCCGTCCTCGTCGATCACCTTCGCAATATGCCCCGGAGCGGGTTTGCCGACCGTGTGGAGCTTGTCGGGAAATTGATGTGCTTCGAGGATGAAGGCCGCGCCGCCCTCGGTCATTCCATAGATTTCGACCAGCCCGCCTGGCCAGCGCGCAAGCACATCGGCCTTGAGCGTCGCCGGAAAGGGCGCCGATGTGCAGTATTTCATCACGAAACTGGAAAGATCGAAACGGTCGAAATCGTCGAGTGCCATGATCCGGCGATATTGCACCGGCACCAGCATCGTGTTGGTCGCGCGCTCGCGCTCGGCGAGTTCGAGGAAACCGCGCGCGTCGAATTTCTTCATCAGCACGACCTGCCCGCCCGACCCGACCGTCGGCATGAAGCTCGCCATCGTCGTGTTCGAATAGAGTGGGGTCGACAGGATCGTCACCGCATGGTGGCCGTAAGCGGGGGCGCCGCGCTGGATATGTTGCCAGCGCATCGCATGGCTGTGGATGATGCCCTTCGGCGTGCCGGTGGTGCCCGACGAATAGATGATGTTGAAACCGTCCTCGGGCAGGATGTCGACCGGCGTTGGTTTGGCACCCGCCAGCGACAGCCAGGCATCGAGCGGCGTTCCCGCATCGCTGCCGTCCATCGCGATCAGGTCGCTGGCGGTGATCACTTGGCCTTCCAGGCTCGTCTTCGCCGCATGGTCGAGAAACAGGTGGCGCGCGCCGGTGTCCGCGATCATCGCGGCCATCTGCTCGCCGGTCGCGCTGTTGGTCACTAGTCCCGCCACCCCGCCGGCGCGTAGCGTACCCAATATGACCGCCATCTGCTCGACGCTGTTCAGCCCGGCGATCGCGGTGCGGTCGCCTTTCGCAAACCCGTCCTGCTGCAATCGCGCTGCGATTCGGTCGGTCAATTGGTCCAGTTCGGACCAGGTGAGCCGCCGTTCGGGGTCGGCAGCCGCTACGGCATCGGGACGTTCCGCGGCATGGGCACGGACAAGGTCGGGCAGGGTGGCAAAATCGCCGTCAAGCATTTCGATACTGGTCATGGCCATGGACTAGCACAGCCGAAAGGCGGTGCAATGCCGGCGGGGCGGCGGGGCAACAAGATGTTGCGCCGGCGACGGGGGTCGGGGATGGCATCAGCGCAAAGCGCCGAGCAAGACGACAGGAAATTGCAGGTCGCGCTTTATCATCCCCACGCACCGCGCGCCGGACTGCTGCGCGACGCGCTCACAGAAGCCCGCCACGCGGTCCGGGTCTTGCCGTCGCAGATCGACGGGCTGCGCGCCTGGATCGACGCGAGTTTCGACCTGTTGATCGTGAACCCCTTCCTCGATTGGCAGGACCCCGCCGAGCTTGTCCGTCTCGCGCGTTCGATCGCCGGGCGGCGACCGCTGCTGGTGATTTCGGATCGCGATGCCTTGGCCGACCGCATGGTCGCGCTCGAAGCCGGCGCCGACGATGCGGTCGGCTGGACAGGCAGCCTGCGCGAGGTGTTGGCGCGCGGCGCCGGCCTGCTGCGACGCTACCGGATTGCCAGCGGCCAGTTGCATGACGGCGAACTCCATATCGACCTGATCGACCGGCGCGTCGAGCGCGCGGGGCGGCTGATCCCAATGCCGCTGCGCGAGTTCGACCTGCTCGCCAATCTGGCGCGCGTTCCCGGCCAGCCGATGTCGCGCGATACATTGCTGAAGGCGGTGTGGCGGATCGATTTCGACCCCGGCACGAACCGCGTCGAAGTCCATATGTCGCGGCTGCGCGCCAGGGTCGATCGCGGCTTCGACTGGCCGATGCTGCACACCGTCAAGGGGCGCGGTTATGCGTTAAGGGTGCGCCGCGATGACGCGCCCGTCTGAACGCAGTTGTGGCAGCCGCCTCGCTTGACCAAAAGTTTCAGCTTGCTACTGATCCGGGACATAAACAAACCAGCGATTCCCGGAGACGATGCCCGATGCACCCCTCAGTCCACGCGCGTAGCAACCCCGACAAGGCCGCGATCATCGTCGCCGAAACGGGCGATGAAATCAGCTATGGCGAACTCGACGCCGCCTCGAACCGCGCTGCGCAGCTGTTCCGCGCCCACGGGCTTGGGCATGAAGATGTCGTCGCCTTCATGCTCGACAACACACCGCATTATTATGGCCTGACCTGGGGCGCGCAGCGGGCGGGGCTGCGTTATGTCTGCATTTCGTCGCGGCTGACGCAGGACGAAACTGACTATATTCTCGAAAATTCGGGGGCACAGATCCTGGTCGTCTCGGCCAGCCTCGCCGAAGCCGCGCAGCGGCTGACGACCGGCGTCAAGCGTTTCGCGATGGGCGGCGACATTGCGGGTTATGAAAGCTGGGAGGATGCGGTCGCCGCGATGCCCGCGACCCCCGTCGCTGACGAACGCGCCGGGGTCGACATGCTCTATTCTTCGGGAACGACGGGGCGGCCGAAGGGGGTGCGGGTGCCGTTGCCCGAGGAACCCGCGATCGACGCGATGAACAGCTTGGTCATGCTCGCCTCGGCGGTGTTCCAGATCAATGCCGACAGTATCTATCTGTCGCCCGCGCCGCTGTATCATGCGGCGCCGCTGCGCTGGTCGATGACGATCCATCGCCTCGGCGGCACCGTCGTGCTGATGAAGAAATTCGATCCCGAGGCGGCGCTGGCGCATATCGAAAAATATCGCGTGAACAGCAGCCAATGGGTGCCGACGCATTTCGTGCGGATGCTGAAGCTGCCCGACGAGGTGCGCACCCGTTACGACACCTCGTCCTTGAAGGTCGCGATCCACGCCGCCGCACCATGCCCGGTGCCGGTCAAGCAGGCGATGATCGACTGGTGGGGGCCGGTGCTCTTCGAATATTATGCCGGGTCCGAGGGCAATGGCATGACCTTCATCTCCAGCTCCGACTGGCTGACGCACAAGGGCAGCGTCGGGCGTCCGATCCTCGGCACCGTGCATATCATGGGCGAGGATAACGAGACCGAGCTCGGCCCGAACGAAGAAGGCACGGTTTTCTTCGAGAGCGAGAATGTCTTCGAATATCATGGCGACGACGAAAAAACCGCGTCCAGCCGCAATTCGAAGGGCTGGTCGACGCTTGGCGATGTCGGCAAGCTCGACGAGGAAGGCTTCCTCTACCTCACCGACCGCAAGAGCTTTATGATCATCTCGGGCGGGGTGAATATCTATCCGCAGGAAATCGAAAACCATCTCGTCACCCACCCCCGGGTCGCCGACGTTGCCGTCGTGGGCGGGCCGCACGAGGAAATGGGCGAGGAGGTGATCGCGGTCATCCAGCCCGCCGACATGGCCGAAGCGGGCGACGAACTGCGCGACGAGCTTATTGCGTACGCGCGCGAGAAACTGTCGGGGGTGAAGATCCCGCGTCGCATCGATTTCATGGAGGCACTGCCGCGCCACGATACCGGCAAGCTCTACAAGCGGCTGTTGCGCGATCAATATTGGGACAAGGCGAAAGCAGAGGCCTGAACATGGCTGCGCGCGTCGAGTTCTTTTTCGACCTGTCCAGCCCATGGACCTGTCTGGCGTTCCACAATCTGCCCGGCGTGCTCGAACGGACGGGTGCCACCGCGGTGTACCGACCGATCCTTGTCGGTGGGGTGTTCAATGCGGTCAATCCCGCGGTCTATGCGGCGCGCGAGCAGACGGACAACCGGCGGCTTCAGCATAGCTGGAAGATCCTCAAGGACTGGGCGCGGCTCGCGGGCGTGCCGATGAATTTTCCTTCCGAGTGGCATCCGGCGAAAAGCATCGCCACGATGCGTTTTTGCTGCGCGCTCGAAGACGATCAGGCGGCGCTCGTCCGCTTCGCGCGCGGCGCCTTTGCGAGCTATTTCGACCGGCAGGAAAATCTCGACGATCCCGCTGTCCTCGCTTCGGTCGCTAACGCTGAGGGGCTCGACGGCGCGGCGCTGGCGGCAGCGGCGGGTAGCGATGCGGTGAAAGCGCGGCTGCGCGCCAACACCGACGAACTCATCGCGCGCGGCGGCTATGGATCGCCGACGATTTTCGTCGACCGCGATGACATGTATTTCGGCAACGACCAGCTTCCGCTGGTCGAAGCCGCGTTGAAACGCTGAACAAGGACTCTCCCATGAAAGACCGTATTTCGATCACCATGCTGGAGAACGGGATCGCCGACGTCCGGCTGATCCGCGCCGACAAGATGAACGCGCTCGACACCGCGATGTGGGAGGCGCTCGCCGAAGCGGTCGATCAGCTGAAGGCTACGCCGGGCCTCCGCGTCGTCGTGCTGTCGGGCGAAGGACGCGCCTTTTGCGCCGGGCTTGACCTGTCGAGCCTTGGCGGTGATCGCGACCCCGGTGCGAGCAGCGCAGGCGGGGGACTCGCCGAGCGGACGCGCGGCATCGTCAACAACGCCCAATATGCCGCGTGGGGCTGGCGCGAACTGCCGGTGCCTGTGATCGCGGCGGTGCACGGCGTGGCGTTCGGGGCGGGCAGCCAGATCATGGCCGCCGCCGACATTCGCATCGTCCACCCCGACACGCGGATCGCGATCATGGAAATGCGCTGGGGACTGGTTCCCGATGTCGCCGGCATGGCGCTGTGGCGCACGCAGGTCGCCGACGATGTGCTGCGCGAGATGATCTACACCAACCGTGAAATCACCGGGTCGGAGGCGAAGCTGCTCGGCTTTGCGACGCATGTGTCGGACGATCCGCTCGCCAGGGCGATGGAGCTGGCCGCAGTCATTGCCGACAAGAACCCGCACGCGATCCGCGGCGCCAAGCGCCTTTGCAACATGCTGGGCGATGCGAGCGATGCCGAGATATTGCAGGCCGAAAGCGACGAGCAGGTCAAGGTCATCCGCACCCCGAACCAGATCGAAGCGGTGAAGGCGCATATGCAGAAACGGAAGCCGAATTTTGTGGATTGAAGCCCCAACCCGCCCCTGAAGGGGAGGGGCTTTATGTCCCCAGCAACCCCAAAAACCGCACTGCATTGTCCCAGTCATGCTGGTGCGCGGCACGCTGCGCCTGGGCTTCGGCATCGGCACCCCAGCGGCGCTCTTGATAGAGTTGGTCGAGACTGACCGCGTCCCACAAATGGTCGGGGTCGAACGCCTGTTCGATGCAGGCCAAACCCGCGACCAGCGAGCCGCCTATGGTGACGAGCGGGGTCAGCGCGGTTATCCGCCATGCGTCCTGCGCGAACACTGCCGCCTGCAACGCCGCAACCGTCGCGTCGGGCTGATCGACCGGAAGCACGCCCTGCGTCATCACGAACTCCACGCCGTAGCGCTCTTCGGCCCAGGCGAGGATCGGGTTCCACGTCGCCGCCTGCTCGGCTTGCAATGCCGCATCGCGGTCGTCGCGGTAGCAGAAGAGGTCGGTCGCCGCATAAGCGGCAACCGGTTCGGCAAAGGCGGTTGGAGCTGGCGTCGCCAGGTCGATCGCCGCATTGGCCAGTCCGGTCATCGGCATCGCGCCGGGGTCGATCGTGTCGCCGACCGCGCGCCATTCGGCGGCGATCGCCTCGGCGAGCGCGGCACTGGGCGCCGCCAGCGGCGCCCGCTGCGGCGTGCGTACCGGTCGCCCGTCGAGCGCGATGCCCCAGCCGCCATCGTCGTCGATGACAGCGACCTCTTTCCAGAAACGCCTCACAGGTCTTTGGGCGAGCGCCAGCGGCGTGCAAGCAGCAGCGGCATCACCGCGAAATCGAACGCGCCGACCAGCACGATCGCGGCGCCGATCCAACGGTCGGTCGGTTGGCCCGCGAGCGTGAAGCCGCCGCTGATCAGGATAAAGCCGATCGCGATGAAGGCGACGCCCATCAGGCGCATGATCGTCATCGCAAAGAAGCGCTTTTTGGCGAGGCTATCGTCGGGCCGGGTCATGCGCCATCCCTATCGCCGCCGAGGTGGCGCATCAACTGGGCAAGCGCGCCGTGGCCCGTCGCTTCGACCCCCGCGGCGACGCGCTCGCGTTCGTCGGCGGGTTTGTTCTGCGACAGTTTGATCGTCGGGCGCCACGCGGTGATCCGCAGTTCGAAACCGGTGATGGCGCCGGTCATCTTGCTGAACAGCGCCGGGTTCATCTTGTCGCGCGTCCAGGGCGGGTTCGCCCCGACGCGCGCTTCATGGGTGGCCGAGAGCGTGTCAAGCTGGGCGATGAGCGCGGCGTCGCCCAACTTGTTGACGCTGCCCTCCATTTCCACCGCGACATAGTTCCACGTCGGCACCTGATCGGCCGCTTCGTACCAGCTGGCGCTGACATAGGCGTCCGGCCCCTGCACCACCGCCAACACCGTCGCGCCGTCGAGATGCCGGGTCAGCGCATTGCCGCGCGCGAGGTGAAATTGCAGCGTCGCGGCATCGTCGCTGAGCACCACCGGCGCATGCGCGACGCGCGGCCCGTCGGGGGTGGCGGCGAAGATCGCGGCAAAGCCGATCTCGCGCACCAGCAGTTCGGCAAGATCGCCCTGCTGCGGGCGGAAGGCGCTGTTGGGGTGCATTAGTTGACTCTGGGCGCGCGCGCCGGGTGCTTCTTCGCGCTCGGTTTCTTGCCGACGGGCTTCGTCGTTTTGGGCTTTCCGGGCTTGGCCGATTTGGGCTTCGGCTTGGGTTTGCCGACAAAGTCGGTCGGCTTGCCCTCGGCAGTGCGGCCGCGCCGTTCGCCGCGCCGCGCTTTGCGGATCTGTTTGCTGTGCGCCTTCGCCTGCGCCTTCAGCGCCGCTTTGGGCGGCGGCCCCTTGGCGACATCGTCGGTCCCGACTTCGCCGAGCAGCAGGTCGAAACCGAGCGCATCGAGGCTCGCGGCAAAATGCTCGGGCACCTCGGCGCTGATGTCGATCGCGCCGCCGTCGGGATGGTCGATGCGCAGGCGACGACTGTGCAGGTGCATCTTGCGGCTGATCGTTCCGGTAAGGAACGCGCCCTTGCCGCCATATTTGCCGTCGCCGACGATCGGATGGCCGATCGCCGCCATATGGACGCGCAGCTGGTGGGTGCGGCCGGTCAGCGGTTGCAGTTCAACCCACGCCGCGCTGTTGCCCGCACGCTCGATGACGCGATAGCGCGTCTTCGACGGCAGGCCGTCGTCATGGACGTGCATCTTTTCGCCGCCCGATCCGGGTTGCTTGGCGAGCGGCAGGTCGATTTCGCCCTGCTGGATATCGGGAACGCCGACGATCAGCGCCCAATAGGTCTTGCGCGCGCTGCGGTTAGAAAAGCTCTTGGCGAAATAGGCCGCGGCGCGCGGGGTGCGCGCGATCAGCAGCGCGCCCGACGTGTCCTTGTCGAGCCGGTGGACGAGTTTCGGCCGCGTCGGCGCATCGAATTTCAGCGCGTCGAGCAGGCCGTCGACGTGGCTCTCGGTCTTGGTGCCGCCCTGCGTCGCGAGGCCGGGTAGCTTGTTGAGGATGATCGCGCTGGCATCGCGGTGGATCATCATGCCGGTCGCCAGTTCGACGTCGGCGTCGGTCAGCGGGCGGCCCTTGCGGGCCGGGCGCGCCGCGGCTTCGACCGGCGGGGTCGGCATGACCAGCTTTTGCCCCGCGGCGATGCGGTCCGACACATCGGCCTTTTTGCCGTCGAGGGTCAGCTGTCCCGAGCGCGCCCAGCGCGCGAGCAGCGCGTGCGGCGTGCCTTCGCGATGGCGCTTGAACCAGCGGTCGAGGCGGATGCCGTCGTCTTCCTCGGCGATCGTGGCGCCGTCGAGCTGTGGCCTGGCGTCGCTCATGCGGGCACCTGCCGCATGATGAAAAGGCCAAGCCCGCACGCCACGATCGTGCCGATCACCGACGCGAGGACATAGGCGGCCGCTTGCGCGTTTTGGCCGCGTTCGAAAAGCATCCAGAATTCCATGCTGAAAGAGGAAAAGGTGGTGAAGCCGCCGAGAATCCCGACGCCGACAAACAGCCGTGCCGTGTCGCTGCCGCCGTCGCCGCGCGCCAGCGCGCCGATCAGCAACCCCATCAGCAGGCTGCCGGCGATATTGATCGTCAGCGTCCACCAAGGAAAGCCGGTGCCGAGCCGCGCGAGCATCGTCTGTCCCACCAGATGGCGGGCACCGGCGCCGATCGCGCCGCCGATCATGACGGGAAGCACGCTGTTCATGGCGTTCGCCCTAGCCGGAAACGGCGGCGAGGCATAGCGGGCGCGTGTCGGTTAGGCGTCGGGTGCCGTCAGTGCGGTCGAAGGGCGCTCGTGTGCCGCGCGCCATTCAGCGGGCCGAACGAAACTGCCTTGCCAGATCCCGCGCCGCGCCGCCTTTGCTTCGGCTTCCTCGGCAATATAGGCGTGGCTGGTCGCCACCGCCCATCCCAGTCGCACCATCTCGGCCCCGAGGTCGATACCGTCGGGAAAGGGCTGGGAGCGGCACGTGGCGAGGGTGCGATCATAGCGGTCCTTTGCCGCAACCTCGCAATGCTGCGGCGCGCGGCCCGCCAAATTTTCAAGCGCGGTCCGCGCACCGCGCCCGCACGGCCAGCGGCTTGCGTCGCGGCGCGCGCAATCCTGACGATATTCGGGCGCGTCGATCCCGGTCAGCCGGATCGTTACCCTCCCGCCGTCCTGCCGCACGGTCAGGCTGTCACCGTCGATCACATGAATCGGCTGCACGACATGCACCGGCGCGGGCAGCCAGACCCATGTGATCATCGCCAGTACAACGATGAGCAGCAATGCCAGTAGCGAGCGCAAGCGCCGTCGCCAGCGCAGCCGGGTAAGCGAGGAGGGGGCGCGGACCATCCTGCGCGCCTGACCGCGTGGTCACCGCTTGGCAAGGATGAATTATCGGTTGACGATGAGAACAAACCATGTCCAAAATGGACCTATTCCCGTCCGACAATGGCACCCGACTCGCGCTTTCATTCTCGCCTGGGTCCGTATCGGCGGCAAATGGGAACGAACAAAAGGTGAATGACGCCGGAATGACGACATAGTCACACCAAGGTGGAGCGATGAAAAGGGGACAGGCGCAATGATCGATCAGCAGCTATCGGCACGAACCGGCGATACCGCTTTTGCGTGGCATGGTGGGGATCCGGCGAACCCGTTGTCGGCAGCACGGCTCGGCGGCGAACGCGGCAACGGCGTAACATCGCCGTGGCTGTTCGTGGGGTCTGCCGAAGCACTGCCCGACACGACATCGCTGGCCGAGGTGCGACTGGCAAACATGCTGCCGCCCGCTCGCGCCGAACGTTATATCCGGCACAGCCCGTTTCTGGATATTGTGTGGCTATCGGCCGCCGAAACCGTCGATCCGGCCTGCCTCGATGCGATTTGTCAGGCAGTGATAACGCACCGCTGCCAGTTGATCTGCGAAACCTCGCTGGCGGCGCTCGACCGGATGGCGGCGGCGATTCCGGCGTCGATCGCGGTGCAATTTCTGGTCGATGCCGATCCGACCGACAAGTTGATGGCACTGGCGGCGGCGCGGCGGACGCGCCATCACATCGTCCATGATGTCGCGCGCGACGATGCGATGGAACGGATCGACCGGCTGCAGGATGAAGTGGCGCGGATCGGGCGGCTGCTTGCCGATCTCGCGGGCCAGCGCGGCGGGCTCGCGGGAACGCCCGCTGCGGCTGTCGCACCCGGCGATGCCGGAGATGCCGCCGACCGCTTGCGGTCGCCCTCGCGCGATTTTGCGGCGATGCCGCGCAGCTTTGTGCCCGAAGAACGGACGCTCGACCGGCAACGCGCCAAGGCGGTCCGGCGAATGCTGCGCCAGCGGCGGATGCGCGAGCAATATTTTCCCGCCGACCTGTTCGCCGACCCGGCGTGGGACATGCTGCTCGACCTTTATGCCGCGCGGCTGGAGCGTCAGCCGGTGTCGGTGTCGAGCCTGTGCATCGCCGCAGCGGTCCCGGCAACGACGGCGCTGCGCTGGATCAAGACGATGACCGACGCGGGTTTGTTCGTGCGCGACGCCGACCCGCACGACGGCCGCCGCATCTTCATCGCGCTGGCCGAAGGCGCGCATGATGCGATGACGCGATATTTCGAGGCGCTCGACGAATAGCGGCAGTGCTTGCCACTGCCGTCAAGCTGTGGCAGGGGCGCGCTTCCCCGCACTTGGCGACATTCGGGGGCGCTTAGCTCAGTTGGTAGAGCATCTCGTTTACACCGAGAGGGTCGGCGGTTCGAGCCCGTCAGCGCCCACCATGGCTTTCCAGTAGCGGTGGCCAGTCGGGGGCAAGGTCAGGGCGCTTTTACAGCCCGTCGCGCGCGCCATACGCTCCACAGGGTGAAGACGCCCATCAGCGCCCAGACGACGTTCAGCCCCGCCGAGGGCAGCGCGCCATTGTAGCCCGAATTGAGCACGAACCCGCTCGCCCCGATGACATTCATCCACTGATAGAGATAGCCGCGCGCTTCGATTTTACCGAGCGAGAGCAGGACGTAGCTGGCGAGGATGAGGACGGCGGCGAGCCAGCCGATAACCTCGATCGCGATCTCAACAACGCTCATATGTCGTCCCTTCGGGTGGCCTGCACCCCGGCGGGGGACAGGGGATTCAGCGCATTGTCTGTTCGACTGCCTGGACCGCGTCTTTGGCCTCGGCCAAACTCAGGCCGGTGCGTTCGCGGACCAGCTTGATCGCCTCGATCTTGCGGTCCGCGCGGATCAGGGCGCGGATTTCGTCGTTGTCGATCCGCTCGTCGCCGACGCGCACCATCGGGCGCGGCGGCGCGGAAAGGTCGCGGCCTGCCCGCTGCCCGCGCAGATAGCGCGCGAGTAGCAGGCCGAGCGCCAAGCCGAGGATCAGGAAGAGGATTTTGCCCATGGTCCCGATCCCCGGCTCCGTTCGTGCTTACGCCGCCAGCTTGCGCAGGACGTAGTGCAGGATGCCGCCGTTCATATAATATTCGACCTCGTTCGCGGTATCGATGCGGCAGAGCGTATCGAAGCTGAAGGTCGAGCCGTCGGGGCGGGTGACGTTGACGGTGACCGTCTGGCGCGGCTTGAGGTCGGCGACGCCGGTGATGGTGAAGGTGTCGTCGCCCGTCAGCCCCAGCGTCTCGCGGCTTTCGCCCTCAAGGAACTGAAGCGGCAACACGCCCATACCGACAAGGTTCGAGCGGTGGATACGCTCGAAACTTTCGACGATCACGGCGCGGACGCCGAGCAGATTGGTGCCCTTCGCCGCCCAGTCGCGCGACGAGCCGGTGCCATATTCCTTGCCCGCGATGACGACGAGCGGCGTGCCGTCGGCCTTGTGGCGCATCGCGGCGTCGTAGATCGGCATGACTTCGGCGCCGTAGCGCGACATGCCGCCCTCGATGCCGGGGACCATTTCATTTTTGATGCGGATGTTGGCGAAGGTGCCGCGCATCATGACTTCGTGGTGGCCGCGGCGGGCGCCGTAGCTGTTGAAGTCGGCCTTGCTAACCTGATGTTCCATCAGCCATTTTCCGGCCGGCGAGTCCGCCTTGATGCTACCGGCGGGGCTGATGTGGTCGGTGGTGATGCTGTCGCCGAGGATCGCGAGCGGCTTCGCGTTCACGATGTCGCTGACCGGCGCCGGGGTCATCGTCATCCCCTCGAAGTACGGCGGGTTGGCGACATAGGTCGAACCCGCGCGCCATTGATAGGTGTCGCTGCCCTCGACCGAAATCTTCTGCCAATGCTCGTCGCCCTTGTAGACATGGGCGTAGCGCGCCTCGAACATGTCGCGGCTCACCGCGCCCGCGACCACATCGGCCACTTCCTGGTTGGTCGGCCAGATGTCGGCGAGGAACACGTCGTTACCCGACTGGTCCTGCCCGATCGGGGTGGTGGTGAAATCCTCGATCACCGTGCCCTTCAGCGCATAGGCAACGACGAGCGGCGGCGAGGCGAGGAAGTTTGCGCGCACGTCGGGCGACACGCGGCCTTCGAAGTTGCGGTTGCCCGAGATCACCGCCGCGGCGACGAGGCCATTTTCGTTGATCGCCTTCGAAATCGGTTCGGCCAGCGGCCCCGAATTGCCGATGCAGGTCGTGCAGCCATAGCCGACAAGGTTGAAGCCGATATTGTCGAGATGCTTTTGCAGGCCCGCCTTTTCGAGATAGTCGGTCACGACCTGCGACCCCGGGGCGAGCGAGGTCTTGACCCACGGCTTGGGCTTCAGGCCCAGCGCGTCGGCCTTTTTCGCGACCAGCCCCGCGGCGACGAGCACCCCGGGGTTCGACGTGTTGGTGCAGCTGGTGATCGCGGCGATGGTGACGTCGCCGTCGCCGATGTCGAAATCCTTGCCCTCGACCGGCACGCGCGTCTGCGCCTTTTTATAGGTGTTGACCATGTCGGCGTTGAACACATCGTCGACATCGGGAAGCGAGACGCGGTCCTGCGGCCGCTTCGGCCCCGCGAGCGACGGCACGACGGTGGCAAGATCGAGTTCGAGCGTGTCGGTGAACACGGGGTCCGCCGCACCCTCGACGATCCACAGACCTTGGCGCTTGGCATAGGCCTCGACCAGCGCGATATTCTCTTCCGAGCGGCCGGTCAGGCGCATGTAATCGAGCGTCTTGTCATCGACGCCGAAGAAGCCGCAGGTCGCGCCATATTCGGGCGCCATATTGGCGAGCGTCGCGCGGTCGGCGAGCGACAGCGAGGCAAGCCCGGGGCCGAAATATTCGACGAAGCGCCCGACGACGCCCTTGGCGCGCAGCATCTGCGTGGCGGTGAGCACGAGGTCGGTCGCGGTGACGCCTTCCTTCAACGCGCCGGTGAATTTGAACCCGACGACTTCGGGGATCAGCATCGACACGGGCTGGCCCAGCATCGCGGCCTCGGCCTCGATCCCGCCGACGCCCCAGCCGAGCACGCCGAGCCCGTTGATCATCGTCGTGTGGCTGTCGGTGCCGACGCAGGTGTCGGGATAGGCGACAGTGGTGCCGTCCGCATCCTCGCTTGACCACACCGCCTGCGCGATATGCTCCAGGTTCACCTGATGACAGATGCCGGTGCCCGGGGGGACCGCCTTGAAATTGTCGAGGCTTTTCGATCCCCATTTCAGGAAGTCGTAACGCTCGCCGTTGCGATAATATTCGATTTCGACATTCTGCTCGAACGCCTTGGGGTGGCCGAATTCGTCGACCATGACGCTGTGGTCAATGACGAGGTGGACGGGGACGAGCGGGTTGATCTTGGTCGTGTCGCCGCCGAGCTTGGCGATCGCATCGCGCATCGCGGCGAGGTCGACGACGCACGGAACGCCGGTGAAATCCTGGAGCAGCACGCGCGCCGGGCGATACTGGATCTCGCGGTTCGAATGGGGATCCTTCTGCCAGTCGACCAGCGCCTGCACATCGTCGGTCGACACGGTGAAGCCGCCATCTTCAAAGCGCAGCAGGTTTTCGAGCAGCACCTTCATCGAGAACGGCAGCCGCGATACGTCGCCCAGCTTGGCCGCGGCCTTGTCGAGCGAATAGTACGCATATTCTTTGTTGCCGACGCTCAGCGTCGAACGGGTGCCCAGCGTGTCATGTCCGGTGGTCGTCATCTTGCAGCAGTCCCCTGTTGGCGCGGCGGGGAATGACCGTGTGCTGGCGTGGCGGGAGAGCGGGCCAGCAGGAGTCGCGCGCGCGGTTTTTGTTGGGGACGCCTTACGCGGGGGGTGGGGAAATGCAAGGGGGTGGGGGTGGTTCGTTGGTGCGCGGTCTGACTTTCGAACAAGGGCGGCGCGACGATTTTCTCACACAAAAACACAAAGACACAAAGACACAAAGGCGCAAAGAAGAGTCGAAGCCTTTACCCGCGTCGTCACCCCGGACTCGATCCGGGGTCCATGCGGCGCCGGTGGAATGGATCCCGGATCAAGTCGAACGAGCCGCTTGTCTCATTCGAGGATGACGAGGGATGCGCAGAATAGTCCATAGCGGAGAGGGTCGTGTCCTATCTCGTCCGGACCCCGTTAAGCTGCCCGCATGGCGGGCGGATGCGCATCGTCAACTTGACATATGTACCATAAATGATACATGGGGACACAATGGCTGGTAAAGTTTCCGGTGCAGCCAGAATCGAATTGCTGTTCTACCGCAGTGCCGCGGGAAACGAGCCGGTGCGGGACTGGCTGGTGGACCTGCCCGAACCGCATCGGCGCGCGATCGGGATGGATTTGCAGCGGGTCCAATATCGCTGGCCGGTCGGGATGCCGCTGGTCCGTCCGATGGGCAAGGGACTGTTTGAAGTGCGGACGCCCTTGGCCGATGGCACCGCGGCGCGGGTGCTGTTCTGTTTCCACGAGGGCGAGTTATACGCTCTGCACGCTTTTATCAAAAAGGCCCAAAAGACGCCGGAAGCCGAATTGAAATTGGCGCGTATGCGCCAGAAAGAGGTAGATAATGGCGGATAACAAGCATCGCGGATCGACGCTCGACAGCTTTCTGGAAAGCGAAGGCGTGCTGGGCGAGTTTCAGGCGCAGGCGATCAAGGAAGTGATCGCATGGCAATTGGCCGAGGCGATGCGCGAGCGCAAGATGAGCAAGACGCGCCTCGCGCAATTGCTGCACACCAGCCGCAGCCAGGTCAACCGCGTGCTCGACCCCAATGATGGCAATGTCACCATCGAAACGCTGCAACGCGCCGCGGCGCTGGTGGGGCGGCGGGTGGAGGTGGCGCTGGTGTGATGGGGGCGGTCGAGGATCTGGCCGACCTGCGCGCCTATGACGGCGCCAAAGCGGCGCTGGCGGCGGGCGAGGATGAGCTGGTGCCTGCCGACTATGCCAAGCGGTTGATCGCCGGTGAAGGCCCGCTGCGCGTGTGGCGCGAGCTGCGCGGGCTGAGCCAGGTGAAGCTGGGGGCGGTGTCGGGGGTCAACCGGGGATAGAATAAAACGACTACGGTCGACGACCGACAGCTACTCTCGTTACTTGAAATTTTTCTGGTCAATACTAAGTTAAGCTCGCTGACTTTGGCATTGATCGCGGCGGGCGGGTTATCCGTGTCCACCATGAATCAGTGCAACGTCGTGGCGAAGACTCAGGTTGACGCCATGGTCGTGCGGCACGGGCCTTCGGGAACCGCTGCAAGGTTAAGCACCGGTCCGTCTGAGGAATATAAGCTAGCTGTAACCTTTACCGTTTCGGGTTCATGTCGGACAGCTAGTAGCATTATTTTCGAGGCTGGGCCGAGGCCGGTAGCGCGTGATCGCCGCTTGCCAGCGCCCTCAAAAAGGGTACGCTAAGGTGAGGAGTGATGACTTGCGAAAGCCATGCAAAAACGTGCCAATACCGAGGCACGGATCGTCAAGGGGAAGCCGAGGACTCGGCGGAATCTTGCCGGACTGACTTTGGCATTGATCGCGGCGGGCGGGTTATCCGTGTCCACCATGAATCAGTGCAACGTCGTGGCGAAGACTCAGGTTGACGCCATGGTCGTGCGGCACGGGCCTTCGGGAACCGCTGCAAGGTTAAGCGCTCCGTCAGACGGGTCTGGCTAACCGACAGGACCCCAAGACGTGTCATCCAAGCTGCGAAAATCCGTACATTCCCGACAAAATCTTGATGCTGCTTGGCGCGTTATTCAGCGCAATGGCAGGTATTCAAAGTCGGATGACGTCCGCAACGCTATTGAGAAATTCGCCGATAACCCATCAGGCAATTTGGGTAAGATGCAGCACAAGCTGTCGAGGGGGCTATTCGACTTTGGACTTGCACGAGGCGCGCCGATCCACAAGCTCGATTCAAAAGGGGGGCGAACAGGAAAGATACGCCCGATTGTGATCGCTTCGCTTGAAGCGAGAATCGTTCAACGCGCCCTCCTCAATGTGCTTGTCGAAATTCCAAAACTTAAGCCATTTGTGAATACACCATATAGCTTTGGTGGCTTGAGGAAACAAAAGCGAAACGATCCTGATATTGAACCAACGCATTCGGCAGTTCCGGCCGCAATACAAGTCATTCTCGACCAAATTGCGAGTGGCCACTGCTGGGTAGTTACCGCTGATATAGCAGCATTTTTTACAAAAATATCGAAATCTAAAGTTACCGACATAGTGCGTTCTTGCGTCAAAGATGACGCTCTTATGGAGCTGCTTGATGATGCGATACGGGTGGAACTTGAAAACCTAGCAGATTTGCGATCACTTACAGATCAGTTTCCCATCGAAGACATCGGAGTAGCTCAGGGAAATTCCCTGTCCCCCCTATTGGGCAATATCCTTTTGGCTGATTTCGATCGGGAGATGAATCAGGGCGATTGCGCCTGCATCCGATATATCGACGATTTCATCATTTTGGCGCCCTCGAAGAAGGCTGCGAACGCTCGATTGAAGAAAGCGGTCAAGTTGCTAGAGCAGTTTGGTATGGAATTGGCGGTCGATAAGACGTCAAATTGCGCCACGCCAATTAATGACGGATTTGAGTTTCTCGGGATAGAAATCTTGCCCGGGTTGGTGCGTCCTGCGCCCAAGGCCCGGACAAAATTTATCACGAGTGTTGCTACCGCGTTAGACGCGAGTAAAGCCGCCATGAGGGGTCTCCGAAGCGGCAAGGCTCTCGACCGTAAACTAGCAGCAATAGCTACGTTGAAGCGGGTGGACGGAATCGTTGACGGGTGGGGAAAGCATTATTGGTTCTGCAACGACCGCCAAATTTTTGCATCGTTGGATCAAAAGGTAAGGTCACTAATCACGTCGTACTTGGGCTACTATTCTGTTGAGCGCGCTGCGCTGTCTCCAGAGATGCAGCATATCCCTCTCGGTATGTCTTCGCTGTCAGAACAGCGGCGTCAACCGTTTGATTACCCCAAAAAGCTGCGCAAATAGCCTACTCAGAATTGCGATCACAGGCGCAAGATCCCCTAATCGGAGCCCCGCTCGGCCTGAGCACCCGTTGCTTAGCTGCGCTCCAGCTGTCACTTTGCTCTCGTTCAACGGACAGCGGAGGGCATAATGCAGATCAAACAAGCAGCGGCCATCATCACCATACTGGCAGCGGGGCTTTTGCCCGCCACCGCAACCGCCCGCGACCCCGCGAACGTCCTGATGCCCGAAAATCCCGAGGCGCGGGCGTTTCAGGAGGCGGTGGGCTATGCGACGGCGGTGATCGCGGGCGACACCATTTACCTGTCGGGGGTGGTTGCGGGGCCGGCGGCGGGGGAGACCGATCTGGCGCCGGGGTATGAGCGCGCCTTTGCGCATATCGCCGCGACGCTGGCGCGCGCGGGGGCGAGCTGGGACGATGTGGTCGACATCACCACCTTTCACACCGACCTGGCGGCGCACATCGACGGCTTTGCCGCGGTCAAGAACCGCCATGTGAAGGCGCCCTTTCCGGCGTGGACCGCGATCGGGGTGTCGCGGCTGTACGAGCCGACCGCGGTGGTCGAGATCAAGGTCGTGGCGCGGGTGGCGAAGAAATAGCTGGGTTGAGGGGCTGCGCGTGGCGTCCCCCGATTTATGCCGCCTTTGAGCCAATGGTCGTTCCCCGGCGGAAGCCGGGGGCCAGGGTGTGCTGGACAGACGCTGGCGCTCCAACGCCCTGGGCCCCGGCTTTCGCCGGGGAACGGTTGTTGCAAGGGCGGTCGGGGATGGCGAAGCGGCTGACGCAGCGCCCCCAGCTAATTCAGCGCGTCGTTGATCGTGTTGAAGATATTGGCGAGGCTGAGGCCGAGCATCTGGAAGGCGATGAGGCTGGCGAGCGCGATCAGTGCCGCGATCAGGCCATATTCGATCGCCGTGGCGCCGCGCTGGTCGGTGCGCAAATTGGTTCTGGTCATGCTTGTTCCCGCTGGTGTGGTGCGCGTTGGTCCCTGCGCTGTGGCTAGGGCTTGCGGGCGAACAGGGTGTTTGCAGGTGCGGTTAACGGTGCGGAAGCGATGGGTGCGGTGCGTTTCGGCTTGACAAAATAACCAAATAGGTTCATAACACATATCGTTCTATCCAGAAATGATATGGGAGATTCATGTGGGGCGGTTGGTGGAGCGGGGTTCGTGCGGGGCGACCGGGGTTGCGGAGGTTAACGCTACGGCCCTCCCCGCTGCGACTAGCGAACAAGTTCGCAAGTCTCGCTGCCCCTCCCGCATGCGGGAGGGGGGTAAGCAAGTGAATCCCTTCATGCCGGGGCTGCGGGTGCGCGAGGACGGGTTTACCGCGGCGCGGACGCAGGTGTTCCTGGCGACGCTGGCCAAGACCGGCTGTGTGACCGATGCGGCGCGGGTGGCGGGGGTCAGCCGGACGTCGGTCAACCGCTCGCGCGCGCTGTTCGCGCCGTTCGATGCGGCGTGCCGCGCGGCGCTGGCCAAGGCGCTGCGCGGGCTGGAGGCGGTGGCGTACCAGCGCGCGGTCGAGGGGCGCGAGACGGTGGTGATCCGCGGCGGGCGCGAGGTCGAGCGGCGGATCGCGCCGTCGGACGCGCTGCTCGCGCTGCTGATCAAGCGCGGCGAACTGAACGCGGACGCGGCGGCCGAGGCGGCGGCGGAGGCGGCGCGGGTCGATGCGGCGACGGCGATTACCAGCGCGGAATATCTGGAGGGGTGGCGGTTCGACGTCGAGGGGACCAAATATTTCTACCCCGGCAGCGCGAAGCAGCGGCTGCGCGACAAGCTGCATGCGATGTGGGCCGCGATGCAGGCCGAAGAGTGCGCGCAGGAGGAGGCGACCGGCGAATGTATGCGCTGCGGCGAGCGGGCGCATGGCGCGGCGCTGGAGCGGCTGGCGGCGCTGCGCGCGAAGGATGCGGCGGACGAAGCGGAGTTTGCCGGGGAGGGCTGGCTGGACGATTAGGGGCTAAACCTGGCGCGGCAGGATGACCTCGACACGGCGGTTCTTTGTGCGGCCGGCGGGGTCGTCGGCGCCAGTGGCGGTTTCGTTCGGAGCGATGGGGGCGGTTTCGCCTTTGCCCGACACGGCAAATTCGCGCTGGCGCACCCCGACCTGCCTGCCGAACCAGTCGGCGACGGTGCGCGCGCGGGCCTCGGACAGGCGCTGGTTATACGCGTCGTCACCCTTGGCATCGGTGTGGCCGATGACCTGGATGCCGCCGGGGGGTGCCTGGCGGATCAGCGCCGCGACCTTTTGCAGCTGCGCCTCGGCGGCGGGGGTCAGGTCGGCCTTGTCGAATTCGAACAGGGCATCGGCGGGAAGGTCGATGATCGTGCCCATATCGGTGACGCGGATGTTGAGCCCGCTGACGTCGCCGGTCAGGCTGCTGACGCTGCCGGTCATGCCGCCGGGGGTGGTGGCTGGAGCGGGGGTTGGCGTGGCGGCGGGCGCGGGCGCTGGCGTCTCGCGCGCGGGCGGCGGATCGCTATCGGCGGCGGGCGAGCAGGCGGCGAGGGCCAGCGCCGACAGCGCGAGCGCGGCGCGCGTCATCGCGTGACCGGGATGCCGTCGAACGGGGCGACTTCGGGCAGGTTGATCGACACCGTCGGGCTGGTCGCGGGCGGGGCGGGGAATTTGAGCCAGATGATCCCGGGCTTGATCGTGCAGTCGGTGTTCAGCGAATTATTGTTGGTGTTCGACGCCATCCAGTTGCCGGCATTGTCCTTGAGCACACCGATGCGCTGCGAGGTGGCATCGTCGATGATGCTGATTTTCCGGACGTCGAAGATTTCGGAATTGATCCGCTCCTCGCTCGAACAGCGCAGGGTGACGGTCAATATGTCGCCGGTGACCGCGACCTTCAGCAGGTCGACCTGCGCGCCGTCGGGGCCGGGCTGGCTCTGGATCGCGGCCTGCGCGGGCATGCGGGCGACGGGGGCGGGTTCGGGCGACACCATCGGCTCGCGCGTGACGCCGGTGTCGGAGGCGGTGGCGGTTTCGGCGGTCGTTTCGTCGGCCGACGGTGCGTCGCTGACGTTGCAGCCCGCGAGGCCGATGCCGGCCGCAGCCATGAGCGTAAGGTGCCGAATATCCACCGATATTGCCTCCATCTGTTGGTGTCAGGAGGTCTACGCGCGGGGGTGGGTTGGGTTCCCGATGACGCCGGGGCGGCGTCGTCGATCAATAGCGGGTGTTGTCGGGCCACAACATACGCGGGCAATTTGCGCGCGGGTCGGGGGTCTTGGCGGCGAGGGCGGTGCGCAGCGCGGGGAGCACCGCGACCGCCTGGCGCAGCGCCGCGATGTCGAGCGTGCCGCGCGCGAGTTCGCGGTCGCCGCCGAGCCGGTCGGACGGGCGGACCAGCGTCCAGCCGAGCTGGTCATAGCCCGCGGCATAGGCGAGCAGGTCGCCGAGCGGCATTTCGCCCCGGCCGTTGTTCGGATCATGGGCGCCATAAGGGAAGATCTGGGTCGATAGCGCGGTGCTGCCGATGATGCCGTGCGGCTGGACCGGAAAGGGACGCTGGATGCGGAGCAGCGCGACTTCGGGCAGGTCGGCGTCGATGCCGACGCGCAGTTTGACGTCGATCGCGCGGTCGTCGATCGCGGGCTGGCGCGCCGGTTCCCAGATATAGGACAATTCGATTTCGAGCGGGCGCCGGGTTTTCTGCGGGTCATATCCCGCCGCGGTCCAGCGCATGAAATCGCCGCCGTCGAACTCGCCGTCGTCGGTGAACAGCCGGGTAAGGGTGACGGTGCCGCCGGCGAGCCGCTGTTCGACGTCGCAGCTGTAGCGCCAGCTTTCGCGATAGGGCGCGGCCGTCACCGGCGGCTGGCCCGCGAGCGGGGACAGCCGGGCTTCGGCGACGCCGGGGGCGAGCAGGAGCAGCGGCAGCACGGTCCGGGCGGGGTGCAGGCGCATCGGCGATCCTTCGGTTCAGCGCGCGGGCGGCGGCGCCGGACGCGTCCAGCCTTTGCGGTATTTTGCGAACCAGGCGAGGATCGCCGATGCCTTGGCGGCCGATTGCGACGGGCGCGCGGCGATGCTGCCGTGGCTGGCGCCGGGAACGGTGATCAGCGCGGTGGGGACGCCGCGGAGGCGCAGTGCGGTATAATATTGCTCGGATTCGCCGACCGGGGTCCGGTAATCCTCTGCACCCACCACCACCAGTGTCGGGGTTTCGACCTGGCCGACGAGCGAGAGCGGCGAGCGCGACCAGTAGAGTTCGGGCTTTTCCCACGGCTGTGCGCCGAGCCAGTAGCGGCCGAAAAAGGCGGGGCCGTCGGCGGTCAGCGCTTGCGTCGTCCAGTTGATCACCGGCTTTTGGGTTGCGGCCGCCTTGAAGCGGTTCGTCTTGCCGACGATCCAGCTGGTCAGCACCCCGCCGCCCGATCCGCCGGTGACGAACAGCGCGTCGGGGTCGGCGATGCCGAGTTCGATCGCGCGGTCGACGATACTGATCAGGTCGAAATAGTCGTTGCCGGGGTACGCCTTGTCGATTTCGTTCGCAAAGGCGGCGCCATAGCTGGTCGACCCGCGCGGGTTTGCCGAGAGGACGGCGTAGCCCGCGGCGGCGTACAGCTGGTTATCGGTCGAAAAATGCGGGCCGTAGGCGGCGAAGGGTCCGCCGTGGATTTCGAGGATCAGGGGAACGCGCGTCCCCGCGATATAGCCGGGGGGCAGGGTCAGCCACCCTTCGATCGTCTGGCCGTCGTGGCTGGACGGGGTGGTGATCTTGCGCACCTCGCCGAGTGATTTGACTTCGCGTAAAGACCGGTTGAGGTCGGTCAGGATGCGCGGCTGGCCGCCGCCGCGGACCAGTTGCACCTCGGCCGGGCGCGTCGCGGTGCCGCCGGTAAACGCGATGGCGCCGCCGTTCGACACCGTGAAGCTGCCCCCGGTATAGGGACGGTCGAGCGCGCCGCCCGACAGGCCGCTGACCACCGGGCGGATCGACCCGTCAAGCCCGATACGCGCGACCTTGGTCTCGCCGCGCTCGTCATATTGGGCATAGACGGCGCGGCCGTCCCCGGCCCAGTGGATCGCGTCGATGCTGTGGTCCCAGTCGGGGGTCAGATTGCGGCGCCCCGATCCGTCGGGGTTCATGACGTAGAGCCGGTTATGTTCATAGGCGCGCAGATTGTCGTCGAAGCCGAGATAGGCGATCGTGCCGCTATCGGGCGCGACGAGCGGGCTGGCGTCGGGGCCGTTCCGATCGGTGAGGGTACGGATCGCGCCGCTCGCGACGTCGAGCGCGTGGATTTCGCTTTCGAGCGGATCGCTTTCCCAGTCGGGCTGGCGATTGGCGGCGAAATAGAGCGTGCGGCCATCGCGCGACCAGCTCAGCGGACCATTGTCGTGATAGGGGCCAAAGGTCAGCTGGCGCGGCGCGCCGCCGGTCGCGGGGACAAGGAAGATTTTTTCAAAGCCCGGTTCGACATAGCCCTGCCCGTCGGCGCGGTAGGTGAGGAGATCGCGCATCGCGAGCGGCTCGGCCCAATTTGCGCCCTTGGGCTTGTTGGCGGGGGCGCTGCCGAGTTTGAGCCCCTCGTCCTTGACCAGCATCGTATAGGCGATCGAACGGCCATCGGGCGCCCAGGCGAGCGACGAAGGCGCGGTCGGCAGGCCGGTCAGCCGCACCGCTTCGCCGCCCGTCATCCAGCGTACCCACAATTGCGCGCTGCCGCCCTCGGTCGAGGCAAAGGCCAGGCGTTTGCCGTCGGGCGACCAGCGCGGGGCAAAGGCGCCGCCCTGCCGTCCCGCCAGCGGCGTTTCCTCGCCCGTCGTCGTGTCGATCAGCCAGATCGAGCTCACCGCCCGGTCGGTCATGATGTCGTTCTGGCGCCGCACATAGGCGATGTGGCGCCCGTCGGGGCTGATCTGCGGATCGGCGGCGATCGCGAGGTCGAACAGGTCGGCGCCGGTCAGGCGGCGTTCGGGCGCGGTGCGCGTACTGCCGACAGCCGATCCGGGCGTTGCGGCGGGGGCCGGTGCGGCGGTCGCGTCGGTGGGGGGCGCTTCCTGTGCCGCCGCGGCGTGCGCCGCAAGTGCCAGCAGTCCCGCGCCGAAAATCGCCAGTTTGCGCATCCCAAGCCCCCTGTTTTCAAGACATTTGGCAGATGTGTCGCTTTCGCCCCGCAGCGTCAACTACGTCCGGTTGCCCCGGCATCGATGCTATCCGGCGACGATGTCGGCCGGCGGATAATCTTCGGCCGAGGACGGGCAGTCGCCCTGTTTCATCACTGCCGGGCGGCCGGCGGCATACCAGGCCGCGGACCAGCGTTCGGGGTCGTCGCCGACCGCTTCGAAGATGCACACTTCGCCCTTCGTTCCGTCGGGCGCGATGACCACCGCCCAATTATAGCGATCCTCCGCCCGCCGCGCGCCACCCCAGGCGAGAATATGCCCGCCCGCGACGCGGACGATCGGCACGCCCAGGCCGTTGTCGGCAAAGGCGACCTCGGCGCGTGCCTTTGCGTCAGGAACTGCAGTGGCGATCGCCGCCTGGACCGCAGGATGGTCAAGGAAACGGTGACCCGCGACGACGTCGAAGGGATATTTGCCAACATAGGGGGTCAGATCGACCGGGCCGCCGCGCGCCTCTTTGACGCCGATCGGGACCGAGGGGGTGATTTTGGGCTCGCTGGCGGCGGCTTTCGCCGGTTCGGGGTTCGGGGTTTCCGCCTCGGCACATGCCGACAAGGGGAGTAGCGCGGCGAGCGCAGCGGCGACGAACTTCATAGAATCTCCTGCCTTTAGGGTCGCATGGCGCCACAACCCGCGGCGCCGCAGTATGAACGCGCTACGCCGCGGATACCATGGCGGTGGTGACCCGGATCACATCGGCGCATCAGCCGCCACCCGCGGCGAGGCGTAGCGAGGCGGGGGTGAAGGTGCGGACGCGGTCGCGGCCGGTGCGCTTGGCTTCGTAAAGCGCCTGATCGGCCTCGTGCATCAGCGCGGACAGGTTGCTGCCGGGCGTGCCGATGGTGAGGCCGATGCTGGTCGTCGGGACGAGCGCGGCGGGTATGTGGCCGGCGGCGGCGGCGGCGAGGCCGGTGCGCACCGCTTCGGCAAACCGGCGGGCGGTGTCGATCGCGGCGCCGGGGACGAGCAGGGCAAATTCCTCGCCGCCGATGCGGCCGGCGATCGTCCCGGGCGGCGCGATGGCGCGGACATGCGCGCCGAAGGCGGCGATAATCACGTCACCGACGGCGTGACCATGCGTGTCGTTGATCTGTTTGAACCGGTCGAGGTCGGCGATCATCAACGCGACCGGGCGGTCGTCGTCGAGACAGCGGCGGAGCGCCGGACCGGCGCGGGTTTCAAAGCCGCGGCGGTTGAGCAGGCCCGACAGATTGTCGTCGTCGACCTGGCGGCGCAGCTCGGCAATCTGGTCGATCGCCACCGCCACCATCAGGCTGATCGCCGCGACGATCGCGACCATTGCCTGGCTGAACTGGACCGTGGTCCAATAAAGCGATTGCTGGAAGCCGTCATAGCTGTCGAAGCCGCCGCCGAGCGCGAGCAGCACGATCGGCCGTGCGGTCAGGTTGATCACCGACAAGGCGGCGACCCAGAACAGCACGCGGTCGATCAGGTAACGTTTCTTGATCGGCCAGAGTGCGACGACGATCATCATCGCGATGATCGCGGCGCCGATGCTGACCGACAGGATGCGGCCACCGATGCTGGGCTGGCCGAGCAGGAACCACAGGAAGACCGCCATCGACAGCGCCGCGGTGACGGCCATCGAACGCCACGGGATCGGCAAGCCATAGCGGCCAATGATTGCCGCGGCGAAAAAGACGCTAGTGGCAAGGAAGCCGATATTGGCGGGGATGCGGTGCAGATCGTAAGGCAGCGCCGGGCCGACGTCGAGGATCAGAAAGGCGGCCGCCGAGGCCGCGTAGGCCGCCGCGGCGTAAGCGACATACCGGTCGCGCCGGTTCAACCAGAGCAGTAAAAAGGCGACCGCGAACAGCAGCCCGATGCCGGGGTTGAGCAACTGGATGAAAATCTGACCCGACAAACCGCCTGCCTCTCCGCCCCCGAAGGTAGCGGGGTGATGGATAACGAATTCTTACTTTCCGGATAGTTACGTCACGGTTACGTTGAAACCGCCAACCGGTCAGCTGGTTCCCCGCACGACGAGCCGGACCGGGATGCGGGTGCCGCTGCGGGTGCGATCGTCATCCTCGAGCGCCATCGCGACCAGCGCCTCGCCCGCCGCGTCGAGATCGGGTTCGAGCGTGGTGAGCGCGGGGTCGGCGAGCGTGCCGGCGCGGATGCCGTCGAAGCCGACCAGCGCCACATCCTGCGGCACCCGGCGACCGGCGTCCTTGAGTCCCTGCAGCACGCCAAGCGCGAGCATGTCGGACGCCGCGAACACCGCGTCGACGTCGGGGTGGGCGGCGAGCAGCGCCTGCGCCGCGGCGACGCCCTGCGCATGGCGGTCGGCGGCGGGGGGCGGTTCGGCGAGGATCGGCGCGATCCCGTGCGCCGCAAGCGCCGCGATGAAGCCGTCGCGGCGTTCGTCGAACTGGCGCTGCGGCGATTGCTGCGGCCCGACGAAGGCGATGCGGCGGCGGCCACGCTGCACCAGATGTTCGGCCGCCATCTGGCCGCCTTCGTCATTTTCGCTGCGCATCCAGTGAAACGGGCTGCCGGGGCTGCCCCAGCAGACGAAGTCGAGGCCCGATGCCTGCGCCTGGGCAAAATAATCCCATGCCGCGCGGTTGCTGGTCGTGCCGATGACGATCATCGCGTCGGCGAGCCCGCTGGCGACGAAATCGGCGCGGAAATTGGCTTCGCTTTCCTGGAACGAGACGAGCAGGTTGAAGCCGCGCGCCGAGGTCGCGGCGGCGATGCTGCCGAGCAGCGCAAAATAGAAGGGGTTGATCGCGCTGCGATCCTCGCCCGGGCGGCAGATGGTGACGAGCGCGATCGTCTCGCTGCTCTTGAGACGCAGCGACGAGGCGTGGCGATCGACGACATAGCCGAGCTCGCGCGCGGCGGCGGCGACGCGCGCGCGCGTTTCGGCGTTGACGCCGGGGGAATTGCGGAGCGCGCGCGAGACGGTCGATTGCGACACGCCGGCGCGCTCGGCGACGTCGAACGATGTCGGGCGCAACATCTTTGCGGTCATGGCGGCCTCTCTCCCCCTTTGGGCCGGAACCCTCGGCGCGTCTGTCGCCGCGGGGGGCGGGCTTGTCAATCGGCGGCGGGCGGCACGGCGATCAAGCGGCGGCGATCCGGTCGGGCCAGCGGATCGTGATGGCAAGGGCATGATCCGCGGCGCGGCGGTCCCAGCTGCCCTTCAGCTGGCGCTCGATCAGCGTGCGAATGAACTGGGTGCCGAAACTTTCGCTTTCGATTTGCGGCGTCGCGGCGAGATTGCTTTCGGTCCAGTTGAACAGGATGTCATCGCCCTCGCGCTGCCAGCCGACACTGAGGTCGCCCTGTCCGGCGAGCGCGCCATATTTGATGCTGTTGGTGACGAATTCGTGGATGGCCAGTGACAGCGCCTGCGCGCCTTCGTCGTCCAGCCGGACCTCGGGGCCAGAAATAGCGGCGAGCTGGTCGGGCGAGCGTCCGGCGAGTTCGAGTTCGCGGTGGACGATGCGGCCCAGCTCGACGCTGTCGACCGCGCCGGTGACCAGCATCTGCTTGGCGTCCGACAGCGCGCGCATCCGGCCGTCGAATTTTGCCTCGAATTCATCAAGGCTGGAAGATTCGCGCAGCGTGATCCGCGCAAGCGCGCCGATGCGCGCAAAGGCGTTCTTCATCCGGTGCGCCATTTCGCCGATCATCAGCTCGCGGTCCTCGGCGTGGCGCGCTTTTTCGTCGGCGAGCGCCTGCGCCGCGTCGATCCGGCGTCGCTGGACGCGGTGGAGCTGGGTTGCGAGCAGCGCAACTGCGATGCCGAAGATCAGGATCGCGAGCGGACGCCCCAGCCGTTCGAGAATACGGCCCGATGAAATGCGCATCGTCCATTGGCGGTCGGCGACGCGCAGCACCTGTTCCTGCGCGTCCCACCCCAATTCGCCCTTGCGGAATACCAGCGGCGCCGACGGCCCCTGTCCGGCATAGATTTCGAGCCCGTCGATCGACTCAAGCTGGGAGCCAAGCACGGCGCGCACCATATCGCCGGTGCGGAAGGGGGCGTAGACGAAGCCCTCGACCGGGCGAGCGACATTGCTGGTGACGATGGTTTCGGGACCGGCGTTGTCCGGGGTCCGGGCATAGACGGGCAGGTAGATCAGGAACCCGGGCTGCTTGGCGGTGACGCCTTTTTCCTGTGCCAGCTGGACGATGCCGCTCGCCGCAGGCTGGCCGGTCTGCCACGCACGGCGCATCGCGGCGCGGCGCGTCGGGTTGCTGAACATGTCGAAGCCGAGTGCGGCATCGCGCCGCGGGGTGTAGGGTTCGACAAGCACGACGACAAAGCCGACCGGTTGGTCGGTCGCCGGCCACACCTTGATGTCGCGGCCATAATTTTCGCGCAGCTTCGCCTCGACCGCCGCGGGGGTGTCGGCACGCATCGCGGCGGCGATACCGACGCCCTCCATGCCGGGGGCGTGGATTTGTGGCTGAAGGGCGGCGAGATAGGCGCGGATGCCGGGGCCGCTGGCCGTGCTGTCCGACTGATAGAGCGCGCGGACCCCCTCCAGTACCGCGACATGGTCGCGCAGCCGCATGTTGATCTGCGACGCCACGCGTTCGGCGCGGTCGGCCGCGTCGGCCTGGTTGTAGAAATAGCTGGCGGTGGCCGCGGCGAGCGTTGCGAGCAGGATGACCAGACCGACGAAGCGGACCAGCAGCGCCAACAGCCGATCAGCCCAGGAATTCGGGCGCATTCAAATGTCCTGCCTTATTGGCTGCCGCAGCAGCGCCCCCCTCGCGCACCCGGTCTTCCATGCCGCGTGCGGCTTGGCAAGAATATTTCGCGCCGGCGCGAATTTGGTGCAAATAGGTTGTGAAGCGCAACCTTTTCACTATGCTGGCGGACAGCGGAAAAAGGGAGAGCGCGATGATCATTTACGGATCGCTGGTGTCGCCGTTTGTGCGCAAGTTGCTGGGTTTTCTGGGCGAGAAAAACATCGCCTTCGAGTTGAAGGGCGTCGGCATCGGGGACCCCGACCCCGGCTTTCGCGCGGCGTCGCCGCTGGGCAAGATGCCGGCGATGGAGGACGACGGCTTCACCCTGGCCGATTCGAGCGCGATCATCCATTATCTGGAAGCCAAATACCCCGATCCCGCGCTGATCCCCGCCGACCCGCAGGAGCGCGGCCGGGTGATCTGGTGGGACGAATTTGGCGACACTGTGCTCGCCGCGTGCAGCGGCAAGCTGTTCTTCAACCGCATCGTCGCCCCGAAATTCTTGGGCCGCGACGGCGATCTGGTGGCGGCGGCGCAGGCCGAGAGCGAGGAATTGCCGAAGCTGCTCGCCTATCTGGAAAGCGCGATTCCGGCCTCGGGCTATCTGGTCGGCGACCGGTTGACGCTGGCCGACCTTGCGGTCGCATCGCCGCTGGTGAACTTGCGCCACTGCGGGTCACCGGTCGATATCGCAACCTATCCGCGGGTCGCAGCGTGGAGCGCGGCGATCCTGGCACGCGACAGCCTGGCGCCGTGGATTGCCAAAGAGGACCGGATGATGGCCCGGGTACAGGGCAGCTGAGGAATGCGGACGCGGCACAGCGTCTGCCTGCGCAAGATACGCTATGGATCGGTGGCGGCGGCGCTGGCGGCGGCGGCGGCGGGGGAAGGGGGTGCGGGGCTGGCGCTGCGATCCTATCGCTGCGATCGCTGCGGACAGTTTCACCTAACCAGCCGGACCAAAGGGAAGTGGGTACCAAAGGCCGGTCGTCTATAGCCAGCCGATGCTCTTGAACCGCCAGAAGACCAGGCCTGAACCGCCGAAGATCAAGGCCAGCGCGAAGGGATAGCCGAGCCGCCAGTCAAGTTCGGGCATGAAGTCAAAATTCATGCCGTAAATGCCCGCGATCGCCGTCGGTACGGCGAGGATCGCGGCCCAGGCGGCGAGCTGACGGGTGATGACGCCTTGGCGTTGCTGTTCGAGCATGCCGTTTGTTTCGATCACCGATGCAGCGACATCGCGAAGACCGGTCAGGCGGAATTCGGCGCGCTGGACATGGTCCCACACATCGCGGAAAAAGGGACGCACCGCCGGGTCGATGCACGGCAGGTCGTCTTCGCCCGCCAGTCGTCCGGCGACATCCTTCATCAGGCCGGTCAGCCGCTGAAACCGGATAACCTCATGACGCTGCGCATAAAGCCGCCGAATTTCGAGGGCTTCGAGCGGCGTGTCCATCAACTGTTCCTCGACCTGCAGCATCCGGTCCTCGATCGCGTCGATGAGCGGGAAATAGCCATCGACGATGAAATCGAGGATCGCATACAGAACATAATCGGGACCGTGCGCCAGCTTGGTCGGCAGCGATTCCAGCCGCGCGCGCACCTCGGTATGCGCGCGCGCCGAGCCATGGCGAACGGTGACGATGAAATGGCGTCCGACGAATATCGCTGTCTCACCTGACTGGATCGTGCCGCCGCCGAGGTTGCCGGTGCTGGCAATGACGAAAAGCTGGTCGCCGTAAACCTCGACCTTCGGCAGCTGTTTCGCCTTTGTGGCATCCTCGACCGCGAGCGGGTGGAGACCAAAGCGTTTGGCGATGCCCTCCAATTCGCCGACGGTCGGCTCGTACAGACCGAGCCAGAAGAAATCACCCTCGTCGCAATTGTCGGGCAGTTCCTCATCTGAGCCGATATCGCGGACAAGCTTGCCGTCATGATAAACGCGGGCGGCCATGATCGGCATCGGCGAGACACTCCTGGAAGACCGGATTGCTATAGTCGGCGTTCTGGCGAAGGGAAATGCGCTGCATCGCCAAGTCGCTTGCGTCGTTGCCCGGGCGGCCGCAGCAAATGCGCTTTGTGTTTCGAGCATGGTTCGCGGAGCGCCGCCGCACTATATGACAAAGCCATGGCAGCGCGCCGCACCAAGATCTATTTCGACGGCGGTTGCCGCCCGAACCCCGGCGCGATGGAGATTGCGGTGGTGTCCGGCGGGGTTGCGATGATCGACCGCAATGTCGGCACGGGCAACAGCATGGATGCCGAATGGCTGGCGTTGATCGCGGCGCTGCGGCTGGCGCAGGCGCGCGGACTGAGCAATTTCGTCTTGCTCGGCGATGCGGCGACGGTGGTGGCGCAGGCCAATGGCGCGGCTCCCGGTCGGGGCCGGGCCGCGCTGCATCTGGCGACGTTCCGGGCGCTTGTCGGCGACGGTTCGCCGCCGCGCATCCGTCATGTCAAGCGCAGCCAGAACCTGGCCGGAATTGCGCTGGCGCAGCGCTGATTTTCGGTAAATTCCCGATATGGTCATAACTATACACTAGTCTTGTTCGGGGGTACGCGGTCCCCGTGGAAAATGATGAAAGACCTGTGCGTTGAAGCCGACCCATCCCTTGCCAGTTCACCACAGTTGGCCGCTGTACGAGCGCGCGCGCTATTTTGCCCTCGGCCGCCTGCACGGACCGGACACGCTGGCCGCGGTCGCCGATATAGCCGACCTGGCGGCAGATAACCGCGCTTTGCGCGTCCAGTCGGGTTGGTGGGAATGCGACCTGGTGGCGGGTAACCGGCTGTCCTGGTCGAACGAAGTCTATGATATTTTCGGGCTGCCGCGCGGTGCCACGGTCGAACGCCAAGACGCGGCGGCGCTGTATGAGGACGGATCGCGGGCAGCGATGGAGAAATTGCGCGCCTATGCGATCAAGCACCGCCGCGGCTTCACCCTCGACGTCGAAATCAGACCCGTCACCGCGGCGCCGCGCTGGATGCGCCTGATTGCTGCGCCGGTGTGTGTCGACGACCGCGTGGTCAAGCTGCAGGGGCTGAAGTTCATCCTGCCCGATCGCACGTAGCCCGGGCGGCCGATCGCCGCAGAGGGTCGTTGACCGCGACGAACCGTTGCTCCGCGGCGGCCAATGGCGAGTGCCGCTCAGCCGAACCTGATAAACCAACGGTCTGCGCCAGCGCCGTTGACGCGATTTAACCATCGTCTCAAGCCGAAATCCACGGGTGTTGCGGGCATGACCGCGCGCGTCCCCGATTCTCCACAACCGGCATGACCAGGGGCGTTCGGCGCATATGAAATTTTTTAATCGGTTCGGTTCGGCCGCGCATGACATGGCCATCGATCTGGGGACCGTGAACACCGTGGTTTATGTCCGCGACAAGGGCATCGTGCTCAACGAACCGTCGGTCGTCGCGCTGGAAACGCGCGACGGGGTGCGCCGCGTCAAGGTCGTCGGTAACGAGGCCAAGCTGATGATGGGCAAGACGCCGAGCAATATCCAGGCGATCCGGCCCTTAAGAGACGGCGTGATCGCCGACATCGACGTCGCCGAACAGATGATCAAGCATTTCATCGACAAGGCACTCGGCGGGCCGAGCCGGCTGCGCCAGCGCAGCAATGTCGTGATCTGCGTCCCGTCGGGATCGACGATGGTCGAGCGCCGCGCGATCCGCGATGCGGCGTCGAACGCCGGTGCGGTGTCGGTGCAGCTGATCGAGGAATCGCTGGCGGCCGCGATCGGCGCCGGACTGGATGTCACCGCGCCATTAGGGGCAATGGTCGTCGATATCGGCGGCGGCACGACCGAGGTCGCGATCCTGTCGCTGGGCGGCATCGCGTACAGCAATTCGGTGCGCGTCGGCGGCGACAAGATGGACGACATGATCTCCTCGTACATCCGCCGCAAACATAATCTGATGATCGGCGAAATGACTGCGGAACGGGTCAAGCTGGCGGTTGGTTGTGCGGTAGCGCCCGAGGGCGAGGGCATGATCATCGCGGTGAAAGGCCGCGACCTGGTCAACGGCCGGCCGTCGGAGGTGCAGGTAACCGAGGCCGAGATCGCCGAGGCCCTGGCCGAACCGGTCGGCCAGATCGTCGCCGCGGTGCGCGCCGCGCTGGAACAGACGCCGCCCGAACTGTCGGCCGACATCATCGACGAGGGGATCACGCTGACCGGCGGCGGCGCGTTGCTGCGCCGGATGGACGTCGCGATCGCCGAGGCGACGGGATTGTCGGTGCGGGTGGCGGACAATGCGCTGATCTGCGTCGCGATGGGCGCGGGGCAGGCGTTCGAGGACCGGTCGTATCATGGGGTGCTGATTGCGGCGTAAGGCGCGATCGAGCGGGCGCAGCTGCCCTTCCCACTTCGTCATCCCGGCGAAGGCCGGGATCTCCCCCTCTCTTATTTGCGCACCGGCGAGATCCCGGCCTTCGCCGGGATGACGATGATTTGAACGCTGGACTTTAGCTGCGATCGTAAGTGTCAATCGCCGCTAGGTGCCTCGCTTTCGCCGCATCATCCAGAAACGACCCTGTGAAGCTGTTGCGCGCCAGCGTGACGAGGTCAGCCTTCGACAGGTCGAGCGCGTCGGCGACGGCCCGATAGTTGGCGTTGACATAGCCGCCGAAATAGCTGGGATCGTCGCTGTTCACGGTCGCGCGCAAGCCGGCGTCCAGCATCGTCTTGAGCGGGTGGTGGGCGATGTCGTCGACGACGCAGAGCTTCAGGTTCGATAGCGGGCAGACGGTGAGCGTGATGCCCTGGGCGGCGAGGCGCGCGACGAGGGCGGGGTCTTCGAGGCTGCGGTTGCCATGGTCGATGCGGTCGACCTGGAGCAGGTCGAGCGCTTCATACACATATTCGGGCGGGCCTTCTTCACCCGCATGCGCGACGATTTTGAGGCCGAGGCTGCGGGCGCGGGCGAAGACGCGTTCGAACTTGGCGGGCGGATGTCCGACTTCGGAGCTGTCGAGACCGACCCCGTCGATGCGGTCGAGATACGGCAAGGCTTCGTCGAGCGTCGCCTCCGCGTCGGCTTCGTCGAGGTGGCGGAGGAAGCACATGATCAGTTTCGAGGTGATCCCATAGCGGGCGTGCGCATCGCCCAGCGCGCGGGTGATGCCGGTGATGACGGTGCCGAACGCGACGTCCCGCGCAGTATGCCCCTGCGGATCGAAGAAGATTTCGACGTGGCGCACCGCGTCGGCGTGGGCGCGGGCGAGGTAGGCGGCGGTGAGGTCGTAGAAGTCCTGCTCGGTGATGAGCACGCCCATCCCCTGATAATAGATGTCGAGGAAATCCTGGAGGTTCGAAAAGGCGTAGGCGGTGCGGACTTCGTCGACGCTGGCGAAGGGGATGGCGACGGCGTTGCGCTGCGCGAGCGCGAACATCAGCTCGGGTTCGAGCGATCCTTCGATATGGAGGTGGAGTTCGGCCTTGGGTAGCGCAGCGATGAAGGCGGCGCGGTCGGCGGCGGAGGCGAAACCTTCATGCATCGTGGCTGCCTTCCTCGCGCAGGATGATCGCCGCTTCGGGCTTGTGCTGGCGGATCTCTTCGATCGTCAGCCCGTCGATTTCGTGCGGAAAGATCAGCCACTGATCGGTTTCGTGAACGAAGAAATCGGGGCGGAGGTCGGTGACGTTGCGCCCGGGCTTGAACCAGACGGTGGCGATGCGGATGTCGCGCGGCATGTTGTGGCGGCAGCGCGCCTTGAGCTCGGCGATGAAGGCGCGAATGCTGCGCCCGCTGTCGAACACATCGTCGATGATCAGCAGCCGGTCGTCGGGGTCGAGTGTATCGATGAGGTAGCCGAGCGCGAAGACCTTCACCTCGGGGTCCTGCCGGTCGATGCCGTGGTAGGACGAAGTGCGGATCGCGATATGGTCGCAATGCTGGCCGTGATAATCGAGCAATTCCTGCACCGCGATGCCGACGGGCGCGCCTCCGCGCCAGATGCCGACGAGGTGAGTCGGTTTGAACCCGCTGTCGATCACCTGCATCCCCAGCCGCAGCGAATCGGCAAGAAGGTCGTTGGCGCTGATGAAGATCTTGTCGGCGGTCATGGCCGAGGGGTAATCGGGCGGGGCGGGGTTCGCAAGGCGGGTTTATGTCGGCCCGGCCCCGTCTGCCACGCCTTTCAGGCCCAGTTCGGCGCGCAGGAAGGCGCTGATCCTGGTCCAGCTGTCGGCGCGCGCCGCGGCGTTGCCGGCCTCAGTTCCGCCGAGCTGTGCCCAGTTTCGGCGCGTCTTGGCCTCGGCAAAGGGCGCCCCCATCACGCCATGTCCGGCATCCTTGTATCGCAATACGATCGGCGCGGGCGCTGCATTCTTTGCGGCGCGCGCGACGATCTGGTCGGTCATCGGACAGCTGGGCCACAGTTTTTCGGCCTCGCCGCAGACGAGCATCAGCTTGCCCTCAAATTTCTCGACCGGGATGACGGCGGCGGGATTGGCATCCACTTCCTTGAGGCCGTTCACAAACACCGGCATCAGTCCGTCGGCGCCGGGTCGGCCCTTATAGGCAAGGTGCGGCAGCGGTTCGCCCTTCTCGCTCCAGGACGAGCTGAACGATCCCAACATGTAATTTTCGCCCGACATGCCATCCCACACGACGCTGGAGGGCATGCCAAGCACCGCGGCGCGAATGCCCGGATAGCGCGTCGCAACCACCAGCCCCGCCTCGGCACCCTTCGAATAGCCGATGATGCCGATCCGGCCGGGATCGACGCCGGGTTGCTGCTTCAGCCAGTCGAGCCCTTTGTAGAAATCCTCGAGCGGAATGTTCTTGAGCTTGGCCGATTTTCCCGGCGCGTTGTGATACGCCAGTTGCAGGGTGTTGTAGCCCTGCGCTTGCAGTAATAGCGCGAGCGCTCGCATGTCCTTGCCCAAGCCGCCCTCTGACCCGCCGAGCAACAGGATCGCGGGCGCCGGGGCGTCGCCCGCGGCCGGGAAATAATTGGCGAAAATGCCGTCGTCGGTCACCCGCTGGCCGGTGGGTCCGGCATCGACGATGCGCGCCGGTTTGGGTGGCTGGACGATCATCCACGTCGCCCCGCCCGCGCCGGCCACAACCAGCGCGCCGAGCAATCCGAGGGTGATTTTCCATTTCCGTTTCATTGTCGCCCTTCCCATCCAACTGTATTACATATATAGAACAGTTTCGGGTTTGGCGAAAAAAAAAGGGGCCGCTCGCACGGCCCCTCTTGCACTAGTACGTTGCGATCACCCCGCCAGCCGCGCGGCATACGCCTCGCGCAAACGCACGAAATTGTCCCAGTGTGGCGTGGCTTGCGTGCCGCGCAGCTTGGCCTCCAGCACATCGACATGCGCGTGCCAGCCGGCGCTGATGTTGAGCAGGACGGCGGGGTCGGTCACGCGGTGGTGGGTGATCGTCAGCAGCACCTCGTCGCCCCGCGGTTCCAAGGTGAAGGAGACGCCGCCGGTGCTGCCCCAGCTGATCGCCAGCCGGTGCGGGGCGTCGCATTCGAGCACTTCGCACGTCATGCGATGCTCTTCGCTCATGCCTTCGGGGCGGGGGCCGGGCGGGTCGGTCAGTTCGTCATTGCGCCATACCAGTTCGACCGCGGCGCCGACCTTTTCCTCCATCGCGCCCGCGGCGAGCCATTGGCGGCGGAGGTCGCCGTCGACCAGATAGGACCAGACACGATCGATCGGTCCGGGAAGCAGGCGTTCGAGCGTCAGCGTGGCGTCCTCGCGGACCACGCCATAATCATGGGCTGTCGTCGTCATCGTCATCTTTATTCTCCTTCGTTCCCGGGGATGGGTGGTTTGACGGGAGGCGTCCCGGCGCCCTTCGTGCGCAGCAGCGCTTCGAGGGTGTCGAGGCGGCCGGTCCAGAAGCGGCGATAGATGCCGAGCCATTGGTCGGCGGACATCAAAGGCGCCGGATCGAGGCTACAGACATGGGTGCGGCCGCGGACATCGCGGCGGATCAGGCCCGCGGCTTCGAGCACTTTGATATGCTTCGATGCCGCCGCGAGCGACATTGCGAAGGGTTCGGCGAGTTCGCCCACCGTGCGCTCGCCCGTCGCGAGCTCGCCGAGCATGGCGCGCCGTGTGGCGTCACCGAGGGCGTGGAAGATTGTGTCGAGAGCGAGCGAATCATGTTCAACCATGTGGTTGAATATGAACGAGTCGCCGATATTGTCAACCAGTTGGTTGAATAAATCAGTTGCGGGTCATCCCCAGCCTTTTGCTGGCGTCCTCGCGATATAGGGACCAGTCGGCGGGGCATTGCTTCACGGGACGGGGTACACCTTGCATCCCTTCGGTGATCCAGCAGTCATTGAAGATCGAGCAATAGCAGGAGCGGATCGACAGCCGCCAGCGTTCGCGCTGAAACCGCTGCCAGGTTGCTTCGTTGGCGGGCGTGCGCGGCAGGCCGATAAAACGCAGGCTTTCGCCGGGGCGGATCGCGACGCCGGTCGACGGCGAGGTTGCGAAGGACAAGCCGGTCGCGGCACTGTCGGTGCAGCAGGCTTCGAGCAACGCGGCGGGGCTTGCCACCGGTTTACCGCGATAGCGGATCTCGATCGGGCCGAGGATGGCGGGGCCGACGCCATTGTTGGTCAGCGACAGCGAAATATCGGGCTTGCCCGCGTCATCGACATTGCTGGACCCGATGGTGACGAAGGGCATCGCGCCGCCGGTTTGCATCTTTCGCGTCGCGTCGGCCTGGACAAAGGCGAAATAGGCGAGCGCGAGCGAGGCGATCAACGCCGGCAGCCCGATGATGAAATGCGCGACGGTGATGAAGGGCAGGTAGCGCAGGAAACGCGAGCCAACCTCGGCGGGCGTCGCGGAAGGCGCCGCCGGGGCGGGCGCGGGGTCGCGATCGGGGATGTCGGTCATCGGCGTGCGGTTCCTTTGCGCGGATCGGCACGCTGCCTAGCGCGCGAGGGTCGTCTTTCCAACGCTGCATGTCAAAAAAGCCGAAAACTTCATTTGCCATTCACCACCGGCCTGTCACGATGGCGCGATGAAACGGATCGGTTCCGTCCTGTTGGCGATCGCCGCCTTGGCTGCTGGTGCGGCAACCCCCGCGCATGCCGACGATGACGACGACCGCAATGTCCGCTCGCGGGTCAGCGAAGCGCAGGCGGTGCGGATCGCGCGCGGCTATGGCATGGTGCGGGTGACCGAGGTCGAACGCGATGACGGCGGCTGGGAAATCGAAGGTCGCGACCGCCGCGGCCGCGAGGTCAAGGTGACGATCAACCGGCTGGGCCGCGTTACCAAGGTCGAGCGCGGCGACGACGATTGACGGCGCTCAGAGCGCGAGCCCGGTCCATTTCCACCAGGCGAAATAGGTTGCGACCATCAACGCCAGATTGAGCGGCGCGAGCACGGCGCTCAGACGGAGTAGGTCGGCAGGGCGGAAGCCGCCGCCGGGGGCGTCCTGAAACAGCAGCAGCGCCTTGGAGCAGGCGGGCAGCGTCAGGCAGTAATTCATGCCGACCGTGGCGATGAACAGCACCGCCATCGGCTCGATCCCCGCGCTTTGCGCCATCAGGATGAAAGGCGGGCCGAGCGCCGCGGTGCGCGCGACATGGCTGGTCAGGAACAGGTGCGACGCAGTGCTGATCAGCGCGATCGCGGCGATCATCGCGATTTCGGGCAGCGCCGCGGCGGCGGTACCCTCAAGCCCGACGAGTGTGAACAAGCGATCGACCAGCCACCCCGCCGCCTGGGTGTTGATCAGCGCCTGACCGAGCAGCATCGCGCCGCCGACGAACAGGATCAGGCTCCAGTTCACCGCCTTCATGCCCGCCTTGAAGCTCATCACGCCGATGCCGGGCGCGGTGAGCGCGATCATCGCGAGGATCGCGACGGTGGCGATTTCCAGCCCGTGCAGGTCGGTGGTGAACCACAAGCCAAAGGTCGCGGCGGCGACGACGATCACGCGGTTCTCGGCACCCGACAGCGGCGCGCGGACTGCCGTCTCGCCCGCATCGATCGGCGCGGCGCGCTGGTCGGCGGTCAGAAACAGGCGCAGGATGATCGCGCAAGCCAACGCGCTCGACGCCAATGCGAAGGGCAGCCCCCACAGCGCCCAATTGGCAAAGCCAAAGCGTTCGCCGAGCCGCTGGTCGAGCAGGTCCTGCGCCAGCAGATGCGATCCTGCGCCGGTCAGCGCGGCGCTGGTGGCAACCAGGATGATCGCCGGGATCAGTAGCGCAAAGGCGCGGCGGCGGGGATCGGCGCCGTTCTCGGGGAGCAGGGCCAGCGCCGGCAGCGCGGCGGCGGCGCGGCCCGAGGTCGACGGGATCAGGAAAGTAAGCGGAATGAGCGCCAGCGTGGTCAGCCAGAACAGCTGCGCCGTCGTTCGCGCCCGCGCCGCGATGCCGCCGGTGATCCGCGCCGCCAGCCCGCTCGACTGGATCGCGGCGCCGATGACGAACGCGCCTGCCATGAGCCAGACGATATTGTGGCCGAGCATCGCCATCAGTTCGCGCTGGTCGGCGGCTTGCAGCGGCACCAGCGCGACCGCGGCGGCAAAGGCGACCCATGCGGCGTCGAGCCGCGTCGTCGTCCACAGGATCACCGCGATGCCGAACACCCCGAGCGCGGCGCGGGCAGGCGGCAGCAGGTCGGTCGGCAGGAACACCAATGCCGCGAGCAGCGCGAACGCGACGCCGATCCCTATCCAGCGCGCCGCCGCTGTTTTCATGCAGGCGCCTTCACGCCCGCGGCATTGTACGGCCCGCGAGGACCGCGCGCATCGCATTTTCGGCGCCGAGCGCCAGCATGGTTTCAGCCTCTGCCATGGCAATTTCCATGGGGCCGGGGTGCATCGAAGTCGAGAAAAAGGCGTCGATGCCATGGTCGTAAACCACGCGGGCGCGATCATCGACCGCGCCCGCGAGCGCGATCACCGGCAGCCCGCGTTGCTTGGCGCGGCGGGCGACTTCGACCGGTATCTTGCCATTGGGGGTCTGGAGGTCGATGCCGCCTTCGGCAGTGAACACCAGGTCGGCGCGATCGAGATGGTCGTCGAGGTCGAAATAGGAGAGGACCACGTCGTAGCGCGAGCGCAGATCGGCACCGAGGAAAACCGACAGGCCGGTGCCCAGCCCGCCCGATGCGCCGCCGCCGGGCATGGCGCGCACGTCGATGCCGAAGCTCGCCTCGATCACCGCGGCAAGATTGTCGAGCGCCGCCGCCATCTGTTCGATCGTTGCCGGGTCGGCGCCTTTTTGGGGGCCGAACACGCGGGCAACCCCGCGCGGGCCGCACAATAGGGTGGTGATATTGAGCACCGCCTCGATCGCGACATCGGCGAGACGCGGGTCGCGGCCGGTCATGTCGATATTTGCCAGCTGTGCCAATCCGCCACAGCCGGTCGGAATATCGACGCCGTGTGCGTCGAGCAGGCGCACGCCCAGCGCCTGCGCCATGCCCGCGCCGCCGTCGTTGGTCCCTGAATCGCCGCAGCCGACGAGGATGCGCGTCGCGCCCTCGTCGAGTGCGGCGCGGATCAGTTCGCCGACCCCGCGCGTCGTCGTGTGCATCGGGTCGCGGCACTCAGCCGGGACCAGTCTGAGCCCCGCCGCTTGGGCCATTTCGACGACCGCGGTGCGCGGCCCGTCGCCGCCGAGCAGGCCGAGGCAGGCAGCGACTGGATCGCCGACCGGGCCGGTGACGGTCAGTGTCCGCGTGGTACCGTCGGTCGCCGCCGCCATGGCGCGGGCGAAGCCTTCGCCCCCGTCAACCAGCGGCAGTGCGGTGACCAGCGCATCGGGATCGGCGCGCCGCACCCCCGCGGCAATCGCAGCGGCGACACGATCGGCCTCCAGGCATTCCTTGTAGCCGGACGGCGCGACGAGGATTCGCAATCGCATGTCGATTCCCGAGCGAGAGGGGCGGAGTGACCCGCGTGAGATGGCATCTCCAGAATGAATGTCGGCTGACAATGTTCCCCGTGCGATTCCGGCTTTCGTGGCGCCCTCGCACGCGGCATAGTCGGTCCATGCTGACGACCCTCCTTTCGCTCGCCCTTGCCGCGCAGGCGGCCGCATCGCCGCCTGTCACCCCCGCGCCGCCGCCGCGTCCGCGTCCGACATTTGCGCCCCCCCCGCCGCCGCCGCCCTTGCCGGTGCCGGTCGATGCACCGGCGACCGATACGCGGCCTTATGTCGAGCTGTTCACCGACCTGGGGACGATCGTCGTGCGGCTGGAGCATGAACGCGCGCCCGCGACCGCGGCCAATTTCCTGCGTTATGTCGATGCCAAGCGGATGGACGGGTTCAAATTCTATCGCTCGACCAAGATCTGGGGGGCGACCAACCAGCTGATCCAGGCGGGCAACCGCGGCGACCCGCGGCGCAATTTTCCGCCGGTCGCGCACGAGCCGACGAAGACGACGGGGCTGACCAATTGCAAGGGTGCGCTGTCGATGGCGCGGCTGAATCCCGGCGATGCGACCAGCGATTTTTTCCTGCTGCTGTCCGACATCAAAGGGTTCGACAGCGACGCGCCCGGCGGGGACGGCGCGGGCTTTGCGGTGTTCGGCGAACTGGTCGCCGGCGCCGCGGTGGCCGACGCGATCTTCAACGCGCCCGTCTCGCCGACGGCGGGCGAGGGGGTGATGGTCGGCCAGATGCTGGAACCACAGGTGACGATCAAGACCGCGCGCCGCGTCCCGGCCCCTGCCGATGCGCCAAAGGGGTGCGTGGTGAAGGGCGGGTAAAAGCGCGGCCAGACGCGCATCATTTATTTTGCGTTCATCGGCGCTGTGGCTATACCGCGCGCATGACTCAGCCTTTCCTTTCGCGCGCCACGACGCGCCTGCTCGCCGCCGCCCTGCTGACCGTGCCGCTGGCCGCCTGCGCCGGGGGCGGCGCGGTGAAGAAGGACACGCGCTACGTCGCCCGCGACGTCAACACCTTGTACCGCGCGGCACAGGACCGGCTCGACCGCCAGCAATATCGCGTCGCCGCGGCGCTGTTCGACGAGGTCGAGCGCCAGCACCCCTATTCGCCCTGGGCACGCCGCGCGCAGCTGATGAGCAGCTTCAGTTACTATATGGACCGCGAATATACCCCGGCGATCGAAGCGGCGCAGCGCTTCCTCGCGATCCATCCGGGCAACAAGGACGCGCCCTACGCCTATTATCTGATCGGCCTGTCCTATTATGAGCAGATCAGCGACGTGACCCGCGACCAGAAGATCACCGAGCAGGCGTCGAACGCGCTGGGCGAGGTGATCCGCCGTTATCCCGACAGCCGCTATGCCGCCGATGCGCGGCTGAAGATCGACCTGGTGCAGGACCATCTGGCGGGCAAGGAGATGGAGATCGGCCGCTTCTACCAGCGCAGCTCGAACTGGCTGGCGGCGTCGATCCGCTTCCGCGAGGTCGTCGACAAGTTCCAGACGACCAGCCACGCTCCCGAGGCGCTGTATCGCCTGACCGAATCCTATCTGGCGCTCGGCATCCCCGAGGAAGCGAAGAAGTCGGCGGCGGTGCTCGGCGCCAACTATCCGGGTAACGAATGGTACGAGCGCGCGTACAAGCTGATGCAGCGGCACGCGCCGAGCGCCTGATTTCGCGCGGGCGTGGATTCGCGCTTTGTTCTAATGTAAGGGGCGCCTTGTGCTGACCGCCCTGTCCATCGCCAATATCGTTCTGATCGAACGGCTCGAGCTCGATTTCGCGGCCGGGCTGGGGGTGCTGACGGGCGAGACGGGGGCGGGCAAGTCGATCCTGCTCGACGCACTGGGGCTGGCGCTCGGCGCGCGTGCCGACAGCGCGCTGGTCCGGCAGGGAACCGACAAGGCGCAGGTGACCGCGAGCTTTGCCGCACCGGCCGTCGACACCCCGCTCGCCGGACTACTTGCGGACAATGACATCGCGATCGAACCCGGTGAGCCGCTGCTCGTCCGCCGCACGCTGAAAGCCGACGGGGGCAGTCGAGCGTTCCTGAATGACCAGCCCTGTTCGGCGGCGCTGCTGCGCGAGGTCGGCGGGCATCTGGTAGAAATCCACGGCCAGCATGACGATCGCGGGCTGCTCGCGCCCGCGGGGCACCGCGCGCTGCTCGACGCCTTTGCGCATGCCGACACCGGCGCGGTCGCCGCGGCGCATGGCGCGTGGCGCGCCGCCGAGGCGAAGCTGGCGGCGGCGCGGAGCGCGCTCGACGACGCGGCGCGCGACCGCGAATGGCTGGAACATTGCGTTGCCGAATTGCAGGCTCTGGGGCCGCAGCCCGGCGAGGATGCCGAGCTGTCCGAGGCGCGCGCGGCGATGCAGAAGGGCGAAAAGATCGCCGGCGACCTTGGCGCGATTCTGGAGGCTTTCGAAGGCAGCGACGGCGGCCCGGCGCTGCTGCGCGGTGCGGCGCGGCGGCTCGACCGGCTGGCGGGCGATCACCCGCTGCTCGCCGAGGCGCTCGCGGGGCTGGACCGCGCAATCATCGAGGCCGACGAGGCCGAAACGCGGCTGCGCGAGGCGGCGCGCGCGATGGAATATGACCCCGAACGGCTCGATGCGACCGAAACGCGGCTGTTCGAACTGCGTGCGATGGCGCGCAAACATGGGGTCCAGCCCGACGAGCTGACCGAATTGACCGGCACGCTGGCGGCGCGGCTCGATGCGATCGAGGGCGGCAGCGCGGGGCTGGCGAAGCTGGAAGCCGCCGTCGCCGAAACCGCCGCCGCTTACACCCATGCCGCGAGCGCGTTGTCCGACCTCCGCGCCAAGGCGGCGGCGCGGCTCGATGCGGCGGTGGCGGGCGAGTTGGCACCGCTGAAGCTCGACGCGACGCGGTTCCAGACGCTGGTCGAGCGGCTGCCTGCCGAGCGCTGGAGCCCGGATGGAATCGACCGCGTCGAATTCCTCATTTCGACCAACCCCGGGGCGCCGTTCGCGCCGCTCGCCAAGATCGCGTCGGGCGGCGAACTCTCGCGCTTCATTCTGGCGCTCAAGGTCGCGCTGGCCGAAGAGGGCGGCGCCGACACGATCATCTTCGACGAAATCGACCGCGGCGTCGGCGGCGCGGTGGCGAGCGCGATCGGCGAGCGGCTCGCGCGACTGGCGGGGCGCGGCAAGCAATTGCTCGCGGTAACGCACAGCCCGCAGGTCGCGGCGAAGGGCGCGGCGCATTTTGTCATCGCCAAGTCGAGCGAGGGTGTTGTGACGCGCACCAGTGTCCATGCGCTTGACGAGATGGGCCGCCGCGAGGAAATCGCGCGGATGCTGTCGGGCGCCGAGGTGACCGAAGAAGCGCGCGCGCAGGCGGAAAGGCTGTTGGAGACGATATGACCGGCGGGGCAGAAACCTATCGCGACCAGGGCTATCTGGCGTTGCCGGGCTTTGTCCCGACCGATGTCACCCATGCGTTTCTGGCGACGCTGAAATCGGACTTGATTCGCGGCGGCGTGTCGTTCGACGCACTGAAGCGCGGGTCGGCGCTGCTCAAGTCCGAGGCGGTCGAAGTTTATGGCCAGCAATATCCCCCGATGGCGACGTTCCTGTGGGGTATGACCCCGGCGGTGCGCGCGCTGGTCGGCCATGAATTGCGCCCGACCTATTGCTATTTCCGCATGTACCGCGCGGGCGATATCTGCCGGGTGCATTCGGACCGCTATGCCTGCGAACACAGCCTGTCGCTGCTGCTGGCGGCGAGCGACGACAAGCCCTGGCCGCTCGAAGTCGGATCGCAGCACATCGAAACCCCGCGCGAACGCGCCGACCCCGATTTTGGCGACGAGGCCTATGGATCGGTGCCGATGCACGCCGGCGATGCGGTGCTGTACCAGGGAGTCCACCGGCTGCACGGGCGGATGATGCCCAACCCCAATCGCTGGTCGGCGCATCTGTTCCTGCACTGGGTCGATCCCGCCGGTCCCTATGCGGCGCAGGCGTTCGAGGGGATGCAGATTCCGCCGACCGAGGCGCTGGCGATGGAAGGCCGCTGAGCCGATGACGGCGCATCCGCTCGACCGCCCGGTGTGGAGCATGCTCACCGGGCGGCAGGCGCATCTGGCCGAGGGCGACGCGGGCGCGCTGCGCCTCGACCGTGGCTATGGGGTGTTCGGCGTCGCTGTCGACACCGGCGCCGCTGCGCAGGAGGCGTTGGCGGCGCTGATCCCTCCCGGCGAGGACTTATGGATCGTCGAGGGCGACCCGTGGCCGCTGCCGCCGGGGACGCGCGAAGTGAAGCGCGCCGCGCTGACCCAGATGGTCGCCGAGGGGCTGCCGCCCGAGCCGCGGCCGGGCGAGCCTGCAATCGTCGCGCTGGGCGATGCCGACACCGCCGAAATGGCGGCGCTCGCGGCCCACGCCCAGCCTGGACCATGGGGGCCGAAAACGCATCTTTACGGGCCGTTTTATGGTGTCCGCGAGAACGGCCGCCTGCTCGCGATGGCGGGCCAAAGAATGTTGATGCCCGGCATGGCTGAGGTGAGCGGCGTCGCGACCTGGGCCGATTCCCGCGGCCGCGGGCTCGCACGGACGCTGATCGGCCATGTCATGCGTCAGATGGTGGCGCGCGGCGAAACGCCTTTCCTGCACAGCTATTCCGACAATGCAGGGGCGATCGGCCTCTATGAATCGCTTGGCTTTCGAATCCGGCGCGAGGTGCATGTGCTGGCGATCGCCCGCGCATGAATCGCCGCGAACATCTGGCGGCGTTGCTGGCGATGGCGGCGATTGTGCTGCCGCAACGAAAACTGCGGGCGCTGGAGGCGCAAATGGAAGAAGTGATTCCCGAATATGGGCTGATCGGCCAGATGCTGGCGCAGCCCGGCCAACGCGCGGCGCTGGTCGCGATCCTGTCCGAAGCGACCGACGCGATGCCCGGCAACATGGGCTATCTGATCGGCGAGGACAACGCGAACGCGGACGCGATCTGGATCGTCGAGCTGTGGGATACCAAGGCGTCGCATGCCGCGTCGCTCGGATTGCCTGCGGTGCAGGCCGCCATCAACAAGGCGCGCCCGCTGATCGCGGGATTTGGCACTCGCGCCGAGTTCAAGCCGGTGGCAAAAGCGCGCGCATGATCGAGATTGAGTCGCTGACCGAGGCCGAGGCCGCCAACGAGCTGATGCGGCTGGCGAAGGCGATCGCGCGGCACAACAAGCTTTACCACGCCGAGGACAGTCCGGAGATTTCGGACGCCGATTATGACGCGCTTGTCCGCCGCAACAATGCGATCGAGGCGGCCTTCCCGCACCTGATCCGCGCCGACAGCCCGAACAGCCAAGTCGGCGCGGCGGTCGAGGCGTCGCCGCTCGCGAAAATCACCCATGCGCAGCGCATGATGAGCCTCGACAATGCGTTTGCCGACGAGGATGTCGCCGAGTTTGTCGCGCGGGTGCGACGGTTCCTGAACCTGCCCGAAGATGCCGCGGTTGCGCTGACCGCGGAGGACAAGATCGACGGATTGTCCTGTTCGCTGCGCTACGAAAGGGGCAAGCTGGTGCAGGCCGCGACGCGCGGCGACGGCAGTGTCGGCGAGGATGTCACGGCCAATGTCCGCACCATCGCCGATATTCCACAGGAGCTGAACGGCGCTGTTCCCGACGTGTTCGAGATCCGCGGCGAGGTCTATATGGCGAAGGCCGACTTCGCCGCGCTCAACGCCCGCCTGCTCGCCGAGGCCGACGATCCCGAAAAGGCGCGCCAGTTCGCCAATCCGCGCAACGCCGCGGCGGGGTCGCTGCGCCAGAAGGACGCAAGCGTCACTGCGTCGCGCCCGCTGCGCTTCCTTGCGCACGGCTGGGGCGAGGTCAGCGACCTGCCCGAGACGACGCAGTTCGCCATGATGCAGCGCATCGCGGCGTGGGGCGTGCCGGTGTCGCCGCTGTTGAAGCGGCTTGAGAATGTTGCCGAGGTACTGGCGCACTACCGGATGATCGAAGCCGAGCGCGCCGAGCTGCCCTATGACATCGACGGCGTCGTGTACAAGGTCGACCGGCTCGACTGGCAGGCGCGGCTGGGGTTCGTGGCGAAGGCGCCGCGTTGGGCGATCGCGCATAAATTCCCTGCGGAGCGCGCGCAGACCACCCTCGAGGCCATCGACATCCAGGTCGGGCGCACCGGCAAGCTGACCCCGGTCGGGCGCCTGACCCCGGTGACTGTCGGCGGGGTGGTGGTGTCGAACGTGACGCTGCACAATCGCGACGAAATCGGGCGACTGGGCGTGCGTCCGGGCGACCGGGTGGTCGTGCAGCGCGCAGGCGACGTGATCCCGCAGGTGGTCGAAAATCTGACCCGCGATGAGGCGCGCGATCCCTATGTCTTTCCCGACCATTGCACGGTGTGCGGCAGCGAGGCGGTGGCCGAGGAGGGCGAGGTCGATGTCCGCTGCACCGGCGGGCTGATCTGCGCGGCGCAGAAGTTTGAGCGGCTGCGCCATTTCGTCAGCCGCGGCGCGCTCGACATCGAGGGGCTGGGCGAAAAGAGCATCGCCGAATTTCTCGAGCTCGGCTGGCTCGACAAGGGACCGGCGGATATTTTCCGGCTCCACCGGCACCGCGATGAGCTGCTGGTGCGCGAGGGGTGGAAGGAAAAGTCGGTCGACAATCTGCTCGCCGCGATCGAGGCGAAGCGGGCGCCCGACGCCGCGCGGCTGCTGTTCGGGCTGGGCATCCGTCACATCGGCGCGGTGACCGCGCGCGATCTGCTCAAAGGCATCGGCGACATTGCATTGCTCCCCGCCAAGGCGGCCGAGATCAACGCCTATATCGCGGCAAACCCGCGTGCCGAGGGCGAGTCCGATGGTAAATATGCGGCGCGCAAGATGGAGGCAATCAAGGCGATCCTCGACGTCCGCGCCGACGGCATCGGACCCGCGGTCGTCGAAGCGCTGGGCGATTTCTTTCACGAGCCGCACAACCGTTCGCTGTGGGACGACCTGCTGTCCGAGGTCTCGCCGCCCCCTTATGTGGTCGAAACGCGTGACAGCGAGGTGTCGGGGATGACGGTGGTGTTCACCGGCAAGCTGGAAACGATGAGCCGCGACGAAGCGAAAGCGCAGGCCGAGGCGCTGGGCGCCAAGGCGGCGGGATCGGTGAGCGCCAAAACCGACCTGGTGGTCGCTGGGCCGGGCGCGGGATCGAAGCTGAAGCAGGCGGCGGCGCTCGGGATCAGGGTCATCGACGAGGCCGAGTGGGCGAAGATTGTGGCGGCGGCGGGGTAGTGATCCTCCCCGGTGGGGGAGGATCGGCTATTGTCGCGTGCGCGCCGTCACAGACGGCCTGGGCGAAATGCGGTGAGGGGACCAAATGGCCAAACGTGACTATCTGAACCATCTGATGCGCGATCTGGAATCGCATACCGAGGTGCGGCGCTTTGGCAGCGGGTGGCTGTCGGGGTTTTTCGCGCTGCTGTTTGCCATCGTCGGCTTCGGCATGGTCGTCGCGCTGCGCTTTCCCGACTGGTTTGCGACGCCGGAACTCGCGATCATCAAGGATTGGGGCGGGTTTCGCGGGCTGGTGCATCTGGTGCTGCTGGCGAGCTATGGCCTTGCACTGCTCAGCCTGCTGCTGCGCCCGCGCAAGGTGCTGGGCGCGACCGCGCTGATGATCGCGCTCGCGGCGACGCTGTTCGGCGGCGCCAATGTCCAGCCCGAGGAGACGCGAAGCTGGGGGATTTTCTTCGGGCTCGACTTTTTCGTCGTCAACCTGCTGATCACCGGCTTCATGTTCGCGCCGCTCGAACGCCTGTTCCCGCACCGCCGCGCGCAGCGCCTGTTCCGCACCGAATGGCGCGAGGATCTGTTCTATTACCTCGTCAGCACGATGTTCGTGCAGGTGCTGGGTTTCCTGGCGCTCGCGCCGTCGACGATCATCAACGAAAGTACGAACAGTTGGGATACGTTCCGCGCCGCCGTCGCGTCGCTGCCGTGGCTGGTGCAGTTCGCCATCGTGCTGGTCGCATCGGACCTCGCGCAATATTGGTACCACCGGCTGTTCCACAAAATACCGTTCCTGTGGGGCTTTCACGCGATCCACCATAGCGCCAAATCGATGGACTGGCTGGCGGGGTCGCGGATGCACTTTGTCGAGATCATCCTGCTCCGCTCGATCACCTCGCTACCGCTTTTTACGCTGGGATTCAGCCCGTCGGTGATGCAGGCGTATATCGGCTTTGTGTATGTCTGGTCGTCGCTGCTCCACGCCAATGTCGGGGGCAATTTCAACCGGCTGGGTCACTGGATTGCTACGCCGCGCTTTCACCATTGGCACCACGGGCTGGAGCGCGAGGCGTTCGACGTCAATTTTGCAATCCACTTCCCCTGGCTCGACAAGATTTTCGGGACTTTTCATCTGCCCAAGGACCGCTGGCCGGAGAATTACGGCATCCCCGAGGATGTGCCGAAGCATTATTGGGGGCAGTTCCTCTATCCGTGGACGCGGACGGGGAAGAAGGTCGACGAGACGCCGGCGGAGTAAACACCGTCATTGCGAGGAGCCGAAGGCGACGCGGCAATCTCCAGTTATCGGTAGAGCATTGCCGATAGCTGGAGATTGCTTCGCTCCGCTCGCAATGACGGCGGGTTGGACACTTTGTCCGCTTGCCACGCCCGCCCCGCCGCCATAAAGGCCGCCGCGTGAGCCTGCTCGCCGCCTTTCGCCGTCCCGGCATCCTGCTGCTGTTGCCGCTGCTGCTCGCGCTCGGCGCGCGGGTGCTGGTTGCGCCGGGGTGGATGATCGAGAGCGATGCGGGTGGTTCGATTACCGTGCGTATCTGTTCGGACCCGACCGATCCCGGCAAGACCGTGACGATCCCGCTGGAGAAAGCGGGCAGCCACGATGCGGGCGAGACGCAGCAGCATTGCCCATGGGGCGCGCTCGCCAATGCGCCGATCGTCCCCGATGAGCCGATTTTGGCCGCCGCGCCGATGGTGGCGGCGCCGACGCCGGTTGCGGTGCGATCGCTGGGCTTTGCCCCCGGCATCGCCTCGCCGCTGCCGCCGAGTACGGGGCCACCTTCCCAGGCATGATGTGTCGCTCCGGCGGAGGCCGGAGCCTCGCCGCTGCGCTTTGATGCGACGGTGAGATCCCGGCGTTCGCCTGGATGACGGCTTGAGACGTCGCGTTGGCCATGCCGCGCGACCCCAAAATCTGCTTATCGGGAAGAATCTTCCAATGACCAAAACTGCCTATCGGGCGGCGCCTTTGCTGGCGCTTGTCCTGTCGTTTGTCCCCGCCGCGGCGCACGCCGCCGAGGCCGAAGCCGATGCGACGATCATCGTCACCGCCCCTGAACTGACCAATGAAGCCGAAGCCCGTGTCCAGAAGACCGCGGGCGGCGCCGACGTCGTCAGCCATCAGGATTATGCCGACAAATCGATCGTTTCGCTGCGCGATACGCTCGCCTTTTCGCCCGGCGTCTATCTCCAGCCGCGTTACGGGCAGGAGGTGCGCATTTCGATCCGCGGATCGGGGCTGTCGCGCGGTTTCCATATGCGCGGCCTGACGCTGCTCCAGGACGGGGTGCCGATCAACCTGGCCGACGACAATGGCGATTTCCAGGAGCTCGAGCCGATCTTTTTCGATCATCTTGAGGTCTATCGCGGCGCCAACGCCTTGCGCTTCGGGTCGGGTACCCTGGGCGGCGCGGTCAATGGCGTGACGCCGACCGGGCGCACCGCCGAAGGCTTCTACCTGCGCGGCGATGTCGGCAGTTTCGACAGCTATCGCGGGCTGGTGTCGGCGGGCGTGGCGAGCGACCGCGTCGATGCGTGGGCGGCGGTCAGCGCCGATACATCGAGCGGCGACCGCGAACATGTGAAGCGCAGCAGCCTGCGTTTCCACGGCAATGTCGGGATGCAGTTTAGCGACATGGTTTCAAACCGGCTGTATGTCAGCGTCAACCACATCAAGCAGGAAATCCCGGGCGCGCTGACCTTTGACGAGGTGCTGACGACGCCGCGCAAGGCCGGGCCGGGCGTGGTCGCGGGCGATTATGGCCGCGATATCGATTCGATCCGTATCCAGAACCGGACGCGTTTCGACTGGGGCGCGGCGCGGCTGGATGTTGGCGCCTTTGTGAACGCCAAGTCGCTCTATCACCCGATCTTTCAGGTGGTCGACAGCGAGTCGCTCGATCGCGGGGGATATTTCCGCTTCGATTATGGCGCCGAAGCTGTCGAGGTGACGCTGGGCGGCGAACTGCGCGTGGGCGATATTCGCGCAAAACGCTTTACCAATGTGGCGGGACGGCGCGGCGCGGTGCAGGTGAATGCCGATCAGGATGCGCGGACCGCAACGCTCTATGGCGAAGTGCGCGTGCGACCGGTCGCGGCGCTCTCGCTGATCGCGGGCGGCATTTATGCCGACGGAATGCGGCGGCAGGTAATGAATTTCAACGCTGCCGTCCCGGCGCAGAATGGCACCATCGGCCGCGCCGATTTCGACGCTTTCTCTCCCAAGATCGGCCTGCTGTTCGCGCCCGCAGACGGCGTCCAGATCTATGCCAATTACAATCGTTCGGTCGAATTTCCGGGCTTCAGCGAGCTCGCCCAGATCGCGAGCTTTGTCCCGCTCGATCCGCAACGCGCCTGGACGGCAGAGGTCGGCACGCGCGGCAGGGCCGGACCGGTCAGTTGGGATCTGACCCTCTATCGCAGCGATATCAAAGGCGAGCTGCTGCAATTTACCGTTGGTCCGAACATTCCGGCGTCCACCTTCAACGCCGGCCTGACGCGCCATCAGGGAATCGAGGCGGCGCTCGAGTGGAATGCGTTCGACTGGCTGCGGCTGCGGCAGGTTTATACCTACAGCGACTTCCGGTTCCGGGGTGACGCTGCCTATGGCAACAACCGGCTGCCGGTGGTGCCGAAGCATGTTTATCGGGCCGAGGCGCGGATCGGTAGCGACGCGCTGCATATCGCACCGAATGTCGAGTGGGTGCCCGATGGGCCGTTCGCCGATTACCGCAACCTCGTCCAGACACCCGGCTATGCCCTGCTGGGCGTGACCGGCGGGGCGCGGGTTGCCGAGGGGGTCGACGCCTTTGTCGATGTCCGCAACATCACGGGCAAGAAGGCGATCGGCGACATCAGCGCGGCGATCACGGTGACCCCGGCATCCGCGGTCTATTATCCGGTCGAGCGCCGCGCAGTGTCCGCCGGCATTCGCGCGCGCTTCTGACGGGAGGGACAGGGGATGACCGACATCAACCGGATTCCGCTCTATCGCACGATCTGGCGCTGGCATTTTTATGCCGGGCTGTTCGTCATCCCCTTCTTGCTTCTGCTGTCGGTGACGGGGGCGGCCTATTTGTTCAAGCCTGAGCTCGACCGGTGGCAGGAGCGCGCATGGCGCGGCCTGCCGGTCGCCGAGCGGGTCGATGCCGAGGCGCAGGTCGCGTCGGCGCTCGCCGCCTTTCCCGGCGCGAGCTTCCATTATTACCGAGTGCCAGAGGCGCCGGGCGATGCGGCGATCGTCCATGTCGGGCTGCCAAATGGCACGATGCGCGATGTGGCGGTGGCGCCGCGGGGAGAGGTGATCGGGTCGGCCGATCCCGACGACCGGATTTCGGCGTGGCTGGCGAAAATCCACGGCAGCCTGCTGATCGGGCGCGCGGGCGGGATCATCGTCGAGCTGGCGGCGAGCTGGGCGATCGTGATGATCCTGACCGGCCTGTACCTGTGGTGGCCGCGCGGGCGCGGGGCGGCAGGGGTGGTCTGGCCGCGGCTGGGGCTGGGCGGGCGAACGGCGCTGCGCGACCTGCACGCCGTGACTGGCTTCTGGGTATCGGGGTTGGCGCTGGTGCTGCTGGTCACTGCCTTGCCGTGGACCGATGTCTGGGCGCAGGGCTTTCGTGCCGTGCGCGCCGAAATGGGGTGGGTGCAGGGCGCGCAGGACTGGAAAAGCGGCGGCCATGCCAACCACCATGCCGCGCATGATCACGGCGCGATGGCAAAGGCGATGCCCGCGCCAGTCGCGGTCGGCGATGCGCCGCGCGTCCCGCTCGACCGCATCGTGCTGCGCGCGCAAAACGAAAATCTGCCTGCACCGGTGATCATCCAGCCGCCGGGCGCGCCGAATATGTTCGGGCCGCCCAATGGCGATACATGGACGCTGACCACCCAGACGCAGAACCGCCCGCTGGTGCGCAAGGTGAGTTACGATGTCGTCACCGGGATCGAGGTGTCGCGCAGCGGTTTCGCCGACAAACATATCATCGACCGTATCGTCGGCATCGGGATTGCGTGGCACGAAGGGGCATTGTTCGGGATCGTCAGCCAGCTGATCGGGGTGCTCACCGCGCTGATGCTGATGACCCTCGCCGTTTCGGGGTTCCTGATGTGGCGCCGCCGCAAGCCCGGCGATGCGCTGGGCGCCCCGCCGCTGCCGCGCGACCCGGCGAAGCTGAAAGGCGTGGCGGCAATCATCCTGTTGCTTGCCGCGCTGCTGCCGCTGCTCGCCGCGTCGCTGATCTTGCTATGGGTCGTCGATCGGCTCATCATCCCGCGCCTGCCGCGCGCCGCCAAATGGCTGGGAATGGCACGCGCGTAAATGGTTTCTTTTGAAACCAGTTCATGTTAGGTCATCGCGTATGAAAGACGGCTTTACCCATGTCCATGAAACGCCGCCGCCGGGGGCTGCGGCCGACTGGACGATATCGCAGGATTGGGACGCGTTTACCGCCGCCGAACATGCGATGTGGGACACGCTGTTTGCGCGCCAGTCGGCGATGTTGCCCGGCCGCGCGTCGGAAGCGTTTCTGCGCGGAATCGACGTGCTGCGGCTCGAAAAACCGGGTATTCCCGACTATCGCGAGCTCAATGCGCGGCTGATGGCGGCGACGGGGTGGCAAGTGGTGGCGGTGCCGGGGCTGGTTCCCGACGAGGTGTTCTTCGACCATCTGGCGAACCGGCGCTTCCCCGCGGGCAATTTCATCCGCACCCCCGACCAGCTCGATTATCTGCAGGAACCCGACGTCTTTCACGACGTGTTCGGCCATGTCCCGATGCTCGCCGACCCCGTGTTTGCCGACTATATGGTCGCTTATGGCGAGGGCGGCCTGCGCAGCCTGAAGTTCGACGCGCTCAAGCAACTGGCGCGGCTTTACTGGTACACGGTCGAGTTTGGGCTGATCCGCGAGGCGGGTGGCCTGCGCATCTATGGCGCCGGGATCGTGTCTTCCTATGCCGAAAGCGTGTTTGCGCTCGACAGCGACAGTCCGAACCGCATCGGCTTCGATCTCGCGCGGGTGATGCGCACCGATTACCGGATCGACGATTTTCAACAGAATTATTTCGTCATCGACAGCCTCGACCAGCTGCTCGACACGACGGTGAACACCGATTTTGCGCCGCTTTATGCCGCGAATGACGCGCTGCCGCCGATCGCGATCGCGGATATCTTGCCGGGTGATCAGGTGATCACGCGCGGCACGCAGGATTATGCGCTGGGCAAAGTCTAGCGCCGTCGCCGTCATTGCGAGGAGCGAAGCGACGAAGCAATCTCCAGCCATCGTTGTGGCAGGACGGTAGCTGGGGATTGCTTCGCTTCGCTCACAATGACGGTGAGAATCACCAGCTCCCGAAACTCGCATCCGCCGGGTCGGCGCGGTGGAAGGCGCGTTCCTTGCGGCGCCAGCCGTAACGGCGGCGCTTGACGAGCAGCAGGCAGGGCCATTCGGCGCTGCCGCCGCGCGCAGCGAGGCGAAAGCCCTGCGCGCGGTAGGCGGCGAGCACCGGTTCCATCTGGCGCGCGATCAGCCCTGCTAGAATAGCGTGGCCGCCCGGTGCGGTCGCGGCGCCGATGTCGGGGGCGAGGGTAATCAGTGGCCCGGCGAGGATGTTGGCGATCACCAGGTCATAGGGCGCGCGGTGGCGGATCGCGGGATGGTCGGTTCCGGGCGCGACCGCGAGCGCGAGGCGTCCGCCGCCGCGGCCCAGCGTCACGCCGTTGATCGCGGCATTGTCACGGGTGACGAAGATGCTCGCGGGATCGATGTCGGACGCGATCATCCGCGCGCGCGGCCACAGCGCCAGCGCGGCAAAGGCGAGCAGCCCGGTGCCGGTGCCGATGTCGGCGATGTTGCGCGGGCTGGCGCCCTGCCGCGCAAGGCGGTCGAGCATGGCGAGGCAGCCCGCGGTCGTATCGTGGCCGCCGGTGCCGAACGCCTGGCTCGCGTCGATCAGGAAGGGGGTCGTGCCGGGCGGAATGCGGTCGGCATGGCTGCTCGTATGGACGAAAAAGCGCCCCGCCTGCACGGGTTCCAGCCCCTGCTGCGACAGCGTGACCCAATCCTCTTCGGGCAGCTCCGCGACAACAGATTTTGTGCCCGTCGCGCTCGGCACCAGCGATTGCAGCAATGTGACGAGTGCCGCGCCGGGCTTGTCGTCCATATAGGCGTCGAGTTGCCACAGCCCCGCATCCTCGTCGATCTCGCGCGTCACGATGACTGGCGCCTCGGGCAGCGCGTCGAGTTCCGGCATTTCGCCCGACAGCGCCTCGGCTTCGGCGCGGGTGCAGGGGAGCGAGACGATCCAGCTCATCGGTCAGCGCACATAGCTCGCGCCGTTCACGTCCAGCACTGCGCCGGTCATCGACGCAGGTGCGTCCGTTGCGCACCAGCGTGCCATCTCGGCGACTTCGTCGGGCATGGCGACACGGCCCAAGGGAATGTCGGCCAGCAATTTGTCGCCGCCGCGGCTGGCGAGATAATCGTCGGCCATGCCGGTCATGGTGAAGCCGGGGCAGATCGCAAAAGCGAGGATGCCGTCCTTCGCATAGGCGCGCGCGATCGTCTTGGTCATGGCGACCATGCCCGCCTTTGATGCGGCATAGTGCCAATGCGCCGGGCTGTCGCCACGGTGCGCGGCGCGGCTGGCAATGTTGACGATGCGGCCTTCCGACTTGCGTTCGTGCCAGTGCAGCACGGCGCGGCGGCAGAGGTCGGCGCTGGCGGTCAGGTTGATCTGTAGCGTGCGGTTCCAGTTTTCCAGCCAGTCGGCGTCGGCATTTTCGATCGGGTTGGCTTCAAAAACCCCGGCGTTGTTGATCAGCACGTCGATGCGGCCATCGAACCGGTCGAGACTGGTCTGCCACAGACGGGCGGGGGTGGCCGGGTCGGAGAGGTCGCCGTCGGCACTGGAGAGTGCGATTACCCGCCTTGTATCGTTAGCCAGCGCTTCGGCGATGGCGGCGCCGATGCCGCGGCTGGCGCCGGTGATCAGGATGTGGGTGGTCATGATGCGGCTTTAAGCAGCCGGGCAGGGCTTGCCAAGCGGGCGCACCCCCAAGCTCGTCATCCCGGCAAAGCCCGGGACCTCGCCGGTGCGTCAGGGTACGAGGGCGAGGCCCCGGCCTGCGCCGGGGCGACGATGAAGAGGGAATGGGGGAGGCTACGCCACCCGGCGGCTGAACTCGCTCGCGGCCTGTTCGAGCTGCTGCAGCCGCCCGCCCATCATCGCAAATTCCTGGCTGAGCACGCTGATTTCGCTCGCGACCATGCCCGAATCGTTGCGGATGCTGGCGATTGTCGATGACATCGAATCGGCGGCGAGCGCGGTTTCGTCGACCGCGGCGGTGATCGATGTGACGGTCTGTGCCTGCGCGTCCATCGCGTCGCGGATGCGCTGCGCCGAACGCTGGACCTCGACGATGGTCGCTTGGATCGACTGGTTGGCGTTCACCGATCCGCGCGTTGCCTGCTGGATCGCGGTGATCTTGCCCGCGATGTCGTCGGTCGCGCGCGCGGTTTCGTTGGCGAGGCTTTTGACCTCCTGCGCGACGACGGCGAAGCCGCGTCCCGATTCGCCGGCGCGCGCTGCCTCGATCGTGGCATTGAGCGCGAGAAGGTTGGTCTGGCCCGCGATCTCGCGGATCAGGCCCAAAATTGACTCGATCGATTCGGCATGGTGCGACAGCGTTTCGGACATCGCGACGGCTTCGCCCGCCTGTTCCGACGCGCGGGTGGCGACGCTGGCAGAGGCTTCGACTTCGCTGCGCGCATCCTCGATCGCGCGGATCAGCCCGGCAGCGGTCGAGGCGGCTTCGCGCATCGCCATCGCCGATTGTTCGGACGCGGCGGCGACTTCGCTCGTCTTGGCGATCATGCCCTTCGCCGCCTGATCGGCCGATGCGGCTTGCTTGGCCAATTGTTCGCGCACCCCGTCGGTGTCCTGGACCAGCGAGGCGATCGAGCGGTCGAAATCATTGGCCAGCATCTGACGTTCGCTCGAGATGACGGCGCGGTCGAGCTTTTCGGCGTAACGCTGCATGATATCGAATTCGAGCAATGCGAGCCGGTTGATCGCGCTGGTGAGGCGCGTCAGGCGCCCGCTGTCGTCGGCGCACGCGGCCACGACATATTCGATCGTCAGCCGCTGGCTTTCGGCGATGCACGACATGACCAGCGCGAGCGGCAGTTTGACGCGCCGCGCCATGTGGGCGTTCTGGCAGGCGATCGTCGCGACTTCTTGCCCCGCGGCGTCGGCATATTTGGTTTCGGTATGGCGCGCGCTGCCGCGCACATAGGATTCGAGGAGTTCGCCCTCGACCTTGCGCTCGACGCTGGGCAGGGCGTTGAACGCATCCCAATAGGCGCGCGCAATCGCCTCTTCGCGCCCGGCGATGATCGCGTAAACTTCGCTCGCCTGGGCGGCAAGCTGGCCGTCGAGATCGTAATAGGGGAAGCGTTCGGCCATCGCGATCGGGTCGATTTGCTGCTTATGAATCGGATTATCCTTCACCATGATCCTGCATCCCTGATCGATCGCGCCGCGCGGGTCTGGCGCCCGCCTGTGGTCGGCAAAACATATGACCGGGCTATGCCGCGATTCTGGTAAATTGCTCGTTAACCAGCAGCGCAGTTTTTTGGCTCAAGCCGTCTCGCCGTCCGGCACCGGATAGCCCTCGAACGCCTTGATCGTGCGCAGCGCAAAGGCGCTGTGCATCGAAGCGACCCCAGGCAGGCGCGACAGGCAATGGCGGTGGAGCCGGTCGAAGTCGGCGACGTTGCGCGCCGCAACACGCAGACGGTAGTCGGAAGCGCCCGACAGCAGCTGGCATTCCAGAATCTCGTCGAAGCTTTTAACCGCGCTTTCGAATGCGGTCAGCGCTTCCTCACTCTGCGAGGTCAGGCTGATATCGACAAACACATCCAGCCCCAGCCCGATGCGCTCGGGGGCGAGGCGCGCGGTGTAGCCGGTGATGATCCCCGCCGCCTCCAGCGCGCGGATGCGGCGGTGGCACGCCGACGCCGACAGACCCACCGCGTCGCCGAGCTCGGCGGCGGGACGCGGACCGCCACGTTGCAGCATGTCGAGAAGCTTTCGGTCGATTCGATCAATCATTGTGCGTGAAATGTCCATATGACGCTAAATTCATGCGCGCTTCTCGGCCATTGGCGGATGATATGCAAGCACCTCGCGCGCTGTTTCTGCTATAGAACACGGCCATCATCGAGCGCCGCCGTCGCCGCAGCGGGCGCCGCCGCAGCATGGAGAGCGACAATGATCATCGGCACCCCCAAGGAAATCAAGAATCACGAATATCGCGTCGGACTGACCCCTGAAAGCGCGCGCGAACTCAGCGTCCACGGCCATCGCGTGCTGGTGCAGACCGGCGCGGGCGAAGGCATCGGCGCGCACGACCGCTTCTATGTCGAAGCGGGCGCCGAAATCGTCCAGACTGCCGAAGAAATTTTCGCGACCTGCGACATGGTGGTGAAGGTCAAAGAGCCCCAGCCGGTCGAACGCGCGATGCTCCGCGAAGGGCAGATTCTCTACACCTATCTTCACCTCGCGCCCGATCCCGACCAGACGCGCGACCTGATGAAATCGGGTGCGGTGTGCATCGCTTATGAAACCGTCACCAGCCCGCACGGCGGGCTGCCGCTCTTGAAGCCGATGAGCCAGGTCGCGGGACGTATGTCGATCCAGGCGGGCGCGACCGCGCTCGAAAAGGCGCATGGGGGCCGTGGCGTACTGCTCGGCGGTGTCCCGGGCGTCGCGCCGGGCAAGGTGTGTGTGATCGGCGGCGGCGTCGTCGGCTTCAACGCGGCGCAGATGGCGGCGGGCCTCGGCGCCGACGTCACCATCCTCGATCGCGATCCCGAAGTGCTCGAACGCGTCGGCACGTTTTTCGAAGCGCGCGCCAAGACGCGCTTCTCGAACCGCGCCAACCTCGCCGAATGCGTCGCCGAGGCCGATCTGGTGATCGGCGCGGTGCTGATCCCAGGCGCCGAGGCGCCGAAGCTCGTCACGCGCGAGATGCTCGGCACGATGCAGGCGGGCTCGGTACTCGTCGACGTCGCGATCGACCAGGGCGGCTGTTTTGAAACCAGCCATGCAACGACCCACGCCGATCCGACCTATGTCGTCGACGGCATCGTCCATTATGCAGTCGCCAACATGCCGGGCGCGGTCGCGCGTACCAGCACCTATGCGCTCAACAACGTCACCCTGCCGCACGCGCTGCGCATTGCCGACCTCGGTTGGAAAGAGGCATTGAAGCGCGACGTGCATCTTGCGCAGGGTTTGAACGTATGGAATGGCAAGGTGACGTTCGAAGCCGTCGCGGAAGCGATCGGGACGGACTATGCGCCTGTCGAGCAGGCGCTCGCCTGATAACAAGGACATAGGTGCAAGATGACCGACCAAGCTCCCCCGCCGCCGCACGACGACGAACCCGAGGAGAATGAGGTGCTGCGCGCGGCGCGCGAGCGCCGCCAGCAACAGGAAGCCGCTGACGCCGCGGAAGCCGCCGACAAAGAGGCGGCGAAGGGTAAGCGCGGCTGGAAAACCGCCGCCGCGGCGGGCATCGGCATTGGATCGGCGGCAGTGATCGCCGCATTGCTTTACGCGAACCGCGACAAGCTGAAGTGACCTGATCGCGCGTCAGGCGCAGGTTGCGACGTGCGGGCGGTTCCGGTCGTCGGCAGTACGCTCGCAGCCGTCACCGTGGCGGGCGGGTCCGATCCCGCGCCGCGTCGCGGTCTGCATCGAGACGCGCGACCGCGTTTTCATAATGCTCGCCGAAGCATGCACCGGCCTTATCGTCGAATGCCTTGCTGATCGCCGCTTGTTCCTCGGGCGGCGGCTTGCGCGCGATGGCAGCATCGATTTCGGGTTTGAGGGTGTCCATGCAGGTCGCAAGCGCGCGGCATGCGATGGCATCAATTTCGCGGTCACCGCTGCTGTCGCGGGTCCGGCAGATATATTTCCCGTTTCTCAGCCGCGTTGTGCCGCGCCAGTCTTTCAGCCGCTCGCGCGCGGTTACGACGATTTCGGCCGGTTCGCGGGGCGGCGATGTGGTCGAGAAGGCAGCGAGCAGCGCCGCGGCGGAGGCAATGGTCATTTTCTGTTTCCGCATCTGTCGTCTGCAAAGGACGGGGGAGAAGCTGGCATCTTATCGTCCGGGTCCCCGACGGCAAGCGTGCGCGGCTCCGGTTGCCGCGCCACCTTTGAACGCGAATTTGACTGACAACCCACCCTAAGCAATTGCATATCGCGCGCGCGGCGCTAAACCGGCGCGCATCGACCGAACAGAGTCAGAAACGGGGCTGATATGGCTGGAAACGAACCGAGCGCGCGGCCACGGGCGCCGCATTTGCAGGTGTATAAATGGGGTCCCGCAATGGCGGTGTCGATCCTGCACCGTGCCAGCGGCGATGGCCTGGCGATCGTCGGCGCCCTGATGTTCCTGTGGTGGCTCGGCGCGATCGCGGCGGGACCGGATGCTTATGCCGCGTTCATCGCGTGTGTCTGGCACGATCCGAGCCCCGAAATCACCCTGTTCCACCAGATCACCAACATATTGGGCAAGGTTGTGCTAGTCGGGCTGACCTGGGCATTTTTCCAGCATCTGTTTTCAGGGCTGCGTCACCTGATCCTCGACACCGGGGCAGGGTATGAACTCAAAACCAACAAGCTGTGGTCGGTGGTGGTTATCGCGGCGGGCGTGTTCGCGACGGCCGCGACTTGGCTCTATATCATGGCGGAGGCACTCTGATGGGCGACGGCACCCAGCTTGGCAAGGTTCGCGGCCTCGGTTCGGCGAAACACGGGTCGCACCACTGGCTGCAACAACGGTTGACCGCGCTTGGCAACATCCTGCTCGTCGGTTTCCTGTTCGTTTCGCTGATCCGCCTGCCGCTTGGCGACCATGGCGCGGTGCTGCGCTGGGCGGCGAACCCGCTCGTCGCGGTCGCGCTCGTGCTGCTGCTGGTCAGTGTGTTCTGGCACCTGCGGCTCGGCCTCCAGGTGCTGATCGAGGATTATGTTCACGGGCCGATGCGGCTGCTCGCGCTCGTCCTGCTCAATTTCTATGTCGTCGGCGGCGCCGCATACGGGATCTTTGCGATCGCCCGGATCGCGCTTGCGCCCGTGACGGCCGGCCCGGGGGGCATGTGACATGACCGAAGCCTACAAGATCATCGACCATATCTATGACACCGTCGTCGTCGGCGCCGGCGGATCGGGCCTGCGCGCCACGATGGGCAGCGCCGAAGCGGGGTTGAAGACCGCGTGCATCACCAAGGTGTTTCCGACGCGCAGCCACACGGTGGCGGCGCAGGGCGGCATCGCGGCCAGTCTGGGCAATAATTCGCCCGACCACTGGACTTGGCATATGTACGACACCGTCAAGGGGTCGGACTGGCTCGGCGATCAGGATGCGATCGAATATATGGTCCGCGAGGCGCCCGCCGCGGTGTACGAGCTGGAACATGCGGGCGTGCCGTTTTCGCGCAACGCCGACGGCACGATCTATCAGCGGCCGTTCGGTGGCCATATGCAGAATATGGGCGAAGGCCCGCCGGTGCAGCGCACCGCTGCCGCGGCCGACCGCACCGGCCACGCGATGCTCCACGCGCTGTATCAGCAGTCGCTGAAATATGACGCCGACTTTTTCGTCGAATATTTCGCGCTCGACCTGATCATGGAAGACGGCCCCGACGGCAAGGTTTGCCGCGGCGTCATCGCCTTGTGCATGGACGACGGCAGCATCCACCGCTTCCGCTCGCAGGCCGTCGTGCTGGCGACCGGCGGCTATGGCCGCAGCTATTTCACCGCGACCTCGGCGCATACTTGCACCGGCGACGGCGGCGGCATGGTGCTGCGCGCCGGGCTGCCGCTCCAGGACATGGAATTCGTCCAGTTCCACCCGACCGGCATCTATGGCGCCGGGGTGCTGATCACCGAAGGCGCGCGCGGCGAGGGCGGGTATCTGACCAATTCCGAAGGCGAGCGGTTCATGGAACGATATGCCCCGTCGGCGAAGGATCTGGCGTCGCGCGATGTCGTGTCGCGCTCGATGGCGCTCGAAATCCGCGAAGGCCGTGGCGTCGGGCCGCACAAGGACCATATCTTCCTGCACCTCGATCACATCGATCCCGCGGTGCTCGCCGAACGGCTGCCCGGGATTACCGAAAGCGGCAAGGTGTTCGCGGGCGTCGACCTGACGCGGCAACCGCTGCCCGTGGTACCGACGGTGCATTACAATATGGGCGGCATTCCCTGTAACTATCATGGCGAGGTCGTGACGCTTGGCAAGGACGGCCCCGACACCGTGGTGCCGGGCCTGTTCGCGGTCGGCGAAGCGGCGTGCGTGTCGGTGCATGGCGCGAACCGTCTCGGCTCGAACAGCCTGATCGACCTCGTGGTCTTTGGCCGCGCGACCGGGCATCGCCTGCGCGATATCATCAAGCCGGGCGCGGCGCAGCAGCCGCTGCCGAAGGACAGCGCCGACCTGGCGCTCGGCCGTCTCGACCATTTCCGCCATGCCAAGGGCGGGTCGCCGACGGCGGAAATCCGCACCGAAATGCAGCGCGCGATGTCGGCGCACGCCGCGGTGTTCCGCACCGACGAGCTGATGTCCGAGGGCAAGGAAAAGCTGACCAAGACCTATCAGCGGATGAACGACATCGGGGTCACCGACCGCAGTCTGATCTGGAATACCGACCTTGTCGAAACGCTCGAGCTCGACAATCTGATCAGCCAGGCGACCGTGACGATGCATTCGGCGTATAACCGCAAGGAAAGCCGCGGCGCCCATGCGCACGAGGATTTCCCGAACCGCGACGATGCGAACTGGATGAAGCACACTGTGGCTTGGTTCGACGGCTGGGGCGGCAAGGGCGGCGGCGTCCGCCTCGATTACCGCCCGGTCCACGAATATACGCTGTCGGACGACATCGAGTATATCAAGCCGAAGGCGCGGGTTTATTGATCGGGGCGCAGCCCGCGTCGCTTATAACCAGCTTTCGATCGGATTGATGTCCGAGAACGGCTTGTCGACGTCCTGGCCCATGATCCATAGCTTTTGGCACGCGATGGCGAAAAAGAGCAGCGCGATCGTCCAGACGATGAAGGTCTTGCGCGCGACCCAGCGGCGTTCGGCTTCGGCGGCTTTGGCACGGGCCTTGTAGTCGATGCCCAGTTCGCCTTCGAACTCGGCCACCAGCTGCGCACGGCGGGTGCGCGAAATATTCGCGATACTCGCGTTACTTTCGTCAGCCTTTGCGCGGCGAGTCGCCATGGTTGTGCCCTGACCCGGATAGTCCTGCGGTCCGTCATAAGGCACAGCCCCTGCAAAAGGGTTAATTCGCGCCGATCAATTCGTCGCAATCGCCCTGCGCTTGACCCGTTGTTATGTGCCGCCGCGCCGTGAAACGGCGCGGCGTGGACAGTCCGGCACCACCTTCGGTGCAGGATCGGCCAAAATCTTCAGATCGTGATGACCAGCTTGCCGACTGCGCTGCGGTCGCCGAGCTTGGCGATCGCCTGGCCGCCGTCGGCGAGGGGGTAGGTGCCGGTGACGCGCGGGTTGATCTTGCCCTGTTCCCACAGCTGGAACAGGCGCGCGACATGCGCGCGATTGCGTTCGGGCTCGCGCGCGACAAAGGCACCCCAGAACACGCCCGCGACGTCGCAGCTCTTGAGCAAGGTCAGGTTGAGAGGCAGGCGGGGAATGCCGGCGGGGAAACCGACGACGAGATAGCGACCTTCCCATGCGATCGAGCGCAGCGCGGGTTCGGCATAATCGCCTCCGACGGCATCATAGATGACATTGGCGCCGCCCGGCCCGACGGCTTCCTTGAACTTGTTCGCGAGTTCCTTCGACTGGTCCTTGTCGAACGGTTGACGGCCATAAATCACCACGTCGTCGGCGCCGGCCTGCCGTGCGACCTCGGCCTTCTCTTCGCTCGACACGCCCGCGACGACGCGCGCGCCGAACGCCTTGCCCAACTCGACCGCCGCAATACCGACCCCGCCCGACGCGCCGAGGACGAGGAGGGTGTCGCCTTCCTGAATATGGCCGCGATCGACGAGCGCGTGGATGCTGGTGCCATAGGTCATCAGCAGCGAGGCGCCGCCCGCAAAGCCATGGCCTTCGGGCAGATGATAGACATTGTGGACGCCGACCGCAACGGCTTCGGCCATGCCGCCATTGCCGCAGCCGGCGATGACGCGGTCGCCTATGTTGAATCCGGTCACGCCGTCGCCGATTTCGGCCACCAGGCCCGCGACTTCGCCGCCGGGGGCAAAGGGACGCGCGGGTTTGAACTGATATTTATCCTCGATGATCAGCGTGTCGGGGAAATTGACCGCGCAGGCCTTCACATCGATGACGATCTGGCCGGCGCCCGCGGTCGGGCGCGGCAATTCGCCGAGGACCAGCGTTTCGGGGCCGCCGGTGGCGGTCGACAAGAGAGCCTTCATCATCTTCTCCTTTATCCGGTCATTATGCGGCCGGGCGCATCCACGGGCGCGCGGCGTCGAGTTGCTGTTCATAGGCGGTGATTGCGGCGCCACTCTTTTCGGTGAGCGAAATCTCGTCGAGTCCTTCGAGGAGGCACATCTTGCGGAACGGGTCGATGTCGAAAGCGAAGCGGTCCTGAAACGGCGTCGTCACTGTTTGCGTGTCGAGATCGACATGGATTGGGTCGGTCGCCGCAACCTCCAGCAGCCGGTCGATGGCCGATTGGGGAAGCACCACGGGCAGGATGCCGTTCTTGACCGCATTGCCCGAAAAAATGTCCGAATAGCTGGGCGCGATGACGACGCGGATGCCAAGGTCGCCCAGCGCCCAGGCAGCATGCTCGCGGCTCGACCCGCAGCCGAAATTGTCGCCCGCGATCAGGATCGGCGCCTGTTGGTATTCGGGCTGGTCGAACAGATTGTCGGGGTCGGCGCGCAGGCTTTCGAACGCGCCGCGGCCCATCCCCTCGCGGCTGGTGGTTTTCAGCCAGTGCGCGGGGATGATGACGTCGGTATCGACATTCTTCAGCCCCAGCGGGATCGCCCGCCCTTCGACTTTGTCGATCGGCGTCATCTTATTCCGCTGCCTTGGGAAAGGCGGGGAGTTTCGCGACGTCGCGCGGTTCGTGCTGGATGATCACCGTTGCTTTGGCATGTTTTGCCAGCCCCTTGAACCGGTCGAACGAGGCGAGCGTGTCGGCGCGGTTGGTGTTGAAGGTCGGGACGCCTTCGCTGTCGTAATTTTCCTGAAAATGCGCCTGATCGCCGCTAAGCAATACCGGTCCCATGTTCGCCAGCCGCACCATCAGCGTATGATGTCCGGGGGTGTGGCCTGGCATGTCGAGCATGACGACGCGGCCATCGCCGAAAATATCCTTGTCGCGTTCGACCGGCTCGACCTTGCCGCCGCCGCTGATCCAGTGCGCAAAGGGTTGCGGATTGACCCACCCTGGGCGGTCGCTGGCGGTCAGCCAGTCCCAGTCGCCCTTGCCGATCAACAACTTCGCGCCCGGGAAGTCGGGCAGCTGTCCGACATGGTCGAAATGGAAATGGCTGATCCCGACAATATCGATGTCGTCGGGCTTGATCCCCAGATCGGCCAGCTGCTCGACCAGACTGCGGCGCACCGTGGCCGACATGTCGCCCGTCGTCGTGAACGCGGCGCCTTTGAGCGCGGTGGGCAGGCCCAGATCCCACAGCATGAGCTGGTCGCCGTGGCGGATCAGATAGCAACCGACGGTCAGGTCGCGGCTCTGGCCCGGATAGGCCTCGGTGTCGGAAAAGGCATTGAGCCGATTGACGCGCACCGTGCCGCAGTCGAGGCGGGTCAGGCTGACTTTGGCCGCCGCCGCGGGTTTGTTCTGGGCGAGGGCGGGGGTGGCGAGGGCCAAAGCCGCTGTGGCCGATGCGATAGCTTTCCAGATCATGCCATTCCGCTCCTTCTCTTCGTTCAATCGATCAAGTCCCGCACGTCGGTGAGCCGCCCGGTCACCGCGGCCGCAGCGGCCATCGCGGGGCTGAGCAGGTGGGTGCGGCTGCCCGGTCCCTGACGGCCGACGAAATTGCGGTTGCTGGTGCTGGCGCAGCGTTCGCCCGCGGGCACCTTGTCGGGATTCATCGCGAGGCAGGCCGAACAGCCGGGCTCGCGCCATTCGAGGCCCGCGTCGATAAAGATACGGTCGAGCCCCTCGGCCTCGGCCTGCGCCTTCACCAGCCCCGATCCGGGTACGACGATCGCCCATTTGACGCCCGGCGCCTTTTTGCGGCCCTTCAGCACCGCCGCGGCGGCGCGCATATCCTCGATGCGGCTGTTGGTGCAGCTGCCGATGAAGATATTCTCGACCGGCACATCCTGCATCCGCGTGCCGGGTTCGAGCCCCATGTAAGCGAGCGACTTGGCGGCGGCGGCCTGTTTCGACGGATCGGCAAAGCTCGCCGGATCGGGGACGGTGCCGGTGATCGGCACGACGTCTTCGGGGCTGGTGCCCCAGGTCACGCTGGGCGCAATATCGGCGGCGTCGATGACCACGACCTTGTCGTAGACCGCGCCGGGGTCGGTCGCGAGGCTCGTCCAGTAAGCGACCGCGTCGTCCCAGTCGGCGCCCTTCGGCGCATAGGGGCGGCCCTTCAGATAGGCAAACGTCACTTCGTCGGGCGCGATCAGCCCGGCGCGCGCGCCGCCCTCGATCGCCATATTGCTGACCGTCAGGCGTCCCTCGACGCTCAGCGCGCGGATTGTGCTGCCGGTATATTCGATGACATGGCCGGTGCCGCCCGCGGCGCCGATGGTGCCGGTGATGTGGAGAATGATGTCCTTGGCGGTGACGCCGGGACCGACCTCGCCCTCGACGTGCACTTCCATGGTTTTCGCGGGCTGGAGCAGCAGGGTTTGCGTCGCCAGCACATGCTCGACCTCGCTGGTGCCGATGCCGAACGCCAGCGCGCCGATACCGCCGTGGCAGGCGGTGTGGCTGTCGCCGCAGACGATGGTGGTGCCGGGTAACGAGAACCCCTGCTCGGGGCCGACAACATGGACGATACCCTGTTCGGGGGCGACCGCGTCGATATAACGAATGCCGAAGTCGGGGGCGTTTTTCTCCAGCGCCGCGAGCTGGGCAGCGCTGTCGGGATCGGTCACCGGCAAACGGTTTCCGGCGGCGTCGCGCCGCGGCGTCGTCGGCACATTATGGTCGGGCACCGCCAGCGTCAGGTCGGGCCGGCGCACCGTACGCCCGCTTGCGCGCAGTCCGGCGAATGCCTGCGGGCTGGTGACTTCATGGACGAGGTGGCGGTCGATGAAGATCAGGCAGGTGCCGTCGGGGCGCCGTTCGACGACATGCGCGTCCCAGATTTTTTCATACAGGGTGCGGGGGCGAGTCATGGCGTTGCCTTAGATCAGCGGCACAACTTTGCAAGTCGGTGGCGATAGGAAACGCAATTTTCGGTCGCGGTGCGTCGGTTTCATCCCTGTACGGCCATCCCGGCGAAGGGAGTAGCGTGACCGGCTGGGCACGCCTATATTCGCCTTATGACGCTTCCCGCCATCCTTGCGCTCATCTTTGCAACCGTCGTCGCGATGGAATTCGTCGCGTGGGGCAGCCACAAATATATCATGCACGGCTTTGGCTGGGCGTGGCACCGCGACCATCACGAGCCGCACGACAAGATGTTCGAGAAAAACGACCTGTTCGGGCTGTTCGGCGCGGCGCTGAGCATTTCGATGTTCGCGGTGGGCAGCCGGATGATCCTGGGCGCCAGCGCATGGGAGCCGGGGACGTGGATCGGGCTGGGGGTGCTGTTTTACGGCATCATCTACACCGTCGTGCACGACGGGCTGGTCCATCAACGCTATTTCCGCTGGGTGCCACGGCGCGGCTATGCCAAGCGGCTGGTGCAGGCGCACAAGCTGCACCATGCGACGATCGGCAAGGAGGGCGGGGTCAGCTTCGGCTTCGTCTTTGCGCGCGATCCGGCGAAGTTGAAGGCGGAACTGAAGGTGCAGCGCGAAGCGGGGGTTGCGGTGGTGCGCGAGGCGCTCGCCGAGTGAACGTCCGGATGGCTGCGCTGGCGGTCAGCCTGTTTGTCACCGGATGCGGCGAGAAAAGCGAGGCCGTATGCAGCAGCGCCGCGTTAGAAGGCGATTTTACTCTGATCGGGCGACCCGTCGGCGATCCTGTCGCGGCCGTGGCGATTGCGACAGCGGCAAAGGTTACGCGGAACAGCGAAGCGACCTTCTCGGCGGGGCACCGCGGCTATGAAGGAAGAGCCCGAAGCGATGGTGCCCGTTGCTTTCAGTTCGTCCCGAAATCCTGCGACGTCGGAGGCGGCGTGACGATGTGTGTCACGCCTTCGCTCGAACCGATTGATGTTACCGCATCCGAATGAGCGCCTAAGCCATCCGGTAATCCGCCGTGATCACCCCCGCGGCCGCCAACTCCTCCTCATGCCCTTCCTCGCGCCAGCTTTCGGCGAGCGCCTGCCGTTCCCATTCGAGCATCGCGGGATGCGCCAGGATGTGATCGACCCAGGCATGGCTGGTGCCGACGTCGAGGCCATAGGTGCGGATGCGGAAGGCGACGGGGGCGAAAAAGGCGTCGACCGCGGTGAATTGGTGGCCTGCGAGCCACGGGCCGCCGAAGCGCGCCAGCCCCTCTTCGAACAATTCGCGGATACGCGCGACATTGGTCTTCAATGCGTCGGACATCGGTTTGGGGGTCACGCGAACCCCGACGTTCATCGTGCAATCGTTGCGCAGCGCCGCAAAGCCGCTGTGCATCTCGGCCGCCGCGCATTGCGCCCAGGCGCGCGCGTCGGGATCGGCCGGCCACACGCCCTCGTGCCGGTCGGCGAGATAGAGGGTAATGCCGAGCGAATCGTAAATGGTCCGCCCTTCATGGAGCAGCGCGGGAACCTGGCCGGTCGGCGAGAAACTGCGGAAATCCTCGTAATTGGCGGGCTTCGTGAACGGCTCGACGCGGTCTCGAAACGCGATGCCCAGCGCGCTCATCAGCACCCACGGACGCAGCGACCAGCTCGAATAATTGCGGTTGGCGGTGATCAACTCGTACATGCTTCGCGCTCCTGTCGGACGATGGGGGAGGTGTAGGCGGGGTCGTGTGCGAAAGGCAGCGCGGTGCGATCGCGCAGCGCCGCGAGCACGGACCCGAAATCGCTCCGGGCGCGCCAGCCGAAGCGGTGTTCGGCATGCGACGGGTCGTAAACGCGGTCGATCGTTTCGGGCAGTACCCAGCCCTCCGCCGCGTAAAGTTCGGCCGCATCGGGATGGTGGCGCGCGATGACCGCGCGCGCATCGCGCGCAAGCTCCTCGGCCTCCTCCCGCGCGAAAGGCGGCGGCGCGGAGAGGATGAAGGTATCGCAACCGATCGTCGGTGCCGCCTCCAGTGCGGCGAGATGCGCCGCCGCGGCATCCTCGACGGTCAGGCGGCGATGGAGCATCTCATTTGCCTTGAGGTTCGGGCCGCTCGGCACCGCATGCGTATCGTCATCCTCGGGAAAGAAGCGCCCGGTGCGCAGGATCGCTACGTTGATGCCATATTCGCGGTGGACCAGCTTGATCGCCTGCTCGGCGGCAAGCTTGGTGACGCCATAGATATTGCGCGGATCGAGCGGGCCGAAATCCTCGTCCATCCACCAGGCGCCCTCGGCGCCCGCGCCCTCGCGCACGTCGGCGCGCACCATCAGCGAGGTGGTCGAGGTGAAGAGGAAACGGTCGTTGCGCGCCGCGACCGCCGCCTCGATCAGGTTCAGCGTCCCGGTCACATTGACGTCGATAAAGGCCTGGCGCGGATAGCGGGCGATGTCGGGCTTGTGCAACGCGCCGCCGTGAATGACGGCTTCGATGCCATGTTCCGCCATTGTCCGGTCGATCAGCGCCCGGTTTGCGACGCTGCCGACCACCTGCGTGTGCGGTCCCGGCACAACATCCAGCCCGGTGACCGTATAGCCGTTTTCGGCAAGCAGCGGGGCAAGATGGCGTCCGAGCCACCCCGAGGATCCGGTCAGCAACAGGCGCATATCCGATTCTCCCCCTCCTTCGCGCGCGCCTGATAGTCGGGGTGCGGCAGGCGCGACAAGCGACATTACTCGGTCGAACGCGCTTTCGGCGCCGGCGCGGGAAGCGCGCTGCGCGTCACCGGTGGCAATTCGCTGAGGTCGAGCCAGTTCGCGTCGGGCCGCCGGTGATAGCTGTCGATCGCTGCAAAGGGGATGCGGAAGGGAAATCCCCAGTCGCTGTTCCACAGCGCGACGACCCCGGTGCGGGTCGCGGGTTCGAAAATCATCGTGGCGCGGTACCCTGACACCGCACCCGAATGGCCTGCTAGCCGGTGCCCGGCATAGGTGAAGTTTCGCCAGCCCAAGCCATAGGAGGCATCGCTGTTCGCCTGCCGCAGCGCGCTCCCGTAGAGCCGTTCGGTGCGCACGCGCGATTGGTGCGCGATGGTCAGCACCGGATCGGGCAGCACGTCGGGACGGCTGCCCATCATGGCCTGCATCCAGGTTGCGAAATCGACGATGTCGCTTTCGACCCCTGCCGCGGCAGGGACGCGCCAATAGGCTTCCTTGACCGGGCGAACCTGCGTACCGCGATGCGGCCTGGCCCAATCCTTCGCACCCGTCAGCCGCTCCATCCCATATCCCGCGCTGACCATGCCGAGAGGGCGGAAAAAGCGCGCTTCGATCGCGTCCGAAAACAGCGCATTCGCGGCGTCGCCCAAAATTTCGCTCGCGGCGTCGAAGGCGATATTCTGATAGGTGTGGCAGGTGCCGGGGTCGCATTGCAGCGGGGCACCGGCAAGGCTCGTGCGAAGCAGCGCCGGGCTCTGCCCTTCCTCCAGCTTTTCGTCATAGGCATTTTTCGTGAGGCCCGTGCGCTGCGCGAGGAGGTCGGCCAGCGTCACTTTTTCCTCGGCGCCGCCCGGCAGGCGCAGCGTGGTTTGCCATGCCGCGACCGGACGGTCGAGATCGACGCGGCCGTCCTGCGCCAAGGCCGCGGCGAGCGCGCCGGTCGCGGTCTTGGACACCGACGCCCAGCGAAACAGGGTGTGCGGGGTTACCGGCGCGCCCGTCGACGCGTCGGCGACGCCATAGGTGCGCACGAAGCGGAGTTCGCCGTCCTCGACGACCGCCACCGCCAGGCCTGCCATTTCGGGTCGCAGCGACAGCTCGGTCAGCTGCTCGTCGAGCGCGCGATAATCGATCCGCCCGCGCCATTCGGCGGGGGTGTCGGGCAGATTTTCGGGGCCGCGCATCGGAATCGGAACGCTGGCGAGCGGACGGCCGTCGCCCAGCGCATGAATACCGAACCAGCCGGCGGAACCGAGCGCGGCGGCAGCGATCAAAATGGGAAAAACGCGCTTCATGCAACTCGTTACGGGACTGCGACCTTTATGTGGCGGTTGTCATAGCGGCGGCGGTAGCTGTCGTCACCCCCGCACGCGGTTCAGGGGGCTAGATAGCGCCAGGCTTTCCAGGTGCCGACCGCATAGGCAATGCCAAACGCCAACACGATCAACGACGACCAGATGGCGAAGCTGTCCGAATATTGCCGCGTGACAAGGTTCACTGGCACAAAAGCCAGCGCGCGCAGCAGATATACAAGGGCGATCAGGACCAGGACAGTGCGCAGCAGCGGCAGGCGCGGCAGGTAGCCGGCACCTGCGAACGCGTAGGCCGCCCAGATCGCCAGCATGGCGGCGATCGCTGTGGTGATAAAAGCAGGATACCAATCGCCCCGCGCGGCGGCGCGCGCCATGCCCTCGCCTGCGCCGAAAAAGCGGTACCAGTCGGGTCCGCCGACGATACAGCCAAGATGCAGCAAGGCCGCCACGACCGACATGGCGCCGCCGGCGATCAGCCATGGTGTGCCGGGGTGCGCGGCGATACCGCTCATCGGTGTCAGCTAATGTAACGGGCGGTGGTCTTTTCGGCCACTTCTTCCGTCGTGACCCCCGGCGCCAGCTCGATCAGCTTGAAAGGGCTGTCATGGTCGTCGCGCTTGAACACCGCGAGGTCGGTGATGATCATGTCGACGACGTTCTTGCCGGTGAGCGGCAGGGTGCATTCGGGGATGAACTTGGGGCTGCCGTCCTTGGCATTATGCTCCATCACGACGATGATCTTCTTGACCCCGGCGACGAGGTCCATCGCGCCGCCCATGCCCTTGATCATCTTGCCCGGGATCATCCAGTTGGCGATGTCGCCATTTTCGGCGATCTCCATCGCGCCGAGGACGGTGAGGTCGATATGGCCGCCGCGGATCATCGCAAAGCTGTCCGAGGAGCTGAAATAGGCCGACTGCGGCACTTCGCTGATCGTCTGCTTGCCCGCGTTGATCAGGTCGGCATCCTCTTCGCCTTCATAGGGAAAGGGGCCGATGCCGAGCATGCCGTTTTCGGACTGGAGCGTCACCGTCATCCCGGCGGGAATATGGTTCGCGACCAGCGTCGGGATGCCGATGCCCAGATTGACGTAATAGCCGTCCTGCAATTCCTGCGCGGCGCGTGCCGCCATATCGTCGCGGGTCCAGGGCATATTATTTCGGCTCCCATTTGGTGTCGGAGGGGAAGGTTTCGTCCCAGCCCAGCTTCTCCCACGGGCCATAGACAGAGTTGGGGAACAGGAACCAACCCTTGTCCCACAGCGCCGCTGCTGCGGGGCTGGTGGCGAGGGCGGTGCGGGTGGCGGCGGGCAGGTCCTTGACGTTGAACTGCTGGCTGAAGTCGCCGAGCTGGTCGCCCGCCATCAGGATAACGCAATATTTCGCCGCGATGGTAGCGCGGCGCGCATCCTTGCTTGATCCGTCGGCGTCGTCGCCCATCAGGAACAGGGTCTCGCCATGCTTGAATTCGCCGAGCCCCGCGGCACGCAGCGTGTCTTCGCTGCCCTTGGAATTGGCGGCGCTGCGGTTGGTATTCGCGACGATCTTGATGCCAGCGGCGCGCAGTTTGGCCAGCATGTCGGCGGTGCCGGGCATGGCGACGGCCTTGCCCGCGCCGGTCTTTTCCCACCGGTCCCAGATTTTGGGGTCGTAAGGGGTGTTTTGTTCGGCGAACCAGCGCATCGGGCCAAGGTTCCAGATCAAAGTCTCGTCGGCGTCGAACACCGCCGCAAAGGGCTTGTTCCCGCAGGGTTCGAAGCGCGGCGCGTCCATCGTCGCACCGGCGGCGAGCACCACGCTGTTGGTCGGACGCTGCTCGACCCGCGCTACGGCATAATCCGCGATCCGCACATTGGTCGCGCGAACGGCAATCGCCGCTTCCGCCGAGCCATAGAGATATTGCAGGGCGACCGGCGGCTTGGCGGTTTCGGCGGGAGTGACGGCGGGTGGCGGGGTGATCGCCACATTGGCGGGCGCGCTTGCGCAGCCCGCCAGCAGCAGCGCCGCCGTGATGACGAGTCGGCGCATCACGCGGCCTCGCGCGGGCGCGTCGTCCGGAATTCGATCTTCTTGTCGTACGGGGCGCCGATGATCATGCGTTTCACATAGATGCCGGGCAGGTGGATCGCGTCGGGGTCAAGGCTGCCGGTCGGGACGATTTCCTCGACCTCGGCGACGCAGATCCTGGCCGCGGTCGCCATCGGCTGGTTGAAGTTGCGCGCGGTCTTGCGGAAGATCAGATTGCCGCTCTCGTCGGCTTTCCACCCCTTGATGATCGCAAGATCGGCGAAGATGCCGCGTTCGAGGATATAATCCTGTCCGTCGAAATCCTTCACTTCCTTGCCCTCGGCGACGAGCGTGCCGACGCCGGTCTTGGTGTAAAAGCCGGGGATGCCGGCGCCACCGGCGCGGCAGCGTTCGGCGAGTGTGCCCTGCGGGCAGAATTCGACCTCGAGCTCGCCTGCCAGATATTGCCGCTCGAATTCCTTGTTCTCGCCGACGTAAGACGAGATCATCTTCTTGACCTGCTTGGTGCGGAGCAGCTTGCCGAGCCCCTCGCCGTCGATCCCGGCGTTGTTGCTGGCGATGGTCAGGTCCTTGGTTCCCGCGTCGCGGATCGCGTCGATCAGTCGTTCGGGGATGCCGCACAGGCCGAAGCCGCCGGCACAAATCTGCATGCCGTCGAACAGCAGGCCGTCGAGAGCCGCGGCTGCGTCGGGATAGATTTTTTTCATGTCCGCTGGCCCCTTTCGGTTGGGCTGCCGTAACGGCAGGGAGAGTGCGTCTGCGCGATAGTGAATGGGCCGCAACGGGTCAACCGCCACCCCGCCGCCGTCAGGGCAGCGTTATTCCCAGTACGGCCGACAGGTCGACCAGCGCCTGCTCGCCACTCGTTACCTTGATCGCGTGCATGCCCAGCAGCGCCGCCGGTTTGCAGTTGATGCCGAGGTCATCGAGATAGATGCAGGCGGCGGGTGCCACGCTCAACGCATGGCACATCATTTCATAAATTTGCGGATCGGGCTTGCGGACGCCGACCTTACTCGATTCGATGACATGGTCGAAGCGCTCCATGATCGCGGCAACCTCTTCGGCCGCGGCAAAGCTGCGCGCCATGCCCGCGCCGTGCCCGGAAGGCACGTTGTTGGTGATGCAGCCAATGCTGAAACCCTTGGCTTTCAGCGTGTCGAGCGCCGCGACCATCGCGGGGCGGACAGCACCCGCGAGGACGGCGAGCACGGCTTCGCCCTCCAGTTCATGCCCCAGAGCACGCGCTTCGGCGGCGAACAACGTGTCAAAGGTGGCGGCGTCGATCTCGGCGCGCTCGAACCTGGCCCAGGCGTTGTGGTCGGGGTCGGCGGCATTGACGCGACGCACGAAATTGCGCGGCAGGCCGCGTTCTTCCTCCAGCCGGTTGAACGCCTCGAACGGCGACGTCGTGATGACGCCGCCAAAATCGAAAATAACGGTCGTGTAAGTCATTGGGAGAGCGGGTATCCTATTTCCGGGCCGGTATCGCGACGCGGTTCCCCGACCAGCTCGCGTCGTCGATGCTGAGATCGAGCTTGTCGGGCGAGCGCACGGTGTCGAGCAGGAAGACGTAAGGACCGCTCGCGGCGAGGATCGCATCCATCGCCTTTTCGAGCGGGATGGTGACCGTCGGAATGCGCGGATGGCTCGACTTGATCTCGACCTTGTTCGGTCCGGTGCGCGTGACGGTGATCGTCACTCCGCTCCTCGACGAACCGCGCGCGTCGGAAATGATGTCGCCCTGATAAGTGCCGGCAACGCGGTCGGCGAGGTCGGCCTTGCGCGGTGCGGTGGTCGGCTTGGTTTCGGCGTGGGCGGCGGCGGGCAGCAGCGCCGCGGCAGCGATGGTCAGGGTCAGCAAGCGAAGCATCGGGCATCCTTTCAGGCAAATGGTCAGGGTTCGACGACGATCCCTGATTTGGCATCGGCGCGACCCGAGAGCATTTCATTATAAGCCTCCAGCGCGGCTTGCCCGCCGCGCCGTTTGTCGATCGCGGCGAGCCGCGGCGCCACGTCTATGAACGCCAGCCATGCTTCGGCGATCTTCTGCCCGAACACCGCGCCGCCCCAGTCGGCGATGCGTTTCTGGCTGCGACCGGGGGCGAAGAAACCCTGCCGCTCTGGGCCAGGCAGTCCCTCGACGTCAGCCTGGGCATCCCAATGCGATTTGCCGACGATGATCGAGGCCTGCAACTGGTTGCCGAAATGGCTGTGGACGACGCGCGTTACTGCGCCATTGCCCGCCATGTCGACGAGTGCGGCAGGGGTCGAGGCGTTGAGCGTCATGATCTGGTCGTAGCTGATGACGCGGTCGTAAATGCCCTGCGCGGCGAGCGCCTCGACATTGGCGGCGCTGGTCAGCCCGATCGTTTCCGGACGGTCGGCGCGCTGTTTCAGCGCGAAGCCCAAGCCGATCGCGGTCTTGCTCGACGCGCTGGCGATCAGGATCTGCTGGACGCCATAATCGCCCTCATCCTCGAACTGGTCGGCGATCAGCCAGCCGGTCAGGAACAACGGACGGAACACCGGCCAATAATCATGGTCGGCGGCGCGATAGTCGGGCAGCGCCTCGACCCTCTGATATTGATTATAGATCGGCGGCAGCGTCGTGCGGCGCGGGGTGATGTCGGTGAAGCCCCCCGGCCCGGCCTTGCCGACGGTCAGCACGGCATCGCTCGCCATCGGATAATAGCCATAGAAACGGTTGCCGACCGCGACGCCTTCGGCAGCACTTTCGGTCACCGTCGCGAAACCCCAGACGGGGAGGCGGCCAGGCTCGTCCGGTTCGGCGAAGAAGTCCCAATAGCCCTGGTCGTTGCCGAACAGCCCGGCGGGCTTGCCGAATACGGCATAGGTGATGTTGTTCGCGGTCATCGCGTAGCTGTCGACATGGACGCGCGCCTGGCCCGGCGCGAGCGGCGCCCCTACCGCTTCAACCAGGCGGGCCTGTGTAATATCGTCGCGATCGATGTCGATCGCCCAGCTTGCTGAACCCATGTCCGGACCCCTCCGTATAATTGGCCGCGGTTGCGGCGAAGCGGGGACCATACAGATGCACGCCGCGCTGACAATCGTGCAGCTGCACCGGTCAGCCCATGGTGGTTCCGAGCAGCGAGCCGATGGCGATCGTCACAGCCATCGCCATCGCGCCCCAAAAGGTCACGCGGAGCACCGGACGCAGCATGGGAGCGTTGCCGGCGCGCGCACCAAGCGCACCGAGCAACGCCAGAAAGGCAAGCGACGCGGCGGAGACCGTCCAGGGCAGTGACGGCCCTTCGTCGAAAAAGATCGTGGCCAGCGGCAAGGCCGCCCCGATCGCAAAACTCGCCGCCGACGCCGCGGCCGCCTGTATCGGGCGCGCCGCCATGGCATCGGTCAAGCCCAGCTCGTCGCGCAAATGGGTGTCGAGCGCGTCATGGGCGGTCAGCTGCGACGCCACCTGTTCGGCAAGCACGCGATCGAGGCCGCGCTGCTGATAGATTTGCGTCAACTCCTCAAGCTCATATTCGGGGTCGGCGGCGAGATGGCGTTTCTCCAGCTCGACATCGGCTTTTTCGGCGTCGGCCTGCGAACTGACCGACACATATTCGCCCGCGGCCATCGACATCGCGCCCGCAACGAGTCCCGCGCTGCCGGTCACCAGCAAGGTCGACGGCGAGGCGCCTGCCGCTGCGACCCCCGCGATCAGACTGGCGGTCGATACGATCCCGTCGTTGGCGCCGAGGATCGCGGCGCGCAGCCAGCCGATGCGGGTGACGGCATGGTTTTCTTCGTGCACGGGCTGCCTTTCAATATTGCAGTTGCAGCCCCGGCCTTGCCCAGCGCGTCTTTACCAGCCGACCCGTTCCCGACAGGGTGATATAGGCATCCTGCCGGTCAGGGCCGCCGAACGCGATGTTGGTGGTGAAGATATCGTCGGTCGCGACGAATTCGACCAACTCGCCCGCGGGCGAGACGACGCTGATCCCGCATTCGCCGATCGTCGCGACCGCGATATTGCCGCTCGCCTCCATCGCCAGGCTGTCGAAGAATTTATAGCCCGCGGGGCGATAAAGCGGGATGCCGGGGCCGCCCGGTCCCGCCGCGTCGTCGACCTTGCCGGGCGCGACGATGTTGAACTGGGTCAGACGGCAGGTATAGGTTTCGGCGGCGTAGAGTTTGCTGCCGTCGGGCGAGAGGCCGATGCCGTTGGGGTTGTAGCTCGGGAAAATCACTTCCTCGATGAAGCTGCCATCGGCCTTGGCATAGAAGATGCCGACGATGTCGTGACAGCGCTTCGCATAATCGACCTTGCCATGGTCGGTGAACCAGAAACCGCCGTGCGCGTCGAACATTAGGTCGTTCGGGCCGCGCAGCGTCACGCCGTGATCGCCGGTCTGGTAAAGCACTTCGACCGCGCCGGTGTCGATGTCGATCCGCTCGATCCGCCCGCCCGAATAATCGTCGGCGATGCCGTGCGGCGCGAGATAGCCGTTCGATTCGACATAGTTGAAGCCGCCATTGTTGCAGCAATAAAGCTTGCCGTCGGGACCGATCGCGAGGCCGTTGGGGCCGCCGCCGGGGGTCGCCACCACCTGCTTCTTGCCGCCCGGCCAGCAGCGGGTGATGCGGCCCTCAGCAATCTCGGTGACGATGACGCTGCCGTCGTCCATCACCACCGGCGCTTCCGGAAAGCGCAATCCGTCGGCGATCAATTCGAACTCGGCCATCCTCGTCTCCCTTGCTCTCAGTCATTCGCTGTGCTTTGCGGCCATCATGCCCGTTCGCACGCTCTTCGCCACAAATTTTTACGAGGCCGATATCGGCACCCCTGACCTGCTCGCCGAGCTGGAGGAGAGTTGTCGCCTGTTCGCCGAAGAAGATGGTGCGGGGCGCGCGTGGAGCCGCGATCATGGCTATAAAGGTTACACCAGCTATGCGAGCCTCGGCGACCTGCCCGAGCGCGATCCGGCGTTCTACGATCTCAAGAAGCTGCTCGACAAAGAGGTGAAGGCCTTCGCCAAGGCGTGCCACTTCGATCTCGCGAAGCCTCTCAAGCTCGACAGCCTGTGGGTCAACGTCATGAAACCGGGCGGGACGCACAGCGGGCATATCCATCCGCACAGCATCGTTTCAGGTACCTTCTACGTTGCCGTTCCGACGGGGTCGGGGGCGCTTAAGCTGGAAGACCCGCGGCTTCCGATGCTGATGGCGGCGCCGGGACGCACCGAGGATGCGCCCGAGTATCTGCTGCCCTTCGTTTATACCGAGCCGGCGGCGGGGCGGGTGTTCCTGTGGGAAAGCTGGCTCCGCCACGAAGTGATGCCGCATTCGGGCAAGGGCGAACGGATCAGCATCAGCTTTAACTATCGCTGAGCCGAACCTATATGGACGCGACCTGTTAGACCAAGCCCCTCCTCCCGTTCGCGTCGAGTGAAGTCGAGACACCTCTCGGCCTTGCGCACCACCGATGGGTGTCTCGACTTCGCTCGACACGAACGGATCTCGGGGGCGTATCGAAAGTGCCTTTCATGACCGCCATCTACGACGCCGACCTCCAGCTCTTCATCAACGGCGCCTGGCGGAGCGGTGAGGGGCGCGATGCGCGGTCGGTGTATAATCCGGCCACCGCGGACACCATCGCCGAGCTACCCGTCGCGACTGCCGCCGATCTCGACGAGGCGCTGGCGGCGGCGGCGCGCGGCTGGCCGGTATGGCGCGCCAAAACGCCTGACGAGCGCGCGGCGCTGATGCGCAAGGCGGCGGGGCTGATCCGCGAGCGCGCCGACCATATCGCGACGCTGTTGACGCTCGAGCAGGGCAAGCCGATCGCCGAGGCGCGCGGCGAAGTGTTGTCGGCGTCGTCGCTGCTCGAATATTTCGCCGAGGAAGGAAAGCGCATCGAAGGCCGTGTGGCACCGCGTCCCGCGGGCCAGCGCGCGATGGTGCTGAAACAGCCCGTAGGGCCGGTCGCGGCATTCAGTCCTTGGAATTTCCCGGTCAATCTGATGGTCAAGAAAATCGCCCCGGCGCTCGCCGCGGGCTGCGTCGTGATCGCGAAGGCGCCCGAGGAAACCCCGGGCTGCACCAGCGCGATCATGCGCTGCCTAGCCGATGCTGGCATTCCAGGGGACGTCGTCCAGCTCGTTTACGGCAATCCCGACATGATCAGCCGGCACCTCTTGGGCAGCGAGGTGATCCGCAAGGTCAGCTTCACCGGGTCGACCGCGGTGGGCAAGCATCTGATGAAGCTTGCCGCCGATCGCGTGCAGCAGATCACGATGGAGTTGGGCGGCCATGCGCCGGTGCTGATCTTTGATGATTGCGACCTTGAAGCCACGCTCGACCGCGTGGTGATGCAGAAGTTCCGCAACGCGGGGCAGGTCTGCGTCTCGCCGACGCGCTTTTATGTGCAGGAGGGGATTTACGACGCCTTCGTCGCGGGGTTCGCCGAGCGTACGAAGAAGGTGAAGATCGGCAGCGGGTTCGACGCAGACACCCAGATGGGGCCGCTCGCCAACGCGCGACGGATTCCGGCGTTGGAGGCGCTTGTTGCCGACGCCAAGGCGAAGGGCGCGCGCGTGATCGCAGGCGGCGCAGCGACCGGTGACGGCTATTTCTTCCAGCCGACCGCGATCGCCGACGTGCCGCTCGATGCCGATGCGATGAACAACGAACCGTTCGGACCAATGGCGCTGATCCGCCCGTTTGGGACCGAGGACGAGGCTTTGGAGCAGGCGAACCGGCTGCCCTATGGCCTCGCCGCCTTTGCGTTTACCGAGAACGGTCGCCGCATCAACCGCATCGCCGACGGCATCGAGAGCGGCATGGTCGGGATCAACAGCTTTGTCATCTCGGCGAACGACATGCCCTTCGGCGGGATCAAGGAATCGGGTTTCGGCAGCGAGAGCGGGCCGGAGGGGCTCGACGGGTATCTGGTCACCAAGGCGGTGCATATTTATTGAGGTAGATCCACCCTGCCGCGAAGCGGTGGGGGAGGGGGACCATCCGAAGGATGGTGGAAGGGCAGCGACGTCACGCCATCGCCCCTCCGTCAGCGCTTCGCGCTGCCACCTCCCCATCGCTGCGCGACAGGGAGAATCATCCAATTCAATCTCGCTCCAGCGCCACGAAGTCGCGCTCCATCGGCGCCAGATGCGCGCCGCCGTCGACGAAGATCGTCTGCCCGGTTACCGCCTCGGCGCGCGCCAGATAGACGACTGCGTCGGCAATCTGCCCCGGGGTCGGCAGTGCGCCGAGCGGCATGCGCTGCGCGAGCCGTTCGATCTGGCCCGCCGTATAATCGTCGGTCGCCAGCGTCAGTCCGGGCGCGACGGCATTGACCCGCGCCCGGCCGCCGAACGCCACCGCCAGCGTCCGCGTTGCCTGCCACAGCGCCGATTTCGACAGGCTGTAGGCCAGTTGGTCGGGGACCGGCTGCACAACGCGCTGGTCGACGATGTTGACGATCGCGGGCCGCTCGCCCTCGCTGGCGGCGACGAGCGCTTTCGCCAGCATCACCGGCGCGGACAGGTTGACCTGCATCATTTCGCCCAGCGCCGCCGCCGACAGGGCGGTCCACTCGCCCTCGGCAAACAAAGCCGCATTGTTGACGAGCAGATCGGGGGCGCGGCCGAATTTGTCGATTACCGCCGGGATCAGCGCGTCAACTGCCGCCGGATCGGACAGGTCCGCGGCGAAGCGGTGGCTGATCGCGCCGGTTTCGGCGAGCGCATCGGCGAGCACGGGATCGGCGTCGCCCGGGCTGCGCTTATGGATCGCCAGCGCATAGCCTTCGCGCACCAGCCGCGCCGAAATTGCGGCGCCGACGCGGTGCAGGCCACCCGTCACCAGCGCCAGCTTCTGGGTCATTTCCGGCTCCGCCGCATGGTGATCCCGATCGCTTCGCCTTCCTCGGCGATCGCCAGCTTGACGATCTTGACCTCAGCCTCCTCGACCTTGTCGTCCTGCAGGAACAACGTATCGATGATATGGTCGGCGACGCTTTCGATCAGCACGAAATGGACATCCTTGGGGATGCCCTCGGTCGCGGCGAATTTCAGGTGCATATAGTTTTTCGATGCGCTGAGCGGCGTCGTCGGGTCATAGTGATCGGCCATCGCCAGCCGGGCGCGCACCGCGATGCGCAGCGGCTGCGGCAGGTGGGTTTCTTCGGAATAGATGCCGGTCAGCACCTCGGTGGTGATCCCGTCCACTTCCAGCCACAATGTATCGGTCACAAGAAATCCTGTTCCTGCCGCGGCGACATTCGACTTTGCAATGTCGGCCCCGGACCCTAAAGCGCCGCCGCATTAGCGAAAGGGCGCGCGTTGGTCGAGTTACTTCCATTGTCGGACATGGCACCGCAGGCGGTCGAGGATCTTCTCGACGCAGCGTTCGGGAACGACCGCTTCGGACGAACTGCCTATCGCATCCGTCAGGGCATGGATGCGATCCCCGGGCTCAGTTTTGCGGCCGTCGAGGCGGGCGCGCTGATCGGCACGATCCAGTGCTGGCCGGTCGCGCACCGCGCGGCCGACGGCACCGCCACGCCGCTGGTGATGGTCGGCCCGGTCGCGGTGCGCCCCGCCGCCCAGCGCGGCGGGCATGGCCGCGTTCTGATGACGCATATGCTGGCGGCGGCGGAAACGGAGGCCGACGGTGCGCTGATGATGATCGGCGATCCCGAATATTATGGGCGCTTCTTCGGCTTCGACGCCGATGCGACGGGGGCGTGGGACTTGCCGGGGCCGTATGAGAAGCGCCGCCTGCTGGCGCGCGGGGTGAACGGGCATGCGGTGCCGGTGGATGCGGGAATGGTCGGGCCGCGCTAAAGCCGTCGCCCTCGCGCAGGCGGGGGTCGCCATCGGCCTTGCGCAACATCTCCAGCGGCCCCCGCCTGCTCGGGGGCGACGGGTCGGGGTTGCGCCAGTCGCTTACACCCCTATGTCGGAACCATGGTCACCCCCGCGCCTTCGCTGCCCAAGGACTTTGCGCAGCTCTCGCTTACCGAAGCTGCCGAGCTGCTTGCGGCGCGCAAGCTGCCGCCGGTCGAACAGTGGCACCCCGAACGCGAAGGCGACAGCTTCATGGAAATCCGCGCCGACGGCAGCTGGTTTCACGAAGGCGGACGGATCAACCGGCCCGCGATGGTGAAGCTGTTCTCGACGATCCTGCGCCGCGAGGCCGATGGCAGCCATGTGCTTGTGACCCCCGCCGAGAAACTGACGATCGCCGTCGAGGACACGCCCTTTCGCGCGGTCGAGATGAAAAGCGAGGGCGAGGGTAAGGACCGGAAGCTCGTGTTCCGCCTCGATACCGACGATCTGGTGATGGCCGGACCCAACCACCCTCTCAGCTTCGGCCGCGACCCCGACCAGCCCGATCCGCGGCTGCATGTCCGCGGCGCTGTGGGCAACGGGCTCGAGGCGCGGATCGATCGCGCGCTCTATTACGAAATCGTCGAGATGGCGCTCGCCGGCCAAAGCGATCCGCCCGCGATCTGGTCGAACGGCGCGCGCTTTCCGTTGGTCGAGTGCTGATGCTGTCCGAAAAGCTGCGCGCCGCGCTCGACAATCTGCTGCCCGATGCGGGCGAGGACGAGGCCTATCTCGGCACGCCGACGTTGCGCGATGCCGCGGTGCTGATCGCCTTTACCGATCGCCCCGATCCCGGCGTCATCCTGACACAGCGCCCGCAATGGCTGCGCAGCCATGCCGGGCAGGTTGCCTTTCCGGGCGGCAAGATCGACCCCGACGACCGCGACGCGATCGATGCGGCGCTGCGCGAGGCCGAGGAAGAGATTGGCCTGGGGCGCCGCGATGTCATGGTGGCCGGGGTGACCGAGCCCTATCGGTCGGGCAGCGGCTATCACATCACCCCGGTTCTGGGGGTCATTCCGCCCGACCTGCCGCTCGATCCCAATCCCGACGAGGTCGAGGACTGGTTCGAAGTGCCGCTCGACATCCTGTTCGATCCCGCCAATTATCGCCGCCAGCAGGCGCATTGGCAGGGGCATGACCGGCATTATTACGACATGGACTGGCAGGGACGGCGGATCTGGGGCGTGACCGCGGGGATCATCGTCAATCTGGCGCGGCGGATGCCCGCAGGGTGGCACCGGTGATCCGGCTGCCCGACGCCGAATGGCGTTCGCGTCCCGGACTGCGCCGGATCGTCGACGCGCTGGGTGCCGACGGCGGCGCGGTGAAGATCGTCGGCGGGGCGGTGCGCGATTCGTTGCTGGGCCTGCCCGTCAGCGACGTCGATCTGGCCACACCGCTCCGGCCCGACGACGTGATGCGGCGGCTGGAGGGCGCCGGGATCAAGGTCATCCCGACGGGCATCGCGCATGGTACGGTGACCGCAGTCGCGAGCGGCGACCGGCACGAAATCACGACGCTGCGCCGCGACGTCGAAACCGACGGACGCCGCGCGACCGTCGCCTTTGCCGACGAATGGCGCGATGACGCCGCGCGCCGCGATTTCACGATCAACGCGCTTTATGCCGATCCTGCGAGTGGCGCGGTCGACGATTATTTCGGCGGGCTCGACGATCTGCAGGCCGGATGCGTACGCTTTATCGGCGATGCAGCGACGCGGATCGCCGAGGATCATCTGCGCATCCTGCGCTTCTATCGCTTTGCGGCGCGCTTCGGCCGCGGCGAGCTGGAGCCCGCAAGCCATGCCGCCGTCGTGGCGGCGCGCCAGTCACTCAAAAGCCTGTCGCGCGAACGGATCGCCGATGAACTGGGCAAAATATTGGCGCTGCCCGACCCGCGTTCGATCGTCGGCCAGATGGCGGCGGATGGCATATTCGCGGTGCTGCTGCCCGAGCTCGATCCGGATTTTGCCCCGACGCTCGACCGGTTGTGCGCGAGCGAGGCGGTCGCCGAGGTGCCGGTGGTTGGCCATCGCCGTCTTGCCGCGCTGCTCCCCGCCGATGCGGCGATGGCCGAGCAGGTGGCGAGCCGCCTGCGCCTGTCGACGCGGCAGCGCAAATATCTGGCCGCCGTGGCGGCGCATCGCGGCGACATTGCGCGGCCGATCCGGCAACTGGCGCATGCGATCGGGATCGACGCCGCGCGCGACGTCCACCTGATTGCGGGCGATGCGGCAGGGGTAAAGGATCTGGCGGGATGGGCCGTGCCGCGGCTACCGCTGAAGGGCGGAGACATCGTTGCCCGCGGAATCGCCGTGGGTCCGGACGTCGCGCGGATTTTGAAGGCGGTCGAGGCGGCATGGGTCGCCGAAGATTTTCCCGGCGCGGACCGGGTTGCCGAACTGGTCGATCAGAAGATCGGACGCAGCAACGACTGACGCCAGAAATCGAGCGCGGCGGGACCGTCGAGCGGACGCGCGAACAAATAGCCTTGCCCGAAATCGCAGCCGAGCGCCGACAGCAACCGCGCCTGATCGGCGGTTTCGACCCCCTCCGCCGTTGTCCGCATGCCCAGCACTTCGGCCAGGCTCTGGATCGTGCGGACGATCGCCACCTTGTCGCGGTCGTCGACCATATGTTCGACAAAGCTGCGGTCGATCTTGAGCACGTCGATCGGCAGCCGCTGCAGATAGGCAAGGTTCGAATAGCCGGTGCCGAAATCGTCCATCGCGACGCGGGCGTCGAGCGCCTTCAGCTCGCTGAGCACCGACAGCGCCAGATCGGGGTCGCCGATGATCGCGCTTTCGGTCAGCTCGATCATCAGCCGGTCGCCGCCGATCTTGTGCTTATCGAGCGCCTGGCGAACCACCCCCGCGACATCGTCGCGCAGCAGCTGGATCGCCGAGACGTTGACCGAGAAATAACAATCGACGGTCTTGCCGCCATTCTGCTGGTCCCAGTCGGCGAGCACCGCCGCTGCCTTGCCGATCGCCCATTGACCAAGCGGGACGATCAGTCCCGAATCCTCGGCGATCGGGATGAATTCGCTGGGCGAAATCGGCAGGCCGTCCTGCTTGTCCCAGCGCGCGAGCGCCTCGAACCCCGCAACCTTGCCCGTGGCAAGCTCGACCAGCGGCTGGAAGGCGAGGTGGAGCCGGTCCTCCTCGATCGCATTGCGCAACTCGGTTTCGAGGCCAAAGCGGTTGTCCGACAGCATCGCCGATTCGGGTTCGTAAATTTCGATGCGATCGGTTTGTTTGGCGCGCTTGAGCGCAATTTGCGCATGGCGGATCTGGTCGGCGATATCGCTGTCTGCGGCGGACTGGATCGCACAGCCGAGCGCGCAATCGACGCTGACCTTCAGCTCGCCGATCCGGAACGGGTGGTCGAAACAGCCGCGAATGCGCCGCGCCATCTCGCGGACGTCGGCGCGGCCGCCCGCGACGCGGGTCGAAATCGCAAACTCGTCGCCGCCGGTGCGCGCCAGGATGTCGCCGCTGCGCAGCGACGATTTCAGGCGCCGTGCGACGGTGATAATCAACTCGTCGCCCGCCATCGGCCCGATATGTTCGTTGATGCGGCTGAACCGGGCAAGGTCGAGCAACAGAATCGCGTGGTCGGTACCGGCGCCGGCGGCGACGCCGCGCTGTTCCACGAGTTCCTCGAACCCGGCGCGATTGGGGAGGCCGGTGAGGCTGTCCGACACCAGTTCGCGGCGCAAATTGCGCTCGGTCATCATCTCCTGGGTGCGGTCGATCAGGGTCAGCAGGAACAGGCTTTCGTCGCCCGATTCGGTGGGCAGCGGTCCGATCGATCCGCGCAGGTCGCGCGCCGCGACCCCGTCGCCGAGCTGGCAGGAAAATTCCTGGGTATCCTCGGGGTTCTGCGCCGCACGTTCGATCGCGCGCAGCAGTGCAATAGGGGCGTCGGCCCCAGCCGGGGAAAGCCCCAGCCGGTCGAACGCAACATTGCTCGCGTGCAGACGAAAATTGCCGCGCGCGAGCGGACGGATCAGCGCCGCCGGTACCGGGAGGGCGTCGATCCAGCCGACGAACAACAAGGGCCGGTCTTCGCCGGTTCTATCGATAGGCATAACAGCGGGTTTTGTGCGACCTTTCCCCATTGGCCATGGCGTAACGGGGCGGGAGTAAAGAAGCTATTTACGGCAACATGAAAATGCGGTCAGCCGAAACGATTGTTGCGCGGGAAACCGGTCGGCGGCATCCGGCCCGCAGCCCCCCGCGCGACGCGCCAGGGCGCCAGGTCGTTTTCGGTGCGCGTGCGCCCACTGTCGCCGCCCATCGCCCAGCTCAATCCTTCGGCAAAGGCAAAGCTGACCGCATCCGACAGGCCGCCGTCGCGATAGCGTTGCAGCATGACGCCCTGGCCGCGCGCCATCACCGGTACTTCGCTGATCGGGAAGACGACGAGTTTGCGGTTTTCGCCGACCGCTGCGACGCTGTCGTCGCTCGCACTGATCGGTCGCACGACCGCGAGCTGGGCGCCGGTCTTGAGATTGACGACATTGCGCCCCTTGCGCGTCTCGGCCACGACCTCGGCCATTTGCGCGATGAAGCCGTGGCCGCTCGACGAGGCGAGGAGCAAGCGGCCGTCGGCACTCGCCGGGATCATCGCGACAATCTTTGCCTCGGGGTCGATGTCGACCATCAGCCGCAGCGGCTCGCCAAAGCCGCGTCCACCGGGCAGCTTGTCGGCGCCGATGGTGAAGAAACGCCCGTCGCTCGCCGCGATCAGCAGCTTGTCGGTCGTCTGCGCGTGCGCGGCGAACAGCAGCTCGTCGCCTTCCTTGAACTTGAATTCGGCCCATTGGTCGGGCGCGACATGGCCGCGCTGGGCGCGGATCCAGCCGCGCTTCGACAGGATGACCGTCACCGGTTCCTTCTCGATCATCGCATCGAGCGGAATGTCGCGCGCCGGGGCGGCTTCGGCGATCGTCGTGCGCCGCGCGCCAAGCAATGTTTCGAGGCCGTACACCGCGCGCAGCTTTTCCAGATCCTTGCGCAGCCGGGTGCGCTGGCGCGCCGGGCTTTCGACCAGCTTCACCAGCTCCTCGCGCTCGGCGGTGAGGTCGGCCTGCTCGCGCTTCAGCTCCATTTCCTCAAGCTTGCGCAAGCTGCGCAGCCGCATGTTGAGGATCGCCTCGGCCTGGCGATCGGTCAGGATGAATTCCTCGATCATCACCGGCTTCGGCTCGTCCTCGGTACGGATGATCTCGATGATCCGGTCGAGGTTGAGAAAGGCGATGATGTAACCAGCGACCAGTTCGAGCCGGTCGTCGATCTTGGCGATCCGGTGCTGGGCGCGGCGGACCAGCACCACGATCTGGTGCTGCAGCCATTCGGTGAGCAGCTGATGCAGCCCCATCACCTTCGGTGTCCGCGTCGCGTCGAGAACGTTGAGGTTCAGCGCGAAACGGCTCTCCAGGTCGGTCAGCCGGTACAGGCTTTCCTTCAGAATGTCGGGGTCGACGTTGCGGCTCTTGGGCTCGATGACGATGCGCAGATCCTCGGCGCTTTCGTCGCGGACATCCTCGAGGATCGGCAATTTCTTGTCTGCGATCAGCTGCGCGATCTGCTCGATCAGCTTGCCCTTGGCGACGCCATAGGGAATTTCGCTGATCACCAGTTGCCAAGTGCCGCCGGGCAGTTTTTCAATCCCGCTGTCCTCCCACGCGCCGCCTGCCTTGCCGGTCGAAAAACGCGCACGAACGCGAAAGCCGCCGCGGCCCGTTTCATAGGCGTGGGCGATCGTCTCGGGACTATCGACGACGATGCCGCCGGTCGGGAAATCGGGACCTTTCACATGCTCGAGCAATTCGGACAGCTCGGCCTTCGGATTCTCGATCAGCACCAGCGCCGCGCCGATCACTTCGGCGGCGTTGTGCGGCGGGATGTTCGTCGCCATGCCGACCGCGATCCCGCTCGCGCCATTGGCGAGCAGGTTGGGGAAGAGGCCCGGCATGATCTCGGGCTCTTCGTCCTCGCCATTATAGGTCGGGCGGAAATCGACCGTGCCCTCGTCGAGCCCCTGCATCAGGTCGATCGCGACGCGCGTCAGCCGCGCTTCGGTGTAACGATAGGCGGCGGCATTATCGCCGTCGATATTGCCGAAATTGCCCTGCCCGTCGACGAGCGGGTAGCGCAGCGAGAAATCCTGCGCCAGGCGGACCATCGCGTCATAGACCGCGGTGTCGCCGTGCGGGTGGAATTTGCCGATGACGTCGCCGACGACGCGCGCCGATTTCTTGTAACCCTGCGACGGATCGAGCCGCATCGCGCGCATCGCCCACAAGAGGCGGCGGTGTACCGGCTTCAACCCGTCGCGCAGATCGGGCAGCGAGCGAGCGGTGATCGTCGACAGTGCATACACCAGATAGCGTTCGGACAGCGCGCTACCAAACGGCGTGTCGGTCATGCCGGGAACGGGGTCTGGATTGTCGGGATCGTCGGTGGTGGTCGCCATGGTCGCGGCGCGATAGCAAGGCTAGCGCATCAAGGCAAAGGCCGCGATGCGCCGCGCGTGATTATCGCCCTAGTCGGCATAGGCCTTGACCAGATCGAACATATAATCGCGCCCGACATAGACCGATTTGACCTCCATCCGCTCGTTCAGCCCGTGGGCGCCATTGCCGTCGGGGTCCCACCACATGCCCGGAATGCCATAGGTCGGGATGCCGACCGCGCCGAGGAAAGTGGCGTCGGTATAGCCATTGGCCATCGACGGGATGACTTTCAGCCCGGGCCAATATTTCGCGACCAGCTTTTCCATCGGGCCGATGATCTTGGGATCGAGCGGCGGCGCGGGCGGGGCGGGACGTTTGGGGGGCAGCTGGGTGACCGTCACGCCGGGATCGCCGATCACGCGCGCCAGCTCGTCCCTGATCGATTCGATGCTGTGGCCGGGAAAGATGCGGCAATTGATGTTGGCACCGGCACGCTGCGGCAGCGCGTTGGCGGCGTGGCCGCCGTCGAGCAGGGTCGCGACGCAGGTGGTGCGCAAATTGCTGTGCAAGAACGGATCCTGGTTGACGATCGCCTCGGCGTCCTTGTCGGCGATATTCTTCGCCAGCGCGACCATCGCGGCGCCGGTGGCATCGGCGCGCAAGGCGCCCGCCTCGGCAAAATAGCGGCGCGTGGTATCGGTCATTTCGGCGGGGAAGCGATGTTCCTCGATCTTCGTCACCGCGCGCGCGAGCTGGTAGATCGCATTGTCGGGGACCGGCGCCGAGCTGTGGCCGCCGGGGTTGCGCGTTTCGAGGCGGAAATTGGCGAAGGTCTTTTCGCCGACCTGCACCGATTGGCCGATCACCTTGCCTTTGCCGTCGCTGTCGCCGCCGCCGCCTTCGTTCAGCGCGAATTCGGCGTCGATCAGCTCGCGCTTGTTCGCTGCCAGCCATTCGATGCCGTTGAACGCGCCATTGGTCTCCTCGCCGCAGGTCAGCGCCATCTTGACCGTCCTTCTGGGCTTATAGCCCGCCTGCTGGAAGCGGATCAGTGTATCGACCCACACCGCCGCCTGCGACTTGATGTCGGCGGTGCCGCGCCCGTAAAAATAGCCATTCTCTTCGACCATGATGAAGGGGTCGCGCTCCCAATCCTCGCGCTTCGCCTCGACCACGTCGATATGCGCGATCAGCAGGAGCGGTTTGGCGGTTTTCGAGGTGCCGGGATAAACCGCGACCAGCCCACCCTCCTTGGGCTTTTCGGGCGTCGCGAACAGGGTGAGCTGGCGGTCGGGGATGCCCGCAGCGCGCAGCCGCGCCGCCATGCGTTCGGCGGCGAGGGTGCAGCTGCCCGACGACAGGGTGGTGTTGGTTTCGACCAGCTCCTTGTAAATCTCGCGAAACGCCAGCTGGTCGGGGCGTGGTGCCGGATCGGCGGCCAGCGCGGGTGTCGCCATCGCCAGCGCGGACACCAGCAAAACAGCCAGCTTCTTCATCGAATTTCTCCCCCTGTTTCGCCTGGCGAAGGGAGCAGAAAGCGCCGGGCGCCGCAAGCCGCGATCGCACCCCCTTGCGAAGCCCCGATCTTTCGCGCAAGCCGTGCGCCGGGTAGAGGAGACCGCGTGACCGCCATCATCGATGAACCGCCGGGTCCGGTGGCCCGCTTTGTGCGACGCTTGCTGCTCGCGATGTACCGCCTTCGCGGCTGGAAGGCCGTTGGCGTTGTCCCCGAACCGCGGCGCTTCATCCTGATCGCGGCGCCGCACACCAGCAATTGGGATTTCGTCAATTTCCTGGGGCTGACCGCCGATCTGAAGATCCGTCCCTATTTCATGGCCAAACTGTCGCTGTTCTGCTGGCCGCTCGGCGGCTTCATCCGCCAGATGGGCGGGGTGCCGGTCGATCGGCGCGGTGGCGGCAATGTTGTCGAACAGATGGTGGCCGAATTTGCCCGCCGCGCCGAATTCATGCTGACTGTCGCGCCCGAGGGGACGCGCGGCAAGACCGCGAAATGGCGCACCGGCTTTTACCAGATCGCCATGGCGGCCAAGGTGCCGATGGTCGTCGGCATGATGGACTATGGAACCAAGACCGGCGGCCTCGGCCCGCTGATCTGGCCCAGCGGCGATTTTCGCGCCGACATGCTGAAGGTGCTGGAGGTGTATCGCACCTGCATTCCCAAGATTCCCGAGCGCGCGGTGCGCTCGATCGACGATATTGTCGGCGACGGCCCTGAGACGGAGATGCGTGCATGACCGACCTGCTGCTATTGCTGGCGATCAATTTTGCCGGACTGCTTGGGGTGATCCTGATCCTGTGGGCGATTTCGGTCGCCATCCGCGACGTGTCATTCATCGATGCCTTCTGGGCGTTCGGCATGGTGCTGCTGGCGTGGGGCGCGGCGTGGCAGGCGGGGTTCGACGCGCTGCACGCCCAGCTATTGCTGGGGCTGACCAGCCTGTGGGGACTGCGGCTCGCGATCCACCTGACCGTCCGCTGGGTGGGGCATGGCGAGGATCCGCGCTATACCAAGATTCTGGCGCGGACGATGGAAACGAAGAAATGGAGCTGGGCCAAGACGGCGCTGCTCACCGTGTTCCTGACGCAGGCGCCGTTGCTGTTCATCACCTGCCTGCCGGCGCAGATCGGCATCTGGGCGAGCAGTGGCGCGGCGGCGGAGGGCGTCGGTATTCTCGCCATCGTCGGCGTGGTCGCGGCGCTGATCGGCATCGCGTTCGAAACGATCGGCGATGCGCAGCTCGATGCGTTTCGCAAGAATCCCGCGAACAAGGGGCGGGTGCTCGACACCGGGCTCTGGCGCTACACCCGCCATCCCAATTATTTCGGCGACGCACTGACCTGGTGGGGATTGTGGCTGATCGCTGCGGACATCGGGCCGTGGGTCGCGCTGGCGAGCGTGATCGGTCCGCTGTTCCTGACCTTCACCCTCACCAAATGGTCGGGCAAGGCGCTGCTTGAAAAGGGACTGCACAAGACGCGGCCCGACTATGCCGCCTATGTCGCGCGCACCTCGGGCTTCATCCCATGGCCGCCAAAGGCGCGTTAGATAGGGGCCTAGGCGGCGACGCGGTTGCCGCCGACGCCAGCGCGCTCGGCGACGCCCCGCGCATTCGCGCCATATTGACCGAAGCCGCCCGCGAGGGACGCGCGGTCAGCTATTCCGAACTGCTCGGCGACTTGGGCTTCCGCTTCACCCGGCCCAAGATGCGCGCAGTGTGCAAGACGTTGGCAGAGGTCGACCGGCTGTGCGCGCTCGACGGCGAACCCGATCTGGCGGTGCTGGTGGTCCGCGAAAGCGACCGCCTGCCCGGGCAGGGATGGTGGGTCGGGGGGACGGCCCTGCTGCTGGGGTACGACGGCCCGTGGGAGGGCGCCGCGGCGGCGCGGTTCATCCGCGAGCAGCAGCAGGCAGTGTTTGATTATTGGGGCGGGCGGTAAGAGGTTTGCCCATGAACGGATGTTCTTGTTCCCCGGCGAAAGCCGGGGTCCAGAGCGCCATAGCGCGAGGCTTGCGCCATAACGCCCTGGGCCCCGACTTTCGCCGGGGAACAAGACGTCCGCGCGCGGCCTCTTCAGCCTACTTCTTGAGCCCAATCTCCCGCAGCCGCTCCTGCAAATACTCATCCGCGGTGATCGGGGTCGGATACAGGTTCGGGTGCGCGTCATCGATGCAGCTTTCTAGCGTCTCGATCGGATAGTCCGATCGGAAGTGCAGGAAGAAGGGCATCGAATAACGCGCCACGCTCGCGCGGCCCGCGTCGGGGTTGCGGACGCGGTGCGTCGTCGAGGGAAGCTTGTTGTTGGTCAGGCGTTGCAGCATGTCGCCGACATTGACCGCCATCGCGCCCGGCGGCGGGCTGACCGGCAGCCAACTGCCGTCCTTGTCGAGGATTTCGAGCCCCGCTTCCTCGGCACCGAGCAGCAGCGTGATCGTGTTGATGTCCTCATGCGCTTCGGCGCGGATGCCCTTGGCAGGGGCCTCGACGGGGGGATAGTGGAGCAGCCGCATCACGCTGTTGCCGTCCTTCACCGTGTCGTCGAAGAAATCAGGCGCGAGGCCTAGGTAGCGGGCGATGCCCGACAAGAGCTGGCCGCCGACGCGGTCGAATTCGGCGAACAATTTGTCATAAACGGCGCGGAAGCCGTCGACCTCGGCGGGCCAGACATTGTTCGGCTGCTGCGCGGCGAGGCGGTGCCCGGTAGGCAGGTCGCGGCCGACGTGCCAGAATTCCTTGAGATCGACTTCCTTGGCGCCCTTGGCGATCTCGGTCCCGAACGGCGTATAACCGCGCGCGCCGCCACCACCGGGGATATGATAGGCGCGTTTCACCTCTTCGGGCAGCGCGAAGAATTGCTTCGCCTTGGCCCAGGCGTCGTCGATCAGCGCCGGATCGATGCCATGATCGGTGATCATCGCGAAGCCGAAGCGTTCGAAGGAAGCGCCGAAATCTTCTGCGAATTTTTCGGCGGGCAGCGACATGGAAATGACGGGAACGGCGGCGGTCATGCTGTAGGGTCCACTATGTTGGTGCTGTGGCGCGCCATGGCGAAGGGCGCCGGCGCGTCTTTGACATCAATCGGATTTAGGCGCTGCCGCGTCGTAGCGAAAGGAAAAAAGGCGCCTTCCGCCGCGCCTGCGGCTCGGCTAAGCCGCTGTCCATGAGCAAGCAATATTGGCTGATGAAATCCGAACCCGACGCTTATCCGTGGGAGCAGCTGGTGCGCGAAGGCAGCGGCATCTGGGACGGGGTGCGCAACCACACCGCCAAACTGAACCTGAAAGCGATGCGGGTTGGCGATGAGGCGCTGTTTTATCACAGCAATATCGGCAAGGAATGTGTGGGAATCATGCGGGTCACCGAAACGGCGTTCCCCGACCCGACCGCCGATGAAGGGTCGCCCTGGGTCGTGGTGCGCGTCGCGCCGGTGCGGGCGCTCAAGCATCCGGTGACGCTGGCGGCGATCAAGGCCGATCCCAAGCTTGCCGACATGGACCTGATCCGCCAGTCGCGGCTGTCGGTCGGGCGCGTGACGCCCGACGAATGGAAGCATATTCTGAAAAAGTCGGCGACGGCAGCTGGCTGACCTCTTCGTCCACACAACGCGCCGAAGGCGACCTAGCGCAGCTTCACCTGCAAATGCTTCGCCACCGAAGGGTGGAGCGGGTGGACGAATTCGCACCCATAGTTGTTGCCGTCGGCGCGGCGGACAATGGCTTCCAGCGGTTGCAGCCCGGGCAGGTTGACCCAGATGTGCTTGCCGATCTGCGGCCGGAAAAAAGTCACCATGCGAAACCCGGTCGATGACAGGTCGAACAGTTCGACGTCGAACGGGTTCAGCCCCGGTTCGCGATAGCGGGCGCGTCCTTTGACCGGCGCCCGTTCGGCGCGGCGCCCGGTGACGGCGGGTCGCTTGGCTTCGATGATGCGATTTCCCAACACTGTTTTGATCCCAGCTTTATGTTCGTGTGGCTTTTCTATCGCGCCACTGGTTACCTCAACGTGAAGAAAACTGGTGAATTTCTGCTACACGGGCGGGGTGTCGGCGACCGTCATCAACTGGCCCGGAAAAGGCGCCGCCAGCGCCACCGCGTCGCGCCATTCGCCGTTCAGCCAGCTCCCATGCTGGTCGGGGTGCAGGATCACCGGCATCGCGTGCGGCTGATACCGGGCGATCAGCCGGTTGGGATCGGTCGTCAGCATTGCAAAACAGGGCCAGTCCTCGCCCTGCCGGTGAATCCCGGCAAAGGCGAAAATGGGCTGTGAAGGCACCGAAAACCAGTGCTGACGGCGCGCGCCTTCTTGCCCCGACCACTCGGCAAAGGCGGTCGCGGGGATCAGGCAGCGCAGTTCGGCATGGCGCAATGTCCCGATCCAGAACGGGCTGGTGAGGTTGCGGACGTGCGTCACGGGCCGGTCGCCGCGCGGCGGGGGCGGGATGCCCCACAGCTTCGGGCGGAGAAAGCGGCGCGCGCCACCGCGACCGTCGCTGACGATCACCGGCGCAGGGCGCGCGGGCGCAACATAATCGCCGGTCCATGGATCGTCGCCGGCGTCCGCGCCAAAGGTCGCGGCAATCGCGGCGGCGGGGGCGTCGAGGCGGTAGAGGCGGGTCACCCGATAGCGATCGCGCTGGACAAGGCGGCTGTCAATCGGCCGCTTGCCGATTACTTATCCCAAGGGGATTTCTGCCCATTTTCAGAGCGTTGCTCTTCACGTACCGCATCGGCTGCACGATCGGCGGCGACCATCACCCCGGCGCCCATCATGCTGCAACCGACAAAGCCCATGATGCTGAGGCAGCCGAGACCCATCAATACCGATTTGACGATTTCGCCCATGTATCGCTCCGCTCGCTTGTCGCGGAACGTCCTAGCGCAGGATCGTAAACATGCCGTTTACTCTGGGCTGCGCACCCGTCCGCGCCCGGCTTTGACACTGCTCCGCGCCTTCTTGCTGTCGACGCGCCGCGCTTTGGCGGCCTTGCTCGGTTTGGTCTTGATGCGGCGTTCGGGGCGCACCAGCGCGGCGTCGATCAGCTCGGACAGGCGGGCGCGGGCATCGGCGCGGTTGGCTTCCTGGGTGCGATAACGCCGCGCCAGGATGATCAGCTCGCCCTCACCCGTCATCCGGCTGCCGGCAAGCGTTTTCAGCCGTTTATACGCGTCGGGGGGCAGGCCGAGGTCGTAGACATTGACGCGCAGCTGGCACGCGGTCGCGACCTTGTTGACATTCTGCCCGCCCGGCCCGGTCCCGGCGAGGAATTTTTCCGAAATGGCGCTTTCGGGGATGTCAGCCACGGGTCGGCGAGGCTCCCTCCGGAGCGGCGAACCCGAGCGCGATGAAGCTGTCGGGGAACGGCGCCTCGGCGATTATTGGCGGCTTGACGTCACGTTTTACCACCAGCCGTTCGGCGTGGAGCAGCGTGCGCGTTTTGGTGCCGCCGCGGCCGTAAACGGGATCGCCGACGAGCGGAAAGCCCAGCCCTTCGAGCGCGTGGACGCGCAGCTGGTGGGTGCGGCCGGTTTCGGGGCGAAAGCGCAGCAAGCTCCGCTCGCCCACGACGGCGAGCTTCTCCCAATGCGAAATCGACGGCTTGCCCTTCGGATCGCCGACCATCCGCCAGCCCTCCTCGGCGGTCGATATTTTGCTCAGCGGCAAGTCGATCGTCCCGCCATCGGCTTCGGGCACGCCATCCAGGATTGCCAGATAATGTTTCTCGACCTCGCGATCCTCGAACGCGCGGGTAAAGCGCCCATGCGCCTTGGGATTACGCGCCAGCAGCAGGCAGCCGGACGTGTCTCGGTCGAGCCGGTGGACCGCGAGCGGCCAGCGCTTGAAGCCGAAACGCAGGCTGTCGAGATGGTTTTCGAGGCTGAGGCTGCCATCGCGCGGGGCGTCGACCGGCAGGCCGGCGGGTTTGTCGACGACGAGTGCCTCGCCGTCGAGGAACAGGACACGGTCGGAAAGAAGCATGACGCGCTATAGGCGGGGCCGGGGGCAGCCGAAAGCGGAAACATTCGCTGATGGACAGGCATGGGCAGGCGGCCGTGCGAAGCACTTGCCAGAGCGTGTTTTGGGCGGGGCGGGAATGTTCCCGGTTTACCGAAACGTCGCCTGTCCTGCACCGTCGATGTTGAGCTTCTGGCCCGAACAGTAGGGATTGGCGTCCGAGACAAACCAGACGACCGCCGCCGCGACGTCGGCGGGAACGGCGACGCGGCCGAAGGGCATTTTTCCGGCGAGGTGGTGGATGTCGTCGTTGCCGGTGACGGCGCGCGAGAGCTTTTCGCCCATGTCGCTGACGGTGAGGGCGGGGGCGACAATATTGACGCGGACGCCGTTTGTCAGCTCCTCTTTGGCGAGCGTTAGCGCGAAGGCTTCGCCCGCTGCCTTGGCCATCGTGTAGGGCGCGCCGTTGGGCGAGTTCACATAGGTGGCGATGCTGGAAATGACGATGATGTCGCTGCGGGCGTGCGTGCGCAGCTGGGGGAGGGCAAGGCGCGACAGGCGGTGCGGGCCGGCGGCGTGGACCGCGAACAGTTTGTCGACCTCTTCGGGGCTGGTGCCGGCGACCGACAGCCCGCGGCTGGCGATGCCGGCATTGTTGATCAGGATCGACATGGGGCCGAAGTCGGCCTCGACCGCGGCGACCATCGCGGCGCAGGCGGCTTCGTCGGTGACCGACGCCTGATAGGCCTTGGCCTTGCGACCGAGCGCTTCGATCGCGGCGACGGTTTCGGCGGCAGCGTCCTCGCCGCGCGTGTAGTTGACCGCGATGTCTGCACCTGCTTCGGCGAGGCCGATCGCGATGCCGCGGCCGATACCGCGCGAGGCACCGGTGACGAGCGCGACGCGCCCTGCCAGGTTCATGTCGGCCATGTCTCTCTCCCTAATCCATCAGTTCGTTATAGATATCGTCGTCGCTGCGGCTGGCGGCGTTGCGCCATTTCGGCGCGGCCTTGCGATTGAGGACGGTACCGTCGGCGTCGAGGATCGCGACGGTGGGTGTGCCCTTGATCTTGAAGCGGAAGCGTTTGGCGACCTCAGGGTTGCGGCCGAGGCCGCGAACATGCGGCATGCCGATGTCGGCATAGACGATTTCGTAGCGGTCGCGGACGGGGGCGAAGCGGTCGGTGGCGAGGAGGTTGGCGAACCACGCGCTGTCGTGGCAGCCGCCGGTACCCATCACGAGCAGGACGCGCTTGCCCGATTGCTTTGCCGCAGCGAGCGCGGCGTCGATCGCGGGCATCGGATCGGCAATAAAGGCGGTGCTTTTATACGCATCTTCGACGCCGGGGAGCGTGCGTGGTTCGGCTGCACCGGCGGGCGGTATTGCGAGCATCGCGGCGGCGAGGACGAGGATGATCGGACGCGTCATGTCTGGACGATAGGTTTCGGATGACGTTTCCGTCAACGTAAGATAGCCTTTGCGCCATGAGCTGGAAAAAAGAGATCGACGAACTCGCCGCGCGCCGCACGATGGCCGAGAAGATGGGCGGCGCGGAAAAGGTCGCGCGGCAGCATGGGCGCGGCAAGATGGATGCGCGGGCGCGGCTCGATGCGATCGTCGATCCGGGCAGCTTTCGCGAGATCGGCAAGATCGCGGGGCGCGGCAAATATGGCGCCGATGGCGAACTCGAAGACCTGGCGGCCAGCAATTTCATTTTCGGGCGCGCGAATGTGGACGGCCGGCCGGTGGTGGCCAGCGCCGACGATTTCACCGTGCGCGGCGGCGCAGCGGATGCGGCGCTGCACAGGAAGTTCGTGCAGTGCGAGGCGATGGCGCATGAATATCGCCTGCCGCTGATCCGCATGATCGACGGCACCGGCGGCGGCGGGTCGGTCAAGACGCTGGAGGATATGGGTTATACCTATATCCCGCATGTGCCGGGGTGGCATGAGATCATCGCCAACCTCGACACGGTGCCGGTGGTGGCGCTCGCGCTCGGGCCGACCGCGGGGCTGGGCGCGGCGCGGGTGGTTGCGAGCCATTACAGCGTGATGGTGCGCGGACTGTCGCAGCTGTTCGCAGCGGGGCCGGCGGTCGCGGCGGCGATCGGCGACACGCTTGACCGCGAGGAACTGGGCGGCAGCGACGTCCATACGCGCAACGGCGTCGTCGATGATGAGGTCGCAAGCGAGGCGGAGGCGTTTGCGGCGGCGCGGCGGTTCCTGTCCTATCTGCCGTCGTCGATCGATGATCGGGCCGAGCGCAGGCGGTGCAGCGATCCGGCCGATCGGCGCGACGAGAGCCTGCTGTCGGCGGTGCCGCGCGAGGCGAAGCAGGTCTATTCGATGCGGCGCATCGCCGACGCCGTTTTCGATAAGGGCAGTTTTTTCGAGATGGGCGGGCGCTGGGGGCGAGCGGTGATCACGGCGTTCGCGCGGCTCGACGGCTATCCGGTCGCGGTGCTCGCGAGCGATCCGTCCTATCTGGGTGGCTCGTGGGACGCAAAGACAAGCGAGAAGGCCGAACGCTTCGTCAAACTGGCCGACCAGTTCCGGCTGCCGATCGTGCATCTGGTCGACAACCCGGGTTTCATGATCGGCGGCGAGGCCGAGCGGACGGGGACGATCCGGTACGGGGTGCAGGCGATGAACGCGATCTATCGCGCGACGGTGCCGCTGGCGTCGGTGGTGGTGCGGCGGGCTTACGGAATTGCGGGCAGCGCCATGTCGAACGCCGAGCGTTTCCAATATCGTTTCGCCTGGCCGTCGGGCGACTGGGGCAGCCTGCCGATCGAGGGCGGGGTCGAAGTTGCGTATAAAAGCGAGCTGGAGGCGGCGGAGGATCCGGCGGCGCATCTGGAGGCGATCAGGGCGCGGCTGAACCGCGTGCGCTCGCCGTTCCGCACCGCCGAAAAATTCGGGGTCGAGGATATTATCGACCCGAGGGATACGCGGCCGTTGTTGTGTGAATTTGCTGAATTGGCGTGGCACAGGTTGAAATAGACGAAGGGTGACGCACGACGTAGTTGCGGGGTGTAGCGGGAGCGTCGAGACGGGTCCTGCATACTGGCGTACGCCGGGATCTTGACCTTTCGCCGGATCACCACGGCGAGATTCTCCGGCCATTGCCGGGATGACGGGTGGAGGCTGGGGAGGGGCAATATGACCACGCAACGCCATTACGGGATGGACTGGCTGCGGATCGCGGCCTTTGCGCTGCTCATCCTCTATCATATCGGCATGTATTTCGTGCCGTGGGGCTGGCACGTGAAGATCGACCCGACAATCGACTGGGTTGCCTTGCCGATGTACGCCACCAATGGCTGGCGGCTCGGCCTCCTGTTCCTCGTCTCGGGCTATGCGAGCGCAGCGTTGCTGGCCAAGCTGGGCGGCGCGGGGGCGTTCGCGCGGTCACGCAGCGCGCGGCTGCTGATCCCGCTGCTGTTCGCGATCATCGTCGTCATCCCGCCGCAGCCGTGGGTCGAACTGGTCGGCCAGCACGGCTATCCGCATGGCTTTCTGCATTTCTGGGCGGCGGATTATTTTCGCTTCGGCGCGCTCGACGGGATCATCCTGCCGACGTGGCAACATTTGTGGTTTGTCGTCTATTTGTGGGCCTACACGATGCTGGCGGCACTGCTCCTCGCCGTCGTCCCGGCCGCGATGCGGGCGCGGATCGCCGATGGTGCGGCCAGGCTGCTGGGCGGCTGGGGGCTGCTGGTCGTCCCCATGCTGTGGTGGCTCGCGGTCTATGCCGCCTTTCCCGAGCATGACGAGACGCATGCGCTGTTCGACGACGGGCCGTCGCATCTCCACTATCTCGCAGCGTTCGGGGTTGGCTGGCTGCTGCGGGTGCGACCGGTGCTGTTTGCCGGAGTGACACGCTGCTGGAAGGCGGCCGCCGTCCTTGCGGTTATTGCCTTTCTGCCGATCGGCTGGGTCGAATGGACATGGCCCGGCGACACCAAGGCACCCGATTGGGCGATCACGATGTTCCATGTCGCGCGGCAGGTGCAGGGCTGGGCGACGATCGTCGCGCTGCTGGGGATCGCCGATCGCCGGTGGAACCGCGACCATCCCAAGCGCGCGATGCTCGCCGAGGCGGTGTTCCCATTTTATATCGTCCACCAGACGATCATCGTCGTCGTCGGCTGGTATCTGCTGCGCGCCGACGTAGCGGCGCTGCCGTCCTTTCTGATCCTGCTGGCCGCCACCATGATCGGGTGCTGGCTTTTCTATGCGATCGGGCGCAGCATCGGCTGGCTGCGACCGCTGATCGGATTGCAGCGCCAGCAGGGAGGGTAGCATGGGAGCATTGAAGGGCGTTCTGGCGATTCTGGGGGTCGCAATGATCCTGGTCGGCGGGCTGTGGGCGTTGCAGGGGCTCGACATTGTCCGCTGGCCGGCGAGCAGTTTCATGCTGGGCGACACGGTGTGGACGCGCAACGGCGTCGTTACGATGGTGGTCGGGGCAGTGCTGCTGTGGTTCGCGCGCAAGCGTTGACTGTCAATGACTACAAACGTAGTTGATCTGTATTGCCGATGCGATACACTTCGTTCCGGCCGGGGCTGGAGTGGAGACAGGAATGATTCGTTCGGTGGTATCGTTCGGTGCGATTTTGTTGGCGGTCGGCGCCGCAGGTGGAGTCACAGTGGCGGCTGCTTCGGCACCGGCGACGGAAGAGGTTAGCGCCGAGGGCGTTGCGGAAGCTTATGCCACGCTGCTCGAACGCGACTATCTCTACCCCGAAACCGGCAAGCGTTATGCGGCGGCGATCCGCGGTGCGATTGCCGCTGGGCGATACAAGGGACTTTCGGGCGAAGCGCTGGGCGCGGCGATCGACGCCGACGTGAACGCCGTGTCGCCCGATGGACATCTGCGGCTGCGCATACCCGATGCGGCACCAGGCGCGGCCGCGTCGGCGGGCGCCGCCGCAACGCCGCGGTCGCCAAAGGTGCCAGTCGAACAGGCGGGCTGGATCGCGCCCGGCATCGCCTTTGTCCGGTTCAACGTTTTTCCGATGGACGAGGGCGTCACGGCGCAAGCGGCGAAGTTCATGGCCGACCATGCCGATGCGAAGGCGATTATCTTTGACATCCGCACGCACAATGGCGGCGGGTTGTCGCAGATGGACGTCATCTTTCCCTGGCTGTTCGGCAAGGAGACGCGGCTGGTGACGATGGCGACGCGAGCGTCGGTCGACGCCGGGGCGGGATCGCCGATCGCCGGCATCCCGTCGATGCGATTGGCAAAGGGTGATCCCGGCATGGTGGCGCGCGAACATTGGGCGACGCCGAACGCCGATCCGCGGCTGCGCGATGCCAAAATCTATGTGCTGACGTCAGGGGCCAGTGCGTCAGCCGCCGAGCATTTTGCGCTGGCGATGAAGCACACGGGACGCGGGACGCTGGTCGGCGCGCCGACCGCTGGCGCCAATCATTTCGGGCGCGGCGAGGATCTGGGCGGCGGTTACAGTGCGTTTATTCCGGTCGGGCGGACCTATGACCCCGTCACCGGCAAGGATTGGGAAGGCGAGGGCGTGTTGCCCGACATTGCGGTGCCGCCGGGCGAGGCGTTGCAGCGCGCGCTCATCGAACTTGGCATCGACGCGGCCGAAGCGAAGCGGCTGGGCGACGCGCATATGCCGAGCTGGCCGATGGAGCGGCGCAAGCCGCGGGGTGCGCGTTAGTCCCGCGGGGAAGGCGTGGACCGCGGATCAGCTCTGGGGAGACAAGCCTTTATGATCCCGCGAGCCGGATGAGCGCATCGCCGTCGACGCGCATCACCGTCCATTCGTCCATCATCCGCGCACCCAGGCTTTTGTAAAAGCCGATGCTCGGTTCGTTCCAGTCGAGCACGCTCCATTCGAGCCGCGCGCAGTCGCGGGTCGCGCAAAGCTGCGCGAGATGCGCGAGCAGCGCCTTGCCGAGCCCCGATCCGCGCGCGGCGGGGCGGACGAACAAGTCTTCCAGATAGATGCCGGGGCGTCCCTCGAAGGTCGAGAAATTGTGGAAGAACAGCGCGAAGCCTTGCGGTTCGCCATCGAGTTCACCGATCACCACCTCGGCATAGGGGCGCGGGCCGAACAGGTTGGCGCCAAGTTTAGCCTCGTCGAAGCGAACCTCGTGCGACAGCTTTTCATATTCGGCAAGGTCGCGGATGAACTGCGCGATCAGTGGCAGGTCGGCGGGCGTAGCGGGACGGATCGCAATGGTCATCGGCGCGATGTGTCGTGCGCGGTCGCGCCTGTCAAACCTCCAGCTTGTGGAGCGCGCAGCTATTGGCGAAACCAAGCCCGCGTTTGAGCGCCGGATAGGCGGTGACGGTCGCGGCGGTGAGCGCCATTTCGAAGCGCACCGTGCGTCCGTAAAGCATCTCGACCTGGGCGCCATGCGCGTCGGCGGCGGGGTCGTGGCTGCCGACGGCGGACCCAAAGGCAAAGGCTTCGGCCAAGTCGGCGGGCGGGTCGCCGGCGAGCAAGCGGTTGACGGTGGCGCGCGCGACACTGTCGCCGAGGGCGCTTTCGGCGGCGATCAGCGCGCAGGGGCCGCAGTCGGCGGCGAGCGTGGCGCCGATCCGCGCGGCGTGGAAGGCGTCGGCGGGCGACGCGTGGCGGTGCGCAGTGACGGGCATGAAATGCTGGAATTTTTCGGCGGCGTGACCGGGCGCGGCGACCAGGTCGGGCAGATAGGGGCTGTTGCCGCCGGTCGCCTTGTCGGTGGCCTTGGCGAACAGGCGCGCGGGGATGCCCGCGGGAGCAATCCGCTGGCGCGCGAACAGGATGGCCAGCGCGGCGATCACCAGCAAGGGGTGGCCGAGCACGCCCGGCGCGTCAGCCCAGAAGGTCGCCGGGCCGCAAATGCCCGCCACCACTTCATAGATGTGGAGCAGGCCGTGGAGCGTCAGCCACAGCCCGCCGATCACCGCCGTACGCCAGCGCAGGATAGGATGCCCGGCGGCGTAGAGCAGGATCAACCCCGACCCCACATAGGCCAGGGCGATGTCGCGGATGAAATGCGCGTTGGGTGGTCCGGTGGTGATGACGGTGGGGATAAACACATACCAGGCGAGCGGATCGATCAGCATGAAGCCGCCATTGGCGATCGCGCCGATCGCGGCGACCAGCAGCAACAGCTGGACGAGCCGGTCCAGCGCATCGAATTTGCCGAGCATATCGGATCCCCCCTCGCTTGTCATGGCGGCGGCATTTAGGCGGGCTTGGCGGCGGTGTAAAAGGTCGAGATGTACCGGTCGCTGGCGCCTATTTGCCCTTGATCCCCGCCGCATCCTCCAGTTCGACCAGCGCATCCTCCAGATAGTCGATCATCCGCTGCGCATGCGGGACGCTGCGGCGGCAGGCAGTGATGCCGAAGTCGATATTCTTGAAATTCGACACCTGGGTAATGTTCATCGCCATGCCGTCGACCGGGATGCTCGCCGGATACATGCCGTCGAGCCGCGCGCCATTCCAGTACATCTGCTCGCGCGGGCCGGGGACGTTCGAGATCGTTGCCGAGTAAGCGGGAAATTTGTCGGCGGTGCGCGTCAGCGCGGTGAGCATCATCGGGAAGCTGGTGATCGCGGTGTAAAGCTGGATCTGCTGCGCGGTCATCGCGCGGAGCTGCGCCTTGGCCGAATTCATCGATTCCTGGATCGCCGCCATGCGCGTCGCCGGATCGTCGATATGCGTCGCAAGGTTGGCGGTCACCGACGCGACCGAATTGCCCGAATCGACGTCGTCCTTGGGCCGGATCGACACCGGCGCCATGGCTTTCAAGGGCTTGTCGGGCAGCTCGTTCAGCGACTGGAGATATTTGCGCATCGCGCCGGCGCACATGCCGAGCACCGCGTCGTTGATCGTCCCGTCATAGGCCTTGCCCATGGCCCTGACCCGTTCCAGCGACCAGCTTTGCGCGACGAAGCGTCGCGCGCCGGTGATGTTGCGGTTGAAGCTGGTGCGCGGCACTCCGGCAAAAGGCGTGACCAGCCCGTCACCGCCGATGCCGAACATCGCCGCGAGATACTGGTTCATCGCCTTGGTGACGCCGACGCTGTTGCCCCATTGTTCCTTGAGGAAATCGCCGATCGCCTTGATGTCGGTCAGGTCGGGGCGCGGCGGCTTTTTGGGGGCGGGGAATTTGCGCTTGTAGGCCTCATAAGCTTCGACCGACAGAGGCGATGCGGTGCGGCGCTCGTCGGGATCGGGCGAGAGCATCGAGTTATAGAAATGGATGCTCGCCGCGCCGTCCATCAGCGCGTGGTGGACCTTCTTGAAGGTCGCGATCTGGCGGTTCGGCAGGCCTGAAATCAGCGTGATTTCCCACAAAGGCCGCGTACGGTCGAGGAGACCGGAATGGAGGCGCGAGGCGAGTTCGAACATCTCGCGATAGCGCCCCGGCTTGGGCAAGGCCGACGCGCGGACATGATAGTGCATGTCGATGTCGCGGTCGGGCTGGAGGCGGATCGGGCCGTATTGGCCGAAGGGTGTGAGCTTCAGCACTTCGCTGAACGGTCGCCTGAGGCCCTCCGATTGGCGGAGCAATGCGAGCTGGTCGTTCAGCCATTCGGTCTCGTCGACGCCTTCGGGCAGCGTGTACAGGTTGATGCCGCCGATGTGCATCGGCATCTCGCGACTTTCCCCCCACAGGAACATCGCGTCGGTCACCGGCATCAGCCGCATGGCAGCCCTCCCTTGTTCTTTCTTGCTGCACCTTTGCTGCGCAGCATGGGAGGGGTGCCTAAACGTGTCAAGCAAGCAGGCCCGCGGCACTCCGCGGGCCTGTCGGCGTTACGGCGCGGTGGTCGGGATCGGGATATGGACGCTGGCACCCGGCCCCAGTGGCAGATCGAGCGCGACCCAACCCATCAGCAGCACAATGCCGCTGACCAGCAGGCCGATCGAATAAGGCAGCATTGTCGCGGCGAGACTGCCCAGCCCGAAATCGGGTTGCCAGCGCTGGCAAAAGATCAGGATCAGCGGGAAATAGACCATCAGCGGCGTGATGATATTCGTCGCCCCGTCGCCGACGCGATAGGCCGCGGTCGTCATTTCCGCGCTGATCCCCAGCAGCATCAACATCGGCACCAGCACCGGCGCGAGCAGCGCCCATTTGGCGCTCGCCGACCCGATGAACAGGTTAAGCGCGGCGGTGAGCAGGACGATCGCGGCAAGCAGGACGGGCGCGGGCAGGTCGGCGGCGCGCAGGCCGTCGGCGCCATGCACGGCGAGGATCAGCCCGAGGTTCGACCAGGCGAACATCGCGACAAAATGTGCCGCTGCAAAGGCGAGGACGAGATAATAGGCCATGTCGCCCATCGATTCGCTCATCATCTTAACCAGATCGCGATGGTTGCCGACGACGCCGGTGGCGCGGCCATAAGCCCAGCCGGCGAGCAGGAAGAGCAGGAAAAACCCGGCGACGAGCGAGCGGTAAAAGGGTGACAGCCGTGCTTCGGGCGGGCCGGCCTCGTCGATGAGCGGCGTGCCGGGGCCGAGGGTGAAGAACGCCCACAGTGCGACCACGAATAGCATGGCAAGCCCGGCGTGGCGCAGACCCCTGCGTTCGGCATCGGTCAGCGCGCGATCGCGTTCGCCCGCATCGCCGGTGGCCGCCAGCCCGGCCGGAACATAGGTTCCAAGCCGCGGTTCGATGATGCGATCGGTGACGTACCAGATGACGGGCAGAAAGATGAACAGCATCGCCGCGATGAAATACCAGTTGCCGGCGATGTTCGGCTGCCAAGTGCCAAAGACAGTTTCGACCGCGGCTTGGGTGATGCCGAACAGCAAGGCGTCGAGCTGGCCGGGAAGCAGGTTGGCCGAAAAGCCGCCCGAAACGCCGGCGAATGACGCGGCAATGCCCGCAACCGGATGGCGCCCGGCGGCGTGATAGATCACCGCCGCGAGCGGGATCAGCACGACATAGGCGGCGTCGGCGGCCAGATTGCCCATCATCGCGACAAAGGCGACGATCGGGGTCAGCAGCATCGGCGACGCGCCCCGCACGCTGGCGCGCATCGCGGTGCCGAACAGCCCGGTGCGTTCGGCAACCCCCGCGCCGAGCATCACGACGAGGACATAGCCGAGCGGGTGGAAGTGGGTGAAGGTCGTGGGCATATCGACCCACAGCCGCGAAATATTTTCGGGACTGAGCAGGCTGGTCGCGGCGATTACCTTTTGCCGCCCGGTTTCGGGGTCGGTCTCGGTCGGGTGCAGTGCCGACCAGCCCGCCGCCGATGCGATCACCGAGATGACGACCAGAATGCCGACGAGCCACAGGAACAGCACCACGGGGTCGGGCAGGCGGTTGCCGACGCGTTCGATCCAGCCCAGAAACCCTTTTTGCGGTGCGGCGGCCACGGCGGCGTTGTCGGTCATCCAGCGTCCCTCTTTGATGCTCTTGTCGTTCGTCCGCGGCGGACTATAGCCGGCCCATGGCGAAGCTCTACTTCTATTATGCCAGCATGAACGCAGGCAAATCGACCACGCTGTTGCAGGCGGATTTCAACTATCGCGAGCGCGGCATGGACACAATGCTGTGGACCGCCGCGCTCGACGATCGCTACGGCACAGGGCAGGTGACCAGCCGCATCGGGCTGATGGCCGAGGCGCACAAATTCGATCCCGACAGCGATTTGTGGGCGGCGGTGACCACCGAACATGTCGAGCGGCCGCTCGCCTGCGTGCTGGTCGACGAGGCGCAATTCCTGTCGCGCGAGCAGGTGCTTGGGCTCGCGCGGCTCGCCGACGAGGCGAATATCCCGGTGCTGTGCTATGGCCTGCGCACCGATTTTTCGGCCGAGCTGTTCCCGGGGTCGGCGGCGCTGCTGGGCATTGCCGACGCGCTCGTCGAATTGAAGGCGGTGTGCGAATGCGGGCGCAAGGCGACGATGAACCTGCGCGTCGACGAAAACGGCCGCGCGGTGGTCGAGGGCGCGCAGACCGAGATCGGCGGCAACGACCGTTATGTCGCGATGTGCCGCCGCCATTTCATGGCCAAACGGCGCGATGCGGCGGAAGCCATCGCCAGTGCTTGACCGGCAGGGTCAGTGGCGGGCGAACAAGGGTCAGCACCCGTTCAGGAGCCGCCTGGTAAGCGAGTCGTCATGAAGAACCTCGCACTCTCCCTGGCCGCCGCGTTGCTTCCCTTTTCGCTCGCGGCGGCCGCCGAGCCGGCGGGGGAACCGCGCGCGCTCGGCGTCGAATCGAGCATCGTCTTTCCCAGCGAAAGCTCGATCCGCAACTGGCAGGCCGACGGCAGCCGCGGCATCTGGATACAGGACCGGCGGCGTAACTGGTATTATGGCACCTTCGCGGGCTTTTGCCGCGACGTCGATTTTGCGCAGGCGATCGGTGTCGAAACGCGCGGCGCGGGGCGGCTCGACCGCTTTGCGGCGATCATCGTGCGCGGCGAGCGCTGTCCGCTTTCCTCGTTCGTGACCTCGGCTCCGCCGCCGTCGAAGCGCGACCGGTCGAAGGATGTCATGGGCGAAAAGCCCGACGCAAATTGACAGCCGGTCCCGTGCGGCCCTAGCGCGCCCGAATGAACGGCTGGATCAATCTCGACAAACCTTTGGGGCTCGGCTCGACGCAGGCGGTCGGCGCGGTCAAGCGCGTGTGCCGCGAGGCGGGGCTGGGCAAGGTCAAGGTCGGCCATGGCGGCACACTCGATCCGCTGGCGACCGGGGTGCTGCCGATCGCGCTGGGCGAAGCGACGAAGCTGTGCGGGCGGATGCTCGACGCGAGCAAGGTTTATGACTTTACCGTGCAGTTCGGGACCGAAACCGCGGGCCTGGATGCCGAGGGCGACGTTGTGGCGACAAGCGATGTGCGGCCGACGTTGGCGGAGATCGAGGCGGTGTTGCCGCGCTTCACCGGGCCGATCGAGCAGGTGCCACCGGCCTATTCGGCGATCAAGATCGATGGCGAGCGCGCCTATGACCGAGCGCGCAAGGGCGAGGCGGTCGAGATGAAGGCGCGGGGGGTGACGATCTACTCGCTTCGTCATGCCGGACTTGATCCGACATCCATCGCCGCCAATGCTGAATGGACCCCGGATCAAGTCCGGGGTGACGAGGGCGGGGCAGCGGGTCTTCAATCCGTGACCCTCACCGCGCACGTCTCTAAGGGCACCTACATCCGCAGCCTCGCGCGCGACATCGCCCGCGCCGTCGGAAGCGTCGGGCATGTCACGATGCTTCGCAGGACCAGGGCCGGGCCATTTGCGCTCGAACAGGCGATTTCGCTGGACAAATTGAACGCGTTCGGCCAAGGGGCCGCGCAATCAGAAGTATTTCTGCCGCTCGAGGCAGGGCTGGTCGACATCCCGGCTCTGGACCTTTCCCCGGAAGCGGCAGGGGCGATCCGTCAGGGTCGCATCTGGACCGGGGGAAGCACGCAGGACGGGCTCTATTGGGGACGCGACGCCGAAAATCGGCCCGTGGCGCTGATCGAGGTTTCGGCGGGGACGCTGAAGGTCGTGCGGGGCTTCAATCTGTAAGCCATGATGTTCGAGGATGAACGAATATGTCGATTACCGCCGAGCGCAAAGCCGAAGTCATCAAGAACAATGCCCGCGAAAAGGGCGATACCGGTTCGCCGGAAGTCCAGGTTGCGATCCTCACCGACCGCATCAACACGCTGACCGAGCATTTCAAGGCGCATCACAAGGACAACCACAGCCGCCGCGGCCTTCTGATGATGGTCAACAAGCGTCGCAGCCTCCTCGACTATCTGAAAAAGAAAGACGAGGCCCGCTATTCGGCGCTGATCGCGAAGCTGGGTCTTCGCAAGTAAGAATTTCTGGCGGCCCCGGACTTCCGGGGCCGCTGTCATATTGGCTCCGCGCAAAAAGCCGGGTCACAGGGCCGCTCCCGCATCCGGCGGGGCCGCCATAGGGCAGACAGACGCCCTACACCGCCCCGGGCCGGATTGCCCGGAATCAGAGGCCCCGCCCGGCATAGGGCCTGGCGGGCGAAGGAAACCACATGTTTGACGTGAAAAAAGTATCGATCGAGTGGGGCGGTGAAACGCTGACTCTCGAAACGGGCAAGGTTGCCCGTCAGGCCGACGGCGCTGTGATCGCAACGCTGGGCGAAACGGTCGTCCTGTGCGCCGTGACCGCCGCCAAGTCGGTGAAGGACGGGCAGGATTTCTTCCCGCTCACCGTCCATTATCAGGAAAAATATTCGGCCGCCGGCCGCATCCCGGGCGGCTTTTTCAAGCGCGAACGCGGCGCGACCGAAAAGGAAACGCTCGTTTCCCGCCTGATCGACCGCCCGATCCGCCCGCTGTTCCCCGAAGGTTTCTATAACGAAATCAACGCTATTGCCCAAGTTCTGAGCTATGACGGCCATAACGAGCCCGACATCCTCGCGATGGTCGCAGCGTCGGCCGCGCTCACCATTTCGGGCGTGCCCTTCATGGGTCCGATCGGCGCCGCGCGCGTCGGTTACATCGACGGCGAGTATATCCTGAACCCGACCGACGCACAGGTTGCCGAAGGCGACCTCGACTTGGTCGTCGCCGCCACTTACGATGCGGTGATGATGGTCGAATCCGAAGCCAATGAGCTGTCGGAAGAGGTCATGCTCGGCGCCGTCCTGTTCGCGCACGACGCGTGCAAGGAAGTCGTCAAGGCGATCGTCAAGCTCGCCGAACAGGCCGCCAAGGATCCCTGGGATATGGCGGCGTCGGACGACAATGCCGCGATCAAGGACAAGCTGAAGAAGCTGATCGGCAAGGACATTGCCGCCGCCTACAAGCTGACCGACAAGTCGGCCCGTTCGAACGCGCTGAACGAAGCGCGCGCGAAGGCGAAGGAACAGTTTGTCGCCGACGGACTCGACCCGCAGAGCGTCATGGCCGGCATCAAGCTGACCAAGAAGCTGGAAGCCGAAATCGTCCGCGGCGCCATCCTGAAGGACGGCAAGCGCATCGACGGCCGCACGACGACGCAGATCCGTCCGATCGTCGCCGAAACGCACTTCCTGCCGCGCGCGCACGGCTCGGCGCTGTTTACGCGCGGCGAGACGCAGACGATTGCGACCTGTACCCTTGGCACCAAGGATGCCGAGCAGATGATCGACGGCCTCAACGGTCTGTCGTACCAGAACTTCATGCTGCACTATAACTTCCCGCCCTATTCGGTCGGCGAAGTCGGCCGCTTCGGCGCGCCGGGCCGCCGCGAAGTCGGTCACGGCAAGCTCGCCTGGCGCGCGCTGCACCCCGTGCTGCCGACGAAGGACGAGTTCCCCTATACGATCCGCCTGACCAGCGACATTACCGAATCGAACGGTTCGTCGTCGATGGCGTCGGTGTGCGGCGGCAGCCTTGCGATGATGGACGCCGGCGTGCCGATCAAGCGGCCGGTGTCGGGCATCGCGATGGGCCTGATCCTCGAAGGCAAGGATTATGCGATCCTCAGCGACATCCTGGGCGACGAGGATCACCTCGGCGACATGGATTTCAAGGTCGCGGGCACGTCCGAAGGCATCACCACGATGCAGATGGACATCAAGATCGCGGGCATCACGCGCGAGATCTTCGAAGCCGCATTGAACCAGGCCAAGGAAGGCCGCGCGCACATCCTCGGCGAAATGGCCAAGGCACTGGGCGAGGCCCGCACCGAACTGTCGGCGCACGCGCCGCGGATCGAAACGATGCAGATCGACAAATCGAAGATCCGTGACATCATCGGCACCGGCGGCAAGGTGATCCGCGAGATCGTCGCGACCACCGGCGCCAAGGTCGACATCGACGACGAAGGCCTGATCAAGATCTCGTCGAGCGATCCGTCGCAGATCGAAGCCGCACGCAAGTGGATTTCGGGCATCGTCGAAGAAGCCGAAGTCGGCAAGATCTATGACGGCAAGGTCGTCAACCTCGTCGATTTCGGTGCGTTCGTGAACTTCATGGGCGGCAAGGACGGCCTGGTTCACGTCAGCGAAATCGCCAATGAGCGCGTCGAGAAGGTCGCCGACGTCCTGAGCGAAGGCCAGGAAGTCAAGGTCAAGGTGCTCGAGATCGACCAGCGCGGCAAGGTTCGCCTGTCGATGCGCGTGGTGAATCAGGAAACCGGCGAAGAACTGGAAGACACCCGCCCGCCGCGTGAACCCCGCGAACCGCGCGGCGATCGTGGCCCGCGCCGTGACGGCGGTGACCGCGGTCCGCGCGGCGACCGTGGTCCGCGCCGCGATGGCGGCGGTGATCGTGGCCCCCGCCGTGACGGCGGTGGCGATCGCGGGGGTCGCGATGGCGGACCCCGCCGCGAACGCAACGAAGGTCCGGAAGATCAGGGCCATGTGCCCGACTTCTTGAAGGACTAAGCCTTCAATTTATCGAACAAGGAAAGGGGCTGCCGAGAGGCGGCCCCTTTTTTCATGCGCCTGTCTGTGTGCGGTCCGGCAGGGCAGCCCAATAGCCGGTGACGCGTCCGCGCCGACGGGTTATGGCCCCGCCGTGACCCATGGCCCTTCGTTCCCGAAATCATTTTGCACACGCTGGATCGGCGTCGCCGCGCTGGCGCTGGGCGGATGCGGAACGGCGCCGCCGCTGCGCGTGATGGCGTGCGACGCGGCGCCCGCGGCCGCTGTCGTACATTCGGCGGATGGGCGGGAGGCGAGCGCCCAGCTTTCGGTGCTGACCTATAATCTGGAGGGACTGGGCTGGCCCGCGCGCAACGGGCGCGCAAAGGAACTGAAAGAAATCGGCGAACGGTTGAACGCCGCGCGTGCGACAGGCAGCGGCGCCGACATCATCCTGTTCCAGGAAATGTTCAGCGGTGCCGCCAAGCGCGCCGTCGCCGCAAGCGGTTACCCGGCGATCGTGCCGGGGCCGCGCCGCACAACGCGGGCATTCGTCCGCGGCGTCGACCCCATGGCCGGCAACGCCAAACCGCTGAAGGGCGAGCTCGGGATCCGGCTGCTGGGCGGTGGGTTGGCGATCGCGTCGCGCTTTCCGATCGTCGAGAGCGCCGCCGCGGCCTATGGCCGCCGCGCCTGCGCCGGTTTCGATTGCCTGTCGAACAAGGGGGTCATGCTGGCGCGGGTTGCCGTGCCGGGGGTGCCAGCGCCGATCGACATTTATAATACCCACATGAATTCCCGCCGGGCGTCGCGGGTATCCGACCGGCGCAATGGTGAAGCCCATGCGCGACAGGCCGAAATCGCGTCGGCGTTCATCGCGGCGACCGAAAATGTTGCGGTCCCGCTGATCTTTGGCGGCGATTTCAACATGCGCCATTCGGAAATAAGGTGGGAAACCTTCTCGGAGCACCATCCGCTGACACTGGTCCATGAACATTGCATCGACCCCGCATCGGGGTGCGACGTCCGCATGTCGTGGGATGGCGACGCGCCGTGGATGGACACGCAGGACCTGCAATTTTTCGCCAATGGCGAACAGCTCGCGGTGCGGCCGATCCGCGTCGAAGCGGTGTTCGACGGCGGTGCTAGCGGACCCCGCCTGTCGGACCATGACGGGTTTATGGTGACCTATGAATTGCGCTGGCCCGCCGACATGGCGGCAAGATCGCCCGGTTGTTGAGCCGTAGGGCGCGCGTTTGAGCGCAAGATTCGGGGCGCCGACCGGCGGGCGAAACGATAGGCGGCGCGCATGACCGAAACGAATGACCTGCCCGTCGCGGCGCGCGTCCGCGCAGCCGATTGGACCGCCGCCGCCGCCGCGCTCGACGCGGCGGGATGGGCTGTCTTGCCGGGGCTGTTGCCGGCCGCCGCATGCGATGCGGCGGTAGCGTTCTATTCCGAAGCGTCGCTGTTCCGCAGCCATGTCCAGATGGCGCGGCACGGGTTCGGGCGCGGCGAATATCGCTATTTCGCCTATCCATTGCCGCCGCTGGTCGCCGAGCTACGCGATGCTCTCTATCCGCGGCTCGCACCGGTCGCCAATCACTGGAACGAGCGGATGGGGCGCGATGGACGCTTTCCCGCTGCCCATGACGATTATCTGGCGCGATGCCATGCCGCGGGCCAGACGCGCCCGACGCCGCTGCTGCTGCAATATGGGCCGGGCGACTATAATTGCCTGCACCGCGACCTTTATGGGGCGGAGGTGTTTCCGTTGCAGGTTGCGGTGCTGCTATCGGCGCCGGGTGCCGATTTCACCGGCGGCGAGTTCGTGCTGACCGAACAGCGGCCGCGGATGCAGTCGCGCGCCGCGGTCGTGCCGCTGAACAAGGGCGATGCGGTGATCTTTGCCGTCAACGAACGGCCTGTCGCGGGCAGCCGCGGCGATTACCGCGTGGCGATGCGGCATGGGGTGAGCGAACTGCGATGCGGACAGCGACACACGCTGGGGATCATTTTTCACGACGCGGCATAATGTCACCCGCCGGGTGGACATGGTCGCTGCGGCGGTTAAGCCGGTTCTTTCCTAACAGCATCAGCGAGGACAGCGGCGATGGATTTTTCCCGGCTTCAGGCGAGCAGCAAGATCGGCGACGACTGGCTCTATCCGCAGCCGTCCTGCCTGAATTTCGGCTGGCTGGAGGTCGACCGCGATCCCGACCATCGTGTCTATTGGGAGGAATATGGCAATCCCGAGGGCGAGCCGGTGATGTTCCTGCACGGCGGCCCTGGCGGCGCCTGCGCCCCGGCGATGGCCCGCTTTTTCGATCCGGCGCGCTACCGCGTGATCCTCTTCGACCAGCGCGGGTGCGGCAAGAGCGAGCCCAATGTCGCGTCCGCCGGCCCGGCGGTGGCGCTGCGCAAGAACACCACCGCCGACCTGATCGGCGACGTCGAAAAATTGCGCGACCATCTGGCGATCACGGGGCCGATGCACGTCTTTGGCGGCAGTTGGGGCAGCACGCTGGCGATGGCCTATGGCATCGCGCACCCGGCGCATTGCGCCAGCCTGATTCTGCGCGGCATCTTTCTGGGTGCGGCGGAGGATCTGGATTATCTGTACCAAGGCAATGCGGCTACATGGGACCGCGACCCCTACGCGTTGACCGCACCGGGGGCGTATATCAAATATCCCGATGAATGGGCGGCGCTGCTGGAGGTGCTGACCCCCGCCGAGCGCACCAATGTGATGGCGTCGTACAAAGCGATCTTCGATATGGTACCGACAACGGCCGCCGAGAAGGACAGGCAGTTGCACGCCGCGCTGACCTGGTCGCTGTGGGAGGGGGTGATTTCGAACATGATCCCCGAAACCGCCGACACCGGCAAGTTTGGCGAGGCCGACTTTGCGCTGTGTTTTGCCCAGATCGAGGCGCATTATTTCGCCAACAACCTGTTCCTGCCCGCCGGGCATTTCTTTGACCATATCGCCACGCTCGCGGCGATCCCGATCCATATCGTTCACGGGCGGTTCGACGAGGTTTGCCCGCTGACGCAGGCATCGCGGCTGGTTGCGGCGCTACGCGCGGCCGGGGCAGAGCCTTTGAGCTACACCGTCACCAACGCCGGACATAGCGCGATGGAACGCGAAAATGCGCTGGCGCTGACCGCGGTGATGGACGGGTTGGCGCCGCTGAGGGCAGGTTAGGCAAGTCGTTTTCAACAACGGTATTGGAACGACAGGACGCGCTTGCGCGCTTACGCCGCCTTGCCGTGCGTCACGTCCATGCTGACCGCGTTTCCCGCGTCGATTTCGGCGGCCTTGGCCTCGACCAGCTTGACGATATGGCCGATCATGTCGGCGTCGGCGACATGGTGGTCGGTGACCCCCGACAGATAGACCATATGCTTGCCGTTGCCGCCGCCGGTGATGCCGATGTCGGTTTCGCGCGCCTCGCCCGGGCCGTTGACGACGCAGCCGAGCACCGAGAGCGACATCGGCGTCTTGATGTGGCCGAGCGCGTCCTCGAGCGCCTGGACGGTGCGGATGACGTCGAAGCCCTGTCGTGCGCAACTGGGGCACGAGACGACGCGGACGCCGCGGGTTCTGAGGCCCAGCGATTTCAGGATTTCATAGCCGACGCGCACTTCCTCTTCGGGTTCGGCCGAGAGCGACACGCGGATCGTGTCGCCGATCCCCGCCCATAGGAGGTTGCCGATGCCGAGCGCCGATTTGACCGTACCGCCGATCAGTCCGCCGGCTTCGGTGATGCCGAGATGGAGCGGGCAGTCGACCGCGTCGGCGAGCTGCGCATAAGCCGCAACCGCGAGGAAGACGTCGCTCGCCTTCACCGCGACCTTATAGTCGTGGAAGTCATGATCCTGGAGCAGCTTGATATGGTCGAGCGCGCTTTCGACGAGCGCCTCGGGGCAGGGCTCGCCATATTTTTCGAGCAGGTCTTTTTCGAGCGACCCCGCGTTGACGCCGATGCGGATCGCACAGCCGTTCGCCTTGGCGGCGCGCACGACCTCGCCGACGCGCTCCGACGACCCGATATTGCCCGGGTTGATGCGCAGGCACGCGGCGCCCGCATCGGCGGCTTCGAGCGCGCGCTTATAGTGGAAATGGATGTCTGCGATGATCGGGATGCGCGCGGCGCGGACGATCTTGCCGAGCGCCGCGGTCGATTCGGTGTCAGGGCAGGAGACGCGGATCAGGTCGGCGCCCGCTTCCTCGCAACGGCGGATCTGGTCGATCGTCGCGACCGGGTCGCTGGTGAGCGTGTTGGTCATCGTCTGCACGGTGATCGGCGCACCGCCGCCGACCGGGACGTTACCCACCATGATCTGGCGGCATTGGCGCCGTGCAATGTCGCGCCAGGGGCGCAGGCCGGGATTGTGGTCGCTCATATTTCGGGCTCGATCGAGAGGGGATAGCCGCCGCTCTTTAGCCGCCCCGCCGCGACTTGGCAAAGCCTGCGCGCCCGCCTTGGGCTGTTGCGCGAAAGACACAGTTTGTCGCGGAATCGGTGCCGGGCGCAATTTTCGTTTGTGCGGCGCAACAAAATCGGCAATTTCGAATCGTTCGACGTCACAGGCCCGCTCAAAGAGGCGTGGACAGCGTACAGCAGGCTGGGACGATCCGTTGTTTTACTAGGGGGATCACCCATGAAGTTTCTTACCAAAGCGTGTTTCGGCATGCTGCTCGCCGCGTCGGCCATGTCGACGCCCGCCTTCGCCCAGGAAGAAGAAGCCAGCGGCCCGGTCTCGCTTTCGGGCGGTGTTTCGGTCGTCTCGGATTATCGTTTCCGCGGTATCTCGCTCTCGAACGAAAAGGTTGCGCTGCAATCGACGATCACCGCCAGCCATGAAAGCGGCTTTTACGCCGGTGTGTGGGGATCGACGCTGCCCGACAGCCCGCTGTACGGCAAATATGAGCTCGACCTCTATGCCGGCTTCGCAACCGAAATCGCATCGGGAACGACGGTCGATATCGGTGCAACCTATTATGTCTATCCGGGCAACCAGAGCTTCGCCGGCCCCAGCGACTATGTCGAAATCATCGGCAAGCTGTCGCACGACATCGGCCCCGTTTCGGCAACCGTCATGGCCGCCTATGCCCCCGATCAGAAATCGCTGGGCAGCGACGACAATATCTATCTGAACCTCGGCCTTGGTTACGGGATCCCCGACACTCCCGTCACGCTGACCGCGGGTCTGGGCTATACCGACGGTGCGCTTGGCGCGCTGGCGCCCGGTGGCAATTATCTCGACTGGTCGATCGGTGCGTCCTTCGCCGCCGGTCCGGCGACGTTCAGCATGCAGTATGTCGACACCGACATCAAAAAGTCGGGCATCAATGCCATCGATACGCTGTACGATCCAACCGTGGTCTTCACGCTGGGCTTTTCTTTCTGATCGCCTAGCGGGTCAGCGACCACGCGCGAAGGGGGCGGCTTCGGGGGAGGCCGCCCCCTTTTTCGTGCGCCAGAGGCGCGCGCACTTGGCCGCAACGCGCTTGACCACGTCGATGAACCGTGCAAATCCATCGACCAGTTGAAGCAGCGAGAGAGTATCCCCCATGACTCAGAGCGTTTCCGTGCCCCCCGTTCCATCAAATCCACCCGCCCGCAGCGAGCGCAGCCCCGGCGTCAAACTGGTCATCGCGGTATTGATCGCGGTGGCGCTGATGGTTCCCCTGCTGATGATTTACGGCCTGCTATGGGATCGCCAGCAGCAGGCCGAAACCGCGCAGGCGTCGATCGGCCAGGGCTGGGGCGGGCAACAGACGATTGCCGGTCCGGTGATCGTCATTCCCTATCGCGCCACCGAAACGACGACGGTCAACGAAAATGGCAAGGACGTGACGCGGACGGTCAATATGATCCGCAACCTGTATCTTTCGCCGCAATCGAACAGCGCCGATGTCGTGATCAAGCCCGAGAAGCGGAAGAAGGCGATTTACGAGACCGTCGTTTATGAAAGCCAGATTTCGGGCCGCGCCGATTTTGCGCTGCCCGCCGACATTGCGCGCTTTGGCGTCGCGCGCGAGGCGCTGATGCTCGACCGCGCCGAAGTGCGGCTGGGGGTCAGCGATGCGCGCGGGCTGGTTGACGGCAACAGCGTCGCGGTCAACGGCACGCCGCTGGCGCTGCAGCCGGGCAAGGGGCTGTTGTCGACCGGCAATTCGGGAACCTTCGCCTTTGTCGATTGGACCGGCGCCGCGCCGCTGACGGTCGATTACCGGATCGGGGTGCGTGGCCTCGGCGATTTCAAGCTGATCCCGCGCGGCGTCGACACGCGCTGGACGGTCAAGTCGAGCTGGCCGAACCCGAGCTTCGGCGGCGATTTCCTGCCCGCGAAGCGCAGCGTGACGGCCAGCGGCTTTACCGCCACCTATGCGGTGCCGAACCTGGCCTTGGGGCAGGCGCAGGTGCTGACCGGCGATTTGTCGCCGCCGGTGACGACCAACTATGGCCCGCGCGATACCTATGTTGAGGCCGTGGCGGTTGCGGCGCCGGGCGATAGCAGCGCGAGTGAAGCGTCGGGCGGAACGGCCAAAGCGGTGGCGATCAGCCTGATCGAACCCGTCGACCTGTACAGTCAGGTCGATCGTGCGATCAAATATGGCTTCCTGTTCATCGGCTTTACCTTTGTCGCGTTCCTGATGTTCGACATCATCGCGGGTGCGCGGGTAGCGCCCGCCGAATATCTGCTGACCGGCATCGCGTTGGTGTTGTTCTTCGTGCTGCTGCTCGCCTTTGCCGAGGTGATCGGGTTCACCTTCGCTTATATGCTGGCGTCGGCGGCGATCATCGGGCTGCTGGCGTTCTATAGCGCCGCGGTGCTGAAAAGCTGGAAACGCGCGCGGTTCCTGGCCGCAATGCTGGTCGGGCTTTATGCGCTGCTCTATGTGCTGCTGAACCTCGAGGCCTATTCGCTGCTCATCGGTTCGGTGCTGATGTTCTTTGCTCTTGCCGGGGTGATGTACATGACGCGGAGCATCGACTGGAGCGGGCTGGGCAAGAAGGATGAGGTGGCGGTGGCGACCTGACCTCCGTTGATCCTCCCCATCGCAAGTCGATGGGGAGGATCATATTTTACCGCCAGCGTAGATTGTGGGGGCCGAGATCCGACAGGGCCTTGGCCCCCATCAATTTCATGCCGCGTTCCATTTCTGCGCCCAGCAAAGCGATCGCGCGCGCGACGCCATCCTCGCCCGCCGCGGCGAGCGAATAGAGATAGAGCCGCCCGCCCGAACAAGCCTTCGCGCCGACCGACAGCGCCTTCAGCACATGGGTGCCGCGAGTGATGCCGCCGTCGCAGATCACCTCGATCTTGTCGCCGACCGCATCGACGATCTCGGCCAGCGCGTCGAAGGGGGCGCGACTGCCGTCGAGCTGCCGACCACCATGGTTCGACACCATGATCGCGGTGGCACCGATCTCGACCGCGCGCCGCGCATCCTCGACCGCGACGATGCCTTTCAGGCAGAAGGGGCCGTCCCACTGCTTGCGGATCGCTTCGGCGCGCTGCCAGTCGAGACTCTGGTCGAGCATCGACGTGAAATAGTCGGCGACCGATTTGGGGACGCTCGATCCTTCCGACACATGCGTCGCGAGGTTGGGCAGGCTGAATTTTTCGCGCAGCACATAGTTTAGCCCCCAGCCGGGCTTGGCGGCGTAGCTCAGCATATTGCCCGCCGTGAAGCGCGGCGGCGAGGTGAAGCCCGAGCGCAGGCAGCGTTCGCGGTTGCCGCCGACGATCGTATCGACGGTGAGCGCGACCGCGTCGAACTTCGCCGCGCGGGCGGCGTCGAGCATCGCGCGGTTGAGCCCTTCGTCCTTGTGGACATAAAGTTGGAACAGCTTGGGGCCATCGGTGAGCGCGCCCGCTTCGGCAAGGCTGATCGTGGCGAGGCTGGAGATACCCGCCATCGTCCCGGCGTTCGCCGCAGCGCGCAGCACCGCGCGCTCGCCCTGCCAGTGGAACAGGCGCTGGAGCGCGGTCGGCGACAGGAACAGCGGCATCGCCATTTCGCGCCCGAAAAGCGTCGTGCGCATATCGACGTTCTTGACCCCGGCGAGAACGTGCGGGATGAGGTCGCAATCGTCGAACGCGGCGCGGTTGCGGCGGCGCGTCACCTCGTCGTCGGCGGCGCCGTCGATATAGTCGAACACCGGCCAGGGCAGGCGACGCCGGGCGAGGGCGCGGAAGTCGTCGATATTGTGGCAGTCGGTGAGTTTCATGTTGGCCCCGCTTTAGTCCGTCATTGCGAGCGTAGCGAAGCAATCTCCAGCCCTCAATCTCGCGCAAGGGCGATGGCTGGAGATTGCTTCGTCGCTACGCTCCTCGCAATGACGAGACTCAGAACACCGTCCGCGCCGCGACCGTCCCCTTGGTCGCGAAGCTGAAACGCGGTTCCACTGCCAGCTTCGCATCGAGAATATGCGCCGCGACCCGCTTGCCCACCGCGGGGCCGTTCTTGAAGCCGTGTCCCGATCCGCCGCCGACCAGCCACACGCGCTCCTGCCCCGGAAAGCGGTCGATCAGATAATCGCCGTTCGAGCTATTCTCATATTGGCAGACGCGCCCGCCGATCAGCGGTGCCGACGCGAGGGCGGGGAAGCGGCGCGCGATATAGGCGCGTGCCTCGGCGATCCCAGCCGGGGTCAGGCTGCGCTCCATCGTGTCGGGGTCGATCGCCGGACCGTGGCGGTCGATCGCGATCTTGAACCCCGCGCCTTCCAGATCGGGGATGCCGTAGAATATGCCATTGTTGCTGTTGTCGGCCCACACCGGCAGTTCGGGCGGCGCAAACCGCGTGTCGCCCTGCGGCGCGCCGAAATGATAAACCTCCTGCCGCGTTGCGACGATCTTGTTCATCAGCTGCTGCGGGAAGAGTTCGGCGAGCCACGGCCCGGCGGCATAGACGAGATGATCGGCGGTGCCGCCGTCGGGCAGGCTGTGGCGCTTGATCCGTTTCGACAGCAAGGGCGCGGGCATGACGACGCGCTCGACCGCGATCTCGGCGTCGGCGATCACCTCCTGTACTCCGCGCCCGGCGATCAGCGCGCCGGTTTCGGTTTCAAGGATGCCGGTCTCGCCCTGATAGAATTGGATTTGGCGATACTTATTCTGAAGCCAGCGGACATCGCCATGCTCGTGCCCGACGCGGTTCGCCTGGAGCCATGCCAGCGACTGCGCGGTATAGGCATCGCCCGCGGGTCCGAACCACAGCACGCCGGTGTTGTGAAAAATCGGCGCGCTGGCGCTGTCGGACAGCGCTTTCCAATAAGGCAGCGATTCGCGCGCCATTTCGGAATAGATGGTATCGGCGCCATAACCCATGCGGATGACCCGGCTTTCGCCGCCCGAGGACGAGCGGACATGCCCCGCGCCATAGGCGTCGAACAGGCGCACGCTCTTGCCCGCGCGGAGCAAATGCCATGCGGTCCAGGCACCGAACACCCCCGCGCCGATAATCGCGACATCGACATGCTGGACCTTGGGCCTCGCGGGTTTGCGCTTTTTGGACCGGCGCTCGGCGGCCACGGCAGTTGCCGCGACCGGCAGCGCAGCGAGCCCGGTCAGCAGCGCGCGGCGGCTTGGGACGCTATCGCCCGCCACCCGGCGCTTCCCTTTTGTAATAACGATAGCCGCCGATCCACGTTTCGAGCGGCACCATCTTGCGAATCTCGTCAGGGCTGGCGAGCATCGGGTCGGCGTCGATCATCAGGAAATCGGCGCGCATACCCGGCATCAGCGTACCGATGCGGTCCTCGGCAAAGGCGGCATAGGCCGCGGTGCGGGTGAAGCCGTCGAGCGCCGCTTCGCGGCTCACCGCTTCCTCGGGCCGCCAGCCGCCGAAGGGCTGGCCATTCGCGTCGGTGCGCGAGATGGCGGCGGCAAGGCCGGCAAAGGGATCGGCGCTTTCGACCGGGACGTCGGAACCAAAGGCGAGGCGGGCGCCTGCCGCTTGCAGGCTGCGCCACGCATAAGCGCCCTTCAGCCGATCGGGGCCGAGCCGTGCCTCGGCCATCAGCCGGTCGCTGGTCTGGTGGACCGGCTGCATCGAGGCGATCACCTTCAGGCTGGCAAAGCGCGCGATGTCGGCGGGGTCGATCACCTGCGCATGTTCGATGCGCCAGCGGCGTTCGCCCGGCAAGTCGGCGGTGAGGTCGGCGATCGCGTTCAAGGCCTCGGCATTGGCGGCGTCGCCGATCGCGTGGATCGTCACCTGGAACTTGTCCATCGACGCGCGCACCATCTTGTTCCGGAGCTGCGCCGGGGTGAGCAGCGGCAGGCCGGTCTGGCCCGGCGCGTCGCTGTACGGCGCCTTCAGCCACGCGCCGCGCGACCCAAGCGCGCCGTCGAGGTAGAGCTTGACCCCGACCATGCGCAGCCGGTCGTCGTAGAGCCACGGCGTCGGTTCGCCGCCTGCGATCATCGCCATATTGTCGATGTCGCCGCCGTAGCTGAGGATGCGGACCGCGAGCTGTTTCTTGTCACCCGCGCGGCGGAATGCCTGCCAATCGAGGATCGACGTCCCCATGTCGGCGATCGCGGTGATCCCCTGTTCGAGCAGTTTTTGCTGCGCGAGCAATAGCGCGCGGTCGAGGTCGCGCGCGAGCGGTTTGGGCTTGGCGCTATCGATCAGGCTCATCGCGGCGTCGACAAAGACCCCGCTCGGTTTGCCGCCCGCCATTTCGATGCGGCCGCCATCGGGCGACTTGCTGGCGGCGGTAACCTTCGCCGCAGTCATCGCGGCGGTGTTCGCCCAGCCGGCATGGCCATCGACGCGTTCGAGCCAGACGGGGCGGTTCGGCACGGCGGCGTCAAGGTCGGCGGCGGTCGGGAACCGGCCCAGACCCCATTTTTCCTGGTTCCATCCCGACCCGATGATCCACGGCATTTCGGGATTGTCCGCGGCATATTTGCGGATCGCCGCCTGCGCTTCGGCCAGCGAGTTGGTGCCCGAGAGATCGAGCAGCATCAGCTGGAAGCCCAGCCCCATGACATGGCCGTGCGCGTCGATCAGCCCAGGGATCAGGGTGCGGCCCTTGCCATCTTCCTTGAAATCGGGGCGTTCGGGGCGCTTGTCCTTGCGATCGAGCAGTTGTTTGACCTTGCCATCCTTGTCGATGACCAGCCCGGTGAAGCGCACCAGCTTGCCGTCCTTGTCGAGCGTGATGCCGTTGACATTGTCGACAAGCGTGTCGGCGTGCGCGGGGGCGGCGAGGGTAAGCGCAAGCGCGGTGAGCAGGAGGCGGTTCATTTCGGCAACCTTGTTATGAGCGAGCTGGTGTCGCGGCGACCGTGTCCGGCCTTTTGCACATCGGCATAGAATTGATCGACGATCGCGGCGACGGGGATCGTCGCGCCGTTAGAGCGCGCTTCGTCGAGTGCGAGGCCGAGGTCCTTGCGCATCCAGTCGACCGCGAAGCCGAAATCAAACTCGTCCTTGGCCATCGTGTCCCAGCGGTTGAGCATCTGCCAGCTCGCCGCCGCGCCGCCCGACACCGCCTCGAACACCTTGTCGGTGTCGAGTTTCGACGCTTGGGCAAAGCGCAGCGCTTCGGACAGGCCCTGCAACACCCCGGCGATCGCGATCTGGTTGACCATCTTGGTCGTCTGCCCCGCGCCCGGGCCGCCGATATGGACCATGCGTGCGGCATAGGCCTGCATCACCGGCTCGGCAGCCGTGAACGCCGCCTTGGTGCCGCCGCACATGATCGACAGCGTGCCGTTTTGCGCGCCCGCTTCGCCACCCGACACCGGCGCATCGAGGCAGAGCAGGCCGAGTCCCTCGGCCTCGACCGACAGCTGGCGCGCAATGCGCGCCGATACGGTGGTGTGGTCCACGAACAATGCGCCCTTTTGCATCGCCCGGAACGCGCCGTCGCGGCCCAAGGTGACCTGCGCCAGATCGTCGTCGTTGCCGACGCAGGTCAGCACGACATCGGCATCGCGCGCGGCCTCCGCCGGGGTCGATGCCGCCTTGCCGCCATGCGCCGCGACCCAGGCGTCGGCCTTGGCGCGGGTGCGGTTATAGACGGTGAGGTCATGGCCCGCTTTCGCAAGATGGCCCGCCATCGGTCCGCCCATGACGCCGGTGCCGATGAAGCTGATGCGCAATTTTTGTTCGCTCATGATTAGGGTCAGCACCTGTCGCTTGCATGGCCGAGGCATGAAAATGGCGAAGATATCGGACGGATGGGCCTGCCGGACATAGTGGTTCTATGTCCAAGGGCCTGTCCGTTCGAGATCGAAGCCATTTTCATGTCCCTGCGGGATTTGACCGATTTTGTCCATTGCTGCGTCGGCAGTCCTTGGAATATCGGCATATGCCTGCGGCCTGCCTTCTTGCACTGAACAAAATCGCTTCAAACCTCGGCCATGCAAGCGACAGGTGCTGACCCTCTGTCCATAACCATGGTTTGCGCGGTGCGCCAGATAGGCTAGGGCGAGCGGCATCATGAGCACGACCGCACCCGCCCTGTCCGCTGCCGATTTGCCGGCGATCACCCTCGACGATGTGCGCGCGGCGGCGACGCGAATTGACGGCGCGATCGTGCGCACCCCGACGCTGCATTCGCAGACCTTGTCGGAAATGGTCGGCGCCGAAGTCTGGCTGAAGTTCGAAAACCTGCAATTCACCGCGGCGTATAAGGAACGTGGGGCGCTCAATGCGCTGTTGCTGATGGACCCGGTGGCGCGCGCGCGCGGCGTCATCGCCGCGTCGGCGGGCAATCATGCCCAGGGGCTCGCTTATCACGGCAAACGGCTGGGCGTTCCCGTCACCATCGTGATGCCGAAAACGACGCCGCAGGTGAAGGTGTACCAGACCGCCAGTCACGGCGCCGAAATCGTCCTGTTCGGCGAGAAATACGACGATGCCTACGCCCATGCCCGCGAGCTGGAAGTCGAACGCGGGCTGACCTTTGTCCACCCGTTCGACCATCCGCATATTGCCGCGGGGCAGGGGACAGTGGCGCTCGAAATGCTCGAGGATGTCCCCGAAATCGACACGCTGATTATCCCGATCGGCGGTGGCGGGCTGTTCACCGGGATGGGGACCGCGGCGCGCGGGATCAATGCCGACATCCGGCTGATCGGGGTGCAGGCGGAGCTCTATCCGTCGATGTACGCCAAACTCAACGGCGTCGACATGGCATGCGAGGGCGACACGCTGGCCGAGGGGATCGCGGTCAAGGAACCGGGCGACTATACGCGGCTGCGCGTCGCCGAGCTGAACGATGATATCGTGCTCGTCGCCGAACGGCATCTGGAACGCGCGGTCAGCCTGCTGCTCCAGATCGAAAAGACCGTGGTCGAGGGTGCGGGCGCCGCCGGCCTCGCCGCGCTGCTTGCGCACCCCGAGGAATTTGCCGGGCGCAAGGTCGGGCTGGTGCTGTGCGGCGGCAATATCGACACCCGGCTGCTCGCGAACGTGTTGCTGCGCGATCTCGCGCGCTCGGGCCGCATCGCGCGGCTGCGCATTCGTTTGCAGGACCGCCCCGGCGCCTTGTTCAAGGTGATGAAGCTGTTCGACGAGAAACAGGTCAACATCATCGAAATCTATCACCAGCGCATCTTTACCACGCTGCCCGCCAAGGGACTAATCACCGACATCGAATGCGAAGCGCGCGACCGCGAGCATCTCGACAGCTTGGTCGCCTCGCTGCGCGATGCGGGTTATATGGTGACGACGGTCGAACTCGCATGAGGGAATATACCCTCCAGTTCACCGCCACGCCCGACAGCATCGACGAGCTCGGCCACGTCAACAATGCCGTCTGGGTCCAGTGGATCCAGCAGGTTGCGACCGGCCATTGGGACGCCGCGGCGCCGCAAGTGCACAAGGACGCCTATGTCTGGGTCGTGGTGCGGCATGAGATCGATTATCTGCGCGCGCTTGGCCCCGGCGAGACGGTGACGGCGCGCACCTGGGTCGCCGAACGGCCACAAGGCGCAAAGTTCGACCGCTTCATGGAATTCACCGGCGCCGACGGCAAGCTGCACGTCCGGGCGCGGACCGTCTGGGCGCTTCTCGACAAGGCAAGCGGGCGGCCGCTGCGCGTGACCGCGGAAGTCGTGGCGCCTTTCGCGTCCTAGAGAGCGCCTTGCGTGGCGGGCGCCCGCTAGGCAACCTCTTCGCGCAGCGCCTTGACGATCGCCGCCACCGATGTCGGCGCATATGCGAAGCCCATATGGTCGCAGTCGACCTCGACCTGCCGGTCGCTTTCGTGCGGGGTGCCGCGCGCGCTGTCGACCGCGACGACCCCGTCATGTTTCGACCACAGCGCAAAGGTCGGCATTTCGGGGCGCGGCGCGGGATGGAAATCGATCGGCGGATTGTCGACGGGGTGGCGCGCGACGAGATGGTAGAGCCGCCAGGCGCGGTTGGCGCGGCGGCTCCCCGAAAAGGGCGAGCCCAGGGTGACGACGCGCGCAACCTTGTCGGGGTGGCGTTTGGCATATTCGCGCGCATAAATGCCGCCCAGGCTCCATCCGACAAGCGCGGGTCGCTGGCCGGTGCGATCGATGATCCACTGCACCCGCGCATCGATCCGCTCGATAATGTCGGCGGTCGCGCCGCGGTTGAAGCCGAGACCCCATGCGTAGCAGCGAAACCCGGCGCGGCGCAGATCGATACGCAGCCCCCGGGTCGCCCAGTCGCCCGACAGAAATCCGGGCAGCACCATCACGGGGGGATGTTCGCTGTCGGGATTGGGCTCGGGTGCCATCGGCCGGACCCGGCCCCACAACGCGCGCGCGAGCGAGCGCGCCTCGCGCCATAGCAGCCCCGCGGGGGGCGGCGCGTCGGGATCGGGGATCTGCGCCGGCCATTCGCTGCGCCGACTGAGCATCTGGCGGATCATTGCTGGCCCGGTTTCGTCCCTTCCCGCGGCACTCAGCGCTTGGGTTCGAGTTTGACCAGCTTGCCGTCGCTGCCGTCGGTGAGCAGCCAGACGGTGCCGTCGCCCGCGACCTCGACCTCGCGGATGCGGGTTCCGAAATCCCAGCGGTCGGCCTTGCGCAGCCGGTCGCCCTCGATACTGGCGCGCACCAACCCTTCGCCCGAAAGCGCCCCCATCAGCAGGCTGTTCTTCCAGCCCGGATAAAGGTCACCGCCATAAAAGGCGAGGCCGGCGGGCGAAACGGCGGGGTTCCACCATAGTTTCGGTGCGGCAAATTCGGGACGCGTCGGGTGATCGGGGATGGCGCGGCCGTCATAATGATCGCCGTTCGACACAACCGGCCAACCATAGTTGGCGCCGCGTTCGACGAGGTTGATCTCGTCACCGTGGCGCGGTCCCATTTCCTGGTTCCACAGCTTGCCCGCGCCGTCAAAGGTCAGGCCCAGGATGTTGCGGTGGCCCAGCGACCAGATCTGCGCCGTGACCCCGCCCTTGTCGGCAAAGGGATTGTCATCGGGTACGCTGCCGTCGGGTTTCAGCCGGACGATCTTGCCCAGCGTGCCGCTCATATCCTGCGCGGGCTCCAGCTTTTGCCGGTCGCCCGAGCCAATGAACAAATATTGCCCGTCGGGCGAGAATGCCAGGCGATGCGAATAATGGCCGCGCCCGCTCACTTTGGGCGCCTGCCGCCAGATGACCTCAAGCCCTTCGATCCGCGGGGCATCGCCCTGCACCAGCTGCGCCTTGCCGACCGCGGCGCCCGCGGTATCGCCGTCGCCGCCTTCGGCCCAGCTGAGGTAAATCATGCTGCTGCTCGCGAAGTCGGGCGCCAGCACGACATCGCCCAGACCGCCTTGGCCGCCGTACGCCACTGCGGGGACGCCGGTGACGTCCAGGGCCGATCCGCCCTCGCGCCACAGTTTCAGCTTGCCCGATTTTTCGGTGACGAGCGCCGAGCGGGTGCCGGGCAGAAACACCATGGCCCAAGGTTCGTTGAAGCTCGCCATTTCGCGCACGGTGAAGGGCGCGCCGGCAAGCGGGGTGGCGGGATGGTCGCCCGACGTGTCGAGCGCGGCGGAATCGGCTTGCTGGCCGGTGGCGGTACCGGTGTTGGCGGAACAGGCGCTGGCGATCAGGGCGGTGGAGATGGCGAGGAACGACAGGCTTTTCATCGGGAAGCTCGCTTTGCTATCAGGGGAAGGAAACAGGTCCAGTCTGGCGCGAGATGCCGGCAAAGTCGAGACGTCTCGACCACTTCGCCGCCACCCTATCACCCAGGTTCAGCGGTTCGACGCTTCGCGCCGCGCGGTAATCGCCTCGACGCTGTCCATGATCGCATCGACGGCCTCGCTAGAAGGCGGCGCGTCGGCGCGCTTCTGCGCGAACTGGCCGCGGTTCATGATTTCCTCAAGCGCCGCGCGGGCGCGCGACACGCGGCTTTTCATCGTGCCGAGCGCGCAGTCGCAAATGCTGGCCGCTTCTTCGTACGACATGCCGCCGGCACCGACGAGGATCAACGCCTCGCGCTGGTCCTGCGGCAATTCCATCAACCCGCGCTGCAGGTCGGCCATCTCGCTGCTCTCTTCCTGATTGGCGGCGATCGACATTGTGCGTTCGACCGCGGTCTCGTCATATTCACCGACAAATTTGTTGCGGCGCATCTGCGAGAGGAAGGTGTTGCGCAGGATCACGAAGGTCCACGCCTTGATCGACGTGCCGCGTTCGAAGCGATCGCGCGATGCCCACGCTTTGACCATCGTGTCCTGCGTCAGGTCGTCGGCCAGATCGGGGTTGCCCGACAGGCTGCGGCCGTAAGCGCGCAGGTGCGGGATGACCGCTGCCAACAGCGTTTTGAATTCGCCGTCCGACAGATTTTCGCCAGCAGTGGGCGCGGCAACAGATTGCGCCATTATTGTTTCGAACTTTTCTGGTCGAGTTGCGACAACAAATCGAGCATCTGGTCGGGCAATTGTTCGGCGACGATGTTGCCGTAAATCATGCGCAGTTTCGCGCTTACGGGTTCCGGCGCCTGGCGACCGGTCAGCGTGCGGTGCCATTCGTCGCTGTCGGTACCGGGGAAACTGCCGCGGCTGCGATCCGGCGTTTCCGGCGCCGGGGGCGGGTTACCCGTGTCCTTTGACCTGTTGTTGCCTTGCGTAGCCATGCCGAAGCAACGACGAAAGGCGCCGCGGGTTCCCCGCGCGTGCGTTTTTTGCGACCAAAGCGTTGCCAAGAAGCCACATCGGCCCTATTCGGGCGAAGACGTAGGCGACCAGGCTTGCGGTGAGGGGTTGAATTTTGCCTTTCCCGAGCAGCGGTAGGCTGGAGAACGTCTTTGCTATCCGTCATTTACGTCAGTGTTGCCGATCCGATGATCGGCGAACAGGATATTGCCGAACTTTTGGTTCAGGCGCGCCGCAACAACCAGCGTGATGCCCTGACCGGCGCGCTTATCTTCAACGGCCATAATTTCATGCAGCTGTTGGAAGGACCGGCCGACAAGGTCGATGCCTGCCTGGCGGTCATTCGCGCGGACCCCCGGCACAGCGGCATGATCGAAATCCGCCGCCGGACGATTGAGGAGCGCGCCTTTGCCGAATGGACGATGCTCTATGACCCTCATTTTCGCAGCCATGACGAGGAACTGGCAAGCATGGCGGCCCGCGGCCGTCTCGACCCGCAGGATGCGCTGATGATGGAAAATTTCATCGCGCTCGGCCGGCGCTCGCCGTCGGTGGCGAGGGACGGGCGGTAATGGGTGCGCGCGGGCTTTTTGCCGCGCCTGCCAGTTGCGGTTTGCATCGGACGTTCAAGACGCTAAGCCGAAACGACGGCTGCATTCCCGCGCCGCAAACCGGGGCTTTTTTATCAACGACGTGACGCCTCTGACGCGCGCCGGCGAGCCGCTCGACGATGCCAGCTTCAAACGCGAACTGGCGGCGATGCTGCCGCATCTGCGCGCCTTCGGGCGCAGCTTGTGCGGCAACGCCGATCTGGCCGACGATCTGGTGCAGGAAACGATGTTGAAGGCGTGGAAGGCGCGGGCGCAATATGTGCCCGGCCCCGCCAGCATGAAAAGCTGGGCCTTTGTCATCCTGCGCAACTGTTTCCTGTCGCAGATGCGCCGCAAGAAATTCACCGCCGAATATGACGAGCTGGCCGCCGAGCGTTTGCTGGTGGCGCCCGACGACCAGGGCGACAGCTTGCACCTTGCCGATGTCCAGCGCGCGTTGCTCATGCTGCCCGTCGACCAGCGCGAGGCGCTGGTGCTGATCGGCGCCGGCCAGCTGTCCTATGAAGAAGGCGCCGCGATCTGCGGCTGTGCCGTCGGGACGATGAAAAGCCGTGTATCGCGCGCCCGCACCGCGTTGCAGGCCATCCTGGAAAGTGGGTCGATGCCGCGGCGCAGCGACGACGTGCTGCCGTCGAGCGAGGTTTTTCGCGCGATTATGGATGACGTCGACCAGCTTACCGCCAGCCCGCCAACAGGCGACTGAGCCGGCTTAAGCCGCCAGTTGCGGCGTGAACAACAGGCTCTGGCTGATCGCGGCGCGCACGGTGTTTTCGCGGAACGGTTTCGAAATGAGGAAGGTCGGTTCGACGCGGCCGCCGGTCAGCAGGCGTTCGGGAAAGGCGGTAATGAAGATTGCCGGTACGGGGGCAATCGCCAATATGTCCTGAACCGCATCGATTCCCGATGAACCGTCAGCCAGCTGGATATCGGCGAGCACCAGGCCTGCGTCGGTCGTCTCGAACGCGGCAACCGCGTCTTCGTGCGTAGTTGCTATCCCGGCAACGGTGTGGCCCAGCGCCTTCACGATCTGTTCCAGCTCCATCGCAATCAGCGGCTCGTCCTCGATAATCAGGACCGACGTGCGCGATTCGCGGTCGAGGTCGGCAACGGCGTCATCCAGCAGGCTTTCGACCAGCGCGTCGTCGGTGCCGGTGATAAGGGCGGCTTCGCCGACCGAAAATCCTTCCAGCGCGGTCAGCAACAGGATCTGGCGTCCCAGCGGGGTGATCTGGGCAAGGCGGCGGTTCGCGGCGCGAACCAGCGGGTCTTCGCCATCGTCGCTGCCCTCACCGTCGTCGATATAGGCGCTTTCCCAGATGCGGTGGAAATTGCGGTAAAGGTCGATGCGGGTGCCGTGTCCGGCGCTGAATTCGTTCGGCGCCGCGACGATGACCTCCAGCGTCGTATGCACAAAATTGTCGCCATGCTGCTGACTGCCGGTGAGCGCGCGCGCGTAGCGGCGCAAATACGGCAAATGTCCGCGAATCTCTTCACCCAATGGCATCAAGGAACCTCCCGCTTGAGCCGGTCATACGCACGTCAGCAAAAAAGGGTTCCGCAAAATCGCGCGGGAATCTGCGACGAAGCGCTGCAACCAGTCCGTGCGCAATGCGTAGAGTCAGCCGGGTGCGCGTGTTTTCGGCGGTAAGTCGGTGGAATATCACCGCTTTCCCGATGAGATGGTGAACAGACTTTTTTAGGGACCATATTCATGGCAGAGCGGCCCACAGGATCCGCGGGAGGTGAGGGGCAGGCGTTGGCTGACGGAGGGGATGCAAGTCCGGATCAGGTCGAACGGTTGCGGCTCGACACATTGCGCGAATATCGCCTGCTCGACACCGGGCCGGAGGAGGCGTTCGACCGGGTGACCAAAATGGTTGCCGATCTTTATGAAGCGCCGATTGCATTGGTTTCGCTGGTCGACGATTGTCGGCAATGGTTCAAATCGGCCTATGGCCTCGACGCCTCCGAAACGCCGCGCGACATCAGTTTTTGCCAGTTCGTTATTGCCGAGGACCGGCCGTTGATCGTCACCGACGTGCTGGGCGATGCGCGGTTTCGCGACAACCCCCTGGTGACCGGCGATCCCTTCATCCGTTTCTACGCCGGCGTGCCGCTGCGCGCCTACAATGGCGCGGTGCTCGGCACGCTTTGCGTCATCGACCGCAAGGAACGCACGCTGCTGAGCGATCGCGATCTGGCGCGGCTCGAAGATTTTGCGGCAATCATCATGGCCGAGGCCGACTTGCGCCGGATCGTCGCGCAGCGCGACGAGGCGCAGAAAACGCTGGAACGCGCGCTCGATTTTTCGGGGATTTCCACTTGGCGCTACGACGCCCGTACCGGCACGATCGACTGGGGCGGCGCCGTGGCAGAGCTTTGGGGCAGCGACTACGCCACCGCGCTTGCCGACATTGACGGATTTTACGAACGATTGCATCCGGAAGATCGCGACCATGTCCGCATCGTGCTGGGCGGGTCGGTCGCGAACGGCAGCCATTATACGACCGAATACCGGATCCAGCACCCCGAGCGCGGGGTGCGCTGGATTGCCGTGCGTGGCGATTGGGACGTGGACACGACCGACGCGATCCTGACCGGGATCAGCATCGACATCACCGAACAGAAAAGCCGTCAGGAAAACGCCAATCTGTTGATGCGCGAACTGCATCACCGGATGCGCAACCTGTTTGCGACGGTCAGCGCGATCATCTCGCTCACCCGTCACGCCGCGACCGATGTCGACGATTATGTCGAACGGATCACCGGGCGGCTGGATGCGCTGAACCGGGCGCAGAATGTGTTGCTCGGCGCCAATTTTCTGACTGGGTCGATGCACGCGCTGCTGCGCGAGGTTGAGGCGGCCTTTCCGCGTATCCGCTGGTCGGGGCCGGACCTTTTGCTGCCTGAAAACGCATTGGTCGCAATGGCGCTGCTGTTCAACGAGCTCGCGACCAACGCGGTCAAACATGGCTCGCTGGCCGGGGCGGGCGGCGATGTCGACATCCGCTGGACGCAGGACCCCGAGGGCAGCGAACCGCGACTGTTCCGCCTGACGTGGCGCGAAAGCGGCAATGACATACCGGTCGAAGCGCCGTCGAAAACCAGCTTCGGCACGCTGTTGATGGAGCGCAGCGTGCGCAACAATCTGGGCGGCACGATCGACCGGCGCTGGGACCCGGGCGGGTTGATCGTCGACATCACGCTCCCGGCGCGGTGGCGCGACGCCTGAACGCGGCAGATCGATTTGTTCGCTTTATGTTCCCGTGTTAAGCAGGGGGCATGGCGGAAAAAGCGATTCTGGAAAAGTTGGGTATCTTGGCCGATGCCGCAAAATATGACGCGTCGTGCGCGTCGTCGGGAACGGTCAAGCGCGATTCAACCGGCACCAAGGGAATTGGGTCGACCGAGGGCATGGGCATCTGCCACAGCTATGCCCCCGACGGGCGGTGTATTTCGCTGCTCAAGATCCTGCTGACCAACTTCTGCATCTACGACTGCCGGTTCTGCATAAACCGCGCGTCGAGCAATGTGCCGCGCGCGCGGTTCAACCCGCAGGAGGTCGTGCGGCTGACCCTCGATTTCTACAAGCGCAATTATATCGAGGGGCTGTTCCTGTCGTCGGGGATCATCCGCTCCGAAGATTATACGATGGAGCAGCTGGTCGAGGTCGCGCGCATCCTGCGCGAGGAGCATCGCTTTAGCGGCTACATTCATTTGAAGACGATCGCGGGCGCGGCGCCCGAACTGATCGCGTTGGCGGGCCTTTATGCCGACCGGTTGTCGACCAATGTCGAATTGCCGACTGAGGCGGGGCTGACCAGTTTTGCGCCCGAGAAGAAACCCGAAACAATCCGCAAGACGATGGCATCGGTGCGCGTCGGGGCCGACGATGCGATCGACGCGGCGAAAGGGCGGTTGCTAAAAAAGGCGAAACCGCCACGCTTTGCGCCTGCGGGACAATCAACCCAGATGATCGTTGGCGCCGACGCGTCGCGCGACGACGACATATTGGCGACGGCGACCAATCTCTATTCGGGCTACCACCTCCGCCGCGTCTATTATTCGGCGTACAGCCCGATCCCCGACGCCAGTAGCGACCTGCCGCCGGTACGCCCGCCGTTGATGCGCGAGCATCGGCTGTATCAAGCCGACTGGCTGCTGCGGTTTTACGGGTTCGAGCGCGCCGAGATCATGGAGGGCGCGCGCGGCGGGATGCTCGATCTTGCGATCGACCCCAAGCTCGCTTGGGCGCTTCAGCGGCGCGAAGCCTTCCCTGTCGACATCAACCGCGCACCGCGCGAACTTCTACTCCGCGTCCCGGGGCTGGGAACGCGGGCCGTCGACCGGATCGTCGCGGCGCGGCGGCTCGGCAAGCTGCGACTGGGCGATCTGGCCAAGGTCACCGCGTCGGTAAAGAAGCTGCTGCCGTTCATCGTCACGCCTGACTGGCGACCGGGATCGCTGATCGACAGCGCCAGCCTGCGCGCGCGCTTTGCGCCGCCCGCCGAACAATTGTCGCTGGCATTATGAGAGAGGTTGTTCTCACCCGTCCCGGCGATTTCGCCGAATGGCGCGATGCGGCGCGCGGTCTGCTGGCGGGCGGGGTGGCGCCCGAGGATGTCAGCTGGCGCGGCGTCGGCGAGGGTGCGTCGTTGTTCGGAGACGAAGCGCCGCCCGCATCGGGAGCCGCAGTATCGCTGCCCCGCGAATTGGTCGCCATGGCCGACCGGGTGATCTGCCACCGCGATCCGGCGGTCCCGGCGCGGCTCTACCGCATCGTCTGGCGCGCGGCGCGCGACCGGCAGCTAGTTGCGCGGCGTACCGATCCCGATATCGACTGGCTCAGCAAGGCCGACAAGGCGATCCGCCGCGACATTCACAAGATGCACGCGTTCGTGCGCTTCCGGCGGCTGGGGGAGGAAGCGGGCCGCGAATCCTTTGCGGCATGGTTCGAACCCGATCATCGGATATTGCGGCTGACCGCGCCTTTTTTTCAGCGGCGCTTTTATGGAATGGACTGGGCGATTGTGACGCCCGACGCGCGCGCAATCTGGCACGATGAGACAATGACCTATGGCGCGGGTGGGACGAAGGACGAGGTGCCGGGCAGCGACGTCGTCGAGGATCAATGGCGCACCTATTATGGCGCGATCTTCAACCCCGCGCGGGTCAAGATTGATGCGATGCGCGCCGAAATGCCCAAAAAATACTGGAAGAACCTGCCCGAAGCGCAGGATATTGTGCCGTTGCTGGCGGGGGCCGGAGCGCGGGTGGAACGGATGCGCGAGACCGCCGTTTCGCTTGCGAACCCGCAAACCGAAAAATGGCGAACGCGCGTGCCTGAAGCTCTGGCCCTGACTGACGATATCGACTCGCTGGACGAGCTGGCGCGTGCGGTTGGCGGCTGCACCCGCTGTCCGCTCCACTGCCATGCGACGCAGGCGGTGGTCGGCGAAGGCCCGGCAGCGGCACGGATCATGCTGGTCGGTGAGCAGCCGGGGGACCGCGAGGATCTGGAGGGGCGACCGTTTGTCGGTCCGGCGGGGCAGGTGCTGAACGACGCGCTGGCCGAAGCGGGGCTCGACCGGACGGCGGTGTTCCTGACCAACGCGGTCAAGCATTTCAAATTCGAACCGCGCGGCAAGCGGCGGCTGCACCAGAACCCCACCGCGGGCGAAATCGACATCTGCCGCTGGTGGCTCGACAAGGAGCGCGCGCTGGTCCAGCCCAAGCTGATCGTCACCTTGGGCGGCAGCGCGCTGCGCGGGGTGACGGGCAAGAGCGCGAGCATCGCGTCGATGCGCGGCGCGGTGCATGAACTGGCGGGGGGCACAAAATTGATCGCGACGATCCATCCGTCGTTCCTGCTGCGCCTGCCCGACCGGGCGCGGGCGACCGAGGAGCGCGCCGCGTTCGTCGCCGATCTGACGCGGGCGCGGAAGCTCGCCGCCTGATGGCAAAGCCCAAGTCCTGGCTCGAACCGCACCCGCACGGGCTGTATGTGAAGCCCGCAGACCTGTGGATCGATCCGTCGCGCCCCGTCGAACGCGCCGCGGTCACCCATGGCCATGCCGACCACGCACGCAGCGGCCATGGCGCGGTGTTCGCGACCCCCGAAACGCTCGCGATCATGGCGCTCCGTTACGGCGTCGATGTCGAGGCGAGCCATAATCAGGCATTTCCCTATGGCGACGGGTTCGAGCGCGGGGGGGTCCGCTTCAGCTTTCATCCGGCGGGGCATGTGTTGGGCAGCGCCCAGATCCTGATGGAATATGCGGGCGAGCGGATCGTCATCACCGGCGATTACAAGCGCCGCCCCGACCCGACCTGCGCGCCGTTCGAGGTCGTACCTTGCGACATCTTCATCACCGAGGCGACCTTCGGCCTGCCGGTGTTCCGCCACCCTCCCACGGCCGGCGAGATCGCCAAGCTGATCGGCGCAGTGCGCGCCGAACCCGATCGCTGCGTTCTCGTCGGCGCCTATGCGCTGGGCAAGGCGCAGCGGGTGATGGCGGAATTACGGGCCGTGGGATGGGATGCGCCGATCTATATCCACGGCGCGATGGAAAAAATGTGCGCGCTCTATGCCGCGCACGGGGTCGATCTGGGTGAGTTGCGCTTGGTCAGCGAGACCGACAAGGCTGACATGGCGGGACAGATCATCGTCGCGCCGCCGTCGGCGCTGAACGACCGATGGTCGCGGCGATTGCCCGATCCGGTGACCGCGATGGCGTCGGGCTGGATGCGCGTGCGCCAGCGCGCGCGGCAACGGATGGTCGAGCTGCCGCTCGTGATTTCGGACCATGCCGACTGGGACGAGCTGACGACGACGATTACCGAGGTGAACCCCAAGGAAACGTGGATCACGCATGGCAGCGAAGACGGCCTCCTGCGCTGGTGCGAACTGCATCAGCGCAAAGCGCGCGCGCTGCATCTGGTGGGTCGCGATCTGGAGGAAGAGGCGTGAAGGCATTCGCGGCCCTGATCGACCGGCTGATTTACACGCGCTCGCGCAATTCGAAGCTCGCGCTGATCGTCGATTATCTGCGGCATACACCCGATCCCGATCGTGGCTGGGCGATCGCGGCGCTGACCGAGAGCCTCGATTTTCCGGCGGTGAAATCGGCGATGGTGCGCGCACTGCTGGCGACGCGTGTCGATGAGGAATTGTTCCGGCTGTCTCGGCATTTTGTGGGGGATACGGCGGAGACCGCGGCGCTGCTGTGGCCCGACCCGGCGGGCGCACAAGCAGACCTCACAGTAGCGGCGGCGGTCGATGCCCTTACAGCCGCCACCCGCGCCACCGCGCCTGAAATTCTCGCCTCGCTCCTCGACCGCCTCGACGCCGATGGCCGCTACGCGCTGCTCAAGCTCGCGCTCGGCGGGATGCGTGTCGGCGTGTCGGCGCGGCTCGCGAAACAGGCGTTTGCGCAGGCGTTCGACGTGCCGGTCGATGATGTCGAGGAACTGTGGCACGCGATCGCGCCGCCCTACGCGCCGCTGTTCGACTGGGGCGAAGGACGCGCCGAACGTCCCGATTTGAAGGATGTCGCCTTTTTCCGTCCGTTCATGCTCGCGCACCCCCTGGAGGACGGCAGCGTCGATCTCGCCGATTATGCCGCCGAGTGGAAATGGGACGGTATCCGCGTCCAGATCGTGCGTGGCGGCGCCGAAACGCGCATTTACAGTCGCGGTGGCGAGGAGATCAGCGCCGCCTTTCCCGAACTGGTCGCGGCGTTCGATCAGGATGCGGTGATCGACGGCGAACTGCTCGTGCGCGGCGAGGTGCAGGGCGGCGAAGCGGCGAGCTTCAACGCGCTGCAACAAAGGCTCGGGCGCAAGACCGTGTCCAAAAAGATGCTCGCCGACTATCCGGCATTCGTCCGCGTCTATGACCTGCTGGCGGTCGACGGGAACGACCTTCGCGCACTGCCGTGGACCGAACGGCGGCGGCAATTGGAAGCGTTTGTGCCGCGCCTCGCCGACAGCCATTTTGACCTGTCGCAGGTCATCGACGCCGCCGATTTCGAGGATCTCTCCGAACGCCGCGCGGGCGCGCGCGATGCCGCGATCGAGGGAGTGATGCTCAAGCGTCGCGATGCGCCTTATGTCGCGGGGCGCCGCGCCGGGCTCTGGTATAAATGGAAACGCGATCCGCTCACCGCCGATTGCGTGATGATGTATGCGCAGCGCGGCAACGGGCGCCGCGCGAGCTTCTATTCGGACTATACCTTCGGCTGCTGGAGCGATGGCGGCGAGCTGCTGCCCGTCGGCAAGGCCTATTCGGGTTTCACCGACGAGGAACTCAAATGGCTCGACAAGTTCGTGCGCGACAACACGCTGAACCGCTTCGGTCCGGTGCGTGAGGTCGAAAAATCGCTGGTGCTCGAGGTCGCCTTCGATTCGATCCACGCGTCGAAGCGCCACAAGTCGGGGCTCGCGATGCGCTTTCCGCGCATTTCGCGCATCCGCCGCGACAAGCCTGCGGAAGAGGCGGACCGGATCGCGACGTTGCTGGCAATGGTAACGTGAAAAGCAAAACCCCTCCCCCAAAGGGGAGGGGTAAAGGAAAATTTCCCCGCCCAAACCTTGCAACCCCGCGCCCCGATACCGAGTTACAGCCTTCATCCTCCCCCCAAAAAAATGGAGACTGCCATGACGATTGCTCTTCCCCCGCTGCCCTACAAGCAGGATGCGCTGGAGCCGCACATCTCGGCTGACACGCTGGCGACGCACCATGGCAAGCATCACAAGGCCTATGTCGATAAGACGAACGCCGCGATCGAGGGCACCGAACTTGCCGACAAGAGTCTCGAGGAAATCATCCATCACGCCGAAGGTTCGGGGAACAAGGGGCTGTTCAACAACAGCGCGCAGTCGTGGAACCATGCCTTTTACTGGGAAAGCCTGAACCCGGCCAAGACCGAGCCAAAGGGCGACCTCGCCGCCGCGATCGACCGCGATTTCGGCTCGCTCGACGATCTGAAAAAGAAGCTCAAGGAAACCGCGGTCAACCATTTCGCTTCGGGCTGGGCGTGGCTGGTGTCGCGCGACGGCACGCTGTCGGTCACCGACACGCATGATGCGGGAACCGAACTGACCGCGGGCATCAAGCCGCTGCTCGTGATCGACGTGTGGGAACATGCCTATTACATCGACCGCAAGAACCTGCGCCCCGCTTACGTCGATGCGGTGGTCGACGAACTGCTCAACTGGGATTTCGCGGCAGAGAATTTCGCGCGCGAGGCGACTTGGACCTATCCGGCCTGAACGTAAGGGAAATTTGAACTGGTATCTATCGCCATGACGGTGCCGCCTCTATAGGCGCGGTCATGACGATCAGCCTGTTCGAACTCTTCAAAATCGGTGTCGGTCCCTCCAGCTCGCATACCGTCGGGCCGATGGTTGCGGCACGGCGTTTCACCGTCTGGCTCGACGAGCAGGCGCTGCTTGCCAGGACGGTGCATGTCGAGGCCGATCTTTACGGGTCGCTGGCGCTGACCGGCAAGGGGCACGCCGCCGACACCGCGATCGTCGCGGGCCTTGCCGGTGAAATCCCCGCATCGACCAGCCTCGCCGCGATCAAGGCGCATTGGGACCGCGCCGAGAGTGAGGGCTTCCTCTACCTCCTCGGCCGTCAGCGCGTGCGTTTCCAGCCCGCCCGCGACCTGCATTTCCAGATGCGCCAGCGGCAGCCCTTTCACAGCAACGCAGTGAGCTTTACCGCGCGCGATGGCGACGGAGAGATCCTGGCGAAACGCATGTATTTCTCGATCGGCGGCGGCTTTGTCGTCGACGAGGATGAGGCGGGGCGCAATAGCCGCGGCGCCGAGGACGAGGTCGAACTGCCGTTCGCCTTCACCTCGGGCGCCGACCTGCTCGCCATGGGCGCGGCGGCGGGCAAGAGCTTTGCCGCGATGATGCTCGAGAATGAGCTGGCACACCGCAGCCTCGACCAGGTGAACGCGGGGCTCGATGCGATCGCGAGCGCAATGGATGCGTCGATCGACGCGGGCTGTTGCAGCACCGGGATTTTGCCCGGCGGGCTCAAGGTCAAGCGCCGCGCGCCGCAGATTGCCGCCGACATCCGCAGCCGCCACGAGGCCAATTTGTCCGAACCGCTGGCGATGATGGACTGGATCAACCTGTGGGCGATGGCGGTGAACGAGGAAAATGCCGCGGGCGGCAAGGTCGTCACCGCGCCGACCAACGGCGCGGCGGGGATCATCCCGGCGGTGATCCGCTATTACCGCCGCGGTTATCGCGGCGACGACGCGGGGGTGCGCACCTTCCTGCTCGCCGCGGGCGCGGTTGGCGCGCTCTACAAGCGCAATGCCAGCATTTCGGGCGCCGAGGTCGGCTGCCAGGGCGAGGTCGGCGTCGCCTGCTCGATGGCGGCGGCGGGGCTGACGGCGGCGCTCGGCGGCACCAATGCCCAGGTCGAAAACGCCGCCGAAATCGGCATGGAACATAATCTCGGCCTCACGTGCGATCCCATTGGCGGGCTGGTGCAGATCCCGTGCATCGAGCGCAATGCGATGGGCGCGATCAAGGCGATCGATGCGAGCCGCATTGCGATGATCGGCGACGGCACGCATGTCGTCAGCCTCGACACGGTGATCGCGACCATGCTGCAAACGGGGCGCGACATGCGCGACAAATATAAGGAAACGTCGAAGGGTGGGCTGGCGGTTAGCGTGGTGGAGTGTTGAGGGGGTTTCTATCGACTTCACACTGAAAGGATGGGGGCACACATCGTGATGACTTGGATGTTTGATGAGGCGCCGAATGTCGCCTGTGTTACCAGTAGGAAGATTATGGCTGGGGAGCCGGTGCTGGTAGTGACACATTACGAGGATGATCATTCGTGGGCATTTCTCGACGGGTCTGAATTTGATCCCGCAGATGCGTTAGTGGTTGCCATGTCGGAAGTTTTGGAACTCCATCCGGAACTTCATGAGTTGGCGCCCCTTCTGCAACCGGGCTGGAGTGCCCGTCGCATTGGCATAGGGCACGCATGGATCGCAGAACGTGACGATTGGGGCGAAGACGCCTAGCTGCCTCCACCTATCTAAATTCATGCAAATCTAATCCGTTCGCCCTGAGCTTGTCGAAGGGCCGTTCTTTCTTTTGGCGTTGCGTAAAAAGGACAGTGCTTCGACAAGCTCAGCACAAACGGAGTTTGGAAGTGTCGCGGGCACTACGCCCCGCTCCGCCGCAACGCCCCAGCGATTCCTCGCGCAGCTTGTCGATTAGCAACCGCACCTTGGGCAGCAGGTGGCGGCGCTGCGGATGGACCGCCCAGATCGGCTCTCCTGCGGGCGGAGCGGGTCGAGGAGCGAGACGAGCGTGGCCTCTCTCGCATCGTCATCCCGGACTTGATCCGGGATCCATATCCGCGCCTCCGTCATGGACCCCGGGTCAAGCCCGGGGTGACGAAGGTGGGGGGCAAGCGGGAGATACTGCTTTCCTAATTTAGTCCGCCCAAATAGCCTGCTTGCCATGACCACCGCGATCCCACCTGTCGCTATCGCTTTGCTCCCGGCTTCAGCCACCTGGAAGCGAAACAAGAGGGGGGTGTGCCGTGACCTTCGTCACCTTCCGAACAAAATGACACGCGCGTTCGGACCCCGACTCAGCCGGCTCGGTCAAACTTGCACGTCGCGTGGATCCTCCCTGTGCGTAGCGATGGGGAGGGGGACCGCTCGCGCAGCGAGGGGTGGAGGGGCCGCGACGTCAGCGCCAAAGCCCCTCCGTCAGCGCTGCGCGCTGCCACCTCCCCACGGCTTCGCCGCAGGGAGGATCAGATGCTTGCATTGGCGCGGCGTTTGCGTGATTGGGACCAGCGAAGAGGAGACCCGCCATGAAGACCCGCGCCGCCGTCGCATTCGAAGCGAAAAAGCCGCTCGAAATCGTCGAACTCGACCTCGAAGGCCCGAAGGCGGGCGAGGTGCTGGTCGAAATCATGGCGACGGGCATCTGCCATACCGACGCCTATACGCTCGACGGCTTCGACAGCGAGGGCATCTTCCCGAGCGTGCTGGGGCATGAGGGCGCGGGCGTCGTGCGCGAGGTCGGCGCGGGCGTTACCAGCGTCAAGCCGGGCGACCATGTGATCCCGCTCTACACCCCCGAATGCCGCCAGTGCAAAAGCTGCCTTTCGGGCAAGACCAACCTCTGCACCGCGATCCGCGCGACGCAGGGCAAGGGGCTGATGCCCGACGGCACGACGCGCTTTTCGTACAAGGGCCAGCCGATCTTCCATTATATGGGCTGCTCGACCTTCTCGAACTTCACCGTATTGCCCGAGATTGCGGTCGCGAAGATCCGCGAGGACGCGCCCTTCCAGAGCGCGTGCTATATCGGCTGCGGCGTGACCACCGGCGTCGGCGCGGTGACCAACACGGCCAAGGTCCAGGTCGGCGACAATGTGGTGGTGTTCGGGCTCGGCGGGATCGGGCTCAATGTGCTCCAGGGCGCGCGGCTCGCAGGCGCCAACAAGATCATCGGCGTCGACATCAACCCCGATCGCGAGGAGTGGGGCCGCAAGTTCGGGATGACCGACTTCCTCAACACCAAAGGCATGAGCCGCGAAGACACGGTTGCCGCGATCGTCCAGATGACCGACGGTGGCGCCGACTACACCTTCGACGCGACGGGCAACACCGAAGTGATGCGCACCGCATTGGAAGCGTGCCATCGCGGCTGGGGCACCTCGATCATCATCGGCGTTGCCGAGGCGGGCAAGGAAATCGCGACGCGCCCGTTCCAACTGGTAACCGGCCGCAACTGGCGCGGCACCGCCTTCGGCGGCGCCAAGGGCCGCACCGACGTGCCGAAGATCGTCGACATGTATATGACCGGCAAGATCGAGATCGACCCGATGATCACTCATGTCATGGGGCTGGAAGAGATCAACAAGGGCTTCGACCTGATGCACGCCGGTGAGAGCATCCGCAGCGTCGTCGTCTTCTGATCTAATACTTATGACCCGTTCGCCCTGAGCTTGTCGAAGGGTCGTTCTTCCTTCATGCGGCGGCGAGGGAAGAACGGTGCTTCGACAGGCTCAGCACGAGCGGGTGTCGGGGTGCGCCGAGGGAGGAAGAATTTGACCGGACCCTATGTCCTGACCTTCAGCTGCGTCGACGCGGTGGGTATCGTCGCCGCGGTCACCGGACTGCTCGCGGAACGCGACGGCTTCATCCTCGACAGCCAGCAATATGCCGACCTCGATTCGGGCCGCTTCTTCATGCGCGTCGCGTTTCGCGGGGCTGGGCCGCGCTTTCCCGAAGACCTAGCGGGAGTGCAGGCGGCGTTTGCGCCGATTGTCGAGCGGTTCGCCATGGATGCGCGGATCAGCGACAGCGCCGTTAAACCACGCTTCGTCATTGCGGTGTCGCAGGGCAGCCATTGCCTCAACGACCTGCTCCACCGCTGGTCGACCGGCAATCTCGCCATCGACATCGTCGCGGTGGTGTCGAACCACGAACATCAGCGGCGGCTGAGCGAATGGCACGGCGTACCGTTCCACCATTTCCCGGTCAGCGACGCCAATCGCACCGAACAGGAAGCACGCATCCTCGACCTGATGGCCCGCAGCGGCGCTGAATATCTGGTGCTGGCGCGCTATATGCAGGTGTTGTCGCAGGATTTGTCGGCGGCGCTGGCGGGGCGCTGCATCAACATCCACCACAGCTTCCTGCCCGGTTTCAAGGGCGCCAAGCCTTATCACCGGGCGCAGGAACGCGGGGTCAAGCTGATCGGTGCGACCGCGCATTTCGTCACTAGCGATCTCGACGAAGGGCCGATCATCGAACAGGCGGTCGAGCGCGTCGATCACCGCGACAGCGTCGAGGATCTCATCCGCATCGGTCGCGATGTCGAGGCGCAGGTGCTCGCCAAGGCGGTGCGCTGGGTCGCCGAACAGCGGGTGCTGATCGACGGCCGCAAGACGGTGGTCTTCCGCTGACAAGGCTGGCACAAGATCGGTATCGATTCGCAACGAAAAAAGGAGAGAGCGATGTATAGTCACAACATGGTCGGCACGAACGACGTCGCGAAAGCAAAGGCATTTTACGATGCGACCTTCCAGGCGATCGGCGGCAAGCCGGGGATCGAGGACGACAAGGGCCGCCTGATCTATATGCACAATGGCGGATTGTTCCTCGTCACCCCGCCGATCAACGGCGAGCCCGCGACCGCAGGCAACGGCTGCACCATCGGTTTCGCGATGGAGGACGAGGCGCAGGCCAAGGCCTGGCACGACGCCGGCGTTGCCGCGGGCGGCACCAGCATCGAAGACCCGCCGGGCGTGCGCGAAGGCGGCTTTGGCCAGCTGTACCTTGCCTATCTGCGCGACCCTGACGGTAACAAGCTGTGCGCGCTGAAGCGCTTGTAACCACCGGCTGAAAGTTCGACGATGCGCGGTGAAGCGGGGTTGCTGGCGGACCTGAAGGCGCTGGGAATCCCCTTCACCGCGTATGAACATGACGCGGTGTTTACCGTTGCCGAGAGCGACGCGGTGAATAGCGCGATCCCGGGCGCGCATACGAAGAACCTGTTCCTGAAGGACAAGGACGGGGCCTACTGGCTGGTCACCGTGCCGTCGGCGGCGCGCGTCGATCTGAAAGCGCTGCCCGCTGCGATCGGCAGCAAGCGGCTAAGCTTTGGCAAGGCCGAGGACATGGCGCGTTTGCTGGGCATCGTACCGGGATCGGTGACGCCGCTCGCCGCGATCAATGCCGCGCCGGGAACCATCACCATCGTCATCGACGCCAGCCTGGCGCGGGCGGCTGCGGTCGGCGTCCACCCGCTCCGCAACACCGCAACCTTTGCACTGGCGGGCGGTGCGATACTGGACCTGCTGCGCCATTGGGGGCATGGTCCGCTGATCGCTGCCATCCCCGTTCAGGACAATTCATGACCCTAGAGACGCTATCAACCGTTCGCAGCCATGGCGGCCCGCAAGGCGTGTACAAACATGCGAGCACGACCACCGGCACCGACATGACCTTCGCGGTCTTCGTCCCGGACCACGAACCGGGGGCCAAGCTGCCGGTACTCTGGTATCTGTCGGGGCTGACCTGCACCCACGCCAATGTGATGGAAAAGGGCGAATATCGCGCCGCCTGCGCGCAGCATGGCGTGATCTTCATCGCCCCCGACACATCGCCGCGGGGAGAGGGCGTTCCCGATGATCCGGAAGGCGCGTGGGATTTCGGGCTGGGCGCGGGTTTCTACGTCGATGCGACCGAGGCGCCGTGGGCTACGAATTACCGGATGCGGTCCTATGTCGAGGACGAACTGCCCTCGCTGATCCTGCGCAATTTCCCGAGCGCCGACCTGACGCGGCAGGGTATCACCGGCCATTCGATGGGCGGGCATGGGGCTCTGACCATCGGGCTGCGCAATCAGGATCGTTTCCGCTCGGTGTCGGCCTTTTCGCCGATCGTCGCGCCGTCGCAATGTCCGTGGGGTGAAAAGGCGTTTGGCAACTATCTCGGCGCCGACCGTGAGGAATGGCAGGCCTATGATGCGTGCGCGCTACTCGACCAAGGGCTGCGCGTGCCCGACCTGCTCGTCGATCAGGGTGACGCCGACAATTTCCTGACCGAACAATTGAAGACCGAGCTGCTGGTCGCGGCGTGCGAACGCGCGGGGCAGAAGGCCGAAATCCGCATGCAGCCCGGGTATGACCATAGCTATTATTTCATCTCGACCTTCATGGCCGAGCATGTCGCGTGGCATGCGGAGCGGTTGAAGGCGTAACCGTCGCCCCCGCGAAGGCGGGGGCCGCCATCGGCCTTGTTCACCCTCGCTGCGTAAGCGTCCGGCGGCCCCCGCCTTCGCGGGGGCGACGGGTTTGTCAGGGGATCAGCAACGTCGATCCCGTCGTTCGCCCCGCCGCCAGATCGGCGTGCGCCCTTGCTGCGTCTTGCAACCCGTAGCGCTGGCCAACCGTAATCTTCACCGCGCCGCTTTCGATCATCTCGAACACGCGTTCGGCACCTGCGGCGCGTTCGCCGGCGTTGAGATAATAGTCGAACAGCGTAGGGCGCGTCACGAATTGCGAGCCGTGCTGGGCAAGCACGCCGAGGTTGACGCCGGTCACCGGCCCCCCGGCATTGCCATAGCTGACGATCAGCCCGCGGCGCGCGGTGGCTTTCAGCGACACGTCCCATGTCGCCATGCCGATGCCGTCAAAGGTCACCGGAACGCCCTGGCCGTCGGTAATTTCGCGGACGTGCGCGGCGACGTCGTCGCTCTTGTACATCAGCACATGATCGGCGCCCGCTTCGCGGGCTGCCCGGGCCTTTGCCTCGGTGCTCACGGTACCGATGACGGACGCGCCGACGGCTTTCAGCCATTGGACGAGGATCAGCCCGACCCCGCCCGCGGCAGCGTGGACAAGGACGGGCCAGCCGGCTTCGACCTTGGCGCAGCGTTCGACGAGCATTTCGACGGTGCACGCCTTGAGCAACGCGGCGGCGGCGGTTTCGTCGTCGATGGCAGGGGGCAGTTTGAATAGCGACGCCGCGCTAACCAGCCGCGCGCTGGCATAGGCGGTGCGTTCAGGGCCAAAAGTCGCGGCGCGGTCGCCGGGCTGGAAGCCGTGGACGCCTTCGCCGACGGCGATCACTTCACCCGCCGATTCAAGGCCAAGTCCGCCGGGCAGCTGCACAGGATAAGTGCCGTCGCGGTGGTAGATATCGATGTAGTTGAGGCCGATCGCTGTGTGACGGAGCAGCACCTGGCCGGGTCCGGGCTTGTCCAGCGTCACCTCGCGCCAGTCGATGACCTCTGGCCCGCCTTGGCTTTCGATAAAGGCTTGGGTTGCTTGCATGCACGCGCTCCTGCTGTCCGATCCATTTGGTGGGCCGGGCTGGGGAGTGCAAGAGCGGTGCGTTTACTTCGCTCGTCATTGCGAGGAGCCGAAGGCGACACGGCAATTTCCAGCTATCGGCCTGGCGCGAGGTCGATGGCTGGAGATTGCTTCGCTTCGCTCGCGATGACGGAGCGAGAGGGCCTTTTTTACTTCGAAGGGCGGCGCGGGCTGCGCTGGCCGAAGGGTTTGGGCTTGTAGCGATCGGTGGGCTTGCCGCCGGGGCCGCCGGGACCACGCGGACGATCTCCAAAGCTGCGATCACCGCCGGGCGCGCGGCCCAGCGTGCTGCGCGGCGGGCGGTCGCCCGACCCCTTATCGCGGCGCGGCGGATAGGTCGGGCCGTCGGGCGCCGGGGTGATCGACACGCCGCTGTCGTCCTCGCCATCGGCATTGGCGCTGCGCACCACGGCTTCGGCAAAGCGGTCGGCGATGCCGCGCGGGATGTTGAACATCGTTTCCTTCGGCCCGATGCGGATCGCGCCGATCTCGTTCTTGCTGACATGGCCGCGGCGGCACAGCAGCGGCAGAATCCAGCGCGGGTCGGCGTTTTGATGGCGCCCGATGTTGAGGCGGAACCACACGGCGTCCTCGAACCCCTCGCGACGATCTCCGCCGCGTTCGGGACGCTCGAAGCGCTCGCCGCGCTCGGGGCGGCCAGCGGTGTCGCGACCGCGCGGGCCGTTGTCGATCAGATCCTCGGGCGGCGGCATCAGCGCGCGGTGCGAGCGCACCAGCGACGCGGCGATGTCTTCGGGGCTGCGCTCGGCCATCAGGCGCTGCGCGAGTTCCAGATCCTCGGGCTCATGCTCTTGCGGCGTGAGCAGCTTTTCCATCAGCCGTTCCTGGTCGCGCGCGCGCACATCGGCGGCGGTCGGCGCGTCCATCCATTCGGCCTCGATCCGAGCGCCGCGCAGCATGCCGTCGACGCGGCGGCGGCGGGGATAGGGGACGATGATGACCGCCGTCCCCTTTTTGCCCGCCCGGCCGGTGCGGCCCGAACGGTGCTGGAGCGCTTCGGCATCGCGGGGGATTTCGACGTGGATGACCAGGCTGAGCGTCGGAAGATCGATACCGCGCGCCGCCACGTCGGTGGCGACGCATACTCTTGCCCTGCGGTCACGCAGCGCCTGCAATGCGTGGTTGCGTTCGTTCTGGCTATGCTCACCCGACAAGGCAACGGCGGCGAAACCGCGTTCGACCAGGCTGGCGTGGAGGCGGCGGACATTGTCGCGCGTCGCGCAGAACAGCATCGCGGTTTCGGCCTCGTGGAGGCGCAGCAGGTTGATCACCGCGCCCTCGATGTCGGCGGGGGCGACCGTCACCGCCTGATAGGCGATGTCGCCATGGCCGCGGTCTTCGCCGACGGTCGAGATGCGCAGCGCGTCGCGCTGATAGCGCTTGGCGAGCTGGACGATCGGTTTGGGCAGCGTTGCAGAAAACAGCAGGGTGCGGCGCGTTTCGGGGGTGCCGTCGAGGATTTCCTCGAGGTCGTCGCGAAAGCCCATGTCGAGCATCTCGTCGGCTTCGTCGAGCACCGCAACGCGCAATGCGCTCAGGTCGAGCGCGCCGCGTTCGAGATGGTCGCGCAGGCGTCCGGGGGTGCCGACGACGATCTGCACACCTTGGCCGAGCGCGCGGCGTTCCTTGCTGGCATCCATGCCGCCGACGCAGGTTGCGATGCGCACCCCGGCCTTACCGTAGAGCCAGGCGAGTTCGCGGCTGACCTGTAGCGCGAGTTCGCGCGTCGGCGCGATGATCAGCGCCAGCGGCGAGGTTGCGAAGGGCAGGCGTCCGTCCTCGAGCAACTCGTCGGCCATCGCGAGACCAAAAGCGACAGTCTTACCCGATCCGGTCTGTGCCGAAACGAGCAGGTCGCGACCCTTCGCTTCGGATTCGGTGACATGGGTCTGGACGGGAGTCAGCGCTTCATAGCCGCGCGCGACGAGGGCGTCCGAAAGGACGGGCGAAAGAGTTTCGAAAGTCATTGTTATCTCAATAGCATAGGCGGCCACCGGTGCGGTGGCGGGCCAGTAGAAAGGGGCTCAATGGGCTTAAATCACCTGTCCGGCAGCGTGTCCGCTTGCCCAGGCCCATTGAAAATTATAGCCGCCTAACCACCCTGTGACATCTACGGCCTCGCCGACCGCATAGAGGTTTGGAACGGTTTTGGCCACCATTGTTTGCGACGACAGGCTGGCAGTCGAAATTCCGCCCACGGTGACCTCGGCTTTGGCAAAGCCTTCGGTGCCATTCGGACGGAAAGTCCAGCGGGCGAGACGCGATTCGGCATCGGCGATTTTGCGGTCGGTCTGCGCCGCTAGTTCGCCGGGGAGGGCAAGGCGTTCGGCGAGCGTTTCGGCGAGGCGGTCGGGGAGCATCGCGGCCAGCGCCGCGCGCAGCGTGGCGCGCGGGCGGGCGCGTTTGGCGCCGAGCAGCCAGTCTTTCGGTGCGTCGGGCAAGAAGTCGATCGTTACCGGCTCGCCATGGCGCCAGTAGCTGCTGACTTGCAGGATCGCAGGACCGGAGAGCCCGCGATGCGTGAAGAGGGCCGCTTCGCGAAAGGCTGCTTTGCCCGCGCGCGCCTCGACCGGCGCGGCAATTCCCGACAGTTCGCGGAACAGCACATCGTCACCGCCGAGCGTCAGCGGGACGAGCGCGGGGCGCGGTTCGACGACCTTGAGCCCGAACTGGCGGGCGAGATCGTAGGCGAAGCCGGTGGCACCCATTTGCGGGATCGACGGACCGCCCGTCGCAATCACCAGTGCGGGGGCGGTGAAACAGGCGTCGCCGAACTGAACGGCGAATTTCGCGTCGGCGTGGGTGACGTCACGGATCGGCTGACCGGTGCGAACGTCGACGCCGCCCTTGGCGCATTCGTCCAGCAGCATCGCGACGATCTGTTTGGCGGAGCTGTCGCAGAACAGCTGGCCCAGCGTCTTTTCATGATAGGCGATGCCGTGGCGCTCGACGAGCGCGATGAAGTCTGCAGGGGTGTAGCGTGCGAGCGCCGATTTGGCGAAATGCGGGTTCGCCGACAGGAAGCGGTCCGGCGCGGTGTTCACATTGGTAAAATTGCAGCGCCCGCCGCCCGAAATCAGGACCTTTTTGCCCACCTGATCGGCATGGTCGAGCAGCAACACGCGCCGCCCGCGCTGCCCCGCGACCGCGGCGCACATCAGACCGGCCGCGCCGGCACCCAGCACGATGGCGTCGAATTCATTGGTGGGCATGATGACTCAGTGCAGCTTTGCGATCGGCAGGCCATCGGCCTTGGCGCGGACCTTTACCGATTCCTCGCTGCGCGTCAGCGCCTTGGCGATGGCTTTGAGCGCCATGCCCTTTTTCGCTAGCGTATGCAGCTTGTCGATCTCCGCCGGTGTCCAAGGCTGTTTGTGGCGTTCGAACTTGTCTTTCATGCCTGCGTCTCCGCATTGGTCGCGACAGCAACGATTTCGATCGCATCCTCGCGGTCCTGATATTCGACGCTTTCGCCGACCTCGGCGCCCATCAGCGCGCGGGCGAGCGGCGCGGTAAAGGCGACGCACCCCAGCGCGGGATCGGCCTCGTCGCCGCCGACGATGGTGATCGTCTTTTCGGCCTTGTTCAGGCGATAGGTCACGCGGCTGCCGATGCCGACGCTGCCGTCCGCGGGCGGCGCTTGTACCTCGGCCGTCGCCTGGCGTGTGTGAAAATAGCGCAGGCGGCGCTGCAACTTCTTGCGCGCCTCCTCGTCAGTCGTGCCCGCAATCTCGCCCTCAATTCGTGCAACTTCCGTCCCCAGCAGCCGCAATCCGCGCGGGGTCACCCAGTTCGGGCCGACCGCGATGGGCAGCTCGAACTCGGGCTCCTTATGCTCGTCGTCGCTTTCGCGGCGAAACGCTACACTCATGGTCTGGCTTTCCGGTCCAAATCGCAAACATTCCCCCTGCGCGCCGAAGGTGGCGACAAAATGGCGTGACCAACCCAGTGAAGCGTAACCTTTCGGCGCTCCCCACCGAAACTCCTGTCGATGCCATCCCCCGCATCACTCGTTTCCAAAGGGAGTATCCATCATGTCGAATAGCCTGAAACTGTCGCTCGCCGCCTCCGCCGTCCTCGCCATGGCCGCCGGTGCTGTCGCGGTGCCCGCCGTTGCCGCCGATGGCGCCAAGGAACGCTGCTATGGCGTGTCGCTGAAGGGCAAGAATGACTGTGCCGCCGGTCCCGGCACCAGCTGCGCCGGAACCTCGACCGTCGATTACCAGGGCAATGCCTGGAAATATGTGGCCAAGGGCAGCTGCGAAAAAATGGGCGGCTCGCTGGCCGCACGCAAAGGCAACGCAAAGCCGGTCGCCAAGAAAAGCTGAGGCAAGTGCCCCCCCGCCCACTCCATGCCTTGCCGCGCCGCGCCGGTGTCGGGCTGAAGCCCGAACATTATGCCGACGTGCTGGCGGCGGCGGAGCGGGGTGCCCCGCCCGCCTGGGCCGAAGTTCATCCCCAAAATTACTTCGGCGCAGGCGGGCCTCCGCATCGCTGGCTGACCGCGATGGCGGACCATGTTCCGCTCAGCTTCCATTCGGTCGGGCTGTCGCTGGGATCAGCCAGCGGGGTAGATCGCGACGAACTGGCGGCGCTGGCCGCGCTGTGCGAGCGTTACGAACCGGCGATGGTTTCGGATCACCTTAGCTGGAGCAACGGGCCGGATGACAAATTTCCCGACCTGCTACCCGTTCCTTACCGCCATGCCGCGCTTGACCATTTTGTGCGCGAAGTGGGGCGCGTGCAGGATCGTTTGCGCAGGCCGTTGCTGATCGAAAACCCGTCGCGTTATCTGGCCTTTGCCGGTGACGATTGGGATGAGGTCGATTTTCTCCATGAGCTGTGCCGCCGGGCCGGTTGCGGGTTGCTGCTTGATATCAACAATGTCGAAGTGTCGGCGTTCAATCTCGGCCTTGATCCCGCGGGGTGGCTCAACGCAGTCGAACCGGCTCTGGTCGATGAGGTGCATGTTGCGGGACACAGCCGCAAGGACGACGACATGGGCGGCACGATCGCGATCGACGATCATGGGTTGCCGGTGCGCGACAGCTGCTGGGATTTGCTCGCAGCTTTTCTGCGCCGTGCTGGGCCGAAACCGGTGCTCGTCGAATGGGACAGCGATGTTCCGGATTATGCGACGTTGATGGGCGAGGTCGCCAAGGCCGACGCGCTGCTGGTCCGTGAGCAGGTCGATGCGTGAAGGGCAGGCGGCGATTGCCGCCACGCTGTTGCGCGGTCCCGAACATTTGCCCGCCGATCTGTTCGCGGGCGAACGCGCGGCGGTGCTGCGCGGCTTACGGGTCCACGCCAACACCATATCCCATGCGCGGCTGGTCGCGCTCGAAGACAGTTTTCCACGCACCCGCGACTATCTGGGCGACGGTGAGTTCAACCGCGTCTCGCGTGCCTTCCTCGACGGCGGCGGCGCGCAGGGCCGGTCGGTGGCGAAGATTGGCGCAGGCTTTCCCGACTGGTTGGCCGACCCGCTCGCCGCGGACCTGGCGCGCGTCGAATGGGCATGGCTGGAAAGCTATCACGCCGCCGATGCTCCCGCGCTGACGCTTGCCGAGCTGGCCGCCTTGGAGGAGGCAGCGCTGCTGGCCCGCGTCGTGCGCTGTCACCCCGCCGTGCGCGTCGTCACATTGTCCAGTGCCGCCGCACCGCTCGTCGATCCCGGCTTTGCGCGCGGCGTCCGGGCGCTGCTTGTTACCCGGCCCGATGCCGACGTGCGACTATTGGCAGTCGATGGTGCCGACGTCGCGGCACTCGCCATGGCGACCGAAAGGGCGCCGCTCAGTAACCTTATCGCGCATCTCGCCGAACTGCATCCCGGCGGTGGCGGCGCCGTCGCGGCGCTAATTGCTGCCGGCGCGTTCGAGAGGGTTTGAAAGATGAAGCGGATCGTTGCACTTTATGATCGCGGGGTGGCCATGGCGGCGGGCCGTATACCCGAGGCGATTGCGCTCTTGCTGCTGCGTGTGTCGCTCGCCGGCGTGTTCTGGCGCTCCGGCCAGACCAAGGTTGTTGAGGGCAGCATTCTGCAAATCGACCCGATCCAATATGATTTGTTTGCGTCCGAATTTTCGGGCCTGCCGCTCGATCCCGTTATCGCGGTGCCGCTGACCATCTATGCCGAGCACCTGTTCCCCCTCCTGTTGCTGCTCGGCCTGGCGACGCGATTGTCGGCCGCCGCGCTTCTGGTGATGACGCTGGTGATCCAGATTTTCGTGTTCCCCGATGCCTGGTGGCCGGTGCATTCGCTGTGGGCGGCGATGGCGGCGATCCTGATCGTGCGCGGCGGCGGGCAGTTCGCGCTCGATCGCATCGGTGCTACGCTGCGACGCAGATGAGCATCGACGAGCCTTCGCTGGCGCGATTGATGGCGGCGTCGCAGCGCGGCGACCGCGCCGCTTACCGCGCCTTGCTCGGCGATTGCGGCCGCTGGCTGGCCCGCTATTTCGCGCGCCGCATCGCGCCGCACCAGATCGACGACCTGGTGCAGGAGACGTTGGTGTCGATGCACCGCAAGCTCGCGACATGGGACAATAGCCGGCCATTCCTGCCTTGGCTGGCGGCGATCGCGCGCTATCGCTGGATCGACCTGTTGCGCCGCCAGCGCGACGAGGTCGAGCTCGGCGAGGGCGACGCGGCGGTCGGGGCGGAGGACGAACTCGTCCACGCGCGCCTCAGCCTCGACCGCATGCTGACGCTGCTTCCCGCAGGCCAGGCGCAGGCGATCACGCTGGTTAAGATCGAAGGCGCCTCGATCGCCGAAGCATCGCGCATTTGCGGTCAGAGCGAGGCGCTGGTGAAGGTGAACATTCATCGCGGGCTGAAAAAGCTGGCGCAGTTGATTGAAAGCGAATGACATGACGAAGGCGTCGATCGACAGTCTGATCGAGGAATTGGCAAGTGATCTGGGTCCCGTCCGGCCGCGCCGGGTGGCGCGCGGGACGCTGTGGGTGATCGGCGGCTGGCTCGCCGGTGCCGCGGCGTTGCTGTGGCTGGCGGGGCCGCGGCCCGATCTGGCCCGTGGCGCCATGATGCCGCCGCTGCCGTTGCTCGCGTTCTGGCTGATCGTCGCGCTTGGCCTGGCCGCCGCCTGGAGTGCGCTGCGGATGGGATTGCCTGGCGTCGGGCGCGACTACAGCGGCTGGCGCTGGGCCGGGCTGGCCGCGCTGGCGCTGCCCCTGTCGGCGCTCGTGATGGCGCTTGATGATGGCCATGCGGCCGCCGCGGCGGCCGATCCCGAAATCGGGCTGCATTGCCTGGCCCAGGGTTTGCTGGCCGGGGTCGGCGTCGGCGGTGCGCTGTTCGCATGGCTGCGGAACGCGGCACCGACGTCGCCGACGCGCGCAGGCTGGGTGATCGGAATAGCGGCCGGCGCCGCGGGAGCGACCATCGTTGCGCTCCATTGCCCGTCGAACGATATGGTCCATATCGCCTTGTGGCACGGGCTGGCGGTCGTCCTTTCGGCGATTGCCGGACGCCTCCTGCTGACGCCGTTGCTGCGCTGGTAAGGCGGCTGGACAAATTTTCTCCTTTGTGTATTATTTCGCTAATACACAAAGGAGATTGCTATGCGTAACTGGACCCTTGCCGCGTTGCCGCTGGCTTTGGCGATGACGGTCACGGCATGCGACAGTGCCGAGCGTCAGGAAGGCGCGCCAGCCGAGCGCAGCGGATCGACCGACGCGCCGCGCGCCGCGGACGCCGGCCCGGTCGCCACCAAAAGCTTTGCGCTGGTGGGGTTCAGTGCCGTCAAGGCAGCCGGACCCGACGACGTCACGATCCGCCGCGGCGAGGCTTTTTCGATTACCGCAAAGGGGCCGCAAAGCGTGCTCGACGAGCTCGAGATCGTGCTTGACGGCGACACGCTGTCGATCGGTCGGAAACGGGAAGGGTTCAGCTTTTCGCGCCGCGGTGACGAAGGTGTGGAAATTTCGGTCACCCTGCCGCGATTGACCGCGGTCCGCCTGACCGGATCGGGTTCGATTGACGCCGACAGCCTCGACGGCGACAGCGTAGCGGCCGAGTTGACCGGATCGGGCGACCTCAAGATCGACCGGCTAACCGGCAAGCGCGCCGACGTCAGCGTGTCGGGTTCGGGCGATATCGAAATCGACGGCGGAACGGTCAGCACGGGCGAATATAGCATCACCGGGTCGGGCGACATCGATGCCGACGGGCTGGCGGCGCAAACGCTCGACGTGTCGGTCACCGGGTCGGGCAGCGTCGACGGCAATGCGACGGGCAGCGCCAATATCAACATATTGGGATCGGGTGACGTAACGCTCGCCGGCGGCGGAAAATGCACCTCGCGCAAGCTGGGATCGGGGACCGTCACCTGCAAGTGACGCGGCGCTGGTGCCGCACGCGCCGACGGGGTATGGCGGCACCATGACCCTTTGGACAAGATGCGCTGCACCCGCGGCGGCCCTCCTGATCGCGATCGCGCCGGCCCAGGCCGCCGAAAAGCGCTTCGGCCTGACCAGCTTCGAAGCGATCGAAGTGAACGCCGATTATGCGATAGAGGTGACGACGCGGGCGCCCGTCGGCGCGGTTGCGACCGGGCCGCAGGACGCGCTCGACCGGCTGAGCATCGAAGCGCGCGACGGACGGCTGGTCATCGGCGAGCGCAAGTTCGCCGGTGACGAAAATCGCCGTGCTCCGCGCGGCGCGGTGACGATCCGGATCAATGCCGCAAACCTTCGGTCGGCGATGATGAGCGGCGCGGGGTCGCTGCGCATCGACCGCATGAAGGGCAACCGGGTGACGATCGGCCTGCGCGGACCGGGTTCGCTGTCGGTCGGAAAGGTTGAGTGTGACCGGTTGTCGGTCGCGATGATCGGCAACGGCACGATGACGCTGGGCGGCGCCGCGAAGCAGGCGCAGGTCACGCTGTCGGGGGCGGGGCTGTTCGATGCCGACGCGCTGGCGATCGATGCGCTGGTCTTTGATGGCGAGGGGGCCGGCGAACACCGGCTGCATGCGGTCAAGACGGCGTCGGTTACGACGCGCGGGGTGGGCCGCACGGCCGTCCGCGGTCGGCCGGTATGTACCGTCCGCAATATCGGCACCGGCACCGTCGCGTGCGGGGCCGCGAAATAGGCTTTGCAGCCGCGATCGGGCGTTGATCCGGCTGCGACGGATCGCTGTCAGTGCGCCGCGGTCCCCAGTCCGTCGACCTTTTTCGACTGGCGGGCGATAAGGCCGGGAAACCAGCGCGCGAGCCTTGCCAGCCGCCGTGCCATCTTGCCCACCGGAACATGGATGCGCGTCCCGTGGACGGCTTCCCATGCGGCGCGCGCGACATCCTCGACCGGCGAAATTTCGAATCCGCTGGCCGACAGGCGGTTGCGCGCGGGCTCGTTGCTGTCGGCGCTCACCTGGTCGAGCAGCGGGGTGTCGATGAAACCCGGCATCAGCGAACGGACCTTGATGCCATATTTGGCAAATTCGATCTCGAGCCCTTCGGTCAGCCCGCGGACGGCGAACTTGGTGGCCGAATAGACGGCCAGGCCGCCCACCCCGTAAAAGCCCGATGCCGAGCCGGTGTTGAGAATGGCCGACCCTGGCGTCGCGCGCAGCAGCGGCAACGCGCAATAAATGCCGTTGACCACCCCGCCGAAATTGATTGCGATCAGCCGGTCGGCCTCTTCGGGCGGCATGTCGGCAAACTGGCCGCCCGATCCGATCCCGGCGTTGTTGAAAAGCACGTCGAGCCGCCCGCCGCTCTGTCCCGCAAAGGCTTCGAGCGCGGCTGTCCATTGATCGCGGTCGCGGACGTCCATCACATGGCGCGACGATGCACCATCGGGGAGCAGCGCCGCCGTTTCGTCGATCCCCCGCACATTGACATCGGCGATGCCGACAAACCAGCCTTGCCCGGCAAAGTGGCGCGCGACCGCGCGGCCAATGCCCGATCCGCCGCCCGTGATGAATATTGCCTTCCGCGCCATGCCCCCTCCTTACATCCTTGTCAGTTCGACTTGATGCAAAGTCGATGTCGGGGTCAAGCGGCAATCGCGGCTTGGCAAGGCCGTGTGCCGCTGGCTAAGAGAGCGGCAATGACCCGCGGCCTCCGCCTGATCCTCCTGTTCCTGTTGCTCTTTTGCGCCGGATTGACTGCCCCGGCGCGCGCCGAGGTGGTGGTCAGCTTTTACAGCCATGATTTCGGTGACCGTTTTCCGCACGCCTTCATCGTCTTGAAGGGACGGCTCGATGCAACGGGCGAGGTGATCGACGCCAATTACGGCTTCACCGCCACCTCGGTCAGCCCGGCGATCCTGCTGGGATCGGTGAAAGGCGAGGTACAGACGTCGAAGCCCGATTATATTGCCAAGAGCGACCGCCAGTTCGATGTGACGGTCGACGATGCGACCTATGCGCGGCTGATGGCCAAGGTCGCCGAATGGCGCGACCGCAAACAGCCGAGTTACAGCCTGAACAAGCGCAACTGCGTCCATTTCGTGATGGAACTGGCCGAAGTCGTCGGACTCAACGTCAATCGCAAGAGCAAGCTGTTCAAGAAACCGAAGAGTTTTCTGATCGAGGTGCGGGGATTGAACCCCGCATTGGGTTAGGGGGGGAAGGGCGGCCGATGCTGTTTGGGATGATTTTGTGGACGCTGGCGGCAACCTCCGGCGAGCCGGGCAGCGCCGAACGGAGCATGGCCCCCGCGAATAACCCCGGCACTTGGGCCACCAACGACGACTATCCCGTCGCCGCGATGCGTGAGGAACGCGAAGGGACAACCGGTTTTCGATTGACGGTCGGCGTCGACGGCTTGCCGACCGGTTGTGAAATCATTTCGCCGAGCGGGCATGGCGACCTCGATGCGACGACATGCGATTTGCTGATGCGCCGCGCGCGTTTCACCCCCGGCCGCGATGCCGCGGGTCAGGCGAGCGGCGGCACCTATAGCAACCGGATCCGCTGGCAGATCCCGCGGGACGGTGATGCCGTGGAAACCGCCGGTTTCGCACTCGACGCGGCGCAGGAAAGTTGGCCGCGCGCCGCAATCCCGGACGACGCCTTTGCGCGGATCGACCCGGCCGCACATTATCCCGCGGCAGCGCTTGCGGCGCGCGAGGAGGGTTTGGTGGCGATGGAACTGGCGATCGACGCGACCGGCCGGGTGACGGCGTGCAAGGTCAACGAGAGCAGTCAATCCGCGGCGCTTGACGATGCAGCCTGTGCATTGATGCGCAGCCAGGGCAAGTTCCAGCCCGCGCTCGACAGTGACGGCAAGGCCACGAAAAGCGTTCTCGCGGCGAATTTCCGCTGGACGCTGCCCGACGAAATCGGAGCCGACGGCGAGCGGATCAGGACCGCGCCCGTCGCCCCCTTTCCGATGAGCGAGCCGGGAAGCGCGAAAATGACGATGATCGTCGGCGTCGACGGCCGGATCACGGACTGCCGGTTTACGAACACCAATGGTTTCGGCGCCGCTCCCAACGGGTTTACGCCCTGCGACATGTTTGGCACCCAGATGCGCTACACGCCCTTTACCGATGCGGCGGGCAAGCCGGTGGCAAAGCGCGTGACCCTGCGTACCGACCTGACGATCGACGATGCGGAGAGCCCGGAAAATTGAGCCGCGATGCTGGACGCCGCGCTGTTTTCACCCTATATTCAGCAAGCGGAGGTCATGGATCGAGCTCCTTCGCGACGACAAGGGGCGTTACTTGCGTTTATTGCTGACCCTTTTGGCCTTGCTGACCGGTCTGGCGACAGCCGACCGAGCCGCGGCCGCGCCTGCCGTGCCGGTGGCGATGGGGTCGCTTGTCCTGCTTGCCGACAAAGCCGGGCAGGTCGAGGTCAGTGATGCCGAGCGGCGGCCGACCGCCACCGCCACAACGCGGCGCAGCAATGGCAGCGCATCGGGCCGCAAGCCGCGCAAGGCGCCGCCCACGCATCTTCCCGGACTGTTGACCGGCAGCGACCGCGCGCTCGAATAGATAGTGGTTCCTGCGCCCGTCGCGGCGCCGTGCCCGCCTTGCGGGCTATTTGTCTGCAGCCATGATGCTGCCCCTTTTTACATATTTTCCAAGGAATTTTCGATGTTCTCCGGCCTTGCCAAGAGCCTGTTCGGCTCGTCCAACGACCGTTATGTCAACTCGATCCGCAAGATCGTCGACAAGATCAATGCTTTCGAACCTGCGATGCAGGCGCTCGACGATGCGGGATTGCAAGCGCAGACGCAGAAGTTCCGCGACCGGCTCGCGGCGGGCGAGACGCTCGATGACATCCTGCCCGAAGCCTTTGCGACGGTGCGCGAGGCGGCGGTGCGCACTTTGGGCATGCGCCATTTCGACGTCCAGATGATCGGCGGCGTCGTCCTCCACCGCGGTGAAATCGCCGAAATGGCCACCGGCGAGGGCAAGACGCTGATGGCGACGCTGCCCTGTTACCTCAACGCGCTGGAAGGCAAGGGCGTCCACGTCGTGACCGTCAACGACTATCTGGCCCGCCGCGACGCCGAGTGGATGGGGGCCGTTTATGGCTTCCTGGGCCTGACGACCGGGATCATCGTCCCCAACCTCAACGAGATGCAGCGCCGCGACGCCTATAACAGCGACATCACCTATGCGACGAACAACGAGCTGGGGTTCGATTATCTGCGCGACAATATGAAGTTCGACCGCCAGCAGATGGTCCACCGGCCGTTCAATTTCGGCATCGTCGACGAGGTCGATTCGATCCTGATCGACGAAGCGCGTACCCCGCTGATCATCTCCGGCCCGACCGACGACAAGTCGGAACTGTATATCCGCGTCAACGAGATCGTCCTGCAGCTGACCGACGAGGATTTTGAGAAGGACGAAAAGTCCAAATCGATCAGCCTGACCGAGGACGGCACCGAACATGTCGAGCGGCTGCTCGAGGATGCCGGACTGCTGCAGGGCAGCAACCTGTATGACATCGAGAACACCCAGGTCGTCCATCACGTCAACCAGGCGCTGAAGGCGATCCAGATGTTCCGGATCGACACCGACTATATCGTCAAGGACGGCAAGGTCGTCATCATCGACGAATTTACCGGCCGCATGATGGACGGACGCCGCTGGTCCGACGGCCTGCACCAGGCGGTCGAAGCCAAGGAAGGCGTGCAGATCGAGCCCGAGAACCAGACGCTGGCGTCGATCACTTTCCAGAATTATTTCCGTATGTATCCCAAACTCAGCGGCATGACCGGAACGGCCGCGACCGAGGCGCCCGAATTTTTCGACATCTACAAGATGAATGTCGTCACCATCCCGACCAACCGCCCGATCGCGCGGATCGACGAGGAAGACGAGTTCTACAAGAACATCACCGACAAATTCGGCGCGATCGCCAAAACGATCCGCCAGGCGAACGAACGCGGCCAGCCGGTGCTGGTCGGCACGGTGTCGATCGAAAAGTCCGAACTTTTGTCGTCCTTCCTTGAAAAGGAAGGGGTGGCGCACAGCGTCCTCAATGCGCGTTTCCATGAAAGCGAGGCGCATATCGTCGCGCAGGCGGGCCGCAGCGGCGCGGTGACCATCGCGACGAACATGGCGGGCCGCGGCACCGACATCAAATTGGGCGGTAATGAAGAATTCCGCATCGACGACGAGCTCAAGGACATGTCCGCCGGCCCCGAGCGCGACGCCGCGGTCGAGCGGATCAAGGCCGAGGTTGCGGCCGAGCGCGAGGCAGTGAAGGCTGCGGGCGGGCTATTCGTGCTTGCCACCGAGCGCCACGAAAGCCGCCGCATCGATAACCAGCTGCGCGGCCGTTCGGGACGCCAGGGCGACCCCGGCCTGTCGAAATTCTACCTCTGCCTCGACGACGACCTGCTGCGCATCTTTGGTCCCGACACGCTGTTTTCCAAGATGATGAACAAGAATCTGGAGGACGGCGAGGCGATCGGGTCGAAATGGCTGTCGAAGGCAATCGAGACCGCGCAGAAAAAGGTCGAGGCGCGCAATTACGACATCCGCAAGCAGGTCGTCGAATATGACAATGTCATGAACGACCAGCGCAAGGTGATCTACGAACAGCGCGGCGAAATCATCGACAGCGAGACGGTTGACGAGGTGATGACGGCAATGCGCGCCGAAACGGTCAACGCGATCGTCGCCGATGCCTGCCCCCCGGGCAGCTATCCCGAACAATGGGATATCGAGACGATGAAGGAACGCGTCGCCAACATTCTCGACCTGTCGCCGCCGATTGACGACTGGATGCAGGAAGACGCGGTCGATCCCGAAATATTCGAGGAACGGCTTCAGGCGATGGCGGACGCGACCGCCGCCGAAAAAGCGGCGACGGTCGATCCGGACACATGGAAGGGCATCGAAAAATCGGTGCTGCTCCAGACGCTCGACCATCATTGGAAGGACCATCTGGCGACGCTCGACGCGCTGCGTCAGGCGATCTTCCTGCGCGCCTATGCCCAGAAACAGCCGATCAACGAATATAAGCAGGAAGCCTTTGCGCTGTTCGAGCGGATGCTGTCGAACATCCGCGAGGATGTGACGCGCACCGTCGCGCGCATCGACCTGCGCTTCGAAGAGCCCGAGCCGATGCCGCTGCCCGACCTGCCCGATTTCCTGACGACGCATATCGATCCGTTCACGGGTGAGGACAACAGCGCGGATATCGACAGCGGCGGGCTGGGCGTGATTGCGAACACGTTGCCTCCGATGCAGATTCCGCGGCCCGACATGCCGGAGGGCGAGAATCCCTATGCGGCGCTGGAAATCAGCCGCAACGCGCCGTGTCCGTGCGGGTCGGGACGCAAATACAAGCATTGCCACGGCGCGATCTGATCGGTCGCTGACCCGATGACCGGCCTCGCCGCGCTCTTCGGCCTGACCGCGCTGCTCTATGCCGCGGTCGGGTTCGGCGGCGGGTCGACCTACACCGCGTTGCTCCTTCTCGGCGGCGTGGCGGTGGGGCTGGTCCCGGCGATCAGCCTGGCGTGCAACGTCATCGTCGTCGGCGGCGGGACGATCCGCTTCGCGCGCGCCGGGGCGATGCCTTGGGCAAAGGCGCTGCCGCTGATCGCCGTCGCCGCGCCGCTGGCCTTTCTGGGCGGACTGACCCCGGTGAAACAGGGGGTGCTGGTCACGCTGCTCGGCCTGTCGTTGCTCGCTTCGGCGCTGGCGCTGTTGGTCCAGCCGCGGACGGCCAGGTCGGCCAAACTGTCGCCCATGCAGTTGCTGCCGATCGCCGCAGCGCTCGGCTATCTCGCGGGGGTGGTCGGGATCGGCGGGGGGATCTTTCTGGCGCCGATCCTGCATCTCGTCCGCTGGGCTGAGGAGCGGTCGGTGGCGGCGACCGCGAGCCTGTTCATCCTCGTCAACAGCCTGTTCGGGCTGACCGGCCAGTTGATCAAGGGGCAGGGCGGCGCGATGGTTGCCGCGGTGGCAGGTCATTGGCCGCTGCTGCTGGCGGTGCTGATCGGTGGTGCGATCGGGACGCAGCTTGCAGTCAAAAGCGGACCCGCAACGCTGATCAGGCGGTTGACGGCTGTGCTCGTCGGCGTCGTCGCAATTCGTTTATTGTTTGGTTTCTAAAGCTTTTTTGGCCTCTTGCCTTCCCGAACCGCGGTGCTAGCATCGCCCAATAAGCCTGGTGGCCACGGAGCCAGCGGGCGGCGCAGCAGGTGGGACGAAAACGGCCGTATCGTGGGTGCGGCACCGACTTCGATGTTGCGTGGAAAGGGCAGGCGCATTTCCTTTTTTGACGAAATGAACAGCCAGGAGGGCGAAACCCGGCCGCCCTACCGCGAATATTGCGGGTGGTTCGAAGCCGAAGATGTCGCGCGCATCCAGCACAAGGCGGTACAGGCCGAAGCATTGTTCCGCACCACCGGCATCACCTTCAACGTTTATGGCGCCGCCGATGGCGACGAACGGCTGATCCCTTTCGACGTCGTGCCGCGCATTATCTCGGCCAGCGAGTGGCGCCGCCTGTCGCGCGGCATCGAACAACGCGTCCGCGCGCTCAACGCCTTTCTGTACGACATCTATCACCGGCAGGAGATTTTGCGCGCGGGCCGGGTGCCGACCGACCTGATCGCCGGCAATGCGGCGTTCCTGCCGATGATGATGGGGCTCGATCCGCCGGGCGGCATCTATACGCATATCAGCGGCACCGACATTGTGCGCACCGGCGCCAATGAATTTTACGTGCTCGAAGATAATGCCCGCACCCCGTCGGGGGTGTCGTACATGCTCGAAAATCGCGAAACGATGCTCCAGATGTTTCCCGAGCTGTTCGCAAAAGTGCCGGTGCGCGAGGTCAGCGATTATCCGATCAACCTTTTGAAATCGCTCGCCGCCTGCGCGCCGCCGGCATGCGGCGGGACGCCGACGGTCGCGGTGCTGACCCCGGGCATCCACAACAGCGCCTATTACGAACATAGCTATCTGGCCGACCATATGGGCGCCGAACTGGTCGAGGGGCATGATCTGCGCGTCGTCGATGGCCGCGTCGCGATGCGCACGACGCAGGGGTATAAGGCGATTGACGTGCTCTATCGGCGCGTCGACGATGATTTCCTCGATCCGCTGAACTTCCGCCCCGACTCGATGCTGGGGGTGCCGGGGATCTGGGATGTGTATCGTGCGGGCGGTATCACGATCGCCAATGCGCCGGGAACGGGGATCGCCGACGACAAGGCGCTGTACAGCTATATGCCCGACATCATCGAATTTTATACGGGTGAAAAGGCGTTGCTCCCCAATGTGCCGACGTGGCGCTGTTCGGAGCCCGAGCATCTGCGCGAGGTGCTCGACCGCTTGCCCGAGCTGGTGGTCAAGGAAGTCCATGGGTCGGGCGGTTACGGGATGCTCGTCGGCCCCGCGGCGAGCAAGAAGGAACTGGCGGCGTTCCGCGCCAAGCTGGAGGCGAACCCGGGCAATTATATTGCGCAGCCGACGCTGTCGCTGTCGACGGTGCCGATCTTTACCAAGAAAGGGCTGGCGCCGCGCCACGTCGATCTGCGCCCCTTTGTGCTGATGTCGCCGCAGGGGATCACGATCACCCCGGGTGGGCTGACCCGCGTCGCGATGACCCGCGGCTCGCTCGTGGTCAATTCGAGCCAGGGCGGCGGCACCAAAGATACCTGGGTACTGGAAGACTGATGCTGGGCAAGACCGCAGGCAGCCTCTTCTGGATGGCGCGCTATCTCGAACGCAGCGAGAATAATGCGCGGCTGATCGACGCGGGGTTCCGCATCGCGCTCACCCGCTCGCAAACCGCGGCCGCCGAGTGGAAGTCGGTGCTGGTGACGGCAGGAGTCAATCAGGCGTTTCAGTCCGCGCACGGCGATTACAGCTCGGCGCGGGTGATTGACTTCCTGCTGCGCGACCCGGCCAATCCGTCGAGCATCCTGTCGGTGATCCGCCAGGCGCGCGACAATGCCCGCACCGCGCGCACCGCGCTGACGCGCGAAACATGGGAAGCGGTGAACACCAGCTGGATGACGCTTGTCGCGCTGCTCAAGCGGCAGGTGCGCGAGGATGATCTGCCCGATGTGCTGACGACGATCCGCCAGCAGAGCGCGCAGGTGCGCGGTGCGCTTAATGGCACCATGCTGCGAAACGACGGCTATCATTTCGCGCTGCTCGGCACCTATTTGGAGCGCGCCGACAACACGGCGCGTATCCTCGACGTGAAATATTATCTGCTGCTGCCGTCAGTCGCGCATATCGGCACCTCGATCGACAATGTGCAGTGGGAAACGATCCTGCGTTCGGTGTCGGCACACCGCGCCTATCGCTGGCTGTACGGGGCGGAGATCAGCGCGCTGAAGATTGCGGAGTTTCTGATCCTCTATCGCCAGATGCCGCGCAGCCTGACCTTTTGCAGCGAACGCATGGAAAATCATCTGAACGAACTGCAGCGCCATTATGGCGACGAGACCGAGGCGTGGCGCATGGCGCACGCGCTGGTTCACGACAAGCTGAACGCGCCGATCCAGTCGATCTTCGACGGCGGCCTCCACCAATATGTCACCGGCTTTCTGCGCGACACCGCGGCGCTCGCGCGGCAGGTCGAGCGCGACTATCGGTTTGTCGAATGAAACTTCGCGTCGAACATATCACCCGCTATCAATATGATGCGCCGGTCAAATATGCGCTGCAGCAGCTGAAGCTGACGCCGAAGGACCGGCCGGGGCAGCAGCATATCGTCGACTGGGCGATCGATATCGAGGGCGGTACGCAGCAGCTGCATTATACCGATCACCATGGCAATGGTGTCGACCTGATCGCGATCGATGGCGGGGTGACCGAGTTGACGATCCGTTGCCATGGCACGGTCGAGCTCGAAACATGGGACGGAGTGATCGGGTCGCATCGGGGTGCAATGCCGCTGTGGACCTTTTTGCGTCCGACGCCGCTGACCCGCGCGGGGCGCGGGGTGCGCGCGCTGGTCGCACAGCTGGGTCGCGACCATGCCAGCGACATCGAGCGCGCGCATGCGCTGTCGGCGCTGATCATCGACCGGCTGGCATACCGGATTGGCGTGACCGATGCCGAGACAACCGCCGAGCAGGCGCTCGGCAGCGAGGGGGGAGTGTGTCAGGATCATGCGCATATCTTCATCGCCGCGATGCGCCACCTGGGGCATCCGGCGCGCTATGTGTCGGGTTATCTGATGATGAACGACCGGACGCAGCAGGACGCGACGCACGCGTGGGCAGAGGCGCATTTCGATCACATCGGCTGGATCGGGTTCGACGTCAGCAACGGCCATTCGCCCGACCAGCGCTATATCCGGGTTGCCACCGGCCTCGATTACCGCGATGCGGCTCCGGTTCGCGGGATGCGTTATGGTGCGGCGCAGGAGAATCTGGTTGTTCAATTGCAGGTCCAGCAATAAGCGGACTGCGGGGACGGGGGACGACCCGGTGCGGGGATACGGGATTCGATGACTTATTGCGTGGGAATGCGGCTCAACAAGGGGCTGGTGTTCATGTCGGACACCCGCACCAATGCGGGCGTCGACGACATCGCGCAGGTGCGCAAGATGCGCAGCTGGCACGTCCCCGGCGAGCGCGTCATCACGTTGATGTCGGCGGGCAATCTCGCCACGACGCAGGCGGTGGTCAGCCTGCTCGACGAGCGCACCAAGGCGCCCGAAGACCGTCATCCCTCGATCCTGGCGGCGCCGTCGATGTTCCAGATCGCGACGATCGTCGGCGAGACGCTGCGCCAGATCGTGATGCGCTATAACAGCGAAGGGCCGGCCGCGGCCGCCGCCTTTCGCGCCTCGCTGATCGTCGGCGGGCAGATCAAGGGTTCCGAACCGCGACTGTTCCTGATCTATCCCGAGGGCAATTTCATCGAGGCGGGCGAGGACAATCCGTTTTTCCAGATCGGCGAAACGAAATATGGCCGCCCCATCATCGTGCGCTCCTATGACCCGGCGATGTCGTTCGAGGATGCCGTCAAGCTACTGTGCGTCTCGTTCGATTCGACGATTCGAGCCAATGCGGGCGTCGATCTGCCGATCGACCTGAAAATCCACGAACGCGATGACTATACGACCGTGCGCGAACGGCGCTTCGAACGCGGCGATGCCTATTTCCAGAGCGTTGCCGATGGCTGGGCCGAAGCGCTGGGGATCGCGCTGGCGGAATTGCCGGACTTTCATTTCTGACCGGCTTTGGCCACCGTCTGCACCGGATCGGGAGGGATCGCCATGATGCGCTGGATCGTCGCCGCGCTTGTTCTCACGGCCACGCCCGCCGCCGCCGACGATGCGCGATTTGACAAGGCGTTGGGCGAATTTCGGGCGCTGCACCGCGCCGAAATGGCCAAGTCGGACATCGCAGGCAGCAGCTTCTATGTCGTGCGCGACGGTCGCACCGTCGTGGCCGATCATCTGGGGGAGCAGGATGCCGAGGCGAACGTCCCGGTCGATGCCCGCACCATCTATCATTGGGCATCGGTGACCAAGACGATGACCGGCATCGCGATCATGCAGCTGCGCGATCGCGGGCTGCTGTCGCTCGATGACCCGATCGTCAAATATGTTCCCGAACTGGCGGCGGTGCATAATCCGTTTGGCGACACCGGCGCGATCACGCTGCGCCAGTTGATGAGCCACAGCGCGGGGTTCCGCAGTGGCACCTGGCCGTGGCGCGACCATGACTGGCAGCCGTTCGAGCCGGCGGGCTGGTCGCAACTGGCCGCGATGCTGCCCTACACGGCGGTCGAGTTTAAGCCGGGCAGCCGCTTCGGCTATTCGAATCCGGGAATCGTCTATCTGGGGCAAGTGATCGAGCGGCTGTCGGGCGAGGATTATGAAGTCTATATCGACAAGAATATCCTGAAGCCGCTGGCCATGCACGACAGCTATTTCGACCACACCCCGCCGCACCTGCTGCCGCATCGCTCGCACAGCTATTATATCAGGGGCGGCAAGCGGGTCGCCGCGCCGTTCGATGTCGATACCGGGGTTACCGTGTCGAACGGCGGGCTCAACGCGCCGATGCCCGACATGGCGAAATATCTGGCGTTCCTGCTCGGCGATCCGGCGCGACAGTCCGCGTTCGAGCTGGTGCTCAAGCGGTCATCGCTGGAGGAAATGTGGGTGCCGCAAATCGCGGCGGGAGAGGACTTCACGCAGGGCCGAATGGCGACGACGACGCAGAGCAGCCTGTCCTTCTTCATCGACCGCAGCGCCGCAGTCCGCTTCGTCGGGCATAATGGCGACCAGAACGGGTTTCGCGCTTATCTGAGCTTTTGTCCCGATCAGAGGGTCGGGAGCCTGCTCGCGTTCAACACCGAAACGCAGGGCGTGCAGAATAGCGCGGCCAATCGCGACACCGCGGAATCGCGCATCGCGCTGGCGACCGACCGGCTGTGCGAGGCGGTGGTGAAATAGCCCTTGATCGTCGCCCCCGCCTTCGCGGGGGCGACGATCAACTACCGGTTCTTCCGCCCCTCGATCAGCCCGTCGACCAAGCTCGGATCGGCCAGCGTTGAAGTGTCGCCCAATGACCCGAAATCATTCTCCGCAATCTTGCGCAAAATCCGCCGCATGATCTTGCCCGAACGCGTCTTGGGGAGGCCGGGGGTCAGGTGGATGTGGTCGGGGGTCGCGATCGGGCCGATCTCCTTGCGGACTTGCTGCTTCAGCGCCGCGGCGACGTCCTCCGTCGCCTCGACCCCGGCGTTGAGCGTCACATAGGCGTAGATTCCCTGACCCTTGATGTCGTGCGGGAAACCGACGACTGCGGCTTCGGCGACATCCTCGTGCAGCACCAGCGCGCTTTCGACCTCGGCGGTGCCCATGCGGTGGCCCGAGACGTTGATGACATCGTCAACGCGCCCCGTGATCCGCCAATAGCCGTCACTGTCGCGGCGGCAGCCGTCGCCGGTAAAATATTTGCCTTTGTAGGTCGAGAAATAGGTTTCGGCGAAGCGGGCGTGGGCGCCATAGATCGTCCGCGCCTGCCCGGGCCAGCTGTGGGTGATGCACAGATTTCCTTCCGCGGCGCCGCCGGTCTGCTCGCACACCAACGTGTTGCCGTCGGCATCGACCAGTTCGGGCCGGATGCCGAAGAAGGGCTTGCCCGCGCTGCCCGGCTGCGTCGGATGTGCGCCCGGAAGCGTCGTAATCATGATCCCGCCGGTCTCGGTTTGCCACCAGGTGTCGATGACGGGCACACGGCCCTTGCCGACGGTCTGATGATACCAGCGCCACGCCTCGGGATTGATCGGCTCGCCGACGCTGCCGAGCAGGCGGAGCGACGACAGGTCGTGACGCGTCACATAATCGTCGCCCTCGCGCATCAGCGCGCGGATCGCGGTGGGCGCGGTGTAGAGGATGTTCACCTGATGCTTGTCGACAACCTGCCAGAAGCGGTCGTGACCCGGATAGTTGGGCACGCCCTCGAACATCAAAGTCGTCGCGCCATTCTGGAGCGGGCCATACACGACATAGCTGTGGCCGGTGACCCAGCCGATGTCGGCGGTACACCAGAAAATCTCGCCCGGCCGATAGTCGAAGCCGTAATGAAAGGTCGTCGCGGTCCACACGCTGTAACCGCCGACGGTATGCAGCACGCCCTTGGGCTTGCCGGTCGATCCCGAGGTGTAGAGGATGAACAGCGGATCCTCGGCGTTCATCGGTTCGCAGGGGCATTCGTCGCCGACATCGGCCGACAGCGCGTCATACCAATGGTCGCGGCCTTCCTTCATCGCGACGTCACCGCCGGTGTGCGCGATGACGAGCACCGCCTTCACATCGATACGCTCCAATGCCTTGTCGACATTGGCCTTCAGCGGCACGACCTTGCCGCCGCGCAGCCCCTCGTCGGCGCAGATCACCCAGTCGCTCGCGCAATCCTCGATCCGTCCGTGGATCGCCTCGGGCGAGAAGCCGCCGAAGACGACGCTGTGTACCGCGCCGATGCGCGCGCAGGCGAGCATCGCCACCGCGCCCTCGGGAATCATCGGCATATAGATGGTGACGCGGTCGCCCTTTTGAACGCCGAGTTTCTTCAGGGTGTTCGCCATGCGGATGACGTCGGCGAGCAGCGCGGCGTAGCTGATCGTCCGCGTCTCGCCGTCGGGCGCGTCGGGCTCGAAGATGATCGCGGGGCGGTCGCCGTGCCCTGCCGCGACATGGCGATCGACGGCGTTGTGGCAGAGGTTCAGGACGCCGTCTTCGAACCATTTAATTTCGACGGGATCATAGGACCAGTTCGCGATCCTCGTCGGCGCCTTGATCCAGTCGATCCGCTTCGCCTGTTCGGCCCAAAAGGCGTCTGGGTCGTCGATGCTCTGCCGGTAGAGCCGGTCATAACCGGCGGCGGTGCAATGCGTGTTCGCGGCGGCGTCGGCGGGGACCGGGACCAGCGGTTCGGAGGGGGGTAGGTCGGACACGTCTGCTTCTCCCGCTTTCGATTTGACTCGCTTGCTGGCTGCGATAACCCGCGAGACATAAACTGCAAGGGCGCGCGCATGCAGGGGAGGGACATAGGATGACGCAATTGGGCCATGATGTCGCGCGGCTGCTCGACGGACTCGGCGTCGATCGTGACGCATGGACCGGCGGGTCGATGGCATCGGTAACGCCGCTGACGGGCGAGCGGATCGGCATGGTGCAGGTCGCCGACGCGGCGCACACCGCGGCCGTGCTCGACACCGCGACCGCCGCCTTTCGTGCCTGGCGCCGTGTTCCCGCGCCGCGCGGCGGCGAACTGGTCCGGTTGCTCGGCGACGAACTGCGCGCGGCAAAGCATGACCTCGCCAGGCTGGTGACGATCGAGACGGGGAAGATCCCGTCCGAAAGCGCCGGCGAAGTGCAGGAGATGATCGACATCTGCGACTTCGCGGTGGGTCTGTCGCGCCAGCTCTATGGTCTGACCATCGCGACCGAGCGGCCGGGGCACCGGATGATGGAGGTCTGGCATCCGCTGGGTGTCGTCGGGGTGATTTCGGCGTTCAACTTTCCGGTCGCGGTGTGGGCGTGGAACGCCGCGCTGGCGCTGGTGTGCGGTAACAGCGTGGTTTGGAAACCGTCGGAAAAGACGCCGCTGACCGCGCTGGCGGTGCAGGCGATTTTTGACCGCGCGGCGGCGCGCTTCGGCGATGCGCCGCACGGTCTGGCGCAACTGCTGATCGGCGGGCCCGAAGCGGGGGAGGCGCTGGTCGACGACCGGCGCGTCGCGCTTGTCTCGGCGACGGGGTCGACGCGGATGGGGCGCAGCGTTGCGCCGCGGCTGGCGGCACGTTTCGCGCGCGCGATTCTCGAGCTCGGCGGCAATAATGGCGCGATCGTCGCGCCGTCGGCGGACCTCGATCTCGCACTGCGCGCGGTGGCGTTCGGGGCGATGGGGACCGCGGGGCAGCGCTGCACGACGACGCGGCGCCTGTTCGTCCACGACAGGATTTACGATGACTTCGTTGCGCGGTTGAAAGCAGCCTATGCCAGCGTCGGCGTGGGCAATCCGCTGGAATCCGACGTGCTCGTCGGGCCGCTGATCGACCGCGCCGCGTTCGACGCGATGCAAAGCGCACTCGATGCCGCGCGCGGCGCGGGCGGGATGGTTTTCGGTGGTGACCGCGTAGGCGACGGCGACAACTATTATGTGAAACCCGCGCTGGTCGAAATGCCGGGGCAGGTCGGGCCGGTGCTCGAAGAGACCTTTGCGCCGATCCTGTATGTCATGCGCTACTACGATCTCGACGAGGTGATCGAAGTGCACAATGATGTGGCGGCGGGGCTGTCGTCGGCAATCTTCACCACCGACGTCCGCGAGGCCGAGCGGTTTCTGGCCGCGAGTGACTGCGGCATCGCCAACGTCAACCTCGGGACCAGCGGCGCCGAAATCGGCGGCGCGTTCGGGGGCGAAAAGGAGACTGGCGGCGGGCGGGAGAGTGGATCGGACAGCTGGCGCCAATATATGCGGCGCGCGACGAATACGGTGAATTATTCGGACGCATTGCCGCTGGCGCAGGGTGTAAGTTTCGAACTTTAGTGATCCTCCCCGTTGGGGAGGATCAGGCTGCCCGCCAGCCGAAGCCATCATCGAGCGCCACGACCTGCCCCGCAGTCCCCACCGGCTCCTGCGTCCCATCCGTCAGAAACGCCAGCATCGCTGCGTCGCCGACATCGACATGCGCCAGCGTGCGCTCGCCCGCAGGCGTCCGCGCCACCACCACACCCGCCTTTGGCGCCCCGTCGCGGCCGTAGAAAACCGTATAGCTTTCGATTGTCGCCGGTCCGGCATAGTCCTCGACCAGGTCGGGTACCGGGCCGCGCTTCGCTTCGGCTTCGGCCTGATAGTCGAAATCCTGCGGGAAGCTGGCGGCAGCAATCGGCTTGTTGCCGAGCACAATGCAATGATTGTCGGTTGCAAAGCCGCCATTGGCGAACAGGAAACCATAGCGGCCTCCGGCACGTAGCCCGTCGACCATCGAGACGATCGCGTGGCTCATGTAATTGGCGATCGGGCCGCCGCCGAAGGTCAGCCCGCCGAACACCGTCGCGGGTCGGTCCCACGGCCAGCCGAGGATGCGCCGCGCCATTTTGGGGACGCACGGGAAGCAACTGTAGAGTTCGACATGGTCAAAATCCTCGGCCGTCATGGCGTTGAGCGCCAGCGTGCGCGTGATCGACGTTTCCATGCTGACGCTGTGATCGTAGCGATCGCGGTGGAGGATGCTCGCGGGCTCCTTCGCTGCGGCGCCCATGCCAACATAGATCAGCCGGTCCTCGGCGATGCCGCGGCGGCGTGCTTCGGCGAGGCTGGCGACGATAAAGCCCGCGCCCTGATTGACCGACGAGTTGGCGACCATCAGCTTCGAATAGGGAAAGGCGATTGGGCGGTTGCGCTCGTCGATGCGCAGGATGTCCTCGGGCGAGGCGGGTTTACGGATCCACGCCGCTTCGTTCGCCGCCGCGACCTCGGAGAAGCGCGACCAGATTTCGGCGCTTTCGAACTGCGCCTTCGCCAGACTGTCGCCCCACGCGGCGCGGGTGGCATTCTCGTAGAGCGGGTAAACATCGACCGGCGCCGCGAGACCGTGCTTCTGCGCATAATTGGGCTCGCGCCGTGTCGCGACCTGGCGCACCGCATTATAGCTTTTGTCCTCGCCGCTCGCCGCTTTCGCGGCGCGGCCTGCGGCGGTGCGCAACGCTTCGGCGCCGACGATCGCTGCCAGTTTGACTTCACCGGCGCCGATGCGGTTCGCGGCTTCGTTGAGCAGCCGCACCGGGGTGTCGCCGTGCGGCGCAGCCGACTGGTAATTGATTGCGGGACTGGCGCCGATCGCGGCGGCGAGCGGTTCGCATAGCTTGCCGAGGTGGTGGAAGCTGATCTGATCGACGATCGCGAGGCTGTCGAGGTCGGCGAGTGGGACGCCTGCGTCCTCGGCGGCTATTTTCAGCACCGCGACCATCAACCCCAGCGAATCCAGCCCCTGATCGGGATCGTCAGGCCGGTCATTGACCTGTCCGACCCCGATGATGACGGGGATGCGTTCGGGATCGGTCATCGCCATCACTAGCGCGCCTTCCATTCGGGCTTGCGCTTCTCGGCAAAGGCGCGCGGCCCTTCGCGTGCATCTTCGCTGCGCATCAACGCGCTGCGTTCGATGGTGTTATGCTCCCAATAGGGCGCGTCGGCGGCGATCCGCCCCTCCTGGATCCCGAGCGCGACCCGCTTCGATGCCTGCACCGACAGGGGGGCGTTGGCGGCAATCTTTTCGGCAAGCGCAAGCGCGGTGGGCATCAGGTCTGCGAGCGGGACGACATGATTGACCAAGCCGAATTCGGCGGCGCGCGGGGCGGGGATCGGGTCGCCGGTGAGCATATATTCCATCGCCAGCTTGCGCGGGATTTGCTGCGCGAGGCGGAAGGCGCCGCCCGCTGCGGCGAACAACCCGACCTTGACCTCGGGCAGGCCGAATTGCGCATGTTCGGCGGCGACGATGATGTCGCTCATCAACGCGATTTCGCAGCCGCCGCCGAACGCGAAGCCGTTGACCGCAGCGATGATCGGTTTCGAGATCGGGTGCGACACCATGCCGGCAAAGCCCCACGCCTGCTGCGCGGGATCGTCGGGATAGAGGCTTTCGCCGCGCGACAAGGCGACGAGGTCGGCGCCGGCGCAAAAGCTTTTGTCGCCCGCGCCGGTGATGACAACGGCGCGGATTTCGGAGTCTGCCTCGGCTTCTTCGAGTGCGCTGCCGATGCCGACATGGACCGCGGCGTTGACCGCGTTGCGCGCCTCGGGCCGGTTGATCGTGACGATCAATATGTGGCCGTGTCGTTCGGTAAGGATAGTGGTGTCGGTCATCGCGAATCTCTCCCTTTCGGGCGAGTATCGCGGCTGGTTGACGTTTACGTCAACCAGTAACGTCGTGCCCGCAAAGGCGGGGGCCGCTATCGGTGTAGCGCAAGGCTGCCAGCCGCCCCCGCCTTCGCGGGGGCGACGGAAAGTATCAGATCGACTGCCCGGTCTTCGACCAGTCGGCAAGGAAGCCCTCGATGCCCTTTTCGGTAAGGATATGCTTGAACAATCCCCGGATGACGGCAGGCGGTGCGGTCATCACGTCGGCGCCGATCTTCGCGGCCTCGAGGACATGGATGCCGTGGCGCACGCTCGCGACGAGGATTTCGGTCTCATAGCCATAATTGTCATAGATCAGGCGGATGTCGGAGATGAGCTGCATCCCGTCGAAACCATTGTCGTCGTGACGGCCGACGAAGGGCGAGACGAAGGTCGCCCCGGCCTTGGCGGCGAGGAGCGCCTGCGCCGCCGAGAAGCACAGCGTGACGTTGACCATCGTGCCGTCGCCGGTGAGCGCCTTGCACGTCTTGAGGCCGTCGATCGTCAGCGGCACCTTGATGCAGACATTGGGCGCGATCTTGCGAAGGATTTCGGCCTCTTTCATCATCGTATCATGGTCGAGCGCGACGACCTCGGCCGACACCGGCCCGTCGACAAGCGCGCAGATTTCCTTGGTGACTTCCTTGAAATCGCGGCCCGACTTGGCGATCAGCGACGGGTTGGTGGTGACCCCGTCGAGCAGGCCCGTCGCGGCGAGTTCCTGGATATCGGCGATTTCGGCGGTGTCGGCGAAGAATTTCATGGGACGGGGATCCTGCTGGATGGGTGATTCGGGATTGCGATACCCCCTACTGCCCTTTGTGCGTCATTGCGAGCGGAGCGAAGCAATCCAGAGCGGTTGACGCATACTCTGGATTGCTTCGCTCCGCTCGCAATGACGATGCGATAAACCACTGGCGTTCCATTTTTGTTCCCGCTAAGCGAGCCGCATGGCCAAAGCGAAACGCCAATATGTCTGCCAGAATTGCGGGGCGGTCTCGTACCGCTGGCAGGGGCAGTGCGCAGATTGCGGCGAATGGAACACGCTCGTCGAGGAAGCGGGCGAAACGGTCTTTTCGGCCAAGCATGACCTCAGCAAAGGCGGGCGGACGATCGCGCTCGAAACGCTGAATGCCGAGAGCAAGATGCCCGAGCGGATGCTGTGCGGCATCGCCGAGTTCGACCGCGCGCTGGGCGGCGGATTCGTTGCGGGGTCGGCGACGCTGATCGGCGGCGATCCCGGGATCGGAAAATCCACACTGTTGTTGCAGGCGGCGGGGCGGCTGGCGCAGGCGGGCAAGTCGGTCGTCTATATCAGCGGCGAGGAAGCGGCGGCACAGGTGCGGCTGCGCGCGCAGCGGCTGGGGCTCGGCGATGCGCCGGTCGCGCTGGCGAGCGCGACGTCGGTGCGCGACATTTTGGCCACGCTTGACCGGCAGACCGCCGATTTTGTCGTGATCGATTCGATCCAGACGATGCACAGCGACCTGATCGACAGCGCGCCGGGCACGGTGAGCCAGGTGCGTGCGTCGGCGCAGGAGCTGATCCGCTACGCCAAGGACAGCGACGCCGCGATCGTGCTGGTCGGCCATGTCACCAAGGACGGGACGATCGCGGGGCCGCGCGTGCTCGAGCATATGGTCGATACGGTGCTGGCGTTCGAGGGCGAGCGCAGCCATCAATATCGCATCCTGCGCGCGGTGAAGAACCGTTTTGGCGGCACCGACGAGATCGGGGTGTTCGCGATGGGTGAGGAGGGGTTGGGCGAGGTCGCTAACCCGTCGAGCCTGTTCCTGACCGACCGCAGCCGCGACGTGCCGGGATCGGTGGTGTTCCCGGCGCTCGAAGGGACGCGCCCCGTGCTGGTCGAGGTGCAGGCGCTGACCGTGCGGCTGGCCAGCGGCGCGACGCCGCGGCGTGCCGTCGTCGGCTGGGACAGCGGGCGGCTGGCGATGGTGCTCGCGGTGCTGGAGGCGCGCTGCGGCCTGCAAATGGGCGCCGCCGAAGTCTATCTCAACATCGCGGGCGGTTATCGCCTGACCGATCCCGCCGCCGACCTGGCGGTCGCCGCGGCGCTGATTTCGGCGTTCAGCGAGCGCCCTGTCCCGGCTGACGCGATCGTATTCGGCGAATTGTCGCTGTCGGGCGAGGTGCGGCAGGTTTCGCACGATGGATTGCGCTTACGCGAGGCGGCAAAGCTCGGTTTTTCGCGCGGCTGGGGGCCGCAAGGCATGAAACCGGTCGGCGGAATAGCGGTGACCGGGTTCGCGCGGCTCGGCGAACTCGTTGACCTGATGCTCGGGCGCGACTAGCCACCCTGCATGGGAAGTCTGACCGCTCTGGATATCCTCGTGCTGACGCTCGTCGGCGGCAGCGCGGTGCTGGGTTTTTCGCGCGGCCTGGTGCAGGAGGTGACGACGTTGCTCGCCTGGGTGCTGGCAATTGCGGCCGTACGTTTCTTCCATCCAGCGGTCACCGATCTGCTGGCAGGGTGGGTTGGGACCGGAGGCGGCGCCGCGATGCTGGCTTTCGTGCTGTTGTTTGGCGGCGTTTTCGCTTTTGCCAAATGGGGCTCGCGCGCGATGGGGCAGCGCAGTCGCGCGTCGCTCGTCGGCGGTTTTGACCGCGGGCTGGGGGCCGGGTTCGGCGCGGTAAAGGGTCTGATGATCGCCGCGATCGGCTTTATGGCGGTCACGCTGCTCTACGACATCGGCTATGGCAACGCCCAGCGTCCCGCATGGATGACCGACAGCCGCACCTATCCTGCGCTGAATGCCACCAGCAAGGCGCTGAGCCGGGTGATTGCCGATCGCCGCGCCCAGGCGCGCCAGGCCGAGACCAACGCCGACGCTCCGGCGCCATGAGCGCGCCGCTCTACAATCGCGATATATTGGCGCTGGCGGTGGCGACGGCGGAACATCTGCCGCGCCCCGAGGCTCGATTTCATGCGAGCGTGCGGGCGCCGCTGTGCGGCAGCCGCATCCTGCTCGATCTCGACGCCGATGCGGCCGGGCGGGTGACCGACGTCGGAATGCACGTCGAAGCCTGCGCGCTCGGTCAGGCAGCCGCCACCTTGCTCGCGCGGCACGCGCGCGGCCGTTCGCTCGACGACATCCGCGGCGCGCGCAATGCGATTGCCGGCTGGTTTGCCGGTGATGGCGTGGCGCCCGATTGGCCGGGCTTTGACTTGCTCGCCCCGGCGCGCGATTATCCGGCCCGGCACGGCGCCATCCTGCTGCCGTTCGATGCGGCGATAGCGGCGCTTTTGTCACGGGCAGCCGCAGCGTGATGCTGGCTATGCTGGCCTCGGTTGCCGCCGAAAAGGCCGCCGAACAAGCGACCGACACGGTGCTGATCGAAGGCGCGATCCTGCTTGGGGTCGCAACGCTTTTCGTGCTGTTTTTCCGCCGCCTCGGCCTGGGTGCCGTGCTCGGCTATCTGATCGCCGGTTCGCTCGTCGGCCCCTATGGGCTTGGCCTCGTCGGCGGCGGCGAGTCGAAGCTTGCCTTTGCCGAGATCGGCATCGCTTTCCTGTTATTTCTGGTCGGGCTCGAATTGCATCCCCGCCGCTTATGGGACATGCGGCGCGCCATTTTTGGCCTTGGCACTGCGCAAGTCGTCATCACCGGACTGATTCTAGCGGCGCTGATTTTTCTGTTTCTTGGTTTCAGCTGGCAAGCGGCGCTCGCACTCGGGCTGCCGCTGGCTTTGTCTTCGACGGCACAGGTCTTGCCCGGCCTCAAAAGTTCGGGGCGGATCAACTCGCCCTTCGGTGAAAAGGCGTTCTCGGTCCTGTTGTTCCAGGATCTGGCGATCGTGCCGATGATTACGATCATCGCGGTCATGTCGCGCGCACCCGCCGACCCCTCGGCGCCGCCGGGGTGGATGCTGGCACTGTACACGGTCGTCGCGATCATCGGGCTCGTGCTCGCTGGGCGGTTCATCCTCAATCCGCTGCTCCGGCTCATCGGCCGCTATGGCGAACGTGAATTGTTCGTGATCGTCGGGCTGCTGGCGGTGCTGGCGAGCGCGGCGCTGATGCACAGCCTGCACCTCTCGACCGCGCTGGGCGCCTTCATCGCCGGGGTGATGCTTGCCGACTCGCCCTACCGGCACGAAATCGAAGCCGATGTCGAACCGTTTCGCCTGATCCTGCTTGGGTTGTTTTTCCTGGCCGTCGGCATGGTGCTCGACGTCAATGTCGTGCTGGCCGACCCGCTGCGCGTCGTCGGGCTTGCCGCAGCGCTGGTTGTGGTCAAGCTCACCGTGCTGACGTTGTTGGTCCGCGCGTTCGGCAAGTCATGGAAAACCGCGCTGGGGCTGGGCTTGCTGCTCAGTCAGGGCGGTGAATTCGGATTCCTGCTCTTCACCCAGGCGCAGCAGGCGCTGCTTATCGATCCGGAGGCGGCGAGCCTGTTCAGCGCGGTCGTCACCCTGTCGATGATCTCCACGCCGTTCCTGATGCTGTTTGCGCGCAACCTGGAGTTTGCGCCCGACCGCGATGACGATGCAATGGACGATCCGGAAAATGCGCCGCGCGGGTCCGCGCTGGTCATCGGCTATGGCCGCTTCGGCCAGACAGTGGCGCAGATGCTGCACGCGGTCGACTGTTCGGTGACACTGATCGACAAGAAGTCGAGCCAGATCGAGCGATCGGGACGCTTCGATACCAAGGTTTATTATGGTGACGGCCTGCGGCTCGACCTGCTTCGGCGGGCGGGTGCCGACGACGCAAAACTGATCATCTATTGCATCGACGATGCCGCGTTCGACGCAGCGACGATGCGTCCGATTGTCGAGGCTTTTCCGCAGGCACGGGTGTTGGCGCGGGTGTTCGACCGCCGCCAGCTGATCGCAATCGACGGCGCGGGGGTGACCGGCGCGGTACGCGAAGTGTTCGAAAGTTCGGTCGCGCTTGGTATCAAGGCGCTGGAAGAACTCGATGTCGATCCGCGCGAGATTGAGGATGTTGAATCCGCGTTTCGCCAGCTCGACGCAACGCGGCTGGCGGCACAAATCGACGAGGGCGACCTGACGGCGGGCATGGATCATCGCTTCAGGCCCGGCGGCGGGCGCGAAGCCGACAGCGTCATCGAAACCTTCCGCCAGCGTCGCCGGGCGGCGAAAGCGGCGCGCGACGAGCGCGAAGCGGCCGGCCTGACCGCCGACACCTGATCGCGCGCGCGGTCTTTTTCCGATCATCTCCCAAGCCGCGACATCTGGCGCGTGGCTGCTATTTGGCAGCGCTTTCGCAATAGTAAATTATTTGCTTGACTATTGCTCGAACGAGTGATTAGTAAGGCAAATGCTTGACTATCAAACCTCTCTCGATCCGATCCTCCATGCCATCGCTGACCCGACGCGGCGCGGCATGGTCGAACAGCTTGCCAAGGGTCCGGCTTCGGTCAGTTCGCTCGCCGGGCGGCTCCCGATGTCGCTTCAGGCCGCGATGCAGCACCTGGCGGTGCTCGAAGCCGCGGAGGTGGTGCGCAGCGAAAAGGTCGGGCGGGTACGGACGGTGTCGCTGAACCCCACCGCGCTTCGCCAGGTCGAACGCTGGGTAGCCGAGCAGAAAACAGCCTGGGAACGCCGGCTCGACCGGCTTGGCGACTATCTGGGCGAATCCCCCGACGATGAAAGGAAAGACCATGACTGATAGCCCGATCCACCACGCCAGCTTCTCTGTCGAACGCGCCTATCGTTCGCCGCGCGACCGCGTTTTCGCAGCCTTCACCAGTGCCGAGGCGCGGCGCCGCTGGCTCGTCGAATCCGACGGCTGGACCGTTCACGCCTATGATCCGCCCGCCGAAGTCGTGCCGGGTGCGGTCGAGGCCAGCCGCTTCAGCCCGCCCGGTGCCGATGTTGTCATCACCAACGATACGACCTTCCTCGACGTCGCGGCGCAGGAACGGCTGATCTTCGCCTATGCAATGACGATCGACGGCAATCCCTTGTCCTCGTCGCTCTCGACGGTCGAATTTTTCGACGATGGTGACGGCACGCGCCTCCTGTTCACCGAACAGGGCGCCTATCACGACGGCGATGTCGCCGGCCGCGAGGCCGGGACGCGCGGTCTGCTCGACGGGCTGGCGAAGGAACTCAGCGAAGCCTGAGCGGCGATGACTACAAGGGGGGCGGCGCGCCACTGGCACGCCGCCCTTCGTTATACGCTGCGTTCGTTGTCGAGGAAGGCGGCGACCGCGTCGAGGCCATATTCGTCGGTGACGAAGCTTTGTCCGATCCCGCGCGACAGAATGAGCGGCAGCTTGCCGCCGCGCACCTTCTTGTCGTGGGCCATATGCGCCGCCAGCGCGGCGCCGCCCGTGTTGATGCCCGCGCTGACCAGGCTGTGCGGCAGGCCGACGCTCGCCAGATGGTCGCGCACGCGCGCGGCGTCCGCGGCGGGGCAGAGGCCGTTCGCGGCGGAAAACTGGTGCGCGAGCACCATGCCCGCGGCAACCGCCTCGCCGTGGAGCAGCCGGTCCGAATAGCCGGTTTCGGCCTCGAGCGCGTGGCCGAAGCTGTGGCCGAGGTTGAGCAGCGCGCGAATATCCCGCGTCTCTCGCTCGTCCGCGGCGACGATGCGCGCCTTGGCCGCAACGCTGTGCGCGATCGCATAAGCGCGCGCCGTGCTGTCGCCCGCGAGCAGCGCCGCACCATTCGCCTCGCACCAAGCGAAGAAATCGGCGTCGTCGATCAGCCCGTATTTGACGACCTCGGCATAACCCGCGCCGAGTTCGCGGCGCGGCAGCGTTTCGAGTGTCGTCGGGTCGATCACGACCATCGCCGGCTGGTGAAAGGCGCCGATCAGGTTTTTGCCCGCTGGCACGTTGATCGCGGTCTTGCCGCCGACGCTGCTGTCGACCTGCGCAAGCAAGGTCGTCGGCACCTGAACAAACGCGCAGCCGCGCTTGACGACGCTGCACGCAAAGCCGACGAGATCGCCGATCACGCCGCCACCGAGCGCGATGACATGGTCGCTGCGCTCGATGCCCTCGCCGATCAGCCATTCGGTAAGCCGCGCAAGCCCCGCCCAGCTCTTCGTCGCTTCGCCGGGGTCGAGAACGAAGGAAGAGAAGGAGATATTCTCCATCGCCAGCGCGGTGCCGAGCGCGGCGAGATAATGGTCGGCGACATGGCGGTCGGTGACGATCATCGTGCGCGGGCGTTTCAAGAGCGGCGCGACATGGGCGCCGATGTCGCGGATCAGCCCGTCGCCGATCAGGATCGGATAGCTGCGGGCGCCGAGCTCGACGGTCAGCTTTTCCATGTCGCCAGCGCCTCCAGAATTGCGCGCACCGTCTGTTCGTGCGGCGTGCTCGCCGAACTGACGCGCAGATGCGCTTCGGCATAGACGGGATTGCGGACCGCCGCCAGTTCGCGCAGCACTTCGCCCGGGTCGCGGTCCTTGAGCAGCGGCCGGTGGCTGCGGCGCGCAACGCGTTCGACGAGCGTCGGGATATCGGCGTCGAGCCAGATGCAGAGGCTGTCTTTGAGGATCAGTGCGCGCGTTTCCTGATTGATGAAGGCGCCGCCGCCGGTTGCGAGCACCATCGGCTTGCCGCCGAGCAGGCGCGCGATCACGCGGCGCTCGCCATCGCGAAAATGCGCCTCGCCGAACCGATCGAAAATATCGGCGATGGTCATCCCGGCGGCGCGTTCGATTTCGTCGTCGGCATCGGCGAAGCGCATGCCAAGCCGCTGCGCGAGCCGCCGGCCGACGGTCGACTTGCCCGAGCCCATCAGCCCGACCAGGACGATCGACCGCTCGCGCACACCCGGAGCGACGGTGCTGCGGCGTTGCGGCGCAGGGCTTTTCGGGTTTCGCGACATGGTGCGCGCGGCTATACCGCCGGGACCACAGGGAACAATGGTTTTCGCCGTCAGCCGATCATGCGGTGCGCCGGACAGGTAGTTTAGAGGTGGACGTGGCCGACAAGATTGCCGAAAGCGCGGCGGTATGACGAAAAAATTGTTCACGTTGACGCTGGGCTTGTCGGGCTCCGCGCTGGCCGCGGCGCTGGTATTGCCGGTGCTGGCGCAGGAATCGCTGCTGCCCGAAGGTTTCGGCAATCCACCGGAAACGCCCGCCCCGCGTCCGACCCCAGCGCCGACGTCGCCCGCGGCGCCGAAGAATGGCGCCAGCCCGCCGCCGGTGACCCCCACGGTCGGCACGCCCGACGCCCCTGCACCGATCGCCGCCGATGCGGAGACGGGCGAGGAGGACGAAGCCGAAGAACCGGGGACGCTGAAATATGATCTGCCGCCCGGCGCCCGGCGACTTCTGACGCGCATCGGCCCGCTGACCCCCGAAACCGGTGGTCTTGCTCCAGACGCTTTTGGCGTCAGAGGGCAATATGCGGCGGCCTTGATGCAGCGCACGAACGGACAGTTCGCCTCGCGCTGGGGGCATATCTTGCTGCGTCGCGCGCTGGTGTCGGCGGTCGATACCCCTGAAACGATCAACGGCGCGGACCTCGCCGCTGCCCGGGCGGCGCTGTTGCTGCGCATGGGCGAATCGATTGCGGCGCGCTGGATCGTCCAGTCGGTCGATTATGACCGCGCCACTCCGCGCCTCGTCGCCGCGGCGCAGCAAACCTATCTCGCGAACGCCGATCCGGCGGGACTGTGCCCCTATGTGCCCGCAGGCCTCGCACACGGCGACGAGCACAGCTGGCGGCTGGCGGCGGCAATCTGTTCGGGTCTGACGGGAGAGGCCGGACCGGCGGGCTGGGCGATCGGGCGGGTACGATCGAGTGGCAAGATTGCCAACTTCGACGTCTTGCTCGCCGAACGGGTTTTGGGTGCGACGGGAAGCGGGCGCCGATCGACGACGATCGAGTGGGACAATGTCGGCCGACTGACCAACTGGCGTTTCGGCATGGCGACCGCCACCGCCGTCCCGATCCCCGAACCGCTGCTAGCGGCGGCATCGTCGGACATCAAGGGCTGGACCGTGCTGGCCCCGATGACCGATATGGCGAGCCGCGTCGCCGTGGCGCCGGATGCCGCCGCCCGCGGCATATTGTCGGCGGAAGCCTATCTTTCGTTGCTCGGCGCCGCGGCGACCGAAGAGGAGCCGTCGGAGGCGGTCGCCAGCCGGGCGGATCAGCTCCGTGCCGCTTTCGCCGCCGCCGACGGCGCGGCGCGCTATGCTGCGATGGAGCAGCTATGGGGTGGCGACGCCGGCTATGCCGCGATCGTATCCACCGCCAGAGCGGCGGCATCATTGCCGCTGGATACCGACGTCGGCGACGATCCGTGGCAGCTGATGGGTTCGATGCTCGCCGGCGGTTACGACAATAACGCGATCGACTGGGTCCGCTCCGTCAACGTCGGCAGCCGCGCGTGGGCCGTGCTTGCCGTCGGGTCTCCCCGCGCGCTCAACGGTGCCGATGCCGGGACAATCGGTCAGTTTTCGGGGAGCGATGACAGTGCCGACCAGTTGCGGACCAAGTTTCTGCTGGCCGGGCTGGCTGGTCTCGGCCGCATCGACAGCAGCGCGGCTGCATCGGCTGCAAGCGACCTCGGGGTTGATCTGGGCAGGCAGACGCGGTGGTCGCGCGCGATCATGGCCGCGGCTGAACGTCGCGAGCCCGGGATGGTCGCGCTGCTCGCCGCGACGGGAATGCAGGGCGATTGGGACGATGTGCCGCCCTATCACCTCTATTACATCGTCCGGGCGCTGCGCGACGTGGGGCTTGACGCGGAGGCGCGCATGATTGCCGCGGAAGCGCTGGTCCGTGTCTGAACCCGCGGATCGGGCGGCGGGTCGATGACCGACGCCGCTGCGATCGACCGGTTCCTCGAGATGATGGCCGCCGAGCGTGGCGCTTCGCGCAATACACTCGCCGCCTATCGCCGTGATCTGGAGCAGGCCGCGGCGAGTATGAACGGTGCGATCGAGACCGCCGGCGTCGCCGATCTGCGACAATTGATGGCCGGGTATCAATCGCTTGCAGCCAGCAGCGCCGCGCGCAAACTGTCGGCTCTGCGGCAATTTTTCGCGTTTCTGCTTGATGAGGGCGACCGGGCGGACAACCCCGCGCTCGATATCGCCCGGCCAACAACCCGGCGGCCCCTGCCGCGCATCCTGACGCACGATCATGTCGAGCGCCTGTTCGCGCAGGCCGAACAAGAGGCGGCGGGCGAGGCACCCCCCGCGGCGGCAGTGCGGATGCTGCTGCTGCTCGAACTGCTCTACGGGTCGGGACTGCGGGCAAGCGAACTGGTGTCGCTGCCGCGGCGCGCGATTGCGCGCGAGCATGAATTTCTCATCATCCGCGGCAAGGGCGACAAGGAACGGCTCGTGCCGCTCTCCGACCGGGCGCGGCGGGTGCTGGGGCGCTGGATGCCATTGATTGCCGAAGGGGCCGTCTGGCTGTTTCCTTCGGGCCGCAGCCATATTTCGCGCGTGCGCCTGTTCCAGATGCTTCGCGCCCTTGCCGCGCGCGCCGGGGTCGACCCCGCCGCGGTCAGCCCGCACGTCCTCCGTCACGCCTTCGCCACCCACCTGCTCGAAGGCGGCGCGGACCTGCGCGCGCTGCAGCTGATGCTGGGCCACGCCGACATCGCCACCACCGAAATCTATACCCATGTCGACAGCCGGCGACTGGTCGAGCTGGTCAATCGCCGCCATCCGCTGGCGCGAATGGCGGACGTTGACGCGCCCGCGCCATCGTCCTAGCGCTCTTCGCCATGACAGCCTTTCTGGACTTCGAAAAACAGGTCGCCGCGCTTGATCGCCAAATCGCCGAACTGCGCGAAATGGGCGACGATCCATCGCTCAACATCGACAATGACATTGCGCGGCTCGAGGACAAATCCTCCAAACTGCTCCGCGACATCTATTCCAAGCTGACGCCTTGGCAAAAGACGCAGGTCGCGCGCCACCCCGACCGACCGCATTTCAAACATTATGTCGCGGGCCTGTTCGACGACTGGATGCCGCTGGCCGGCGACCGCAATTTTGGCGATGACCAGGCGATTTTGGGTGGGCTTGCACGCTTTCGTGGGCGCCGCGTGATGGTCATCGGCCATGAAAAGGGCGACGACATCCCGTCGCGGATGAAGCATAATTTCGGGATGGCAAAGCCCGAGGGCTATCGCAAGGCGATCCGCCTGATGCAGCTGGCCGACCGCTTCGGCCTGCCCGTCGTCAGCCTGGTCGATACCTCGGGTGCTTTCCCCGGTATCCAGGCCGAGGAACGCGGACAGGCCGAAGCGATCGCGCGGTCGACCGAACAATGTCTCGCGCTGGGGGTGCCGATGGTGGCGGCGGTCGTCGGCGAAGGGGGGTCCGGCGGAGCGATCGCGATCGCCGCCGCCAACCGCGTGCTGATGTTCGAACACGCCGTCTATTCGGTGATTTCGCCCGAAGGCTGTGCATCGATCCTGTGGCGCACGTCGGACAAGGCCGCCGATGCCGCCGCCGCGATGAAGATGTCGGCGCAGGACCTGCTCGGCATGAAGATCATCGACCGGATCGTTCCCGAACCGGTCGGCGGCGCGCATCGGGCGCCCGAGGTTGCGATTGCGGCGCTTGGCGACGCGATCATGCAGGAACTCGATGCCCTCGCGGGCCTGCCGCGCGATGCCGTGCTGGCGGCGCGCGAGGAGAAATTCCTCGCGATGGGGCGTCCCTGAACGGCGCGGAAAGCGGAACCCTGTCGTTGGGTGCGGCGTTCCCGGTGCCTGGCATGTCGCGACGCCGGCCAGCGAACGTTCATCGACGGGTTGCTTGAATGGCCGGCAGCGATATGCCCTGACCAATACGCAGCTGGGGAGATTTGAAGCGATGAGCCGTTCGATCAACAAGCGTTTTGCGATCCTGCTCGCAGCGACCGCGCTCGGCGCGATGACAACCACGGGCGTCGCCGAAGCGCAGCTGAAGGCGATCAAGACCGCGACGAACATTTCCGCCGCCGAGCGCAAACAGGGTAACGACGCGCATCCGCAACTGATGGCCGAATTCGGGGGTGCCTATAGCGGGCCGCAGGCGAGTTACGTCAATCGTGTCGGTCAGAATATCGCGGTGCAATCGGGGCTGTCGCGCAGCCCGAGCGACTTCACCGTCACGCTGCTCAACTCGCCCGTCAACAACGCCTTCGCGATTCCGGGCGGCTATGTCTATGTCACGCGACAGCTGATGGCGCTGATGAATGACGAGGCCGAACTCGCCGGGGTGCTCGGGCATGAGGTCGGGCACGTCGCGGCGCAGCACAGCAAGAAACGCCAGTCGGCGGCGACACGCAACCAGATCCTTGGCGTGCTGGGCGCCGTGCTCGGGGGCGCCATCGGCGATAGCGGCGGCGTGCTGGGTGGTCTGGGCGGGCTGTTACAGAATAATGCGATGCAGGTGGCGCAGCTCGCGACGCTTGGCTTCTCGCGCAGCCAGGAGCTGCAGGCCGACCAGCTGGGCGTGCAATATCTGCGCAGCGCGGGTTACGACCCGCTGGCGCTGTCGACAATGCTCGCCAGCCTTGCAAACCAGACCAGTCTCGACGCCCGCCTGTCGGGCGGCGACGCGCGGTCCTTGCCCGCGTGGGCGAGTACCCACCCCGATCCCGCGTCACGCGTTCGCAACGCCCAGACGCTGGCGAGCCGCGTCGGCGGCAGCGGCGGGGTGCGCAATGCCGATGCCTTTCTGGCGGCGGTCGACAACGTCCTTTACGGCGACGACCCGGCGCAGGGTGTGGTCGAGGGCAACGAGTTCCTCCACCCCGATCTGCGCCTGCGCTTCGCGGTGCCGCGCGGCTATGGCATGCAGAACGGCACGACGGCGGTGTCGGTGAGCGGCAATGGCGGGCAGGCGCAGTTCACAACCGCACCCTATAGCGGCGATATGAACGCCTATATGGCCTCGGCCTTTCGCGCCGTCGCCGGCAATGCCGCGATCAGCCCGAGTGCCGCACAGCGGACCACGGTGAATGGCATTCCCGCCTTTTATTCGACGGCGCGTGTCGCGAGCCAGTCGGGGCAGGTCGATGTCACCGTCTTTGCCTATGAATTTTCGCGCAGCAGCGCGTTTCACTTCGTCACGCTGACCAAGGCAGGCGGCATCGGCGTGTTCAATTCGATGTTCAACAGCGTCCGGCGTCTCACCGCAGCCGAAGCGGCGGCCATCCGTCCGCGCAGGATCGATGTGGTGACGGTGGGGCGCGGCGACACGGTCGCAACCCTGGCGCGGCGTATGGCATACAGCGATTATCAGGCAGAGCGGTTTCAGGTGCTGAACCGCCTCAATGCGTCGAGCCGACTGACCCCGGGGCAGAAGGTAAAGATCGTGGTGTATGCCGGTCGTTGAGGCGACGAAAAAAGGGGCGGTGTTCCCACCGCCCCTCTCTTTTTCGTCCCGGTTGCCCGGGATCCTGCCGAATTAGGCGTCGGTCAGGTTTTCGTTGACCTTGTCGAACGTGCCGCTGACGCTGTCGCCAACCGCGCTCATCGCGGTGATGCCGGCAACGGCGATCAGAGCGGCGATCAGGCCGTATTCGATGGCGGTCGCGGCCTTGGTGTCGCGAACGAATTTCTTGATGAACTTCATGACTGGTCTCCTGATTTCACTTACCCTGTTGACGGTCTGGTCTGGGTCAACAGTGGCTGGTTTAGGACGAATAGGTTTTGAAAATCTTAATGGCTGGTGGCGTTTATATTGAGCGACCGTCCAGAATGGGGACGGCGAAACGCGCTACATATTGTTTTGGGCGGCGGTGGAAACGTCGTTCCACATCGTCGTTGTGCCGTCGGCGACATTTCCGATGGCGCTGACGGCCGCAAGGAAGATAAGGGCTATAATCAGCCCATATTCGACGGCGGTGGCGGCCCTGGTCGACCGCAACAGCCTGTTAAGATTGCGCATTGTTCCACCCCTGACTAGAATATAGTTCCCGAGGCTGCCGACAATTGCACAGGAAGGTTAACAATTTGTCCGCGCAGACCCTCGGAAAACCGCCAAAAACCAGCCTTGTCGTGGTCGCCGCCGCGCTCGTCGACCGCGACGGGCGACTGCTGGTCCAACAGCGCCCTGACGGGCTGTCGATGGCGGGGTTATGGGAGTTTCCGGGCGGCAAGATCGAACCCGGCGAAACACCCGAACAGGCGTTAATCCGCGAACTTGCCGAGGAATTGGGCATCGACGTGGAGCAGGCCTGTCTGGCGCCCGCCTGCTTCGCCAGCGACATGATCGACGATCGCCATTTGCTGCTGCTGCTCTACGTCTGCCGCAAATGGCGCGGTATGCCGGTTGCCCGGCATGCGAGCGCGCTGCGTTGGGTGCGACCGGTCGATCTGTACGGGCTTGCCATGCCGCCCGCCGACAAGCCGCTGATCGGCCTGCTCGAGGCGCTGATCTAGGTTTTCGGTCGCAAGGCTGCGGCGAGCGACGCCTTGCCGCTGCCGCGGCGGGCAGGTTGCGGCTGGTCGGGGTGCGGCGCCCAGCCGCTGAAATGGACCAGCCGGAAACTTTCGGCGACACGGCCGTCGGCGTCCGCTTGGGCAGCGAAGGTCGCGTCGATGCCGGCAAGTTCCCGGCGCGTCAGCGGCGGAGGGGCCGCGGCCAGGCGACTTGCCAGCCCGCTCGCCCGGAGGTCGCGCACCAGCGTTCGCCAGTCGCCATAGCGGACCGTCAACGGCTCGACATCGACGACGGGCAGCGCGAATCCGACACGCTGCAGCAGATTGCCGATCGCCGCCAGGTCGATCTGTGGGTGCATCCGGGCGATCGGGCGGACGCCATCGGTCATCATCGCGCGACGCAGGCGCGGCAGGCTGCCGTCGCCGACAAAGGCGCCGAGCAACAGGCCGTCGGGGGCGAGCAGCGCGCGCAGGCGGACGAGCGCGCCGGGTACGTCGTTGAGGCTGTCCAGACCGCCCGGCCACACGATGAGGTCGAAACTGGCGAAGGGAAAGTCGACCGTGTCGGCTTCGGCAACCACCGCGCCAAATCGCGCTGCCAGCTGTCGCCCGGCTTCGACGATGGTGAATTCGCGCGCGATGCCGCGCAAATGCGCCGCCAATGCCCGATCGTGCGCGCCGATCAGCAGGACACGGGAAAATGTCCGGGTCACCATCGTCAGCCGGTCAGTGATCGCTTCGGCGATGACCGGCGCCAGGAAATCGGCCGATGCGGGCAGATTTCCCATCCGGTCGCGTTGCGCCCGATGGCGTGCAGGCGAAAAAAGCAGGGGGGGCGATTGCGACATGCGCCGCTTGTGCCGCTGCCGGGGATGCGGCACAAGTCGTACATGGCGACGAAGGGGGATGTCGATCCACGAATGGCAGGCTGGCCACGCGGACTGCGCGGCGCGGTGCGGATGATCGCCGACTATGCGTTGCCCCCGCGCTGCCCCGGCTGCGGCGCGATTGTCGGTGAGGATCGGCAATTCTGCCTGTCGTGCTGGACTTCGCTCGACTTTCTGGATGGTCCGGCCTGTTCGCATTGCTCGATCCCGCTGCCGGCTGCGCTGCCCGCGGGACCGATCGCATGCGGCGCCTGCCTCGCGGCCCCGCCGCCATTCGAGGGCGCCCCTGCCGCCGTTGCATATGGACCGGTCGCGCGTACCGTGGCGTTGCGGCTGAAATACGGGCGGCGGACGGGGCATGCGCGGTTGATGGCGCAGCTGATGGCGCGCCCGCTGATGGCGCTCGGAGACCCGGGCGAGATGCTGCTGCTCCCGATACCGCTGCATCGCTGGCGCCTGTGGACGCGCGGGTTCAATCAGGCAGCGCTCGTCGCCGATGCGCTGAGCCGGGCTACTGCGGTACCGCACGATCATCACCTGCTGCTGCGCGTGAAATCCACCGCATCGCTGCGCGGCAAGAAGCGCCGGGAACGCGAAAGGGAGGTGTCGGGCGCCTTTGCGCTGGCGGCCGGCGCCAAAGCGCGTCTCGCGGGACGCCATGTCGTGCTGGTCGATGACGTCCACGCCAGCGGCGCCACCTTGCGCGCGGCGGCAAAGGCGTTACGGCGAGGCGAGACTAAACGGATTTCGGCGCTCACCTGGGCGCGGGTGGTCCCCGATGCGCTGATGACAGGCAACATATTTGACTTTGCATCGTTGGATTCCGATATGCCCGATCAGATGATGACAGGATAGCCGGATGGCGAAGATCGAAGTTTTCACCAAATTCCTCTGCCCCTATTGCACGCGCGCAAAGGCGCTGCTCGAGCGCAAGGGCGTCGAGTTTCAGGAGATCGACGTCACGATGGACCGCGCCGGGTTCGACGCGATGGTCGAACGCGCGGGTGGTGCGCGGACGGTGCCGCAAATCTTCATCGACGGCAAACATATCGGCGGCAGCGACGACATGGCGGCGCTCGATGCACGCGGCGGGCTCGATGCGCTGCTTGGCCTCGCCTGATTTGGCGCACGCCCGATGATCGTTTTTGACCTTCGCTGCGCGCTCGGCGACCACCGGTTCGAGGCGTGGTTTGCCAGCAGCGACAGCTTTTCCGACCAGCAGGCGCGCGGGTTGATCGTCTGTCCGGTGTGCGGCGACAGCAACATCGGCAAGGCGGTCATGGCGCCGCGTGTCGGGGCAAAATCCAACCAGCTCACCCTTGCGGCACCGGCAAGGCAGACAGATTTGCCGCAGGCCGGCGATATCCCTGTCGAAATTGTCCGCAAGGTGGTGGCGGAGATCGCGGCGAAACAGGCTGAAATGCTGCCGCAGTCGCGCTGGGTCGGGCGCGACTTTGCCGAAGCGGCGCGCGCGATGCACGAGGGCCGCGTGCCGGAGGATCTGATCCACGGTCAGGCATCGCCCGACGAGGCGCGGGCGCTGCGCGATGACGGCATTGCAGCCATGCCGCTGCTCGTCCCGATTGCGCCGCCCGACGCGGTTAATTGACGGCCGCGATTGACGCTGCGCGCGCCGCCCCGCTAAACGCAGCGCGGCGCACCCGTAGCTCAGCAGGATAGAGCATCAGATTCCTAATCTGGGGGCCGTGGGTTCGAATCCCGCCGGGTGCACCATTTTTCAATGACTTACATCGATCCGGCTAAAAGACCCCTTTGACAGCGGCTTTGCACTCCTATCGGTCGAATATAGCACGGGGATGAACCACTGCGCCGCCGCCAATTCGCCCGCTTGATCACGCGACATCCGCTTACGGGTTTGGCTGGCGCGATGCCGCGGCGCCGTGCTCCCGTGCGGGCTCCCGGTCATAATAATCGACCGTTTGTTCGGCGCGAAACATCTTGCGCAGCCCCGGTTCGCCGGGCTTGCCCGTGACCAGCATGACCTTGTTCGAATCCGGATATTCGCAGACATCGACATCGGCCAGCGTCGACACCGCCAGATAGCGCAGCGGCCGGGTTCCCGTATTGGCGATCTGGTGTGCGACATCCGGCCCCCCGGCAGGGCAGGCAATGATGTCATGCGGGCGGAGGGGGAATGTTCGCGATCCGAAACGAAGCTCGCCTTCGCCATCGAGAATGAGGAACATTTCTTCTTCGCTGTGATGACAGTGGAACGGGCATTGAACCTTGCCCGGGGGCAGCACGGTCAGATTATAGCCGAGCCTTTGTGCGCCGATACGCGAGCCGAGGCTGGCGCGCATCGACGTATAGATGCCTTCCTCCTCGACATCGTCAAAATCGGCCTGATCGAGATTCAGTATCGGGTGGGTCATGGTACGGAGGGATCGGTTTTTAATGCACCGCCAGCCGCGGCGGTTCCTGTCATCATCCATGCTCCTGCGGCGCCGCTTTCGGGAGGCGGGTGACGTGGCTGGTCACCATGCGCCAGCGGCCCGAGCTTCGCTCCAATATGTCGGTAAAGCGGACGTCGAGATCGAAAGGGTCGGTCCGATACCTGCCGCGCAGCGAAGTGATGCCGCGCACCATGGCGACATCCTCGAAATATTGGGCCGTCATCGCGTGGTTGCGAAACTCGTCATAGACATAATCGCCGCTGCGCACTTCAGCGAGCAGTTCGGCAAGGCTTTGGACGGCGCCCGAGGCGTTGACCTGCGTGAAGTCAGGCCGCAGCAGCGTTTCGATCGCCGCAATGTCGCCGCGCTTGAACGCATCGCAGCCGAGCTGCGTCACCGCCATGGCATCATTTTCCTGCGCCGCGGCGCGTAGCTCGGCGGTCGCGCCGAAACCCACCCATGCGGTGGCGGCGCATGCGCGCCACAGGTCGCGTCGACCGAGGCGCGCACGCTGCCACCAGCCGTCTGCCCCGGTCCTGTCGGGTTCCTTTCCTATCGACCCGGCCATGCGCGCTTCCAGATCGATCATCCTAGCCATTGGACCGGTCCTTGCTTGCCGGCCAGCGCAGCGCGCGCAGCCCGGCGGGCCAGCCATTGGGCCGCTGCGCGACCACGATCGCCACGATCCACGCACTGGCGGTCAGCAGCAGCGATGTCGCGAGTAGCAACCATTCGCCGCGGTTGCCGGGGTCCGCGCCGATGCGGGGCACATGGACCAGCAGGACGAAGGAGGCGAACATTGCGGTCAGAAGCCGCATCGCGATGCGATCCTGCACCCCCGACAACAAGGCCAGACCGGCGGCGATATGCGCAATCCCGGTCAGCATCGCGAGCGCCGGACGTCCGGGCATCCAGTCGGGCACCATCGATGCGGTGATATCGAGATAGACGAAGTGGCACGCTCCGAAAACGACGAGCGCTGCGCCGTAGACACCAAGGCTCAGCGACGTCGTCGCTCGGTCCCGCGGTTCGGCGGCCCAGACGCGGCGCTCCAGCAGGCGCTTCAGCAGCCAGCAGGCAGCCGCGACCGCCGCAACCTCGGCGACGCCGAGCCAGGCGCCGAGCGAAAAGCCGCTCGCCGCGAGCCGCGCCGGATGAAGGACCAAGATCCAGGCGGCAAGCAAGCCGCCGATGCCGGCCAGCGCGCGTGCCGGGTCGGGCAGCGCAAGTAGCGCCGCGCCCAGCAGAAACAGCAGCAGCCCCATCAACCGGCCGAGTGCGTCGGCCGCCGGCAGCCATTCGGGCAACGGCATCCAGCCGCCCAGTGGGCCTGGAAACGCGAGGGCAATGACGCCCAGCGCCCCCAGCGCCGCGGCCAGCAGCACCCGGGCGGTGCGGAACTCCCAATTCTCCACCATCAAATCATCTCCGGTTGATCGAGGTCGCGCCCGGCCGAAAAGTCGCGCAGGGCGACCGGTGCTTGCCGTACGCGATCGGCTTAGGCTTCTCCATGTTCGCAGGATCGCTCAAGTTGCGCCGTTCGTGTTCGGGCCGCCGCACGCGGCGGGCATATTTTCAAACAATCCGGCATAGGAGCGCGCCGCGGTCTCGAAATGCCTTTCGACGCGGTGTCCGGAAAAGTCGGGCGCATCGGGCGCGGCGAAGTGCGTGTCGGCGATGGCGGCCGCGAGCATGACAATCTGTTCGGCGACCAGGCGGGGAGCGCCGGTCTCTGCGTCGTTGCGGGCGGATTTGTAGAGCAGAAAGGTTTCGCCGAGTTTGGACAGCGGCACGATGATCTGGCGGCGATAGGCTTCTTGCAGCCATGGATGCGCCTTGGTTTCGTGAAGAAGCGAAAATCGCAGGTCGAGATTGGCGCGGTCGGAAAAGACGCGGCAGCAAATCTGGAAAAAGCGGTAGAGCCCCGCAAAAGCATCAAGATCGGGCGGAATTTCGTCGATCATCAGATCGGCGAGTTCGGCGAGCAATCCGCGGCGCGACTCGCTGAAAATTTCGTCTCGCGACGCAAAATGCTTGGCCAACGAATATCGCGAGATTCCTGCGCGTGCGGCGATCCGTTCCGCGGTGATCAGCGTCGATGGCGTTTGTCGGAACAGCTCGCGCGCCGCCTGCAAAACGACCGGTCGCACATAGGTGCGCTCGCGAAGCGGATGCGCCACGGGCGGCCGCCGGCCGCGCCGGACCGGGATAATCAGGTTCGTGCCGATAAGCGGGGGAACGGTCGACATGCGACGGGTTTATGCCGATTGCGCGGCGTCGGCTGTCATATATTTAAGCTTCGCCACCTGCCCCCGCGTGGTCCGGCCCGCGGTGGGGCGGTTCCCTTGGTTTCTTGATATCGGCCGGGCCGCCACCCGATTATCGCGCGATACGCTGCGACATTCCTGATCGGTCGACGGGATGTCCCAAGGAGGAGTGTCGCTCTCCCATGCCGATTGCCTGCCCAACCGTCAGTGCCTCTACGCTCAACAGAGTCAGCGCACGCGCGGATCCGGCACTGGTCCTGGCATCGGGCCTCACGCTGACGTCGGAAACGCTGCCCAATCGTATCGCCAAATCGGCGATGACCGAGGGGTTGTCCGACCCCGCTGGCCTGCCGTCGGCCGCGCTCGTCCGCCTTTACGCGATGTGGGCCGATGGCGGCGCGGGGCTGCTGGTCACGGGCAATGCGGCAATCGACGGACAGCATCTGGAGCGTCCGGGGAATGTCATCCTCGGCGGCAACACGGGACGCGACGCGCGCGAGGCGTTCGGCCGCTGGACCGCCGCCGGGCGGCGCGGCGGGGCCGGGCTGTGGCTCCAGCTCAACCATGCCGGGCGGCAAACGCCTGCGCGCGTCAATCGCGCGCCGCTCGCGCCTTCGGCGGTGCCGCTTGCCTTGCCCGGCAAGCCGTTCGGCATGCCGCGGGCGATGTCCGATGCAGAGGTCCGGGCGGCGATACTGCAATTTGGCGCCGCGGCCGCGTTGGCCCGCGACACGGGCTTTACCGGGGTGCAGATTCACGCCGCGCACGGGTTTCTCGTGTCGCAGTTCCTGTCGCCGCTCGCCAACCGGCGCACCGATTGCTGGGGCGGCAGCCTGGAAAATCGCGCCCGGTTCCTGCTGGAGGTTGTCGGTGCCGTGCGCACCGCGGTGGGGCGGGATTTCAGCGTGTCGGTCAAGCTCAACAGTTCCGACTTTCAGCGCGGGGGCTTTTCGTCGGCGGACAGCATCCAGGTCGCGGTATGGCTCGATGCCGCGGGGGTTGACCTGATCGAAGTATCGGGCGGCGATTACCAGCAGCCGCGGATGATGAACATGCCGGGGTTGCACGATCCCGAACCCGATGCGCTCGCCGATACGGCGCCTGCGCGCGAGGCCTATTTCCTCGCTTACGCCGCCGCGATTCTGAAGGCCGTGCGCTGTCCGGTCATGGTGACGGGCGGTTTCCGGACCGCGGCGGCGATGCGCGATGCGATAACCTGCAATGGCGTCGCGCTGATCGGGCTGGCCCGACCCTTGGTGCTGGCCCCCGATGCGCCGAACCGGCTGCTTGCGGGTGCCGAGCGGCTACCGCGCGACGAGGATCGATTGCGGATCGGTCCTGGTTTTCTGGGGCCGCGATCGCCGCTCCGGACGATCCGCGCGATCAACGGTTTCGGCGCACTGCACTGGCAATATCAGCAGCTGAGGCGCCTGTCCGACGGACGGGGCCCCGATCCCGAGCTCGGTTTGCTCGCGGCGCTCGTCGAGGAACATCGCGACCAGCATCGCTGGCTCCGCGACCGGAAGCTGGCGCAATCTTGACCGGCGGCGCCGGGGGTGTCGCCCGTGCGGTCAGGAAAGCGGCGTGAGCTCGGCCGATCCCGACAGATAGTAGATCGCCGTCCGGCCTTCGAACCCGGAATCGGTGCCAATCACGATCCACAGCGACCCGGATGCGTCAGCGGACGCGACGGCGCCGCCGACGGGCGTCGCGAGCATCTTGAGCTCGTAGGGCGTGTCGGTACATTCGGGCGAGCTGCTTGAAAAATCGCCGACAACGCGGACACCGGCGCTGCCCACTGTCTGCACGCCCTTGTCGAAATTGACCGCGACATAATTGCCGCGCTCGATCCGCGTTTCGGGCGCGAGGCCGATAATGCCTGCCTTGACGGTCACGCTTTCGCCCGGCGCCCCGCCGATCCCGTTGCATTGACGCCCGCCGTTCGCGGCGATGGTAAAGGACGCATCGAACCGGTAGGAATGGTTGGGCACCAAGCCGTCGACCCGCCGGTGAATGAACATCCAGACGTCATCGGATTCGTTCAGCGACGAAAGAAGATAAGCATTGCCGGCACCGAGCGGCGGCGGCAGCGCCGTGACGCGGTGCTCGAATGCGATCCGCGTTTCCTGCCCGACCAGATAGTCCGAGGCCAGCGCATCCCACCCCGCGCGGTCGGCCGAAAAGTCGAAATCGATCCGGATGACCGGTGGCACCGGCGGAGGTGGCGAGGGCGGCGGCGCAGGAGCGGGGGGCTGCGGCGGCAGCGGCGCAACGGGCGGCGGCGTATCGCCGCCATCGTTCGATCCCCCGCAAGCGCCAAGACAGGCGGCGCAGGTCGCGAGCAACCATGTTCGCATCAACCGCGATCCGCGCACCGTTCCGATGTTCCTTCAGCAGGGGAATTGGAGGAGAGAGGGACCTCTCCTCCAATCCGGTCCGGCAAACCGGGGGGATGCCGGAACGGAGGTGCTCTCCCCCTCCTGATCCGGCCATAAGGCTGCTGCGCCATCATGCTGTCAGAATCCTATTATTTCTGCCATTCTTTTAGAGATTTACCGGAAACGGGCGGCAGGCGCGCCTGCCGCCCGCGGGCGCGTCAAAAGCGCAGCGTGACACCGGCGAAATAGGCGCGGCCCAGCGGATCGTAGGTGGCGGGGAACGTGTTCCCGCTGTTCTCGGTCGTTCCACCATAGTCGTTGCCGACAACCGGCGGTCCCTTGTCGAACAGATTGTTGATACCAAAGCGCATCGAAAAATTATCGGACACATCATAAGCGGCCGACAGGTCGAAATAGCTGCGCGCCTTGATCACCGGGACCGCGAACTCGGACGGATCGTCGGTTCCGAATGCGACGCCGTCGTTGGTGATTTTCCCGATGTAGCGCCACCGCAGTTGCGCCGAGAACGGCCCCGACCGGAACGACGTCGTCTGGTTGAACTGCAGCTTGGGTAGCGGAGCGAGACAGGTGTTGCCTACCAGTCCCTCGCATTCGCGCAGCGGCGTTTCGGTGGTCGACTGTAATTCGCTGCGCATCGTATAGGTCGCGTTGAGCGCCAGCGCGAGCGAGCTTTCGGGTCCGACGTCGAAACGGTAGCCAAGGTTGAAATCGATACCCTCGGTGCGCAGCAGTCCGGCGTTGAGCACGCGGGCATCGACGCCCGTTGTTATTCCGCCGACCAAGCTGCCATTACCCGGGTTGCGGCGAATTCGCTGGCAAAATTCGCCATTCGCATCGCGCTCGATTGTATAGCACAGGTCGATAATTTCCTGCTCGGGCAGTGCCACGATGGCATTGCGCACCCGGATATCGAAATAGTCGATCGCCGCGCTGAAGCCCGGAACAAGCTTGGGCTCGATCACCAGACCAGCGGTCACCGTTCGCGATTTTTCCGGAGTCAGGTCGATGTTGCCGCCTGAAAAATTGCTGACCTGGCCGCTTATCGGGCCACCGACTATCCCGGCGGCTGCGGCGGCCGCGGGGACGCCGGTGGCGCGGCAGAGCTGCGCCAACGGGCCGTTCGCCGCATAGGCAGCCGGGCTCAAACGCGATGAGGAACAGGGGTCGGCACTGGCATCGCCGGTCCCCGGTGTCAGCGGCTCGCCGATTTCGTTGAGATTCGGCGCACGCACCGCGCGTTGATAAAGCGCACGGAGGCGCAAGCCTTCGACAGGTTCGATGTCGCCGCCAAATTTATAGCTGGTCGTTTTGAAATTATTGCCCAGCTGCGTCAGATTGTCGCGATTCTGATAATCGGCGTAACGGATCCCTGCCTCAAGGCTGACGATGTCGAATATCGGCAGCTTTGCTTCGGCATAGATTTCCTTGATCGCGATCTCGGCGTCGATCGGCGTCGATGAACCAAAGCCCGGCGCGTTGCCCTGGATCAGATTTTCGTCGGGGTTGGCCTTCGACCGTTCCTTTCGATATTCGGTGCCGACAACGACTCCGCCATTGGTATCGCCGCCGAGGGTGAAGGGCAGGTCATAGGCCATGAAGCCGCCGACAACGAATTGCGACGTCGCGTCATATTGCTGCAGATCGAGCCGGATCGCCTTGCCCGCGTCCAGCGAGAGATTGCCGGCCCCGAAGATATTGACGCTTCCGTCGAGTATGCCGGCCTGGGTGCGCGAGAATGAGATGTCATTGGCGAAGGTCTGGGTGCGCGAGGTCCGGCCCCACTGGCCGAAGGTTTCGAACCGAAGTCCTTCGGCAACCTCGCCCTTCAAGCCGCCGACGATTTGATAGCCCGTATTCTCGAAGATGCTGTCGCGCGTTCCGAGCTCGACCGTGCGCCGACCGATATCCACGTTGATGATGCCGTCGCCCGGCGTTGCATCGCCCGCCGCTGCGGTGTCGTTCGACGCCATGATGGCGCGTGCCTGGGGCGTCAAATTGGGATTGGTCGCATAGTTGATGTCGAAGCCAAAATTGAACGTCCCCGACGGAGCGAGAATCGAGGTCACCCGGGAGTTGGCAAAGGACACGCGCCCGAAAAACTCGATCGCATCGGTGATGTCGTACCGTGCCAGCATCGTGGCGGTCCAGCGATCCTGCGGCGTTTGCAAAAGGTTGAAAGGGTTGAAGTTGAACCCGTTCGAATCGCGCCGATAAGGGACGAGATTGCCCGAAGCATCGAAGGTGCAAACGCCCGAATCGTCGGGATGCTGGCCCGACTGGTTTACGCAGGCGGGGTTGACGAGGCCGCGGATCGTGCCGGCCGCATTGGTCGAACTGCCACCGCCAGGAAGCAGCGTCGCTGACGCCAGCACCTTCGACGAATAGCTGCGCGCTCCCTGATCGACCGCATCGGCCTTGGCATAGCTCACATTGGCGACCAGATTGCCGCGACCGCCGGCGAAATTGCCGCCCACGGTCAGGCTGAAATTGCGCTCGAACCCGTCGCCGCGCTCGGTCAGCCCCAGTTGCGCGTCGCCTTCGACACCCTCGAAATCGCGCTTGAGAATGAAATTCACGACCCCGGCGATCGCGTCCGATCCGTAAACCGACGACGCCCCACCGGTAAGCACCTCGACCCGTTCGACCAGCGCCGCCGGAATCATGTTGAGATCGACGACGCCGTTCGAATCGAACGGTATGAAACGGCGACCATCGACCAGCACGAGCGTGCGTTCCTCTTCCAGATTGCGAAGATTGACGGTCGCGGCGCCGGGATTGCCGTTGTTGGTGTTCGACCCTGCGGCCGCGACCGCCTGGGGGATCTCGCGCAGAAATTCCTCGACACCGGGGCGGCCCGACATCTTCAGCGTCTCGCCCGACACAATTGTGACGGGGCTTGACGCCTCTAGGTCGGCGCGGCCGATGCGCGATCCGGTGACGACAATCGTCTCGGCCTCGTCGGCGGCCAATCCCTCGGCAGGCGCGGTTTCCTGCGCGAGCGCCCCGCTCGCACAAAGGCCTAGGATGACGGCGGCCCCGGACAGCGCAGTCCGTGCGGCAAGTGCAGATTTGTGGTTCATGTTTCCCTCCCGTTTGCGGTGCAGACCGCCGTACGCCCTGTTGCGCGGCGGTCTGGGAGGCGATGCCTATGGAGCGGGCGGGGCCGCCGATGTCGGAATGTTAAGATCGTGCGCCGCCCTGCGCGAATATGGGCGATTGTTGCATTTTGGTGACTATCCGTCGCAGTCATGCAGCGGTCTTTTTTGGAACAGCGATCTTTGTTTTCTGATAGTCAACGCCATTGAGCCTGCTAGGGACTGACCGAACCTGATCGCGCCGCCGCCTGTGCTGGACAGCACACCGCGTCTGGGGTGCGGACGTTCGCGACGGGGCAAGGCGACAGCGCGCGCGCCGCGCGCGAAACGGCGCCAAGGGTCGACGATGTTTCAATTGCCATTCCTTGACCGCGAACCGCACGAAGGCCGCTATTATGCGAAATCCGGACGGCGCCTCCTGCACGACGCGGCCTGTGGCAGGGCCGAAGACATCTCGGTGTCGGCGCGCGAGCGGTTGCCCGATCAACATGCCGGCAAGACCAGCATCGCGATTACCTATTTCGGCGCGGCCTATTGGGCGATCGGCCAGCACCAGGCGATGGTCGACAGCAACAGCCTGCTCTTTTTTTCACCTGGCGATGAATTCTGCGATCGCGAAATCGGCCTGCCGGTCGGTCGATCGGCGGTCCTCTTGACCCTGTCGCCCGAGATTGCGGACGAGCTGGATGCTGGCGCCCGCTCGCTGTCGCGGCATCTGGCGACGACCAAGATCGCACCGGCAACAATGCGCGTGCGACTTCTTGCCCAGGCCTTGCTCGCCCAACCGTCGGCCGCCGCCAGTCGATCGATATTGCAGTCCGACGAACTGCTTCTGGAAAGCTGCCGCGAGGCGGTGCGGCCGCAAGGGGTCGAGGATGCCAACGGCTCCCGCCTGCTCATTGGCAGGGCCAAGGAATTTCTGCACGGGCTGTCGGACGATGCCGCGATCAGTCTGGCCGAAGTTGCGGATGCCGTGGGTTGCTCGCCCATTTACCTGACGCAGAGTTTCCAGCGTTCGGAGGGCGTGCCGCTGTACCGTTACCACCTGCGGTTGCGCTTGAGCCGCGCCTTGTTCCAGCTTCGCACCTGCAGCGAAATCACGCCGCTGGCGTTCGAACTCGGCTTTTCGAGCCACAGCCATTTCACCAGCGCGTTCAGGACGGCGTTCGGTTTAAGTCCGTCGCAATATCGTGCGCTGATGCAGTGACGAGCGCCCGGTCGGAGCCCATCGGGCCGCGGTGATGGCCGAGGATCATTTCCAGCGCGTCACGCGATTGGCGGCGGATCTGCCCGGCATCCAAAGCGCGACGTCGAACCGGACCGCCGCGCTGAAAATACGCGGCAAGTCTTTTGTGCGCATGAAGGAAAAGATGGACGGTGTCCTCGTCGTGATGATTCCACTCGGATTGAAGGAATCGTTGATGGATGCCGAGCCGGACAAATATTTCGAGACCCCGCACTACGCCGGCTGGCCCGCGATGCTGGTGCGTCTCGATGCGTTGGACGATCGTGAGCTGGCGCATCGGCTGGCGTGCGCGTGGGCGGAAAAGGCGCCCAAATCGATGGTGGCCGAATACCGGCGCTCCCGGTCGTTCCTTTTCGGCGACAATTGACACGAAACCGCCGGACCCTGCGGCAAGGCAGAATCCGGCGGTCCGGCTTGCGACCCGAACGGATCAGAACTTCGCGACGGCGCCAGCGTAGAAAAAGCGTCCGCGAACGTCGTAAATGCCGCTGCCCGCACCAATCCCCGTCGCACCCAGCGGCGGTTTGCGATTGGTGAAATTGTCGATGCCCATATAGAAATTGAACTGCTTGTTGACATCGAATCCCAACCGGACGTCATGATAGACGACCGACGGGTAAAATTGCCGGTCGGCCCAGTCGGCATCCTGGGGCGGACGTCCCTGTACCGAAAAGAAATCCTCATACTGGTTGAGTACCATTTTGCTGAGGTATCGCAGCTGGTAGCCCAGCGTCAGGGGACCGCTGGTCCAGCCAAGGTCAATGTTGAACGCATCCTGCGGATCGCCCAGTTCGGACAAGACGCGGTTGGCGAACGTCGGATCGGCTGGATTGAAGAATTGATCGAGTTGCAGCACATGGGTGTAAACCAGGCGCCCGGACAACATACCGAACCCTTCGATATCGCGGCGATAGCCTAGTTCGACGTCGATACCCCGTGCTCTGAGCGCAGCGTAGTTGAGCGGAACCTGGTCGAGCGTGCCATCGATGATTTGCCCCGGATCTTCGTCATTCGGACCTTGGCCGGGGCCGAGGTGGCGTTCGAACAGGTCGCAGAACTGGTTGTCGAGGGTCGCCGCATCGTAACAGGCGTTGGCGATTTGCTGCGCGGTCGGCTGGATGATCACATCGTCCACCGTGATCTTGTAATAATCGACCGATAGCGACAGTCCGGGGGCGAACTGCGGCTGATAGACCCCGCCGATCGTCCACGAATCCGATCGTTCGGCGCGCAGATTCATGTTGCTGCCGCTCACCGTCTCGAGCGAATAGGCCGGCAGGTCGAACGTCGGCAACAGCGGCCCCAGCGCCGCTGCGCAGTTGGCCGGACGCGTTGCGCTGCCGCCCCCGATGTTGGCCGGTCGGCACGGATCCTGAAAGCCCGGCGCGAAATTCTGGCTCAGCGGTGCGGCGGTTTCGGACAGGTTGGGCGCCCGCACCGCGCGCGAGAAGTTGCCGCGCAAGCGCAGATCGCTGATCGGCGACCAGTCCACACCCAGGTTAAACGAATAGACCGTTCCGGTTGCTCCCTTATAGTCGGCGACGCGTCCCGCGGCATTGATCGTCAGTTCGCGGAACAACGGCGTATCGGCCAGGATCGGCAGGCGGAGCTCGCCGAACGCTTCCTTCACGACAAAGGGCGCGGGGTCGAAGGTCGGCAGCGCGTTGTAAAAGGTCAGGCCGTTCTCGACGAGCGGGTCGGCCTGGTAGAACAGCGACTCGCGGCGATATTCGCCGCCGAGCGCGAAGCCGACCGGGCCGCCCGGCAATTCGAACCAGTCGCTGCTGTCGCCACTCAAAAATCCCGACACGACCAGCTGCGAAAGCGTCGACCGCGATACGGTATCCTGCACGATATAGTTGCGCGCCGCCGCAACGTCGCCGCGGCCGAACGGATTGAGCGGGACACAGGCGGCGATGTCGGCGGCGAGCAGGCGGTCGGCGAATTCGCCGCCGATTCCGAAAGCCGCGGCCGGATCGAACTGTGACCGGCAGCGAATTTGGCCGGTGACAGGATCGGTTCCGGCGTCGAGAGCCAGCAGGAATCGCTGGACGTTGATGTTGCCGGTGACCTTGTTGTCTTCCCTGAAACGACCGTAGTTTACCGAGAGTTCATATTGCCAGTCGTCGTTGAACTGGCCCCGCGCACCGCCGACGATACGAAAGGTCTGGCGGTCGCTGTCCTCGTCGCGAACCCCGAGGTCGGTGAAATTCTTGCGATAGGAGACGCGAAAGGTGCCCGCGTTGATCGCCGCGATCTGCGCCGCGGTCAGCGTCGTCGGCGTCGCCAGATTCGGATTGACCCCCGACGCCAGTATCTCGTTGACCAGCAAGCTGCGCATTTGCGGCGACAAGAACGGGTTATCGAGCCGGATCCGCTCGCGGTTGGCATCGATCGAACTGCCCTGAACGAACGCCGGCCCGCTGGACCGTCCGAACGACCGGGTCTTGACATATTTGGCCTCGACGAACGGCTCGAACGCCTCGCTGACCTCGAACCGGCCCAAAAGATTGACCGCATAGCGGTCGTAATTGGGATAAAGTACGATCAGATTCTCTTCGCGGTTCGACGCGCCATTGCCGCCGATGAAAACGCCGTTGGGGCCGAAGCCCGCCCGCGTCCCCGTCTGCGGCGTCAATGTCCGTCCGTCGGGGGTGACCAGAAAGTTGCAGTTATAGGCCTGTTGCGCCGAACCCGGGTTCAGCCCCAGGCCGCACCGCGGGGTGCTGACGCGGTTGACGATCGAAAACATCCCCGAGCTCGAAATCGTCGCGCCGCGGATATCGCGGAAGAATATCCGGTCGGGAATACCGTCGCTGCCGTTCGGCGTTCCGGCGGGATCGGAATCGACCTGGATGAACGCGTCATTTTGCAGGATGTGGGGACGCGAGGCGCCGTACAGAATATTCTGGTGCGCATATTCGCCGTGAACGACGATGTTGCCGCGGCCCTCGGCGAAATTGGTGCCCACCATTCCGGCCATGACATAGGATCCCGCGTCGCCATATTTGCTGACCCCGCCCTGCGCGCGCAGCCGGATCCCCTCAAAATCTTTTTTCAGGATGAAATTCACCACCCCCGCGATCGCATCGGATCCGTAAACGGCGGAACTGCCCCCCGTGATGATGTCGACGCGTTCGATCAGGTCTGAAGGAATGGTGTTGATATCGGGGGAGACGGCATTGCCCAGAATATCGGCGGCGACATGCCGTCGTCCGTTGACCAGGACCAAGGTCCGCTGGGTTCCCAGCCCGCGCAGATCCAGCATATTCAGCCCCACGGTGCCAAGGAAACGGCCGGCGTTGGATTGGCTGAACGTGCTGCGCAGCGCCGGCAGTTCGTTGAGAACGTCGCCGACCGACGTTTGCCCGGTCTGGAAAAATTCGTCGCCGGTCACCGTGCTGATCGGGACGGTCGATTCAAGATTGGGACGCGCGATGCGCGATCCGGTGACGACGATGACCGCGCCGTCGCTCGCCGCTGCATCGCCCGCGTCTTCGGGGGCGGCCGCGGGCTCGGCGGGCGTGTCCTGGGCCGCGGCGGCGGCGGGCAACAACAGCCCCGCCGTCAATCCAAGCACCGATGCTGACAGATAATGACGAATTTTCATGCAGACTCCCCAGATGCCGACCGGCCGCCAATATCGGGCAACCGGCCGTTTCGATGTGAAGCCGACCAATTAGTGCGCTAATCTGCGGCGGGCTGTCAGAATATTAGGATTGTGGTGCCCCCGGCCGCGTGCGGCGCAACGGGAGCAAAGGCCGCGGCCCGAAAGCGGCGATGCCGTGGGCGATACCGGTCGCCGCGTCGCGTCGCCGGCCGGTGCGAAGAAGCAAGCGGACGGACCCGGCCAATAACGCATCGAGTTCCTCGGTGGCGGGCAAGACCGGCTTCAATTCGTGACGTTTAACTTGCGATTCCGGCGCGGAGCGGCGGACGGTATGACCCGCAGAAGCGATCGGCAACACTTCGCCCGATACGCCGCTCCCGCGCGCCAGGGACTACGCGCGGGAGCGGCGGCTTGCGGCGACGGGCCGTCAGGGCTTCTCGCCGGGGAACAGCAACAGCCAGTCGGCCTCCGCCTGGATGCGTGCGAAAAAGCTCCAGCTGTCGACGTTGATCGACCGCTGGAGCCAAGGTTTCGCCTTTTCGGCCTCGCCCATCAGGATGTAATAATTGGCGAGGCTGTAGGCGGTCGATGCGGCGACGCCGTCTGCGGTGGCAAAGGCGCGGCCGGTGTCTTCGGCGCTGAAGAAGGATTTGGGCGAGCGGTTGCCCTTGAACAGCTGGATGCCGTCGAAATAGGTGTCGGGGCTGCCGTCGGGCTGGACCTCGAACAGCGTCAGGTCGTAATCGTCCAGCACCTTCTGCGCCGCGCGCAGATTGCCGCCGCGCGCGAGCGACAGATATTCCCAATAGCTGTTCGCGGTGCGCGCTTCGACGTCATGGTTGAACGCGGCGGATTCGGCCGATTTGGCAAACCATTTGGCGGCATTATCATAGTCGTGCTTGGCGAAATAGGCCTGGCCGAGGTGGTAATAGAGATAATATTGCACGACATCGGGCGAGCCCGGGAAATAGTCGGGACCGGGCTTTTCACGTTCGAGCGGCTTGCCCTCGTAAAGCTTGGCGGCCTTCAGCCCGACCTCGATCGACTTGTCGAACTGGCGCAGCGAGAAATGACGGTGCGCGAGGTGGCGCATCAGCTTGCCCGAATTGGGAAAGCGCTTGAGCGCAGCTTCGTAAACCGCTGCCGATTCGCGCGAATAGCCCTGATAGAAGAGGATACGGCCATACCAGGTCGCGGTATCGACGGTCATGTTGCTTTCATAGGCGGCCTTTGCGTCGCGCGCCGCGCGCTCGAGCAGCGCAACGTCGGCCACCCCGACATTGCGGGCGGGGGTGGTCACCATCGGCTGGCCGAGCAGCGAGGTGCCCTGGAAGCTGCCTTCCTGCGCGGTCGCCAGCGTTGGCGTCGCCAGCATCAGCAGACTGGCCGACGCCATGAATTTCAGGGTGCGGGGGATCATATTCACTCTCCTTGGACTTGTTTGTTGTGGTGCTGTTTCACGGATCGATGTCGAGGTCGAACTTGACCCCCTGCGCCAGCGGCAGCGACGCCGAATAATTCACCGTCGCGGTGGCGCGGCGCATATAGTTTTTCCAGCTGTCGGAGCCCGACACGCGGCCGCCACCGGTCACTTTTTCGCCGCCGAACGCGCCGCCGATTTCGGCGCCGCTGGTGCCGATGTTGACGTTGACGATGCCGCAGTCGCTGCCCTCGGCCGACTGGAAGCGCTCGGCCTCGCGGACGTCGCTCGTAAAGATGCTCGACGACAGGCCTTGCGACACGCCGTTCTGCAGCGCGATCGCTTCGTCGAGCGTGTCATAGCCCATGACATAAAGGATCGGGGCGAAGGTTTCCTCGCGGACGATCGCGGTCTGTCCGGGCATTTCGGCGATCGCCGGGCGGACATAATAGCCGTCAGCTGCGCCCGCGATGTCGAGCCGCTCGCCGCCATGCACGATGCCGCCCTCGGCCCGCGCCTGTTCGAGCGCGCGCTGCATGCCGTCGAATGCCATCCGGTCGATCAGCGGTCCGACATGCGTGGCATCGTCGAGCGGCGATCCGATGCGCAGCGTGGCAAAGGTCGCGATCAGCCGCTGAACAAAGGCGTCGCGGATGCTGTTGTGGACGATCAGGCGGCGCAGCGTGGTGCAGCGCTGGCCGCAGGTGCCGGTCGCCGCGAACACTGCGCCGCGCAGCGCGAGATCGAGATCGGCGCTGGGTGCGATGATCGCCGCATTGTTGCCGCCGAGCTCGAGGACGGGGCGGGCAAAGCGCCGCGCGAGGCGCACCGCGACGTCCTGCCCCATCCGCACGCTGCCCGTCGCACTGACGATCGCGACGTCGGGGTGGTCGGCGATCGCGGTGCCGCAGCGCGCGTCGCCGACGACAACCTGCACCAGATGATCGGGCGCCAGATCATAGTCGGCGGCGGCCTTTTCGAGCAGCCCGGCAAAGGCGAGCGCGGTGAGCGGCGTCTTTTCCGACGGTTTCCAGATCGCGCTGTCGCCGCACACCAGCGCGACGGTCGTCCCCCACGCCCACACTGCGGCGGGGAAATTGAATGCCGAGATCAACCCGAGCACCCCCATCGGGTGCCAATATTCGGTCAGCCGATGTTCGGGGCGTTCGGACGCGATGGTCAGCCCGAACAGCTGACGCGACAGGCCGACCGCATATTCACAGATGTCGATGACTTCCTGCACCTCGCCGCGCGCTTCGGTCAGGATCTTGCCATTCTCGATCGACAGCAGCAGCGACAGCGCTTCCTTATGTTCGCGGACCAGCGCGCCATAGCGGCGGACGAGTTCGCCGCGGTGCGGCGCCGGGACCAGCTTCCACGCGGCAAAGGCGGTGCGCGCATTGGCGACCATCGCGTCGACGTCGCCGGGGGTGTCCATGCGCAGCGTCGCCAGCCCGGATCCGTCGATCGGTGAAAAGACCGGCAGGTCGGCCCCGAGCCGATCGCCCAGCGACAGGCCGAGCTGACCGAAGGTCGCGGCGGCCTGCTCTGCCAGTGGAGAGGCGGCGTGCGCGGTCGAGGGGATTTTGGCGATATTTTCAGGAGCGTTCATAAAATTCTTTTCTGTCATATCTTCGGTGGTTTGGGGTGTTCATTCGTCAATCGGGATGCCGGGCGACAATCTGGCCGTTCTTGATCACGACCGCGACCTTCTCCAGCACGGTGACGTCGCGATAGGGGTCGCCCGCAACCGCGATCATGTCGGCATATTTGCCCGGCGCGATCGTGCCGATATTGTCCGACTGGCCGAGCAGCGCCGCGGCATCGACCGTCGCCGCGCGGAGTGCCGCCATCGGGGTCATCGGCCCCTGTTCGACCATCTTGCGAAACTGCCGCGCATTCTCGCCATGCGGCGACACCCCGGCATCGGTGCCAAAGGCGATGTTGACCCCATGACGCACCGCGAGGCGAATGTTGTCGCCCGAAACCTTGCGTGCTTCGGCCATCTTGGCTGCCACCGCGGGGGTGATGCGCGCCGTGTCGGCACCGTCGTGTGAATCGAGCAGGCCGAGCGTCGGCACCAGCCAGGTGCCACGCGCCGCCATCATCTTCGCGGTGTCGGCGTCGAGATAGGTGCCATGCTCGATCGAATCGACCCCGGCGCGCACCGATGCGGTGACTCCCTGCGCGCCGTGCGCATGCGCGGCGACCTTCAGCCCCAGGCTGTGCGCGGTGGAGACAATGGCGTTCAGTTCCTCGTCGCTCAGATGCTGGCCCAGCCCCCGCGCCTGCTGCGACATGATGCCGCCGGTCGAGGTGATCTTGATAAGGTCGGCGCCATATTTCGCCGCTTCACGCACACGCAGTGCGCATTCGACTGCGCCGGTGCAGGCGCCGGTATAGTCATAGGGAAACAGTGCCTCGGTCGTCTTGCGGTTCAGCCCCGACATATCGCCATGGCCGCCGACGATCGACAGCGAGGTGCCGGACAGGAAGATGCGCGGGCCGGTCACGACGCCGTCGTTGATCGCATCGCGGAGCGCGTGGATCGCATAACCGTCCGACCCGACATCGCGGACCGTCGTGAAGCCCGCCTCCAAGGTCTTTTTCGCATTGGAAAAGGAAAAGAGCGCGACGTCTTCGGGCGTATCGATCGCCGCCGACCATAGCCGGGTCGCGGGCGAGAAGCTGAAATGGACATGGGTATCGATCAGCCCGGGCAGCACCGTGCGGTCCTTGAGGTCGATCACCGTCGCGCCGCCGCCATCGATATGGCCCGGCAGGATCTCGGCTATCCGCTCGTTGCGCACGACGATCGTCGTCGGGCCGAGCGGGCGCTCGCCGGGCACCGCGATCACCGATCCCGCATATATAACAAGATCTTGCGCGGCGTGGTCGGGCTGGGTCGCTCCCGCGGCACCGGTCAGCAGCGTGGTGATTGCAGAAATCGACAAGGCGCCAAGGCGACGGAGCGACCGGACACGCGCGGACGGGATGGCGATGTCGGTCACGTCTTGAAGCTCCCCGTCGATCGGGCCGACGCAGATCGGCGCCGCCCTTGCACCGCCACATAGGAATATTTTGCTGGCTAGGCAATAAAATTTATGATAGGAAAAATTTCAAGAATATGACGAGGCCCGGAAATTTGGGGTTTCCAGGGTCGATAATGGGTTACCAAGGAGGGAAATAATGTCGAAGATCGTTTCACGTCTGCTCTTGTCGTCGGCGCTCGCATTCGCGATGGCGCCGGTTGCCCAGGCGCAGACGCCGCCGCCCGAAGCCGAGGGTGCCGAAACCGATGAGGGCGGCAGCGACATCGTCGTCATCGGCACGCGCCGCAAGGACCGCTCGATCACCGACAGCTCGGTCGCGATCGACGTCATTGCCCCCGAAAGCATCACCGCGACCGGCTATACCGACGTGAACGACGCGCTGCGCACGCTCGTCCCGGCGTTCAATGCCCAGCGCCTGCAGGGCAATGACGGTTCTTCGTTCGTCCGCCCGATCACGCTGCGCGGTTCGCCCGCCGACCACGTCCTGCTGCTGATGAACGGCAAGCGCCGCCACCGCGCCTCGATCGTCCAGATCGGCACCGGTCACTCGTCGACCTCGGGTTCGCAGGGCCAGGATTTCAACGTCATTCCCCCGATCGCGCTGTCGAGCGTCGAGGTGCTGCGCGACGGTGCGTCGGCGCAATATGGCTCCGACGCGATCGCCGGCGTGATCAACCTGGAACTCAAGAAGCAGAAAAGCGGCGGTTCGATCATCGGGCAGGCCGGCGAATATTTCAGCAGCGGCGGCCGCACTTATGACATTCAGGGCCATATCGCGGTGCCGGTTGGCGACAATGCCTATTTCAACCTGGCGGCCCAATATACCGATCAGGCCAAGGCCTATGCGCGCAAGGCCAGCCATGCGGGCGCGGTCGCGCTGCGCGCGGCGGGCATCCCGGGCGTGCCCGAACATCCCGAAGGCAACCTCGATCCGCGCTATATGGCGTTCAAGTCGGTGTGGAATGCGGGCATTGAGCTCAGCGATTCGCTCGAGCTCTATACTTTCGGCAACTATATGACCGGCAAAAGCTCGGTCACCTTTGGCCTCCGCCAGCCGATCACCGCGGGCGGGCTGAACCGGCACGGCACCTATGCCAATTCGGCCTTCGACCTGTCGCCGGCGCATCCGCAGCTGTTCGATCTGACCGCCATCTATCCGGGCGGCTTCACCCCCGAATTCGGCGGCCACCTCGAAGATTTCAGCGCCCTCGTTGGCCTCCGCGATCAGGAAGGCCCGCTGACCTGGGACCTGTCGGCGCGCTACGGCACCAACACCGTCGATTATTCGATCACGGGCACGATCAACGCGTCGATGGGGGTCAATTCGCCGACGTCGTTCAAGCCGGGCTCGCTGACCCAGCGCGAAATCCAGTTCGACGGCGAAATTTCCTATGAGCTGAATGACAATATCCTGCTGTTCGCGGGCGCCAGCCATCGCAAGGAAACCTATGTCATCGGCGAGGGCGACCTTGCCAGCTATCTGACCGGGCCGCTGCGCGACCTGCCCGCCGGATCGAACGGCTTCCAGGGCTTCTCCCCTGAATTTGCAGGCAGCTTTGACTCGAACAGCTATGCGGTGTTCGCCGAAGTCGACGCCGACATCACTCCTTGGTGGAACCTGTCGGTCGCCGGTCGTTACGAGGATTACGACCAGTTCGGCACCAACTTCAGCTACAAGGCGGCGACCCGCTTCGAGCTGAGCGATGCCTTCGCCCTGCGTGGGTCGGTCAGCACCGGTTTCCGTGCTCCGGCCGCCGGTCAGGTGTTCGGGACCAGCCTGACCTCGCAGCTCGACGGGGTTGGCGGGTTCATCCTCGATGCCGTGCTGGTACCGGGTTCGCCCGCGGCGCAGGTGTTCGGGTCGGAGGCGCTGACGCCCGAAACATCGTTCAACATGTCGGCAGGCGTGGTGTTCACCGGGCTGGACGGCTTCCTGACCACGCTCGATTTCTATCAGATCGACGTCGACGACCGCCTGTTGCTGACACCGTCGCGCAACACGACCGCCGCCGAACGCGCCGCGCTGGCCGCGATCAATTTCCCGAACGGGGCGGACATTCAGCAGGTGCGTTATTTCCAGAATGAAATGGACACGCGGGTTCGCGGTTTCGACTTGGTCAGCACCTATCGTCACAGCTGGTCGGACAATGCGTCGACCGACTTCAGCCTGGCGGTAAACTATAACGAACAGCATCTGCGCGGCGCACCGCCGCCGGGATTCAGCCCGGCGATCGTGACCGAATTCGAACGGGGAACGCCGCGCTGGCGCGGTAATTTCTCGGCGACCACCAAGGTTGGCGATTTCGGGTTCATGGCGCGCGCGGTCCATTATGGCGCTTGGCGCCGTCTGGATGGCGCGACCTTCCTGCCGCGCAAGGCGGTGACGTTGTTCGATGCTGAAATCTCGTACACCGGGATCCAGGATGTCGAGCTGAGCGTCGGCGCGCGCAACATCTTCAACATCTTCCCGCCCGATCGCGGTCCGGCGCGCGCACGCGCCGGCCTGATCTACGACAACCACAGTGTGTTCGGGGTTGCCGGCGGATTCTACTATCTGAACGCCAAATATAAATTCTGATCCCCGCAATTCGCGAGGCAGACTATTTCCGGTGGGCCTATGCGGCGCTGACATGGGCGAATGTCAGCGCCGTAGCCTATCGGAAATTTGTGCATTATAGGATTGGGACGCGGAAAGGATGGGGCTTGTTTTCATGCCTGATCCGAACGCGTCGATCTTGCACTGTTTGGCCAAGGTAAGGACTGCCGATATATGCCCCCCAGAACAGCAGATGAGCCGGAAATTCTGGGCGCCGTTCGTCAGTCGAAGCGGCCCCGAACCGAAGGGTTTCATCTGGGGCGACGCCTGCACCAGCTGCGCCGCGAACGCGGGATGACGCTGGAAGATGCCGGGCGATTGACGTCGCTCGCCGCATCGACGCTGTCGAAGATCGAAAATGACCAGATGTCGCCCACGTTTGACGTGGTGCAGAAACTGGCGCTGGGTTTCGACATCGACATTACCGAGCTGTTCGCGAGCAACAGCGGGCAGGATGCCGCCGGGCGGCGCAGCATCACGCTGGCCGGGGCGGGGCGCCCGATGGAGACCCCCGTGTATAACCATCGGCTGATTGCTGTCGAGCTGAAGCACAAGAAGATCCTGCCGTTCGTGACCACGATCAAGGCGCGCAGCCTGGAGGATTTCAAGGCCTGGTCGCAACACAGCGGCGAGGAGTTTCTGTACGTGCTGGAGGGCGAGATCTGTTTCCAGACCGAGCATTATGAGCCCGCGATCCTGGGGGTCGGCGACAGCGTCTATATCGACAGCAGCATGCAGCATGCCGCCTATTCGACCAGCGAGCAGGATGCCGTCGTGCTGTGGGTCAACACCGGCTGATCGCGCCGGATCTGCGCACCGGGATCGCGTTTTTCGCATCACTTGCAATAATTTTCGTATCGGCTATAAATTTCCAATAGAAAATATTGGGAGTCGATGCGATGGATAGACGGCAATTTGTGCTTTCGGGGGCGGCACTATCGGCCGCCGTGGCAATGGCACCCGCTTTGGCGGCGAAGCAGACCGCGCGCCCGCTGACCTTCGACGCGATGGGCGAGGTCCGGTTCGAATATGACGCGGCGCTGGTCGGCCAGATGCGCGACAGCGGGATCGACGCGATAACCGTCACGCTATGCGATCCCAAGACTTACGAAGCTCACGCCTATGACGATGCGATCCAGGCGGTGCTCGACCATGACGCGCATATCGCCGCCAACCCCGCGCTGTTTCTGAAAGCGACGCGCACCAGCGACATCGACGTCGCGCGCCGGAACGGCCAGATCGCGATCTATTATCTGTTCCAGAATTCGACCCAGTTCGGGCGCGATCTCGACAATATCGACCTGTTCTACAAACTGGGCGTCCGTTCGTCGCAGATCACTTACAACGACCAGAATTGGGCGGGCGCGGGGTGCAAGGAGCTGGGCAGCAACGGACTGACCCATTGGGGCCGCGCGGTGGTCGAGCGGATGAACAAGCTCGGGATGCTGATCGACCTGTCGCACGCCAATATGCAGACGATGGCCGACACGATCAACGCGTCGGCCGACCCGGTGATCATTTCGCACACCGCGTGCATGGCGCTACACAAAAATGTTCGCAACACCACCGACGACAATCTGCGGCTGCTCGCCAGCAAGGGTGGGGTGGTCGGCATCTGCCAGATGCGGCCGTTCCTGACCACCAAGCGCCAGGGCGCGCTCGCCGATTATTTCCGCCATATCGACCATGCGGTGAAGCTGATCGGCGCCGAGCATGTCGCAATCGGCAGCGACCGCGACCACCGCGTCGTCGAAATGACCGACGCCTACATTGCCGAACTGAAGGCCGAGGAGGGCGCCAATTTCAACGAAGCCGACTGGCCGCTGTTCATCGACGAACTCAACGGCCCGCGCCGCATGGAAGTCGTGTGGGACGGGGTGCGCAAGCTGGGTTATGCCTCGAGCGAAGTCGAAAAGATCATGGGGACCAATGTCCGCCGCATCTATCAGGATGTGGTCGGATGATCGTGCGCGCATCCATGGCCGCGCTGGCGCTGCTGGGCGCCGCGGTTCCGGGCTTTGCGCAGCCCGCGGCGACCAGTGCCGGGCAATGCACGACCAGCCTGATCGGGACGCCGCTGAGCTTGCCGAAATTTTCGGAGGCGACGCAGAAGCGGCTCGATCAGGATATCGAGATCGCGCGCGCGGCGCTGCGCATCGCGCCCGACCGCGAGGATTCATACATTTGGCTGGGCCGCCGCCTCGACTATGCCGGGCGGATTTGCGATGCAGTCGACGCGTTCACCGACGGGCTGAAGGTCTTTCCGAATAGCTACAAGCTCTACCGTTTTCGCGCCCGCGACCTGACGCGCGCGCGGCAATTCGACGCCGCACTCGCGGACTACAGCAAGGCGCTCGAGTTGATGGGCGACATCCCTGACACGTTCGAGCCCGACGGCCTGCCCAATCCGGTCGGGCTGACGATCAGCACCTATCGCGGCAATATCGTTTATTATCATGCGCAGACCAGCTTCGCGACGGGCGACTATCCGACCGTCGTGGACGGGATGGCGAAATCGCTGGCGCTGGCGGCCGATTTTGCGCGCGACGATATGCGCGTGCCGACCGCCTATTGGACCTATATCGCCTATCGCAAGATGGGCGAGCACGCCAAGGCGCGCGCCGCGATCGACGCGATCGAGCCGGGGCTGAAACTGATCGAGAACGACATCTATTATCAGGCGGTCCAGATCATGCAGGGGCGGCTGACGCCTGCCGACGTCGGCGCGACCAAGGACAGCACGATCAAGTTCGCAATCGCGATGGAGCGCCGCTTTGCGGGCGACGAAGCGGGCGCGAAGGCGCTGCTGGCCGAGATCATTGCCGAAAATGCGCAGGGTCATTGGCCGTCGGAGGCCGAGTTGGCGGCGCCGGATCGGGCGCCGCGCAGCTAGGGCGCCCTGCCACGCCAATCAGCTAGACCCTGCCGGTCGGATACCGCATGATGTTTGCGGGAGATCTGACGTGACATATGACATCGCCGCCCTCGACTTGCCGCTGCGCGACGAGCAACAAATGCTGCGCGACAGTGTGCAGCGCTTTCTGGCCGACAATGCGCGGCCCGGCTGGCTCGATCTGGTCGAATCGCTGGGGCTGGCCGGGGTAGCGGTCCCCGAACCGCACGGCGGCTTTGGCGGCGGCGCGATCGATATTGCGGTGGTGATGGCGGAACTCGGACCGGCGCTGGCCGGTGCCGACTGGCTGTCGCATACGGCGGCAACGATGCTGCTGACGCGCGCGGTGCCCGATCATGCGGCGCTGGCCGGTCTGGCGCAGGGCGACCGGCGCGCGGCGGTGATCTGCGCTGCCTCAAGTGCGACGATGCCGATCGTCGATGCGGACGGGGCGGCGCGCGGCACGGCGACGCTGGTCGCGGGCGGCGCCGAGGCCGACCTGTTCGTGCTCGCCGATGGCGATGCCGTGCTGCTTTTCGCGGCGGACCGCGACAAGGTTGAGCAGCGCCACCGTATCATGCACGACGGCAGTGTGACCGCCGACCTGAGCCTGACGTTGAAGGCCGGCGAGGCAGACGTGCTGGCGACAGGGACGGCAGCGCGCGCGCTGGCCGAATGGGCCAACGACGTTGTGCTTGTCGGCCGCTGCGCCGAGGCGGTGGGGCTGATGCAGCATATGATCGCCGCCAGCACGCTTTATCTGGGCCAGCGCCAGCAGTTCGGGCGCGCGATCGGCAGTTTTCAGGCGCTCCGCCACCGCGCCGCCGACATGCAGCTCGCGGCGATGAAGGCCGCTGCGCTGACCGATGCGGCGATTCTCGCTGTCGATCAGGACCGTGCCGATCGCGCAGCGACGGTGAGCGCCGCCTGCGTCGAGGTCGCCGACGCGGTGCGCATCGTCGGCGAAGGTGCGGTGCAGATTCACGGCGCGATGGGCCTGACCGAGGAGCTGAGCCTTGGTGGCCATTTCAAACGCGCACTGGCGATTGCAGCAGCGATGGGGCCGCGCGCCGATCATCTGGCGCGATTTGCCGAAGCGGCGGCTTAGCCCAGCATCAGCCGCGCGATCAGGTCGCGCTGAATCTCGTTCGACCCCGCATAGATGCTCGCTGCGCGGTCGTTGAGGTAGCGCGGGACCGCGACCGCCAGCTCGGCGGGCGCCTGGCCGTCGGCGTCCGCCCACGCCGCATAGCCTGCGGCTTCGCAGGCCAGCGTATCGATGCGCTGGGCGCTTTCGGTGCCGAGGATCTTGAGCGCTGACGCGTAGAGCGCCGGGCTGCCGCCGACGCCGCGCATCGCTTTCAGCTCGAGCGCCTGCAACGCCTGCAAGGCGATGGCCTCGCGGTCGATTTGCGCGCGCAGTACCGGATCGGCGATTGATTGCGCGCGCAAACGGGTCAGGCGCGCCATCAGGCCCGGCGCATATTTTCCGCCGCGTTCAAAGGTCAGCAGGTGCTTGGCGACCGACCAGCCTTCATTCTCGCCGCCCAGCCGGTTCGCCTGCGGCACACGCACATCGTCGAAAAACACCTGATTGAACTCATGATCGCCCGCCAGCGTGCGGATCGGTTCGACTTTGATGCCGGGGGTTGCCATATCGAGCAGCAGGAAGCTGATCCCCGCCTGCGGCTTGCCCTCGCTCGAGGTGCGGACCAGCGCGAACATGCGGTTGGCGAAATGCGCGTGGGTCGTCCAGATTTTCGAGCCGTTCAGCACATAATCGCTGCCGTCGGGGACCGCGCGGAGCTGCAACGCCGCAAGGTCGGACCCTGCGCCGGGTTCCGAAAAACCCTGGCACCAATAATCCTCGCCCGACAGGATTCGCGGCAGGTAATGCGCGCGCTGCTCGGCGCTGCCATAATACATGATCACCGGCGCGACCATTTTCAGCCCCATTGGCGCGAGGTTGGGCGTCCCGGCGCGGGCGCATTCGGCGGCAAAGATATAGCGTTCGATCTCGCTCCATCCCGGCCCGCCAAACTCGGCCGGCCAGTCGGGCGCGGCCCAGCCGCGTGCATGCAGGATGCGCTGCCAGGGCAGCGAGACGGCTGGGTCGTGAAAGACGCTGGTTGCGCGACTGGCGGCGCGGCACAAGTCGTCGGGCAAAGCGGCCGCAAGGAAGGCGCGAACCTCGTCGCGGAAGGCCTGAAGCGCGGGGTCGTTCAACATGTCCATAACTTCGCTTTGTATGCTGCGCGATGCACAGGCCAAGCTGGCACCTGCATCAGGCGGCCCGCGCGCCGACGAAGCCCAGCCCCGCGGCGATCTGGATCGACTGCGCGCGCCCGGTCGCGCCCAGCTTGGCGGCGGCGTTGCGCAGATGAAAGCGCACCGTCGATACCGACAAAGTCAGGATAATGCCGATCTCGCCATCGGTTTTGCCCGCCGCCGCCCAGCGCAGGCACTGTACCTCGCGCCGCGTGAGCGTCTGCGGCACGGTCGCGTTGCGCGGTCGTCCGCGCGCTTCATTGTGGGTCGCGACCAGCTTGAGCGCGAGATTGTGCAGGTCGCCGGCATGGCGGTCGAACAGCGCCGCGACCCCAACGGGTTCGCGCGAACACCAGAAGACCGCCCCGACCAGCCCGCGCGGCAAATGCACCGGGGCGATGATCGCCTCACCAAAGTTCGGCGTCTTCTTCGCCTGCTCGCAATCGACCGCGGCGAGCAATTGCGTCGGACGCCAGGTCCGCAACCGGCCGTCGCTATAGAAAAAAGGTTCGGCGGTCAGCCGCGCCGCGGTCAGGAACGCGATCTGCAGCGCCAGCTTGCGGTCGCGCCAATATTGATGCGCGGGGTCGATCCAGCGAAAGCTGGTCTCGGCATAGGGACGCCCCTCGGCATCGCTCATCGGCTCGGGGTCGCCAAGGTCGGCCTGCGCCGCGATGAAGGGCAGGCCGATCGCGTCGCCCGCCGCCTGCACCGCCGCAACGAGCGCCGGCATGGCGGCCCAGCTATCGGGCGACGGATCGATCAAATATTCCTCCGGCATCGTCGGCCGGCAGCGGCTCCGGCGCGATCATGCTGGCATAATCGGGGGCTGCGCGACAAGCGCTAAACCAGCAGGGACGATCGGGCCTAGGTCAAGCTCGGCAGGTCCAGCCCCTTTTCGCGCGCGCAGTCGATCGCTTGTGTATAACCCGCGTCGGCGTGGCGCATCACGCCGGTGCCGGGATCGTTCCACAGCACGCGCTCCAGCCGCTTCGCCGCTTCGGGGGTGCCGTCGGCGACGATCACCATACCACTGTGCTGCGAATAGCCCATGCCGACGCCGCCGCCATGGTGGAGCGACACCCAGGTTGCGCCCGACGCGGTGTTGAGCAGTGCGTTGAGTAAAGGCCAGTCGCTGACCGCATCCGATCCATCGCGCATCGCTTCGGTCTCGCGGTTAGGCGAGGCGACCGAGCCTGAATCGAGATGGTCGCGGCCGATGACGATCGGGGCTTTGAGCTCGCCCGATGCGACCATCTCGTTGAACGCAAGGCCAAGCCGGTGGCGGTCGCCCAAGCCCACCCAGCAGATGCGCGCGGGCAGCCCCTGGAACTGGATCTTCTCGCGTGCCATGTCGAGCCAGTTGTGGAGGTGTGCATTGTCGGGCAGCAGCTCTTTCACCTTGGCGTCGGTCTTGTAGATATCCTCGGGATCGCCCGACAGCGCCACCCAGCGGAAGGGGCCGACGCCGCGGCAAAAGAGCGGGCGGACATAGGCGGGGACGAAGCCCGGAAAGTCGAAGGCATTTTCGACGCCTTCGTCCTTCGCCACCTGGCGGATATTATTGCCATAATCGGTCGTCGGAACCCCTGCCGCCTGCATGTCGAGCATGGCTTGCACATGCGCCGCCATCGACGCCTTTGCAGCCTTCGCGACCGCAGCCGGATCGCTCTCGCGCTTCGTAAACCACTCGTCGAGCGTCCAGCCTGCGGGCAGGTAGCCGTTGACCGGATCGTGCGCCGAGGTCTGGTCGGTGAGCAGGTCGGGGCGGATGCCGCGGCGGACCATTTCGGGCAGGATGTCGGCGGCGTTGCCGAGCAGGCCGGCCGACACCGGCTTGCCCTCGGCATGGCTCGCTTCGATCATCGCCAGCGCCTCGTCGATGCTCGATGCCTGCTTGTCGAGATAGCCGGTGCGCAGGCGCATTTCGATGCGGCTCGGCTGGCATTCGATCGCAAGGCAGCTGGCGCCCGCCATCACCGCCGCGAGCGGCTGCGCGCCGCCCATTCCGCCGAGGCCCGCAGTGAGCAGCCAGCGGCCCGCAAGGCTGCCGCCGTAATGCTGGCGGCCCATTTCGACGAAGGTTTCGTAGGTGCCCTGCACGATGCCCTGGCTGCCGATATAGATCCAGCTGCCCGCGGTCATCTGACCGTACATCATCAGCCCTTTGCGATCGAGCTCGTGGAAATGCTCCCAATTCGCCCATTCGGGGACGAGGTTCGAATTGGCGAGCAGCACGCGCGGGGCGTTTTCATGGGTGCGGAAAACGCCGACGGGCTTGCCCGATTGAATCAGCAGCGTTTCGTCGCCTTCCAGGCGCTTCAGCGTCTCGACGATCCGGTCATAGCTTTCCCAGTCGCGTGCGGCACGGCCGATGCCGCCATAGACGACCAGCTCGTGCGGCGCCTCGGCGACGTCGGGGTGCAGGTTGTTCATCAGCATCCGCATCGGCGCTTCGGTGAGCCAGCTTTTCGCGGTGATATCCGAGCCGGTTGCCGGGCGGATCACGCGGCTGTTGTCGAGGCGGGTCATGTTCGTCCTTTCGCAAAATCGAGGGTCGCGGCGATCACTTGCTCCAGCACGGGCCGGATCGCGGGATTGGGGTCGAGGGGGGACGGCCAGTTGGCGTGGGTGATCGTGGCGGGTTCCGCCATGTAACCGCGCTGCGCCAGCTCCATCTGGATCGCGTGGATGCTGTCGTCGGGACGGCCATAATGGCGCGTCGTCCAGCCGCCCTTGAACCGGCCATTGACGACATGGCTATGGCCGCTCGCCGCGCAGATGTTGGCGATGATGATTTCGAGTTCGAGATCGCATGTCGCGCCGCCGTTGGTGCCGATGTTGAATTGCGGCAACTTGCCGTCGAACAGGCGCGGAACATGGCTGCGGATCGAATGCGCGTCGTAGAGGACGACCTTGCCATGCGCGGCGTTTAGGCGGTCGAGTTCGGCGATCAGCGCGTCGTGATAGGGGCGGTGATAGAGGTTGAGCCGCTGCATGATCTCGGCCTCGTCGGGCGGGTCGAAACGGTAAAGCGGCGCGCCGTCGAAGGTCGTCGTCGGGCACAGCTCGGTGGTCGCCTGGCCGGGATAGAGCGACGCACCCGACGGGTCGCGGTTCATGTCGATCACGCTGCGCGAAATGTCGGTCGCGATCAGCGTCGCGCCCATGTCGGCGGCGAAGGCGTAAAGCTCGGCGATCCACCAGTCGGTGTCGATCTGCGCATGCCAGGGCGAAACGAACTGCTCGTCGAGCCCCGCGAGATCGGTGCCGCCGTGCGGGAAGGCGATGACGAGCGGCGCGTCGCCGCGATGGACGCGCAGCCAGTCCATCAGGCGAGGCCCGGCAGGTCCGCCGGAACCGCGGCAACCAGGCTGCCCGAACGGATCAGCGCGGTTGCGGCCTCCATATCAGGATGGAAATGGCGGTCGTCTTCGAGCGTTGCCACGGCGGCGCGGAGATGCTGGTGCGCGGCCTCCAGTGCGTCGCTCGATTTCAGCGGCGCGTGGAAGTCGATCCCCTGGCACGCCGCGAGCAGCTCGATGCCGATCACCGCACTGACATTGTCGGCCATGTCGAGCAGGCGGCGCGCGCCGTGCGCAGCCATTGACACATGATCCTCCTGATTGGCGCTGGTCGGGATCGAATCGACGCTCGCCGGATAGGCACGCTGCTTATTCTCGCTGACCAGCGCGGCGGCGGTCACCTGCGGGATCATGAAGCCCGAGTTGAGCCCGGGGCGCGGCGTCAGGAACGCGGGCAGCCCCGACAGCGCCGGATCAACAAGCATCGCGATGCGGCGCTCGGCAATCGAACCGATCTCGCACAGCGCCATCGCGATCATGTCGGCGGCAAAGGCGACGGGCTCGGCATGGAAATTGCCGCCCGAAAGCGCCTCATCGGTGTCGGCGAAGATCAGCGGATTGTCAGAGACGCCGCTCGCTTCGATCCCAAGCGTCGCCGCCGCCTGCCGAAGCAGGTCGAGCACAGCGCCCATCACCTGCGGCTGGCAGCGGAGGCAATAGGGGTCCTGCACGCGCGGATCGTCGACGGCGTGCGAGGCGCGGATCGCCGATCCCGCCATCAGGTCGCGCAGCGCATCGCCAACTTCGCGCTGTCCGGCATGGCCGCGAAGCGCGTGGATGCGCGCATCGAACGGCGCGTCGGAACCTTTGGCCGCCTCGGTCGACAGCGCGCCGGTGATCAGCGCCGAGCGGAACACGGTTTCGGCGCGGAACAGGCCCGCGAGTGCATTGGCGGTCGAAAATTGCGTGCCGTTAAGCAGCGCCAGCCCTTCCTTCGGGCCGAGTTCGAGCGGCGCCAGGCCAGCCTGCGCCAGCGCGTCGGTGGCAGCCAGGGTCTGGCCGCCAACCTCGATCGCGCCGACCCCGATCATCGCCGCCGCCATGTGCGACAGCGGCGCAAGGTCGCCGCTCGCGCCGACCGACCCCTGCGACGGCACAATGGGGGTGAGTCCCTTAGCCACCATCGCCTCTAGCATCGCCACCGTTTCGCGCCGGACCCCCGACGCACCGACGCCGAAGCTCGCGAGCTTCAATGCCATCATCAGTCGGACGACAGGGGTAGGGGAGGGAGCACCGGTGCCCGCGGCATGGCTGAGCACGATGTTGCGCTGGAGCGTCGCCAGATCGTCGTCGGCGATGCGTACGCTCGCCAGTTTTCCGAAGCCGGTGTTGATGCCATAGACGGGATCGCCCCTGGCAACGATCCGCGCCACCGCGGCGGCGCTCGCATCGATCGCGTCCCATGCGTCCGCGCTCAGCTTTGCGCTGGCGCCTTCGTAAATCGCGCGCCAGTCGGCGAGCGTCATGGCGCCGGGCTTGATGATCATCGTCCGTCCTTGATGCGTTGGTGAAGCGGGTTGAAGCCGATGCGATAAACCAGCTCGGCGGGGTCGGTGACCTCCCAAATGGCGAGATCGCACGCCTTGCCCGCTTCGAGCGTGCCGATTTCGTCGCCGAGACCGAGGGCAGCGGCGGCGTTCACCGTCACCCCGCGCAACGCCTCGACGACGGCCAGCCCGAACAAGGTCGCGCCCATGTTGAGCATCAGCAGCAGCGAGGTCGTCGGCGAAGTGCCGGGGTTGCAATCGGTCGCCAGCGCGATCTTTACGCCCTCGCGGCGCATCGCGTCGACTGGCGGCAGCTTCGTCTCGCGCATGAAATAATAAGCGCCGGGGAGCAGCACCGCGACCGTCCCGGCTGCCGCCATCACTCGCACGTCGTCTCCAGTCGCATGTTCGAGATGGTCGGCCGACAAGGCGCCATGCCGTGCCGCCAGTGCGCTACCGCTCAGCGCCGACAATTGTTCGGCGTGGAGCTTGACCTTGAGCCCGTGCGCCTTCGCGGCGGCAAAGACGCGCTCGCATTGCGCAGGCGAAAAGCCGATGCCCTCGCAAAAGGCATCGACCGCGGTGACGAGCGGCGCGGCGGCGGGGATCATTTCGTCCACGACGAGGTCGATATAGCCGTCGCTGTTGTCCCGATATTCGGGGGGCAGCGCGTGGGCGCCAAGGAAGGTCGGTTCGACGCGAACGGCCCGATGATCGGTGAGCGCGCGCGCCGCGCGCAGCATCTTGAGTTCGTCGGCGGTCGACAGGCCGTAACCCGACTTGATCTCGATCGTCGTGACCCCCTCGGCGATCAGCGCGTCGAGACGGGGGAGCGCGCCTCCGACCAACTCGTCTTCACTCGCATCGCGCGTCGCGCGCATCGTCGACACGATACCGCCGCCAGCGCGCGCAATATCCTCGTAACTCGCCCCCTCAAGCCGCATGGCCCATTCGTTCGCGCGGTTGCCGCCGTGGATCAGGTGGGTGTGGCAATCGATCAGCCCCGGCGTGATCAGGCGGCCCCCGCAATCATGGATCCTTGCTTCGGTTGGGGGCGCGCCCCCGGCAGGGCCAGCATAGGTAATCCGGCCATTTGTCGCGACCACCACGCCATCGTCGATCAGGCCGAGATCGTCTCCGGCCATCGTTGCGAGTCGGGCGTTCGTCCAACGTTGCTCCATCTGGACAGTCTCGCGCCGATGCGTCATTATGTCTAGACATAATATGAGGACGGATGATGGTTTCGCTCTGGTTCGAACGCGCATGGATCGACGATCGCTGGGAAAGGGAGGTGCGGCTGCGCATCGCCGACGGGCGCATCGCTTCGGTCGAAACGGGTGCCGCGGCGGACGCTGGCGATGAGCGGCATCGCGTCGGCCTTCCCGGTCTCTGCAACGTCCACAGCCACGGTTTCCAGCGCGGCATGGCGGGGCTTTCGGAACGCCGCAGCCGCCCCGACGATAATTTCTGGAGCTGGCGCGAGATCATGTACCGCTTCCTCGACCGGCTGACGCCCGAGGATGTCGCGGCGATCACCGCGCAGGCCTATGCCGAAATGCTTGAGGGTGGCTTCACCCGCGTCGGTGAGTTCCACTATCTCCACCATGATCCAGCGGGCGCGACCTACGCCGACCCGGCCGAAATGGCGGGCGCCATCGTCGAAGCGAGCGCGGCGACGGGCATCGGCCTGACCCTGCTGCCGGTCTTCTACGCGCACGGCAATTTCGGCGGTGCGGCACCAAGCCCCGGCCAACGGCGCTTTCTGAATGATGTCGATGGTTTCGCCGCGCTTCTCGATGCCTCGCGATCGAAGCTGACGGGCGACGCCAATATCGGCATCGCGCCGCATTCGTTGCGCGCGGTCGCGCCCGACCAGTTGGCGGCGCTGCTGGAAATGTCGCCCACCGACCCGGTCCATATCCACGCCGCCGAACAGGAGAAAGAAGTCGCCGATTGCGTCGCGTGGAGCGGCGCGCGCCCGGTCGAATGGCTACTCGACAACGCCACGGTCGATGCGCGCTGGTGCCTGATCCACTCGACGCATCTCGATGCGGGCGAAGTGACGCGGCTCGCTGCGAGCGGCGCGGTCGCCGGGCTCTGCCCGATTACCGAGGCGAACCTCGGCGACGGCATCTTTCCCGCCATCGATTATCTGGTGGCGGGCGGTGCGTTCGGGGTCGGCACCGACAGCAATATCCTGATCGACGCCGCGGGCGAACTGCGCGCGCTCGAATATTCGCAGCGGCTCGCGCACCGCGCGCGCGCGCTGCTGGCGGGCGAGGCTTCGCCCTTCGTCGGTGCCAATCTCTACACCCGCGCGCTCGCCGGGGGCGCACAGGCGCTGGGGGTCGAGGCAGGCTTCGCGGTCGGGCAGCCCGCCGACATTGTCTCGCTCGACCTTGATCACCCGAGTTTCGCGGCGGCCGATGACGCGACGCTGCTCGACCGCTGGATTTTCGCGGGCGGGGCAGGAACGATCGATTGCGTGTGGCGCGCCGGGGTCAAGCGCGTCGCGGGCGGCCGGCATGTCGATCGCGCTGCCATCGCCGCCGCCTACCGCAAAAGCGTCGCGCGGATCGTCGCGTGACGCGCGCGGCGTCGAACCCCGCGCGCCGAATCCGCGAGGATATCGAAGGTCGCATCCACTCGGGCGAATGGAAACCGGGAACGCGCATTCCGATCGAACAGGACCTCGCGGCGCGCTACGGCTGCGCGCGCGCGACCGTTAGCAAGGCGCTGGGCGAACTTGTCTCCGCCGGACTGGTCGAACGGCGCCGCAAGGCGGGCACGTTCGTCGCGCATCCGCCGGTGCATTCGGCGGTGATGACCGTACCCGACCTTGCCGAACTGATCGCGGCGCGCGGTGAAGCTTATCGCTGGGAAGCGCGCGCGATCCTGCGCCGTAAAAATGCCGACGGCGCCGACACGCTGCAGATCGATGGGGTTCATTTTGCCGCCGACGAACCCTTTGCACTCGAGCGCCGCACAATCGAACTCGCCGAAGTACCCGCGGCGACGGAGGCGAATTTCACCGTGGAGGCGCCGGGAACCTGGCTGCTCGCGCATATCCCCTGGACCTCGGCGCGCCATGTGGTGCGCGCCGTCGCCGCCACCCGCGCTGAAGCTGCAGCGCTGGCGACCGGCAACGGTGCCGCCTGCCTCCAGCTCGAACGCGACACCTGGCGCGGCGAGCGGCCCGTCACCCACGTCCGCCAGCTTTTCCGCGGCGACCGTTTCGACCTGGTGGCCGAATTTCAGGCCGGGGCGGGCAAGCGTGATCCCGGCTGAAATTTGCATGCCACCGGCACATCTCGCCCCGCGCTTCCGCGGGACGCCGCACAAGATATTTGCTTATGCTGTATTGCGATATTAATACGGTAATCGAGCATGATCTGGTTCCTTAAATCCAAGACCCCCGATCCGGTGCCCGTCGCGCCGTCTTTTCCTGCGCCCGATACGCCGGTATTCGACGCGCCGCCCGTGGCCGTGCCAGAGACGCGGCGGCGCAAATGGTGGCGGCGGATCTCACGCGGTTTTGCGATCTTCTGCATCCTCTTCATCCTGCTCGTCGGCTGGCTGGCGCTCACCGCCCCCCTGTCAAAATCGCTCGAACCGATCGCCCCGCCACAGATTACGCTGCTCGCGTCGGACGGCACCCCGATCGCGCGGTCGGGCGCGATTGTCGATGCGCCGGTGAAGGCCGCCGACCTGCCGAAACATGTCACCGGTGCCTTTCTGGCGATCGAGGACCGGCGCTTTTACAGCCATTGGGGCGTCGATCCGCGCAGCATCGCGCGCGCGGTGTGGAGCAATGTCACCGGCGGGCGGACGCAAGGCGGCAGTACGATCACCCAGCAGCTGGCAAAATTCACCTTCCTGACCCCCAAACGCACCCTCGGCCGCAAGGCGCGCGAGGCGCTGATCGCCTTCTGGCTCGAAGCGTGGCTGACCAAGGACGAGATCCTCGAACGCTATCTGTCCAACGCCTATTTTGGCGACAACACCTATGGCTTGCGCGCCGCGTCGCTCCATTATTTCTACCGCCAGCCCGAAAAGCTGACCCCGGCGCAGGCGGCGATGCTGGCGGGACTGGTGCAGGCGCCGTCGCGACTGGCGCCGACCAAAAACCCCGATCTCGCCGAAAAGCGGATGCAATTGGTGCTCAACGCGATGGTCGCGACAAACTATCTCTCCGAAGCGGAGCGAAAGGCAATCCGTACCCCGCGCATCGACGTGCGCTCGCGCAACACGCTGCCGACCGGAACCTATTTCGCCGACTGGGCGCTGCCCGAGGCGCGCAAATTGAGCGACGTGGGTTACTCGCGGCAAACGATCAAGACGACGCTCGACGCACGGTTACAGGCGGTGGCGCGGCGCGTCACCAGTCGCGCCGGGGTCGGGCAGGCGCAAGTTGCGCTCGTCGCGATGCGCCCGAATGGCGAGGTCGTCGCGATGATCGGCGGCAAGGATTATTCGGCGTCGCCCTTCAACCGCGCGACGCAGGCCAAGCGCCAGCCGGGCTCGACCTTCAAGCTGTTCGTCTATCTCGCCGCGCTCAAGGATGGCTGGGAGCCCGACGACATGATCAGCAACGAGGCGATCGTGACCGGCGCGTATCAGCCGAAAAATTCGGGCGGCACATACTCGAAGGAAATCAGCCTTGAGGACGCCTTTGCGACATCGAGCAATGTCGCCGCGGTGCGGCTGCTGCGCGAGGTTGGCGACGACAAGGTGATCGACATGGCGCGCGACCTGGGCGTCACCGCGCCGATGACGAAGGGCGACCCCAGCCTCGCGCTCGGCACCTCGAGCATGACCTTGCTCGAACTCACCGCCGCTTACGCTGCGGTTGCCGCGAACAGCTATCCGGTCGTCCCGCACGCGTTCGAGGGTGAGGAAAAGGGTTGGTTCGAAAATCTGATCTCGGGGCCAAGCCGGTTCGGGTCGGGCGTCCATGACGACATCGAACAGATGCTGCGCGCCGCGGTCAATCGCGGCACCGGCCGCGCCGCGCGACTGCCGCAGGCGAATTTCGGCAAGACCGGCACCAGCCAGGACAATCGCGACGCGCTGTTCGTGGGCTATGCCAACGGGCTGGTGGTCGGGGTGTGGATCGGCAATGACGATAACAGCCCGCTGCGCGGCATTTCGGGCGGCGGGCTGCCCGCGCGGATCTGGCGCGACTTCATGACCCAGGTGTCGGGACAGAAAGCGGCACCGCGGCGCGAGACGAACCCGCGCGGCCCGGTCGAGCCGCAGGATATTCCCGACGTCGGCGCGATCCCGGTGGGCGAAAACAGCAGTATCGGTATCGACGGCGGCGACGCGGTGATCTCGACCGAAATCAACGGCAGCCGGATCGATCTGAGGTTGCCGATCGCCAATGAGGCGCCCGCGGAGCCGGTCCCGCCGCCGCCGTGATGGGAGGGCGCGGAGCGTCGGCGAAAGTTTTAGTCGCTATATAATGGATAATGGCGCTGTTCTCCCGCGAAGGCGGGAGCCCATCTCCGGCCCGCGCCATTTGGAACCGTCCGGTGACGGATCCCCGCCTTCGCGGGGAAACAGGAATTGTCTAACCCCTCGAGTAAAAAGTCGATCAGTCGGCCAACAACTCGAACCCGCTTGCCCCCATTGTCTCTCCATTGACGATCAACTCGACCCCATGCTGCCCCGGATGATGCCGCCGCGTACTGAAGTCGCGGATGACCTGGCTGATACGCAGCGCTGCGGACTCGCCTGCCGCGAGGTCAAAGCTCTTCCACTTGAATACCTTTGCCGCCGTCTTGCCACCGCCGCGGGCATAATGGACGCGATAGTCGACGACGAGCGGTTGGTTTTCGGCAGCGGTGGATGCGATGTCGACGCTGATCGCAATCCGCTCGCCCAGTCGCACCACCGCTGGCTCGACGACAAATTTGCCTATCGTTACCGCCGCGCCATGACCGACGCCGATCAGCGCGAGCGCGCGCGGTTCGCCCTGCTTGATCAGCGTGCGCAGCGCGTGGCGGATGATCCAGGCGGTGTGCGGATCGTGCTGCGGCCAGTCCGCCAGCCGGTCGAGCAGCCAGTCGGGCTGGTCCTTGGCGATGTCGTTCAGATGATTGGCGACCGATTTGCGGACATAGATGGCGGAATCGGCCTTCAGCGCCTCCAGAATCGGCGCCGCGCGGGTCGGATCGGCCTTGAGCGCTGGGACGCGCGCGGCCCAGGGGAGCCGCGGGCGGGCGCCTTCACTCGCGAGGCGGCGGACATGCTCGTCGTGGCTGCTGGTCCATTCGGCCATCGTCGCGAGCGCCCGATCGGCGTCGAGCGCCAGAAACGGCCGGATCGCAAATTCGGCGGTGCCGAAGCGCGTCAACGCGGCGAGCGCTTCCATCGACCGGTCGAAATCCTCGAGGCCGTATCGCGCGACATATTCGGTCACCGCGACCGCCTGAAACCCGTGGCTCAGCCGCGGCGCCATAACGGTAATCACGCACAGCGCCGCATCATAATCGCTCGGAAGGGCCGGACGCAGCGCATCGGCGATATGGCGCACCCGCTCCATGATCGACAGCGCGTCGAGCCCGTCGGTCGCGGCGGCAAGAAACGCTCCCCGGTCAAATCGCGGCGAAGCAGCGGCGCCCGCGTCGGCGATCGTCACCAACGCTTGCGGACCCAATATGTCCTTCAGCAGGGCAGGGCTGGCGCTATCCGAAATCGGTCTGGTCCTTTACCGCCGCCCGACCAGCCCGCCGCCGAGCGCCACATAGAGCGTCACCAGATTATCGACCTGCGCGCGGCGGATTTCAACCAGCGCCTGTTCGGCCGCGAACAGATTGCGTTCGGCGTCGAGCACTTCGAGATAGGTCGACACGCCCTCGCGGTACCGCTTGCGCGCCAGATCGGCGATACGCCGCTGCGCCAGCGTGCCGCGTTCCTGCGCCTCGACCTGCTCGGCCAGAAAGCGGCGCCCGGCGAGCGCGTCGGCGACTTCGCGGAACGCGCCCTGAACGGTGCGCTCGTAGGTGGCGATCGCGATATTCTCGCGCGCCTCGGCGACGGTCAGATTGCCCTTGTTGCGCCCGAAATCGAAAATGGGCAGGCTGATCGTCGGGCCGAAACTCCACCCGAAACCATCGTTGCTGAACAGATTGTCGAGCGATCCCGACGCAAAGCCCAGGTTGCCGGTCAGCGAAATCGACGGGAAAAACGCCGCCCGCGCCGCGCCGACATTGGCCCGCGCGGCGCGCAGCCGTTCCTCGGCGGCGAGAATGTCGGGCCGTGCGACGAGCAGGTCCGATGGTAGCCCCGCGGTCAGCGTCGGCGACTGGCCTTGCGCAACGAGCGGTAACGGCGCGGGCAGGGGACCGGACACCGGTCCGCCGGTCAGCACGGCCAAGAAATTGTCGGCCTGCGCCTTGCCCAGCTTCAGGCTCGCCAGCTGCGTCTCGGCCTGCGTCAGCAGCGTTTCCGACTGGCGATAATCGAGCGCCGAGGTCACCCCCGCGTCGAGGCGCCGCTTGGCGATCCGTAGCCCTTCCTTGCGGCTGGTCACCGTCGCTTCGGCGAGCGCGATCTGCTCCTCGGCGCCGCGCGAAGCGAAATAGGTTGATGCGACGTCGCGCACCAGCGCCAGCCGGAACGCGCGCTCGGCCTGTTCGGTCGCGAGATACTGGCTGCGCGCGGCTTCGGACAGATTCTTGACCCGCCCCCAGAAGTCGAGCTCGAACGACGTCACCCCGACCCCGACCGAATAGCGGCTGGTCGTGTCGGTCCCGGCGCCGGTCAGCGACGGCCCGCGGGTTCGTGCCGCATCGGCGCTCGCGCCGACCGTCGGCAGCCGGTCGGCGTCCTGGATGCGATAGAGTCCGCGCGCTTCCTCGATCTGCGCCACCGCCACCGCCAGATCGCGGTTGCGTTCGATCGCCTGTGCGATCAGCACTTCGAGCTGGGGGTCGGCGAAGAAATCCTGCCACGCGACGTCGGTGGCGCGCTGGCCCAGCGTGACATCGCCCACAAAGGCCTCCGGATAATCGGGCGCGGTGGGCAGCGCCGGGCGCTCGTGCGGCGGCGCCATATTGACGCAGCCGGCGAGCATCGTGGCGGCGAGCAGGACGATCAGCTTACGCATGGGTCGGCTCCTCGCCATGATGGCCCTTTTCGGCGGGGGATGGCGGCCGCTTGCGGCTCAGCCATTTGCGCACCGACAGATAGAAGAGCGGAATGAAAAAGATGCCGAGCAACGTGGCTGCGATCATCCCGCCCATCACGCCCGATCCGACCGCGATCCGGCTGGCGGCACCCGCGCCGCTTGCGATGACCAGTGGCACCATGCCCAGGATGAATGCCAGGCTGGTCATGATGATCGGGCGCAGGCGCAGCTTCACCGCCTCCATCACCGCATCCAGCGTCGATTTGCCTTCGGCCTCCTGCTCGATCGCGAACTCGACGATCAGGATCGCATTCTTCGCCGCCAGCCCGATGATCGTGATCAGCCCGACGTTGAAATAAATGTCGGCCGACAGCCCGCGGAACATCGAAAACAGCACCGCGCCCAGCACCCCGAGCGGCACCACCAGCAGCACCGAAACCGGCACCGACCAGCTTTCGTAGAGCGCCGCGAGCAGCAGAAAGACGACGACCAGCGACAGCCCGAGCAACAGCCCGATCTGCCCCGCCGACTGCTTCTCTTCATAGGAGATGCCGGTCCATTCGAACGCAAAGCCCGGCGGCAATTGCTCGGCCAGCCGTTCCATCTCGGCCATCGCCTCGCCGGTCGATTGCCCCGGCGCGGGTTCGCCCGAAATCGTCATCGCCGGATAGCCGTTATAGCGTTGCAACTGCGGCGCTTCGGCCGACCAAGCCGCCTTGCTGAACGATCCGAATGGCACCATGTCGCCATTGGCGCTGCGCACGCGCAGGTCGAGCACGTCCTGCGGCGTCATCCGGCTTGCGGCATCGGCCTGCAGCAACACGCGCAGCACGCGCCCTTCGCGGGTGAAGTCGTTGGCATAGGCACTGCCGAAACTGATCGCCAGCGTCGCGTTGACCTCGCCGATCGACAGGCCGAGCGCGCGCGCCTGCACGCGGTCGATGTCGAGCTTCAGCACCGGCGCGTCTTCCTGTCCTTCGGGGCGGACGTTGGCGAGCAGCTTGCTCTGCATCGCGCCGCCCAGCATCTGGTTGCGCGCCGCGACCAGCGCCTCGCGCCCGTTGGCGCCACGGTCCTGCAGCTTGAAGGTAAAGCCGCTCGACGTGCCCAGTTCGGGGATCGACGGCGGGCTCAATGAAAAGACGAACGCCTCCTTGATCCCCATCAGCGCGCCCATCGCCTTGCCCGCGATCGCGTCGGCGCTGTCGCCGTCGCCCGTCCGCTCGTCCCACGGTTTCAGCGGCGTGAACATGATCGCATTCGCCTGACCCTGGCCAAAGAAGCTGAAGCCGTTCACGGCGACGATATTCGCCACCTGCGGCTGGTCGGCGAAAAAGGCCTTGGCCTGGTCGGTAGCTTCGTTGGTGCGCTGCGTCGTCGCGCCAGGCGGTGCCTGGATCACCGTGATCAGATAACCTTGGTCCTCCTGCGGCAGGAACGAGCCCGGCAGGCGCGAGAACAGCAGCGCGGTGACCGCAACCATCACGACAAATACGCCGAGCCAGCGCAGCGGCGCCGCCAGCATCTTGCCGACCCGCGCTTGGTACCGATCGGTAGTCCGCCCGAACCAGTTGTTGAAGCGGGCAAAGAAACGATCGACCCGCTCGCCGACCGGGCCGCTGCGTTTGGTCGCATCGTGCGGCTTCAGCATCGTGGCGCACAGCGCCGGGGTGAGCGTCAGCGCCAGCAGCGCCGAAAAGGCGATTGAGATCGCCAGCGTCATCGAAAACTGGCGATAAATGCCCCCCGTCGAACCGGGGAAAAATGCCATCGGGATGAACACCGCGATCAGCACCAGCGTGATGCCGATGATCGCGCTGGTGATCTGACCCATCGCCTTCACCGTCGCTTCATAGGGCGGCAGATGCTCCTCGTTCATGATCCGCTCGACATTCTCGATCACGACGATCGCATCGTCGACGAGGATGCCGATCGCCAGCACCATGCCGAACAGCGTCAGCACGTTGATCGAGAATCCGAACATCCACAGGCCAAGGCACGCACCGGCCAGCGCGATCGGCACCACCACGGTCGGGATCACGGTGGCGCGCCAGTTCTGCAAGAACAGGAACATGACAAGGAACACGAGCACCATCGCCTCGACCAGCGTGATCACCACCTCTTCGATCGACAGTTCGATAAAGGGGGTCGTGTCATAGGGGATCGACCAGGTGATGTCGGGCGGAAATCCTTGCGACAGGGTCGCCATCTGTTCGCGCACGCCCTCGGCAGTGGCCAGCGCGTTTGCGCCGGGGGTCAACTGCACCGCCAGCCCCGCCATCGGCTTGCCGTTGAGTTCGGATGAGAACAAATAGCTCGCGGCGCCCAGTTCGACGCGGCCGACGTCGCGGAGCGTCACCGCCGACCCGTCGGGATTGGCGCGCAGGATAATGCTCTCAAATTGCTCGGGCTTGGTAAAGCGGCCCTGCGTCGTGATCACCGCGTTCAGCTGCGCACCCTTGGCGATCGGCTGGTCGCCCAGCTGGCCGCCCGGGGTCTGGCTGTTCTGTTCCTGCACCGCGCGCAGCGCTTCGGCCGCCGACAGATTGTACGATGCCAGTTTTTGCGGATCGAGCCAGATACGCATCGCATATTCGGGCGCGAACGCCTGGACATTGCCGACGCCGTTCACCCGGCGGAGCTCGTCGAGCACGCGCGTGTTGGCGAAGTTGTTGACCTCCATCGGCGCGGTGTTGCCGCTTTTCGAGGTGATCGCGACGATCAGCAGAAAGCCCGAATTGGCCTCGGTGACCGAAATGCCCTGACGCCGCACATCTTCGGGCAGCCGTTGCTCGACGCGGCGCAGGCGGTTCTGCACCTCCATCTGCGCATTGTCGATGTCGGTCCCGGCTTCGAAGGTCAGCGTGATCGACGCGGTGCCGTTCGATTCGCTGGTCGAGGCCATGTAGAGGAAGCCCTCGACCCCGTTCAGCTCCTGCTCGATGACCTGCGTGACATTCTGCTCGAGCGTGCGCGCGTCGGCGCCCGGATAGGTGACGCCGATCGTCAGCGACGGCGGCGCGACCGACGGATATTGTTCGACGGGCAACCCGCGCAGCGCGATGATCCCGGCGAGCAGGATGCCGATGGCGATGACCCACGAAAAAATGGGCCGGTCGATGAAAAAGCGGGGGGTCATCGATCAGCGCTTTGCCGCGGGCGTCGATGCCGTGCCTTTGGGCGGCGCTATCCTGACCGGTTGTCCCGGCTGGACCTTTTGCAGCCCGTCGACAATCACCCGGTCGCCGGGTTTCAGCCCGTCGAGCACCGCCCACTGGCCCGCCACCATGGCGCCCAGCTTGATCGGACGCGGCGTCGCAACATTTTTGGCATCGAGCACCATCACGCTGGCTTCGTCGCCGGTCAGCTTGACCGCGCGCTGCGGGATCAGCATCCCGTCGGCGCGATTGCCCGCAAAGATGCGGGCACGCACGAACTGGCCGGGCAGCAACGCGGCATTGGGGTTCGGAAATTCGGCGCGCAGCGCCGCGGTGCCCGTCGCCTCGTCGATCGACAGGTCGAGGAAGTCGAGATGGCCGACCACCGGATAAGCGCTGCCATCCTCCAGGATCAGTTGCACTTCGACGCGCTCGAGCGCGGGGGCGCTGACCTTGCCCGACCCCATGTCGCGGCGCGTCGCTAGCAGGTCCGAACTCGACTGGCCGAAATTGACGTAAACGCGATCGATCTGCTCGATCGTCGTCAGCAAGGTTCCCTGCGCCGCGCTCACCAGCGCGCCCTCGGTCACCTCGGCGCGGCGCACGCGGCCCGAAATCGGCGCGGTCACCGACGCATAGCCAAGATTCAGGCGGGCCGATTCGAGGTTTGCCTGCGCCGCCTGGACATCGGCCTCGGCGGTGCGCTGGGCGGCGACCGCGGCATCATATTCCTGGCGGCCGATCGCCTGGTCGGCAAGCAGCGGCTGGTAGCGCGCGACCACCTGCCGCGCGTTGGCGGCGGTTGCCTGCGCGCGGGCAAGCTGCGCGCGCGCCGCGTTGGCGTTCGCGGTCAACTGGCGCGGGTCGATGCGGAACAGGGCGGTACCCGCGCGCACAAAGCTGCCCTCGTTGAACAGCCGCCGCTCGACGATGCCGTCGACGCGGGCGCGGACTTCGGAGGTGCGAACCGCTTGGACCCGGCCGGGCAGCTCGATGACGTTCGGCACCGCCTGCGATCGCACCGTCACCACGGTGACTTCGGGCGGCGGCGGAGCAGGGGGCGCTTCGGACGAACAGGCGGTGAGCAACAGGGCCAACGCGCCAACGCTGGCGCAGGCGAAAGAACGAGCGCGACTCATAACGACCCCTGATAAATCGGCAAAATGAAAGGATGACGACGCGAAAAAGGCGTTGCGTTTGGCGAGATGTAATTTAGATTACAGAAAAGCGCAAGGGAGAGAATCGCGCATGGATAATTTTGATCTGCTCGACTGTTCGGTCGGGCCACCCAGTTTGCGCGAGCGGCGGCAGGAAGCCATATTGGACGCCGCGGAAACGCTGTTCCTCGAACAGGGGTATGAGCGAACGGCGCTGGCCGACATTGTCAAGCGGTCGGGCGGATCGCTCGCCACGCTGTACGACCTGTTCGGCAACAAGCAGGGGCTGCTGCACGCGATTGCGGCGCGCTGGGGCGAGGAGACGCGCTGCGAACCCGGCGCGTGCGAAGCGATGGACCAGTTGTCCAACGTCGAGCTGTTGACCCGCTATGCCTATCGGCAATGCGACCGAATGCGCTCGCCGCGCGCGGTCGCCTTGATGCGAATGCTGATTTCCGAAAGCTTGCGCGACCGCGCGTTCGCGCTGCAAATCTACCGCGACCTCCACATTCCGGCGGTCGAGGAATTGTCCGAATTGTTCGCCGCCTGGGCGGCAGCGGGGGAAGCCGAGATCGACGATCCCGAAGCGGCGGCAAAGCTGCTGCTCAGCATCGTCATTGGCGATTCGATGCTCCACGCGCTGGCCGGGCTCGACGACGAATGGCTGACGCACGAACAGATCGACTGGCGCCTCAGACCGTTTCTGTCGCACTTCAAGATCGGTTAGGCGTTCGACTATCGACGGTTTGCCGCGGGTTTGTTGACAGGCCTGTCAATAACTGAAAGCTTGCGCGCTCCGGCAAGGGGAGCGTTGCATCGTGGCCAGTACCGTTCTGCCATCCGTCGACCCCGCCGGACAGGAAGCCGCGCTCCGCCCGCGGACCGTCGCCGCTTATGCCGCCACCGCCGGCCCGACGGTGATTCTGGGCTTGCCGTTCAGCGTCTATTTGCCGCCCTATATTGCCGAGGGCGGGGTCATTCCGGTGGCGCTCGTCGGGCTGCTGTTTTCGCTGACGACGATCTGGGATGGCGTCGTCGATCCGTTGATCGGGACGATGGTCGACCGCGTGCGCACCGGGCTCGGCGCGCACCGGCGCTGGATGCTGCTCGCGCTGGCCCCGCTGGCGTTGCTGTTGCTGGCGATCGTCACCATCGGCGACCAGCTGCCCTTCGTCGCCCTGTTCCTGATGATGGTGCTCTTTTATTCCAGCTTCAGCCTTTACGAGGTGGCGCAGCTGTCGTGGGGATCGGCGCTGGTCCGCACGCCCGCCGACAGCGCGCTGCTCTATGGCATGCGCGACTGGTTCGCGAAGATCGCGCTGATCCTGGCGTTCGCTGCGCCGGCGGCGGCGCAGCTGTTGATCCCGGGCGTCAGCCTGCAGGGACGGATCATGGCCTATGCCAGCCTGTTCATGCTGATGGTGCCGATCGCGCTCTTTGCCATCCGGCGCGTCCCGGCGCGCGCCGTGGTCGCCGAACCCGGCATCGGCTGGCGGCAGGAGATCCGGGCATCGCTGTCCTATCCGCCGCTCATGCTGCTCCTCGGGGTGCAGTTTCTCAACAGCTTCGCCTTTGGTTCGCTGACGTCGCTGTTCGTGTTTTTCGCTGCCGCGGTGCTCGATCTCGACGCGCAGAGCGCGGTGTTGCTGTTCGCCAGCTTTGTCGGCGGCGCTTTGGCATCGCCGGTCTGGACGCTGCTGGCGCGGCGCTTCGGCAAGCCGCCGATGATGATCGCCATGGGCCTGCTGATCTCCGGCTTGCTGATCGCGACCCTGTTCCAGGCGCCGACCGGCCTCGGCCAGGCAACCGGCTTCTCGATGGCGCTCGGCACCGGATTCGTCGGCCTGTTGTTCACCCACTCGATGCTGGCCGACATCATCCCGCGCGATGCCGCGCGCTGCGGGCGCAATCGCTCGGCCTTTCTGTTCGCAATGCTCAACCTGATGCAGAAATTCGGCGTCGCGGCGGCGATCGCGGTCAGCTATATCCTGCTCGACGTCGTCGGTTTCGATCCGGCGAACGGTGCGGCGGCCGCGCGCGAACTGCACCTGTTGTTCGCGCTCCAGCCGACGGCCAGCTGGCTGGTCATGGCACTCCTGCTGCTGCTGATCCGGCGGGCGCTCGCGCGCGAGGCCACCCCCGCACTTGCATTCACCGCACCGCGCCAGTAAAGGCGGCGTTCAATCGGACAGATGCGCCGCTTTTTCCGCCTTTCGCCGACCTGCTCGGGGAGGGTGGGCGGACTATTGCCCAAAGCGTGCTTGACGCACGCCGGGCGGCGACCCATCTGCCGGTATCTTTGATGCTGACGAGGACGGGATAGACATGGCGAAGGTCAAAATTGGCGAATTCGTCAATCAGGTAAAGACCGAAGCGGGCAAGATCGTTTGGCCGACCGGCCGCGAGACCGTCCAGACGACGATCATGGTGCTGATCATGACGACGATCCTGGCGCTGTTCTTCCTCGGCGTCGATACGGTTTTCAACGCGATCGTCAGCTGGCTGACCTCGCTCGCGCGCTGACAGCGCCGCTCTTTCACGAACAGGATACGGGATAAATATGGCGCGCTGGTACATCATTCACGCCTATTCGGGTTTTGAAAACAAGGTGCGCGATTCGGTGCTCGCCGAGGCCGAACGCATGGGGCTCACCGATTTCGTCGAAGCGGTCGAGGTGCCGGTCGAAACCGTCACCGAGGTCAAGCGCGGCAAAAAGGTGCAGGCCGAACGGAAATTCTTCCCCGGCTATGTGCTTGCCAAGCTGACGATGACCGACGACGTCTATCACCTCGTCAAGAACACGCCGAAGGTCACCGGCTTTCTGGGCTCGTCGGGCAAGCCGCAGGCGATCAGCGAAGCCGAAGCCGCGCGCATCCTGAACAGCAAGGAAGAGGCCGCGGCGCGCCCGAAGACCGAAATTCGCGTCGATTACGAAATCGGCGACCAGGTGAAGGTGCTCGACGGTCCGTTCGCCAGCTTCAACGGGCTGGTCGAGGAACTCGATTTCGAAAAAGCGCGCGTCAAGGTGTCGGTGTCGATCTTCGGTCGCGCCACCCCGGTCGAGCTCGACTTCGAACAGGTCGAACGCATGAAGTGATGGCCGTTGGCTGTCGCTACCTCAAGGAACGGATGACGCTATGAGCCTGACTCCCGCCGAGATTCAGGCCCGCATCGATCGTGCCCGCGAAATTCAATCGGCCTTTTCGCCCGAAAAGGTGGTCGGTGCAGTCACTCGCCTGTTCGATCTCGTCCCCGCCGAGGCACCCGACGAGTTCACCTTTCCGGCGTTCGCCAAGCCGACGCGCGACCGCATCTTTGGCGGCCAGGTGATCGCGCAGGCGCTGGTCGCCGCAGCGCGCACCGTCGATCCGGGCAAGTCGGCGCATTCGCTCCACGCCTATTTCCTGCGCGGCGGCGACGAAGCCAAGCCGCTGCACTTCCGCGTCCACCGCGATTTCGACGGGCGCAGCTTCGCCAACCGCCGCGTCGTCGTGCGGCAGGACGGCAAGGTGATCTTCAACCTCACCGCGTCCTTCCACGCCCCCGAACCCGGCGCCGCGCACCAGGTACCGATGCCCGACCTGTTGCCACCCGACCAATGCGTCGAATTTACCGAAAACCTTGCGGCCGACCCCAATGTCAGCGACGCCCAGCTCGACCGCATGGCGCGCCTCCGCCCGTTCGAGATGCGCAGCTTCCGGCCACCCTCGACCGAAAAGGCGTCGGCGCATTATCAATGGTACCGCCTCGCGGCGCCGATCGGTGACGACCCGCTGCTCCACCGCGCCTTCCTGGCTTATGCGTCCGACATGGGTCTGCTATCCTCGTCGCTGCTGCCGCACGGCTTCACCTGGTCGACGCCGGGGCTGTTTTCGACCAGTCTCGATCACGCGATGTGGTTCCACGACGGTGTGCGCGTCGACCAATGGTTCGCTTACGTCATGGACAGCGACTGGACCGGCGCCGCGCGCGGCATCAACCGCGGGCTCGTCTATCGCCAGGACGGCACGCTGATCGCGTCGGTGATGCAGGAAGGCTTGCTGCGGCTGGTGCCGCAAGGCTGAGTCGCGTTTCCTCTCCCCTTGGGAGAGGATAGGCAGACTTGCCAGCTTGCTGGCTAGGATGCCTTGGTGAGGGTCTCTGGCGTCTGATCCCCTCACCCAGCTTCGGCTAGGCAGCAAGCTGCCAAGCCTTCGCAACCCTCTCCCAAGGGGAGAGGGAGGTGCCCAAAACCCTTGCCTCACCGCCCGTTTCCAGCTAACGGCGCCGCTTCGCGTCAGATAAGGGCGTGATTCCGCGCGGGAGGAAGGGGTGATGCCCTTCTGCTTGACCGCTAATTTTGAGGTTCACCGGCGACGGCGGACCGACAGAAAGACAGGAGGCCATCATGGCTAAGAAGATCAGCGGCTATATCAAGCTGCAAGTTCCGGCAGGGACCGCAAACCCCTCGCCGCCGCTCGGGCCGGCGCTCGGCCAGCGCGGTGTCAACATCATGGAATTCTGCAAGGCGTTCAACGCCGCGACGGATGGCATGGAAAAAGGCACCCCGACCCCGACCATCATCACCGTGTTCGCCGACAAGAGCTTTTCGTTCGTCACGAAAACGCCGCCGGCGACCTATCTGATCAAGAAGGCCGCAAACCTCAAGTCGGGTTCGAAGGAACCCGGCAAGATCAGCGGCGGCAAGATCGCCCGTTCGAAACTGACCGAAATCGCCGAGATCAAGATGAAGGATCTCAACGCGAACGACCTGGAACAGGCAACGAAGATCATCGAGGGCAGCGCGCGCTCGATGGGCCTCGAAGTGACGGAGGGCTGAACCGATGGCCAAGCTGACCAAGAAACTCAAAGCCCTTGAGGGCAAGGTGGACAGCCTCAAGCTGCACACCGTCGACGAAGCGCTGAAGACCGTGCGCGAGCTGGCCTCGGCCAAGTTCGACGAAACGCTCGAAGTCGCGCTCAACCTGGGTGTCGATCCGCGCCACGCCGACCAGATGGTCCGCGGTGTCGTGACGCTCCCCGCCGGTACCGGCAAGGACGTCAAGGTCGCCGTGTTCGCGCGCGGCGACAATGCCGACAAGGCGCTGGCCGCCGGTGCCGACAAGGTCGGTGCCGAAGACCTGATGGAAGACATGCTCGCGGGTAACCTCGACTATGGCCGCGTCATCGCGACGCCGGACATGATGGGCATCGTCGGCCGCCTCGGTAAGACGCTGGGTCCGAAGGGCCTGATGCCGAACCCGAAGCTGGGCACCGTGACCCCGAACGTCGCCGAAGCCGTGAAGGCCGCCAAGGGCGGCCAGATCGAATTCCGCGTCGAAAAGGCCGGGATCATCCACGCCGGTCTGGGCAAGCTGTCGTTCGGCGAGGAAAAGCTCCGCCAGAACTTCGACGCTTTCGTCGACGCGATCGTCAAGGCCAAGCCGGCTGGCGCGAAGGGCAAATATGTCCGCAAGATCGCGCTGTCGTCGTCGATGGGTCCGGGGATCAAGGTCGACACGGCCGACGTCACCGGCGCCTGATTTCGACAGGCTACAGATTTAGGGAAGGGCCGGGGGAAACTCCGGCCCTTTTCTTATGGGCGGTTTTGGGGGTGGTGAGCTGCCACAAGCTCCTCTCCCCTTGTGGGAGAGGATAGCGCAGCTTGCTCCGTCAGGAGCTAGCGAAGCTTGGTGAGGGGGGTCGACGCCAGCAGACGTAAAAACCCCTCTCAACTGCGGCTAGGCAGCAAAGCTGCCAAGCCTTCGTATCTCTCCCTCAAGGGGAGAGAGGAAGAATGGGTCATGGCATCAACCAATCGCCACCCCTCATTCCCTCAACCCCCGCATCGCCGCCCCCGCCGCAAACGGCCCGATCATCGTCAGCAGCAAACTCGTCGCGCCCAGCAACTTGATCGCCCCGCGCCCCGACGGGTCGAGCATCCCGGCGCCAAAGATCAACAGTGGCACCGCCAGCGGCAGCACCAGCAGCCCGCCGATCGCACTCCCGCCCTTCAGTCCCGCGGTCAGCGCCGCGCTCAGCACCGCCAGCGCCGCCAGCGCCGGGATCGCTATCGCAATCCCTGTCGCCAGCACCTCCACCCGCGCCGCGTCCTGCGCCAGTAACGCCGCCGCGGGAAACAGCGCGATCATCAACGGCAGCCCGAACGCGATCGCGTGCGCCAAAATCTTCACCGCCGCGACCACCTCGTCGGCGATCCCGCGTACCGCGAGCTGGTCGAGCACTCCGGCATCGCGGTCGGGCCGCACCAGCCGGTCGATCGGCAGCAAGGCGGCAAGCAACGCCGCGACCCACACCATCCCCCCGCCTGCGCGCCGCAGCAACGGTGCGTCAGGCCCCACCGCAAACGGAAAGGCGGTCGCGACGAGCAGGAAAAACAGCACCGGTAGCCACAGCGCCCCGCTGCCCCACGCACGCCGCAGGTCGCGCCAGAACAGGGCGAGGAGGGTGGTCACGCCAACGCCCCCATATCGAGCTCGGCCAGGTCGGGCAGCCCCAGCGCAAAATGCGACGCCAGCAACACCGCGCCGCCATTCGTACGGTGTGCCGCGATCGCCGCGACCAGCCTTGCCTGCGCCGCATCGTCCATGCCGTTCGCGGGCTCGTCGAGCAGCCAGATCGGCGCTCCGCTTGCGATCACGCGCACCATCGCGGCGCGCTTGCGCTGCCCGGTCGACAGCATCGCCACCGGCACCTCGCTGAGCGGTTCCAGCGCCATCGCCGCCATCGCGCGGTCGACGGCATGGCCATCGACGGTATCGACCCGCGCCCAAAAATCGAGCGCGCGGCGCAGCGGCAGTTCGGCGTCGAGCGCCGACGCCTCGTCGATCAGTGCAATGCGCCCGCGGCGCTCGACCGTTCCCGCCGCGGCGCGCAGCAGCCCCGCGGCCAGCCGGATCAGGCTCGACTTGCCCGCGCCATTCGGTCCGCGCAGCCACAATGCCTCACCGGGCGCCAGCGACAGCGACAGATTTTCGAACAGCAGCCGCTCGCCGCGGATGCACGCCACGCCATCGAGCCGCAGCAGTTCGCTCACGCCATATCTTCCAGCGCGTGCATATCATCGTCCGAAAAACCGAAATGATGCCCGATTTCGTGGATCAGCACATGGCGCACCAGCCACTCCAGCTTCTCGCCGGTCTCGATCCACTCGACCAGGATCGGGACCCGGTACAGCGTCACGCGGTCGGGCATGCTGCCGCTTTCGCTGACGCTGCGCTCGGTCAGCGGGCGGCCTTCGTACAGGCCGGTCAGGTCATAGGGATGCTCGATATCGAGCGACCTGAGCACCTCGTCGTCGGCAAATTCCTCGATCGCGATGACGACGCCTTGGATATGCGGCAGGAACACCGCGGGCATCGTCGTCAGCGCCGCCTCGGCCATCGCGAACATCGCGTCGGCGTCGGGCGCGATGCCAGTCCAGCCTGCTGGCAAATCGGGAAGGGCGGTCTTGTCGCTCATCGCGCCCTTCCTTATGGCGAGCGCACGACATTGACCAGCGGGAGAAAATAGATGGTCCAGAAACTCGACGAAGACGCCCGCACCGTGCTGCTCGCCCGCTTCCCCGACTGGACGCACGAACCGGTGCGCGATGCGATCACCCGCCGCTTCACCTTCGACGACTTCGCGCAGGCGTTCGGCTTCATGGCCAGCGTCGCGATCATCGCCGAAAAAATGGACCATCACCCCGAATGGTCGAACGTCTATAACCGCGTCGACATCCTGCTGACGACGCACGACGCCGACGGCCTGTCGGAACGCGATGCCAGGCTGGCCGAAGCGATCGAAGCGCTCGCCTGATCCTCAATGCCTGCCCCGCGAACGTGATGGAGGGGCCGTGGCGATGGCGCCACAGCCCCTCGGTCGATCACTTCAAACTGCACTCCCGGGGATTCGCCACGGGGAGCGTCGCAATTCACGCAGCCTGCTTCAGCCCGTCGATCGCCGCCGTCGCGCGTTCGATGGCATCGCTACCGACCATCTGCTGGTCGGCGGCGACGACGATCACGTCGGTGATGCCGACGAAACCCAGGATATGGCGCATGTAACCGGTCGCGAAATCGGCGTCGCTGCCCACCGCCACGCCGCCTGACGCGACCACCAGATAGGCGGTCTTGCCCTTCAGCAGGCCTTCCGAGCCCTGGTCGGTGTAGCGGAACGTCCGCCGCGCGCGCGCGATCAGATCGACCCATGCCTTGAGCGCGGCGGGAACGCCGAAATTGTAAACGGGAACGCCGATGACGATGGTGTCGGCCGCTTCCAGTTCGGCGATCAGTTCGTCCGACGCGGCAAGCGCGGCTTTCTGCTCGTCGCTGCGTTCGGTTTCGTCGGTGAAGTTGGCGCCAACCCAGCTTTCGGTGAGCAACGCGGGCGGCGTGACGCTCAGGTCGCGCTGCGTCACCGCGGCGCCATAGCCCTGCTCGACCAGGCGGGCGACCAGCCGGTCGGTCAGCTGGCGGGTGGTCGAACCCGCGCCGCGGGCCGAGCTGTCGATGCGAAGAATGTGGGACATGACAAAACTCCTTGTTCTTGAGGGGAGAGGGGTGGGCCGCCGCGCCGGGAGGGGGAGGGGAACGCGGCGGCCCGGGGGGTCAGAGGCTGTCGACGAGCACCAGTTCGGCGTCGTCGAGCGCCTCGACGGTGATGCGATCGAGATCGCGGATCGCGATGCCGTCGCGGGGATCGGCATCCTCGCCGTTGACGCGGATGCGGCCCTTGGCAGCGACCAGATAGGCATGGCGCCCGGCGCCGAGGTCATAGCTGACGCTTTCCCCGGCATTGACCGTCGCCGCCGCCACACGGGCATTGGCACGGATCGGCAGCGCGTCGTCGTCGCCGTCGATGCCGCTCGCCAGCGTCACGAAGCGGCCCGAACGGTCGGCCTGCGGAAACTGGCGCGCGCCCCAGCCGGGGTTACCGCCGGCGCGATCGGGGATGATCCAGATCTGGAACAGCGTCGTTTCCTCATCCTCCAGGTTGAACTCGCTGTGCGTCACCCCGGTACCGGCGCTCATCACCTGCACGTCGCCCGCCGCGGTGCGTCCGGCATTGCCCATGCTGTCGCGGTGGCTGATCGCGCCGGTGCGGACATAGGTGATGATTTCCATGTCGCGGTGCGGGTGCGGGGGAAAGCCCGACTGCGCCGCAATGGCATCGTCGTTCCAGACGCGCAGCGCGCCCCAGCCCATCCGGCCTTCGTCATGATAGTTGGCAAAGGAAAAATGGTGGCGTGCATCGAGCCAGCCGTGGTTGGCATGGCCCAGCGTGTCGAATTTGCGAATGTCGATCATGGCCTTGTCCTTTCTGTCGCGCCGCGCCTGGCGGGATGCCCGGCGGCGCCCTTGTTGAGGACAAGATAGCGATTGGGATTGTTTCTGAAATAGCGTAGATGGAAATCGATCGTTTCCACTTTTGAGATCATAGAAGAGCATTTCTCGCGAAGGCGAGGGCGAAGGAGGATTTGATGTCCTTACCCGATTACGAAGGCTGGGCCTGTTTCGCGGCGGTCGCCGACAGCGGCAGCTTTACCGCCGCCGCCACATCGCTCGGCCTGTCGAAGGCCAGCGTATCCAAGGCGGTGACGCGCCTCGAAACGTCGCTCGGCATCGCATTGCTGCACCGCAGCTCGCGCGTCGTCACCGTGTCGACCGCGGGCGAGCGGCTGCTGGGCGAGGCGCAGGCGATGGTGGCGGCGGCAACCGCGGCGACCGAGGGGGCACGCGGCGACCGCGCCGATCTGGCGGGGCCGGTGCGGCTGGCCGCGCCGATGAGTTTCGGGATCAAGGTGCTGGGCGGGCCGATTGCCGCCTTCCTCGATCGCCACCCCGCCGTCGAGATCGAAGTCATGCTGAGCGACGCGCGCCACGATCTGGTCGCCGAGGGCATCGACCTCGGGCTGCGGATCGCGAGCATGGAGGACAGCAGCCTGCTCGCGCGCACGATCGCCCCCGTCGCGGCGTCGGTCATCGCGAGCCCGGCCTATCTGGAAAAGCACGGCACCCCGCGCCACCCCCTCGACCTCTCCGGCCACCGGCTGATCGGCTATGGCCACCGCGAGCGCGCGATGCCGCTGCGCTTTCACCGGGACGGCGAGGAGGCGACGGTCATTCCGACCGGCCCGTTGTTTGCCAACAACGGCGACATCATGATCCCCTTGCTGGCGGCGGGGGGCGGCGTGGCGGTACTGCCCGACTTTATCGCCGAAGAGGCACTGGCTCAGGGCACGGTCGTCCGCATCCTCACCGACTGGGCGATGCCGCAAGCCTTTCTTCACCTTCTTTCGCCACCATCGCGCCTGCGTCCGGCGCGCGTCCGCGCGCTTGCCGACCATCTGGTCGAGACGCTGAAACGGTCGTGCAACGCCGTCGTGCCGGCGGCATCAACGGCGTGAACGCGCGCGCCCCAGGCGTGTCGCCGATCCACCTGAATCGCCGCGACTCGTGGATTCCTGCGGGTTAAATCAAAATTAACCTTTTCCCTTCATTAGTTTCGTGGTTAATGTTCCGGCAGTCCGCAATTGGGGTCGGTCGGTGGCATCGCACGAGATGGCCATGCGGTCGAAAGGCAGGGCTATCGTGGGAAACAAACAAGGGGTGCCCAATGCGCGTATTGCTGATCGAGGACGAGCCGACGACCGCCAAGGCGATCGACACGATGCTCACCACCGAGGGCTTCAACGTCTACACCACCGATCTGGGGGAAGAGGGCTTGGATCTCGGCAAGCTCTATGATTACGACATCATCCTGCTCGACCTGAACCTGCCCGACATGCACGGCTATGACGTGCTGAAAAAGCTCCGGACCGCCAAAGTGCAGACGCCGGTGCTGATCCTCTCGGGCATTTCCGAAATGGACAGCAAAGTACGCTCGTTTGGCTTCGGCGCCGACGATTATGTCACCAAGCCGTTCCACCGCGACGAACTGGTCGCCCGCATCCATGCGGTCGTCCGCCGGTCAAAGGGTCACAGCCAATCGGTCATCAAGACCGGCAAGCTGGCGGTCAACCTTGACACCAAGACGGTCGAGGTCGATTCGACCCGCGTGCATCTGACCGGCAAGGAATATCAGATGCTGGAACTGCTCTCGCTCCGCAAGGGCACGACGCTGACCAAGGAAATGTTCCTGAACCATCTTTATGGCGGCATGGACGAACCCGAACTGAAGATCATCGACGTCTTCATCTGCAAGCTGCGCAAGAAACTGGCGCTGGCCTGCGGCGGCGAAAATTACATCGAAACGGTCTGGGGCCGCGGTTATGTCCTTCGCGACATCGACGACGAAGGCAATGAGGTGCGCCGCGTCGCCTGACGCCGCGTTTCTCGCCAAGAGTTAACCGAGGGAACCCGGCGCGGAGCAATCCGCGCCGGTTTTCTTTTGGGGTTTCGGGGCGCTCCATAGCCATTGGCATGCAGCGGGAACGGACGCGACCATAAGTAGCCATAGCCGATCCTCCCGATCGACTTGCGATGGGGGTGATCTTTTCGCAGTCCCCCACCCCAATCGCACCCTAACGCTTGACCCCGAAATGTCCGGGCAAGCTGGTCGCGCGTGACAGGCCGGGGCGCCAGGTCGATATGCGCGGCGCCGGGACGATCTGGAACTCGGCCTTGCTGTCGGCGGTGACCAGCTGATCGGCCTGCGCAGCGCGCAGGCGCGATGTTTCGACCGGCTTGTCGGTTTGAATCCCGAACCGCGTGCCGGCGACCCAGCGCACCGTGCCGAGCATCGCTTCATGGCCGGGCAGGAAGACGGTGATCCGTTCGCCGATTTGCAGGATATGCGGTCCCTGTCCGCCGACACCGGTCAGCGAAACGTTGCGGATGGTGACGTCGAACTGGCCAAGGCGCTGACAGGCAAGCGCGGCCTTGACGAGCCGCGACTGGCGCGGCTGGCGTTTTTCGTCCGGGGGAGGGGAGGCTGGGGGAGCCCCGGAATTCGACATGGTGCGACCCATCGCTGTCGCCCAACCCCCACGTCGGCCGATGATTGTGGTCCCGGTCTCGCGGTAACAGCGGAAGGTAAATTTTCGTATAGCGTCTTCGGTAATTATTTTGCCGGGGGCAAGCCGCCAAAGGTCACGATGCTCTCGCGGCCATCGGCGGAAACCGCTGAAACACCAAAGAAATAATCATCGATGATCACCCCGGGCAGCAGCAGCTCGGTGGCCGAATCGCCCGCCACCTGCTTGCTGTCGGTCCAGTCGCGCTCGTCGCTCCGGCGCCAGTGGATGCGATAGGCGGCGGCGTTTTTCACCGGCGCCCAAGTCACCGTCGTATCCGAACTCACCGCGCCATCGATGCTGACGCTGGCGGGGGCGGGCGGCGCGTTGGCGAGCTCGCTGGCCAGCACGACGTTGAGCGCAGTGACGCGCGCCAGATAGGCAAAATCCATCTCGTCGACGGTGTCGCCATATTTACGGCCGTTTTCGGTCCGCAAATCCTGATGCTGATGGTCATAATCCTCGATCCCGACGGTAAAGCGGATCGCCGGATAGCCGAGTTCAAGCGACGGCAGATGGTCGCCGCCGCGGCGGAAACGGTCGGGGCGCCGCACCGCGAGCACTTCGAGGCCGATCGCGGGACTTTGCTGTCCGGCCCGAACCGCCGCCTTGGCCAGCGCGCGCGACGGGCCATCGTCCTCGCCGCCGATCCCGCGCCGCGCAAGCTGCGCGGCCAGATCTTCGGACGCGCGAATGCCCTCGCTGAACACCCGCACGCGGTTGTCGACGATCGTGCCGTCGGTCCCCTTGATGCCGCCGACAATGTCGTTGTTCAGCATCGCGGCGACCGGCCAGTTTTGTTCCTTGGCGTGCCGCGCAAGCAGGCGTCCGCCCCACAATCCCTGCTCCTCGCCCGACAGCAGCGCATAGACGATCGTCGCGCGATGCTTTTGTCTGGACAACAGCCGCGCCGCCTCGATCACCAGCGCGGTACCCGACGCATCGTCGTTGGCGCCCGGCGCATCGGCGGTGAAATTCATCGGGTCGCTGACGCGGCTGTCGATATGGCCTGCGATGATGATGACATGCGCAGGGTCGCCGCTGCCCTTCTGGATCGCCAGCACATTCTCGACGATCACCCCGTCGGGCGCGCGCGGCCCGTCGAACCGGTCGGCGATGCGTTCGATGGTCAGGCAGCCGCCGCAAGCCTTGGAAATGCGGCCAAATTCGGCCGCACCCCAATTGCGCGCGGCGCCGATGCCGCGTTTCGGATCGGTCGCCGATGACAGCGTGTGGCGCGTGCCGAAGGATACCAGCTTTTCGACATCGGCTTTCAGGCGCGCCGGGTCGGCGGCGGGGGTGGCGTCACGTGCCTGCGCGGTGGCGGGCGCGATGAGGAGCAGGGCGGCGAGCAGGCTGGGCTTGATCATGCCGCATCATGCGGTGCCCGGCGGACAAAGAAAAGCCCCTCCCCGTGGGGGAGGGGCTCGGACAATCAGCGCAGGCCCGAAAATTTGATGTCCTGCACGCGGCCATAGCGGACGTCGCAGCTGAACTTGCCCTGGTCGTAATAACCGCCGCGGCCCCAGCGACCGCCGTACCCGTCGCGGACGACAACGCGGCCCTTCACCTTGTAGCCGTCGCGCTTGCGGTCGATGCTCGTCACCTGGGTGACGTCGGTGTTGCCATAGCGGCGGCTGCCGCGCTCGACGGCGTTGACGCACTGGTTCACTGCGCTGCGGCTGTTGCCATAGCGGTTATAATCATAACCATAGCCATAGCGCGGGTCGTTGCCGTAACGGCCGCGATAGCGGTCATCATAGCGATAGCGGTCGTTGTCGCCGCTCGACAGGATGGCGGCAAGGCCGCCGAGCACGACGGCGCCGGCGATGATTTCGCCCGCGCTGATCCCGTCGCGATCGTAACGGTCGCGCGCCGCGGCGGGGGCGGCGCTCACCAGCATTGCGCCAGCGGTGGCCGCACCGATTGCGGCCTTGGTCAGGTTGGTCTTGATAGCCATGGTTCGGTCTCCTTCAGGCGCAGGCGGCATCGTCGCAGCCTGTTGGGGACGGTTTAGCGATTCGGCTGTGACGCGGTGCTGAACCCGCCGCTTATCTGGCGTTCAGCCTTGGTTTTGGTGGCGTTCAGCTTGACAGCAAAGGGCCGCGCCACCCTCCGGTAACGCGGCCCCGCATAAACTGTTGATCGCGCAGCAGGTTCAGCCGAAACGAACGTCGACAACGCGCCCGTTGCGGTAACTGCATCCGAAACTGCGCACCTCGCCGCCCAGCCGCGACGCGGTGCCGGTGACATACCAGCCGCCGTCATTGGCCTCGGTGCCGTCGATGCGGTCGACGCGGGCATCCTCGCCCATTTCGCCCTCGACCGCCCAGCTGCACGCGTCCGCCGCGCGTGCCTCGGCCTCGCCCTGGCCATAGGGCTGCCCACCAAAATCCGCTGCACCGGGTTCGACCGGCGGCACATAATTGGGATCGCGCCGATCGTCGCGGTATGGCGGTTCATAGGGGTAGTCGGGCGCGCGCTCGCGCTTGTCCTTGCTCGCGGCGCTGGCGATCGCGGCGATCGTGCCGATGATCAGCAAGCCGCCAAGCACGTCGCCGGTGCTGATCCGGTCGTGGTGGCGGTGCCCCCAGCCGCCGTGGCGCTGGCGCGCATCGGCAGGGGCAATGCTTACGCCGACCGAGGTGACGACGACCGCCGCCGCGGCGGCCAGGCTGGTGAACTTACGCATCGCGTGATGCTCCCCCAAAATGCGGGCACGGATTGTCCGTCCAGCCAGGCGCTATGCCTAGGCCCGCCAAGCTTTCGCGCCGCTGAACCGTTGCCGCGCCGCGACGTGGCGTGCGGTGACATGAAAAGGCCCGCCATCGCTTGGATGGCGGGCCGTCAAACCACAGGTGACCAGACCTGTCGGGTGTTCAACAAACGCAGCGCGGCTTGGCCTTGGGTTTCGGCTTCCACTTTTTCTTGGCGACATAGCGTTTCCGCACCGGGACATTTTCATAATAGGTCTTGGTGGTCGTCTCGACCGTTTCGGTGATCACCGGCGCCCCGTGGGTGATCGTCGTCGTCACCACCACACCCGGCGTGTAATAGCCGTAGCCATAGCCATAGCCGTAACCATGACCGTAACCGCCGTGGTGATAGGTGGTCGTGCTGTGGTGCGATCCGCGGCGCGCCCACCATTCGTCGCATTTTTTCTTGTCCGCGGCATCGCCGATCGCGGCCCCTGCGGCCGCGCCCAGCGCGCCGCCGATGATCGTGCCTTCGGTGCGGTTGCCCCTGCCGGCGATGCGGTTGCCGACGACGCCTCCTACGACGCCGCCGACAACCGCGCCGCCCACTGTGCCCCCCCGGCCACAGCGGCGTTCCATTTCCATGTCATATTGCGGGTCGTACCCGCCGCCGTAATAATGGTGCGGCGGCGGCGGATAACCGGCGCCATGGCCCTCGACCGACCCTTCATAGGTGCCGTCATAGCGGCGGCCGTCGGGCGCTTCATAGGTTCCCGACCAGGTGCCGGTCCAACGACCCTCGGCATCATAGCCCGAAACGCGGCGATATTCGGATTCGCTGGGAATGCGGTCGGCATGACCGGTGTACACGCGCACGTCGGGGTCGGCGGGGGCGCCATAGTCCAGCGCCGGTTTGCCATGGTCCCCGAACGACGCGCTGCCCGCCAGGTCGGTCGCGGCGCGGCTATCGACTGCCGGTGCCTCGGCCCCGGCGCGGCCCGCCAGCACCAGCGACACGGTGGCCACTCCCAACAGAACGAACGTACGCATGGCTGACTCCCTGTTCCCTCGGCCCGAACCGATTGGTTAACAGCTTGTTAGCAAAAATGGCGGTCGTTCGCGAATCCGTTAACCCTGACCTTTGCGTCCCGATTTGGGTCAGATAGCGGCGGCGATCAACCGGCCAGCGCCCCCGCGATCCGCGCCACCAGCGCTTCGGCCCCCGCCTGATCGGCGGCCGAAAACCGGCCCGGCAGCGGGCTGTCGAGGTCGAGCACCCCGACCAGCCGGTCGCCCGCGATCACCGGCACCACCAGCTCGCTGCGGCTATCGGCGTCGCACGCGATATGGCCGGGAAAGGCGTGGACATCGTCGACCCGCTGCGTCGTGCGCGTCCGCGCCGCGGCGCCGCACACCCCCTTGCCTAGCGGGATGCGGATGCACGCCGCCTTGCCCTGGAACGGGCCGAGCACCAGCTCGCGCCCGTCGAAACGATAGAATCCCGCCCAGTTGAGGTCGGGGATCGCCTGCCAGATCAGCGCCGCGACATTCGCCATATTGGCGATGCCGTCGGGTTCGCCCGCAACGAGCGCAGCGGCGGCGTCGGCGGTTTCGGCCCAGCGCGCGTCGGCGGTGGCGGCGGTCGGGGCAAAGGCAAAGGACATGGTGAACTTTCAGGCTGGACAGGATTTGACGGCGACCGGGGCGGGCCGGGCATCGGCGGCCCAGCTGATCCGGAAGACGATATATTGGGCGTCATGATCGGAAAGGCGAGGGCCATTTTTACCGTCGAACAGGCTGGCAACGGCAAGCGGTTCGACGCGAAGCGTGTCCGAACTGCGAAAACCGATCAGGTCATAGGCATCGCTCCACGCCTTGCGGTCGGTGATCGCGGCGGCGCGCGCCGTCCGTCCGTCGCCTTTCGCGGCGAGCCGGAAACCGCGATCGCCGGCAAAAAAACCGCGGCGGTCGCCGGCGCGGTAATTGTTGAAATCGCCCGCGGCGATCATCGCGCCGCCGTCGGCGCGGATCGCCTGCAGGATCAGGTCATTCTCCTCGGTCTGCAGCGCATGCGCGGTTTCGGCGCGCGCGATCGGCACGCCCGACGGTTCGCGCGCATTGCGATGGGTGTTGAAGATCCGCAGCACATCGGGCGCGCCGGGAATCGCGACGACTGCCGCCTGGCTTCCCTTGTTGGCCAGGCAATCATATCCGGCGCAGCTCGCAGCCCCGAACGGCAGCTGGATCCGCGCCAGCACCGGCAGGTCGGTCGCGATATAGAGCCCGCCGTCCAGCCATTTGCCCAGACCCTCGCCCTTGCGCCAGTCGGCGGCAGCGGCAAAGCCGGCGGGGGCCGCCGCGGTGGGCAGGTGCCGTGCGTGGTCGAGTGCGGGTCCGGGCAGCACCGAACGAAAATCGCCCGCCAGCGCGATCCGCGACGCGGCGGGCGTAAAGGCCTTGTGCAGGATCAATATGTCTGGCCCCATCCCCGCCGCGCGGCGCTGCGCAATCCACTGCGCCATCCGCGCCAGCTTGGCGTCGCGGCCGCTGCGGATCGGCCAGGGCAGCCCTTCGACATTCCACAGCAGCACGCGCAGGCGCACTGCCCGGCGGCCGTCGGCCAGCGTTTCGACCTTGGGCTGCGCCGCCGGGTCATGACATCCGGCAACCCGCTCGACGCGCGCCGCCCCTCCGTCGGGCAAGATGGCCCAAACCGCCGCTGCCAGCCCCAGCAGGGCGGCAGCGGCGACTGCGGGCCAGCGCCTTATTCGACGGTCAGCCCGGTCCATTTCGCGGCAAAGGCATATTTGTCGGCCGCTTCGGCGATGATCTTGTCGGTCGGCTTGCCCGATCCGTGACCGGCACGCGTCTCGACACGGATCAGATGCGGCTTGTCGCCTGCCTTGGCGTGCTGCAGCGCGGCGGTATATTTGAAGCTATGCCCCGGCACGACGCGGTCGTCGGTGTCGGCGGTCGTCACCAGCACCGCGGGATAGGACACCCCCGACCGGATGTTGTGATAGGGCGAATAGGACAGCAGGTTTTTGAAATCCGACTCCTTCGACGGATAGCCATAATCGTCAACCCAATAACGTCCGGCGGTGAAGCGGTCGAAGCGCAGCATGTCCATCACCCCCACCGCGGGCAGCCCGGCGGCGAACAGGTCGGGGCGCTGGTTGACCACCGCGCCGACCAGCAATCCGCCGTTCGACCCGCCCTCGACCGCGACCTGGCCCTTGCCCGCGACGCCTTCGGCGATCAGATATTCGGCAGCGGCGATGAAATCGTCGAACACATTCTGCTTCTTGTCGAGCCGCCCGGCGTCGTGCCACGCCTTGCCATATTCGCCGCCGCCGCGCAGGTTGGCGATCGCCAGCACGCCGCCCTTGTCGACCCAAGCCAGGCGCGTCGGCGAAAAGCCCGGGGTCATCGACACGTTGAACCCGCCATAGCCGTACAGCAGCGTCGGCGATCCCTTGCTGCGGTCGATGCCCTTCTTCATCACCACGAACATCGGAATCTCGGTGCCGTCCTTCGACTTGTAAAAGCGCTGCTCAACGGTGAAATCGTCGGGTTTGAAGGTCAGCTTGGGCTCGGCAAAAATCTCGCTTTTCCCGGTTGCGGTATCGAGCCGGTAGATCGTCGTCGGCCGCGCATAGCTGGAAAAGGCATAGAAGGTTTCGGGGTCGGTCGACTTGCCGCCGAAGCCCGATGCCGACCCGATGTCGGCCAGGTTGATGTCGGCCACTTTCTTGCCATCGAGCGCGACCATCTCCGCCTGCGATTTGGCATCGCCAAGATAGGACAGGATGATGCGGTCGCCGACGCGCGACGCGCCGACCAGCGTGTCTTCGCTCTCGGCGACGAGCTGGGTCAGCTGCGCCGGCTTCCTGATGTCCATCGACACCAGCCGCTGGCGCGGCGCGTCCTTGTTGGTCAGAAAGGTAAAGCGCGTCCCCTGGTTGGTCACATATTCCCAGTTGTTCGCGAAATCGTCGACCAAAGTCACCGGCTTGCCCGCACCACCCGGGCCGATCGGATAGAGCGTCAGGCCATAGCGTTCGTCGGTGCCTTCCGATCCGACGACGAGCAGATATTTGCCGTCGTCGGTCACGACCGCCGAATTGTTCAGCTTGGGCCGGTCGGGGGTGGCGTGAACCAGCACGTCGGCGCTCTGCGGCGTGCCGAGCTTGTGGAAATAGACCGCGTGGTTTTCGTTCAGTGACTGAAAGGCTTCGCCTTCCTCGGGCTCCGGGAAGCGCGAATAGTAAAATCCGCTGCCGTCCTTCGCCCAGTCGAGCGCCGAAAATTTCACCCAGCGCACTTCGTCGGCCAGATCCTGGCCGGTGGCGACATCCTTCACGCGGACGATGCGCCAGTCGGTTCCGCCATCCTGCACCGAATAGAGCAGATATTTGCCGTCCTCCGACGGCTGCCATTCGGCGAGCGCGGTGGCGCCGTCCTTGGCCCACAAATTGGGATCGATCAAAACGCGGCCTTCGCCCTTCAATCCCTCGCGCACATACAGCACCGACTGCGGCTGCAACCCGTCGTTGCGGCTGTAAAAATAGCGCGTGCCCGCCTTGCGCGGCAGGCCGAAGCGTTCGTAATTATACAGCTCGGTCATCCGCTGCTTGAACATCTCGCGTCCGGGCAGCGTCGCAAGATAGGCGTCGGTGACCTTGTTCTGCGCCGCCACCCATTCGGCGACCTTCGGATTGACGCGGACATCGTCCTCCAGCCAGCGATAGGGATCGGCGACTTCGACGCCGAACTGCGGATCGACCGTGTCGCTGCGTAACGTGTCGGGATAGGCGAGCATCGGGGCGGGCGCCGCCGTCGCCGCGCCGGTGGCCTGCGCGGCGACCGGGGTCATGGCAAGGGCAACAAGCGCCAGCGGCGCGGACAGGTTTTTACGGTGCATGGCAAGGCGATCCTCATCGTTCGGCGAAATTATCGTGCGCCATAATGTAAGGATGCCAGAGGGACGGGCAAGCCGCTTCCGATCCTTTTTTATCGGTCACCCCGCAACCGCCGCAAGTCGCCCGATTCCAACAAAAAGGGCGGCCGTCCCGCAGGACGCCGCCCTTGATGTTTTCGGTACGGTGGTGAAGCTCAGGCTTCGGCCATGTCCTCGTCATATTGTTCGACCGGACCCGAATCCTGGCCCTTGGCATCGACGTCGCGGTCGACGAATTCGATGATCGCCATCGGCGCTGCGTCCGATGCGCGGATGCCGGCCTTGATGACGCGGGTGTAGCCGCCGTTCCGGTCCTTGTAGCGTTCGGCGATGGTGTCGAACAGCTTCTTCAGCTGCGCATCGTCCATCAGGCGGCTCTGCGCGAGGCGACGATTGGCCAGGCCACCGCGCTTCGCCAGCGTCACCAGCTTTTCGACATAGGGACGCAGTTCCTTCGCCTTGGCGACGGTGGTCATGATCTGCTCATGCTTGATGAGCGAGGCCGACATGTTGCGGAACATCGCGATACGATGCGCGCTGGTGCGCTGCAGCTTCCGGCCACCCGATTTATGACGCATAATCCATTCCTTCGTTTGTCAGAGGGGCCGTTTTAGGTACCCCAAGCCAGGTCGATTGCGGGCCGACCCCTTCCCGTTTGCCTTCCCTCTCCCATCGGGAGAGGGATGCGGAAACTTGGCGGCTTGCCGCCTAGTTGCAGCTGGGTGAGGGCGACACGCTGCTCACCCTCATCCAACTTCGCCTGGTCGCTGCGCGACAAGGCTGTCTATCCTTCTCCCGGCGGGGAGAAGGACTTGGATCAGCCCAGCAGCTCCTGTTCGAGCTTCTTGGCCATTTCCTCGATGTTCTCCGGCGGCCAGCCGGGAATGTCCATGCCCAGGCGCAGGCCCATCGACGACAGCACTTCCTTGATTTCGTTCAAGGACTTGCGGCCGAAGTTCGGGGTGCGCAGCATTTCGGCTTCGGTCTTCTGAACCAGGTCACCGATATAGATGATGTTGTCGTTCTTGAGGCAGTTTGCCGAACGAACCGACAGTTCCAGCTCGTCGACCTTCTTGAGCAGGAAGCGGTTGAGCTGGTTCACATCCGACTCGTCCGCTGCCGCCGACGGTGCCGCCATGCCGATCATGCCGCTGTCGTTCATCGCTTCTTCGAAGTGGACGAACACCTGCAGCTGGTCCTGAAGGATGCGCGCGGCATAGGCCACGGCGTCCTCGGGGGTCACCGTGCCGTCGGTTTCGACGGTCAGGTTCAGCTTGTCATAGTCCAGTTCCTGGCCGATGCGGGCGTTTTCGACCTTGTAGGCCACCTGGCGCACCGGCGAGTACAGCGAATCGACCGGAATCAGGCCGATCGGCGCGTCGACGGGGCGGTTGGCGGTCGCGGGGACATAGCCCTTGCCGGTGTCGGCAACGAGTTCCATGTTCAGCGTCGCGCCGTCGTCGAGGTGACAGATGACATGGTTCGGGTTCATCACCTTGATGTCGCCCGACACCATGATATCGCCGGCCTTGACGGTCGCGGGGCCGGTCGCCGACAGCTGGAGCCGCTTCGGGCCTTCGCCTTCCATCTTGAGCGCGATCTGCTTGACGTTCAGCACGATGTCGGTGACGTCTTCGCGCACACCGGCCAGGCTCGAGAATTCGTGGAGCACATTCTCGATCTTGATCGACGTGATGGCCGCACCCTGGAGCGACGAGAGCAGCACGCGGCGCAGCGCGTTGCCGAGCGTCAGGCCAAAGCCGCGCTCGAGCGGTTCGGCGACGAAGGTCGCCTTGCGCTTGCCGTCGCTGCCAGCCTTGATTTCCAGGTTGCTGGGCTTCTTCAATTCCTGCCAGTTCCGGATATTGACAGTCATGGTCTTCCCTTTGCTTTTGGCGGGACGAATTGGGGGTCGACCAATTTGTCCGGCGTAGAGATAGTGCGGATGCCGCCCCGGAAATGGGGCGCATCCGAAGCAGGCGTCAGACGCGGCGGCGCTTGGCCGGGCGGACACCATTGTGCGGGATCGGGGTCACATCGCGGATCGAGGTGATGTGGAAACCGACCGCCTGCAGCGCGCGCAGCGCCGATTCGCGGCCAGCGCCCGGACCCTTCACTTCGACTTCCAGCGTGCGGACGCCATGTTCGGCGGCCTTCTTGCCGGCGTCTTCGGCGCACACCTGAGCGGCGTACGGGGTCGACTTGCGGCTGCCCTTGAAACCCATCATGCCGGCGCTCGACCAGGCAATCGCATTGCCCTGCGCGTCGGTGATGGTGATCATCGTGTTGTTGAAGGTCGCGTTGACGTGGGCCACACCCGACGAGATGTTCTTGCGTTCGCGCCGGCGAAGGCGCTGCGGTTCACGAGCCATGATATATTCCTAACCTAATCCTGAATGGCCGGTGGCGGGCGATGGCCGCTGCCCCGGCAGGGGAAATAAGGAAGCGCGCACCCCCCGTTTGACAGGGGCTGGGCGCGCTCGAACCTTATTTCTTCTTACCGGCGATCGCCTTGGCCTTGCCCTTGCGGGTGCGCGCATTGGTGTGCGTGCGCTGGCCGCGGACCGGCAGGCCCTTGCGATGACGCAGGCCGCGATAGCAGGCGAGGTCCATCAGGCGCTTGATGTTCATCGCCGTGTTGCGGCGCAGATCGCCCTCGACGATCAGGTCGGCGTCGATCGTTTCGCGGATCTGCAGGACTTCGGCGTCCGACAGGTCCTGAACGCGGCGGCTCTGGTCGATCCCCAGCTTGGTGGCGATGTCGACGGCGGTCTTGCGGCCGATGCCGTGGATGTAGGTGAGCGCGATGATCACGCGCTTGTTGGTGGGCAGGTTGACGCCCGCGATACGTGCCATTGGTAACTTTCTCCTGCTCCACAGGGCGCGCTGGCAACGGCCCTATCTCAAAGCGTCTGATTTCCAACGCAAAAAGCGGACCACGAATGCGCATCTGCGCTTCGCCGTCCGGTCATGATGTCGGAATGGAGGCGCAACTAAGGTGAGTCGGCCGGTTTGTCAAGCTTGTCGCCGGGGATTTCCCTGCGTCCTGGACTATGCCACAGCGGCGCGACCATGGCCAGTGACGACCGCCTTTCGCTCCTGCTCGACCGCCTTGCCGACTATGTGCTCGCGCATGGCCTGACCGCGTCCAGCCTGCGGCCGCTGGCGCGCGCGGCGGGGACCAGCGACCGGATGCTGCTCTATTATTTCGCCGACAAGGATGCGGTGATGGCCGCAACGCTCGAACGGATCGCGGCGCGGATGACCGCGCTGCTGGTCGCCGCCGCGCCGCCGCACCCCTTGCCTTATGCGCAGCTGCGAAGAGCGCTTGCGGCGCAGCTGCGCGACCCGGCGCTGTGGCCCTATATGCGGCTGTGGCTCGACATGGCGGCGCGCGCGGCGCACGGCGATGCCCTCTATGCACGCATCGGCGAAAGCATCGGGCGCGGTTTTCTGGCGTGGGCGGGCGACCAGCTCGCCTGCGCCGCTGCCGACCGCGCCGGGCTGGCGGCGCGGCTGCTGACCGAGATCGAGGGGATGGTGCTGCTCACCAGCCTGGGGATGGGCGATGCTGTCGATGCCGCGCTCGGCGTCAGCGTCGCGCCGGAACCCGGTTGAGCCAGCAACCGAGCGCAATCGCCACCGCGCCGCCCCACAGGATGACCGCGCCCGACGCGGCGGCCTGCTCGATCCCGGCGCCGTAAAGGTCGGGGATGACGACCAGCGCAATGCCGTCGCACGCGATCGCCGCGGCGGTGACGATCGCGCTGCCCAGCGCCACCTGATCGGGCGCCAGCCGCGCGATGCGGCGCACCAGCAGGATCACCGGCAGCGTACCCGGAACCAGCGCGGCATAGAGCAGCACCCGATTGGCCCCGTCGAACGCGCCGATCGCACCGGCCCAGCGGCAGATCAGCGCGCCGATGAACCAGAAGATCACCCCGGCGACGATCAACGTCGCCATCTGGCCGCTCGAAAAGGGCAGGCGGGTGGTGGCAGCGGACATCGACATTCTCCCTGTAGCAGTTGCTACAAGGCGCCTATCAGATTGTAGCGACTGCTACAAGGCATGTCACGCTACGTGGCACCTTCGCCAACATCCGGCTCGCTCACCGACCCTCGGTTCGCGGCGCAATTTCCGCCGCGCGCGCCGCCAGCCGGTCGACCACCGCCGCGTGGATACCCGGGGCGCAAGCGATGACGCCAAAGGCCTGCGCGCGCGGGGTGTTGAACATCAACGGAGCCCCGAACGCATCGGTGACGGTCGCGCCGGCCTCCGCCGCGATCAGCGCCGCGGCGGCGACGTCCCATTCGAATCCCCAGCGCAATGTCGCCACCAGATCGGCGCGGTCGTCGGCAACCAGTGCGATGCGCAGTGCGATACTGTTCGGCTTGGTGACGATCACCAGATCGCTGTCGACCTTGGGCAATGCGTCGGCGGGAACCCGCGATCCGGCGAATTCGGTGCGCTGGCTCGCGCGCAGCGTCTCGCCATTGAGCTGCGCCCCCTGACCCTTTTGCGCGACCCACAATTCATCGAGCGCCGGCGCGTATAGAATACCGAACTCGGGAGCGCCGTCGATCACCAGCGCGACCGACACGCACCACCCCGGACGGCCGCGGATGAAATCGCGGGTGCCGTCGATCGGATCGACGCACCACATCGCGCGGCGCGACAGGCGGTCGGGATTGTCGGCGGTCTCCTCCGACAGCCAGCCCGCCTCGGGGACCATCGCGCCGAGCACGGCTTTCAGCCGCGCATCGACCGCCAGATCGACATCGCTGACCGGATTGTCGTGCGATTTGTTCCACACGTCGACGGCCTTGCCTTCGCCGCGCCATCGCGCCATCGCCATGTCGCCGACCTCGCGCGTCGCGGCGATCGCGGCCTCGAGGTTGCGACCCGGCACGCCGCCGTGCTCAGCTGCTCGCGACGGTCATGCCGTCGATGCGCAGCGTCGGGGCGTTGACGCCGTGGCGGAACTCCAGGTCGTTCGCCGGCACCAGCGCCGCGAACATATCGATCAGGTTGCCCGCGATCGTGAACTCGGCGATCGGACCGGCGATCGCGCCATCCCGGATCAGAAACCCCGATGCGCCGCGGCTGTAATCGCCGGTGACGGGGTTGACGCCATGTCCGATCAACTCGGTGATATAGACGCCCTCGGCGATGTCTTCGATCAGCGCCGCGGGCGTCACATCGCCCGCCGCAAGGTGCAGGTTGCTTGCCCCGACCCCCGACGCGCCGCCGCCGCGGCTGGCGTGGCCGGTCGGCGTCAGGCCAAGCTGCTTGGCCGACGCGGTGTCGAGCAGCCAGCCGGTGATCCTGCCGTCCATGACCAGGTCGCGCGCCGCAGTCGGCAGGCCTTCGCCGTCGAATGCGCGGCTGCGCAGCCCGCGCGGACGGTGGGGTTCGTCGCGCACGACAATGGCGGGGTCGAACAGCTGACGGTCTTCCTTGCCGAGCAGAAAGCTGGTGCCGCGCGCGATTGCCGGACCGGCCATCGCGCCCAGCAGGTGGCCGACGATCCCGCCGCTGACCCGCGGGTCGAGCACGACCGGTGCCTTGCCGTTCGGCGCCTTGCCGGGATTCAGTCGCGCCACGGCCCGCGTCCCGGCGCGGGCGCCGATCGTCGCGGCGCTTTCAAGGTCGGCCAGATGATGCGCGCTGTGCCAGCCATAATCGCGCTGCATCGCCGCGCCTTCGCCCGCGATCACGCTCGCCGACAGGCTGTGGCCGCTCGATCCGTAACCGCCCGCAAAACCGTGGCTGGTCGCAAGGGCAAAGCGGGTGCGGCTATGGCTCGCGCTGCCGCCTTCGCTGTTGGTGACGCCGCTGACCGCGCGCGCCGCTTCTTCGACCGCCAGCGCGGCTTCGCGCAGCGCGGCGGGATCGGCCTCGCTGCCATCGTCCAGGTCGAGGTCGGGAACCGGACCCTTGAACAGCAGTTCGGCAGGAGCCAACCCGGCATAGGGGTCTTCGGGCGCTTCGCGCGCCATCGCGACGCAGCGTGCGACCAGCTTGGCGAGTTCGTCCGCATCCATGTCGGCGGTCGATACGCTGGCGCTGCGCTGGCCGACGAAGACACGCAGCGAAATATCCTGCCCCTCCGACCGCTCGACATCCTCGAGCGCACCGAGGCGCATCGAGACCGACGTGGCGGCGTTGCAATAATAAAGCGCGTCGGCGGCGTCGGCGCCCGCCTTGGTCGCGGCGTCGCACATCATCTGCGCGCGGTCGAGGGCTTCGGAAACGGTGAGCATCGCCGCGCCCTAACCGGCGCGGCGTCAGGCGTCAAACCTGGGGAACGGGGATCAGCCGCTGATCTTGGCGATCGCGTCGGTCGCGGCCATAGCGCCGCTGACCCACAGGAAGGGCAACGTCAGCGCGGCCGCCCACAGGCGCCGCACATCGCGGCGAAAGCGGGCGTGGAGTCCCCAGCTTGCCAGCGCCTGGCGGCTGAGGCGGTACCAGTGGCGTTCGGTCGAGCGCGCCACCGGGACGGCGAGCGCGAGCAGCAGGATCAGCGCAAAGACGATCAGCATCGACGGCGCACCCGCCGCAATCGCGCTCGAAACCAGCCAGATCTGCAATGCGGCAAAGACCAGCAAGGCGGTCGCGGCGTGCCAGGTCATGCGGCGGCCAAGGCTACGCGCGGCAGGTACGCTGGCTGTCGTGCGCCGCCACAGGCGTGGTCCGAATGCTGATGCCATTTTTTCAGCCCCCTATATTCAGGCTGGCGATTCCCAGAAACGCCACGATTTCAGCCCAAAATTCCCAAGTCAAGACAGGTTGGCACCGATTCGTTAACATTTGCATTCGATTCGACCGATATTCGGCACCAAATCGCGCCCGGTTGCCAAAAAACGCTGCCAATCGGGTGCGATCGGCCGTCGGTCTGACGCCAGACCGCCCGACAGGTGCGACCAACGGTGGTCGAACCCCTGGCACCGCTGGTCGAAGCTTGCATCTAAATCCCGACGTGCCATCGTCTAAAGATTGTCGTCTGCTTTCAAGCGATAGGGGAATCTCAAATGCGTTATCTCGCCGTTCTGGCCGCCCTCGCCTTGCCGCTCGCGCCGGCGCTTGCCCAGGATGTGGCCAAGCCCGCCGCCGTTGTCGCCAAACCGGCGGCGCTGATCGCCGACGGCATGCCCGACATTCCGGCCGAACTCGCCTCGGCAACGCGCCCCTATATGGAGAACCGCGGCGCCGGGTTCGTCGGCTGGCATCCGGTTGATAAATCGATGCTGATCGCGACCCGCTTCGGCAACACCACCCAGATCCACCGCGTCGCCAATCCGATGGGCGCGCGCAAACAGATCACCTTTGAAGAAGAACCGGTGGGCGGCGCCGTCTGGTCGCCGAAAACCGGCGATCTGATGCTGGTTCAGAAAGATATCGGCGGCAACGAATTCTACCAGATCTTTGCGATGAAGAACGGCCGCCTCGAACTGCTGACCGACGGCAAGAGCCGCAACGGCCTCAGCGCCTGGGCCAAGGACGGCAGCTTGATTGCCTATACCTCGACCCGCCGCAACGGCCGCGACAGCGACATCTATCTGATGGACCCGCGCAATCCGGCCTCGAACCGGATGGTGGCAGAGGTCAACGGCGGCGGCTGGTCCTTCCTCGACTTTGCGCCGGATAAAAGCTGGGGGCTGGTCGGCAAATATACCTCGGTGCAGAAATCGGACTTTTTCCGCCTCGATCTGGCGACCGGCACCATGACCCCGATCGGCGACCATAGCCGGACGGTGTCGCACGGCGGCGGCGTGTTCGCGCCCGACGGCACCATCTGGATCACCAGCGACGAAGGGTCGGAGTTTGAACGGCTCGGCACGCTCGATCCCGCGACGGGCAAGTTCACCCCGCGCGGTCCCGCCGAACAATGGGAGGTCAGCGGGTTCGACATGGCCGAGGACGGCAGCTTCATCGCCTATACGATCAACGAAGCGGGCATGTCGAAACTGCGCATCCTCGATGTGAAAAGCGGCAAGGTGCGTACCGTCGAAGGCCTGCCCCCGGGGATCATCGGCGGGGTCGAGATTGCGCCGTGGGGCGAGATCGGGATTACCTTTACCTCCGCCCGCAGCGCCGCCGATGCGTTCAGCGTCGATCCCAAGACGCTGAAAGTCACGCGCTGGACCGAAAGCGAAACCGGCGGCCTCGACGTCACGCAGAATGTCGAACCCGAACTGGTCAAGGTCAAAAGCTTTGACGGCCTTGAAGTGTCGGGCTTTCTCTATCGTCCGGATCCGGCCAAATTCCCCGGCAAGCGCCCGCTGATCATGAACGTCCATGGCGGGCCGGAAGCGCAGTCGCGGCCGGGCTTTATGGGCCGCACCAACTATCTGCTCAACGAACTCGGCGTCGCGGTATTCTTCCCGAACGTCCGCGGCTCGACCGGCTATGGGAAGACCTTTGTCAGCCTCGACAACGGCCCGTTCAAGCGCGAGGACAGCGTCAAGGACATGGGCGCCTTCCTCGACCATCTGGCAAAGGACGCCACGCTCGATCCCGCACGCTTCGGGCTGACCGGCGGCAGCTACGGCGGCTATATGTGCTATGCCGCGGCGATCCATTATGCCGACAAGCTGCGCGCGAATCTGTGCGTCGTCGCGATCTCGAACTTCGTCACCTTCCTCGAAAATACCCAGGATTACCGCCGCGACCTGCGCCGCGTTGAATATGGCGACGAGCGTGTGCCTGAACAGCGGGCGAAGCTGGTCGAAATCTCGCCGCTGACGCGCGTGGCGGAAATCAAGAAGCCGCTGTTCGTCGTCACCGGCGCCAACGATCCGCGCGTCCCCGCGTCGGAAGCCGACCAGATCGTCGCCGCGGTGCGCAAGAACGGCGGCACCGCGTGGCACCTCGTCGGCACCAACGAAGGCCATGGCTTCGCCAAAAAGGAAAATGCCGACTATAATTTCTGGGCGTCGCTGCTGTTCTGGCAGCAATATCTGCTGAATTGACGAAGGCTCGCCCCCGCGAAAGCGGGGGCGGCGCGCTTCAGCTCACCCCTGCGGCGGCACCGGCAGCGCCCCGGCGTTGGTCTCGTCGGCTTCGTCGGGTGCGGCGGGGGGCATCGGCGCCAGGCCGCTTGCCTGCCGCTCGAGTTCTTCGGCCGCCTTCTGGCGCTCGGCGAGTGCCTGTTCCTCGGCGACCACTGCCGCTTCGACCTCGGCCGCGGCGGCGTCGATCCCTGCGATCCGCTTGGCACGCTCGTCGGCGATCATCGCCTGCCAGTCGGTCTTGTCGGCCGCCTGGCGTTCGGCCTTGGCGCCCGCGATCAGCGCTTGCGTACAGCCGGTAAAGCCGCCCAGCCCGGTCGGCGAACAGCTGTCGGTGCCGAAACGGCCGATGCGCTCGACCGCCACGACCTTGTTCGCCCACGCCTCGTTGCGCACGTCGAGCGGGTTGCCGCGCAGCATTTCAGGCACACGGTAGCGTTCGGATTCGGGCAATTTGGCGCACACCAAAATTTCGTCGGGTGCGCCGCGCGGGCACTGGTCGTCGCCATAGACGACAACCTGATTGACCTTTTCGCCTTCGACCACGGTCTGCTGCGCCGCGGCGGGCACGGCAAAGGCGCTACCGGCCAGGATCAGGGCAAACACGGGAAGGCGGGTCATCACATCATCCTCTTGTCAGTTTCACGCGGCTTGGCACCTCGACCCTGCATCGGTCATGAACGGTCGCCTGGGTCTTGTCGTATCAGATACGCTTGGACAGCGCGATGGCTGCGCGGCACCCGGCGCGGATCGCCAGGCTCAGCACCGGGTAACCGGGTGCGCTTTCGGCGCCGGCGGCCAAGGCCGCATCCTTGTGCTCCAGCTCTTCGGCGCGAAAATCCGCCACCGCAGCGCTGAGTTCGGGATCGCTGTCGCCCAGCGCATCAAGCTGTTCGCGATAATGGCGGTCGATTTCGGTCTCGACCGCGGCGGTGCAGGCCATGGCGGCGCGCGGCCCCATCGCGGCGGTCACCGCGCCGAGCGCGAAGCCTGCGACATTCCAGAACGGCTGGAGCGCGGTCGGCCGCACCCCGCGCTTCGCGATCAGATCGTCAAAAAATTTGCGGTGGCGCTCTTCCTGTTCGGCCATGTGCGCGATCTCGCGCGCCATCGGGTGACGATCGCCCATCACCGCCAGCTGGCCGGCGTAAATGCGCGTCGCGCCATATTCGCCGGCCTGGTCGACGCGGATCATCGAAGCGGTACGCCGATTGCTCTTTTCCGGGGCGTCGGTCATGTTGCCGATGTGGTCCTGCGGCGCAGCAAGGTCAAGACAAGCGCGGCCGCGCCCAGCGAAAAGATCGCGTTGAACCCGGCGAGCGAGATGCCGAACAGGCTCCACGGCGCGGTGTCACAGCGGATCAGCGGCGCATCCATGATGGAATCGAGCGAGACCGGTCCCGCGCGGCCGGTGGCGCAGGTCGTGATCCCTTCCCAAAAGCCATATTCGACCCCGGCGTGGAACGCCCCGATCAAACCGCTGACGGCAATGGCGACTGCGGCGAGTACGGTCAGCCCGCGCATCGCGCGGTCGTTGGCGCGCATGAGCATTGCGAGCAGCGCCAGCACGATCGCCGCCTGGTGCGGCCAGCGCTGCCAATAGCACATTTCGCACGGATGCAGCCCGAACCCGAACTGCGAGACCAGCGCGCCGCCATAGAGCAAGAGCGGGGCAAGGAGCGCGACGATGGGCGCGGCAAGGCGCGACTGGAACATCAGAACCTGTCCTGCAATTTGGTCTTCATCCCGGCCTGCGCCGGGATGATGGGAAGAAACATATTGTCAGTTCCGCCGCGCCGGCTTTGCTGCGGGCTTGGTCGCCTGCGCCATGCGCGGGGTTCCCGGGCCGATCCGCCCGATCGTCTGCAACGCATAATGCAGCTGGAAATCCTCGATGCCCTTAGCCTTCAGCTCGGCGGCGGTCGCCGTAAAGCGCGGGTCGGGCTTTTCGTCCTTTTCCAGCAGGCCGTTATCGACCTTTTTCTCGTTGATCAGGTGGCGGCGCAGGTCGCTTTCGCGGAATTTCGGCCGCGATTCATGGTCGGGATCGGACAGCTGCGGGACGCGGATGTCGGGTTCGATCCCGCCCTCCTGCACGCTGCGCCCCGACGGCGTGAAATAACGCGCCGTGGTCAGCCGCAGCGCGGTGGTGTCGGAGAGCGGCAGCACGGTCTGCACCGATCCCTTGCCGAAACTGCGTTCGCCCATCACGACCGCGCGGTGCTGGTCCTGCAACGCGCCGGCGACGATTTCGGACGCCGATGCCGAACCCGAATCGATCAGCACGATCACCGGCGCGCCGCCCGCGACATCGCCCGGCTGGGCGAAAAAGCGTTCGATATCGCCCTTGCGGCGGCCGCGCTGCGAGACGATTTCGCCGCGTTCCAGGAACAGGTCGCTGATCCCGACGGCCTCGTCGAGCAGGCCGCCCGGGTTCGAACGCAGGTCGAGGATCCAGCCGCGCGGTTTCTGGCCCAGCGATTTTTCGACCGCCAGCATCGCGGCGCGCAGGTCGGTCGTGGCATCGGCCGAAAAGCTGGTAACGGTCAGCACCCCGACGTCGCCGCTGACTTCCCACTTCACCGGTTTCAGGTCGATGATCTCGCGCGTCAGCGACATCTCCATCGGCTTGTCCTGCCCCTCGCGCACCACGGTGACGTCGATCTTGGTGCCCGGCCGGCCGCGCATCTGGTCGACCGCCTCGTCCAGCGTGAGGCCGATGATCAATTGCTTGTTGATATGGGTGATGTAATCGCCCGACTTGATCCCGGCCCGGTCGGCGGGCGTGTCGGCGGTCGGCGCGATCACCTTGACGACGCCGTCCTCCATCGTCACCGACAGGCCCAGCCCGCCATATTCACCCTCGGTCTGGGTCCGGATGTTCGAAAAGCCGCGCGCGTCGAGATAGCCCGAATGCGGGTCCAGGCTGGCGAGCATGCCGTTGATCGCGCCTTCGATCAATTTGGCGTCCTCGACCGGTTCGACATAGTTCGACTTGACCTCGAGATACACGTCCATGAAGCGCGCAATCTCTTCCTGTGTCTTGGAATCGACGGTGGCCATCGCGCCGGTCGCGAGCGGGATCAGCGCCAGCGTCGAAAGCGCGGCGGCGCCCTGCCACAGCGCGAAGCGGCGCTTCGGGGACGATGCGGTTCTGGTCGAGTCGGTCATCAGCGTCTTTCATTCGGGCGGATTTTCCCGCCATATATACCCCGGCACGCCATCCTCCTACGCATTTGCGCGGGCGTCAAGCGGATGATCCCGATACGAAACAGCGACCGAACGCGTGATTAACGGCCGCATCTCACCCGATCATCGCGACGATATCGACGGGCCGCCCGCCGCGGCGCAGCTCGACGGTAATCCGGCTGTTGTCGGATCCGGCGCGCCCGACCGGCGCACCGGCGTCGAGCGTGTCGCCGACGGCGACCGACAGGCCGATCATCCCGGTCAGCAGCGACGTCCAGCCGCCGCCATGGTCGACGATCACGATCTTGCCATAGCCGCGATAATCGCCGGCAAAGCTGACGCGCCCCGGCGCGGGCGCCACGACCTGTCCGCCCGGCTGCGCCGCGATCGTCACCCCGCGCGAACGCACCCCGCTGTCGTTCACCTCGCCCAGCCCCGCGACGATCCGCCCGACGACGGGCAGGCGATACGCGTTGGCGGCCATCGCACCATCGTCCTGCGGCGGTGCCGGGGCTGCGGGCTGCACGGTGCCGGTTGCGGGATTGCGCGGTCGGGGCAGCGGTCCGGCCAGCTGCGCCAGCTCGGCGCGCACCGCGCCGTCGGCTTCCAGCGAATCCATCAGCTCCACAATGTCACGGGCCTTGTCGCCCAGCCCGAGCGCCCGGTCGGCCTCAAGTTGCGCACTGCTCATCAGCTCGCGCGAACGCAGCCGTCCTTCATTTTCCAGCCGCGTCAGCGCGCTGCGCCGCTCTGCCAGCCGGGTTTTGCTGGCGGCCAGCGCGGCCAGCGCCACCGCCTGCTGGCGGCGAGTGCTTTGCAACTGGCTCAATTCGCGGCGTACATCGGCGGTGCGGCGGTCGATCACCGGCATCGCGGCGTCGATGACCGCGCGGGCATGCACCATGTCGCGCAGCGACCCCGGCTGCGCGAGGACGCTGACCGGCGGCTGGCGCGACAATTGCTGAAGCGCGGCGGCGAGTTCGAGCAGCGGCTGCTGCTGCTGCGCCAATCGCGCCTGTTGCACGGCAAGGCGGCGATTGACCAGCGCGACGCGGGCTTCGCCCGCGCTGATATCGGCCTCCGCCGACTGGATGCGCGCGGCCAGCGCGGCACTGCGTTTCTTCAGCCGGTCGGCTTCGTCGCTGGCGGCAGCCGCCTCGGTCTCCAGCCGCGCGCTGCGCGCCAGCGCGTCGGCCGACTGCTGCTTGGCGCTGATCAGCTGGTCGCGCTCGCGCGCGGCGATCGCCTGCGGGTCGAAAATGTCGCTTTGCGCCAGCGCCAGCGCGCCACCGGCAAGGGCTGCCAGCATGACCGATACGGCCAGCGCGCGCCTCATTGCCGCCCCTCGCGATGATAGGGGTGTCCCGCGATGATGCTGGTCGCGCGCCACAATTGTTCGGCCAGCATCGCGCGCGCCATCAGATGCGGCCAGGTCGCGCGACCAAAGGCGATGACCTTGTCAGCGCCCTCGCGCTCATGCGCGGTGAAGCCGTCGGCGGCACCGAGGCAGAATCGCGCCTCGCGCACCCCGCTGTCGCGCCATTGTTCGAGAAGCTTGGCAAATTCGAGCGAGGACATCTGCGCGCCGCCCTCGTCGAGCAGCACCGTGCGACTGTTCTCCGCAGCGACGGGCATCCGCCCGCCCGAGTCGGGAAGCTCCGACATCTTCTGCGCCCAGGTCACGCGCTTCATATAGCGCTCGACCAGCTCGGCCTCGGGGCCGCGCCCGATGCGCCCGCGCGCGATAATGTGCAGCAACATATCCGCCGCCTAACCTTCAGGCGGCGGTCCCGTCAATTCGCTGCTGCAACCGGCGGGGCGTCGCCGAACGACCACATGCGCTCGAGGTTATAAAAGCTGCGCACCTCGGGGCGGAACAGGTGGACGATGACGTCGCCGGCGTCGAGCAGCACCCAATCGGCGTTGGGCAGCCCCTCGACGCGAACCGGACGGCCCGCTTCCTGCTTGATCCGCTGCGCCAGCTTTTCGGCGATCGCCGACACATGGCGCGTCGAGCGGCCGCTCGCGATCACCATATGGTCGGCGATGCTGCTCTTGCCGGCAAGCGGGATGGAAATGGTTTCCTGGGCCTGGTCCTCGTCCAGCTGGTGGAGGATCAGCGCGTGGAGCGCGTCCACGCTGTCATTGGCAGGAGCGGCGCCCGGCGCGGCCCCTTGGGTGGCGGAGATCAAATGCGTCCTTTCTTGGTCGGTTCCACCAGCCATGAACGCGTGATCGGGTCGCGCAGCGCGCGGCCTTCATAGCGTTCGAACCAGCGGGGGTTGGCCTGCCGTATCGCAGTCGCGGATCGCACATCGGGCGAAAATCGCAAGAACACGAGGGCGGGCGGTCTCCAGTCTGTCCAATGCTTCTTCTGGTCTGCGGGCCGGACAAAGCGCCGCAGCCATCCCATCGCACGTCTTGCATGGGCGCGGTCATTATAGCCCGGCCGTGCGATAACCGCAATCGGCATCAATCGTGCAATCCCCCGCCAGTCGCGCCACCGGGGCAACTGGACCAGATTGTCGGCGCCCATGATCCAGATAAACTGCCGGTCGGGATACCGGCGGACGAGCTTTTTGAGCGTGTCGATCGTGTAGCGCGTGCCAAGCTCGGCCTCGATCGCGGTTGCGCGAATGGGGGCGCGCCGTGCCATGCGCCGAGCCGAGGCAAGCCGTGCGGGGAGGGGCGCCATGTCGGCCGCGGACTTCAGCGGGTTGCCCGGCGAGACAAGCCACCACAGCTCGTCCAGATCCAGCGCGTCGATCGCATTCAAACTGATCGCACGATGCCCGCCATGCGCAGGGTTGAAACTGCCGCCGAGGAGGCCGGTGGGGATCATTGGCGTGAGATCCCTACGGTTTCGAGGACGTCAGGCATAGTGTAGCAATAACTGTCCGGCGTTCCCGCCAGTTTGGCCCTTGTTCCGAAAATTCGGAACGCCTCCTCGGCGGCCTTGTCATATCTCGCGTCAATCCGGGTCGAGACTCGTCTCTCACACATCTTTCCAAAGGGCGTCGCTGCCATACAGGCATTGAAAAGGATCAACTCCGGCGTCGTGAAGCTTTTGGAAATCACACCATGCTGGATGCTCTGATTGACCATGTGCTCCGCCAGCATGCGATGCGTCCATAATATTTCTTTCAGCGACGGCTCGCGCCCGTCGCGAAAGCTCGATTTGTTTGCAGGGGTATCGCTGGGTTGGAGCGTCTCGGCTTGCAGGACAAAGCAACTCGGATCGTACATCATCGTTAGGCGAAGGGGTTCCCGCGTTTTGGCGGAAATTTCTGAATCATCTATGGTGTTGGCGAAACGGGTCACCAGCAACCAATGTGCCGCTTCTGCGCCTCCATTATTGTTCGCGCGCAAAAGAAGGGTTGTATCGCGCGCAACCAGCCAACTAAAGGGCGTTGCCGCGATCATTAGGATTAGGGTAGCCCAGCGAAACCATCTCGTTTTCCAGTTTCGGGCCGCGGCGGTCAAGGTCGGACCTGTCCGCTCCCGCGCACCAGCCATTTGTAGGTGGTGAGACCTTCGAGTGCGACAGGTCCGCGTGCGTGCAGCCGCCCCGTCGCAATACCGATTTCGGCGCCGAGGCCGAACTCGCCGCCGTCGGCAAACTGCGTCGAGGCGTTGTGCATCACGATCGCACTGTCGACGCCGGTCAAGAAACGCTCGGCGATCGCGGCATCCTCGGTGACGATAGCGTCGGTGTGGCGGCTCGAATGCGCGTCGATATGCGCGAGCGCGCCGCTCAGCCCGTCGACCATCGCGACCGAGACGATGGCGTCGAGATATTCGGTGTCCCAGTCGCTCGCCGATGCCGCATCGACATGCGGGCTGAGCGCCGTGACATCCTTGTCGCCGCGAACTTCGCAGCCGGCGGCGATCAGCGCGTCGATGATCGCGAGCGGAGCGGGATAGGCCGGGTCGATCAGGATCGTCTCGGTCGCGCCGCAGATGCCGGTGCGCCGCATTTTGGCGTTGACGGCCAGTTTCACCGCCTTGGCGGGGTCTGCGGCGCCATCGATGTAAAGATGATTGATGCCGTCGAGATGCGCCAGCACCGGTACCCGCGCCTCATCCTGCACCCGCGCGACCAACCCCTTGCCGCCGCGCGGAATGATGATGTCGATCAGTCCCTGCGCGCGCAGCATCGCGCCGACCGCGGCGCGGTCCTGCGTCGGGACCAGCTGCACCGCGTCGGCGGGCAGCCCTGCCGCAGCCAGGCCGCGGACAAAAGCCGCGTGGAGCGCGCGGTTCGACTGCGCGGCTTCGCTGCCGCCGCGCAGGATCACGGCGTTGCCCGACATCAGCCCAAGTGCTGCGGCATCGGCGGTCACATTGGGACGGCTTTCGTAGATGATGCCGATGACCCCCAACGGCACCCGCACCCGGCTGAGCACCAGCCCGTTGGGGCGGGTCACGCGGTCGATTTCGGCGCCGGTCGGATCGGGGAGGGTGGCAACGGCCTCGATCGCGTCGGCGATCGCGGCCAGCCGGCTATCGTCGAGCCGCAACCGGTCAAGCATCGCCGCCGACAGGCCGTTTTGCTGCCCCGCCGCCATATCGACGGCGTTGGCCCGCAATATCGTCGCGGCGTCAACGCGGATCGCCGACGCCGCGGCGCGCAGGCCCGCCGCCTTGTCGGCAGTTGGCGCCAGCGCCAGATGTTTCGCGGCAACGCGCGCGCGCGCGCCCAGCTCGGCGATCAGGGCGGCGGCGTCGCCGGGAAGCGGGGTTTCGGTCAGGACTTCGGCGGTCATGGCGCTGCCCTATCATGCTTTGCGCGCGGGGCGAAAGTCCCGTTGCTTCGACCCGCGACCGCGATTAGGCAGAGCGGCATGAGCGGGGATATCGAAGGCATCGGGGCGGCGGTGACGGCCGGGTTGGCCGGCAGCGTTGTCGAACCGCGGCATGGCGGCGCGCGTTCGGGCCGCGCGGGGCAACGTTGCCTCAATTGCGGAACCAGCTTGATCGGCTCGCATTGCCACCATTGCGGCCAGCGCGGCGACGTCCACCGCAGTTTCGGCGCGATTGGGCACGATCTGGTCCACGCGATCTTTCATTTCGAGGGCAAGATTTGGAACACGCTTCCGCTCCTGGCCTGGCGGCCCGGCGACCTGACCCGCCGCTATATCCACGGCGAGCGCGCGCGCTTCATCTCGCCGCTCGCCTTGTTCCTGTTTGCGGTGTTCCTGACCTACGCGGTGCTGGCGATGGTCGGCAGCGGGGGCGGGGTGGGCGAAGAACTTGCGAAAGCGGCCGACGAACAGACGCGCACCGCTGCGATCAAGGACAGCATGCAGGAGGAGGTCGACCGCATCGACGCCGAACTCGCCAAGCCGGGGCTTTCGCCAAACGCGCGCCGCAAGCTCGAAAGTGACCGTGAAATCCTGCAAAAAAGCGCCGATTTTCTGGGCATCGCGCGCAGTCGCAGCGCAAGCGAGCGCGCCGCCGACCGCGCCGCCGGCCCGCCGGTACTGGACGATCCCGCCGACCAGCTGACGACCGGCGCCGACTTCATTTCGCGTAACAAGGTCGATACCGGAGTAGGCTTTATCGATCAGGGGGTCCGCAAGGCCTTGGCGAACCCCGCGCTCGTGCTCTACAAATTGCAGGCGAATGCGTATAAATTCGCCTGGGCGCTGATCCCGCTGTCGCTGCCTTTCATGTGGCTGCTGTTCCCGTTCAGCCGCCGCTTTCACACCTATGACCATTTCGTCTTTGTGACCTATTCGATCAGCTTCATGTTGCTGCTGTTCGTCGCCGTGCGCCTGCTGAACCTGTCGATCTTTGGCGAGGTCGCCACGGCGTTCGCCCTGGTCTATGTTCCCTTCCACATGTACCGCCAGCTGCGCGGCGCCTATCGCTCGTCGCGCTTCGGTGCGTTCGTGCGCGCCAATCTGCTGCTGTTTTTCAGCCTGTTCGCGGTGATGATGTTCATGTTCATGCTGCTCGCAGTCGGGTTGATGGGTTAGGGTCCTGACCCTGGCTGCGCCGAATCGTAACAAAGGCGCGGCAAAGAACCCGCCGATCAACGAGGGAGATTTGCGATGCACCACCGGTGGGGCGAAATGGACCGACGCCTGCTCGTCAAGCTTGGCACCGCGGGGCTGGCGGCGCTGGCGCTGCCCGGCGCCGCCGCGGCGATGGCGGCGCAGGGCTTTACCCACGGCGTGGCCAGCGGCGAGCCGGGGTCGAATTCGGTGCTGCTCTGGACCCGCTATGCGGCCGCCAGCGACACGACGCTGACCGCCGAACTGTCGGACACCGCCGACTTCGCGCGCGTCGTTGCCGGGGGCAGCGCGGTCGCGACGGGCGAGCGCGACCACACGGCCAAGCTGGTGGTTGACGGGCTTGAACCCGGCCGCTGGTATTTTTACCGCTTCGTTGCTCCCGATGGCAGCAAGTCGGTCACCGGCCGCACCCGCACCTTGCCCACCGGTCCGACGAGTGCGTTCACGCTGGCACTCTTTTCCTGTTCTAACCTGCCGTTCGGCTGGTTCAACGCCTATGCGCATGCCGCGGCGCGGCAGGACATCGACCTGGTCGTCCACTCGGGCGACTATCTCTACGAATATCCGGTCGGCGATTATCCGTCCTCGAGGGTCGCGCTGCCGGGCCGCGAGATTCAGCCGACGCACGAAATGGTCAGCCTTGCCGATTACCGGCTCCGCTACGCCTCCTATCGCGCCGATCCCGACCTTCAGCGGCTCCACGCGCTTTTCCCGATGATCGCGCAATGGGACGATCATGAATTCACCAACGACGCGTGGAAGGGCGGCGCCGAAAATCACAATGAGGGCGAGGGTGAATGGGCGGCGCGCGCCGCAGTGGCCGAACGCGTCTATCGCGAATGGATGCCCGTCGCCGACACGCGCTGGCGCGACTATCAGGTCGGCGACCTGGCAACGATCTTCCTTCCCGAAACCCGCGTCACCGGCCGCGACCGGCAGTTCCAGATCGGCGAGATCATTGCCGGCGACGGCGACCCGGCCAAGCGGCTCAAGGTGTTTGCCGAAACCGCCTATCGCGATCCGGCGCGCCAGATGCTCGGCGCAGAGCAGGAAAATTGGCTGTTCGACGGCTTTGCGCGATCGACGAAGGCCGGAACGCGCTGGCAGGTGTGCGCGCAGCAGGTGGTGATGGGCAGCCTGTTCACCCCGCCCGAAACGCGCGACTGGTTCGGGGGCGATCAGCCTGACTATGTGCGCCGCAGGGTCGAGGCCGGCCAGCTTGCGGCGAAAGCCGGGCTGCCGCTCAACCTCGATGCGTGGGACGGCTATCCCGCCGCCCGCGCGCGCCTCCTCGCCGCCGCGCAGCGCGCCGATGCCGACCTTGTCACCCTGACCGGCGATACGCACAACGCCTGGGCGTTCGATCTGGAAACCGACGGCCGCCCCGCGGGGATCGAGATCGCTGGGCAGAGCGTCACCTCGCCGGGTTTCGAAGCCTATATCCCCGGCGTCAGCGACGACGTGCGCGTCGCCGCGCTCCGCCGCGCGTCGTCCCAGCTCAAATGGGCGAATACCCAGGATCGCGGCTATGTAACGGTGCAGCTGACGCGCGAGCGCGTGAACGCGAACTGGCACAGCATCGAAACGATCCGCACCCGTTCCCCCGCGCTGAAGGGCACGCACAGCATGACGGCCGCGCGCGGACGGCGATCCTACGACCCCGTCTGATTGGGGCACAACGGCGGCCACGACCGGTCGGGGTTCGGTACCAGATCGATCAGGAACATCTCGCCCGACCGGTCGCCGTGACGCTGCGCGAACAACAGCCGGTCGGCTTTCGGCGACAGGAGCGGACCGACCTGAAAATGTGCCGGGTCAGCGGGAATCATACCGACCTCGACCCACCGGTCGCCTTCGCGGCGAAAACGATAGAGATGCGATCGTTCGCCGCGATTTGCGACAGTGATCATCGTTTGGCCGTCGCGCGAAATTTCGGCCTCATAATCATAAGCCCCCGCGCTGACGGGCGGGCCGACGCTTTCTACCACCCAATGTCCGGGGCTCTTCTCGGTCGCGACATAAATGTCGCCGCCACCGACGCTGCCCTCGCGGCTTGACCCGAAATAGAGCCGACCCGCGGCGTCGGTGCGCGGCAGCAATTCGGCGGCGGGAGAGTTCACCGGTTCGGGCAGGCGCTGCGGCGCGCCCCAGCCGCCATCGGCGGTGCGATCGACGTACCAGATGTCAAAATCCTCCTTCTCCGGCGCTTGGCGCGAGGAAATATAGTAAAGTCGCTGGCCGTCCGGCGTGATGAACGGATCCGCCTCGATCACCGGCAGCGGCATCGCGAAGGCGGGTGGTTCGGGATTGCTCCACCCGCCTGCTTCACAGCGCGATTGCATCAGGCGATAGGTACGGAAATCTTTGTCGGCGGCCAGGTAGATCATTGTTGTCCCGTCCGGCGTAAAGGTCGACGACGCTTCATAGGCGTCGGTTGCTATCGCGACGGGTGTCCACAATGTCGCGGGGCCGGGCACAGGGGTGTCGGCGACGGCGCTGCACGCAGCGAGCGACACGGTGCAAAGGAAGGCAGTAGACCGGGCGGTAAACGGCATGGACTAATTCTCCGGCAAGGCGCTAGCAGTCAATTGGTGATTTTTGGCCGGGTCGGTGCGGCTTGGCCAGCGTCCGATCGGCGGCCGTGACGCCATAAAGACGGTAAGGATTCAGATGGACGCGATCGATCGGCAGATTTTGGCGATGCTGCGGGGTAACGCTCGCCTACCGCTCAAGACGATTGCCGCCACCGTCGGTCTGGCACGCAGTTCGGTGCGCGAGCGTCTCTCGAAGCTGGAGACGCAAGGGACAATCGCCGGGTATCACGCGCATATCGTCGATGACAGCAGGATCGGCGCGATCCTGCAATTGCGGCTGACGCGGACGCCGTCGCCCGACATCGTCGCGACGGTGACCGCGATGCCGGAAGTGGCGCGCTGCTATTCGCTCAGCGGCGAGATTGACTTGTTGGTCGAACTGGACGCACCCGACGCAGCGTGCCTCAACGCGGCGCGTGACCGGATCGCGTTGATCGCTGGGGTCGAGGACGCGACGACGGCGCTGATCCTGAAGCGCGACAAGGACCGCTGACGCCGCTCAGGCGGCGGCGATCGCCTCGATCTCGAGTAGCCAAGCGGCTTCATAAATGTCCGCGATGATGATCGTCAGCGCGGGCGCGTGGCCGCCCAATACCTCGTGGCGTACCCTATAATTCGCTTCGCGATACTGGCGATCCGACAGGAAAACGGTAATCTTTACCAAATCTTGCAGCGTCATCCCGCCTGCCTGAAGCTGCGTTTCGACGTTGCGCCAGACCAGTCGGCATTGCTCCTCGAAAGCCGCAGGCACCTGGCCGGCGGTGTCGACGGGAATCTGGCCACTGACGAACAGCCAGCGCGTCGGCGCCTCGACCAGATGGGCCTGCGCATAGGAAACGCCGGTGGGGTTGATCGCGCGGTTGGGCATGTTGGATCTCGCTTTGCCGAAAGAAGGGAGGATCAACGCGGCAACTGCCCCGACGCAAAGCACGCGCCGGGAGTTTTTCACTGGCAAGGCGACGGGCAGGGCTGGTCGATCCATCGGCGCAGCTAGACTGTTTTTCGGGCGCGGTTCCAGCGCCCGATCGGCGGCGGGCCCGCCAGAACGGCGGCTTAGCTGTACGGCGGCGTATCCTCGAACTCGGCGAACCAGGGGTAGTCGTTCGCGACGCTCGCGGTGAAGTTGGCAGGGCGCTTTTCGAGGAAGCTCGACACGCCTTCGGCGGCATCGGCGCTGCGGCCGCGGGCAAAGATCGCGCGGCTGTCCCAGCGGTGCGCGCTCATCGGATGCGGCGCACCGAGCATCCGCCACAGCATATGGCGCGTCAGCGCGACCGACACCGGCGCGCTGTGGTCGGTCAGTTCGCGCGCCTTGGCGATCGCGGCATCAACCAGCGCGCCCGGCGCGTGGACCGACTGAACGAGGCCTTTCTCATGCGCTTCATCGGCCGCGATCAGCCGCCCCGAAAAGCACCAGTCGACCGCGGTCTGGATGCCGACGAGGCGTGGCAGGAACCAGCTCGACGCCGCTTCGGGGACGATGCCGCGACGCGCGAAGACGAAGCCATAGCGCGCGGTGTCACTCGCGAGCCGCGCGTCCATCGACAGGGTCATCGTCGCGCCGATGCCGACCGCGGCGCCGTTGATCGCGCCGAGCACCGGCTTCTTGCAGTCGAAAATCCGCATCGACACGCGCCCGCCCGAATCGCGGATCAGCGGGTGCGACCAGTCGATCGTGCCGTCGGCGGCGACCGGGCTGGCGGCTTGTCCGTCCGGCAATATCGCCTGCTTGTCGGTGCGCTTGTCATAATCGAAGGTCGCCGCGCCCTGACCCAGATCGGCGCCCGCGCAATAGGCTTTCTCGCCCGATCCGGTGAAGATCACCGCGCGCACGCCGTCGTCGGCGTCGCACTCGTCGAGCGCGGCGACGATTTCCAGCATCATTTCGGTGGTGAAGGCGTTCATCCGGTCGGGGCGGTGCAGCGTCAGCAACGCGATGCCTTCGTGGCGGTCGAGGCGAATCTGGTCGAAGCTCATCCATCTCTCTCCTTGCTTTTGACGCAGCGTCGCAAGCGATGGCGCCGAGTGCAAGCACTTTACGTAAACGTAAGGATGAGGGTGTTATGCCGGGGATGACGTGCCCGGCCTTTGCCGCTATACGCCGCCCGACCGCCCCGGCGCCGCGCCTCTCCCTGAGTCGCTTTGCCGGGGCCATTCATTTGGTTCCGACAGAAAGTTGACCGCCATGGCCCGTCGCCGCCAGATTTACGAAGGCAAAGCCAAGATCCTGTACGAAGGCCCTGAACCGGGCACGCTGATCCAGTATTTCAAGGACGACGCGACCGCATTCAACGCGCAAAAGCGCGGGACGATCAACGGCAAGGGCGTGCTCAACAACCGGATTTCGGAGCATGTCTTCACCCTGCTCGGCAACATCGGCGTCCCGACGCACTTCATCCGCCGTCTCAACATGCGCGAGCAATTGATCCGCCAGGTCGAGATCGTGCCGATCGAGGTGATCGTGCGCAACGTCGCCGCGGGCACGCTGTCGAAGCGGCTGGGGATCGAGGAGGGGACGCAGTTGCCGCGCACCCTGATCGAATATTGCTACAAGGACGACGCGCTCGGCGATCCGCTCGTCGCCGAGGAGCATATCGCCTGCTTCAACTGGTGCAGCCAGGAAGAATTGCACGACATTCAGGACATGGCGATCCGCATCAACGACTTCATGTCGGGCATGTTCGCCGCGGTCGGCATCCGTCTCGTCGATTTCAAGCTCGAGTTCGGGCGGCTGTACGACGGCGATTTCAGCCGCATCATCCTCGCCGACGAGATCAGTCCCGACGGTTGCCGTCTGTGGGACATGACGACGAACGAAAAGCTCGACAAGGATCGCTTCCGCCGCGACCTCGGCGGCGAGGTCGAAGCCTATCAGGAAGTCGCGCGCCGCCTGGGCCTGCTCCCCGAAGGCGGCGACAATGCCGTGCTCGACCTCGAAAGCCACCGCAAGAAAAAGGGCAGCTGAACCGGCGGTCGCCGTCGGTCGGCCATGTCGCCGGTCGAAGGCACAGGCTGGCCCGGCGAAGCGGTTCTTGACCGCAGGCGCGGCGGTGGCCAAACCGGCCGCATGACCAGCTCTTTTGTCCGGCGCGCTTCGACCGCGCTTTCGCCGCTTGTCCTTCTCGCCGTTATCGCTGCACCGGCCCATGCCCGGGAAGCATCGACCACCACCGCAACGGCGGCGGTCAATCCGCAGAGCGAGGCGGCCAAGGCGTGGAATTTCGCCGCCAGCGACGTGCCGGTCGATCCGAACATCGTCTTTGGCGTGCTGCCCAACGGCATGAAATATGCGCTGCTGAACAACAGCACGCCCAAGGACAGCGTTGTCATCCGCATGCGTTTCGACGTCGGCAGCTTTGCCGAAGCGGACGACCAGCGCGGGCTCGCGCATTTCCTCGAACATATGGCGTTCAACGGGTCGAAGGGCGTGCCCGAGGGCGAGATGATCAAGCTGCTTGAGCGCAAGGGGCTGGCGTTCGGTGCCGACACCAATGCCTCGACCGGGTTCGACGAAACAATCTACCAGCTCGACCTGCCCAATGCGTCGGACGATTTGATCGACACCGGGCTGATGCTGATGCGCGAAACCGCCAGCGAGCTGACGATCGACCCCGCCGCGGTAGACCGCGAACGCGGCATCATCCTGTCCGAACGCCGCGCGCGCGACACCTATCAGCTGCGCAACGTCATCGATCAACTCGATTTCCAGATGCAGGGGATGAAGGTCGCGAGCCGTATCCCGGTCGGGACCGAGGAGGTGATCCGCACTGCGCCCGCCGCACGCTTGCGCGATCTCTACGACCGCTACTACCGCCCTGAGCGCGCCACTTTGGTGATGGTGGGCGATTTCGATCCGGCGGCGGTCGAGGCCAAGATCAAGGCGCGCTTTGCCGACTGGAAAGGGCGCGGCCCGGCTGGACCCGACCCCGACATCGGGACCATCGATTACCGGCGTCCTGTCGCTGCCGATGATTTCATCGATTCTGCCATTCAGGATATGGTGACGATCGCGGCCTTCAGGCCCTGGGTGCAAGAACCGGACACCAAGGCGAAGCGCGCGCGGACGCTGGCCGAAGACATCGGCGAGGCGATTGTCAGCCGCCGACTGGCCAAAATCGCGCTGGCCGAGGATTCGCCGATCCTGACCGGCTATTTCAGCGAAGCGGCGGGCTGGAAGGTCTTTGACCAGGTCACCGTCGGCGCCATTGCGAAGGAAGGCGCCTGGCAAGAAGCGCTGGCGCTGATCGAACAGGAACAGCGCCGCGCAATCGAACACGGTTTCACCCAGGCCGAAGTCGACGAACAGCTGGCGACCCGCCGCACCGCGCTGCGCAATGCGGTCGCGGGGGTTGCGACGCGGCGCAGCGAGGCGCTCGCCGACGCGCTGGTCAATGCCGCCAAGGGCGATTTTGTGTTCGTGCGCCCCGAAACGTCGCAGGCGTTGTTCGAAGCGACCGCGCCTTCGCTCGACGCCGCGACGGTGACGGCGGCGTTCCGCAAGCGGATGGAGGGCTTCAGCGCGCCGCTGGCCCGCGTGTCGGCCAAAAAGCCGATCGAGGGCGGTACCGACGCCATTCTCGCCGCGCTCCGCGCCTCGACCGAGATCCCGGTCGCGCCGCCGGCCGAGGCGGCGAACGCGGCATTCGCGTACGACAATTTCGGCACCCCCGGCAAAATCGTCGGCGACGACCGGATCGAGGATCTGGGCATTCGCCGCGTCCGCTTTGCCAATAATGTGATGCTCAACATCAAGAAGACCGATTTCCAGAAGGACCGCGTCATGCTGTCGCTGCGCATCGACGGCGGCAACCTGCTCGCGACGCGCGACGACCCGACCAAAGTGTCGCTCGCGGGGTCGCTGATGCTCGGCGGGCTGCAGGCGCACAGTCTCGACGAACTGCGCTCGATCCTCGCGGGCCGGACGGTCAGCCCCAGCTTCGGCAATGCGACCGATGCTTTTGGGGGCACGGCGCTCACCTCGCCCGAGGATTTTGCGCTGCAGGCCAAGCTGATGGCGGCCTATCTCACATTCCCCGGCTTCCGCCCCGACGGGCTGGCGCTGATCCGCCGCGTGCTGCCGCAGCAATATGCCGCGAACGACGCGACCCCCGCGGCGGTGATCGGCCGCGACGCGGGCGGCATTCTCGCCAATGACGATCCGCGCGCGCAGACGCCGCCGCTCGCCAAGCTGCTGACGCTCGACTGGGAGCAGCTGAAACCGGCGATCGCCGACAGCTTTGCCAAGGGGGCGATCGAAATCGGGGTCGTCGGCGACATCGACGAACAGGCGGCGATCGACGCCATCGCCGCGACCTTCGGCGCGCTGCCCGAACGCCGCGCCGCGTTCGACCCGCGCGCCGACGCGCGGATCCGCGAATATGCCAAGGACCGCAGCGAACGGACGCTGATTCACAAGGGTCCGGCCGAACAGGCGGAACTGCGCGTCTATTGGCCCGCGCGCGACGACAGCAACCTGGCAGAAGCGATGCGGCTCAACCTGCTGGTGCGGGTGATGCAGCTCAAACTGACCGAGGAACTGCGCGAGCGGCTCGGTGAAAGCTACAGCCCCGGCGCCGCCGCCAGCCTGTCGGACGAATTTCCGGGCTATGGCCATCTCTTTGCGGCAAGCAACGTCGATTACAAGGATCTGGCGACGACGCGCGCCGCGATCTTCGCGATTACCAAAGAATTGCGCGACGCCCCCGTCGACCCCGACCTGCTCGACCGCGCGCGGCGGCCGCTGGTCGAAGCAATGACCAAGTCGCGCCGCGAAAACGTCTATTGGCTGAACTATGTCGCCGAAGCGACGAGCCAGGCCGACCGCCTCGATCGCAGCCGTAACGGCATCGCCGAAGTCGAAGCCGCAACCCCCGCAGAGTTGCAGGCGCTGGCGCAGCGCTATCTGGTCGACGACAAGGCGCTGGTAATCAAGGCGGTGAGCGACAAGGCGGGGACGTAGCGGGCTGGTGTCCGCTGACGACCGATTGCGGACATAGCCGATCCTCCCCCAACGGGGGAGGGGGACCACCCGAAGGGTGGTGGAGGGGCACAGGCGGTTTACGTGGCGCCGGACAAAAGCACTGCTTCAACGGCGACCGTTCGGCGGTGCACTATCGCACCGGCCAGGCAAACCGATGGTGCCCCTCCACCAGCTTCGCTGGTCCCCCTCCCCGTGCCGGGGAGGACCGGCACCGTCCGCTCACCGCCCCAAAGCTGCCAAAAGCTAAACCCGCCCCGGCGCCCGCGCCCGGATGAAATTCTCCAGTGCGACGAAGATCATTTCGCGCGCGTCGGTGCCCAGCATTTCGGCGGTCAGCACGTCGAAAGCAACGCGGTCGCCGTGCGCCGCGGCGGTCACCATATTTGCCAGCAGCGCCTCGTCGAAACTCGCGCGCGGGCAGCAGGGCGGGGCGACCGCGAACGGGTCGGGCCAGCTGTGACCGATCGCCTCGACGACCAGGCGGTAGCACCGCGCCGCGAGGATGTTGCCCCAGCGCCGCTCGAGTTCGGGCATCGGATCGCGTCCGCTGCGGCGGCACATGATGCAATAGCGCAGCGCGAGCACCGCCTGCGCCGCCTCGACCGACAGCTCGCGGATCAGCGGTTGCTGTGTCAGGTGCCGGATCAAGCTGCTGCTGTGCATCGCGCTATTTTCTCCCGGCCGTTGCAATCCCTGGGGTCCGTTGTCGAAAAAGATGCCGGTCGCCGCGGTTGCAGCGACCGGCAGGAGGGGACTGCCTAACTTTGCTATTGAGAATTAATCGCAAGTGCAAGGAAAAAAGGGAGGCGCCCGAAAGCGCCTCCTGAAAGCGGTCGTTTTTTCGTCGCCCTTCGCGCGAGCGACGTTTCCGTTTTCAATCGTCCCCGGCGGGCTTCGACTGGAGCTGGATATAATTGGCGATGCCCATCCGCTCGATCATCTCGAACTGCTTTTCCAGCTCGTCGACATGGTGCTCCTCGCTTTCGAGGATGTCGGCGAACAGATCGCGGCTCACATAATCGCGCACGCTTTCGGCGTGCGCGATCGCGTCTTTCAGCAGCGGGATCGCCTCTTCTTCCAGCGCCAGATCTGCCTTCAAAATCTCTTCGACCGTTTCGCCGACGCGCAGGCGGCCCAGCATCTGGAAATTGGGCAGTCCGCCCAGAAACAGGATGCGGTCGGCCAGCTTGTCGGCGTGCTTCATTTCGTCGATCGATTCCTCGCGCTCGAAATGCGCCAGCTTCGCGACCCCCCAATTGTCGAGCATTCGGTAATGCAGCCAATATTGGTTGATCGCGGTCAGCTCGTTCTTCAACGCCTCGTTGAGGAAATCGATGACCTTTTCGTCGCCCTTCATTGTATCAATCCTGTCATGTCTCGTAACGAATGGAATGACAGCATTATACCGCCCCGGACCCGGTCAGGCCAAGGCTAAAAATGGCGGAAATCTGCGAAAAATCAGGCGGCTGCGGTGGCGTCGCTGATGATATTGCGAGCGAAAGGCAGGCACTGGCCGCACTTGGGTTTGCGACCCAATTGCGCATAGGCGGCTTTCGCGCACCGCAACTGGCCGGTCCGCGCGACATCGCGCAGTTGGCTTTCCCTTATTGCGTTGCAGACACAGACGACCATGTGCGAATCCTTCTCAACAATGGTGATGTAGAGCTAGTGCGACGGATTCGCAACAGGAAAGATGCGACTGGTTCGCAATCCGAAGATGCGCATTTTTCGCCCCGCCAACCCTTGCCCGCAAAGTGATTCGCGGGCATAGGCGCGCGCATCCTCACGCCCTCCCATGCAAAGGTCCGCCCCCATGAAAGTGAATGTCTATGTGACGCTCAAACCGGGGGTGCTCGACCCCCAGGGCAAAGCGATCCATCATGCGCTTGAAGGGCTGGGCTTCGGCGGTGTGTCGGACGTGCGCGCCGGGCGTTTCATCGAACTCGACGTCGCCGACGGCACGAGCGATGCCGATCTCGACGCGATGTGCGCCAAGCTGCTCGCCAACACGGTAATCGAAAACTACCGCATCGAACGTCCGTAAGGGGAGCGAAGCCCATGAAGACCGCTGTCATTGTCTTTCCCGGCTCGAACTGCGATCGCGACATGGCGGTCGCGCTGGAAACCGTCACCGGCAAGGTGCCCGCGATGGTATGGCACCGCGAGAGCGAGCTGCCCGATGGCACCGATTTCATCGCGCTGCCCGGCGGCTTTTCCTATGGCGACTATCTCCGCTCGGGTGCGATGGCGGCGCGCTCGCCGATCTTGCGCGCCGTGTCCGATGCCGCGGCGCGCGGCGTCCCGGTGCTCGGCATTTGCAACGGCTTTCAGGTGCTGACCGAGGCGCAGCTGCTCCCCGGCGCGCTGATGCGCAACGCAGGCCTCAACTTCGTCTGCCGCACCGTGCCGCTCAAGGTCGAGAACAGCCAGTCGCTGTTCACTGCCGGCTACAATGCGGGCGAGGAAATCCACGTCCCCGTCGCGCATCACGACGGCAATTATTTCGCCGACGCCGAAACGCTCGACCGCATCGAGGGCGAGGGACGGGTCGCGTTCCGCTACGCCGACAGCGTCAACGGGTCGGCGCGCGATATCGCGGGCGTCCTCAACGACGCGGGCAATGTGCTCGGCATGATGCCGCACCCCGAACGCGCGATCGACCGCGCGCACGGCGGCACCGACGGGCTACGCCTCTTCGAGGCGGCGCTCGGCGTCCTCGCCTGAAGGTTCAGGCGGCACCGTCTTGCTCCGGCGCGGTCGCGTCGCGGCGGGCGGCCACCAGCGTTCGACCAACAGCAATATCGTCGGCCAGAACAAGGTGTTCCAGACATCGTGCCAGTGCGCCGCGTCGGGCTGAAGGTCGCCGCGCAGATGCTCGCCGCGCATGTCCAGCCATTCGCCCCCCAACGCCGCCAGCAGGACGAGCGCCCATGCCAGCCAGCGCCAGCGCGGCAGCATCAGCCGCGCCGCCAGATAGATCGCCAGTCCGCCATAGATGTGCAGCGCGTCCTTGCTGAGACCGCTGCCGCCGATAAAAAACAGCTTGAGCTCTTGGTACAGGTACGAGGCCGCCTCGGCGCTCACCGGATCAGGCTCTCGCCCCGATCGGGCGGGAACTTACGGCCTCCTCTTGCGGGACGATACCGACCTCTTTGCGGCGCTCGATAACCTCGCCCGACGGTTCGACCGGCACCGCCTTGCTCCGGCGCGGCCGCAGCCACGGCAGCGCGAGCGCCAGCACCAGCGGCGCCGCCATCGTATTGCGCAGGTCGTGCCAATGTTCCGCCGGGTCGCACACGCCGCCCTGCAGCAGCTCCATCTGATGGTCGAGCCATTCGCCGGTCAGCGCCGCGGCCAGCACCATGATCACGGCCGCGACCGATCCCCATGGCCCGCGCCACATAATGCGCACGCACAGGAACAGCGCGATCGCGACATAGATGTGCAGCGCGTCGCGGCTGACGCCGGTCAGGTCGACCAGCCAGACTTTCGCGGCGTGAAACATTTGGGGAATATTGTCCTGCAAACTCAGACCTTGGCAGCGAATGGCGTAAAATCGGTGCCTTCGTCGAACACATCGACACCCTCGCGGCGCTTCAACGCGCCGACCACGACATAGGTTGCGGGCGTCAGCGCCGCCTCCCACGCGACCTTCAGCGCCCAGTTGGTGGCCATGACCAGAAACACCTGTTCGGTTTCCCAGATGCCCAGAAAGGCGATGGGGTAAAAGATCAGGCTGTCGATGCCCTGGCCGACGATCGTCGATCCGATCGTGCGCATCCACAGGAAGCGGCCGGCCGTTGCCACCTTCATGCGCGCCAGCACATAGGAGTTGACGAACTCACCGGCCCAAAAGGCGGCGATCGACGCCAGCACGATCCGCCACGCGCTGCCGAACACGCTGTCGTAAGTGGCTTGGCAGACCGCACCGCTGCCGACTGTATCGCCCGATTTCAGGGTCAGGCTCTCGGTCCCGCTGCACCACCAGTCTTGCGCGGGGGGCATCGCCAGCACGACCCAGCTCATCACCGCCATGAAGATCAGCGCGCCGAACCCGGTCCAGATTACCCGCCGCGCGCGCGCATAGCCGTACACCTCGGTCAGCACGTCGCCGATGACATAGCTGACCGGAAAGAACAGGATGCCGGCGCCAAAGGTCAGCGTGCCGACGGTCGACAGCTTCGACGCGCCGATGATGTTCGACAGCAGCAACACCGCCACGAAAGCGGCCATCACCAGGTCGTAATAGCGGAAATGCTGGACCGCCGATGCGCTGACGGGTTGCGGCTTGGCGCTCGGGGCGGTGGATTCGGTCATCGGCTCGCTGCTTAACGCGCTTTGCAGCCCGCGCAAACCGCGCTATTCGCCGCCCCGCGTACCAGCGCCGCGCGCCCGTAGCTCAGCTGGATAGAGCACCCGCCTTCTAAGCGGGTGGTCGCAGGTTCGAATCCTGCCGGGCGCGCCACCGGCCCGATGGGCGCCATGCGATTGCCATTGGCGCCGGACCGATTATCAAGCGGGGCCATGCCGACCGAAATTCTTGCTGTCCTGCTGGGCAAAGCCCGCCCCTTTCGCGGCGACGAGCGCAGCGCGATCGCCAAGCGGCCCGTAGCGGGCAGCGTCGCGATCGACGCCATGGGGCTCGTCGGCGACGAGCAGGCCGACCGCACCGTCCATGGCGGCATCGACAAGGCGATCCATCATTATCCCGCCGACCATTATGACTGGTGGCGCAGCCATCTGGGCGATCATTCGCTGCTCGATGCGCCGGGGGCGTTCGGGGAGAATATATCGACCACCGGCCTCGACGAAGGCAACGTCTGCCTCGGCGACCGCTTTCGGCTTGGCACCGCGCTGGTCGAGGTCAGCCAGGCGCGCCAGCCGTGCTGGAAACTCGACCATCGGTTCGCCGCCAAGGGGGTGATGGTCACCGTGGTGAAGACGCGGCGCACCGGCTGGTATTATCGCGTGCTCGAAACAGGGGAGGTGCGCGCGGGCGACAGCCTCGCCCTCGTCGAGCGTCCCTATCCCGACTGGCCGTTGGCCTCGCTGTTCGGCCTGCTGATCGGCGGCGAAGCGAAGGATCGCCCTGCCGACCTCCGCGCGCTGCGTGACGTGCCGGCGCTCGCCGAAACATGGAAGGTGCGCCGCGCCAAGCTGGCGGAGCAATATGGGGTAGACTCGTAGGACGCCGTCATCCGACTGCGTTGGACGCACATCTCATTGTTGGTTTTGGCCCAAGACCCTTACGCTTCAACAGCGCGGGGCCTTTCGTCCAGCCACGCATCCAGCTTCGCCACCTCGTCAGCACTGAAATGCAGCCCCAGCTTGGTGCGCCGCCACAGGATGTCGTCGCTCGTCTGCGCCCATTCCTGATCGACCAGCCACGCCGCCTCGGCGACGCTGAGGCCGTGGGCGATCTCGCCGCCGAGCGCGTCCCAGCTGTCGGCGTCGCCCAGCCAGCGGCGCGCGTCGGTGCCATAAGCCTTTACGATCCGGTCGACGGTGTCGGTGGTCAGGAAGGGATGCGCCAGCTTGATCTCTGCCTTGAGCGCCGCCGCGCCCGTGACCGGGAAATCGCCGCCCGGCAGCGCCGCCTTCGCGGTCCAGCGCTTGCCGGTCAGGGCCGCGACATGGCCGGTCAATTCATCGACCGCGGCCTCGGCGACATGGCGATAGCTGGTGATCTTGCCGCCATAGATGGTGAGCAGCGGCGCGCCTTCGGCGAGGTCGAGGTCGATGCGGTAACCGCGCGTCGCCGCTTCGGGCCGCCCCGACCCGTCTTCGATCAGCGGCCGCACCCCCGAATAGGTCCACACGACATCGGCAGGCGTGATCGCTTCGCGAAAATAGAGGCTGGCGCCTTCGCACAGATAGGCGATTTCGTCGGCGCTCGCGCGCGCCTCGCTCGCCGGACCGTCATGATCGACGTCGGTCGTGCCGATCAGCGTGAAATCGCGCTCATAGGGAATGGCGAAAAAGATGCGCCCGTCGGGAAGCTGGAAGAAATAGGCGTAATCATGCTGGAACAGCCGCCGCACGACGATATGCGACCCGCGCACCAGCCGCATCTGATGATCGGGTTCGGCATCGGCGCGTCCCAGCAGGTCGAGCACTGCCGGTCCCGCGGCGTTGACGATCGCGCGCCCGGTGAACCGGTATTGATGCCCATTGTCGCAGCTTGCCTCGACGGTCCACAGCCCGTCCTCGCAGCGCAGCATGTCGGCGCGGGTGCGGGTGCGGACCTTGGCGCCATGGGCGGCGGCGTCGCGCGCATTGAGCACCACCAGCCGCGCATCGTCGACCCACCCGTCCGAATATTCGAAGCCGCGTTCATATTGCGGCTGCAATGGTTCGCCCGCGACATGGCGCTTGAGGTCGATCGAGCGCGTCGCCGGCAGCTTCTTGCGCCCGCCGATATGGTCATAGAGGAACAGCCCGAGCCGCAGCAGCCAGCGCGGGCGCAGCCCCGGCCGGTGCGGCAACACAAAGCGCAGCGGCCAGATGATGTGCGGCGCGATGCCCCACAGCGTCTCGCGTTCCTTCAGCGCCTCGCGCACGAGGCCGAACTCATAATGCTCCAGGTACCGCAGCCCGCCGTGGATCAGCTTGGTCGATGCCGACGACGTCCCCCGCGCCAGATCGCCTGCCTCGATCAGCAGCACCCGCGATCCACGCCCCGCTGCGTCGCGCGCGACCCCGGCGCCGTTGACGCCGCCGCCGATTACGATGATGTCATAGGGGTTGGGGCTGTCGGACATATTTCCCCCTATGGCGATCCAGGCGATTTTGCCAAGGGTGCGGCTTACGTATGCGCGTTGCAATCATGTCGCGCCTCCGCCATTTCCCCTGATGGATATCCGAGGGGATTGGCGTGAGCGTGAAAGTCGAAACTTTGGTGCTGTTCGGCGCGACGGGCGACCTGGCGCAGCGCATGCTGTTTCCCTCGCTCTATAATCTGCACGTCGACGGGCTGCTCGCGGACGCGTTGACGATCGTGGCGTCGGGCCGCTCGAAAATGGATCGCGCGGCATCGCACGCCATGGTCCGCGCCGCGCTGACCGAGTATCTCCCGACCGACCGGCTAGACGACGCCCAGATCGCAAGCTTTCTGGATCGCGTCGATTATTGCCCGGTCGATGCCGGAGCGGGCACCGGTTATGACGATCTCGCCACCCTGCTCGGCGACCGGCTCGGCCGTCCGATCGGCGCCTATCTCTCGACCCCGCCGTCGATGTTCGGCCCGATCGCACAGGGGCTGAAAAGCGCAGGGATCGCCTGCACCGAATGCCGCATTGCGATGGAAAAGCCGATCGGCCACGACCTCGCGTCGTCGCGCGACGTCAATGCCCAGGTCGGCGACGCCTTCGCCGAGGAGCATGTGTTCCGCATCGACCATTATCTGGGCAAGGAAACGGTGCAGAACCTGCTCGCGCTGCGCTTTGCCAACATGCTGTTCGAGTCCTTGTGGAATGCGCAGGCGATCGACCATGTCCAGATCACCGTCGCCGAGACGGTCGGGCTGGAGGGCCGCGTCTCCTATTATGACGGGGTCGGCGCGCTCAAGGACATGGTCCAGAACCATATGCTGCAATTGCTCGCGATCATCGCGATGGAGCCGCCCGCCAGCGTCAGCGCCACCGCGGTGCGTGACGAAAAGGTCAAGCTGCTGCGGAGCCTCCGCAAACTGACCGCCGAGGATGTGAAGGCGCACAGCGTCAAGGGCCAGTACAGCAGCGGTGCAGTGAATGGCGGCGCGGTGACCGGCTATGCCGACGAGCTCGGCCAGCCGTCGAACACCGAAACCTTCGTCGCGATCAAGGCCTTCATCGACAATTGGCGCTGGAAGGGCGTGCCCTTCTACCTGCGTACGGGCAAGCGCATGCCCGAACGCAAGTCGGAAGTGCTGATCCAGTTCAAGCCCGTGCCGCACAACATCTTTGCGCGCGTCGGCGCGGGCAAGCTCGATGCGAACAGCATGATCATCAACCTCCAGCCCGAGGAGAATATCCGGGTCAAGGTGATGGCGAAGCAGCCGGGGCTCGACCGCGACGGGGTGAAGCTGAAAGAGGTGACGATGGACGTCTCGCTCTCGCACAGCTTCGCCGGCGAGCGGCGGCGCATCGCTTACGAACGCCTGCTGCTCGATTTCATCGAGGGCGACCAGACCCTGTTCGTGCGCCGCGACGAGGTCGAGGCGCAGTGGCAGTGGATCGATTCGATCCGCGACGCCTGGGCGGCGGTCGATATGGCACCGCAAAGCTACACCGCGGGCAGCTGGGGGCCGTCGAGCGCCATTGCGCTGATCGAACGCGACGGGGCAAGCTGGCATGATTGAGGCAGCAAACCCCCTCTCCCCTTGGGGGAGAGGGTTGCGCAGACTTGGCAGCTTGCTGCCTAGTCGAAGCTGGGTGAGGGTGGGTGGTCGCCCTGCGACCGCGCGAGCCAAAGGCTCGCATACCCCTCTTCCAAGTCCGCCTAGCCGCTTCGCGGCAAGGCTCCCTATCCTTCTCCCGCAAGGGGAGAAGGAAACAGGTTTGCGCCATGACTGATCTCCACCCCACGATCGCTACCGTCACCGACCGCATCATCGCGCGCAGCGCCCCGCGCCGCGCCGCTTACCTCGACCTGATGGAGCGCCAGCGCGAGGCCGGTACCAACCGCGGTAACCTCTCCTGCGGCAATCTCGCCCACGGTTTCGCCGCGGCGGGCGACGACAAGCCGGTCATCCGCACCGGCGCGGCGATGAACATCGGCATCGTCACCAGCTACAACGACATGCTCTCGGCGCATCAGCCCTATGGCCGCTACCCCGAGCAGATCAAGCTGTTCGCGCGCGAAGTCGGCGCCACCGCGCAGGTCGCGGGCGGCGTTCCCGCGATGTGCGACGGGGTGACGCAGGGGCAGGCGGGCATGGACCTGTCGCTGTTCAGCCGCGACAATATTGCGCAGGGGACGGTGATCGCGCTCAGCCATGCGATGTTCGAGAGCGCGCTGCTGCTCGGCATCTGCGACAAGATCGTTCCCGGACTGCTCATCGGCGCACTGCGCTTCGGTCACCTGCCGCAGATCCTGATTCCCGCCGGTCCGATGCCCTCGGGGCTCGCGAACAAGGAAAAACAGCGCATTCGCCAGCTCTATGCCGAGGGCAAGGCGACGCGCGACGAATTGCTCGAAGCCGAAGCCGCAAGTTATCACGGAGCTGGCACCTGCACCTTTTACGGGACTGCCAATTCGAATCAGATGATGATGGAGTTGATGGGGCTGCACATCCCCGGCAGCGCCTTCACTAACCCCGGCACCAAGCTGCGGCAGGAACTGACGCGCGCCGCGACGCGCCGGATCGCACAGATTGGCTGGGACGGCGACGATTATCGCCCGCTCGCGCGCTGCGTCGATGAGAAAGCGATCGTCAACGCCGCGATCGGCCTGCTCGCCACCGGCGGCTCGACGAACCATGCGATCCACCTGCCCGCCATCGCGCGCGCGGCGGGCATCATCATCGACTGGCAGGATTTCGACGAGCTCAGTCATGCGGTGCCGCTGCTCGCGCGCGTCTATCCGAACGGCGCGGGCGACGTGAACAATTTCCACGCCGCGGGCGGCATCGGTTATGTCGTGCGCGAATTGCTCGGTGCCGGGCTGCTGCATGGCGATGTCCTCACCGTCGGCGGGACGATGGCCGATTATGCGAGCGAACCGGTGCTGGTCGACGACGGACTTCGCTGGAACCCGGCTCCCGCAACGAGCCGCGATGACACCATGCTGCGCCCTGTCGCCGCGCCTTTCTCGCCCGATGGCGGAATGCGCCTGCTCGCGGGCAATCTCGGCCGCGCAATTATCAAGACCAGCGCGGTCGCCGAGGATCGCTGGACGATCGAGGCGCCGTGCCGGATCTTCGACAATCAGGATGCGGTGCTGGCGGCGTTCAAGGCGGGCGAACTCGAGCGCGACATCGTCGTCGTCGTACGCTTCCAGGGGCCGCGCGCCAATGGCATGCCCGAATTGCACAAGCTCACGCCTGCACTCGGCGTGTTGCAAGACCGCGGCTTCCGCGTCGCGCTGCTTACCGATGGCCGCATGTCGGGGGCGAGCGGCAAGGTGCCGGCGGTGATCCACCTCTCGCCCGAAGCCTTGCCCGGCGCCGACGGGGTCAGCGGCCCGCTCGCGTTCCTCGCCGATGGCGATATCGTTCGCGTCTGCGCGCGAAGGGGCGAGGTGCTGGCGCTGGTCGATCCCGCCATCTGGGCAGCGCGCTCGCCCGCCGTCCCGCCGCCGCCTGCGCTCGGCGTCGGCCGCGAATTGTTCGCGCTGTTCCGTCATCACGCCGACGAAGCCGAAAAGGGCGGGTCGGCTGTTCTCGCTGCCATGGAGACCGTAGTTTGACCCAGTCCATCGACCAGATCATGGCGCTCGCCCCCGTCATTCCGGTGATCGTCATCGACCGGGTCGAGGATGCGGTGCCGATGGCCGAGGCGCTCGTCGCAGGCGGCCTGCCCGTGCTCGAAGTCACGCTGCGCACCCCCGCCGCGCTCGATGCGCTGACCGCGATGAAATCGGTCAAGGGCGCGGTCGTCGGGGCGGGCACCGTGCTCAACCCCGCGATGCTGAACAGCGCGATCCATGCGGGCGCCGAATTCATCGTCTCGCCCGGGCTTACCGACAATCTCGGCAAGGCGGCGGTCGCCAGCGGCATTCCCTTCCTGCCCGGCACCGCCAATGCCGGCGACATCATGCGCGGCATGGACCTCGGCCTCGACCGCTTCAAATTTTTCCCCGCGGCAACCAGCGGCGGTATCCCGGCGCTGAAGGCGCTTGCCGGGCCGTTCGGTCAGGCGCGCTTCTGTCCCACTGGCGGCATCAGCCTGGCGACCGCACCCGACTGGCTCGCGCTCGAAGCGGTGCTGTGCGTCGGTGGGAGCTGGGTCGTCCCGTCGGGGCCGCTCGATCCGGCCAAAATCGAGGCGCTCGCGCGCGAGGCATCGGTACTTCCCCGCCATTGATAAACGTCATCTTTACTGCCATCGTGCAGGGAAAGGCGGCAATATAGCCGCTGGTGGGGAGATGCGCGTGCCAAGACCGCAGCCGCATTTGGAAGAAGTGCTCGCATCCGAACCCGGATCGCATATCGCCGCCTTGTTCGATTTCGACGGCACGATCATCTCGGGCTACTCCGCCACCGCAATGCTGCGCGAGAAGTTCCAGCGCCGCGAAATGTCGGTCGAGGAAATCGCCGAGACCGCGCAGGTCATCGCGCAGCACAGCCTCGGCACCATCGGCTTTTCCGGGCTGATGTCGGGCGCCGCGAAATTCATGAAGGGCGTCGACGAACAAAGCTTTATCGACTTCGGCGAGGAGCTCTACAAGAAGCATATCGCGCGCAAAATCTACCCCGAAACCCGCGCGATTATCGAGGCGCATCAGGCAAAGGGCCACCGCGTCGCGATCATTTCGTCGGCGACGATCTACCAGATCGAGCCGACCGCGCGCGACCTTGGCATCACCGACATCAAATGCTCGGCCTATGAAATCGAGGATGGGGTGTTCACCGGCGACATCATCCGCCCCTTGTGCTTCGGCGAGGGCAAGGTGCTTGCCGCCGAGGAACTCGCCGCCGAATATGGCCTCGATCTCGACCAGAGCTTTTTCTATTCGGACAGCGACGACGATATCGAACTGCTCGAACGCGTCGGCAAACCGCGCCCGCTCAACCCGAACCTCAAACTCAAGGCGATTGCCGACGAACGCAATTGGCCGGTGCAACGCTTCGGCAGCCGCGGCACGCCAAGCTGGGTCGACTACACCCGCACGATCTACGCCACCGGCTCGCTCGTCGGCGCCTTCGCCGCGGGCCTGCCGATCTGGGCGCTGACCCGCTCGCAGCGCGAGGCGGCGAATTTCTCGATCGGGCTGTTCGGCGATTTCGCGACCGCGATTACCGGGGTCGAACTGGAGGTCGAGGGCGAGAAGCATCTCTGGTCATCGCGCCCCTGCATCTTCATCTTCAACCATCAGAGCAAGGCGGACGTGATGATCCTTGCCAAGCTCATCCGCCGCGACATGGGCGGGGTGGGCAAGAAAGAGATCAAGGACATCCCTATCCTCGGCAAGCTGATGGAATGGGGCGGCACCGTCTTCGTCGACCGCGCCGACGGCAAGAGCGCGATCAAGGCGATGGAGCCACTCGTCGACGCGATCAAGGTCGAGGGCAAGTCGATCTGCATCTCGCCCGAGGGCACGCGCAGCCTGACGCCGAAGCTCGAGCCGTTCAAGAAGGGCGCGTTCCATCTGGCGATGCAGGCGGGGGTGCCGATCGTCCCGATCGTGATCCATAACGCCACCGACGTCGCGCCGAAAAACGAGTTTGTGATGCGCCCCGCAACGGTACGCGTCACCGTGCTGCCGCCGGTGGATACGTCGGGGTGGAGCCCGAAAACGATCAACAACCATGTCCGCGACGTGCGCAACATGTTCCTGCGCACGCTCGGCCAGCCCGAGGAAAGCGTCGCGGAATCGGTGGCGAAGGAACCTGCGCCCAAGGCTGCCGCTCCCGAGGATAAGGCGGAAAGGCCGAAACCCAAGAAGGCGGCGGCGAAAAAACCCGCCGCGAAGAAAAAGGCAGCGCCGGCAAAGGCGACGGCCAAGAAAACCTCCCCGCGAAAGGGAAGGGCAGCCTAACGCATGGCCGACGGAACCGCCCGCACCCCGATGATTACGGAGGACGCGGCCGACCGGCTCTACATCATCGACGCGCGCCACGGGGTCGAGCGGCAATTATTGCTCGACTGGATCCATTCCACTGCGGCCGACAATGACCCCCAATGGGCCAGTCTCGCGATCGAGGATGACGATCATGCGCTACCGCTCGAAACGCTGCGCGCGCGGCTCGGCGGGCTGCCGTCGCGGCAGGTCGTGCCGCTCCGCGTCGCATGGCGCATTCCGGGGTTCGACAAGGACCGCGCGCTCAAATTCCGCCACATATTATTCGGCGACCCGCGCCATCCCGGCTCGCTCCGCGCGCGGCTGATCCTGCTGCGCGACCGTCGCCGCGCGCAGATACTGGTTGGCGAGGCGGCGACGCTCGATGCGCTGCGCGACCGCTTCACCGCGCAGACCGGCGGCGGCGACGGTGCGGGCTGCGACAGCGCCGAATTTGCCGCCTTCGTCGCGCGACAGGCGTCGCTCGCGCTCGACGTCGCCGAACGCGGCATCCGCGGGACGCGCTACAAGGTACCGCGCTTCGTCGCCGATGGCCTGCGCACCAGCCCCAAGTTCCGCGCCGCGCTCGCCGACCTCGCCGAAGCGACGGGCCGCCCGGTCGCCGACCTGTTCCGTGAAGCGCGCCCGTTGATGAAAGAGGTCATCGCGCGGCCCAGCGCGCTGTTTCTCGACCTGCGCGCCCGGCTCGACCGGATGATGTTCGGCGGCTACGCGCCCGAGATGGAGGTCGACGCCGCGGAACTGGCGCGGTTGCGCGCGATCCTGCGCGAGCATCCGACCGCGATCCTGTTCACCCACAAGACCTATATCGACGGCGCGACGCCCAGCCGACTCACCTACGAGAATGACATGCCGATGCTGCACAGCTTCGGCGGCGCCAATCTCGACTTCGCGGTGATGGGCGAATTTTTCCGCCGCTCGGGGATGATCTTCATCCGCCGCAGCTTTCAAGACCAGCCGGTCTATAAACTGGTCCTGCGCCACTATATCGCCTGGCTGCTCGCCAAGCGTTTCCCCTTGAGCTGGGCGTTCGAGGGGACGCGCTCGCGGCTCGGGAAGCTGATGCCGCCCAAATATGGCCTGATGAAATATGTCCTCGACGCGGCGCACGCAACCGGCACGCGCGGGGTGCATTTCGTGCCCTTCGTCACCAGCTTCGACCTGATCCGGGATGTCGAGGAATATGCCGCCGAACAGACGGGGCGCAGCAAAAAGCCCGAAAGCCTGTCGTGGTTCATCGGCTATATGAAAAGCCTGAAGGAGCCCTCGGGCCGTATCCGGCTCGACATCGGCAACCCGGTGGTGATCGATACCGCCCCCGGTCCCGATGACAAGCGCGCGCTGGAGAGGATCGCCTTTGCCGTCGCGGTCGAAGCGAACCGCGTCACCCCGCTCACCGTCACCTCGGTGATGTGCCTGATCCTGCTCGGCATGGCGCCGCGCGGCGCGACCTCGGCCGAGCTGCTCGGGGCGATCGGCGCGGTGACCGACTGGGCGCGGGCGCGCGGCATCCGGATCAGCAGCGACCTCGAAAGCGGCGATGATGCGGCTTTGTCCGCCACCGTCGATACGCTCGTCGCCAGCGGGCTGCTGACCCGCTACGAAGCGGGCAGCGAAAACATCTATTCGATCGACCCCGCCAAACATCCGATGGCGAGCTATTACCGCAACATCATCGCGCATCATTTCCTCGACCGCGCGATGATCGAACTCGCGCTGTTCGAGCTGCGCGATGCCGACAGCGGCGATGCGACGGCGGCCTTTTGGGACAAGATCGATCGCCTCCGCGACCTGTTCAAATTCGAGTTTTTCTATCCGCCGCGCGACGAGCATATGGCCGCGCTGCGCGCCGAACTCGACCGCATCGACCCGGTCTGGGACCGCCGCCTCGCCAGCGGCGACCGCGGTATCGCGCAGCTGCTCCGCCGCTGCCAGCCCGTCGTCGGCCACGGGATCCTTTTGCCCTTTGCCGAGGCTTATTCGGTCGTCGCCGACCTGCTCGCGCGCGCGCGACCGGGCGAGGTGGTCGATGAAAAGGCGTTGCTCGACGCCGCGCTGACCGAGGGCAAGCAGGCCTATCTGCTGCGCCGGATCAGCAGCGAGGCGGCGATCGGCAAATTGCTCTTCGCCAACGGCCTGTCGCTGATGCGCCACATGGGGCTGGCCGAGGAAGCGACGCCCGATATTCTTGCCCAGCGCCGCGCGTTGCTCGCGGAACTGCGCGGGCTGGCGAACGTGATGGAAACGATGCGGCTGTCGACCGTGGCGCTGGCAGATCGGTTGGTGGGGGGCGATCAATGAGCGCGCCTCGCCCTACCTCGTCATCCCGGCGAAGGCCGGGATCTCGCCGGTGCGTAATATATCGAAGTCGAGATCCCGGCCTTCGCCGGGATGACCGCATATTAGGTGCCAGTGGAGGATAACATGCTCAAACAGCTCAGCGCACAGGACGCCCAGTTCCTCTACACCCAGACCGCGAACAACCTCACCCACATCATGGGCGTCTATATCTACGACCCCTCGACCGCGCCCGGTGGTTTCGTGCGCTTCAAGGACATCATCCGCCACGTCGAAAGCCGCGTCCACACCTCGCCCTTGTTCAAGCGCCGCCTGCACCGCCTGCCGTTCGACATGGACCATCCCTATTGGGTCGAGGACGAGCATTTCGATATCGAGGCGCATATGAGCCATGCGCGGCTGCCCGAACCCGGCGACTGGCGGCAATTCTGCATCGCCACCGCGCGCTATTTTTCCAAGCCGATGGATATGAACCGCCCGCTCTGGGACATTTATATCATTGAGGGGCTCGACCGCATCCCCGGCATCCCGAAGGGCAGCTTTGCGATGCTCCACCGCGTCCACCACGCCGCGGTCGATGGCGCGTCGGGCGCGCACGCCTTTATCGCGATGAGCGACGTCGATGCCAAGGGCACGCCTGCGATCGCCGAACCGCCCCCGGTCGAGGATCTCGGCGATCCGCCGTCGAGCGCCGAAACGCTGTCGCGCGCCTGGTCCGCGTCGCTGCAATCGCCGGTCAAGTTCATGAACGCGCTGATGAAGATGTCGCCCGCGATCATCTCGTCGGCGCGCAAGGCGATCGAGGGCGGGATGACCGCCGGGGTGCCGGAGACGCGCTTCAACGTCCCCGTCGGCCCGCACAAGATGTTCGACGGCACCTCGGTGGCGCTCGCCGATGTCGCGCTCGTCCGCAAAAAAGTGCCGGGCGCGACAGTCAACGACGTCGTGCTGACCACCGTCGGCGGCGCGCTACGCAAATATCTGGCGAAGCACAAGGAATTGCCCAAGGAGAGCCTGGTCGCGGTCGCCCCGATCAACCTGCGTGGCAAGGACAAGGGCGCCGGAAAGGCCTCGACCCCCGGCAATCAGGTGTCGGCGATGAGCGTGCCGGTCCGTACCGACATCGCCGACCCGCTCGCGCGGCTTGCGGCGATCCGCGACTATACGGTCGAAGCGAAGGAAGCGAAGGCGGGGGTCAGCGCGCGGATCATGACCGACCTGTCGCAACATATTCCGGGCGCGACGATGGCCGCGGTGGCGCGGCTGGTGACCAGCGAGCGTTTTGCGGTGCGCGGCACCAACCTGTTTATCTCGAACGTGCCGGGCGCGCAGGTGCCGCTCTATCTCGCCGGCGCGCAGCTCGTCATGCAGCACGGCATGGCGCCGCTGGCGAACAATATGGGGCTGTTCGTCGCGACCCCCAGCTACAATGGCCGCATCGCCTTTTCGATCATCTGCGAACGCGCGATCATGCCCGACATCGCCTTTTTCCGGGAGTGCATCGACGAAAGTTTCGCCGAGCTGATGGCGGCAGTGCCAAAAGCCGAAAAGCCGAAAGCCGCTACGGCAACCCTGAAACCGGCGGCCAAAGCAGGGCCAAAACCCAAGGCAAAGCCGAAAGCCGTCCCGAAACCGGCCGCCAAACCTCGGGCGAAACCGGTTGCCAAAGGCAACGCAACAGGCAAGACTCAGAAAAAATAACCATGTCTCGCAGGAACACTGAATGCTTTTCACCCCGACGCTCAGCGCCGACCGCGATCTCGTGACCGCGTCCGATTACACCGCCTGGGCCACGGCCGCGCGCGAGCATGACCGGAAATCGGGGCTGCAGGCGTGGCGCGACGCCGACGAGAGCAAGCATTTCGACTATAAGGCGATCCGCACCCGGCTCGAAAAATTGCGCAAGCTGTCGGCGGCGGGCGACGTCAAGGGACTGCTGTTCGTGCTCAACGAGGGCATCCACGGCAATATCGACGGCATGGGTCACGAACGCCTTTACCAAAAGGCGCGTTTCGGCACGAAGGCGCTGATCGAGGATTATGTCGCCGAGGTCGTGGCGTCGTTGGACAAGATCGCCGCGGCGCGCAGCATCGGCCGCGAGGAAAAGCGCGACTTTTTCCGCCGCGCCCAGCATTGCTACGGCCGCTCGGCGCTGCTGCTCTCGGGGTCGGGCAGCTTCCTGTTTTTCCACATCGGTGTGGTCAAGGCGCTCTGGTCCGAAGGCGTGCTGCCCGCGATCATGTCGGGCGCCAGCGGCGGTTCGATCGTCGCTGCAGTTGTCTGCACCCGCAAGGACAGCGAAATCGGGGCACTGCTCGAAAGCGAGCGCCTCGCCAATCCGGCGCGCGATCCCAAACAAAAGCGGCTCGCCTCCGACGAGGTGCGCGACCGGCTCGCCGATCTGATCCCCGACCTGACCTTTCAGGAAGCGTATGAGATCAGCGGCCGCCACCTCAACGTCTCGGTCGCGCCCGCCGAAAAGCATCAGAACGGTCGCCTGCTCAACGCGATCACCGCCCCCAACGTGCTGATCCGCGAAGCCGTGCTCGCATCGTGCGCCGTCCCTGGCGTCTTTCCGCCCGTCATGCTGATGGCGCGCGACGACAATGGCGACCGCATCCCGTACCAGCCCGACCGCCGCTGGGTCGACGGGTCGGTGACGCACGACATCCCGACCAAGCGCCTCGAACGCCTCTATGGCGTGAACCATCATATCGTCAGTCAGGCGAACCCGATCGCGCTGCCCTTCGCCACCGACACGCGCAAGCAGATGGCGCCGATCGAGGCGATCCAACATGCGTCGATGGCGACCTTCAAGGCGTGGCTCAACGCCAATATGATCATCTTCCAGAAACCCCTCGAATGGGTGCCGCCGCTCAACAGCATTGCCAATATGGCGCGGTCGGTGATCAACCAGGAATATACCGGCGACATCAACATCATCCGCCCGCCCAAATTCTGGTCGCCGACCAAGATCCTGAGCGATCTGGGGCAGGACGATATCGACGAATTGATCGACACCGGCGAACGCACCGCCTGGCCCAAGGTCGAGATGGTGCGCACCCAGACCGCGATCAGCCGCGCGCTCGAAGGGATTTTGGCGCGCATCGACCGCGCGGGCGACGACGGCCCCGGCCACCGCAGCACCGCCGCGTTGAAGAAAGCGGTGCGCTGACCATGGCGGCGGGCGCGGTCATCTTGCCCGCCGGTTCCGCCGGTGCAGGCGCGCGGCTTCATGTCACCCATTGGCTGCCCGCAGCCCGGCCCAAGGCCGTGGTGCTGCTCGCCCACGGCTATGCCGAACACGCCGGGCGCTACGGCCATGTCGCCAAGCGGCTGACCGATGCGGGTTACGCCGTCTATGCGATCGACCATTGGGGCCACGGCCAATCGGACGGTGAGGGCGGTTATGTCCCGCGCTTCTCGGCCTTCACTGATGGCATGGCCGAACTGCTGACCGTGGTCGAGGTCAACCACGGCACCACCCCGCGCCTGCTCCTCGGCCACAGCATGGGCGGGCTGATTTCGACCTTGTTCCTGATCGAGCGGCAGCAGGCGTTCGCCGCCGCCGCGCTCTCCGGCCCCGCGATCGTCCCCGCCGCGCCGCCGTCGCGCTTCACCGTCTGGATCAGCCGCTTTCTCGCGCGCTTCTTCCCGCGCCTCGGCGTGCTGTCCTTGGACGCCAATGGCGTCAGCCGCGATTCCGCGGTGGTCGCCGCCTACCTCGCCGACCCGCTGGTCTATACCGGCAAGATCGGCGCGCGGCTGGGCAAGGAGTTCATGGACGCGATGGCCGCAGCGCAGGCGGGCGCCCCCCGCATCACCCTGCCGATCCTGCTCCAGCACGGCAGCGCCGACAGCCTCGCGTCGCCCGCGGGCTCGCAATATCTGTTCGACCATGTCGCCTCGACCGACAAGACCCTCAAACTCTACCCCGGCCTGTTCCACGAAATTTACAACGAGCCGGAACAAGATGCGGTGCTGGACGATTTGATCGCCTGGTTCGACGCGCAGGTAGCGCGAAAACCGATTTAGGACTGAGTTAGAAACCGATGAAAACCCTCCTCATCCTCCTCTTCGCGCCCATCATCGCGCTGACGCTGATGTATTTCATCTTCCCCGGCCGCCTCGTCGCGCTCGGGCGCGCTTTGCTCCGCCAGCGCGGGCGGATGGTCCAAAAAAGCGTCACCGTCGACGGCCGCCGCTGGCCCTATCTGGAGGGCGGCGACCCCGCCAAACCCTTGCTCCTGCTCGTTCACGGCTTTGCCGGCGACAAGGATAATTGGTCGATGATCGCGCCGTACCTCACGCGCGACTATCATGTCATTGCCCCCGACCTGCCGGGTTTCGGCGAAAATGAGCGCAACCCCGACCTCGCCTATGACCTGCAAGCGCAAACCGCGCGGCTCAAGCAATTTGCCGACACCCTCGGCCTCGACCGCCCGCATGTCGGCGGCAACAGCATGGGCGGCTGGATCGCGCTGCGTTACGCGATCGATTATCCGGACTCGCTCGCCAGCCTGATCCTGCTCAACAATGCCGGGGTCAACGGCGCCAACGAAAGCGACCTCCAGAAACAGGCTGCCGACGAAACCTATAATCCGCTTGTCCTCGCGGGGCTCGAGGATGCCGATCGGCTGGTCAGCATGGTCGTGCACAAACCGCCCTACATCCCCGCGCGGCTCAAACCCGTGCTCTACGCCGACGCGCTCAAATATCGCGATCAGCTCGACGGCATTTTCTGGACGATCGCAACCGAAGGCCGCGACCAGCCGCTCAACGACCGGCTGGGCGAGGTCAAGGTGCCGACGCTGATCATCTGGGGCCGCCACGACCGCCTGCTCGACGTCAGCTGCGTCGCCGTCCTTGAAGCGGGGATCGCGGGCAGCCAGAGCCATATCTTCGAACATGTCGGCCATGTCCCGATGATCGAGGATCCGAAGGCGACCGCGGCGGTGATGAAGGGCTTCCTTGCCAAGCACTGAAACTCCCGCCACTCTCCCCCAAAAACAGGGGAGAGACATATGCGCCTGAAGGTCGGCCTGCTCGGTGGGGGCAGCTGGGGGACGACGGTCGCGGCGGTGGTGTCGCGCAACGCGCCTATCACCCTGTGGGCGCGCGATGCCGAAACGGTCGAGGGCATCAACCGCGACAACGAGAATCGCAAATACCTCCCCGGCATCAAGCTGCCCTCGGCGCTGCGTGCAACGCAGGACATGGCCGAGGTCGTCGCGGGCGCCGATGTCCTTATCATGGGCGTCCCCTCGCACAGCTTCCGCGCCGTGCTCGAAGAGGCACGCCAGCACCTCCGCCCATGGGTGCCGGTGATCAGCCTGACCAAAGGCCTCGAGCTTTCGTCGGGCCTCCGCATGACCCAGCTGATCGAGGAGGTGCTCCCCGGCCACCCCGTCGGCGTCCTCACCGGCCCCAATCTCGCGCGCGAGATCATGACCGGACAGGCGGCGGCCAGCGTCTTGTCGATGGAGGACGAGATCGTCGTCCGCGCGCTTCAGCCGGTGTTCCACTCGGGGCTGTTCCGCGTGTACACCAACACCGACCTGCTCGGCTGCGAGCTTGGCGGGGTGCTCAAAAATATCATCGCGATCGCGGTCGGCATGGGCGACGGGCTGGGGGCAGGCGACAACACCCGCTCGGCGCTGATGACGCGCGGGCTGGCCGAGATCACGCGGCTGGGCGTCGCGATGGGCGGCCGCCCCGAAACCTTTGCAGGGCTGGCCGGCATGGGCGACCTGATCGCCACCTGCACCAGCCCCTTGAGCCGCAACCGCCATGTCGGGGTCGAACTCGGCAAGGGCCGCCCGATCGAGGAGATCATCGCGGGGATGAACATGGTCGCCGAAGGCGTCAAAAGCGCCCCCACCGTCATCGCGCTCGCCGAACAGCACGGCATCGCGATGCCGATCGCGCGCGACGTGTATGACGTGACACAGGGCAAACGCAGCGCGCAGGACGTGTTCCGCGGCCTGCTCCGCTCGGCGGTCGGCGACGAAGCACACCCCGGCTGACCCGTCGGCGCTAAATCCACCGCCAGCCGTGCCGAATCTCCGTTTAGCCGGGAAGAAATTCGCCGCCTGCTTCGTTGACTCCCCTGACCGCCCGGCGACGGACGGACAATCAGGAGATGGACGATGAAAAAATGGACCACCCTTGCAGCCCTTCTGGCGCTCCCCGCCACCGCCGCCATTGCGGCCGTACCCTATCATTCGATGCCGCCGGGCTTCGAGCCGCCGCCGATCCGCGAGCGCCCGATCGCGGGTGTCGTCAACCAGCAATGGTATAATTACAAAACCGACATTCTGGAGGCCGAGAAGGAGCTGACCAGCGACCTGCGCCGCGCCACCGACCGCGAGGACCGCTGGGATGCGTGGGACGAATGGGAAACCGAAGTCATCGACGCCGACAAGGATTATGTGAAGGAAATGCGCAAGAAAGGCTATCGCACTGGCCGCGTGACCGTCGGCGGTTAAGTTTCCCCGGAGCTTGCTCTGGGTCGCAAGGGAAGGGCGGGCGTCATGGGGCGTCCGCCTTTTTCTATATAACCCCCTCCCGCAAGCGGGAGGGGCAGCGAGACTTGCGAACTTGTTCGCTAGTCGCAGCGGGGTGGGCATTTGAGATGTCAGATGCTCGCTGCGCTCGCCCCACCCCCTAACTCCTCCCGCTTGCGGGAGGGGGATTAAACCCCGCCCTCCGCCAGCAACGCCTGTGCTTCGTTGCCCTGCCAGTCGATCGCCCCGACAACCCGCCACAACTCGCGCCCCTCGGCATCATAAAATATACTCGTCGGCAACGCGCTGTTCGCGGCATCGAGCAACCCGTTCTCAGGATCCAGATACGGCTGCAACGCCTTCAGCCCTGCCTTCTGGAACCACGGATCGACCACCTCGGCGCCCTGCAAATCCTGCGCCACCGCGATCACCGCCATCGCCTCGCCGCTCTTGGCCGCCAAGGCATCCAGCGTCGGCATTTCCGCGACACACGGCGCGCACCACGTCGCCCACAAATTGACCAGCAGCGGCTTGCCCTTGAACGCCGCCAGCGTCAGCGCCGCATCGTCGGGACCGGTAAACGCCACCGTCGGCGCCGCTTCGCCCTTGTGGCTGCGGTCGATCATATATTCGAACTGGCCGACGCCCTTCGCTTGGCCCGCCGAAATATTTGCTTGGCCGTCTGCGGGTTGCCCGCCGCCCGCCTTTTCCCTATCGCAGCCCGCGATTGATCCGGCCAGCAGCAGGCCAAGGATCGCTAGATATGGGTTTGGGACGCGGCGAATGACGGATACTCCGGACAAGAGCAGCATGTGGGGTGGCCGCTTCGGTGGCGGTCCCGCCGCGATCATGCAAGAAATTAATGCCTCGATCCCGATCGACAAGCGCCTGTGGGAAGAGGACATCGCCGCCAGCCGCGCCCACGCCGCGATGCTCGGCGCCGCCGGGATCATCGGCGCTGACGATGCGGTCCAGATCGATCGCGGCTTGGCGCAGATCGCCGGTGAATTTGCCGCGAACGGCGTCCCCGTCGACCTTGCGCTCGAAGACATTCACATGACCGTCGAATCGCGGCTGAAGGAGATTGTCGGCGAAGCTGCCGGGCGCCTCCACACCGCGCGCTCGCGCAACGACCAGGTCGCAACCGACTTCCGCCTGTGGACGCGCACCGCGTGCGAGCGCATCGACGCCGGGCTCGCCGCGATGCAGGCGGCGCTGCTGGCGCGCGCCGACGAGCATGCCGACAGCATCATGCCCGGCTTCACGCATCTGCAAGTCGCGCAGCCGGTGACGCTCGGCCACCATTTGCTCGCTTATGTCGAGATGCTGGGCCGCGACCGCAGCCGCTTTGCCGATGCCCGCCGCCGCCTCAACGAATCGCCGCTCGGCGCCGCGGCGCTCGCGGGCACGGGCTTCCCGGTCGATCGCCACGCCACCGCTACCGCGCTCGGTTTCGACCGCCCGATGGCGAACAGCATCGACGCGGTGTCCGACCGCGACTTCGCGCTCGAATTTTGCGCCTCGGCCTCGATCGCCGCGATCCACCTGTCGCGCCTCGCCGAAGAAATCGTGATCTGGGCCAGCCAGCCCTTCGGTTTCATCAGCCTGCCCGACGCCTGGTCGACGGGCAGCTCGATCATGCCGCAAAAGCGCAACCCTGACGCCGCCGAACTGGTGCGCGGGCGCGCGGGGCTGCTGCTCGGCGCCTTCCAGCGCCTCGCGGTGATCGTGAAGGGGCTGCCGCTCACCTATTCCAAGGATCTGCAGGACGACAAGGAAACCGTCTTCGGCGCCTTCGACGCGCTTGCGCTGTCGCTCGCCGCGATGACCGGCATGATCGAAACGCTGACCTTCCGCACCGACCGCATGCGCGCGCTCGCCGCCTCGGGCTATTCGACCGCGACCGACCTTGCCGACTGGTTGGTGCGCGAGAACGGCCTGCCGTTTCGCGAGGCGCATCATGTCGTCGGCGCCTGCGTCAAGCGCGCCGAGGAACTGGGCGTCGAGCTGTCGGTACTCCCCGCCGCCGATGCCGCCGCGATCCACGCCGCGGTCACCCCCGACGTGCTCGCCGCGCTCACGGTCGAGGCGTCGGTCGCCAGCCGCACCAGCTATGGCGGGACAGCCCCCGAACGGGTAAGGCAGGCGATCGCGGCGGCGCGCGCCGCGCTGGAAGGAACAAATTGATGGCGACGAAGCGCCTCATCATCGCAACATTGGCTGCATCCGCGCTGCTCGGCGCGTGCGGCAGCAAGGAAGATCTGAAGCCGGTGGCGGGCCAGCCCGCCCCGGTCGTCCCCGTCGGGGCCACGCGCGCCCCGACCACGGAGGAGCTCACGACGCCTGACGCGCAGGCCCGCCCCGCGCGCAGCGACGAACTTCTCAAACGGTCCGAACAACGCGAACCCGATGATTTCGACTTGCCGCCTCCGGGCTGAGCCTCAGGACTAAAATAATGGATCAATTTGCCCTTCGTGACGGCGTCCTTCACGCCGAAGACATTCCGCTGCCTCGTATCGCCGAAGAAGTCGGCACCCCCGTCTATGTCTATTCGCGCGCGATGCTCGAACGCCACGCGCAGGAATTTCGCGACGGACTGAAGGACGTGCCGCGCAAGCACCTCGCTTTTGCGATCAAGAGCAACCCCAACCTCGGCGTGCTGCGCGTGCTGGCGCGGCAGGGTTATGGCGCCGACGTCGTCTCGGGCGGCGAGCTCGAACGCGCGATTGCGGCGGGCATGGCGCCCGATGACATCGTCTTTTCCGGCGTAGGCAAGACGCGTGCCGAGCTCGCGCTCGGGCTCGATCGCGGCATCGGCCAGTTCAATATCGAACATGAGGCCGAAGGCGTCGCGCTCGCCGAAATCGCGCTGGCGAAGGAAATGACCGCGCGCGCCGTGCTCCGCGTCAATCCTGACGTCGATGCGGGCACCCACGCCAAGATTTCGACCGGCAAGGCCGATAACAAGTTCGGCGTCGGCATCGACGTCGCCCCCGCGATGTTCGACCGCCTCGCCGCGCTGCCGGGGCTTCAGATGCGCGGCATCGCGGTGCATATCGGCAGCCAGCTGACCAGCCTCGCCCCGCTCGAAGCCGCGTTTGAACGGGTGGGCCGCCTCGTTGCCGACCTGCGCGCTGCGGGTCACAACATCACCCATGTCGATCTCGGCGGCGGGCTCGGCGTGTCGTACCGGCCAGAGGATAATCCGCCCAGCATGGCCGATTATGGCGCGATGGTCGCGCGGGTCACCAAGGATTGGGACGTCACCTTGATGTTCGAACCCGGCCGCGTCATCGCAGGCAACACCGGGGTGCTGCTGACCGAAGTGCTGTGGGTCAAGCCCGGCGCGACCAATCCCTTCGTCATCGTCGACGCCGCGATGAACGATCTTGCCCGCCCGGCGCTTTACGACGCCTATCACGACTTTGTCGCGGTGAAGCCGAGCGGTGAAAAGATGACCGCGTCAATCGTCGGCCCGGTGTGCGAAACCGGCGACACCTTCGCGCGCGACCGCGTGACCGACGCGGTCGAACCCGGCGACCTCGCGGTGTTCCGCACCGCGGGCGCCTATGGCGCGACGATGGCATCGACCTATAACAGCCGCAGCCTGGTTCCCGAAGTGCTCGTCGACGGCGATCGCTACATCAAGGTCGCCGACCGCATCGCCGCCAGCACGATCATGGCCGCCGAGCGGGTGCCGGACTGGATTGATTAATACAGCTTGGTTGCGTGAATACGCAGCGACGCTATCTTTTCCTCGTCACCCCGGACTTGATCAGGGGTCCATGGCCCAACGGCGCGACAGGGGTCATGGATGCCGGATCAAGTCCGGCATGACGAGAAAAAGGGCAAATTCATGCACCAACTCCCAATCTTCCTGAACCTGACCGGCCGCACGGTCGTGCTGGTCGGTCAGGGAGAAGCCGCCGACGCCAAGGCGCGCCTGATCGAACGCGCCGGTGGGCGTATCGTTTCCGCGTGGCAGCAGGGCGCCACCATCGCCTTCGTCGCGCTCGACGACGAAGCCGCAGCGCGCGCCGCCGCCACCGAACTCCGCGCCCACGGCCTGCTCGTCAACGTCGTCGACCGCCCCGACCTCTGCGATTTCACCACCCCAGCAATCGTCGACCGCGCCCCAGTCACCATCGCGATCGGCACCGGCGGCGCTTCCGCAGGATTGGCTAAGGCCGTCCGCCAACGCATCGAGGCGCTGCTCCCCGCCCGCCTCGGCGCGCTGGCATCGGCGCTCCACGCCGCGCGCGACGCGATGAAGGCGCGCTGGCCCGCCGCCGCCGACCGCCGCCGCGCCATCGACGCCGCTTTGGCCAGCGGCGGCGCGCTCGACCCGCTCGATGCGGGCGCCCCCGATCGCGTGAGCGACTGGCTCACCGCCGACAGCAAAGTCCCCGCGTCCCGCCTCGAAACGATCCACCTGACCAGCCCCGATCCCGACGATCTCACCCTCCGCGCCGCGCGCCTGCTGGGCGAGGCCGACCATATCTTCCATCCCGCGCATATTCCGCCCGCCATCCTCACCCGCGCCCGCGCCGACGCGGTGCGGCATGTGGTCGATGCACCGCCGCACGATGCTCCGGCGGGTTTGTCGCTGTGGCTGGAAATGCGGGTGAAGAGCAATGGCGACTAGCGACCGATTGCGAACGCTTTTAGTATCGTCATCCTGAAATTGTTTCAGCATCCATGGCCTGAGTTCGAATTTGGCGCTGCGTCGAAGGAAGCGGCGGGCCATGGATCCTGAAACAAGTTCAGCATGACGAAATTGGAGGACAACTCTCCACCCTAACCCCGCCAGCCCATCCCCATTACCTGCCGCGTTATTGCGCGCCTTACCTCCGCTGCTATCCTCCGTCGACAACCACAGGAAAGGCGGCCGATGTCCGAAATATCTTCCCCCGACGCCCCGCCCTCGCGCCCGTGGTCGGTCGAGGGGTTCGAGCTGTTCTGGTCGCGCGGCCGCGATCCGCGCATGGTCGCGCCGGTGGTCTGGCCCGATGTGGTCGGCAAGTGGCCCGCCGCCACAGCCCCCGTCGTCGGTCGCGCCGCCTATCTGGGTGCGATCGCCAATTTCCTCGCCGCCCTCGGCGACTTCACCGTCGAGGTCACCGACCATGCCATCAATGGCGACACCGCCTTTGTCCGCTGGATCGTCCGCGGTGACTTCGCGGTCGGCCCCGACCATATCGTCGGCGTCGATCGACTGCTGCTCAAGGACGGCTATGTGATCGAAAACCACATCCACTCGGACCACCCGATCTTCGCCGAACTCGCCAAGACGCACGCGCTCGGCTGATCGGTCAGGGCGCGATCGCCAGCCCGTCGCCCTGCTTCCCCGCCGCGATCCGGCGCAGCACCTTGCCGCTCGCCACATCGATCTCGGCGACCTTGTCGACCCCCGTCTCCGCCGCATAGAGCCGCTTCGAATCGGCGCTGAACAGCAAGGTCACCTGCCGCGCCGCGTCGCCCTCCGACACCGCGATCGTCTTCACCAGCGCGCGCGTTTCGGCGTCGAACAGGCTGATCGTGCCCTTGCCGATATTGCTCGTCGCGATCAGCCTGCCGTCGGGGCTTGCCAGCACCCGGATCGCGACCGGATCGACGGGCAGCTCGGCGACCTTGGCGCTGCTCGCGGTGTCCCACACCGTCACCCGCGGCGCATCGAGATCGCCGACCCACAGCTCGCGCCCGCCCTTCGCCAGCGCCAGCCCCTCGGGCTTGCCGCCAATGGTCAGGTCGCGGAGCTTCGTCGCTGCCTGCAAATCGAGCACGCTCACCGTCCCCGACCCGATATTGGCGGTATAGGCGGTCCGGTTGTCGGGCGCGACGACGACCATATGCGTGCCCTTCTGCCCCGTCGCGATCGACGTCACGGTGCCATCGGGCGCCACCACCGCGACCGACTCGCTGCCCTCCGCCGTCGCGACCAGCCGCCCGTCGGCCAGCCATAGCAGCCCGTGCGGCCGCTGGTTGGGGCTGAGGTCGATCGTCTTCACCTTCGTCCGCGCCGCGACATCGAACACGTCGATCGTCGTCCCGCCATAGGCGACCACCGCCGCCTGCTTGCCGTCGGGCGACACCGCAATCTCGTGCGGCATCCGACCCGTCGGCAGCCGCGCCAGCTCCGCGCCCGACCCCAGCGCGACCAGGCTCAGCGTATCCTCGCCCTTGTTGCCGATCAGCAATGTTTCGGCGGCGGCAGGCGTAGCCAGCAACAGGGCGGCGAGGGCGGTGGCAAGGGTACGGCGCATGGCAAATCTCCCGGTTCGTTTCCGCCACCCTATGCCGCCAACCGGCGCAGGCAAGCCGCCTTCGACCAGCGACATTACGCCGAGTTAACTGGCGCCCCGCGCCCCGCTTCCTAACCCTGCACCCCGGCGGCAGGTCGCGCCGCCGGTCATATCAGGGAGAAGCATATGGATCTGCCAGCCATCGACATCGCCGCGCTGCCGTTGCTCGACACCGCGGTCGGACTGTTCGGCTCGCTCGTTGCGGAGAGCATATCGTCGGGGCCGTCAGTGTTCGAGATCGCGGTCACCATCGCGCTGATCATCCACGACTGACCAGGTTGCGGGAAGGGGCAGGGGGTTCACGGCCCACCCTTTCCCGCCCTTCGCCCTTTCTCTCCTGCCAAGATGCCCGACAGCCCCTCGCGCCACGACCATTTCCCCCGCGCCGACCCTGCGCGCCGCGCCGCGATCCGCGCCGCGGTGAGCGCCCTCGACGCCGCCTGGACCGCCGCCGACACCGCCCCGGGCGGCCTGCTCAGCGCGATCGATGCGCAGGCCAACGCCAGCCCCGACGCCGCGATCGCCGCGCTGCTCCCGTGGCTCACCGACCCAAGCTGGCTCACCGCCCGCCTCGCCAGCGCCCTCGCGCTGCTCCGCGCCGACCCCTTCGCCCGCCCACCACTCCGTCCGATCGGCGGAGCAGACGGCGCCCCCGGCGGACTCGTCCTCGCCGATCGCGGCGCCGTCCGCCTGACCCTCCGCCTCTGGCCCTTCGCCACCCACGGACCAGCCCCTGCGCCCGCCATCTTCGTCCCCGGTCGCGCCGCGCTCCACATCCTCGCCAGCGGCGACGCGCAGCTCTGCCAGCACCAGGTCGCGGTCACCCCTGCGGAGGAGGCCGGCGCCTTCACCGCCTGCACCGCCGCGCCATGCCACAGCACCCCGCCGCGCCCGCTCCACACCGGCGAGACCCTCTACCTCGACACCGCGCGCGAAGGGTTCACCCTCATCCCCGGCGCGCGCGACACGCTGCTCCTCGAACTCACTGTCCAGCCGCCGTCGCGCCTGCCGATCCGCAGCTACGAACCCGCCACCGGCCACCTCCTCCACGTCAGCGCCTCGCGCCGCGACAGCAGCTTTCGCGCCATGGCGCTGACCCTGCTCCGCCACCTCGGCCGCCCCGACGCCGCGCCGCTGTTCGCCGCCGAGACGCAGAGCGAAGACTTCGCCGCCCGCTGGCACGCGATGCGCGAACTGATCGCGCTCGACCCCGCCGCCGCCCGCGCCCCGCTCGAAGCGATGGCGGCGGATGATCCACACCCGGAGGTGCGCGCCGCCGCAAAAGCCACGCTGGCGCTCTTATCTCCCCTCCCGCTTGCGGGAGGGGGTGTCACGAGGCACGTGACTCGTGACACGGGAGGGCCTGTTACTCCCAACGCGGCTCAACATGCCCCACCCAAACCCTCCCCCAAGGAGGAGGGCTTAAAGGAAGCCCGATGCCCCGCCCAATAACCCCGCCCCCCGGTCCACCGCTGACCCTGACCGAAGTCACCGCCACCCTCGACCACCACGGCGTCGACCTCACCGACGAGACCAGCATCCACCGCTGCGCCACCCTCCTCGCCGGCCTCCAGCGTAACCGCACCTTCCTCGCCGACTACCTGATCGCGGCGCTCCAATCGGGCGCAGCCGACCGACCCACCAGCTGCTATTCGGCGCAGGTCATCCTCCTCCACCGCAGCCCGCGCGGCTGGTATCTGCGCGCCAACATCTGGCCCGCCGCCACCGACGCCGCCTATGCGAACAGCGGCGCCGCCGCCTTCTCCTACGGCGTCGCGCACGACCATAATTTCAACTTCCTCACCATCGGCTATTTCGGCCCCGGCTATGTCAGCGATCATTGGGAGGTTGATCCCGAAGCCATCGACGGCCGCCACGCCGAGCCGCTGGACCTGACCTTCACCGGCCGCAGCACGCTTGGCGAAGGCCAGCTACTCCTCTACCGCGCCCACCGCGACCTCCACTGCCAGCAGCCCCCCGCCAGCCTGTCGGTCAGCCTGAACATCATGGACGAGGGCGAGCATGTCCCCTGGCGCGACCAATATATCGTCGACCTGGGCCGCGAAGAGGGCGCGCGCGCGGCCCAGTCCCCCACCATCGCCCGCCGCCCCACCCTGACCAGCGGCGAACTGCTCCTCCGCTGCGCCGTCCACCTGAGCGTCGAGGCGCAAGACATCGCCGACCATATCGCGCAGACGCACCCCGTCTCGAGAGTCCGTGCGGGCGCCATCGCCGCGCTGGCGGCGGTGGCGGAGGGCGAGGGCCGGGCGGCGGTGCTGGAGCGGGGGATGCGGGACCGCGATGCGCGGGTCCGGGACGATTGCAGGCGGTGGCTGGCCCAATAATCCTCCCTGTGGCGAAGCCATGGGGAGGTGGCAGCGCGCAGCGCTGACGGAGGGGCGACGGCGGTACTACTTCGCGATCTTGCGAACGGGTCAAGCTACGACGGCGGCACCACACCAGTCGAGTTGCGGATAAGTCGGGCCACTAAGTCTTTGAGCTCTACCGCTCGCTTCGACTTCCGGCCGAGCAATTCGAACCAGACGACCTTGAGTTCATCCGGGTCCGAACCGATCTTTGCGACATGTCGTTCAATTGCCTCGATGGACAGGTGTCTGAGAGGCCGACCGCTATCGCCGCCACTTCGCTGCATCACTCCCACCCGCTCCGGTCCAGCGCCTTCATCGCCTCGGTAATCGCCACCGTATCGACACTCACCCGCACCACCTTGGCCAGCAGGCCGATCATGCTCTCCTTGTAATCGGCAAAGCGGTATGTGTTGAACTTCTCGCGGATCGTCGGGTCGCGCGGGGTCTTTTCCTTGTGCTGGTCCAGCACCCAGTCGATCGCGCTGCGATTGCCCAGCCGGTACTGCCACGCCTCGGCCGGGATGCCGCCGATCTGCGTATCCTCATCGACCCGCACCACCCCCGTTTCGGGCAGCGATTTCAGCGCCGGTTTGGGGTGCGTTCCGGCGGCGCGTTTGGCGTTGGGGGTGTCGGCGCGCTGGACCGGCCAGGGTTCGACCGCCTCATAACCGATATGCATCGCCATCAACGCCTCGCCCCACGCGACCCATTGGGCGAAGTCGGGGTAAAAGGGGATGCGCGGAAACTCGCGCTTCAGGTTCAGCGCATAGGTCTCGCGATAGACGGGATCGTGCAGGACGGCATAGACATAGGCAAAGATCGCGTCCTTGGTGACGCCCTTCTTGCCATAATGCTTGAAGAACTTGTTGAGCGCCCAATCGGTGATGTTGTCGATGCGCTCGCCGGTTTTTGCGTAGCGATAACGCGGCGCAAACTGGGATTTCTCCAAATAATCATATGAAGGCAAAGTGTCGGTTGCCAATGTTTGAAACGGCTTAGCTGATGCTTGACCGGAAAATCCAATCTCCACATTCAAATGTTCCCCGCCGATTGGGAATAGGTTGGTCTGCTGATAGGTACGGTGCGTATAAATCGGATGATAAACGACCCACTCCTGTTTGAATGGTCGATAAGCGTGACGGACATAATTGGGTCCAAAAATTTCGCCGTCATGCCCCTGATCGGCGTGCGCTTCTAACTCACTCGTCCATTTAATTTCGCGAGAGACGAACTCACGTAGCGCGTCGATCCTGTCGGAGCGGTCGCGCGCGTTCGTTGCTGGCGCGCCAGCGTTGTGACTCGAACGAATATACCGTCGAAAAGTGACTGCTTTTTGTTTTCAGCGTCTCGAAATTCGGATCGGTCATCCATTCGTCGCGCGCTGTAACTATGCCATTCGAATATAGCTTAAATATTGCACGTTCTCGGTTGCGTTCAGCCGCAGCCTTTGTCCCGGGATCGACAATCGGAACGAAATCTCGCCATCCATTGTCGACCGCTTGATTGATCCAATCACCGGTCGCCGTTGGCTTGATCCGCTCAAACTTGACGACATCCAGAGAGGCTCCATTTAGCCAAGATAGTTTGTCTTCAGCGGTCTGGTCTTCCGGGCGGCGCGCATAAAATATGGAGGATTCGGAAGACCCTCGACGCTTTACAAGAAACGCTATGGCGACTCCGGTTTGAATCCCAAAAACATTGTGCTTAGTTCCGGAAAGCTTTGGATTAGCACGGACATCGCCGCCAAGATCGACGACCCAAATCTCTTGAAAATCGTTGGTGACTAGCTTTCTAAAGCCGTCGAACGTCCGGCTTTCGATGAAGCTCCGATTGGTGACAAACGCCAACACACCCTCATCGCCCAACCGATCGCTCGCCCAGCGATAGAAGCGTGCATACATGTCATAAAGTTTGGTTTTCTGCGCCGTGCTTGCCTTGATGTAGGTGCGCTTGATCCGGTCGTCGATGTGCGCATAGGCGCGGTTCTTGTTGTTGTCGTTCTCGTTCTGTTGGTTCGCATTGTACGGCGGATTGCCGATGATGACGCTGATCTTGCGGCGGTTCTGGCGTTTGATGCGTTCGATATTCTCGTCGGTCAGGCTGCCGAGCAGGTCGAACTGATATCCCGAATGGATGCCCAGCCCGTCGACATTGTCCAGCGTGTCGACAAAACACAGATTTTCGAACTCGGCGAACTGGCCGGTGATCGCCTGATAGGTCGCCTCGATGTTCAGATTGGCCACATAATAGGGCAGGATCGCCACCTCGTTGGCGTGCAGCTCTTCCTTGTACTTGCGGCGCAGCTTTTCATGGTTGCCGCGAAAATATTCCAGCAGCTCGACGATGAAGGTGCCGGTGCCGGTCGCGGGGTCCAGGATCTCGACGCCCTGATCCTCCAGATTTTTGCCGAAATGCTTTTCGCACAGCCAGTCGGCGCTGCGGATCATGAACCGCACGATTTCGCCCGGCGTATAAACAACGCCCAGCCGGTCGGCGGCCTTCTTGTTATACGCCTTGTAAAAATCCTCGTAGAGCGCCTTCAGAAACCCCTGCTTTTCCGAATGGCTCTGGATCAACGCCGCAGTGCTGGCGATCCCCGAATAATAGGGGGCGAGCGCGCGCAGCAACTGCGCCTTCTCGCCGCGCCCGAACAGCGCATCCTCGACCTTCTTCAGCTCGGCGGCGATATTATTGTGCTGGTGGAAATCGGGGTTATCGAAAACCTTGGCAAAAATATCTTCGGTCAGGACATGCTGGATCAGCATTTCCTGCACGTCCTCCTCGCTCACAATCGGATTGATCGCGTCGCGCGCGTGCTGCAGGAACGCGGCTTCGGCGGCGGCGAAGGGGGCGGAGGTCTTTCGCTTGTCGGCAATGCGGTCGCGCAGCGCGGTCAGGATCGCAGGCAGGTCGGTGGCGAACTGCTTCACCGCCTTGTTGAAATCGGCGATCTCCTGCCGCTCGTGGGCAAAAAACCGCGCCAGCAACTTCAGCAGGCTGTCGTCGTCGGCCTGCATGTGGGCGCGCAGGACTTCGGCACCATCCTGCCACAGCACCGCCGTGGCATCGTCGGTGAAGATGATATTGTCGCGCGGATATCCCTTGCGGAACTTGGCCTCGATCTCCTTTTCCAGATCGTCGCTCTCGTCCTTCGCCTCCCAATAGCCGAAGGGGACGCGCAGGCTGTGGAGCAGCGCCCCGTCGACATAGATGCGGTTCATCGCCTTGGTGACGATGTCATGCTCGGCGATGAATTGCAGGTCGTGCGCTTTGCCCCAGCGCTTGAGCAAATCCTTGAACGCCTCGCGCAGCACGCTTTCGCGGCGGCTGCCCGACACGGCGCGCAGCCGGTCGAGTTCGGCGCGATACTCGTTAATCAGTTGCTGGCTCAAGAATATCTCCCCGCCTCGTCATGCCGCCGCCCAACGCTGCACGCAACCTCTTCGCGCCTTCGCGCCTTTGCGTGAGGCAGTCTTCCTTTCTCTCGGCGCCCTCCGCGGCTCCGCGCGAAAAACCGCTTTCCTACCCATTTTTCCTGTGCCAGCCTCGTCTTCCGGCTCTTTGACTCGTCCGATCCGCTGCTTTCCCGCGCGCGCCGAATATCGCGGTCGCGCGCGACTTTTGCGATGTTTCGCGCCCGCGCCGCGTGGCTAACCTTGGTGATCTTTGGTCGTTCGTGCGCCGCCGGCACCCGCCGCTCACCCCCGCCACCCACCGCGTGTTTCCGGGGTCGATAGAGTGACAAGTTTGACAACTTTCGCGCCCCGTCCGCGCCGCACCGTCACGGGATGCTGACAGCGCCGCTTTCGCCTGCTAACGGCGCGCCATGACCACGCCCCTGTCCCACATCCGCAATTTTTCGATCATCGCGCATATCGACCATGGCAAATCGACGCTCGCCGACCGCTTGATCCAGTTCACCGGCGGGCTGACGCCACGCGAAATGTCGGCGCAGGTGCTCGACAATATGGACATCGAAAAAGAGCGCGGGATCACCATCAAGGCGCAGACGGTGCGCCTGAAATATAAAGCGCATGATGGCGAGACCTATGAGCTCAACCTGATGGACACCCCGGGCCACGTCGACTTCGCCTATGAAGTGTCGCGCTCGCTCGCGGCGTGCGAGGGCGCGTTGCTTGTCGTCGATGCGGCGCAGGGGGTCGAGGCGCAGACGCTGGCCAACGTCTATCAGTCGATCGAGCACGACCATGAAATCGTGCCGGTGATCAACAAGATCGACCTGCCCGCCGCCGACGTCGACAAGGTGAAAGCCGAGATCGAGGATATCATCGGCCTGCCCGCCGACAATGCCGTGCTCGCGTCCGCCAAGTCGGGGATCGGCATCGAGGAATGCCTCGAGGCGATCGTCACCCGCATCCCGGCGCCGCAGGGCGACGCGGCAGCGCCGCTGACCGCGATGCTCGTCGACAGCTGGTACGACCCCTATCTCGGCGTCGTCATCCTGGTCCGCGTCATCGACGGGGTGCTGAAAAAAGGCCAGCAGATCAAGTTCATGCAGGCGGGCACCACCCACCTGATCGACCGCGTCGGCTGTTTCACGCCGAAGATCGAGCAACTCGCCGAGCTTGGCCCCGGCGAAATCGGCTTCATCACCGCGCAGATCAAGGACGTGGCGCAGGCGCGCGTCGGCGACACGGTGACCGACGCGAAAAAGCCGGCGGCGGCGGCGCTGCCGGGGTTCAAGGAAGTCCAGCCGGTCGTCTTCTGCGGCATGTTCCCGACCGACGCGAACGACTTCGAGAAACTGCGCGAGAGCATCCAGAAGCTGCGGCTCAACGACGCGTCGTTCAGCTTCGAAATGGAAAGTAGCGCCGCGCTCGGTTTCGGCTTCCGCTGCGGCTTCCTCGGCCTGCTGCATCTGGAGATCATCCAGGAGCGGCTGACCCGCGAGTACGACCTCGACTTGATCACCACCGCGCCGTCGGTGGTGTACAAGCTGAAGCTGGGCCACACCAAGAATGAGGCGGCGAAGGAGATCGAGCTCCACAACCCGGCCGACATGCCCGACCCGAACCGCATCGACGAGATCGAGGAGCCGTGGATCGAGGCGGTGATCTATGTTCCCGACGAATATCTCGGCAGCATCCTGAAGCTGTGTCAGGACCGCCGCGGGGTGCAGAAGAACCTCACTTATGTGGGCGGCCGCGCCCAGATCACTTACGAATTGCCGCTCAATGAGGTCGTGTTCGATTTTTATGACCGGCTGAAGAGCATCAGCCGCGGCTACGCCAGCTTCGACTATCACCAGATCGGCCACCGCCCCGGCGACCTCGTCAAGATGAGCATCCTCGTCAACAACGAGCCGGTCGACGCGCTGTCGATGATCGTCCACCGCGGCACCGCCGAAAGCCGCGGCCGCGGCATGTGCGAACGGCTGAAGGACCTGATCCCGCGTCACATGTTCAAAATCCCGATCCAGGCGGCGATCGGCGGCAAGGTCATCGCCCGCGAAACCATCGCCGCGCTGCGCAAGGACGTCACCGCCAAATGCTATGGCGGCGACGCGACCCGCAAGAAGAAGCTCCTCGAAAAGCAGAAAGAGGGCAAGAAGCGGATGCGCGAATATGGCAATGTCAACATTCCGCAAGAAGCGTTCATCGCCGCGCTGCGGATGGGCGACGACGCCTGATCGGGGCGGTGAAAGCGGGTGCCGCGGGGCTGGCGCTGCTGCTCGCGGCCTGCGTTCCCGCATCGGCAGAGCGTGGCAGCACGGAGGGCGCGGTGAACGACAAGCCGATCATGACCTGGCCCGACCTCCTGACCCGCCCCAAGCCGGTCGCCGATGCGACGATCCGTTATGGCGAGGATCCGCTCCAGATCGTCGATGTCTGGGTGCCAAAAGGGCAGGGGCCGCACCCGGCGGTGATCATGATCCACGGCGGCTGCTGGCAGACTTCAGTCGCCGAACGCGACATCATGAACTGGATCGCCGACGATCTGCGGTCCCACGGCGTCGGAGTGTGGAACATCGAATATCGCGGCGTCGACCGCGGTGGCGGGATGCCGGGAACCTATGATGATGTGGCGCGTGCCGCCGACCTGTTCATGGTCGAGGGCGCGAAACACGGGTTCGACACCGGCGGCACTCGCATTGCGATCGGCCATAGCGCAGGCGGCCATCTGGCGTTGTGGCTGGCGCGGCGTCCGGCGCTGGCGGCGGGCGATGCGCTGCGCGGCGCCGACCCGATTCGTATCGACCTCGCGATCAGTCAGGGCGGCTTGCCCGACCTGCGCGCCGGGGCGGCGAGCGTCGGCCACGCCTGCGGCGCCGAAGCCCCCGCCGCGATGGCGCGCGGCGATTATGCGCGCACCTCGCCCCCCGAAATGCCCGTCGGCAAGGCGCGCGAACTGCAGTTCAACAATGACCGCGACCATGTCACCCCGCCCGCAACGGGGACCGCCTACAGCGCGGCGATGGCCAAGCGCGGCGTCACGGTGCCGATGGAAGTGACTTCGGGCGAGGGCCATGTCGAATTGATTGCGCCGGATAGCGTCAGCTGGGACAAGCAGCGCGCCGCGATCCTGGCTGCCTTGAAGAGGACGAAGGCGCCATGATGACGCTCGCCGAGGCAGAGGCCCTCGATGCCGCCGATCCGCTGGCTCCGCTGCGCGAGCGGTTCATGCGCCCCGATAGCTTGATCTACCTCGATGGAAATTCGCTCGGGATGCTTCCGCAGGCCAGCGTGGCGGCGAGCGCCGACATGGTGGAGCGCCAGTGGGGCGAGCGGCTGATCCGCAGCTGGAACGAAGGCTGGATCGACGCACCGACGCGGATCGGCGGCAAGATTGCACCGCTGATCGGCGCGAACGCGGGCGAGGTCATCGCGGCGGATTCAACCAGCGTCAATCTGTTCAAGCTGCTTGTCGCCGCCCTGCGTCGCGATCCGGCGCGTCGGGTCGTGGTCAGCGAAGCGGGCAATTTCCCGACCGACCTGCATATCGCGGCGGGCGCGGTGGGCTGTGTCCCCGGGGCAAAGCTGCGCCTCGTGCCGCGCGGCGAGCTCGCCGATGCGCTGGGCGACGATACCGCCGTGCTGCTGCTCACCCATGTCCATTACAAGACCGGCGCACGTTTCGACATGGCGCGGTGGACCGCCAACGCGCATGCCGTCGGCGCGCTCATGCTTTGGGATCTCAGTCACAGCGCGGGCGCGGTGGCGGTTGATCTCAATGGCGCCAACGTCGATCTGGCGGTGGGCTGCGGCTATAAATATCTGAACGGCGGGCCGGGAGCGCCCGCCTACCTTTTCGTCGCCGAAAGCTGGCAGGCGGCGCTCGGTAATCCGCTGTCGGGATGGATGGGCCATGCCGCACCCTTTGCCTTTACCGACAATTATGTCGCGGCGACAGGAATGAAGCGCTGGCTGACCGGAACGCCGCCGGTTCTGGGCCTCGGTGCGCTGGAGGCGGCGCTCGGGCTGTGGGACGGCATCGACATGGCGACGGTCGAAGCCAAATCGGCCACCTTGTTCGACATGTTGCTGGCCGCAGGCGAGGCTGCCAGCCTGGAATGCGTCACGCCGCGCGATCCCGCCGCGCGCGGCAGCCACATCAGTTTTCGTCACGATGACGCCTACGCCATCACGCAGGCGCTGATCGCGCGCGGCGTCGTCGGCGATTTTCGCGACCCCGATGTCCTGCGGCTAGGGCTCACCCCGTTGACCTTGAGCCATGTCGATGTCTGGCACGCCGGGCGTCTGCTCGGCGAGGTGATGGCCAGCGGCGAATGGCGGCGCCCCGAATTTAGCGTGCGCGCCGCGGTGACCTGACCCTAGATTTCGATGACGATCCGGACCTTGGACGGGACGGTGCCCGCGGCGCGGGCGATTTCGATACGCGACCGCGCGACCATATCGGCCAGATTTGGTCGTCTTGGTCCACCATCTCCGGCCAGCAGCTGTGCCGTCGATATGCCGAACAGCTCCGACAGATCGTCAAGGCGTGCCGATTTCGGCCGCGACCGGTCCTGTTCCCAATGGCAGATGGCGGTGATGCTGATGCCCAGATGATCGGCGACATCGGTCTTGCTGAGCCCCTGACCACGCCGCAGCCGCGCGAGTCGCGCGCCGAAGGTTTCGCCGGCGAGCGGCGCGCCGATGTCGGGTTCGATGGACTTGTGAATCACGAAAAATCGACCTCGCGGGGTGGGTTTGCGAGCCACCGTCATAGAAGTGCAAAAAATCAGCCGCTTTCAACATCTCACCGAAGGCCGCTCGGCCCGCCCGATATTTGCCAGCGGCAGCCGCTGCCTATATTGTATCACGCTCGGGGAGACCGCGATGACTGCGACGAATGGACAGGATTCGGGGATGCCGGGCGCGATCGACAATATCGTCGTGAACAGCGCGTTGAACGACGGAACCCTGGTGTGTCTGCGCACGATCACGCCCGACGATGAACAGCTGCTTCGCGACGGGATCGCCAAATTGTCGGCGGAATCGCGATACCTCCGCTTTTTTTCGCCTACCCCCCAGCTTCCGGATGCGGTGATCGAAAGGCTGGTCGATGTTGATGGTCACGACCATATCGCCTGGGGTGCGATTTGTGCCGAATGCAGCGGTCAACCCGCGATCGGCGCCGTTCATGCGGTGCGGCATCGCGGCGGCGGCCGCGTCGGCGAGTTTTCGGTGGCAGTGATCGACGAGTTTCAGGGCCGCGGTCTCGCCCGGATGATGACCGCGGCGCTGCTGGTTCATTGTCTCGTCGAAGGCCTGACGACGCTCGACATCCATATTCTGTCCGAAAATGCCGCGGCCAAACGGCTCGTCAAATCGCTCGATGCCGAGTGGACCGGCGAGTCCGCGGGGGTCGCCGAATATCGGCTCGACGTTGCGGCAGGGCTTGCTGCGCTGCGCGCCGATCCGGATGCACCCGGGGTGCAGGATGTCTTGCGGACCCTTGGCGCGACGTTGTGACGCACCCATGCGCGTTGACCCATGCGCGTTGGATAGTCCCTCCCGCCGCCGGGGGTCGCGACCGGCGACGGGAGGGTTATCGGGATGACAGGCACAGGCTCGTCATCCGCGTCGCTGGTTTAGCGGCGACGTCATGACGGTGCGGTGACGGCGGTCACAATTTTCGTCTCGCAAAGAAAAAGGCGCCGGACCTGCGTCCGGCGCCTTTCGCAAACTCGAGCGGCAGAATTACTTCGTCTGCGTGTCGCCGACGCCGGTTTCCGACGGGGCGATTTCGCCGTTGTCGTCCATGGCATTGGCTTTTTCTTCGCCCATTTCCTCGACAACATCAGCCTTGTCTTCCATGGCTTCCTTTGCCGGCCCTTCGGGCATGGCGTCGGCTTGCGCGTCGATTGCTTCGGCCTGAGCTTCGGCCTGGTCTTCGACCTTGTCGGCTTCCGGGCTCTGGCAGGCGCCGAGGGCAAGTGCCGACGAGGCGGCGAGGGTGATGAAAATCTTACGCATATTGAGTGACTCCCAAAGTTGACTCCGGGGCTTAACGCGGGATGAACGCGAGGGTTGCAATAAATTTGGCAAATGATGGAATGGCGACGATATTTTCGTTGCGCACCGTCGTCTGCGCCAAAAAAGAGGGCGCCGAAGCGCCCTCCTAATGTCATCGGTGCCGACCGCTATCAAAAGCGCTGCTGGCGCTCGTACAGGTCGCGATAATGTTGGATGCGCGTCACGCGCAGCCCCGGCATACCGCTGCGATCGATCGATCGTTGCCAGCTGGCGAATTCTTCGAGCGTCAGGCTGTACCGTTCGCAGGCTTCGTCGACGCTGAGCAGGCCGCCGTTCACCGCAGCGACCACCTCGGCCTTGCGACGCACGACCCAGCGCGTCGTCGACGGCGGCGGCAGCGAATCCAGCGTGAGCGGTTCGCCCAAGGGGCCGATGACCTGCGCCGGGCGGATTTTCTGGTTCTCGATCATAATCATTCCATGGTTTCGTCGTCGGGGGGGAAGTGATCCGACGTGATCGTCTCTAAATCAGAGGGGTTCAACATCGGCTGAAATCCTCTGGTAAACGCCGTATTCATAGTTTCGGGCGAACCGTTCGACACGTCCGACAGGTCGAAAAAACGAACGACGCGCAGGTCATTTTGTTCCGGATGGCTGTGCCCGCGACCGAACATCCGGCACAGCGCATTAACGGTCGCGATGTGCGTCCGGCGAGTCGCATGCGCGCGGAGCAGGCGGACCGTCGGCTGCGCCGTCTGCCGTGCCGCGGCGACCGCCAGCAGCACGTCGAAGCCGGGCTCCGACAGTCTGGCGGCACCGGCAAGGCGCGGAAATTCGGACGGGGCGAAGTTCATTTTTCCTGTTTAACGCCGACCGCCTAAGGTCGCGTAAATGCCCATTTCATGCCTTGTTAGCGAAACTTAACCCGCGTCAATATCTTGACGCGCGCGGCGGAAATGCTGGTATTTTGGTGATGGCGTCCCTAGATGGCGCGCATCATGGCGACGCTGACATCTCCTGCCGCGCTGGCGCGGGCCGACTTTCAGTTGGCGATGCCGCTGAAGGACCGGCGAATCGTCGTTGCCATGTCGGGCGGGGTCGACTCGAGCGTTGTCGCCGCGCTGGCCGCGCGATCGGGCGCCGAAGTCATTGGCGTGACGCTCCAGCTGTATGACCATGGCGCGAAGGCCAAACGTGTCGGCGCCTGCTGCGCCGGGCAGGATATTCGCGATGCGCGCGCGGTCGCCGACCGGCTCGGTTTCGCCCATCACGTCTACGATCATGAAAGCCGCTTTCGCGACACGGTGATCGACCAGTTTGCCGACGAGTATCTGAGCGGCCGCACGCCGATCCCGTGCGTGCGCTGTAACATGGGGGTGAAATTCACCGACCTGTTGGCGCTCGCGAAGGAGCTGGGCGCCGACTGTCTGGCAACGGGCCATTATGTCCGGCGTATGACGGGGCCGCACGGTGCCGAACTGCACCGCGCCGTCGATCCGGCGCGCGACCAGAGCTATTTCCTGTTCGCGACGACGCAGGACCAACTCGACTTCCTGCGCTTTCCCTTGGGGGGTCTCGAAAAGAGCGTTGTGCGCGAAATTGCGCGCGAGCTGGGCCTCGGCGTCGCGGCAAAACCCGACAGCCAGGACATCTGCTTCGTCCCCGACGGCGATTATGCGACGCTGGTCCGCAAGCTCCGCCCCGAAGCCGACGACCAGGGCGAGATCGTCCATGTCGACGGCACCGTGCTCGGCGCGCACAAGGGGCTGATCCATTACACCGTCGGCCAGCGCCGCGGGATCGAGATCGGCGGACAGGCCGAACCGCTGTACGTGGTGCGCCTCGACGCTGCCGCGAAGCAGGTCGTTGTCGGCCCCCGGCGCGCTCTGGCGGTTGCCGGGGCACGGCTTGGGGAAACCAACTGGCTGGGCGCTGTCGAAGGGCGTCCGGTCCTCGCCAAGGTGCGGAGCATGGCGAAGCCCGTTCCTGCACGTGTCGAGGGCGACCAGCTGCTGTTCGCCGCGCCCGAATATGGCGTGGCCCCAGGGCAGGCCGCGGTCCTATATGATGCAGCCGATCCCAGCCGCGTGCTCGGTGGTGGGTGGATCGAAGAGACTCTTGCCGCCGACGCCGGGTAAGCCCGCGCAACCATTGACATTCCCGCCTGTTGGTTCAGCTTGGACGACAGATATGGGGAGACAATCATGACCAACTGGATCTGGCGTGGCGCGGTGCTGCTATGGGCCGCCTTTTTTGCGATCGTGGGTTTGCGCGGCGTGATCGATCCGGCGAGCTATTCGGAGACGTTCAACTTCTCGATCACCGGGGTGGCGATCAATACGCTCCGCGCCGATCTTTCGGCCTTTTTTATCGTGGCATCGGGTGCGGCGGTGCTGGGCGCGCTGCTGCCGGGCTGGGCGCGTGCTCTGCTGGTGCCGGCGGCGCTGTTCGGTACGGCGCTCGTCGGTCGGCTGATCGGTGCGGCGATGGGCGATCCGACCAATTGGGGCATCATCCAGGGCATGATTGTCGAGGCTTTGACGGTCGTGTTGATGCTGGCGAGCTGGTGGGCGCTGTCGCGGCCAGCTGAAGCGGCGGTCGCTGCGGATCATGTCGGCAGCGTCGACGATACGTCCCGCTGATCCGCATCCGCAATATCGCGATCGGCTGCGGTTGTTGTGTTTTTAGTGAATTTGTGAGTTACTGCGCCCCGGGTCGCTTCTTTTCTCTTTTTGGGTGGAGGGGCGTATGGCAACCGATGATGAGAAACGGGCGCGATCGGATCGGCGGGCGACCGAACGGCGCGTCGGTGACGATCCGGATTACAAGGGTCCGGAACGGCGCAACGCCGACCGGCGCTCGGGCAAGGATCGTCGGACACCCGGCTGAAACATGCCGGCCAGGGGATGAGCGTTGACGGAACAGGGCTTGCCGCGACTGAGCGTCGATATCGTTTCGGACATCATGTGCCCGTGGTGCATCATCGGGTGGCTGAAGTTTCAAACCGTGATGACGCATTTCGCGGGGCGCGTCGATTTTTGCGTCCAGTGGCACCCGTTTGAATTGAACCCCGCCATGCCGCGCGAGGGCGAGGATGCGGCCGCGCATGTGATGCGCAAATATGGCATCACCGCTCAGCAAAGCAGCGCGAACAGCGCCAAGATGGCGGCAGTGGCGGCCGACCTTGGCTTTACCTTCAATCGGGGGCCGGGTTTCCGGATGCGGAACAGTTTCGACGCGCACCGCCTGCTGACCTGGGCGGCGGCGCTCGAGGATCCCGATCAGGCGGCAGCGACCGGCGTCCAGACCGCGCTCAAGCTGGCGCTGTTCACGGCGCATTTTACCGACAATCGCGACGTCAGCGACCATGCGGTGCTCGCCGACGTCGCGGCGTCGGTCGGGCTCGATCGCACCCGCGCCGCGGCGATCCTGGAATCGGGCGAGTTCGGCGAGATGGTGCGCAGCGAAGAAGCCTATTGGGCCGACCAGAATATCACCGGCGTCCCCGCTTTCATTCTGGGGGGCCGCATGATGATCCCCGGCGCGCAGGATCCCGATGTGTTTATCCGGGTGATCGAGAATAAGGTGCTGGTCGCCTCCGCGTGACGGGTGCGGTCGTGGTGATGAACTTTCGTCCGCGGCGACGCCGGGTCGGACGTTTTTCGCCGCGATGACGGCCATTTCGGGGCGATCATGTTGGGATTTTGCTAAGCCTTTGGTGGCAAAATTACCGGTATGGCCGGTCCCGATTTCCATTATCCGCGGCGACAGACTGTCCGGCGCGGCAGGACGGGGCGGCCGCACCGTGCTGTTCGCTCCAACCTTTGGCTGACACCCGTCATGGCGATCGCGTTTCTGGTGACGGTGGCGACGTTTCAGCGCTTTCCGGACGGGATATCGATCGATTGGCGAGGTAGCGCGACCATCGCGGACCTTGCGGGGACCGGGGCGGTGCCTGCCCGCGATACGCTGTCGGCGCGGTTCGGCCTTTGCGATGGCGGCGGCGGCCGTAATTGCGTGGTCGATGGTGATACATTCTGGTTCGCGGGCGACAAATATCGCGTTGCCGACATCGACACCCCTGAAACGCACCCCGCGCGCTGCGCCAGAGAGGCGGCATTGGGTCAAGCCGCGACCGACCGGCTGCATGACTGGCTTAACGATGGCGCTTTCAGTCTGGAGAGCATTGGGCGCGATACCGATCGTTACGATCGCAAGCTGCGCATCGTGACGCGCGGCGGAATGAGCGTCGGGACGGTGCTGGTCGCGGAAGGACTGGCGCGGCCGTGGGAAGGGCAACGGCGCCCCTGGTGTTAATCGCCGGTGTCGTCAGGCGCGGGCGGTAGTTCGCCGCGCAAGGGCGGGTTCGGGCCGGCGAGCTGGCGGGCGATGTCGGCGGCGATCAATTGCGCCACGGGATCGTCGCGGCGGGCGCCATATTCGTCGCGTCGCGTGGTGAGATAGGGGGCGCGATCGTCGGCGGGGAGCGCGGCGGCTTCGGCATAGAGGCGGACAATTTGTAACCACGGGGCATCATCGGTCAGCACATCTTCGGCCCATCGGCTGAAGGGTTCGCCCGCGGGCGCCCATCCGTCGTCCGACCGGTTGAGAAAGAACAGCACCCGCGAACCCTTGGGCACCATGTACCGGATACAACCGCCGATCTGTGACAGCGGGTGGGCATTTTCCAGATCATAAGGATGGCTGGGGATCGCCAGCCGAGCGGGCGCCAGCGCGATGGGCAGGGTGGTCGGCGCGGCGGCGATGTCGCCCTTGATGGACGCCACCGGCGTGATGTCGATCCGCATGGCGTCGGGATCGTCGATGGCATCCATGGCAGTGCCGCTGTCGACGGTCGCGAGCAGGATCAGGTCGGCGCTTTCGACCAGTTCGAGGTTCGTCGGGATACGATAATCGGCCGCGACCGAGCAGGCCGCGGCAGGAAGCGGCGCGGCGACAAGGACGGCAGCGGCGAGCGAGAACAGGATGCGCATCGCCGGAGCGTAGAGTGCGGCGGCGCACTTGGGAAGCCGGGCACTGCTTTCGGGCGGCTCGTCCGTCGTGCGGGATCGAAAGCCAGCGCGAGGCGTATCGTCCAGGCGCTTCGCGGGCGGTGCCGCGGCGCGGCAAGGAGAATGACAATGGCGGACCACGACCATAGCGCGATCAAGGAACATATGAACGTCATCGGCGCCGACGGCGTCCATGTCGGAACGGTCGACCATCTTGACGGCGAGCGTATCAAGCTGACCAGGCAGGACAGCGTCGACGGCAAGCATCATTACCTGCCCGCCGGACTGGTCGCGGCGGTCGAGGGCGACACTGTGCGCCTGTCGGCAACCGGCGCGACCGCCGTCGATCTGTTCGAAGAGGCGGAATAAGGCCGACGAACAATCAGAAGGCCCGCGGCGCAATCCGGCGCCGCGACATCCGAACTGGCCCGCGTCCGCTCCCTCGACGCGGGCCATTTTCGTCTGCCGCTAAACCTCGGCGGTTGATGTTTTTTCAAGACGTTGTCGCTACCGTCGCGCGCGATGACGGGCGGACGAAACGATGGGCGACGGTGGTCGGCGGGCGCCGATTGGCGGCAATGGACTTTGGCGTTGGGGCTGTTTGCGCTCGGCTATGGCATCGCCAACCGCTTTCAGCTGACGCACGGCGTGCTCTATCGTTATGCGGCGGGCGATCCGTCGTCCGCGCTGATGGCCATGTCTTTTATGGCCTTTCAGGCGGTGGTGCTGCTTGCGGCGCTCGTTCTTCTCCCGCAGCGGTGGGCGGTGCTGTTGATCATGCTCGCCGGCGCGTCGATCCTGATCAACATCGGTTATAGCCAGATCATTCCCGAGCTGGTCGACGGCGGATCGCTGGCGTGGATGATGGCCGAGATGGGTCAGATCGGAAATGCGGCGGGGGAGTTCGGCAGCGAGTTCCTGTCGGTCGCAGGGCAGGTGGCCGCCGCGCTCGCATTGTTCGTCATGGCACGGATCACCGCGCGGCGGTCGCAGATGCTGCCCTGGGGCAAGGGGATCGCCGCCGCGCTGCTGGCAATGCTGGTCCTGCCGAGCCCGATCTATCGCCACAGCGCCGCCTTTCCCGAGGCGGCCGAGCGCAGCCTGTACGGCCTCGGTTGGGACTTGCTCACCGCGCCGCCCCCGCCGCCGCGCGCGGCGCCCGCGATTGCCCGCGACCCGGCGGCCCCTGCGCCGCGACATATCGTGTGGCTGGTCGACGAAAGCGTCGCGGCCGAACCTTTCCACCGGTTGATCGCGCCAAAGCTGGCGGGGGTACCGCACCGCGACTTCGGCGTGGCGGCGGCGCTGGGGCATTGCAGCGCGCCGGCGCAGGTCGCGCTGCGGTCGGGCGTACCGGTCCTTGACGTCAACAAGGCCACCGATCTGCGGCGAAATCCGGCGATCTGGTCCTATGCCCGGGCGGCGGGATATCGGACACGGATGATCGATGCGCAAAAGGCCGGGGCGCCGCAGAATTTGCTGTTCGCTCCCGAACGCGCGCTGATCGACGATTATCGCGCGACGCCGGGCGGGATCGACAGCGACGCCAAAGTGGCCGGCGCGCTCAACCGCGACCTCAAAAAACCCGGCAAAACGTTCACCTATGTCGTCCTGCGCGGCGTCCACTTCCAGTATCGCGACCATTATCCGCGCGGCATGATTCCCGCCGACAGCCCGGTCGCCCGGCATTACGACACCGCGCTCGCCTGGTCGAAACGCGACTTTTTCGCGCGCCTGCTCGCCGGGGTCGACCGCGATGCGGTGGCGATCGTCTACACGTCGGACCATGGCCAGAACCTCACCCCGGGCGCGCTGCCGCATTGCAGCCGCGAGGCACACCCCGACGAGTTTCGCGTGCCGCTGCTCGCCTTTCTGCCCGACGCGCTCGCGGCGCGCTACGCCGCGGCGCCCCAAGGCGGTCGCTCGGTCAGCCAGATTTTCCCCGCGACGCTGATCTGGATGGGCTATGATGCGGCGGCGGTCACCGCGCGTTACGACCGCGACCTCGACCAGCCGACCGCGCGCTATGTCTGGTTCGGCCGCACGGTGATCCCGACCGGCGCGGAGGCCGATATCGACGTGACCGCCGGCGCTGCCTTTCCCGGGACCGCCGGCACCTAGGCCGCTCGCAAGGCGCGGCGGTCGGCGCAAGACTCGCGGCGGCTTTTGCGCTACAGGATTCGGACAGCCGGACAAGCCGAAGGCTTCCGCCCGGCGGGGTCGTTCGGGCTGCGCGACAGGCGGGAAGCGCCGCGCCATCCCCCCAATGCCATTGCAACAGGGGATAGATCATGACGCATTATTCGATGAAGATGGTGGCGGCGCTGACGGCGGCGTCGATGCTGGCGACGCCGGTGCTGGCCAAGCAGGCGCCGGGGTTGCAGGACCTGGTCGGCGCACGCGGGTCGAGCGGCGAAACGCAGCTGGAGATGCGCGGTTACACGCATATCGAAACGCACAATGATGGCGACCGCAAGCATAGTTACTGGTGGAACCGCGACAGCAAGCAATGCGCGCATGTCGTGACGTGGGACGGCCGGTACCAGTCGGTCGAGAATGCGTCGCGATCCGATTGCAATCAGGGCGGCGGCGGCGACAATGCCGGGGCCGCGGTCGCGGCGGTCGCCGGGATCGCATTGATCGCGGCGCTGGCGAGCAAGAAGCACCACAAGGACAAGGAGTATGACGCGCAGGGCACGAACGAGTTCGACCGCGGTTACCGCGACGGCCTGTATAACGCGCCTTATCATAATTACGGCCGGTCGGACGCCTATTCGAGCGGCTATCAGGCGGGGGTGAACGAGCGCAGCGCGAACCTGGGCCATCATTATGGCGGCGGCGGTTATGCCGAGGTCGGGCAATATATGGACCTCAACGGCGCGCGCGCGTCGAGCGCCGACGATGCGATGCGCAGCCGCGGCTTTACCAATGTCGACAGCTTCAAATCGGGCAACACTGCGTACAGCGTGTGGAACCGCCGCGCGAGCCGCCAGTGCGTCCAGATGACGGTCGCCGACGGCCGCGTTTACGACATCCGCGACATCGGCACCCATCCGCGCTGCCGATAGGCGGCGGCGCGATCGCGACTGGCGGCTGGCGCCCGGCGGCAAGGCTGCTATGGGCGGGGCGATGAAGCCTGTGGGATCGCGAAGGGTGGTGCTGGCCCGGCTCAGGGTCAAGCCGTTGCTGGCGGGGCAATTGCTGTGCGCGCTGGCCGCTGCTGTCCTCGTGCTACGGCAGGCGCTCCCCGTGTGGGACGACGGCGCGGGCGCGGTGGTGCGCGCGGTGCTGTTCGGCAATCTGCTGGTCAGCGCCGCGATCGCGGCGGCGCTGGTCGGCTTCGCCGCCTTTCACCGCGCGTGGCGCTGGCGCGACGCCTATATCTGGCACGACGGCGCCACGCTGTATCGCGGCGGCGGCGAGCGCTGGCCGCTGGCGCTGATCAAGGACGTGGTGGTCGCCAAGGGCGAGCTTGGGATCGCCTCGCTGCGCCTGGTGGTCGACGACGACAGCGAGGTGACGCGCGAGCTGGTGAAGCTGTACCTGCTAGCCGATGCGCCCGATGCGGTGCGCGGCGGGGTGATGTTCGCGGTCGCGGGGGTGCGCGGGTTTCCGGCGGGGTCGGTGCTCAATTGAGGCGACGCGAACCGGGGTTGGTTCGCTGGCGCGCAATCGCGCCTTACCGCACAGGCTCGAAGCGAATCGTGATCGTGGTGCGTTTGCCGGCCGCGGGCCGGCCATCGGTCAGCTTGGCGGGCACGCGTGTCGTGATGCTGCGGCGATCGGCCCAATCGTAGGACAGGCGCTGGGCGATTTCGGGGGGCGACGAACCCGCGACACGGCACAGGACCGACAGGTCGGCCTGCACCTGGCACAGGACTTCGATCGTCCCGCCCGCGAGGGCAAAGCGCGGCGGCAGTTCGTAATGACCGAGTTTGAAAAGCGGCGGCAGCAATGCGGCCGGAACCATCTCGCCGGTGTCCAGATTGACCGTCGGCCGCGTCGCTGGGTCGATCCGCAGCGGGAAACGGACATAGCGGCGCACCGCCGGATCGGCGGCGACGGCGGGGTAGGCGGCAAGGCGGGGCGTCACCGACGCGGCCTGGCGCCGGGCGATAATCGCGAGGGTGGTGTTGGGTGTCATTCCGACAACGTCGCACCCCGCGCCAACCTGTCCCCCGGGTGCGACAGGACACATCATTGTCACCTCGACGGGCGCCGTCGGCTGGGAGCCGTACACCGACCAGCTGATATGGCGGCGCGCGATCGTGGCGTCGGCGTTGGTCATCTGTTGCACTGGCAAGGACCAGACGCGCGCCTGATGCGTCACGCCCTGCGGATCGGTATAGCGCGTCAGCGGCGGATCGCCGGCCTGTGCCGCGGCGGCCGAAGCGAGGAGGGCGAGCGGAGCGAGCAGGCGATCGATGCGGTCATCGCGAAAAGACTAGACGCGAAGCCCCGATTTCCAAAGCCGAATTTCCTTGGGGCACACGGCCGCGCCGCGGCGCGGCGCCGGGATGGCGGGTGTCGGTCGCTTTGGCTGGTGGCGGCTTTGCGCAACATGGCGGGCGCGCGGTGATGCGCGGGCTGGTGATGCTCTATCTGCGGGCGGATACGCTCGCCGGGGTGCGCGGGTTTCCGGCGGGGTCGGCGCTCAACGGAGCCGGCGGCGGCGGCGAAAGTTGTCAAACTTGTCACCGCATCGACCCCGCAAACAAGCGGTCGGCAACCGGGCACAGGGCGCAAAGATCGCCAAGGTCATCCATCCCGGCGGCGCGAAACATCGCAAAGATCGCGCGCGGCCGCGATGTTCGGCGCGCGGTGGGGCAGGGGGTTCGGATGGGTCAAAGAGCCAGGCCGTGAGGGTGGCATGGCGAAAAAAGGTAGGAAAGCGGTTTTTGGGGCGGAGGGCTTGAAAGAGGATTTGGGCGTGCGTGGGTCGGTTGTACCCCGTTAGCGCAAGGTCGGCGTTGGCCGATTTTATCTCACGCAAAGACGCAAAGGCACAAAAATTGCCCCTCCTCGTCATCCCGGACTTGATCCGGCATCCATGCGGCTCTGGTTGAACGAGCTAATTGGGGGTTATCGCACCTGTCACCGTAATTCCCACTGTAACTCCATTATGCAGGTCAATTATGAAATCGCGGAAAGCGGGCGAAGAAATTTTTCCGTCAATTCCACGGGCAGCGGCGTTGCATCCTGTAGTTGGTCACAAACGAGACGGCATAGCTCCATTTTTTTGTAAGCAATGCCGTTGTGTGAAACGCTATCGGCTTCAATCTGAAGATCTGTCGCTTGCAGGTTTTGATCCCGATAAATCTGCTGGAGAATTATGTCAGGATAGACATATTCAATCCCGTTTCCTTCCCACACGATCTTCGCCTCCGGCGGGAGGCCAGCAGTTGAACATGCCCGTTCAATGCCGGGCTGCTTAACGGAGTCATAGATAACCAGCGTTCTATTGCGATATGGGCTAAGTTGCAGATCGCCGATTGATTCTGACCAATATGCAAGGCGCTTGGCGATGTCGCCGCCGCAAGCCTGAATGATAACGCGAAGTTTAGGGCAGTGAATTCTGGCGACCGCTTCGAGATACATGCGGTCGGTGTCTCCTTCGACGAATGCAACCGCGTCAGGAAGAAAAAGCTGACTGAGATCGTTGCCGAGCAGTCGGAATTGGATATCGTGGATTTCGTGAAAATCCGCGCACTGCCGAGCGCTGATTAAATTGCCGTCCTTGGATACGACGTAATTGTTGCTGGGAATGTCACGATCCAAAAACAGGTGAGAATGCGTGCTCAATATGATGTTTGGATTGTGCGGGAAAAGCTCGGACTTTCGGTCACCACGAATGACTATCTCGGCGAGGCGACGTTGGAGCGTAGGAGAAAGGCCCAATTCCGGCTCATCAATCGCTACAGCTGTAAATCTTTCATCCATCAACGCAGCAAGAATGCCTAGAAACAGGCGTGTCCCACTAGAAGTGACGCTGAGGCTGTCACCCCCGACAGATATGTACCTATTGCTGAAGGCATTGTTTTCATCTTCGGAGGCCACTTGTACCTTTGTACCGAAAAGTTCTTCGAATGTTGAAAATAGCACAGAACGGCGGGCGTCACTTAACCGGGTGATGGCAGTAGAGCAGTTGAAGAATGACTGCTCAAAATTTTGGAACTGTCCATGCTGGGACTGATGTTGGTGATTGCTATACCATTCATTAATCTCGTTTTCATTTTGAGTATAGAACGACAAATGATGAAACGAGTAGAACCGATTGACTCCAATGTAGAGCTTTCGAGGATCCTCAATGGCTTTTTTCAGATAGGCTGATTTACCCGAATTGTTCCCACCGGTGAATACTACTAACTTTCCTTCTGGTGCATTTGGAACAATCTCATTCACGCTAGGATGAAACGCCAGTTCGTTAAATCGTATCGCCATTATAGTTGAACACAATATTCAGGAGCGACAGTCATCGATCTCGTCTTTCCGTAGACGGCGAAAGCATCGGGCATCCTAGTTGCCTTTTTAAACCGAAAACCCGCCCGCATTCCGCCGGTTCGAACTCGCCGCCAGCACCTTCTTGCCCGTCGGGGTCAGCGCCCATTTGGCGCCCTGTTTCACCACCAGCCCCAGCGTGACGAGTTCGTCGCGCACGGGATCGGTGGGGAGTTGGGGGCGGCGGTTTGACAGGCCTTCCAGCGTCGCGCGCTGCGGCTGGCTGAGGATCAGGAGTTTTTCTTTTTTCTTTTCGGTCATTTTGGTCTCTGACTTTTGCGTTGTGCGGGGGGGGGGTGGCGGCGTTGCTCGCCCTCCCCGCTGCAACTAGCGGCCCTTCGACAAGCTCAGGACCGCAAGTTTCGCTGCCCCTCCCGCAAGCGGGAGGGGATTATATCATTCGGCGGCGATGCCCGCCTTCGCGAACATATCCTCGCCGTCGGTTTCGGCGGCGGGGGTCGCCGCGCCGTCGTCGTTGGCCTTGGCTTTCTTGCGGTTGTCGAAGCTGGACCACACGGTGTTCCAGTCGCCGCGCGTCGCGCCCTTGCTATATTCGGTCGCGCGCGTTTCGAAGAAGTTCGCATGCTCGACGCCGTTCAGGAGCGGGGCGAGCCAGGGGAGGGGGTGTTCGTCGATCATGTAGATCGGCTGGAATCCCAGCTGCCCCAGGCGCCAGTCGGCGATGTAGCGGATGTAGCGCTTGATCTCTTTCGGCGTCATGCCGGGGACCGCGCCCTGTTCGAACGCGAGGTCGATGAACGCATCCTCGAGCCGCACGGTTTTCTGGCAGGTGTCGATGATGTCTTCCTTCACCGCCTTGGTCAGGCAGCCGCGTTCCTTGGTGAAGGTGTGGAACAACTTGATGATGCCTTCGCAGTGCAGGCTTTCGTCGCGGATCGACCAGCTGACGATCTGGCCCATGCCCTTCATCTTGTTGAAGCGCGGGAAGTTCATCAGCATCGCGAAGCTGGCGAAGAGCTGCAAGCCTTCGGTAAAGCCGCCGAACATCGCGAGGGTGCGCGCGATATCCTCGTCATTCTCGACCCCGAACTGCTGCATATAGTCGTGCTTGGCGCGCATCTCGTCATATTCGAGAAACATGCCATATTCGCTTTCGGGCATGCCGATGGTGTCGAGCAGGTGGCTGTACGCCGCGATATGCACGGTTTCCATGTTGCTGAACGCGGTCAGCATCATCTTGATTTCGGTCGGCTTGAACACGCTGCCATATTTTTCGTGGTAGCAATCCTGCACCTCGATATCGGCCTGGGTGAAGAAGCGGAAAATCTGGGTGAGCAGGTTGCGTTCATGGTCGCTGATCTTCTGCGCCCAGTCGCGGCAATCCTCGCCCAGCGGCACTTCCTCCGGCACCCAGTGGATCTGCTGCTGGCGCTTCCAGAAATCGAACGCCCAGGGATATTCGAAGGGCTTGTAGGTCTTGCGGGCTTCTAGAAGGGGCATCTCATCGGTCTCCGGACTGGCGTATCTTTACTCCTCTCCCATCGGGAGAGGAAGGGGCCCAAGGCGTCAGCCTTGGGAAGGTGAGGGTGGTTGGCGGTGGCTGGTTGGTGGCGTTTGGTCGCCCTCACCCTTCCGCCGCTGCGCGGCTCCTTCCCTCTCCCGGAGGGAGAGGGAGATTTGGGTCATGACGCCGTTCGTGTTGGCGAGGACGTCGTTGTTCCAGAAGCGGAGGACGGTGAGACCCTGCGCTTGGAAAAATTCGGTGCGGCGGGCGTCGTAGGACGTCGCCTCCGCATGCTGGCCGCCATCGACCTCGATCACCAGCTTCGCGGCGAAGCTGAAGAAGTCGGCGAAATAGGGGCCGATGGGAACCTGCCGTCGCCATTTGAAGGCGGGGAAGGTTTCGCGCAGCACGCGCCACATCCGCGTTTCGGCTTCGGTGGCGTTGCTGCGCAGCGTGCGGGCGCGGAGGACGGTGCCGGCGGGTTGCTTGCGATAGGTCCGCATGGAGGTCGTCGCCCTCACCCTTCCGGCGCTGTGCGCCTCCCTCCCTCTCCCGGTGGGAGAGGGATTTACTGACACGCCAGACATTCGTCGTAGTCGGTGGTCTGCAGCTCGTATTTCGGGGCTTCCGACGTGTTGTCGGCCTCGACCCCGCCCGCGAAGCCGGCGCGCTGGACCGATTTCGAGCGGAGATAATAGAGCGATTTGATGCCGAGTTCCCATGCGCGGTAGTGGAGCATGAGCAGGTCCCATTTCTCGACGTCCGCCGGGATGAACAGGTTCAGCGAGGCGGCCTGGTCGATGTACGGCGTGCGGTCGGCGGCGAGTTCGAGCAGCCAGCGCTGGTCGATCTCGAAGCTGGTCTTGTAACAGTCCTTCTCGTCCTGGGTCAGGAAGTCGAGGTGCTGGACGCTGCCGCCCTTTTCGAGGATCGAGTTCCACACCGCGTCGCTGTTCTTCGCCTTGTCGACGAGCAGCGCTTCCAAATGCGGGTTGCGGATCGAGAAGCTGCCCGAGAGCGTCTTGTGCGTGTAGATGTTCGCCGGGATCGGCTCGATGCACGCGCTGGTGCCGCCGCAGATGATGCTGATCGACGCGGTCGGCGCGATCGCCATCTTGCAGCTGAAGCGCTCCATCACCCCCTGGTCGGCGGCGTCGGGGCAGGGGCCGCGCTCGTTGGCGAGCAGCATCGAGGCGGCGTCGACCTGCGCGCGGATGTGCTTGAAGATGCGCAGGTTCGACGATTTCGCCATCGCGCCTTCGAACGGCAGGCCGCGCGCCTGGAGGAAGCTGTGGAAGCCCATGACGCCGAGGCCGACCGAGCGTTCGCGGCTGGCGCTATATTTGGCACGCGCCATTTCGGGTGGGGCGCGGTCGATATAGTCCTGAAGGACATTGTCGAGCATGCGCATGACATCCTCGATGAACATCTTGTCGCCGTTCCACTCGTCCCAGGTTTCGAGGTTGAGCGACGAGAGGCAGCAGACCGCGGTGCGATCGTTGCCGAGATGGTCGCGGCCGGTCGGCAGGGTGATTTCGCTGCAGAGGTTCGAGGTGGTGACCTTCAGCCCCAGGTCGCGGTGATGCTTGGGCATCATGCGGTTCACCTGGTCGATGAAGATGATGTAGGGCTCGCCGGTCGCGAGGCGCGTTTCGACGAGCTTCTGGAACAGCGAGCGCGCGTCGACGGTGCCGCGGACGCTGTTGTCCTTCGGCGAGCGGAGGTCGAATTCCTTGCCGTCGCGGACCGCCTCCATGAATTCGTCGGTGATGAGCACGCCGTGGTGCAGGTTGAGCGCCTTGCGGTTGAAGTCGCCCGAGGGTTTGCGGACCTCGAGAAACTCCTCGATCTCGGGGTGCGAGATGTCGAGGTAGCAGGCGGCCGAACCGCGGCGGAGCGAGCCTTGCGAAATCGCGAGGGTGAGCGAGTCCATCACGCGGACGAAGGGGATGATGCCGCTGGTCTTGCCGTTGAGGCCGACGGGCTCGCCGATGCCGCGCACCGCGCCCCAATAGGTGCCGATGCCGCCGCCGCGGCTCGCGAGCCAGACATTCTCGTTCCAGGTGCCGACGATCCCCTCGAGGCTGTCGTCGACCGAATTGAGGTAGCAGCTGATCGGCAGGCCGCGGCCGGTGCCGCCGTTCGACAGCACGGGGGTGGCGGGCATGAACCACAGTTTCGAGATATAGTCGTAGAGCCGCTGCGCGTGATCCTGATCGTCGGCATAGGCGTCGGCGACGCGCGCGAACAGATCCTGATAGGATTCGCCGGGGAGGAGGTAGCGGTCCTCGAGCGTTTCCTTGCCGAAATCGGTGAGCAGCGCGTCGCGGCTTTTGTCGGTGACGATGGCAAAGCGGCGCGCGTGAACCTTGGCCTCGCTACCGTCGTTGAGCTTGGCCGCAGGCGCGTCCGCGGGCGTCGATTCGCCCTTCGATTCGCTCGCCGCCGGCGCGTCATTCTTCGTCAGTTCCACCGTCGCCACGTCGCTCGTCTCCACCCGTTCCGTCTCGCGAAAATCCATTGCACTCGCCCCTGTTTGCCATTGCGCCGCGGCGCATATGTTCCTGTCTTGTTCGACTCGGGACGAAGCCCCGATCCTAGCATTCAAATCGTCCGAGCGGGCACTTATTTTGGCCGCACGAAGCAGTTTTCCGCGCCCATGTCGTCAGGGCGACGGAAATCCGCCATTTTCGGCCAAACACTAATTCTAGGGGTGCCCCCTCGGTCTACCCACCATCCATAGTGCCACGTCGGCGCGGCGATGCAAGACGGTAAATGACGCTTTAGGGACTCGGTTCGTCGATAATTTGATTCGTCTCGTCGCGGCCGGGACGGGGTGGGTCGCCCGATCGCCAGCGTTTCCGCGCAATTGCGCGCAGAAGGCGCGGGACGCAGCGACCGGAAGAAAATTTGCCGCCGGCGCAGGATCGGCAACGCGCGGGTCGATCATGCTGTGGGGCGTAGACCACAGGTTGCGGCGATAGGGGCATCGTGGCCGGTCGTGCGGCGATACCGCCCGTCGGTCGGGGTGCGGATCGCGGACAAAAAGAAAGGGCTCCGGCATTGCCGAAGCCCTCTCCTGAAACTTGAATTCGAGTTAGGCTGCGCCGCCACCGCTTTCGGTACCGCCGCCACCCAGGAATCGCCAAAACCAACCCATGATGAATCTCCTGAAAGACTGTTCACGGAGAACAGTTAACGGAGCGTATACCATCTTTGGTAAGGTAAATCGAGTCTTAACCAAAATGATACGGCCAGATTGGCAGCTATGCGGTGCGGTTTTGCGGAGGTTCCGACAGCATGACGGCGAGTTCGGCAAATAGTTGCGGTTTGCCAAGGTGATAGCCTTGCCCGACATCGCAGCCGAGTTCGCCGAGTAGCGCAACGGTGGCGGCGTCTTCGATCCCTTCGGCGACGGCAACGGCGCCCAGGCGATGGGCTAGGTCGATGGTAGATTTGACGATTTCCAGGTTCCGCTGCGAATCGCGCATGGTCATGACGAATCGCTTGTCGATCTTGATCTCGTCGGCCTCGATTTCGGTCAGATATTCGAGGTTCGACTGGCCGGTGCCATAATCGTCGATCGACAGGCGGATGCCGGTGCGGCGGAGCTGCGCGAGCGTCTGGCGCGCCTGGCGGCTGTTTTCGATCTGCGCGGTTTCGGTAATCTCGATCGTCAGCGCTTCGGGCGGCAGATGATGCGCCGAGAGCATGACGCGGATCGTGCCGACAAGATCGCTATGGTCGAGCAGCGCTGCCGACAGGTTGACCGACATGTTGATGCGGTGGCCGCGCTCGTGCAGCTGCGCCGCCGAACGGATCGCCTGATCCATGACGAACAAGGTGAGGCGATAGATGTCCTGACTCTTTTCGGCCTGGACGATGAACTCGTCGGGGGGAATCGGGCCCCGCGTCGGGTGCGTCCAGCGCGCCAGCGCCTCGACCCCGACCAGCTGGCCGGTGCTGAGCGCATATTGCGGCTGGAACGCGACCCAGATGTCGCCGCCGGTCAGCGCATCCTCCAGCTGCGAGTGGAAGGAGAGTTGCCAGCCTGCGTCGTCCTTTTGCCGCGGCACATATTTGGTCCACAGCGCGCGGGTGCGGATCGCGCGTTCGGCAGCGACGAGTGCGGCGGCCAGACGCTGCGCGTTCGAGCCTTCGAATTCGTCGTTGACCCCGAATGCAATCGCGACGTCGATCCGCAATTCGCCGATCGTCAATGGCGCGTTGAACAGCGCAGCGAGGCCCGCGAGTTGTCCCTCGATCTGGCTGTGCTGGTAATAGGGGACGAGCCAGGCGAAAGTGCCGTCGAGGTCATGGTGCAGCGTTGTTCCTTGCGAAGCGAGCTGGAGCCGACGCGTCACCTGTTCGACCAGCTTGCCGATGCCGTCGCCCGGAATGAAGGCGGCGAGGTCTTCGAAATTCACAACCTTCGCCGCGACAACCGTGGCGCTTCCAAAGAGACTCTGGTTTCGCAGCGCCTCGAAATTGGGCAAGCCCGACACAGGGTTTTCGCGCTGCGCCGAGTTGCGGCGACGGGCGCGCGAGACGTTGGAACCAATCGCTAGCAAAAAGAATAGAGCTGCACCGGTCGACACCGTGACCAGCTGCGTCGCCAATACCAGCTGTGTCGCCACCAGGGCAACCGCTGTCCCTAGGGCATAATAGCTGAACCATCGATTTTTTTGGCGAAGCAGCATGGGGAGCGCCAGAAAGAAGGCCAAACCAAGCAGCGGCAACCAGCCCAGATTTACAGGGTTGCCGCGACGCAATGTTTCCGCCGCAATCAGGTGGATATAGGCGCCCGGTACCTTATCGCGGCCTGGCAAATAGTGACGATCCTGCAGCCTCGACGCCGTTGGCGCGAAAATGACATCCTTTCCCGCCAGTTCGCGGGCACCGATTTTGCCGTTGATTACGTCGATCGCGCTATATTGCCGGATACTCGAGGTGCGGTACGAGAGATCGATGCGGAATTGCTTCGGTTCGGCAGCCGACTTACCGGCCATGACGGCAGCGAAACTGGGCAGCAGTTTGCCCTCCGCCCGATACATGAGGGGCACATCCCATACCTGCCAGAACTGATACTCCCAGGCTATGCTAGCCTGCTGCGCCAGTTTTCCAAACAATGGATCCGGGAAAATGGTAAGAAGTTCGCCGCTATCGGGAACAGTTTGCGTCGCAACAGCAAGGACAACTCGTTCTTCCATCGCGCGCACCGCCGCGGCGACGCTTTCAAGGCCACCGTTATTGTCGGGTCCGTCGTAGTAGAAGTCTACAAACAGGCGCTTGGCGTTCGCGCGATCGATCGCCTTGATCAGGCGGGCATGGTCGTGCCGGGTGAATTCGCCTCCGCGCGATGCGGAAAGCGTGCGATCGTCGACACCGACCACAACGATGTCGCCGGACACGTCGCGATAGGCCACTCGGGTCGTCCATGTCGCAATCACGCGGTCGGGCAAATCGCCGAACCCGCTGATGCCCGCGATGACGCTCAGCAGCAGCGACAGCGCGAGCGCCCGCCAACTGATCATCATCTTCTGTCCGAGCTTGATCACGCACGTCTCCGGCAATTGCCGTTCGTGCCTAGTCCCGGTTGGTTAGCATCGCGTTAATCATGAACAAATTCTTGCCGGTGATCACGCAACCCAAAGCCGCCTAAATCGGTGCATTTCAGCCAATCGCGGGCAGCGGCTCGAGCGCGGCGTCCCCCGCCAGTGCCGACGCGGCTAGGCCGGTTGCCGCGGGGACGATCTGTTGCAGGTAAAATCGCGTCGAGGTGATCTTGGCGGCGAGGAAGGCACGGTCGCCGCTGCCCGCATCGAGCGCCGCGCGCGCCGCTTGGTGCTCGATCGCCATCAACCAGCCGCAGGTCGCGGTCGCGAGCATGGTCAGATAGGGGTAGCTGCCTGCGAGCCGGTCGGCGGTGTTCGCGCCGACCATCCAGTCGGTGACCGCGCGGCACGCATCGACAAGCTGCTGCAATTCGGGGAAATCGGCGGCGCCGTGCGCGATATCGTCGATCAGCGCGCGGACGAGGTCGCCACCCGCCATGCCGAGCTTGCGGCCGACGAGATCGGCGGCCTGGATGCCGTTGGTGCCTTCGTAAATCGGCGCGATGCGGGCGTCGCGATAATGCTGCGCGGCGCCGGTTTCCTCGATGAAACCCATGCCGCCATGGACCTGAATGCCGAGGCTGGCGACCTCGCAGCCGATGTCGGTCGCGTGCGCCTTGACCAGCGGAATCAGGATTTCGGCGCGCATCGCCGCAGCCTCGTCGCCCAGCTTGCCGAAGTCGATCTGTGCGGCGGCGTAATAGGTCAGCGCGCGCGCGGCTTCGGTCTGCGCGCGCATCCGCCACAGCATGCGGCGCACGTCGGGATGCCGGTCGATCGTCACCGGGGTGCGGTCGGGCGAGCCCGCGAGCGCCGACTGGACGCGCTCGGCGGCGAAGCGCTGCGCCTGCTGCGTCGCGCGTTCGGCGATCTGGACGCCCTGGCAGCCGACCATCAGGCGCGCATTGTTCATCATCACGAACATCGCGCGCATCCCGCCCATCTCGTCGCCGACGATTTCGCCGAGGCATTCTTCGGTTTCGCCATAGACCATCACCGCGGTCGGCGAGCCGTGGATGCCGAGCTTGTGCTCGATCGAGGCGCAGTGGACGCCGTTGCTGATCGTGGGATTGCCGTCCGCGTCGAGGCGATATTTGGGAACGAGGAACAGCGAGATACCGCGCGTCCCCTCGGGCGCGCCCGGGGTGCGCGCGAGGACGAGGTGGACAATATTGTCGGTGAGGTCATGCTCGCCAAAGGTGATGAAGATTTTCTGCCCCTTGATGCGGTAGAGGCCCGCGTTCGGTCCTTCGGTGACCTTTTCGGCGGTCGAGCGCAGCGCGCCGACATCGCTGCCCGCGGCGGGTTCGGTCAGGTTCATCGTGCCGTTCCACGCGCCCGACACCAGCTTGGGGAGCCAGGTCTGGCGCTGCTCCTCGGTGCCGTAGGCCATCAGCGCATGGATCGCGCCGGGGGTCAGGATGTTGCACAGGGTAAAGCCCATGTCGGCGCTGCCGAGCGCTTCGATCACCACCGTCGCGAGGGTGAAGGGCAGGTCCTGCCCGCCATATTCGCCGGGTCCGTCGATGCTGCCCCAGCCGGCATCGACGAACTGTTTATACGCGTCCTTGAAGCCCGGCGGCATGGTAACCTTGCCGTCTTCCCACTTCGGGTTGTGGACGTCGCCGACGCGGTTGAGCGGGGCGTAGACCTCGGCGGCAAACTCACCAATGCCGCCGACGATCGCCTCGACCATGTCGGGGGTCGCGGCGGCGAAGCGCTCGTGCTGCGCCATCGCGTCGATGCGCGCGATATGGTTGAGGACGAAGAGTTGTTCGGTGGTCGGCGGCGTATAGGTCATGGGCTGAGCACTTTGCTGGTGAATCTCGTTGCGCGGGCGCTATAGCGCGGCATGGCCGAAGGCTCAAAGTCCACATTTATTCGCGCATTCGATAGCGCGGCGATCGTCGAGGCGGCAGCGATGATTGCGGCGGGACAGCCCGTCGCGGTGCCGACCGAGACGGTCTATGGCCTGGCGGCCGATGCGCGCAACGCGGCGGCGGTTGCGCGGATCTATGCGGCGAAGGGGCGGCCCGATTTCAATCCGTTGATCGTCCATGTGCCGGACTTGGCGGCGGCCGAGCAGTTGGGGGGGTTCGGCGCGGCCGAACGGGCGCTGGCGACGCGTTTCTGGCCGGGGCCGCTGACGCTGGTCGTGCCGCGTACGGACGACTGCCCTGTGGCGAGCATCGCGACGGCGGGGCTGGACACGATTGCGCTCAGGGTGCCCGGGCATCGCGCGATGCAGGCCTTGCTGGCGGAAAGCGGTGCGCCCTTGGCGGCGCCCAGTGCCAATGCGAGCGGCGGGGTCAGCCCGACGCGGGCAAGCCATGTGCTCGCGACGCTGGACGGGCGGATCGCGCTGGTGATCGACGACGGGCCTTGCACCGCCGGCGTGGAATCGACGATTGCGCGGGTGCGCGATGGCGCGGTCGAGGTGCTGCGGCCGGGGCCGGTGACCGCGGCGATGCTGGCCGACGCGAGCGGCCTGCCGGTGACGGGCGTGGCGGGTTCCGAGATTGTCGCGCCCGGAATGCTGGCGAGCCATTATGCGCCGGGCAAGCCGGTGCGGCTGGAGGCGACGGGTTTTGCGGACGACGAGTTCGGGATCGGATTTGGGGCGGTTCGGGGCGATTATGATTTGAGCGCGGCGGGCGATCTGACCGAAGCGGCGGCGCGGCTGTTCGATGCGCTACATGCGGGGGCGGCGAGCGCGAAGGGGAAGATTGCGGTCGCCGCGATCCCGGCCGAGGGGTTGGGTGCGGCGATCAACGACCGGCTTTCGCGCGCGGCGGTGTGATCTTCTCCGCTCCCGCTTGCGGGAGGGGAAATCAAGCCGCCGCAGGTTCGATCGGGTCGAGCTGCGGGGTCTTGCGCGCCACGATCAGGCAGCCGACGACGATCAGCGCCGCGCCGGCGATCGTCGGCCAGGTCACCGCTTCGTCGAAGAACATCCAGCCGAACAGCATCGCCCACAGGAAGCCGGTATATTCGGTGGTCGCCAATATCTGCGCCTCGGCGCGGGCATAAGCCCAGCTTAGGAGGAGGAGCGAGGCGACCGCGAGGAAGGCGGCGCCGACGATCGGGATCGCCTGGTCGCCGCCGGGGACGGCGAGAAACCAGGGCGCGCCGAGCGCCAGGATCAGCGCGACGAAGCCGTTCTGGAAAAAGGCGATCTCCATCGGTTCGGCCATCTTCGCCTGCCGCCGCGCGAGGATGAGGTTATAGGCATAGAGCAGCGCCGAGCCGAGGACCGCGCCGACCGCCCACAAGGCTTCGGGCGCATAATCGCCGCGGCCGAGCTTGCCCGCGACGATCACGAGTACGCCGCCGAGGCCGAGCAGCGACGCGATGATCGAACGCGGGCCGATGCGTTCGCCGAGGAAGATCGCGGCCATATAGAGGGTCGCGAGCGGCGCGATGAAGGCAATCGCGATCGCTTCGGCCATGGGCAGGCGCGCCAGCGCCCAGAAAAAGCTGACCGCCATTCCCGCGACGAACAGCGAACGGATGGCGTGGATGCGCATCGTGGCGCGGTCGGGCATGGTCGGCCGGCTGGCAAAATAGATCGCTCCGCTGAGGATCGTCCCGGCGCCGGTACGCCATAACACCGCGTTATAGGCGCCGATGTCGATCGACAGTCCCTTCATCAGCACGTCCATCGCCGAAAAGGTCGCGATGCCCGCGCAGGCGATGAGGAAAGGGATGACGGGGGAGGGCGAATCGGGACGCATCTCTCGCGCTGTAGCGGAGCTTCCGGCTGGAAGGGAGAAAGATGCGGCATGTCCGATCGTCTCGGTCGGGCAGCGCTGCGGCAGGGGTCGTTCACCGGTTTGTCCGCGCGGCGACAGGTCGAAGGTGACGCCACATCTTGCGCTCGGGCCGCAGCGGTCTAAAAGGCAGGAAAAATTTTTCCTTTAGGAGATAGGTCCGCATGTCCGACAGCCTGCTGCGCCGTAAATCGATCGTTCCGCAGCAGCAGGAGGGGGACGGTCTGGCGCGCACGCTCGGCTGGCCGCACCTGATCGCGCTGGGGGTCGGCGCCATCGTCGGGACGGGTATCCTGACGCTGATCGGCGTCGGCGCCGACAAGGCCGGTCCCGCGGTCATCCTGTCCTTTGCCGTCGCCGGGCTGATCTGCGCCTGCGCCGCGCTCGCTTATGCCGAAATGGCGACGATGATCCCGGCGTCGGGCAGCGCCTATACCTATAGCTATGTCGTGATCGGCGAGATCATCGCGTGGGTCGTGGGGTGGAGCCTGATCCTCGAATATTCGCTGGTGGTGAGCGCGGTCGCGGTCGGCTGGTCGGGTTATGCGGCGCCCTTGCTGGAGGCGTGGGCGGGCGTGCCGATGGCGCTGATGCAGGGGCCGGAGCTGGACGGCATCGTCAACCTGCCCGCGATCGCGATCATCGCGGTCGTCGCCGGATTGCTGCTCGTCGGAACGCGCGAGAGCGCGACGCTCAACGCTATCCTGGTGGTGGTGAAAGTGCTGGCGCTGGTGATCTTTGTCGCCGTTGCACTCCCGGCATTCAACGCCGCCAATCTCGAACCGTTCAGCCCCTATGGCTTTGCCAAGCATATGGGGCCGGATGGCGTCGAGCGCGGGGTCATGGCCGCCGCCGCGATCATCTTTTTCGCCTTCTACGGCTTCGACGCGATCGCGACTGCGGCCGAGGAAACCCGCAATCCCGACCGCGACCTGAAGATCGGGATCATCGGGTCGATGTTCGTCTGCGTCGTCATCTATATCGCGGTCGCGGTCGCCGCGGTCGGGGCGATCGCCTACACCCGCTTCGCCAACAGCCCCGAACCGCTCGCGCTGATCCTGCGCGAACTCGGCAGCCCGTTGGCGGCGCAATATCTGGCGGTGTCGGCGATCGTCGCGCTGCCCACCGTCATCCTGGCCTTCTTCTATGGCCAGAGCCGCATCTTCTTCACCATGGCGCGCGACGGACTGCTTCCCGCCAGCCTGGCCAAGCTGTCGTCGCGCGGGACGCCGGTGCGGATCACGATCTTTACCGCGCTCGTCGTCGCGGTGCTCGCGGGCTTCATCCCGCTTGGCGAACTGGCGGCGCTCGCCAACGCCGGAACTTTGGCGGCGTTCACCGCGGTCGCGGTCTGCATGCTGGTCATGCGCGTCCGTGCCCCCGACGCGCCGCGGACCTTCCGCGCGCCGATGCCGTGGGTGATCGGGCTCGGCGCGATCGTCGGCTGTATCTATCTGTTCTTCAGCCTGCCGATGCAGACGCAGCTGTGGTTCCTGGTGTGGAACGTCGCCGGGCTGGGGGTCTATTTCCTCTATGCGCGCCGTCATGCGGTGGCCGAGTGATCCGCGGCCGCGGATGAGCGCCGCGGCGGCGACCGGGCGATGATCCGTTTCGATCGCTCGCAGCAGCGACTTGCCGCCGGAATATCGGCGCTCGCCGGTTTTGTCGACGCGGTCGGCTTTATCGAGACGGGCGGCTTTTTCGTGTCCTTCATGACCGGCAATTCGACGCGGCTTGCTGTCGGTATAGCCGAGTGGACCCATGCAGGTCTCGTTGCCGGTCTGGTTATCCTGTTGTTCGTCGGCGGGGTCGTCGCCGGATCGCTGGTGGCCGCGCGTGCGACTGCGCGGCGGAGCGGAGCCGTCCTGCTCCTTGTCGCCGCCCTGCTCGCCGCGGCGGGCGGTTTACGACTGGCCGATCAGGTGGCGGCCGCGGTCGCGTGTCTCGCGTTCGCGATGGGAATGGTCAACGCCGCGATCGAGGGGAGCGGGGGCGCGGTGGTCGGGGTTACCTATATGACCGGCACGCTGGTGCAGATGGGGCAAAAGATCGCCAATGCCATCCGCGGCGCGGGCGACGGGCGCTGGTTGGCGCATCTTGCGCTATGGTCGGCGCTCGTTCTCGGCGCGATTGTCGGCGCACGCGTGACTCTATGGTCACCACTGGCCGCTTATGCGCTGGCGACGCTTGGCGCCGCTGCGCTTGGCATCCGGGCGGCGTGGACGGCGCGCCGCGCGTGACGACGCGCCGCAGCGCGATCAGTCGAACAATTCGCTGAGGAAGCTTTTGTGCTTCTTTTTGTACGGCTTGCCGTAATAGCGGTCGTCATGCCCATGCTCGCGATACTGCGGCTGCTGTTGATAGGACGGCTGTTGCGGGGGTGCCGACGCACGCGGGGCAGGGGCGGCGACCGCCTCGCTGCGCTCGATGATCTTGTCGAGCTCGCCGCGGTCCAACCACACGCCGCGGCATTGCGGGCAATAATCGATCTCGATTCCCTGACGCTCTGACATCGTCAGATTTACGCGGCAGGTCGGGCAAAGCAGCCCCTGGGCATCGGTCATGGATTTTCCTTTCGTCGGCTGCAACGGCGGCGACTGGAAAGCCGCCGCTTCGTCCAACGCGTCATCGCAGATTCGCGTTCCGCCTCCAACCGACAAAGACACCCCGCTCCGACCGGGGGGAGGCGGAGCGGGGTGAGTGTTTGGCCGGCGGCGCCGTCAGCGGTCGGCTTCGAACGCCAACAGGTCGCCTGGCTGACATTCCAGCTCGGTACAGATCGCCTCGAGCGTCGAAAAGCGCATCGCCTTTGCCTTGCCGGTTTTCAGGATCGACAGATTGGCCAGCGTGATCCCGATCCGGTCGGACAGGTCGGTCAGCGTCATCCGCTTGGCGTGCAGCAGGTCATCCAGTTTCACGACGATCGCCATCACACCGTTCCTTCGAGCTCGTCGCGCATCGCGGCGCCCTGTTCAAACACCGCCGCCAGGACAAAGGCGAGCAGGATCGAGAGCAGGCTGCCGATCGAGATCCCGCCCATCTGGCTGAAATCGCTTCCCGCCGTTGCGATGCTGCTCGCGGTCCAGTGGACGGGCAGCGCCAGCAACTGGATGGTGACCAGCGACCAACCGATGCGGCGCAGCCGCGCTGCATTGTCGATGACGAACGGATCGCGCGACGCGCTGGCGACCAGCGCCTGCAATTGGCGGAAGATATAGGCGGCGACGCCCAGCACCGCGATCAGCAACAGCATCAGGATGCCGAGCGGGAAGCGGATGGTGGTGACGTCGACCAATTCCGGGGTGCCACGCATCGCCGCCATGACATCCGGCCAGGCAACGACCAGCGCAATGGCAACGCCGGCGACGATCAGCGCGGCGGCGATGACGAGCGCCAGCAGCAGCCAGAGCAGGCCGCGGGTGGCGCGAAAAAGGGTGGTGTTGGGGGCAGGCATATCGTTCTCCAATAGGTTGATTATTGAAAAACGATATATCGCGATTCGGGCTTATCGTCAATCAATAATATTGAAAAACGATATGGCCGGAAAATGGGGCACGAGGGCCGCGCCTTTCCCCATCGTCATCCCGAACCCTGCGACCGGCTCAGGATGACGATGGTGGAGGGTCCAATCCTCCCGCCGATCACCCCACGCTGCGCGGCACTTTCGCCAACATCCGCCGCGCACCTTGACTTCCCGGGGTTTCGGGCTATTAGCCGCCCCGTGTCGTCGCGGGTCCGCCCGCGGTGATTCCGTCCGAGACAGTTGGTGCAGGGATTGGCCCTGCTTAATTTCCAGCCGAGACGGGGAACAGTCTTTATCGGTCGCCCGCCTGCATGTTCAGGCGACGCGTCTTGACCGACCCCTTCGGACATCGTTGCGCAAAGACGGGCGAACCTTGGCTCGCATCCGGTTTTGCGTGTGTTAGCCGCCCGGCGGCGCGCGCGTTTCGGCGTCTCGCGCATCCGGGCACAGAGTGGAGTATAGGCATGGATCGTACGGAAAAGGCCGAAGCCGTATCCTCGCTGAACGCTACGCTGGCAAATGCCGCTTCGGTTGTGGTCGTCCGCAACCTCGGCATGACCGTCGCCCAGTCGACGGTGCTGCGCCAGCAGATGCGCGACGCAGGAGCCGACTTTCGCGTCACGAAGAACCGTCTTGCCAAAATCGCGCTCGACGGCACGTCCTATGGCGGGATCGGCGAACTGCTGACCGGCCCCACCGCGCTTGCCACCTCGACCGATCCGGTCGCGGCGGCGAAAATCGCGGTGGAATTTGCCAAGACCAACGACAAGCTTGAAATCGTTGGCGGCGGCATGGGTGACGTGGTGCTCGACGTGGATGGCGTCAAAGCGCTGGCTTCGCTTCCCTCGCTCGACGAGCTGCGCGCCAAGATCGTTGGTCTGGTGCAGGCTCCGGCCACTAAGGTTGCGCAGATTGCCGCAGCCCCGGCGGGCCAGCTGGCGCGGGTTTTTGGCGCATATGCCGCCAAAGAAGCAGCGTGATTTCGAACTGAACTGAAACTTACTGCCGGGATATCCCGGTTATGATGGAGAATGAACATGGCTGATCTTGCAAAGATCGTTGAAGACCTGTCGGCGCTGACCGTTCTGGAAGCTGCCGAGCTTTCGAAGATGCTCGAAGAAAAGTGGGGCGTTTCGGCCGCTGCTGCCGTTGCGGTTGCCGCTCCGGGTGGCGCGGGCGCCGCTGCTCCCGCCGCCGAAGAAAAGGACGAGTTCGACGTCATCCTGACCGGTGACGGCGGCAACAAGATCAACGTGATCAAGGAAGTCCGCGCAATCACCGGCCTGGGTCTTGGCGAAGCCAAGGCGCTGGTCGAAAGCGCTCCGAAGGCGATCAAGGAAGGCGTGAACAAGGCGGAAGCCGAAGAGCTGAAGAAGAAGCTCGAAGGCGCCGGCGCGACCGTCGAACTGAAGTAATATCGTTGGTGTCCGGCACCGGTTGCCGGATCCGACAAAGAAAGGGCGGTGCCGTGTGGCACCGCCCTTTTTTATTGCGCGTCCTATCGCGCAGTGACCGCCGGATCAGCTCCGCGAATAGCCGGGCCGAAACGCCGGGGCGGGGCGGGCACGGCCCGGTTCGGGCCGATACACCTGCTGCTGCGGCGCGGCGGGTTCGGCGCGCTGGGCGATTTCCCAAGCGCTGACCGGCTTGCGGCTGTTGTCCGGGGTCTCCGCAAGCGCCGCGTCATAGGCAAGCCGTTCCTGGCGGTCGTAAAAGCGCGCGCGCTTGAGCCGCTTCGACAAAGTGAGGAACGGGTTGTCGGCGGTCGGGCCGGCGATCGCCATCGCTTCGTGACGGCCCATGCTGCCGTGCGGCGCCGCCGCAAAAGCCGGCGTGCTGCGCGGTGCGACCGGCGCCGGGGTGGGTGCCGTGAAGGCGGGCGTTACATCGGCATCGCGGCCGATGTCCATCCGGGCGGCCGCCGGTTGCGGGTGATCGGCTGCTGCATAGCTTTCGACCGGGCTTGACCGGCGACGGCGTGCGATCATCAGGCCCGCGCCGCCAAGGCCGAGCAGTGCGGCGATACCGCCGACGATTTCCCAAGGAAATTCACCGGGCGTAGCCGCAGCTTCGGCCGGGACGAGCGGGGCATCGGTCATCACGTCGGCGGTCGGCACGACGGGATTTGCCGCGACGGGCGCGATTTCCATCGCCGAGGCCGCATCGGTCGCCTCGTCGGTTGCGACGACCGGCGTCACAGCTGTCGGTGCGGGCGCCGCGGCGGCAGCGCGCGACGGTACGCGGGCGGTCCGGGCGACGGGCGGCGCCGCTTCGGCGCGTTCAGCCGCCGGCGCCGCTGTGGTTTCGGCTTGCGGCAGGTCGAGGGGAACGCGGATGACCGGTGCGGGAGCAGGTGTTGCGGGCGTAGCGGTCTGCGGCGCCATGACCGGCGCCGGCGCCACCGGTTCGGCGACGGTGGGCGGGGTTTCGGTGGTCGGTGCCGGGGTGGTCGGCGCCGCGACGGGCGGAGTCATCGTGATCGTCGGCGCTTCCTGAGCGAAAGCGGGGGGGGTGGAAAGGACCAGGAACGCGGCAATCGCGCTCGAGGCGGGGCGGGGGAGAGCGATATTCTTCATCATAGTGAACAGGAAACGAGCCGTGGCGGAAAAGCGCTGCCGAAAAGGGCGATATTCCGCGACGAGTCGTGGTCGCGAGGCGACTGGATGAATTTTCGGGCGATCCTGGCGGTGGATTCCGTCGCGTGTTCGGTTATCGCGCCATCATGCCGATGGGACGAGTTCGGCGCTGGCGAGGCAGGTGTCGGCTGCCGATGAAATCGCCGCTCCGACGACCGCCATGTCGCGCTCCAGGCGCTCGTCGAGCGCGACGGGGGGCAGCGCCGCCAGTTCGGCGATCATCGGCATCGATAGCGACAGGCGCAACGTGCCGGCCGCTCGTCCATCGGCCAACTGGTGTGACTTCACTGGTTGTCCAAGCCGCACTTCGCGTCCGAACCGCCTGTGGGAATGGCGGGCAATGTCCGCGTGCATTCGCTTTGCGGTGTCGAAATCGCAGTCAGGCCACCGCATCGACAGGTCGAGGGTGCGCAGCGTTTCGCTCGCAAGGCATGAGGCGCCGCCGGCGCCCGGCACCTCGCCGAGCCCCAGCCGTTTCACGAGGCGCGTCGCGTGGTGGTTGAAGCGGGCGATGACATGCGTGACGCTGTCCGCTGGAAGCGCGCCGAAGCGTTCGATTTCGATGAGGGCGGCCTGCAGGCGCAGGAGCAGGCCCGGATTGGACAGGTCTTGCAGGCAATCCGCGCCGGGCCAGTCGGTCGGCCATTCAGCCCGCGCCGCGAGACGGCGAAAGCCCGTCGGTAGCCGCCGCGCGCGCCGTTGAACCGCCGCTGGAACGAGCGCGAAGCCGCTGAATGGCGGTCCGCCGGCAAATTTCGAGCCGGTCATCAGGACGATACAGCCGATATCGAGATAGCGGCGGATCATGCCGGGGGTGATCCGCAACTGGCAGGCGTCAACGACGATGGTGGCGTTACCGCCGAACCGCGCCGCCATCGCCTCGACATCGTCCAGCGCGGGCAGGGTCAGCCCCGATTTCGAGCCATGGACGACGTGGACGACCGCCTGCCGGTCGCCGGCAACGGCACGGTCGACGTGCCGCGACAATTCGGCGGCCACCGCCGCCGAACTGCGCGGCAGCCCGTTTTCGTCGCGCACCGCGACGTCGATCAATTCGACGTCGGCAAAGGCCGGATCGATCGCGGTTTGCGGGACGACGCGCGCGCCGGTGGCGGTCTGTTCGGCGAAAAAGCGCCCCGCGGCGCTGTGGACGCAACCGCTGCCGACCTCGTCGCGGCCGAGCAGAACCGCGGTCAGCGGCCGCGCGTCGAGCGCCGCTGCCAGCCCGACATATTCGAGGTCGGTCCCCGACGCGGCGAAGACGATCGCGGTTTCCTGCGCCCGTTCATGAAGGCCGAAACATTCGGCCAGGCGGACACGCAGCATTTGCAGCGCATCGGCATAGGCGGAGGGGGACAGCGGTCGGTCGAGGCGGCCCTGCCAATCGGCCATCAGCGTCTGGAACGCGTGGGCCGATATGCTGCTGATCGTCGAGGAACCATAGGCCAGAGCGTCGCTGGGCATTGCGCTGGCATAATATTGGTTGCGCCCCTGCGCATCGAGATGAAGACGCGCGTCGCCGCCGCCGATGATCGCCGCCACCAGGCGGGTCGCATCGCGCGCGTGCGAACGCGCCGGTGTTGTATCGAAGCTTTTGGGGGCGAGCAGCATGGAATGTGCATCCAATGGCAGAAGGGAGGCGTTGTCGCAGCGTAACGGCCAAAGATGACAGTGATTTGGCCTTTTCGTTTCAGTCTCGTCACCAAAAGGTCATCGAGATGAAACCTGGCTGTGGTGAATCCGTCCGATGCGAACCAACGACCTGCGCCCGACGAAGTTGCCTGGCCGGCTGCGCGATACGCAGCGGCTGATGTTTATCGCCAAACATGCCAAATGGACCGGCGGACTTCATCCCGACGACGGCAACCATGCCGTCTATCACCGCGAAACGCGCGAGATACTGGAAGGACTGGGCATCCCGTTGATCGTCGCCGACGATTATGCGGCGCTGTTCGAGCGGCCCGAGGCCGATTTTGTCTTTCCGCTCCTCAACCGCGGCGGCTTTTTCAACAGCGAGATCTTGCTGCCCCTGCTCTGCAACCGGCTCGGGCTGCCTTATGTCGGCGCCTCGCCCATCGTTCGCGGGCTGTCGGACGACAAGCATCTCACGAAGCTGGAGGCCGCGGCGCGCGGTGTGCCGACCGCGGCCTGGGCTTTGTTCCGCCGCGGCGCGCCGGTCGATGTGGCGCGTTGCCCCCCGGCCGCGCGCTGGGTGATCAAGCCGAACAACAGTTCGGCGTCATGGGGTATCCGCGACGCGCACAGCCGCAGCGAGGTGGCGCAGGCGATCGCCGAAGTTCATGCGCTCGACCATGATGCGCTCGTCGAGCCGTTCATCGACGGCAGCGACGTCGAGGTGCCGGTCATCACGATCGACGGCGAGCCCGCGATGTTGCCGATGATGATCTTCGAACAGGCCGACCCCGCCCACCTCCGCACCTATCAGGAGAAGCGCGACCTGGTCGATCGCAGCGCCAAATACAGCCTGAAGCTGTTCGACGACGCGGCGATGCGCGAGCAGTTGCTCGCTTACACCCGGCAGATGGCCGATGTTTTCCGGCCCTTCGATTATGGCCGCTTCGAGTTTCGCGTCGATTTCGCCACCGGCGAAATCCGGCTGCTCGAGGTCAATCTGAACTGCAATCTGTGGTCCGAAAAAGTGTTCGGGCGTGCCGCGGTCGCGGCGGGTTTCAGCCAGGCCGACCTGATCGAGACGATCGTCGCCGAAAGCATGATCCGCCAGCTGGTCGGTTTTGCGCGCAGAGACGCCGCGTGACGGGGTCGATCCTGATTCTGGCGGGGCGTCGCCCGGGTGCGGTCGATGCGCTCGCCGCGGCGCACCGCGTGGACGACAAATGCCTGGTGCCCGTTGCCGGCCGTCCGATGATCGCGCATGTGCTGGAAAGCGCGGCCGCCAGCGGCGCCGAACGCGTGATCATATCGACCCATCACGCCGCCTTGTTGGCCGATCTCGACGATCCGGTGGTGGCGTTGCTGGGCGAGCGATTGGTCGTTGTCGCCGCGGCCGACAATCTTGCCGATTCGGTGCTGGCGGCCGCGGGCGAGGCGCGCTTCCCGCTCCTGATAACCACCGCCGACAATTGCCTGCTGACGCCCGCGACGATCGCCGAGATCGATGCCGAGGCGCGGCGGCTCGACGTCGAAGCGGGGGTGGCGCTGGCGCGGCGCGAGGATGTGCTCGCGGTGCATCCCGAGGGTCAGCGGCGTTTCTACGAATTTTCCGACGTGGCGGTATCGAACTGTAACGCCTATTGGATCGGCCATCGCGGCGCGCTCAAGGCCGCCGAGGCGTTTCGCGGCGGCGGCCAGTTCGTCAAGAAACCGGTGCGCGTGATGCAGGCATTCGGGCTGGTCAACCTGTTGCGCTTCCGGTTCGGGCTCGGCCCGATCCACCATATTTTCGGGCGCATTTCGCGCAAGCTGAAGGTCGAGATCGCCCCATTGATCGTGAGCAACGGGGCGACCGCGATCGACGTCGACAACGAACGCTCGCTCCGCGTGACCGAAGCGTTGATGGCGCGGCGCGGGGCGGTCAGTCCGCCACCCAATTGCCGTGAAACCCCGGCGGCACCCGGTGCGGCAGGTGAACGACGGCTTGCGGCGGCCCGCTGAGGTCATCGGCGTTCAGGATGTGGAGCGCGGTCGTTTCGTCGTCCATGTTCACGACGAGGCCGATCAGCCAGCCATCGTCCTCGGCGCCGTCGTCGCGGCGCGGGACGAACACAAACTCGCCGGGATGGTGGCCGGGGCCGAAATCGCGGACCGCGGTCGTGCCTTCGGTCAAATCGTGGCGGAACAGCCGCGTGTCGGCAATCTCCATTTCGCTGCTGATCCGGTCGGGTAGCGCCACCGAATAGATGTACCGATAGGGACGCGTCGTCAGCCGTTCGTCATAGCGGGGAAATTCCTGCGGATGGTCGTGGATGACGGTGCGGGTCGTGGTTCCTGCCGCCGGATCGATCGTCCAGCGCTCCATCCGCGACCGTTCGCTGTCCGGGCCGCGTTTCGACGTCGCGAACATCGTTTCGTGCGCGACCACATCGACAATCACCTTGCCGTCATCGGTTTCATAGGCGTTGGCGGGGTGAAAGACGTAGCAAGGTTCGACCGGCACCCAGATGATGCTGTCGCCGGCACCGCCGCGCGGCAGCAAGCCGACACGGGCGGGATGGGCGTCGTCCCAGGCATAGGGAAAGCGATAGCCGCCGAGCAGCATCTTCATCGAAAAGGTGACCGGCAGGTCGAGAACGAGCACATAATTTTCGGTGATCGCGCAGTCGTGGATCGACGGGCCGTCGCTGACCGCGATCGCTTCCTCGCGAATGACCCGGGCGTCCTTGTCGAGCACGACGTGCCAGACCTTGGTCGGCTCGTCGCCGCGATAGGTGACGGCGTGGGTTTCGCCGGTGAACGGATCGTGATGCGGGTGCGCGGTGTAGGCGCCGGCGAGCGTGCCGTCGAAGGGGTTGTGCGCGATGGTGGCGAGCTCGTAATCGAGCTCGACCGGCTTGCCGCCCGCCTCGACGATCGCGAAGGTGCGGCCGGCGAGGCCGACGACATTGGTGTTGGGGGCGTCGTTGCGCCCTTCGCGCGGTCCGGGGGGCAGCGGTTCCCCCAGCGCGGCGCAGGCTTCGCTGCCGCGGACCCAGCGGTTGCGGTACCAGTCGGCGCGCCCGTCGGCGATGCGGATGCCGTGGACCATCCCTGCGCCGGTGAACCAGTGATAGCTCGCGGGATCGGGCGCGACCGCGGGATTGGGGCCGTTGCGCAGGTAACGCCCGGTCAGCGCAGCGGGAATTTCGCCTTCAACACGGAGCGATTCCAGCGTCAGTTCCTCCGCCATCGGGGTGTGGATGCCGGTCAGATAGGGATGCGCGTCGGTCGGGCGGGGGAGCCGTTTGCGGTTGAAATCGGCGACCTTTCCGATGCCTTTGACGACGGCGCTGCGGATCAGGGTTTCGACGTTGCTGGGCATGGTAAAGGTCCTTTCTGGTTCAATTCACAATGATGTCGGTCGCGGTTGCGGCGGTTGCCAGCAGCAAGAGCAAGCCGCCGGGGTGCGGCCGGCGCAGCGCGACAAGATTTCCGATCGCCGAGGATATGAAGACGATCATCGCGACATAGGCGATCAGGTCGGGGCCGCCCTGGATGCGGTTGAGGACGACGCCGACGCCCAATGCCGCCCACGCGACCGAAGGCATGTGGAACAGCGCGCGGGTGATGTTGCGCATCGCGGACGCCTGCAAAACGCCTCCCGCCGCCTCGCGAAACAGGGGCACCAGAATGACGCGCTCGCTGATGATCGAATGGGCGACAGCCACGACGACGGCCAATGTTGCGGCAAGGGCCGACCAGATCATCATTGAAGCCTCCACCCTGCGGAAGTTGTCAAACTTGTCACCGGCGGGCTTGCGCCGCCGACTCGGAATGTTTACGGTGCCAACATGATCGAACAAGATAACAGTGTCAACATAAAAGGTGACGGGGCCAAGGCCGCGGGCGCCTATCATCATGGCGACCTGCGCGCGGCGGTGATCGCGGCGGGGCTGAAGCGGCTGGAAGCGGGCGACGGCGGCGAGCTGGGGCTGCGCGCGCTGGCGCGCGATGTCGGGGTCAGCGCGACCGCGCTCTACCGCCATTTTCCGGACAAGGAAGCGCTGCTCGACGCGCTGGCCGACGAGGGGTTGCGGCGGCTGGGCGCGCGGCAGGCGCAGGCATGGCTGAAGGCCGGCGGCGGGCGCAACGGGTTCAAGGCGACGGGCATAACCTATGTCCGCTTTGCGCATGATGAACCCGCGCTGTTCCGCCTGAGCTTTACGCGGCAGATGTCGGCGCGCCACGCCAATGTCGGCGGCGACGGCGGCGAAGTCGCCTATAACCTGCTCCGCGCGGGGGTTGGCGAGGCGTTGCCGGGAGTCGAGAACCCCGACCGCGCCGCATTGCACGCGTGGGCGCTGGTTCACGGGCTGGCGATGCTGATCCTCGACCGGCGGCTGGAGTGGGACGAGGTGATGGTCGAGGAGGTCGTCGGACTGACCTTTGGCGGTATCGCCTGACCCGGTGACGCCGTTACGGGGCCGCAGATCGGCAGCGTCGATAAATTAGCGGTTTCTTACCCACTTTTCGGTTAGTTGGGGCCATGACCCGGTCATTGTCCCCCCGAGTCGAGGCGGTTTTCTGGTTCCTGTTGACCGCTACGGGCTATTATCTGCTGGCCAGCCTGTCGCTCTATGCGACCAAGGGTGCGGACAATATCGCCGCCGTCTGGCCGCCGAGCGGATATTTTCTGGCGCTGCTGCTCCTCATGCCCGAACGGGCGCGCTCGGCGGCTTTCGCCGGCATGGCACTCGCCAGTATCGGCGCGAATATGGGGGCCGGGATCGGCGCAGCGGCTGCCGCCGCCTATACCGTTGCCAACGCAGTCGAAGCCGTCATCGCCCTGCAACTCGTCCGGCGTTTCGAGGGCGCCGAAATGTCGTTCATGGCCCCCCGCGCGGTAGGGCGTTTTTGCGTCGCGGCCTTGAGCGCCAGCGTGGCAAGCGCCTTCATGGCGACGGCGCTGACCGCCAACAGCGCCGATTTCTTCCTGTCGTGGATGACGACCGTGGCGCTGGGGATGCTGATCGTCACCCCGCCGATCGTCATGCTGGCGCGGATGGTCGGGTCGAACGCGCTGGCCAATGTGCCGACGGCGATGAAGGTCGAGGCGGTCGCGCTGATGGTGCTGGCCACGTTGATTACCGGCGTCTCGTTCGCGCAATCGGAATATCCCGTCACCTTTCTGCCGTGCGTCGCGGTCATCATCGCGTCGTACCGTTTGGGTCCGTTCGGGGCGGCGGCGGGCATGCTGATCGTGGCGGCGATCGCGTCGCTGATGACCGCACAGGGACACGGCCCGATCGCGGCGATGGCGACCAGCCAGAAGATCGAAGTGCTGTTCCTGCAATTTTATCTGGTGACAATGTTGTTCGTCGCGCTGCCGCTGGCGGCAATGCTGGTCGTCCAGCGGCGCCTGGCCAAGCGGCTGGAGCAAAGCAACCGCTGGTTGTTGCAGGCGGAGGCGGCGGCGCTGGTCGGCCACTGGCGCGTCGATCTGAAGACATGGACGATCACCTGGTCCGACCAGACCTATCGCGTCCACGGGCTGACCCCGGGGATGCCGGTCGATGTCGATTACAGCGTCGCGCAATATCAGCCCGAAGACCGCGCCGAGGTGCAGAAGATCCTCGCCGAGGCGGTGCGGACGGGCGAACCCTTTGTCTATCAGGGACGCATCCGCCGCGCCGACGGCGAAATCCGGCATGTGAAATCGCACGGGTCGATCGAAAAGGGGCGCCGCGGCAAGGCGGTGGGTATTTTCGGAACGGTGCAAGATGTCACCGAGACGGTCGAAAATGCGCGGATCCTGGAATCGGCCCGCAGCGCCGCCGAGCGGGTGGCGAACACCGACATGCTGACCGGCCTGCCCAACCGGCGTCACACGATGGCCATTCTGGACGAAGCGTTGCGCGCGGCCCGGCAGGACGGCGCCGCGCTGGCGGTCGCGATCTTCGACATCGACCATTTCAAGCAGATCAACGACAATCACGGCCATGCCGCGGGCGACGCGGTGATCCGGCGGGTCGGCCAGCGCGCCAAAGCGTCGTTGCGCGACGAGGATCTGGTCGGGCGGTTCGGCGGCGAGGAATTTGTGTGCGTCCTGCACGGACGCAGCGCGCGGTCGGCGGAGCTGGTGGCGGAACGGGTGCGCAAGGCGGTCGAAGCCGATGGCCGGACTGGCGACGTGCCGGGGGTGACGATCAGCATCGGCCTCGCGGTCTTTGCCGGCGAGGGCAGCGCCGAAGACCTGCTGCAGCGCGCCGACAAGGCGCTGTATCTGGCCAAGCGCGAAGGCCGCAACCGGTCGCGCATGGCGGCGTGAAGCGGGGGTTGTCGCGGGGGCTAGAGGTGTTCGGGACGGGTGGTGCGAGTCAGATTTGGGATGGTGAGCTGCCATAAACTCCTCTCCCCTTGTGGGAGAGGATAGCGCAGCTTGCTCCGTCAGGAGCTAGCGAAGCTTGGTGAGGGGGGGTGGACGCAAGCAGGCGTAAAACCCCTCTCAACTGCGGCTAGGCAGCAAAGCTGCCAAGCCTTCGTATCTCTCCCACAAGGGGAGAGAGGAAGAATGGGCTATGTCCGCAATCGGTCGTTTCCGGTCATCCGATCCAGTCGGGCCGCGGGCGGCGGGAATGCGGTAGGAGGTGGATGTTTCGGAATCCTTCCCGTCGCAAGTCGAGGGGGAGGATATTATGTCCACAATCCGTGGCCACCCGACGCTCGACCGCAAAAAGAAGAAGGGCCGCGCTTCCCGGGGGAGGCGCGGCCCTTGCTTGACGGTTTATCGTCCGCGAAGCCTCAGGCTTCGTCGGCCTTGGCCGCTTCGGCGTCGTCCGCATCGGCGGCCGGCGCGTCGCCGGCTGCTTCCGACGGCGGCGTGGCGTCATCATATTCGTCTTCGCTGTCGGGTTCGAGCGCGACCGCGGCGGCGGCAGCCTGTTCTTCTTCGAACATGGCGGCGATGACGTCGATGCCCTGGCTCTGCATTTCGGCTTCGTCGGGCGAGCGCGCGACGTTGACGCCGACGGTCACGACGACTTCGGGGTGCAACTTGACCTTGACGTCGACGAGACCCAGCGACTTGATCGGGCGCTCAAGCTCGACCATCGCCTTGGTGACGCCCTGGACGCCGTCGTCGGCCAGCGCCTCGACGATGTCGCGGACGGCGACCGAACCATAAAGCTGGCCGGTGTTCGACGCCTGGCGGATCAGAACGATCTGCTTGCCGTCGATGTCCTTGGCGCGGCCTTCGGCGTCGCCACGACGTTCGGCGTTGTCGGCCTCGATCTTTGCACGGTTCGCTTCGAACAGTTTGCGGTTCGCGTCGTTGGCACGAAGCGCCTTGTTGTTCGGGAGCAGATAGTTGCGGGCAAAGCCGTTCTTGACGGTGACAACGTCGCCGATGCCGCCGAGTTTCTCGATACGTTCGAGCAGGATGATTTCCATGACGCTGCCCTCCTTACTTCACAATGTAGGGGAGCAGGCCGATGTGGCGGGCGCGCTTGATCGCCTTGGCCAGCTCGCGCTGCTTCTTGGTGGACACCGCGGTGATCCGCGACGGGACGATCTTGCCGCGCTCCGACAGGTAACCCTGGAGCAGGCGGACGTCCTTGTAATCGATGACCGGTGCGTCTTTCGCGGTGAAGGGGCAGGTCTTGCGGCGGCGGAAAAAGGGTCGTGCCATGGTGCTGTTCCTTATTCTTCGCCGTCGCGGTCACGGCCGCGGCCGCCCCGACGTTCCTGCTTGCGCATCATGACCGACGGGCCTTTTTCGAGTTCGTCGACCTTGATCGTCATCCAGCGGATGATGTCTTCGTTGATCGCCGCCTGACGCTCGATCTCTGCGATCGCTTCGCCCGACACTTCGGCCGACAGCATCACATAATGACCCTTGCGGTTCTTTTGAATCTTGTAGGCGAGCTGCTTGAGGCCCCAGGTTTCGGTCTTGTGAACCTGGCCCTTAAATTCGCCGATGACGTTGGTGACGGTTTCCGCCAGCGCATCGACCTGAGCCTGGCTCAGGTCCTGACGCGCGATAAAGACATGCTCGTAAAACGGCATGGTGCGCTTCCTTCGATTTGGCCGATCGCTGGTCCTGCGCCAATCGCAAGACCCCTCCGGCTGTCGTCCGGCTTTGCGTATTGGTGCAAAGCAAACGGGGCGAACGGCACAAGGCCTCGCCCCGAATGAGCGCGCCTATACAGATTCGCCCGAAAGAATCAAGCGCGGTGGGCGAGCTTTTCCAGCAGTTCGTGCCCGAATTCGGTGAGCGTGTCGTCGCGCGCGCCGAGGATGAGGATGCGGTCGCCGGGTTTCGCTTCGTCGAGGATCGCGGCGCCGCAGTTGGCGCGCGTCGTCAGATGGACAGCGTCGCCGCCGCCGGCGATGATGGCGGTGACCAGCGCGTCGCTGCCGATGCTGCGGTCGACGGTGCCGCCGAAATAGACGGGGTCGCAGACAAAGAGCCTGTCGTCCGCGCGCATGCCCGCCGCAAAGCTGGCGGCAAGTTCCTTGCCCATCTGGCGCAGCGGTCCGTAGCCGTGCGGCTGGAAGAACAGCAAGGCCCGGCCCGGCAGTTCGGCGATGGCGGCCAGCGTCGCGGCGACCTTGTCGGGATTATGCGCGAAATCGTCGATCACCGTCACCCCGCCGACTTGGCCGATTACCTCGTAGCGACGGGCAAGCCCGGCGAAATCGGCGAGCGCGGCGACCGACTGCGCGACCGGAATGTTGAGCGCCCTCGCCGCGGCGATCGCGGCAAGGGCGTTCATGGCGTTGTGGCGACCGGGCATCTTCAGGCGCACGACATGGCGGTCGGCGGCAAAATGCACGGTGAAGCGACAACCGTCGGCGAGTGGCTCGAAATCGCTGCCGCGCATTGCCGCACCGTCACCGAAGCCAAAGCGCATGACGTTCGCGCCTGCGAGCAGCGGTGCCGATTCGGGGTCATCGGCGTTGATCACCGCGATGCGCGCCTTCGCCGCGAAATCGCCGAACAGGCGGTGCAGTTCGGCGAGGCTCTTGTGGTCGAGGCTGATGTTCGTGACCACCGCGACGTCCGGATCATAGAGCGCGATTGACCCGTCGCTTTCGTCGACCTCACTGACATAGAGCGCGTCGCCGCCGACCCGGGCGCTGGCGAAGGGGATGTCGGCGGTGGCATAGTTACGCATGACCGCGCCGTTCATCACCGTCGGATCGCGCCCCGCGCGGTCTAGGATCCAGCCGATCATCGCGGTGACCGTCGACTTGCCGCTGGTGCCGCCGATCCCGATCCCCTGCGCGGCGGCATTGAACAGCGCGGCGTTGAGTTCGGCGCGGGTCAGGCGCGGCAGGCCGAGCGCGGTGGCGGCGGCAACGTCGGGCACGCTGTCCTCGACCGCGGCGGAGGCAACCAGCGTCTGCCCCGCGGCAATGCCGCTGCCGTCCTGCGCGAAGAGGGTAATGCCCTGGCGTTCGAGCCAGGCGAATTTGTCGGGCGAGCGGTCCTGGTCGCGGCTGCGGTCCGATCCTGCGACCTTGGCTCCGCGCGCCGCGACGATCATCGCCAGCGGCAACATCCCCGACCCGCCGATGCCGCAGAAGAAATAGGATTTGGTTTCGGTCATCGAGGCGCGTTATGGGCTTGGTGGACGTTTGGCAAGGCAAGGCGGGGGACGGAGTTTGCGCATCGGAATTGTCGCCCCGAGCACCCCCATTTTGCCTGACGATGCCGAGGCGGTGCGCGCGCTTGCCAGCCTGGGCTATCCCGGGGTCGAACTGGTGTTCGACGAGCAGTGTTTTGCCGTGCACGGCCATTTCGCGGGCGAGGACGGGCATCGTTTTGCGGCGCTCGTCGAGATGGCGAACCGCCCCGACATCGATGCGGTCTGGTTCGCGCGCGGGGGCTATGGAGCATGCCGCATCGCCGAGGACGCAGTAGCGGCGATGACCGATGTTGCGCGCGGCAAGGCGTTCCTCGGCTATTCGGATCAGGGCAATCTTCTGGGTGCGCTCTATCGCGATGGCTTCGACCATGTCGCGCACGGGCCGATGGTCGCCGATATCCGCCGCGAGGGTGGCGACGCGGCCGTGCTGCGCGCGCTCGACTGGCTGGTCGCGCGCGATCCGGGGGCGTGCGAGCCGGGATTGCAACATGGCGGGCGGCATGCGGCATTCAACCTGATGACGCTGTCGATGCTGCTCGGTACCCCGCTCGAGCCCGACCTTTCGGGTCATGTCCTGCTGGTCGAGGAGGTCAGCGAGTATCTTTATGCGTTCGACCGCGCCTTTTTCCATGTCGCCAGCTATCTCGGCCCGCGCGGGCTGGCCGGGATGCGGCTGGGGCGGGTGAGCGACATCCGCGAGAATGAGCGGCCGTTCGGGATGGAGGCTGAGGATATCGCGCGCCATTGGTGCGCACGGTGCGACATTCCTTATCTGGGCCGCGCCGACATCGGCCATGATGCGGATAACAAGGTGGTGCCCTTCGGCTTGCATCGCGCGGGGTGAGCGAATAGGCGCGGCCCAATTCAAAACCACGCTAGGGGACGCAATATGCGCGCATTCATCTTTCCGGGTCAGGGCAGCCAGGCGGTCGGCATGGGCAAGGCGCTCGCTGACGCGTCGCCGACCGCGCGCGAGGTGTTTCAGGAGGTGGACGATGCACTGGGGCAGAAGCTGTTCCAGCTGATGAGCGAAGGGCCGGAAGACCAGCTGGTGCTGACCGAAAATGCCCAGCCCGCGATCATGGCGAACGCGATCGCGACCTTGCGCGTGCTGGAGAAGGAAGGCGGCGTGACGCTTTCGAGCAAGGCCGACTATGTCGCTGGCCACAGCCTCGGCGAATATAGCGCGCTCTGCGCTGCGGGCGCGTTCGACCTGGCGACCACCGCACGGCTGCTCAAGACCCGCGGGCAGGCGATGCAGGCGGCGGTACCCGTTGGCGTCGGCGCGATGGCGGCGCTGCTGGGCGCCGACATCGAAACCGCGCAGAAGCTCGCCGATGCTGCGGCAGAGGGCGAAATCTGCACCGTCGCCAATGACAATGACCCGTCGCAGGTCGTAATCTCGGGTCACAAAGGCGCGGTCGAACGCGCGGTCGCGCTGGTCAAGGATTATGGTATCAAGCGCGGCGTCCTGCTGCCGGTGTCGGCACCCTTCCACTGCCCGCTGATGCAGCCCGCCGCCGATGCGATGGCCGAAGCGCTTAGTGCCAACCCGCCCGCAGCGCCGCTGATCCCCGTGGTCGCCAATGTCACCGCGAGCCCGGTCAGCGACGCCGACACGATCCGCGACCTGCTGGTGCAACAAGTCACCGGCCGCGTCCGCTGGCGCGAAAGCGTTGGTGCAATGGAGGATATTGGCGTCGGTCAGTTCGTCGAATTCGGCGGCAAAGTGCTGTCGCCGATGGTCAAACGCAGCGCGAGTGGTGAGGTCGAGACGATCAGCGTGATTTCAATGGACGACATCGAGGCTTTGCTCAAAACGCTCTAATCCAAAGATTTCAGGAGAAATTCAGATGTTCGATCTCACCGGCATGACCGCGCTTGTCACAGGTGCCAGCGGGGGTATCGGGTCCGCCATCGCGCAGGCGCTCAGCGCGCAGGGGGCGCGGTTGGCGGTTTCGGGGTCCAATGCCGATAAGCTCAACGCGTTTCGCGATACGCTGGGCGGGGATCATGTCGCTTTGCCGTGCAATCTCGGCGATGCTGCGGCGGTCGATGCGCTGGTGCCTTCGGCGGTCGAGGCGCTCGGCGGCAGGCTCGACATCCTCGTCAACAATGCGGGGGTGACGCGCGACAATCTGATCATGCGGATGAAGGACGAGGAATGGATGGACGTCATCCGTATCAATCTGGAGGCCAATTTTCGCCTGTGCCGCGCCGCGGCTAAGCCGATGATGAAGGCGCGGTTTGGGCGGATCATTTCGATCACCAGCGTGGTCGGCGCGACGGGCAATCCGGGGCAAGCCAATTATGCCGCGTCGAAGGCGGGGGTCACCGGCATGACCAAGGCGCTGGCGCAGGAGCTGGCGAGCCGCGGGGTGACCGCCAACTGCGTCGCGCCGGGCTTTATCGCGACCGCGATGACCGAGGATTTGCCCGACGCGCAAAAGGAAGCGCTCAACCAGCGCATACCGGCGGGCCGGATGGGCGAGGGCAGCGATATTGCCGCCGCGGTCGTCTATCTGGCGTCGAAAGAGGCCGGATATGTCACCGGCCAGACATTGCACGTGAACGGCGGCATGGCCATGCTGTCCTGACGAGCCGCACGGCAAGGACAAAGGACCGGATATGATGAAAAATATGATGGCGGCTGCCGCCTTGCTGTTGCTGGCCGTGCCTACGGGCGCGGCGGCGCAGGAAGGCGTCAAATTCGATTGTGCGGTGGCGCAGGTTTCGACCGAACAAAAGGCGTCGATCGGCGCGGTGATGGCGGGCGGCGGTGACGAGGCGGGGCGCGAGCAGCTTTTCGAGGCGCTGGCGACGATTACCGAGGGCTGTGCCACCCAGCACGCGATGACCGACGTGCAGAAGCGCGACTATTTCGACTACAGCCTGGCCCGGATCGCGCGCGAATGGCTGACCGGCGATATTGCGCGGCTGAAACTGTCGACCGACACGGTCGACAAGGCGCTCGATTTCGGCCCCGCCGGCGCCAACCCCGACCTGTCGGGCGACATGAACGAGGACCAGATCATGACGATCGTCCAAGCCTATATCGACGGCGGCGTCGACATCGAGACGGTCGATACCGAGGTGTGGGAAAAGGTCGGCGCCTATGCCGCTGCGACCTCGATCTACTGGAACAAGCGCAAGCAACTGCCGTTTTGAGCCGTGCTCGTCGCCCCCGCCTGCGCGGGGGCGACATACATTGATCAGAAGCTCGCGCGCGCCGTAATCCGGAAATCGCGGCCCGCGAGCGGCACATAATCCTTGGTATAGCTGGCGTGGCGGCGCGCCTCGACGTCGAAGATGTTGTTCGCGGCGAGCGACAGCGTCAGATTCTGCGCGTCGGGCAACGGGCGCCAGCTGATCGAGGCGTTGACCAGCGTGAAACCCTTGGTCGGGGTTTCAAACGCCGCGACGCGGTTCTGGCCGTCGGTCCATTCGACCTCGGCGCGCGCGTCGATCCGCTCGCCCTGCGCTTCGAGCCCGCCGAGGATGCGCAGCGGCGGGATGCGCGGGATATGATCGCCGCCCTTGACCTTGGCGCGCGTCATGTCGGCGACGACATCGGCGACGATGTTGAAACCGCCGATCTGCGCCAGCCGGGCACTGGCCTCGGCCTCGAACCCCCAGACGCGGGCATCGCGCTGGAAATATTGGTACACCGGCAGCTCATCCTCTTCCTCGCCGGTCGCTTCGGAATAGATGAAATTGTCGAACCAGTTGTAATAGCCCGCGATGCTGAGGTTGAAGGCGTCGGTGCGCACTTTGAACGAGGCTTCGGCGCCCCAGCTCGCTTCGCGCTTCAGGTCGACGTCGCCGACCTCGAACGCCTGCGTCGCGATATGCGGGCCGTTCGAGAACAGCTCCTCCGCCGACGGCGCGCGGACGGCGCGGGCCACCGACAGACCGATCTTGGCATTTTCGCCGATTTCATAATTCGCGCCGAGCGCGCCCGAAAAGGCATCGAAATTGCGGGTGATCCCCAGTGACGGCGCGCGCACATCGGTGGTTTCATAGCGCGCCGCGGCCTCGATGCCGAGCGAACCGAGCGTCCATTCCTGGAGCGTGAACAGCGCGAACTGGTCGGTCAGGTTGCGCGGGACAAAAGCTTCGGCGCCGATCGCGTCGAAATCACGATGGCTGTATTGGATGCCGCTGGCACCGCGCCAGCCGCCACGGTCGTTCTGCGCCAGTTCGAGACGCCCTTCGATCCCCTTGTTGGTGAAGACGGTGCCGACCTCGTCCCCTTCGAATTCGGTATGCTGATAATCGGCAAAGCCCGCGCGGATGCGCAGTTTTTCAAAGAAACCGTCACCCATCTCGACCTCGCCGCGCAGGTCCGCACGCCATTGCTTGAGGCCGATGGTGACCGGCCCCTCGCCATGTTCGTGGCCTTCTTCCTCTTCGCCTTCTTCCTCGCCCTCTTCGCCATGGTGATGTTCGGAGCCGGGGCGGCTGGGGACGCCATATTTGCTGTCGTAATAGCTGACCGAAATGCCGAGCTGGCCGCCCTCGTTGATCAGCGAGAGCCCGCCCGCCGCAGTCCAGGTTTCGCTGGCGGTGTTCGGAATCTTGCCGCGGCTGTTCGCCAGCTCGGTGAGTTCGACGGCTTCGTCGTCATGGCCTTCCTCGGCCTCATGGTCGGCGGCGTGGAGCAGATCGTCGCGCAGATCGGCCGAGTGGACAAAGCCGCCGGTGCGCAGATTGCCGGTCTTGCGCCAGCTGCCGTCGACATGCGCGACGATGTTCGGCGCCAGCGCGACGTCGAGCGAGGCGCCGGCGTTGCGGTCGTTGGCGGCGGTCGCGTAGCCGCCGATCGCGTCGATATGGACGTGATCGGCAGGCACCTTGCGCGGGATGCGGCGGTCGAACAGGTTGACCGCCCCGCCGATCGCCTGGCTGCCGAACAGCAGCACCGCGGGACCGCGCAGGATCTCGATCCGTTCGACGGTCAGCGGATCGATCGTGACGGCGTGGTCGGCCGAGGTGTTCGACACGTCGATCGACCCGATGCCGTCGGTCAGGACACGGACGCGCTCGCCCGAAAAGCCGCGGAGCACCGGACGCGAGGCACCAGGGGCAAAGCTGGTTGCCGATACGCCCGCCTGGCGGGTCAGCGTGTCGCCGATCTGGCCGCGAATGTCGCGTGCCAGCTCGTCGCCTTCGAGTACCGACACATTGCCCAAGATGTCGAGGCTGCGCACATAGGGCGCGGTCACGATGATCGGATCACCGGTGTGCAGGTCATCGCCGCCGCCGCCGGTCGCGCGGTCCTGGGCAACAGCCGGGGTCGCGAGCATGACGGCGAGGGTGAAACCGGTGGAAGAGAGCAGACGCATCGTCGAAAAATCCTGAAGGTTACGGTGGAATATGCGCGGGGCAGTAATGTTATAATGTCACTATGGCAAGTGCGGGGTGCTGATCTTTCGCTGCGTTGGTCGGCGCGGGCATGCCGTTCGTCGACAAAGCCCCGGCTGGGTCCGGGCAAGCGAAGCTGTCTTGCGGGGCGGCGGACGCCCTCCTAAATCATCGCCATGACCATTGCTGCAAACAGCCTCGACCTGATCGGCAACACCCCGCTGGTGCTGCTGAAAGGGCCAAGCGAAGCCACCGGATGCGAAATCTGGGGCAAGTGCGAATATGCCAACCCCGGCGGGTCGGTGAAGGACCGCGCCGCGCTGTACATCGTCCGCGATGCCGAGGCGAATGGCAGCCTGAAGCGCGGTGGCACGATCGTCGAGGGTACCGCAGGCAACACCGGCATCGGGCTGGCACTGGTCGGCAACGCGCTGGGGTACCGGACGATCATCGTTATGCCCGACAACCAGAGCGCCGAAAAAATGGCGACGATCCGCGCGCTGGGTGCCGAGCTGGTGCTCGTCCCGCCCGCGCCCTTCGCCAATCCGGGGCATTTCGTCCATACCTCGCGTCGCATCGCCGAGGAAACCGACAATGCGATCTGGGCCAACCAGTTCGACAATATCGCCAACCGCAAATCGCATGTGATGGGCACGGCGGAAGAAATCTGGGAGCAGATGGGCGGCCGCATCGACGGCTTTACCTGCGCGGCGGGAACCGGCGGGACGATCGCCGGGACCGGGCTGGGGCTGAAGGCCAAGGATCCCGACGTCACGATCGCGCTGACCGATCCGCACGGCGCCGGCCTGTATAATTATTACCGGTGCGGCGAGCTGAAAGCCGAGGGCAGCAGCGTCGCCGAAGGGATCGGCCAGAACCGCATCACCGCAAACCTCGAAGGCGCGCCGATCGACACCCAGTTCCGCATTTCCGACGCCGAAGGGCTGAAAGTGGTGCGGCAACTGCTGGACGAGGAAGGGCTGTGCCTGGGGCTGTCTTCGGGAATCAATGTCGCAGGGGCGATGGCGCTGGCCCGGCAGCTTGGCCCGGGTAAACGCATCGCAACCATCCTGTGCGACAGCGGGTTTCGGTATCTTTCGACGCTCTACAACCCCGAGTGGCTGGCGAGCAAAGGACTGTCGGAGGCGGAGGCATGAAGCGCGTGCCAGGCGACAAGGGCGTTGCCCCGGTGCTGCCGGTGGCCGGACCGATCAATGATTCGATGCGCCGGTTGCAAATCGGCATCGCTGGCGTGCTGACCGTGTTGTTGCTGGTCGGGATGGCGGGCCTGATCGGCGAGCGCGCGCAGGAACGCGCGCTGGAGAGCGTTGCCACCGACACCGCGGTCGAATTGCCGGGCGAGTCCACCGCGACAGGCAAGGCGCCGCTCGAGGAGCTGGGCGTCCAACCGGTGTCGAAGGACGAAAACGAGGATACGCCGGTCAAGGTGCCGCAGGCGGCGCCGTCGGCATCAACGGTTCCCGACCTGGAACCCGACCCCGAATTGCAGCGCGCGCGCCAGTCGAGCCAGTGACCGCACTGTCGCGGCGGCGAACGCGGCGGGCGCTGGCGACCGCGGCGCTGGTGCCGGTGCTGGCGTGGCTGGGCGGCGGGCAGGCATGGCTCGGCCGCATCGATCCCGCGCTTGCGCTGCCGTTGCTGTTCCCACCGTTCCTGCTGCTTGCCCGGTGGCAGCGCCGTGAAGGAACCAGGATGCGGTCGGGCACGATGCTCCGCGCGCTGTTCGCGACGGTTGCGGCGCAAGCGCTGCTGGCGCTGGTCCTGGCGGGGACGGCGGCGTGGCTGCAGTTAGCGGTGGTGTTTGCCGGAGGCGCCGTCGCGGCGTTGATAGCGGACGGGCTGATGCAATGGCGGGCGCGGGCTTCGTTCCTGCCTTGGATTGCCGCGGCAATTTTGACCGCGGGCTGGTTCGTCGCCGGGCACGCGATGCTGGCGCTCTTGTACCGCCCCGCTGCGGCGTCCGCTGCCGCGCCGCCCGTGACGATGCTGACCGGATTGCCGCTGCGCTGGGCCGGCGGCGGCGATATTGCCGCGATCATCGCCGGAGAGGGCGCCGACGACCCTGCCTTGGTCCGGCTGGAGGCCGCCGGGCCGGTGCAACTGGTCGACAGCCTGGTCGACCGGGTGCCGCCGCCCGGCGGAACGCTGCTGGTCGCGCATCCGCGCGCGCTGGCGCCGCAGGAACTGGTGGCGATCGACGCCTTTGTGCGCGGCGGCGGCAAGGCGGTGGTACTGGCCGACGCGCTGTCGGGCTGGCCGGCGCCGCATGCGATCGGCGACCCGCGCAACCCGCCGGTGACCAGCCTGCTCACGCCGTTGCTGGACCATTGGGGTGTGACGCTCGCGGGCGTCGACCCCGCCGATACGGCGATCCGGGCCGCGGATGTCGAGGGCGCGCGGTTGCGGTTGGCCAGCGCAGGGCGTTTCACCCGGCTGCCGCGGGGCTGCCGCGCTTATGACGACGCCCGTGTCGCGCGCTGTCCGATCGGGGCGGGGCAGGTGTGGCTGGTCGGCGATGCCGACCTGTTGTTTGCGCCGCTGTGGGCGCCGCCGGTGGCGGGCGCCGAGCATCTGCGGCCCGCCGACACGATGGCGTGGCTGGCGGCGCGGCTGTGGCCGCGTGCGGGCGGGGCGTGGCTGACCCCGATATGGATTCGCCACGACGCCGGTTGAGGCGAGTCGTTTTTCTCCATTTTGTGCCCGATGTCCGCAACCCGACGGGCGTTTCGCCGCGCCCGGGACCGGTTCGGACGACTTCGGGGGCCGTTTTGCGACGATTTGGGGTTAGAATCCCTATTTCACCCTAAATTTCCCCTTTCCACCCCAATCGAGACTTGATAGGCAGGAATCGGAGAGGGGCAATCTCCGCCTGAGCCGAAGCTGCTGGAATCATGCGATTCCGGGGACGGGAAAATATTGCCCGGTGGCGCATCAAGGGGGGCAGAGCGATGGCGATTGTGACGCCCGGCCAATATGCGGGCACCAGCTTCGCCGCGATCGATGGCAAAGGACGCATCGCCGTCCCCTCGCAGTTCCGTAACAATGTGCCCCTCATTGCGGACGGCCAGCGCGTGCTCTGGGTCGGTTTTCACGAAAAGCTGCCGTGCCTGGTCGCCTATGGCCAGGATCAATATGACCGTCTGAACGGCGAGATCGAGCGCGACCGCGAAACCGCCCGCTCGCGCAACCTCGATTTCGACGAGGATACCGAATTCAAGAAGCGCTTCAGCTATACCGAGCCTTATACGCTCGACGACAGCGGGCGTTTCCTGCCCAGCTTCATCCACCGCGACCGCGTCGGCGATGCGGGTGCGACGGCCTTTGTCGGGTCGGGTCGCCGCCTGGAAATCTGGTGGCTGCCGACGCTCGCCGAATGCGCCGACGCGGACCCCGTGTTGCAGCGGCTGGCCGCATCGTGGGACGCGACCAAGGGGCGGGGGCGCAAATGACCGGCGCTTTGCCCGATCTTCCCCCCGATCCGCGACACGACCCCGTCCTTCGCGACGAAGTCATCGCTGCGCTCGCGATCGTGCCGGGCGAGCGCCATGTCGATGCGACCTTCGGTGCCGGAGGCTATAGCCGCGCGATGCTCGCGGCGGGCGCCGAGGTGGTGGCGTGCGACCGCGATCCCGACGCGATTGCCGGCGGGCAGGCGCTGGTCGAGGAAGCGGGCGGCAAGCTGACGCTTGTCCACGGCCGGTTCGGCGAGATCGACCGGCTGCTCGCCGAGCGCGGGATCGACGCGGTCGACGGCATCACCTTCGACATCGGCGTGTCGTCGATGCAGCTCGATCAGGGCGAGCGCGGCTTTTCGTTCCAGAAGGACGGCCCGCTCGACATGCGTATGGCGCAGGAGGGTGAAAGCGCCGCCGACTGGCTGAACCGCGCCGACGAATATGAGATTGCCGACGTGCTTTATCATTATGGCGACGAGCGCCAGTCGCGCCGCGTCGCGCGTGCGATCGTCGCGGCGCGCCCGCTCAGCCGGACCGGCGAACTGGCGACGGTGATCCGCAAGGCGCTGCGCCACCCGCCGGGCGCACCCAAGGATCCGGCGACCAAAAGCTTTCAGGCGATCCGCATTCATATCAACGGCGAACTCGACGAGCTCGCCGCAGGGTTGGCGGCGGCCGAGCGGGTGCTGCGCCCCGGCGGCCGTCTGGCGGTAGTCAGCTTTCACAGCACCGAGGACCGCATCGTGAAGAATTTTCTGCGCGAACGCAGCGGAGGCGATGCCGCGGGTTCGCGCCACCGGCCCGCGCCGATCCCTCTGGCGCGGGCCGCCACGTTCGAGACCCCGGCGCGCAAGGTGCGGCCGGGCAAGGCGGAAGAAGCACGCAACCCACGCGCGCGGTCGGCAACCTTGCGCAGCGCGGTGCGGACCGCCGCCCCGGCCTGGCCGGGTCAATCCAATATGAAGGAGGCGATCTCATGCTGATGGCAGCGCGCAAACTTCAAGGGATCGGGCTGGTCCTGCTGGTGCTGATCTGTGCGATGATGCTGTATCCTGTATCGCTCAAGGTCGCGGCCACGCGCAGCGAACTGACGCGGATCGAAAAAGAGATCGAACGGACCCGCGACAATATCCGCTATCTGGAATCCGAACTCGCGGTGCGGGCGTCGATGCGCCAGCTGGAACATTGGAACGCCGACACCTTCGGATATTCGGCGCCGTCGGCGGACCAGTATCTGGAGAGCGAGCGGCAGCTGGCGTCGCTCGACGGCTTGCCGCGGGCGCGCGGCGCCAACGAGGTTGCGCCGGTGTTGATGGCGATGGTGTCGCCGGTCGCGATACCCGACGCGCCGAAGCAAAGCCCCGTCGCGGACAAGCCGGAAGCCTCCAAGCCGGTGGTGACCAAGCCCGTCGTGCTCGCACAGGCGGAAACCGATGTACGAAGCGACAGCGCCCCGCGCATGACCCCGACGCGCCGCCGCGAGCAGCTCAAGATGATCGAGGACCAATTGCTGGCCGATTCCACCCTGGCCGAATTGAAGCGCGCCGCGGCGGCCGAAGCTGCGGGAGGCAAGCCCGGTCGATGAATACACTGGTCGTCCGTCCGACCCGGGTGCGTACCGCCGGTGTCCGGCAGCAGATTTTGCTGACCGCGCAGCAGCGGCTGATGATCCTGATGCTGCTGTTCATGGCGGCATTTTTTCTGGTGTCGGTGCGCCTGGTATATTTCGCGTTGTTCGACACCGGATCGCGTAGCGGGGCGGGGGCGAGTGCCTTTGTCCCGGCGCGCGCCGATATCGTCGATCGCAACGGGGTGCCGCTGGCGCGGACGATCGACGGCTATTCGATCCGCGTCGTGCCCGAAAAGCTGCTCAACAACCGGCAATATCTGGCCGACGAGCTGCACAAGATTTTCCCCGACATGCCGCGCGCCGAATTGCTCGCCAAGCTGAGCGGGCCGCGCCCCACCTATATCCGCCGCCGCGCGCTGCCCGACCAGGTCGCGGCGGTGAACGCGATCGGCGATGTCGGTTTCGATTTCCCGCGCGAGAAAGAACGGTTGTATCCGCAGCTGTCGCTGGCGGCACATGTGCTGGGCTTTACCGATGCCGACGGCAGCGGCGTGAGCGGGGTCGAGGGGGCGTTCGACGGCCGCCTGCTCGACAAGGCGACGCGCGGCGAGCCGCTCGCGCTGTCGATCGACGCGCGGGTGCAGGGGGTGCTCGAAAGCGAGCTGGGATCGGCAGTCACCAACCTGGAGGCGCTGGGCGGCGCGGGCATCATCCTGGACGTCCACACCGGCGAAATCGCGGCGATGACATCGTTGCCGACCTATAATCCCAACAAGCTGGTACCGAACAATATGGCGGCGCGGCGCAACGCGGTGACACACAATCTGTACGAGCTGGGGTCGACCTTCAAGCCGCTGACGGTGGCGGCCGCGATCGATGCGGGCACGGTGACCAGCATGGCGCGCCGCTATGATGCGACGGCACCGATCGCAATCGCGGGTTTTCGCATCCGCGACACCCATCCGTCGCGGCGCTGGCTGAACGTCCCCGAAACGCTGATCCACAGCTCGAACATCACCACCGCGCGGATTTCCGACGAGCTGGGGCGCGAAAATATGGAAGCGATGTTCCGCAAGCTCGATTTCGATACGCGGCCCAAGATCGACCTGAAAGAACGCGCCTTTCCGATCTGGCCGAAAAACTGGGGCCGCCTGACGACGATGACCACCGGATATGGCCATGGCATCGCGGTGACGCCGCTGCACCTTGCCAGCGCCTATGCGGCGCTGGTCAACGGCGGCATCTATCGCCCCGCGACGATTACCAAGCTGGGCGACCAGGCGCCGCCGAAGGGCCGCCGCGTGTTCAAGGCCGCGACCAGCGCGCGGATGCGCCAGTTGCTGCGCCTGATCGTATCCGACGGCACGGGCAAAAAGGCCGAAGCGCCCGGCTTCCGCGTCGGCGGCAAGACGGGCAGCGCCGAAAAGCCCGGCGCGGGCGGCTATCGCCGCAGCTCGGTCGTCGCGACCTTCGCCGCAGCCTTCCCGATGGACAATCCGCGCTACGTCGTGCTGGTGATGATCGATGAGCCCAAGGGCAATGCTTACAGCTCGGGCCAGCGGACCGCGGGGTGGACCGCGGCGCCGGTGGTCAGCAAGGTCGTGATGCGCGCCGGACCGATGCTGGGGGTATTCCCCGACGAAAGCCGCGACGTCGATGTCTCCGAGCTCACCCCGCTGCTGTGGAGAAACGGGGACGGTGAATAATGCGCCTCTCCGCGCTGCTCGAACAATCACATGACGGGGCTCCCGATCCGGTCGTGACCGGGCTGGCGATTGACCATCGCAAGGTGGCGCCGGGAACCGTTTTCGGCGCTTTCGTCGGCGAGAAATTCAATGGCGAGGATTTCATTCCCGCGGCGATCGAGGCCGGGGCGGTGGCGGTCGTCGCGCGGCCTGAGGCGCGCGTCGAAGGTGCGGTGCATGTTGCCGAAGCCAATCCGCGCCGCGCTTTTGCGCATATCGCGGCGCGCTTCTTTCATCGTTTTCCGGCGACCTGCGTCGCGGTGACGGGGACCAACGGCAAGACCTCGACCGTCGAAATGACGCGCCAATTGTGGCGGATGGCAGGGTTCAACGCGGCGTCGATCGGCACGCTGGGGATTACCACGTCGGTCGACAGCGCGTCGACCGGGCTGACGACGCCCGACATCGTGACCTTCCTCAGCAATATGTCGGGACTGGCGGTCGAAGGGGTGGGCCATGCGGCGTTCGAGGCATCGAGCCACGGGCTCGACCAGTATCGTACCGAAGGGCTGCCGGTTAAAGCGGCGGCGTTCACCAATCTCAGCCACGATCATCTCGACTATCATGGCACGATGGAGGCGTATCTCGCGGCCAAGCTACGGCTGTTCACCGAGGTGGTCGAACAGGATGGTACAGCCGTCGTTTGGAGCGACGATGGCTATTCGGCCGCCGTCATTGATGCAGTGCGCGCGCGCGGCGTTCGCCTGCTGACGGTCGGGGCGCAGGGCGAAGCTCTGCGTCTGATCTCGCGTGAACCGACCCAGCTTGGCCAGTCACTCGTCGTCGCCGCGGGCGATGATACCCACAAAATCGACCTGCCGCTGATCGGCGCCTACCAAGTCGCCAATGCGCTGGTGTCGGCGGGGCTGGTCATCGCGACCGGCGGCGATACGGCACAGACGCTCGCCAATCTCGCGCGGCTGCAGCCGGTGCGCGGGCGGCTCGAACGTGCGGCAATCACCAAAGCAGGCGCGCCGGTCTATGTCGACTATGCGCATACCCCCGACGCGATCGCGGCGGCGCTCGACGCGCTTCGCCCGCATGCACGGGGGCGGCTGATCCTGGTGTTCGGCGCCGGCGGCGACCGCGATCAGGCGAAGCGCCCCGAGATGGGGAAGGTCGCGGCGGCCAAGGCCGACGTGCTGATCATCACCGACGACAATCCGCGCGGCGAGGAGCCTGCCGCCATTCGCGCCGCAATTGCGGCGGGAGCACCGAGCGCGCAAGTCATCGGCGACCGCCGCGCCGCGATTGCTGCCGCGATTGCCGAAGCGCGCGCCGACGACATCGTCTGCATTGCGGGCAAAGGGCATGAACAGGGGCAGATTGTCGGCGCGGGCGCCGACATGCGCGTCATCCCCTTCGACGACGTCGCGGTCGCGCGCGAGTGTGCGGCATGAGTCCGCTGTGGACTGCCCGCGCCATCGCCGCCGCGACCGGCGGCGAAGCGAGCGCCGATTTCACCGTGCATGGCGTCGCCTTTGATTCGCGCGAGGTCACGACCGGCGACCTCTTCGTCGCGATGCGCGGCGAGGCGACCGACGGGCATAAATTCATCGACAAGGCGATTGCCGCGGGCGCCGCGGGCATTGTCTGCGAAACCGCCATCGACCATCCGCATGTCCGCGTCGCCGACAGCGCTGCGGCGCTGAATGCGCTCGGCACCGCGTCGCGCGCGCGCAGCCATGGCCGGATCATCGGCGTGACCGGATCGGCAGGCAAGACGGGGACGAAGGAAGCGCTGTACGCGGCGCTCGACCGCTTTCGTCCCGGCAAGGCGCACCGCTCGGTCAAAAGCTACAACAACCATGTCGGCGTGCCGCTCAGCCTCGCGCGCATGCCCTCGACCGCCGATTTCGGGGCGTTCGAAATGGGGATGAACCATGCAGGCGAGCTTGCCGAGCTGACCCGCATGGTCCGCCCGCACGTCGCCATCGTGACCACCATCGCCCCGGCGCATATGGAGTTTTTCGGCAGCGAAGAGGCGATCGCCGATGCGAAGGGCGAGATTTTCGAAGGGCTGGAGCCGGGCGGCACTGCGATCGTCCCCTTCGACAGCCCGCATTATGCGCGGCTGCGCGCCAAGGCCGAACAACATGCCGCGCATGTGATCAGCTTCGGCCTCGGCGCCGATGCGGATGTTCGCGCGGTCGACTGGTTGCCGGACGGGCACGGCGGGTCGCTGGTCACCGCACAGGTGCAGGATGCGCTGCTCTGCTACACGATCGCGCAGGCCGGGGTGCATTGGGTGTCCAATTCGCTCGCGGTGCTGGCGGCGGTCAAGGCGGTCGGCGGCGACCTGCCAGCTGCGGGGCTGGCCTTTGCCGAAATGGCCGGGCTCGCGGGCCGCGGCGCGCGTCACCGGGTGCCGCTGGGCGGCGGACATATCCTGCTGATCGACGAAAGCTATAACGCCAACCCCGCCTCGATGGCCGCGACAATCGGACAGCTCGGCAGCGAATCCGGTGACCGCAAGGTTGCGATTCTCGGCGCGATGAAGGAGCTCGGTCCGGACGGCGCGGCTTATCATGCGGGACTCGCGGCTCCGCTCGTCGCAGCCGGGGTGCAGTTCGCCCTGCTTGTCGGCGAAGAGATGGCGCCGCTCGCCAAAGCGCTTGAGGGGCGGATCGATTTCGCGCATGTGGCCGCCCACTCTGATGCCGCGGCACGGCTGGGCGACGTGATCCACCCCGGCGACACCGTGCTGATCAAGGGGTCGAACAGCGTCGGCCTGTCGCATCTGGTGACCGCGCTGACCAACGGGGAATTTTGATGCTGTACTGGCTGGCGGAATGGCTGGGTTTTCCGGGGGTTCTCAACCTCATTCGCTATTTGAGCTTCCGCTCGGGTGCGGCGGTTGCCACGGCGCTGATCATTGGCCTGTGGATCGGCCCGCGCTTCATCCTGATGCTGCGGATGCGGCAGGGGAAGGGACAGCCGATCCGCGACGACGGGCCGCAGAGCCATCTCGCCAAAAAGGGCACGCCGACAATGGGCGGGCTGATGATCCTCATCTCGCTGATGATCTCGGCGCTGCTGTGGATGGACCTGTCGAACCGCTTCGTCTGGGCATGCATCTTTGTCACCGGTGGGTTCGCGGTGGTCGGCTTTCTCGACGATCTCGACAAGGTGACCAAGGCCAGCCACCGCGGCATTCCGGGGCGGGTGCGGTTGCTGATCGAGTTTTTGATCGCAGGCGTCGCGGTGTTCCTGATCGTGTCGCGCACCGGCACCGACCTGTATCTGCCGTTTTTCAGCGGCATCGTGCTCGAACTCGGGCCGCTCTATTATGTCTTTGCGATGGTGCTGATCGTCGGTTTCGGCAATGCGGTGAACCTGACCGACGGGCTCGACGGGCTCGCGACATTCCCGGTGATCATCGCCAGCCTGACCTTCCTCGTCATCGTTTATCTCTCGGGCAATGTGAAATTCGCGGAATATCTGGGGATTCCGCATGTATCGGGCGCCGGTGAGCTGGCTGTGTTTGCTGCAGCGATTATCGGCGCGTGCCTCGCCTTCCTGTGGTTCAACGCGCCGCCAGCGGCGGTGTTCATGGGCGACACCGGCAGCCTGGCACTCGGCGGCGCGCTGGCGACGATCGCGGTGACAGCGCAGCATGAACTGGTGCTGGTGCTCGTCGGCGGGTTGTTCGTGGTCGAGGCGCTGTCGGTGATCATCCAGGTGTTCTGGTACAAGCGCACCGGCAAGCGGGTGTTCCGCATGGCGCCGATCCATCATCATTTCGAACAATTGGGCTGGCCCGAATCGACCGTCGTCATCCGCTTCTGGATCGTGTCGATCGTCCTTGCGCTCGCGGGACTCGCGACCTTGAAACTGCGGTGATCACCTCGCGCGCCTTTGCCGGTCGCCGCTATGCGGTGCTGGGGCTGGCGCGCTCAGGGCTCGCGACGGTCGAGGCCTTGGTCGCCAGCGGCGCTGGGGTTACCGCATGGGACGACCGCGAGGAAGCGCGCGACGATGCGATGGCGCTGGGCGCGGACATCGGCAATCCGCTGGATATCGACCTGATCGGCTTTGCCGGCGTCGTCGTATCGCCCGGCGTACCGCTTAACCGCCACCCGATCGCCGCGCATGCCCGCGAGGCGCATGTCCCGGTGATTGGCGACGTCGAACTGTTCGCCGAGGCGCGCGGAGACCTGCCGCCGCACAAGGTGGTCGGCATCACCGGGACCAACGGCAAGTCGACCGTCACCGCGCTGATCCACCATATGCTGGAAAACGCCGGGGTGCCGTCGCTGATGGGCGGCAATATCGGGCTGCCGATCCTGTCGCGCGATCCGTTGGAGGAAGGCGGCGTGTATGTGCTCGAGCTGTCGAGCTACCAGATCGACCTGTCGCACAGTTTGGCGTGCGATGTTGCGGTGTTGACCAACCTCAGCCCCGATCACCTCGACCGTTATGACGGCTTCACCGGCTATGCCGCGTCGAAGGCGCGGCTCTTTTCGCTTCAGCATCGGGATCAGGTCGCGATCGTCGCGGTCGACGACGATCCTTCAAAGATGATCGCGGGTCGGATCAACCACCGCCTGCACCGCGTGTCGGGCCAGGACATCGACCCGGTCGACCAGGCGCGCTGGCCCGCGCTGCAAGGGCCGCACAATGCGCAGAATGCCGTCTGCGCCATCGCAGTGTGCCGGGTGCTGGGATTGAACGACGAAGCGATCGAACGCGGCCTTGCGACCTTTCGGTCGCTGCCGCACCGCATGGAATTGGTCGGCGAAGCCCGTGGCGCCCGCTGGTATAACGACAGCAAGGCTACCAACGCGGCTTCCGCTGCACCGGCGCTGGCGGCATTTCCGCCGGCGCCGGACCAGCGTTTGCACTGGATTGCCGGGGGGCAGGCGAAGGGCGACGGGCTGGCCGCGTGTCGTCCTTGGTTCGGGCATGTAAAGCAGGCGTATCTGATCGGCGAGGCGATGGAGGGCTTTGCGGCCGAAATCGGCGATGCCATCGCGGTGCAACGGTCGGGCGATATGGCATCCGCGGTCGCACAGGCGGCGGCGGCGGTGCAGCCGGGCGACGTCGTGCTGTTGTCGCCGGCCTGTGCGTCGTTCGACCAGTTCAAGGATTATGAGCAGCGCGGCGATGTTTTTCGCGGACTTGTCGCGGCGCTTGGGGCATGAGCGGGGGGATGGACAATATGGAGAGCGCGACGGAGAGGCCGGTGATCGCCGCCACGCGCACCGTCAAGCGCCGCGGCCCACGCCTCAGCCGCGCCGACCGCACCCCGCTGGGCCTGTGGTTCTGGGAAATCGACCGGGTGCTGTTGCTGCTGGTGTCGATGCTGGTCGCGATCGGACTGGTCGCGGTTGCCGCGGCGTCGCCGGTGGCGGCGCAGAAATTGTCGACCAGCACGGCGTCGCTCGACCCGCTCTATTATTTCTATCGCCAGCTGATGTGGGTGATCGTCGGGGTGCCGGTGATGCTGGGCGTATCGATGCTGCCCAAGGCGCAGGCGCGGCGCTTTGCGATATACGGGACGATCACCTTTTTGATCCTGCTGTTCCTGGTGCCGCTGTTCGGGACGACGGTCAACGGCGCCCAGCGGTGGATCGGCAGCGGGGTGTTCCGGTTACAGCCTTCGGAGTTTCTGAAGCCCTTTTTTGCGGTGACGCTGGCGTGGGTGCTGTCGCTGCGCCTGCATGACCAGAGCCTGCCCGTGGTCCCGCTCAGCTTTGTACTGACCGGAATTATCGCGGTGCTGTTGATGGGCCAGCCCGATCTGGGCCAGACGGTCATCTTTGCCGCGACCTGGCTGGTGCTCGTGCTCGTGGCGGGGCTGTCGATGCGGATCATGGGGATGCTCGCGGCGACCGGGGTCGTCGGGATCGTCCTCGCCTATTTCTTTTATCCGGTGGCGCAGCAGCGCATCAATATCTGGCTGTTTGCCGAGGGCGACAGCTTTCAGGTTGATCGCGCGCATGCGACGCTGACCGCCGGCGGGCTGATCGGCACCGGTCCCGGTGCGGGCCTCGCCAAATTCCAGCTGCCCGAAGCGCATACCGACTATATCTTCTCGGTGATCGGTGAGGAGTTCGGGATAATCGCCTGCATCGCGATTGCGATCCTGTATCTGGCGATCATCGTGCGAGTGCTCGTTCGCCTGCTCGACGAAGAAGACAGCTTCCTGATCCTCGCGGTCGCGGGCCTCATTGCGCAGTTCGGCGGGCAAGCGACGATCAACATGGCGGTGAACACCCAGCTTTTTCCGTCGAAGGGCATGACGCTGCCGTTCATCAGCTATGGCGGCTCGTCCTTCATCGCATTGTCGATCGGCATGGGTTTGCTCTTGTCGCTGACCCGGCGAAACCCCTATGCGGCGCGCGTGTCGATGACCCGCAACTGGAACAAGAAATGACTGCCGAAACATGAGTGCAACGCGTCACTATCTGCTCGCCGCCGGGGGAACCGGGGGACATATGCTGCCCGCTTATGCCTTGGCGGGTGAACTGATCGCGCGCGGGCATCGCGTCGCGCTGGTCAGCGACGACCGCGGCCTGAAGATTCCCGGCGCACCGCATGAACTTGATACGCACGTGTTGCCTGCGGGACGTGTCACCGGTGGTCCGGTCGGATGGGTGAAAGCTGCACTGGCGATTCTAAAGGGGCGCCGCATGGCGATCGACCTGATCCGCGACTTCGATCCCGCCGTCGTCGTGGGCTTCGGCGGCTATCCGTCGCTGCCCAGCCTGCTCGCCGCAGGCGCGACGAAACGGCCGCGCGTGCTGCACGAACAAAATGCCGTGCTCGGCCGGGTCAATCGCATGATGGCGCCGCGCGTCGATGCGGTGGCGGTCGCCTATCATAATATCCAGCGCTATCCCGCCGGGCATGAGCTCAAGAAACATATCACCGGCAATCCGGTTCGCGACGAGATTATCGCGATCCGTGAAGAAGGCTTCCCTCCGCTGACCGAGGACGGCATTTTCCGTCTGCTTGTGGTCGGCGGCAGCCTGGGCGCGACGGTCCTAAGTGATGTCGTCCCCGCCGCAATCGCGATGCTGCCACGCGCGCTACTCGACCGGTTGCAGGTGGTGCAGCAGTGCCGCGACGCCGATCTGGACGAAGTTCGCCGGAAATATGCCGACATCGGCGTCGCCGCCGAATGCGCGACCTATATCGCCGATTTCCCCGACCGGCTGCGCTGGGCGCATCTGGTGATCGCGCGCGCCGGGGCGTCGACGGTGGCCGAATTGGCCTGCGCCGGGCGACCCGCGATCTTTGTTCCCTATCCGCACGCGATGGATAATCACCAGACCTATAATGTCGTCGACATGGTTCAGGCGGGCGGGGCGCGGTCGATTCCGCAGCCGCAATTCACCGCCAGCGAACTTGCCAAGCAGATCCAGCGCATGGCGCTCGAACCCGGTGCGCTCGAGAACGCCGCCGCGCGCGCCGCGAGCTGCGGCTTGCCCGACGCCACGCGCGATCTTGCCGATCTCGTCGAATCGCTCGCCGCACCGCCGATGATGGACGTCATCCGCGTCGGCGCACCGTCGGGCCAGCGTTCCGCCGCCACCGGCATGGCGTCGGCGCGCATGGGAGGCGAATGATGCGCGGCGTTGCGACCGACATCGGTACCATCCACTTCATCGGCATCGGCGGCATCGGCATGTCGGGGATCGCCGAGGTGATGCACAACCTCGGCTATCAGGTGCAGGGCAGCGACATCGCCGACGGCTATGTGATCGAAGGATTGCGCAAACGCGGGATCAAGGTCGCGATCGGTCATGATGCCGCGAACGTCGAGGGCGTGTCGGTGGTCGTGACCTCGACCGCGGTGAAACGCGGTAATCCCGAGGTCGAGGCCGCGCTCGCGCAGCGCATCCCGCTTGTCCGCCGCGCTGAAATGCTCGCCGAGCTGATGCGGCTGAAATCGACCGTCGCGATTGCCGGGACGCACGGCAAAACGACGACGACCAGCCTTGTGGCCGCGCTGCTCGATGCGGGCGGGATTGATCCGACGGTGATCAACGGCGGTATCATCAACAATTATGGCTCGAACGCGCGGCTCGGCGCCAGCGACTGGATGGTGGTTGAAGCCGACGAAAGCGACGGCAGTTTCCTGCGCCTCGACGGGACGATCGCGGTCGTCACCAACATCGATCCCGAACATCTCGACCATTATGGCAGCTTCGACGCCATCAAGGACGCCTTCGTCGAGTTTATCGAGAATGTGCCCTTTTATGGCGCGGCGATGCTGTGCCTAGACCATCCCGAAGTGCAGGCGATCATCCCGCGCATTCGCGACCGGCGGATCGTGACCTATGGTTTCTCCGCTCAAGCCGACGTGCGCGGCACCAATGTGGTGCCCGGTGCCGACGGTAATCGCTTCGACGTCGTCGTGCGCGACCGCGACGGCAACAGCCGGACGATCGAGGGCATCCATCTGCCGATGTCGGGCCGCCACAATGTCCAGAACTCGCTCGCCGCGATTGCGGTCGCGCTGCACATGGGCGTGCCGGACGACAAGATCGTGTCAGGCTTCAACGGTTTTGCCGGGGTCAAGCGCCGCTTCACCAAGGTTGGCGAGATCGCGGCAGGTGATGGCGTCGTGACGGTGATCGACGATTACGCCCACCACCCCGTCGAAATTCGCGCTGTGCTGTCGGCGGCGCGCGAAGGTGTCGGGGCAGGGCGCGTCGTCGGCGTCGTCCAGCCGCACCGCTTCACCCGCCTGCGCGACCATATGGACGATTTTCAGCAGGCGTTTAACGACGCCGACATCGTCCTCGCGCTGCCGGTCTATGCGGCGGGCGAGGCGTCGATCGAGGGTGTGTCGTCGGACGCCCTGGTCGCGGGGTTGCGCGATCGCGGGCATCGGCAGGCGAGCATTGTTGCGGATGCGGGGGCGCTGGCTGAGGCCATTGCGGCAAGCATTGTCGCAGGCGACCTTGGCGCGGGTGATATGGTCATTTGTCTCGGCGCAGGTGACGTCACCAAGATAGCGGCGGGTTTGGCGAACGCGGTGGAGAGCGCACAGTGAGCGGGTTCAAAATCTTCCCCGCTGGCGGGGAGGGGGACCGCGAAGCGGTGGAGGGAGCTCGCGTCCTCGCGCCGCGTCGGCGGGCCACGATAGCTCCCTCCGTCAGCCGCTTCGCGGCTGCCACCTCCCCATCAATGGGGAGGATTTGATGACTGCCACCGAAACCCTTCCCGCAGTCCGCGGCAAACTGACCGCGAACGCCCCCCTCGCGCCGCTCGTCTGGTTTAAGTCGGGCGGGCCCGCAGAATGGCTTTTCGAGCCGAAGGACGCTGACGATCTTGCCGGGTTCCTCCGCGATCTCGACCCCGCCGTCCCGGTGATGGCGCTCGGGCTCGGATCGAACCTCATTGTCCGCGACGGCGGATTTCCAGGGGTCGTTGTCCGGCTCGGCAAGGCGTTCGCAAAGGTCGAAGCGATCGATGCGACGACGCTGCGCTGCGGCGGCGGCGCTTCGGGTATCCTCGTTTCCTCGACCGCGCGCGACGCGGGGATTGCCGGGATGGAATTCCTGCGCTCGATCCCTGGCACCGTCGGTGGCTTCGTGCGCATGAACGGCGGCGCCTATGGCGGCGAGGTGAAGGACATATTGATCGACGCTGACGTCGTGCTGCGCTCGGGCGAACGCAAGACGCTGCGGCTCGACGACCTTGACTACACCTATCGCCACAGCGAATTGCCCGAGGGCGCGGTCGTGATCGGCGCGACCTTCCGCGGCCGGCCAGGCGAACCGGCCGCGATCCAGGCCGAAATGGACCGCATCTCGGCAAGCCGCGAAGCGTCGCAGCCGCTGCGGTCGAAAACCGGCGGTTCGACCTTCAAGAACCCCGATGGATACAACGCGTGGCAGCTCGTCGACGAAGCAGGTTGCCGTGGCTTCGCGGTGGGCGGGGCGCAGGTCAGCGAGAAGCACACCAATTTCCTGATCAACACCGGCGATGCGACCAGCGCCGACATCGAGGCGCTGGGCGAGGAAGTTCGCCGCCGCGTGAAGGACAAGAGCGGCGTCGAACTGCAATGGGAAATACAGCGCGTGGGAGTGATGAATTGAGCCGGGGTCCGTGGCATGTCGCTGTTCTGATGGGCGGTTGGTCCGCCGAGCGCGAAGTGTCGCTGATGAGCGGCAATGGCGTCGCCGACGCGCTGGAAAGTCGCGGGCACAAGGTCACGCGTATCGACATGGACCGCGACGTCGCCTTGCGACTGGCCGATGCGAAGCCCGACGTCGTGTTCAACGCGCTCCATGGCGTCCCGGGCGAGGATGGCACTGTGCAGGGCATGCTCGACTTGATGGGGCTCAAATATACCCACAGCGGGCTCGTCACCTCGGTGATCGCGATCGACAAGGAATTGACGAAGCAGGCGCTGGTACCGCATGGTATTCCGATGCCGACGGGGACCATGGTCGACAGCGAAAGCCTCTATTCCATCGACCCCTTGCCGCGCCCCTATGTGCTGAAGCCCGTCAACGAGGGCTCGTCGGTCGGGGTCGCCATCGTCAAGGATGACAGCAACTACGGCAATCCGATCGCGCGCGAGGCCGTCGGCCCGTGGCAGTTATTCGACCGCCTGCTTGCCGAGCCCTTTATCAAGGGGCGCGAGCTGACTGTCGCGGTGCTGGGCGATCGCGCGCTTGCCGTCACCGAATTGCGCGTGAAGTCGGGCTTTTACGACTATGACGCCAAATATACCGACGGGCTGACCGAACATGTCTGCCCCGCCGATGTCCCTGCCGACGTTGCCCAGCGGATGATGGATCTGGCGTTGCAGGCGCACCGCCTGCTCGGCTGCAAGGGTGCTTCGCGGTCCGATTTTCGCTGGGACGATGAACATGGGCTGGCAGGCATTTTCCTGCTCGAGGTCAATACCCAGCCCGGCATGACCCCGCTCAGCCTGGTGCCCGAACAGGCGCGCGCGGTGGGTATGGATTATGCCGAACTTGTCGAACGCATCGTGGGGGAAGCGTTATTATGAGCAAGACGCAGATCAAGCGCGGGAAGGCGCCGCCGCGGCGGCCAGCGCGTGCGCCGAAGAAGCGGCGCAAGGTCCAGCAGTCGCGGCTGAATGCGATCATCAACGCGCTGCCGATCAGCCCGCAGCGATTGCAGAAGATTGCCAACTGGACCGTCGGCATCAGCCTGTTCGCGGTCGCCGGGTTGGCGGCGCATGCGACCGGGGTGACTGCGAAGGTGCATGAGGAATGGGCGCAGGTCGTCGGGCGCGCCGGTTTTCAGGTCAAGAAGGTCGAGGTCGTCGGAGCCGACCGGATCGACCGGTTGAAAGTATATGACATCGCGCTGGCGCAGAAGGACCGGTCGATGGCGGCGGTCGATCTGGCCGACGTGCGCAGCGACCTGATGCGCTATGGCTGGATCAAGGACGCACGCGTGTCGCGGCGGCTGCCCGACACGCTCGTCGTCGACATCGTCGAGCGCACCCCGGCGGCGATCTGGCAGCATGGAGGGCGCTTGTCGCTGATCGACGAAAAGGGCGTGGTACTGGAGCCGGTGACGGTGGCGACGATGCCCGACCTGCCTTTGGTCATTGGACCCAAGGCAAACCAGCGTTCGCAGGATCTCGACCGGTTGCTGGCCGAGGCGAGTTCGCTCAAGGAATTGCTGGCGGGGGCCACATGGGTCGGCAACCGCCGCTGGGATCTGCGCTTTCGCAGCGGCGAGACGCTGTCGCTGCCCGAAGGCGAAGCCGAGGCCAAGGCGGCGCTGGCCAAGTTCGCGCATCTCGACGGCGCCAACCGGCTGCTCGGGCGTGGCATCCTGCGTTTCGACATGCGCGATCCGAAGCGCTTTGTCCTGCGCCTGCCGCACGAGGGACAGGTGGCGCCCGCGCGGCTCGACGAGGCGCGCGAAGCGGTCGACGCGGTGGCTGCGGCCAGCACGGCGGAGAAAGGCTGAGCCATGCCGCCGCCGCGCATCGAAAAGATCATCACCGCGCTCGATGTCGGGTCGTGGAAGGTCTGCGCGCTGATTGCGGGGCAGACCGCCGACGGCCAGCTCCATGTGCTTGGCACCGGGCAGCGCGAGAGCCGCGGGGTCCAGCGCGGCTATGTCGCCGACATGGAACAGACCGAACATGTCGTGCGCGAGGCAATCGAGCAGGCCGAACGCATCGCGGGGCTGAACATCGACGATGTCTGGGTCAGTTTTTCGGCGGGCGGCCTGCTCAGCGATGTCGCGCCGATCGAGAGCGAGCTCGGCGGCCACCGGATCGAAAAGGAAGATATCGACGACCTGCTGGCGGCGGGTCGCGCCGGGATCGACCCCGAAGGGCGGATGATCCTGCATGCTCAACCGGCGCTCTACACGCTCGACGGGCTGACCGGGGTCAAGAACCCGATCGGCCTCCACGCCGACCGGCTGGGCGTCGACATCCATATCATCATGGCCGACGGGGCACCGGTGCGGAACCTGGAATCGGCGGTGCGACAGGCGCATCTCGACGTCAACGCCGTGGTCGCCTCGCCGATCGCGGCGGGGCTTGCGTGCCTGTCGGACGAGGAACGCGACCTGGGCGTGGCGCTGGTCGAACTGGGCGCCGCGGTGACGACCGTTTCGCTCTATGCCGGGGGGATGCTGGTCGAAATGGCGTCGTTGCCCTTCGGCGCCAGCGACATCACCGACGACATCGCCTCGGCCTTCGGCATAAGGCGCAGCCAGGCACAGCGGCTGCAAAGCTTTTACGGCTCGGCGTCGGCCAGTCCGCGCGACAACAACGAGGTTATCGAGCTGGAACCAGGCGCGCCGACCGGCGGCGATTCGCCGCGCATCACGCGCGCGCAGCTGGTGTCGGTGATCCGCCAGCGGCTCGACGCGATGATGGGGGAGATCGGCAGGACGCTGAAAGACCTGCATTTCGTCGGCCCGATCGGACGCCAGGTGGTGCTCGTCGGCGGCGGTGCCGATCTCAAAGGGATCGCCGATTACACGCAGGCGGCGCTGGGCCGCGCCGCGCGCGTCGGCAGGCCGCGCGGGCTGCACGGCTTGCCCGATGCGCACAGCGGGCCGGCTTTCGCGACGCTCGCGGGTCTGGTTCTCTATGCCGCGTCGGACCCGGTCGACCTGCGCGATCTGCCAATGATGGCGCAGGATGTGTACAAGCCGGCGGGCACGTCGATCCTGCATCGATTGATGGCGGCGCTGAAAAGCAGTTTTTAGTCGTGGCAAGGCGAAAAGGTTAATTTTTTGGGTGATTCCGGCGTCACAATAGTGCAATGCGGTGACAGGAAAGCGGGCGGACGGACTACCGCCCGGCTGGGTCGCAAGGTTGGGGAAGCGGCACCTGTCCGCCGCTGCAGGGAGACTTTTTGATGAGCATCAACATTGGCCCGCCGCAGGTCGACGAGCTGAAGCCGCGGATCGCGGTGATCGGCGTCGGCGGCGCGGGCGGCAATGCCATCGCGAATATGATCGCAGCGCGCGTCGAAGGGGTCGATTTCATCGTCGCCAACACCGACGCGCAGGCGCTGAACGCATCGCCCGCCGAACGGCGCATCCAGCTGGGGACGCAGATCACTCAGGGGCTGGGCGCGGGTTCGCGGCCCGAAGTCGGGCGCGCGGCGGCCGAGGAAAGCATCGCGCAGGTCGAAGAGGCCTTGAACGGCGCACATATGTGCTTTGTCGCAGCGGGCATGGGCGGCGGCACCGGCACGGGGGCGGCGCCGGTGATCGCCAAGGCGGCGCGCGACCGCGGCATCCTGACCGTCGGCGTGGTGACGAAACCCTTCACGTTCGAAGGCCAGCGCCGCATGCGGTCGGCAGAGGCGGGGATCGCCGAGCTGCAGGACCATGTCGACACGCTGATCGTCATTCCGAACCAGAATCTGTTCCTGGTCGCCAATCCGAACACGACCTTCAAAGAAGCCTTCACCATGGCGGACGAAGTGCTGCAACAGGGCGTGCGCGGCATCACCGACCTGATGGTCATGCCCGGCCTGATCAACCTCGACTTTGCCGACGTGCGCAGCGTGATGCGCGAAATGGGCAAGGCGATGATGGGCACCGGCGAAGCCGAAGGCGATGGCCGCGCGCTCGAAGCCGCCCAGAAAGCAATTGCCAACCCGCTGCTCGACGGTGTGTCGATGGCGGGCGCCAAGGGCGTCATCATCTCGATCACCGGCGGCGAGGACATGCGCCTGATGGAAGTCGACGAGGCCGCGAACCATATCCGCGAGCTGGTCGATCCCGACGCCAACATCATCTGGGGCAGCGCGTTCAACGACAGCCTGGACGGCAAGATCCGCGTGTCGGTCGTCGCGACCGGAATCGACGGCACCGGCGACAGCGCGGCGCAGGCGGCGCCCGCGACGCGCAGTTTCTCCTTCGCGCCCGCGCGGACCGCCGCTCCGGCGCCGGTGACCGAAGAGGTGTTCGAGCCGGCGGTCGAGGAAGAAGCCGTCGCCGAAGCCGCGGCGGAACCGGAAGCGGCGAGCGATCCGGCGCCGGGCTTTTCGCTGAGCGACGCGCCGGAAGCCGACGCCGCGGCGCCCGAGGAAGAGCCGATGGAATTGTCGCAGGTCGCCGCGACCTATGACGACACGTCGGGCGAACTGGTGCTCGATGCGCCGGAAGCGCCCGCGAGCGACTATCGCGCGGCCCCGGCTGCGGCCGGCGACGGCGGCGCGGACGAGGAAGCGCCGGCGCGCGGGATCGGCGGCGGCACGCTGTTCGAGCGTATGTCGCGCCTGTCGCGCGGCGCCGCCCCGCCCGACAGCGATGCCGCGGATAAACCCGACGGTGTCGATATTCCGCGGTTCCTGGGGCGGCAGAACAACCAGTAACGGGGTTTTTAACGGCCACCGCACGGGCACGGTGCGCCGTGAGACGGGATGAATTGCCCATGCGGCAGGTGAAAAGCACGGCGAGGCCGATGCGCGCGCGACATGTAGTCGGCGCGCTCGGCGCGTTGTTGTTGGCGGGAATGGCGGCGCTGCCCGCCGACGCACAACCGACGCCGCCCGATGCCGCGACCAAAGCGGCCATGGAAAAACGGACCGCGGCGCGGGCGCTGCTGTCGTCGGCGCTGGCGCGGATCGCGACGAACAGCGGTGACGCGGTAGCCTTGCTCGACGCGGGCCGTGCCTCGATCGACCTCGACGACCATCGCGCGGCGGTTGGATTCCTGGTTCGCGCCGAACAGGCCAGGCCGCGCGACGGCGCGGTCAAGGCGGCGCTGGGTTCGGCGATGGTCCATATGGAAAACCCGACGCGCGCGCTCGACTATTTCGGTGAGGCGCAGCTGCTCGGCGCGCCCGAACGGCTGTTTCTGGCCGACCGGGCGCTCGCCCGCGACCTGTTGGGACAACAGGATGCGGCGCAGCGCGACTATCAGCTCGCGCTGTCGCTCGCCCCGAACGACGAGGTGACGCGACGCTACGCCCTGTCGCTGGGGATCGGCGGCGAGGCGGATCGGGCGATCCAGCTTTTGACCCCGCAGCTGCGCGCGCAGGACCGCGGTGCCTGGCGCTTGCGCGCGATGATCCTCGCGATCAATGGCCGCGAGCAGGAAGCAACCGAGATCGTCAACGCGACGATGCCGCCGGCGATGGCGCAGAATATCCTGCCCTATCTGACCCAGATGGATCGATTGAACCCGGCCCAGCAGGCGGCGGCGGCGCATTTCGGGCGTTTTCCGACCGGACGACTGGGGCCGAAGCGCCAGCCGGTCCAGGTCGCCGCGGCAACACCGCCGCCCGCGGCCACAACGGGCAGGCGTCCGGCGGGCAGCCAACGTCCGCCGGCGGCCTCGGTAGCCGCAAAACCGACGCCTGCACCCACTCCCGCGGCGCGGCCGGTGGGTCCGGCTTACGCGCAGCCGCGCGAATCCGCCACGCCCCTGTCCGCTGCGACGCCGCGGCGGGAGACAATTGCGGCGCCGGCAGCGCGGCCCTCATCGCAGCGGCCGACGTCGGAGAACCCCTTTCCGGCGGCGGGGGGGTCGGCGCCGACCGTCGTCCGGTCGGGTCCCACCGCCGACAACCCCTTTCCGTCGGCGGCTACACCGCCGCAGCGGGCCGATACCTCGGCAGCGGCGGCGGGTGGCGACGCCGCTTCCAGGCCACCGGTCTTGCAGTCCCCGTTCCGTGAGACGATCCGGCCACTCCCGGCCGCGCGGCCCGATGCGAACGATGCAGGCGCCGCCGTTGTTCGCGAACCGCCGACGGCGACGGTGGTCGCGGCCGACAATATACCGCCGTCGGCGCAGCCCGTCGGACCGGGCTTTTCGCTGGCCGACGTCGGCCGCGCGGTCGACCCGGCGGCGCCAGTCGCCGCGCCGGCGCCAGCCAGTGCAGCGCCGGTGCCGCCGCCGCCCGGGCCGACCCCCGCGCCCACCGCATCGGCGCCTCTGCTCCCGCTGGCATCGCTTGCCGATATCGTCGGCTCGATCGAGATTCCGCCCGAGGAACTGAACGCGTCGGCCAACGCGGTCGATGCGGCGACGCTCGCGAAACTGGTCGAGGACAAGCGCCGCGCCGAAGCGGCCGAAAAGGCCAAACGCGAAAAGGACGAGGCGGCCGCGAAAGCCAAGGCCGAAGCCGATGCCAAGGCCAAGGCCGAGGCCGCCGAGAAAAAGGCGCATCCGGCGCGAATCTGGGTACAGATCGCAACCGGTGCCAACGCGCGCGCGCTGGCGCTCGATTTCGGGAAATTCGCGAAAAAGCACCCCGCGCTGTTCAAGGGCAAGACCGGCGGCACTGCAGAATGGGGCCGCACGCGGCGCCTGTTGCTTGGCCCGTTCAAGGACCGCAAGGCGGCGCAGGACTGGCTGGCGGATTATAAAAAGGCGGGCGGCGACGGCTTCCCGTTCAACAGCGAGGCGGGCGAAACCGTCGATCCCGTCAAGTGAGCGTCGCCGCCTGCGCCAGTCGTCCCGACGACAGCCGCGGGCGGCGTTTCGACGAGGTCGGCCGCGTCGTGCGCGGGCCGCGCGACGACTTCCAGCGCGACCGCGACCGCATCATCCATTCGATCGCCTTTCGCCGCCTGCGTCACAAGACGCAGGTGTTCGTCGCCCCCGACGGCGATCATTATCGCGTCCGCCTGACCCACAGTATCGAGGTCTCCCAGATCGGCCGCGGCATCGCGCGCGCGCTGGGGCTGAACGAGGACCTGACCGAAGCTTTGTGCCTGGCGCACGACATCGGACATCCGCCGTTCGGCCACGCGGGTGAGGACGCATTGAAGGTGGCGATGGCGGAGCATGGCGGCTTCGACCATAATGGCCATACGCTGCGCACTTTGGCCGAACTTGAATGCCCGTATCCGCAGTTCGACGGGCTGAACCTGACGTGGGAGACGCTGGAAGGGCTCGCCAAACATAACGGGCCGATCGCGAGCCCGGGCTGGGCGCTGGCCGAGATCGACCGCGACTTTCCGCTCGACCTCGCCAGTCATGCGAGCCTCGAGGCGCAGATTGCGGCGGTCGCCGATGACATCGCCTATGACAACCACGATATCGACGACGGGCTGCGCGCGGGCTTGCTCGACCTGGACCAGTTGATGGAACAGCCGTTCGTCGCGGCGAATTTCCGCGCCGTCGAGGCGCGCTTTCCCGGCGCACCGCGCGAACGCCTGCTGCGCGAACTGGTGCGCGACCAGATCGGGGTGATGGTCAATGATGTCATCGCCGCCACCAAAGCCAATGTCGCGGCGGCGGGCGTTGCCAGCGTCGCCGATGTCCGCGCCGCCGGGCGGGCGCTCGGCGGATTTTCGGCCGCGCTGGCGACCGACGAGCGCGAGCTCAAACGCTTCATGTACGCGAATCTTTACCATCACCCCGAACAGCTTGCCGCCGCCGAAGCCGCGCAGAAGGTGGTTGGCGACCTGTTTGCGGCCTATGGCCGCGACCCGCGGCTGATGGGTGCCGACTGGTCGGCGCGCCTGCCCGGCGAAGAATGCGCGACAATCCGGCATATCGGCGACTATATTGCGGGGATGACCGATCGCTTTGCCATCGACCGCTATGCCGAGATTTTCGGGCGGCAGACCGTGCCGGACGCGCTGGCGCATGTCTGACGCGCTGATCGTAGGCGCCACCGGCATGGTCGGCCGCGCGGTGATCGAGCATCTGGGGTCGGCGTCCGCGACACTCGTGACGCGCCGACCGGTGGCCGGGCTTGCCGCGCACCACCGCGAGATCGTCGCGCCGCCCGAAGACTGGGCCGACATCATTGGCGCGGAAAAGCCTGCAGTGCTTATCTGCTGCCTGGGCACGACGATCCGCCAGGCGGGGTCTCAGGCGGCGTTCCGCGCCGTCGATCACGACCTGATCCTGGCCGCGGCGCGCGGCGCCCGAGCGGGCGGGACGTCGCATATGATTGCCGTCAGCTCGGTCGGCGCGTCGGCGAAAGCCGGCAATTTCTATTTGCGGACGAAGGGCGAGACCGAGGACGGGCTGCGCGGGCTGGGTTTCGCACGGCTCGATCTGATGCGTCCCGGGTTGCTGACCGGCGATCGGCCGGGGCCGCCGCGGCTGGGCGAAGGACTGGCGACGATCGCGGCGCCGTTGACCAACGCATTGCTCCACGGCTCCTTTCGCCGTTACCGCTCGATTCCGGGCGACATAGTTGCCGCCGCGATCGTCCGGCTGGCGCGTCAGGGCGGTTCGGGCGTGCATATCCACGAAAACGACGCCATACGCGCGCTCGCCGATTGACTCGCTGCAAGGGCAGCGCCAAGGCTCGGGCGTCTGTCGGATCTTGGCAAGAGATTCGACCGGCCGCGCGGGAGAGCGTGGGGGCAGGGCAACCGGCACCCCACCACCGAAGGAGCAACCGCCCCGGAAACTCTCAGGTCAGCAGGACCGCGTCGGCTGGAACGGACACTCTGGAAAGCGTTCCGGCGGGTTGCCGGAACCACCGAAGGGGTAACTCCGTCGCGCGATGGAGGAAAACTCTCAGGTTCCCGTGACAGAGGGGGCATGGCGAAAGGCGCGGCACCCCGCCGCGCATCCGCCGTGCAACCGCGGGAGACTGACATGAGCGAAACCGAACAGACGGGCGACGAAGGCGCGGTGGAAACCCAGGCGCTGCCGCTCGACGCGTGGCACCGCGCGCAGGGCGGGCGGATGGTCGAATTCGCCGGTTACTGGATGCCGATCCAGTATGAAGGCATCATGGCCGAGCATCTGTGGGTCCGCGAAAATGCGGGGCTGTTCGACGTCAGCCACATGGGGCAATTGCTGATTTCGGGCGACAAGGTCGCCGAAGCGCTGGAAACGCTGGTCCCCGGCGATATTTCGGCGCTGAAACCCGGGCGGATGCGCTATTCGCTGCTGCTGGCGGAGGACGGCGGCATCCTCGACGACCTGATGATCACCAACGAGGGCGACCAGTTCGGTGTCGTCGTCAATGGCGCGGTCAAATGGGACGATATCGGATATCTGCGCGAAAACCTGCCCGACGACATCACGCTCAACCACAACGAGGATTATGGTCTGCTCGCGTTGCAGGGGCCGAAAGCAGTGATCGCGCTGGCGCGGCTGGTGCCCGAAGCGGCCGGCCTCGTGTTCATGCAGGCGATCCCCGCGACATGGAACGGCCATGCGATCGGGATCAGCCGTTCGGGCTATACCGGCGAGGACGGGTTCGAAATTTCGCTGCCGAACGAGGCGCTGACCGCGTTCGCCGACGCGCTGTGCGCGATGGAAGAGGTTAGGCCGATCGGGCTCGGCGCGCGCGATTCCTTGCGGCTGGAGGCGGGGCTACCGCTCTATGGCCATGATCTTGACCCGACCATCGAACCCGTCGAAGCCGATCTGGCGTTCGCGATCAGCAAGCGGCGGCGCGAGGAAGGCGGTTTCCCCGGCGCGGCGCGCATCCTGGGGCATCTCGCCGACGGCAGTGCGCGCAAGCGCGTCGGGCTGTTGGTCGACGGCAAGCTGCCGGTGCGCGAGGGCGCGAAATTGTTCGACGGCAACACCGAAATCGGCGTCGTGACGTCGGGCGGCTTTGCCCCCAGCGTCGGCGCGCCGATCGCCATGGGTTATGTTCCGCGCGATCACGCCGAGCCCGGCACCGCGATCGCCGCCGAGGTGCGCGGCAAGCGCGTCGCCTGCACCGTCACCGCCATGCCATTCATTCCGCACCGCTATGTGCGCAAACAGGGAGCCTGATCGATGCCGCGTTATTACACCGAAGAACATGAATGGATCGACGTCGACGGCGACGTTGCGACGGTCGGCATCACCGACTTCGCACAGGGCCAGCTGGGCGACATTGTGTTCGTCGAAGTTCCCGACACCGGCGCCGAACTCAGCCAGGGCGGCGATGCCGCGGTGGTCGAATCGGTGAAAGCGGCGAGCGACGTCTATGCGCCGGTCGACGGCACGGTGACCGAAGGCAACAGCCAGCTCGAAGAAGATCCCGCGCTCGTCAATTCGGACCCCGAAGGCGAAGGCTGGTTCTTTCGCATGACGCTCGGCGACAAGAGCCAGCTTGAGGGCCTGATGGACGCAAAGGCGTACAAGGCGTTCTGCGACGCCCTGTGAGCCGATCGACCCTTCCGGACGGAAGGGAGAAAGGGATGCGATGACCGACGCCGCGCTCGCCAATTGCCGCCTGATGGTGGCGACGGCGATCTATGAAGGCGCGCAGGGCACTTATGTCCGCGCGGCGCTGGCGCTCGCGCTGCGGGCGCAGGCGGCCGGCGTTTCGGTGCGGTTCGAATTCATCCTGTACCAGCCGTCGATCACCCGCGCGCGCAACATGCTGGCCGCGATGTTCCTTGCCAGCGATTGCACGCACCTGCTGTTCATCGATGCCGACATCGATTTTTCGGCCGACGACGTGTTCTCGCTGGTTCGTGCGATGGAGGCGAACCCCGATTGCGGGGTGCTGGGCGGCGCCTATCCGCGGCGGATGATCAACTGGGCCAATGTCGCGCGCGCGGTCGAACAAGGGTTGGCGAAGGACAATCCCGCCGATCTGGCGCGCTACACCGGCGATTTCGCATTGCATTTCCTGAACCCGAACCAGAATTTCAAGATGACCGATCTGGTCGAACTGGCGCGGCTCGGCACGGCGATGATGCTGATCCGCCGCGCGGTGCTCGACGGCATGGCAGCGGCCATGCCCGACCTGGTGTTCCGGCCCGATCCTGCCGAGCGGCAGGCGCACGGCGTCGGTGACGTCGTCCCTGCCTTTTTCTGTCCCTATATCGAGCCCGAAAGCCAGGCACTGCTGTCGGACGATTATGCCTTTTGCCGCCGGGTGCGCGACGCGGGGTTTCGCATCTGGCTCGCGCCGTGGATCCGCACGACCCACGCCGGTCCGGCGATCTTCTCTGGCACCCTCGCCGATACCGTTCAGCTTTTTGCCCAAAAACCAGCCTCTTCTGCGGAGTAGTTCATGCGTTACCTGCCCCTTACGACTGATGACCGCAGCACGATGCTCGCCACCATCGGCGCGGCGTCGATCGACGATCTGTTTGCCGACGTCCCCGCCGATGCGCGGCTCGACGGCCCGATTGCCGACCTGCCGCTGCACGCCAGCGAACTCGCCGTCGAGCGCCATATGACGGCGTTGTCGCGCCAGAATCGCGCCGCGGGCGACGGTCCCTTTTTCCTCGGCGCCGGGGCGTATCGCCACCATGTTCCCGCCAGCGTCGATCATCTGATCCAGCGCGGCGAGTTCCTGACCGCCTATACCCCGTACCAGCCCGAAATCGCGCAGGGCACGCTGCAGATGCTGTTCGAGTTCCAGAGCCAGGTCGCGCGCCTGTTCGGCACCGACGTTGCCAATGCGTCGATGTACGACGGTTCGACGGCGTGCTGGGAAGCGATCGTCATGGCGCGGCGGATCACCAAGCGCGGCAAGGCGTTGCTGTCGACGGGGCTGCATCCGCATTACCGCAGCGTCGCGCGCACGATGGCAAAATATACTGGCGATGAGCTCGTCGACGGCGACCCGAGCCTCGACGCCGGGACCGACTGGGCTGCGCTTGCGGACAGCATCGACAAGGAAACGAGCTGCGTTGTCGTCCAATACCCCGACATCCTCGGCCGCATCGACGACATGACTGCGCTCGCCGAAGCGTGCCAGGCGGCGGGGGCGCTGCTGATCGCGGTGGTTACCGAACCCGTCGCGCTCGGGCTGATCAAGGCGCCGGGTGAAATGGGCGCCGACATCGTCGTGGGCGAAGGACAGTCGCTGGGCGTCGGGTTGCAATTCGGCGGACCCTATGTGGGCCTGTTCGCCTGCAAGACCAAATATGTCCGCCAGATGCCGGGGCGGCTCTGTGGGGAGACGGTCGACGCGAACGGCAAGCGCGGGTTCGTCCTGACGCTCTCGACGCGCGAGCAGCATATCCGCCGCGAAAAAGCGACGAGCAATATCTGCACAAATTCAGGACTCTGTGCCTTGGCTTTCAGCATCCACATGACTTTGCTCGGCGAAGCCGGATTGCGCCAACTCGCCGCGATCAACCACGGTCGCGCAAAGACCGCCGCGGCTGCACTGGCCAAAATCCCCGGCGTGTCGGTGATGAACGACAGCTATTTCAACGAATTCACCCTGCTGCTGCCAACCGAAGCGCGGCCGGTGATTCACAAGCTCGCCGAGAAGGGCGTGTTGGGCGGCGTCTCGCTCGGGCGCCTCTATCCCGACAACGCTGGCCTCGAAAACGGCCTTGTCGTCGCAGTGACCGAAACCGTCACCGAGGCGGATATATCCGCCTTCGCTGCCGCTCTGAAGGAGGTGCTGGCATGACCGCGCTCAACCGCGCCGGCTGGCGCCCCGAAATGACCGCTGCGGGCGGCGCCGACGACAGCACGACCTTTACCGGCAATCGTGCGCTGATGCTCGAGGAAGCCCTGATCTTCGAAATCGGCTCGACCGCGACCACCGGCGTCGATTTCGACGAGACGGCGCCCGCCGCCGATCTCGGCGCGCTCGCGCGCACCGCGCCGATCGGCCTGCCGGGGCTCAGCGAATCCGAAACGGTGCGCCACTACACGCGCCTGTCGCGCCAGAATTACGCGATCGACCTCGGGCTGTTCCCGCTCGGCAGCTGCACGATGAAGCATAACCCGCGCCTCAACGAAAAGGTCGCGCGGATGCCGGGCTTCGCCGATGCGCACCCGCTGCAGCCGCAGGAAACGGTGCAGGGCGCCTATGCGGTGATCCATGAGCTTGCCGAATGGCTGATCACGCTGACAGGTATGCACAGCGTCGCGATGTCGCCCAAGGCGGGCGCGCATGGCGAGCTTTGCGGCATCCTCTGCATCAAGGCGGCGCTCGAATCGCGCGGCGAGGACCGCCGCGTGATCCTCGTCCCCGAAAGCGCGCACGGCACCAACCCCGCGACCGCGGCCTTCGCGGGCTTCACGGTGGAGGATATCCCGGCGACCGAGGAAGGCCGCGTCAACCTTGAAGCGTTGAAGGCCCGTCTCGGCCCCGACGTCGCGGGGGTGATGATCACCAACCCCAACACCTGCGGCCTGTTCGAGCGCGACATGAAGGCGATTTCGGACGCGGTGCATGCGGTGGGCGGCTATGTCTATTGCGACGGCGCGAACTTCAACGCGATCGTCGGCCGCGTGCGCCCCGGCGACCTCGGCGTCGATGCAATGCACATCAACCTCCACAAGACCTTCTCGACCCCGCACGGCGGCGGCGGACCCGGTTCGGGGCCGGTTGTGTTGTCTGAGGCACTTGCGCCTTTTGCGCCGCTTCCTTTCGTCACAAAACACGCCGATGGTTTCCGCTTGATCGAAGAGGAAAGCGCGGGCGAAGATCATCCGCAGACCTTTGGCCGCATGACCGCGTTCCACGGTCAGATGGGGATGTTTACGCGGGCGCTGACTTACATCCTCAGCCATGGCGCCGACGGTCTGAAGCAGGTCGCCGAGGATGCGGTGCTCAACGCGAACTATGTCCTGCGTAGCCTGGAGGATGTGCTCGACGCGCCGTTCGCGGCGTCGGGACCGTGTATGCACGAGGCGCTGTTCAGCGACAAGGGCCTTGCCGAAGGCTTCTCGACGCTCGACATTGCCAAGGGGCTGATCGACGAGGGTTTTCACCCGATGACGGTCTATTTCCCGCTTGTCGTCCACGGCGCGATGCTCGTCGAGCCGACCGAGACCGAGAGCAAGGCGGCGCTCGACCAGTTCATCGGCGCGCTGCGCAGCATCGCGATGCGGGCGCGCAACGGCGACCCCGCGCTGAAAACCGCCCCGCATTTCGCGCCGCGCGCGCGGCTCGACGAAACCGCCGCGGCGCGCAAGCCGATCTTGGCGTGGAACGAGCCCGCCACCGCACCCGGCACCCCGTCGCTGAGCGAGATCGGCGGCAGTTGAGCGAAGGCGGCGACAGCGGTGTGAAACGCACCGCCACCGGCTGCCTGGCCGGCGGGGCGTTGTTCGCGGTCGTCTTCGTCGCCGTCTGGCTCGCCGCGATCACGCTCTACGGTTTGGTCGTCGAGCAATGGGAGCTGATCGAGGTGCGCCGCGAGTTCAGCTACGGCTGGGCGTTCGTCTATGCACCGCTGATCGCGCTCGGGGCGGGACTCGCCGCAGCCTTCGCGGCGACGCGGCGCCTACCCGCGGTGCGGGTGACGCTGTTGATTGTGACGACCGGCTTGCTGGCGCTGTTCGCCGGTATCGTGCTGTTCGGGCTTGGCGGGCTGCTCTAGCACTGGCAAGAAGCAGCCGAAGGGGGGCGGCGATGACTAGCGGACAGGGACGGCTCGATGCCTTTACTGACGCCGCCTTTGCCTTTGCGGTGACGCTGATGGTCGCTGGTACGGGCGGCATGGCCCCAGACTATCGGCAGCTCGAGGCGGCGATCGCCGGGGCGCCGAGCTTCGCAATCGCCTTCGCGATTATCGCGATGTTCTGGCTGGCGCATGTCCGCGCGCGACGGATGGTCGGCGAGGGCGACTGGCGGTTTCTGCTGCTCACCCTCGCGCTGGTCTTCACCGTTTTGCTCTATGTCCACCCGCTGCGCGCGATGGCTTCGAGCTTTGCAGCCTTCATTGCGGGGCGGGCGGACGATTATGATGGCCGCCTGGGGCAGATGTTCGCGCTCTATGGCGCCGGTTTCATCCTGATGTCGCTGCTGACCGCGGGTCTTTTTGCAGTTGCCCGCCGCAATCCGCTGATAGACGCGCAGGGACATCGCGAAGCCTTTGGCCAAGTGATCATCTGGCTGATTTTGGGGGCAACGGGACTGGTGTCGACGATCATGACCTTTTTTCGTTCGACGGTGCCGCTGGCGCCGATGGTGTATGCGACGCTGCCGATCAGCATCGGCATTTTTGCGTCGCGCTATCGCTGGACCGAACCCATCGCGGCCACGGCCGAAAAGGAGCAAGCATGACCTGGGATACAATCTTTCTGCTCGCCAACTATTGGGCTTTTGCCAGCTGGATCGCGCTGGCGTTCCTGCCGCGCGGGCCGAAAATTCTGGCGGTGATCCTCTACGCCGGGGTGTTCCTGCTGTGTCTTGCCTACACCGTCATGATCGTCGGGTTCGTCAGCGGCGGGATCGACCCTGGCGGTCCCGGCGGCGGTGATTTCACGACGCTGGCGGGGGTGATGAAGCTGTTCGACAGCCCTGGCGGCGCGACCCTCGGGTGGGTTCACTATCTGGCGTTCGACCTGTTCACCGGCATGTGGATCGCGCGTGACGCCGATCAAAAGGGCTTCAGCCGCGTCGTGCAATTCCCCTTCCTGTTCCTGACCCTGATGGTCGGACCCGTCGGGCTGCTCGCGTGGCTGATCGTGCGGGAGCGCCGCGCGCGGGCGCGGGCCAAGGGCTGATGGCCTCCCCGCCGCCGTGGATGCCCGACGACGGCGGCAGCGACGACCGGCGTCACGCCCCGGCGACGCTGCGCAACCGTGATGCCATCGCAGCGGTGCTTGCCCACTGGTTGCCCACCACCGGGACCGTGCTGGAGGTCGCGAGCGGATCGGGCGAGCATGTGGTCCATTTCGCCGCAACTTTCCCGGCGCTGTACTGGCAACCGAGCGATCCCGATCCGGCCGGGCTCGTATCGATCGCCGCCTGGAGCGCCGAGGCCGGACTGGCGAACATCGCCCCACCGCTGGCACTCGACGCATCCGCCGCCGACTGGCCGATCGACCGTGCCGACGCCATGCTGTGCATCAACATGGTGCATATCAGCCCGTGGGCGGCAACGCTGGGGTTGATGGCGGGTGCGGCGCGGTTGCTGGCGCCCGGCGCGCCGTTGATCCTCTATGGCCCCTATGTCGAACCCGGCGTGCCGACGGCTGAGAGCAATGTCGCTTTCGACGCCAGCCTGCGCGCGCGCGATCCGGCGTGGGGATTACGCCACACCGACGATCTCAAGGCGGCAGGCGCAACCGCCGGGCTGACCCTCACCGAACGCCGCGCCATGCCCGCGAACAACCTGATGCTTCTCTTTCGCCGCACCTGACGTTGCTGACAGGATTGTCGATACGCGCTTTACCTGTTGCCTCCAGCCGCTAGCCTTTCCCCGATGGCGCACAAAGATGCGATTCGAGGAGAGAGAGTCCATGGCCCGCGATGTTTCGGAGCTGTTTACGTTCGACGAATTTCTGACCCACTGGGCCAGCGAGCGCGCCGACCGCGTCGCGCTGCGCGAAGAAGACCGTGTTTACACCTATGCGCAGCTCGACGACGCGACCGCGAAAGTCGCTTCAGCGTTGCTCGCCGCGGGCCTGACCAAGGGCGACCGGATTGCGTGGATCGGCAAGAACAGCGACCTTTATTTCATCCTCTTCTATGGCGCGGCGCGCGCCGGAATCGTGATGGCGCCGGTCGGCTGGCGGCTGTCGCCTGCCGAATGGGCTTTCATCGTCAACGATACGCAGGCCAGGATGGTGTTTGCGGGGCCGGGGTTCGAGACGCTAGGCGACCAGCTGGCCGGCAAGCTCGATCATGCGCCCAGGATCATCGACGCCGCCGAAGCGCGCGCAATGATCGACGCGGCGCCGCGGACGGCGTTCGCACCTTCGACGGCCCACGACGCGGTGCTGCAACTCTACACCTCGGGCACCACGGGCAATCCCAAGGGCGCGGTGCTGTCGAACCATAATCTGTTCGCGCTGCGCAAACATTCGAGCACGCTCGACATGCCATATACCAAATGGGACGATGACGAGGCGGTGCTGGTCGCGATGCCGTGCGCGCATATCGGCGGCACCGGGCTCGGCATCATGGCGCTCGCTGCCGGGCTGCCCGGCATCATCCTGGCCGAATTCAACCCCGACGGGGTGTTCGACGCGGTCGAGCAGCATGGCGTCACCCGCTTTTTCATGGTTCCCGCGGCGCTGCAATTCCTGCTGATGCACCCGCGCTGCGCCACGGTCGATTACAGCCGACTCAAATATATCCTCTACGGCGCCGCGCCGATCCCGCTCGAACTGCTGCGCCAGTGCATCCAGATGTTCGGGGCACAATTCATCCAGGCCTATGGAATGACCGAAACCACCGGCACCATTTCGATGCTGCCGCCAGAGGACCATGATCCCGCGGGCAACAAGCGGATGCGCTCGGCAGGGAAACCGCTGCCCGGGGTCGAGATCAAGATCCTTGGTCCCAATGGCGAAGAGATGCCGGTGGGCGAGGTCGGCGAGGTCGTCACGCGCTCGTCGAACAACATGCTGGGATATTGGAACCTGCCCGACGCGACGGCGAAGACGGTCGATGCCGACGGCTGGATCCGCACCGGCGACGCGGGTTATATGGACGAGGACGGCTATCTGTTCATCCACGACCGGATGAAGGACATGATCATTTCGGGCGGCGAGAATATCTATCCCGCCGAGGTCGAGAGCGCGATTTTTGGTCACCCGGCGGTGCAGGAGGTCGCCGTGTTCGGCATCCCCGACGACAAATGGGGCGAGACGGTGAAGGCAGTGTGCGTCGCCAAGCCCGGGATGACGATCGACGAGGCCGACATCATCGCCTGGACACGCGAACGCATCGCGCCCTTCAAATGCCCGCGCAGCGTCGATGTGATCGACGCGCTGCCGCGCAATGCGAGCGGCAAAATCCTGCGCAAGGATCTGCGCGCCCCCTATTGGGCGGGGTATGAGCGGATGGTGAATTGAGGGGTGGCTAGCGGTCGATTGCGATGGTCCGATGGCCGAAGGAAGAGTTGATTGATGCCCCTGATGGTGAAACAGGCTTCGGGTCGGCCGGAAGCGCAATTTTTGTGCCGAAGATCAATTCTCGCTCTTGCTCTTGGGGCAGCAGGCGTCGTTGCTCTCGGCGCGTGCGCCACACGCATTCCGTCCTACAGGTATCGAATGACCGTTGAGGTGGAAACGCCCGAGGGCTTGCGCTCGGGTAGCAGTGTGATGGAGGTTGGGGGCTTTATTGAGTCCCAGTTCGCACCGGGCGAGGCGCGTGGACGATCGGTCCAGCACGTCACGGGTGAGGCCATTCGTGTAGAGATGCCTGGCGAGAGAATGCTTTTTGCGCTCATGGTAAGTGATCGTGACGCTGACTACATGGCAAGTGCCGCCTTGACCGCGGCGGCAAACGAGCCTTGGTATCGACAAAAGCTGTCTCGCCAAGATCGACAATACCGGCAGGATCGCTTTCTCTCGGTGCCTCGAGCAATCCCAAGGATTTACAGGCGGACGCCGTCAAAAATCGGCCTATTCGATAATTATCCGATCTTTGTGACGTTTGGTGACCGGGACGATCCTCAGAGCTTGAAGCGTGTCAATCCTGACAATTTAAGTGCCACTTTTGGTAATGGCGTGCGCCTCAGACGAATCACCGTACAATTGACCGATGACCCTGTGACTCGGCAGATTCAGCGGTATTTGCCTTGGATAGTTCGCGCCGACGAGTTTAATTTTCCACCCGAGTTCGCAGCACAAAACCAGACATTCGGCACTTACCGCCGCTTTTTCGTGATGGATGGCGCGTAACTTCGGTTTCCTGCTTCAAAACGGCCTTGCCTGCTAAACCCTGCGCCTCCGTGGATGCTGAAACCAGTTCAGTATGGCTTTGAAAAGCACCATCCTAACCGCAGTAGATATGTCTGAAGATGCAGCAGTTTGCCGTCGGCGCGGTCAGGCGCACTCAGGCATCTAAAAGGGCGCGGAAGCATGTGCTTCCGCGCCCTTAGCCGGTTGGTCGGACTTTTAATTGGCCGGCGTATCCGGCGTGGCGGTTTCAGCCTCGGCGGTTGCGCCCGGCTGCGGTGCCGGGGCAGCGGTGGCCTGCGCAACCGCTGCCGCGAACTGTTCCGCGGTAAAGCTGGTGGCAAGCCCTGCCTGGCCGACGAAAAAGGCGCTGCGCGGCAGTTTGACGTCGCCGCTGGGGGTCGTCAGCACCACACCGTCGGCTTCGGCGAGCTTGACCTTGCCGACGATCGCCGATCCGTGCGCACTGCGGACGTCGGCGCCGGGCTGAAGCGCCGCGGCGAGTTTGGCGTCGCTGCCCGCCGCTGCCTGATCGACCGCAGCGACGACCTGCGCCTTGGTGGCGCCGATGGTCGGACCCTGCTCCAGCTTGCCGAACGCGTTGCTGGGCAGCGTGACCTGCTTGCCCGCCCCCAGATCGACGACGACATTCGCGTCTTGGGTGGCGGTGACGGTGCCGAGTTCGGCGCCTTCGGAATCAAAAACCTTGGTACCGACCGCCAGATCGACGGTGGCCGTCGCCGTCGTCGCGGCGGCGTCCTGCGCGATCGCGGGGGCGGCGACCGCGGCGGCGGCACCGAGCGAAACGGTGGCGATGAGACGGGCAAAATTACGCATCGGGATGGTCTCCTTGAGGATTATGAACAAAGGTGTCGGGAGTTAAACGCGCTTGGGGGCGCAAAGGTCACGGTCGGGACTGACGAACCGTGGCCAGGCAGCGACGAACCGAAAAAAGGGCAGGTTGGCGGCGATGGAAGAAGGTTTACGGACCGGTTGAATTCGGTTGCCGCCCACATATCTTCCCCATCGGTTTGCGGTGGGGAGGATCGTCGGCTTTCGTGACCCACCCCAAAACGGCAATCTTTGGTGCGCTGCCGTTGACACCGTGGAGTGCAAAACCTATATCGCGGCCACACCCCATCGTTCGAGATAGAGTCCGCCTTGCGCAGCGGATTGTACGGATAGGTCGGTGGGGATTACGATACGCGTTGGAAAGCTGCGGTAAACCGGCAACGGTTGCCTGCGGCTTTTTTCGCGTCGATGCGCCCGCGATTTTGATTTTTTGACAGGCGAGACAATCACTTATGGCGACCAAGGCGAAGTCGGTGGGCAAAGCCCTCGAAGCGACGGCGAGCAAGCGTATCCGCAAGCTGTTCGGCAATATCCACGAAGCGGTGGAGATGCCCAACCTGATCGAGGTGCAGCGCGAATCCTATGAGCAGTTCCTGCGCTCGGATCCGTCGATCGGTTATGTCTCGGGCCTGGAAAAAACGCTGCGCAGCGTGTTCCCGATCCGCGATTTCGCCGGTACCGCCGAGCTCGACTTCGTCCATTACGAACTCGAAGCGCCGAAGTACGACGTCGAGGAATGCCGTCAGCGCGGCATCACCTACGCGGCGCCGATGAAGGTCACGCTGCGCCTGATCGTCTTTGAAGTCGACAGCGAAACCGACACCCGTTCGGTCCTCGATATCAAGGAGCAGGACGTTTACATGGGCGACATGCCGCTCATGACCGAGAATGGCACCTTCTTCGTCAACGGCACCGAACGCGTTATCGTTTCGCAGATGCACCGTTCGCCGGGTGTGCTGTTCGACCATGACCGCGGCAAGACCCACTCGTCGGGCAAGTTCCTGTTTGCCGCGCGCGTCATTCCGTATCGCGGCTCGTGGCTCGACTTCGAATTTGACGCCAAGGACATCGTCAACGTCCGTATCGACCGCAAGCGCAAGTTGCCGGTCACCAGCCTGCTGTACGCGCTGGGCATGACGGGCGAGGAAATCCTCAACCATTTCTATGACCGCCTCGTCTTCGAGCGCGCGGAAAATGGCTGGAAGGTTCCGTTCCAGGTCGAAAACTGGCGCGGGTCGAAGCCCGCGTTCGACGTCGTCGACGCCAAGACGGGCGAAGTCGTGTTCGCCGCCGGTCACAAGATCAGCCCGCGCCTGGCCAACAAGGCGGCGAAGGACGGGCTCGACACGCTGCTGATCCCGACCGAGGAAATCTTCGGCCGCTACAGCGCCTATGACCTGATCAACGAGTCGACCGGCGAGATCTATATCGAGGCGGGCGACGAAGTGAGCGCCGAAAATCTCGAGAAGCTCGACGCCGCGGGCATCGACAAGCTTGTCCTGCTCGACATCGATCACAACAACACCGGTCCGTGGATCCGCAACACGCTGAAGGCCGACAAGGCCGAGGATCGCGACCAGGCGCTGAGCGACATCTATCGCGTGATGCGTCCCGGCGAACCGCCGACGCGCGAAACCGCCGAAGCTTTGTTCGGCGGGCTGTTCTTCGATCCCGAGCGTTATGACCTGTCGGCCGTGGGCCGCGTGAAATTGAACATGCGTCTGGGCCTCGATGCCGAGGACACGGTCACCACGCTGCGCAGCGAGGACATCCTCGCGGTCGTCAAGGAACTGGTGAATCTGAAGGACGGCAAGGGCGAAATCGACGACATCGACAACCTCGGCAACCGCCGTGTCCGCTCGGTCGGCGAGCTGCTCGAAAACCAGTATCGCGTCGGTCTGCTTCGCATGGAGCGCGCGGTGAAGGAGCGGATGAGCTCGGTCGACGTGTCGACCGTCATGCCGAACGACCTGATCAATGCCAAGCCCGCGGTCGCCGCGGTGCGCGAATTCTTCGGCTCGTCGCAGCTGTCGCAGTTCATGGACCAGACCAACCCGCTGTCCGAAGTGACGCACAAGCGCCGCGTGTCGGCGCTCGGGCCGGGCGGTCTGACCCGCGAACGCGCGGGCTTCGAAGTCCGCGACGTTCACCCGACGCACTATGGCCGTATCTGTCCGATCGAAACGCCGGAAGGCCCGAACATCGGTCTGATCAACAGCCTCGCGACCTTCGCGCGCGTCAACAAATATGGCTTTATCGAAACGCCGTACCGCAAGATCGTCGACGGCAAGGTGACCAATGAGGTCGTCTATCTGTCGGCGATGGAAGAGCAGAAGCACACGGTGGCGCAGGCGAACGCCGACCTCAACCCCGACGGCAGCTTCATCGACGAGCTGATCTCGGCGCGCGAAGCAGGTGAATTCCTGATGGCGCCGCGCGACCAGATCACCTTGATGGACGTGTCGCCGAAGCAGCTGGTTTCGGTTGCGGCGTCGCTGATCCCGTTCCTGGAAAACGATGACGCCAACCGCGCGCTCATGGGTTCGAACATGCAGCGTCAGGCGGTGCCGTTGCTGCGCGCCGAGGCGCCGGTCGTCGGCACCGGGATGGAAGAGACGGTTGCGCGGGATTCGGGCGCCGCGATCGCGGCGCGCCGCGGCGGCGTGATCGACCAGGTCGACGCTACCCGTATTGTTATCCGTGCGACCGACATGGTCGAACCCGGCAAGTCGGGCGTCGATATCTATCGCCTGCAAAAGTTCCAGCGGTCGAACCAGAACACCTGCATCAACCAGCGTCCGCTGGTGAAGGTGGGCGAAATTGTCCGCGCGGGCGATATCATTGCCGACGGTCCGTCGACCGAGCTCGGCGAACTGGCGCTTGGCAAGAATGTGCTCGTCGCGTTCATGCCGTGGAACGGTTATAATTATGAGGATTCGATCCTCATCAGCGAACGCATCGTGAAGGACGACGTCTTCACCTCGATCCACATCGAGGAATTCGAAGTCACCGCGCGCGACACCCGCCTTGGCCCCGAAGACATCACGCGCGACATCCCGAACGTCGGCGAGGAAGCGCTCCGCAACCTCGACGAAGCGGGCATCGTCTATATCGGTGCCGAAGTCGGCCCGGGCGACATTCTGGCCGGCAAGATCACCCCCAAGGGTGAATCGCCGATGACGCCGGAAGAAAAGCTGCTGCGCGCGATCTTTGGTGAAAAGGCCAGCGACGTGCGCGACACCTCGCTCCGCCTGCCGCCCGGCGTGTCGGGCACCGTCGTCGAAGTCCGCGTCTTCAACCGTCACGGCATCGACAAGGACGAGCGCGCGATCGCGATCGAACGCGAGGAAATCGAGCGCCTGAAGCAGGACGCCGACGACGAGCGCGCGATCCTGAACCGTGCGACCTTCTCGAGCCTGAAGGACCTGTTGATCGGTCAGGCGACGAGCGCGGTGCCGAAGGGGCTGAAAAAGGGCGATACCGTCACCGAAGAGATGCTGGTCGAACTCGACCGTGCCGACTGGTGGAAGCTCGCGGTGGTCGACGACAAGGCGCAGACTGCGCTGGAAGCGATCAAGGCGCAGTATGACGAGGCGATCAAGCGCATCAACGCGAAATATGAAGATCGCGTCGAAAAGCTGCAGCGCGGCGACGAACTCGCGCCGGGCGTGCTCAAGATGGTCAAGGTGTTCGTCGCGGTGAAGCGCAAGCTGCAGCCGGGCGACAAGATGGCTGGCCGTCACGGCAACAAGGGCGTCATCAGCCGCATCCTGCCGATCGAGGACATGCCGTTCCTGGAAGACGGCACGCATGTCGACATCGTGCTCAACCCGCTGGGCGTGCCGTCGCGCATGAACGTCGGGCAGATCCTGGAAACGCACCTTGGCTGGGCTTCGCGCGGTCTGGGACAACGTGTCACCAAGGCGCTCGACGAATGGCGCGATGCCAATCCCGACGCGACCGGCGGGCAGATGCCCGAAGCGGTGCGCGACGCGCTCGAAAATGTCTATGGCGCCGAATATGTCGAGGACATCAAGTCGCGCGACGCCGACAATATCGTCGAAATGGCCGATAACCTGCGGGTTGGCGTGCCGTTCGCGACGCCGGTGTTCGACGGTGCGAAGGAAGCCGATGTGACCAACATGCTGACCCTCGCGGGGCTGCATGAATCGGGTCAGTCGGACCTGTACGACGGCCGCACCGGCGATCGTTTCGATCGCAAGGTAACCGTGGGCTACATCTATATGCTGAAGCTCCACCACCTGGTCGACGACAAGATCCACGCGCGTTCGATCGGTCCTTACAGCCTCGTCACCCAGCAGCCGCTGGGCGGCAAGGCGCAGTTCGGTGGCCAGCGCTTCGGGGAAATGGAAGTGTGGGCGCTGCAGGCCTATGGCGCGGCGTACACGCTCCAGGAAATGCTGACGGTGAAGTCGGACGACGTGATCGGCCGCACCAAGGTTTACGAAGCGATCGTCAAGGGCGACGACACCTTCGAGGCCGGCATTCCCGAAAGCTTCAACGTGCTCGTCAAGGAAATGCGCTCGCTGGGCCTCAATGTCGAATTGTCGTCCTATGCGGAGATCGATCCCGACGAAGGCCCGGAAGCCCTTCCCGAAGCCGCCGAATAAGATTTTTCCTCACCCCCTTCGCCTGGCGCGAAGGGGGAAGAGTGGAGCCAGATTATGAACCAGCTTACCAACTTCATGAACCCGGTCGCGAAGCCGGAAACCTTCGACATGATCAAGATCGGCATCGCGAGCCCCGAGCGCATCCGCTCATGGTCGTTCGGCGAGATCAAGAAGCCCGAAACCATCAATTACCGCACGTTCAAGCCCGAGCGTGACGGCCTGTTCTGCGCGCGCATCTTTGGTCCGATCAAGGATTATGAATGCCTGTGCGGCAAGTATAAGCGCATGAAATACAAGGGCATCGTCTGCGAAAAATGCGGTGTCGAAGTCACGGTGACCAAGGTTCGCCGCGAGCGCATGGGCCATATCGAGCTCGCCGCGCCCGTCGCGCATATCTGGTTCCTGAAGTCGCTGCCCTCGCGCATCGGCCTGCTGCTCGACATGCAGCTGAAGCAGCTTGAGCGCGTCCTCTATTTCGAAGCCTATATCGTGCTCGAGCCCGGCCTGACCCCGCTCGAAAAGTTCCAGCTGCTCACCGAAGACGAGCTGCTCGACGCGCAGGACGAATATGGCGAAGACGCGTTCAGTGCCGGTATCGGCGCCGAGGCGATCCGCGTGCTGCTCGAGAATCTCGACCTGGAGCAGGAACGCACCGACCTGATGGAAGAGCTCGCGACGACCAAGTCGGAGCTCAAGCCCAAGAAGATCATCAAGCGGCTGAAAGTCGTCGAAAGCTTCATCGATTCGGGCAACCGCCCCGAGTGGATGATCCTGGAAGTCGTGCCGGTTATCCCGCCCGAACTGCGCCCGCTGGTGCCGCTCGACGGCGGCCGCTTTGCGACGTCGGACCTCAACGACCTGTACCGCCGCGTGATCAACCGTAACAACCGTCTGAAAAGGCTGATGGAACTGCGCGCGCCGGACATCATCGTCCGCAACGAAAAGCGCATGTTGCAGGAAGCCGTCGACGCGCTGTTCGATAACGGCCGCCGCGGCCGCACGATCACCGGTGCCAACAAGCGTCCGCTGAAATCGCTGTCCGACATGCTCAAGGGCAAGCAGGGCCGCTTCCGTCAGAACCTGCTCGGCAAGCGCGTCGACTATTCGGGCCGTTCGGTCATCGTGACCGGTCCGGAACTCAAGCTGCACCAGTGCGGCCTGCCCAAGAAGATGGCGCTCGAGCTGTTCAAGCCCTTCATCTACGCCCGCCTCGACGCCAAGGGTCTGTCGATGACCCTGAAGCAGGCGAAGAAGTGGGTTGAAAAGGAACGCAAGGAAGTCTGGGACATCCTCGACGAAGTCATTCGCGAGCACCCGGTCCTGCTGAACCGTGCGCCGACGCTTCACCGCCTGGGCATCCAGGCGTTCGAGCCGGTGCTGATCGAAGGCAAGGCGATCCAGCTGCACCCGCTGGTCTGCGCCGCGTTCAACGCCGACTTCGACGGCGACCAGATGGCGGTCCATGTGCCGCTGTCGCTGGAAGCCCAGCTCGAAGCGCGCGTGCTGATGATGTCGACGAACAACATCCTGTCGCCCGCGAACGGCAAGCCGATCATCGTTCCGTCGCAGGACATGGTGCTCGGTCTCTATTACCTCTCGCTGGAGCGCGAAGGCGAACCGGGCGAGGGCATGCTGCTCGCCGACATGGCCGAAGTGCATCAGGCGCTGCATGTCGGTGCGGTCACGCTGCACACCAAGGTGATCAGCCGCGTTCCGCAGACCGACGAGAAGGGCAATGAGTATCTCAAGCGCTTCGAAACCACGCCGGGCCGCATGCTGATCGGCGAATGCCTGCCGAAGTCGCACACCGTGCCCTTCGACGTCGTCAACCGCCTTCTCACCAAGAAGGAAATCGGCGACGTGATCGACCAGGTCTATCGCCACACCGGCCAGAAAGAGACAGTGCTGTTCGCCGACGCCATCATGGCGCTGGGCTTCCGCAACGCGTTCAAGGCGGGCATCTCGTTCGGCAAGGATGACATGATCATCCCGGCGTCGAAGGAAGGCATGGTCGACGAAACCCGCGCGCTGGTGAAGGATTTCGAGCAGCAGTATCAGGACGGCCTGATTACGCAGCAGGAAAAATACAACAAGGCGATCGACGCGTGGTCGCAGTGCGGCGACAAGGTCGCGAACGCGATGATGGATGAAATCCGTGCGACGCCGAAGCTGCCCGACGGCCGTCTCGCCCCGATCAATTCCATCTATATGATGGCGCATTCGGGTGCGCGTGGTTCGCAGGCGCAGATGAAGCAGCTTGCCGGCATGCGCGGCCTGATGGCCAAGCCGTCGGGCGAGATCATCGAAACGCCGATCATCTCGAACTTCAAGGAAGGCCTGACCGTTCTTGAATATTTCAACTCGACGCACGGTGCGCGTAAGGGCCTGGCCGATACGGCGCTCAAGACGGCGAACTCGGGTTACCTGACCCGCCGTCTGGTCGACGTGTCGCAGGATTGCGTCGTGATCGAGGAAGATTGCGGCACGACCCGCGGCATGGAAATGCGCGCGATCATCCAGGGCGGTTCGACGATCGCCTCGCTGGGCGAGCGCATTCTCGGCCGCACGACGCTGGAAGATGTCGTCGACAAGGACGGCAATGTCATTGCGCCGGTGGGCACGCTGCTCGACGAACCGACGACGCAGCGGATCGAGGACGCCGAGGTTCAGTCGGTCAAGATCCGTTCGCCGCTGGTTTGCGAAGCGACGCTGGGCGTTTGCGGCAAATGCTATGGCCGTGACCTTGCGCGCGGGACTCCGGTGAATATCGGTGAAGCGGTCGGTGTGATCGCCGCGCAGTCGATCGGCGAGCCCGGCACGCAGCTGACGATGCGGACGTTCCACATCGGCGGTGCGGCGCAGGTCAACGAACAGTCGAACGCCGAAGCGATTTCGGACGGCACGATCGAGTATCGCGACATGGCGACGATCGTCGACCAGCGCGGCCGCCGTCTGGCGCTGTCGCGTTCGGGCGAGATCGCGATCATCGACAGCGAAGGCCGCGAACGCGCGTCGCACAAGCTGCCCTATGGTGCGCAGATCATGCACAAGGACGGCGAGAAGGTGAAGAAGGGCGACCGGATTGCCGAATGGGATCCGTTCACCATGCCGCTGATCACCGAAAAGCAGGGCGTCGTGAAATATCAGGACCTGCTGGACGGCAAGACGCTGGTCGAACAGGTCGACGAAGCAACGGGCATCGCCCAGCGCGTCGTGATCGAATATCGTTCGGCGGGCCGCGCCAAGAAGGAAGACCTGCAGCCGCGCCTGACCCTGCTCGACGATGCGTCGGGCGAAGCCGCGCGCTACCTGCTCGCGGTCGGCACGATGCTGTCGGTCGAGGACGGTCAGACGGTGCAGGCGGGCGACGTGCTGGCGCGTGTCAGCCGCGAAGCGTCGAAGACGCGCGACATCACCGGCGGTCTGCCGCGGGTGGCCGAGCTGTTCGAAGCGCGTATTCCGAAGGACAATGCGGTGATCGCCAAGATCAGCGGCCGCATTGAATTCGTCAAGGATTACAAGGCAAAGCGCAAGATCGCGATCGTTCCGGAAGAAGGCGATCCGATCGAATATCTGATCCCCAAGTCGAAGGTCTTGGAAGTGCAGGAAGGCGACCAGGTCAAGCGCGGCGACGCGCTGATTTCGGGCTCGCCGAACCCGCACGACATCCTGGACGTCATGGGCGTCGAGGCGCTGGCCGAATATCTGGTCGCGGAAATCCAGGAAGTCTATCGACTGCAGGGCGTGAAGATCAACGACAAGCACATCGAGGTGATCGTTCGCCAGATGCTGCAGAAGGTCGAGATCACCGACGGCGGCGACACCACGCTGCTGCCGGGCGAGCAGCTCGATTATCTGGAGATGATGGAATATAACGCCAAGCTGCCGAAGAATGGCAAGCCGGCCGAGGGCCGCCCGGTCCTTCTCGGCATCACCAAGGCGTCGCTGCAGACGCGCAGCTTTGTTTCGGCGGCATCCTTCCAGGAAACGACCCGCGTCCTCACCGAAGCGTCGGTGCAGGGCAAGGTCGACTCGCTGATGGGCCTCAAGGAAAATGTCATCGTCGGTCGCCTGATCCCGGCGGGTACCGGCGCGGCGATGAACCGCGTCCGCGTCACCGCCTCGTCGAAGGACGCCGCGCTGCGCGCCGCGATGCGCGCCGCGAACCAGGAGCATCTGATCGCGCCGCAGACCGCGGCCGAGGAGCATGCCGCCGAACTGGCGCAGGGTCCCGAAGCCGCGATCGGCGACGATCCGCTTGGCAAGGTGCAGGGCGAGGACTTCACGATCGACGACGTGATGGTCGAAGATCGTCCGGAGGGTGAGGGCGAGGCGTAAGCCTGGCTCCCAGCCGTGCGCTGACAGAAATTAGCCCCGCCGGAGCGATCCGGCGGGGCTTTTTCTTTGGGGGTTTCGGAGGGGTGTGAGGGACCGAACGATCCTCCCCGCCTGCGGGGAGGATCTTATGTCCGCCTACTCCCGTACATCGATGCCGTTCAGTAAATCCCCGACGTTCCCGGCGTTGTCGCGCGCGCGGTGGTCTGGACCGTCGGCACCACCGGCGGTGCCGACGGCGCGATGATTTCGGCGGTCGGGCGGCCCGGCTTGGCGAAGCTGGCGACCACCGGTGCGTCGCGCCCGTAGAGGTCGGCGAGTTTGCGGGTGCCGCCCTTGCCGTCGGGGATCACCGTCCAGTACGCGACATAGACGGGAAAAGGCTGGTCGAACCCGAAGCGCGTGGTCTTGCCACTGGCGATCGCCTCGCCAAATTCCTCGGGGCTTCTGCCCGCGAACATCACCGCCATCAGGCCGGAGAAATGCAGCGCGCGTTCGGTGCGGATGCACCCGTGGCTGAACGCGCGCGTGGCGGCATTGAACGCGGCCTTCGACGGCGTGTCGTGCAGATAAATGGCATGCTCGTTGAGCATTTCCATCTTCATCACGCCCAGCGCGTTGTTCGGCCCGGGTTTCTGCACGACCCACAGATTCTTGCCGCTGCCGGTCCAGGTATAGCCCTGCGCACGCGCCGCGGCGGGGTTGCGCGCGATCGTCGCGCCGATACCTTCGTTGATGATGCTACGCGGCAGCTTCCAGTCGGGATTGACGATGATCCCGGTCGCCATCGGGTTGAGCTGCGGCGTTGCGGTCGACGGCTTGCCGACGACGGCCTTGTGCGTCGCGATGACGGTGCCGCCATGGACGACGCGGGTCATATATTCGGGGACGTTGCTTACCACATAGCGGTCGCCCAGCGTACGCGGCATCCAGCGCCAACGTTCCATGTTGACGCGGATCGCATTCGCCTCGGCGGCGTTCTTTGCCTTGGCGAGCGACGCCTTGAGCACCGAAAAATCGGGATGCACGGGATTGAGTCGGGCGAGCGCCTCGGCAATCGTGCCGCCGTTCAGCGCGGTGGCCAACAGCGGCAGCAGCGGTTCGGTGTCGGCGTCGCTGTCGACCATGAACCACTGCTTGCGCGCGGCATTCGGCGTGCGACCGTCGCGCAGATGGGTCGCGAGGAGCAGGAAGGTGTCGGTCGCCACCTTGTCGAGGCGGGCCTGATCCTTGCCGAGGATCGCGGCGGCGAGTGCGTCGGGATTATAGTCCTTGGCGAACAGCCCCTCGGCGCCGATGTTCTCGATCGCCGTCAGCAGCGCGGTGGCGTTTTCCTCCGACCAGTTGGGCAAGGCGACCTGCGCCGCGACCAGCGGCGCATCGTCGGTGACCTTGTCGGGTTGCAGGATGACCGAGTCTTCCTTGACGCCGGTCTGGGCGAGCGCGGGCGTCACCAACAGGGAGAGCGGGAGCAGCAGTGTGGCGGCGGAGCGCGCCGAAAAAGAGGCGTTTTTGACCATGGTTAAGCCTCATAGCCAATAATGCCGGGGAGTTAAAGTGAGGTGGCGCACAGCCCGGCGCATCGGCTGACGCGTCACCCGACCGATCAGTCCGCGCCCGCCTCATCCTGCCGCGCCAGCCACTCTTCCAGCCATTTGATCGTGTAATCGCCGTGGATGACGTCGGGGTCGGCGAGCAGCGCCTGGTGGAGCGGGATGTTCGTCTTGACCCCCGCGATCACCATTTCCTCGAGCGCGCGGCGCATCCGCATCATGCAGCTTTCGCGGCTGCGGCCATAGACGATCAGCTTGCCGATCATGCTGTCGTAATAGGGCGGGATCGAATAGCCGGCATAAAGCCCGCTATCGACGCGGACGTGCATGCCGCCCGCGGCGTGATAATTGGTGACCTTGCCGGGCGAGGGGAGGAAGGTGCGCGGGTCTTCGGCATTGATCCGGCATTCCATCGCATGGCCGCGGAATTCGAGGTCTTCCTGTTTGACCGACAGGCCTGCGCCGCCAGCAATGCGGATCTGTTCGCGGACCAAGTCGAAGCCGGTGATCATTTCGGTCACCGGATGTTCGACCTGGATGCGCGTGTTCATTTCGATGAAGAAGAACTCGCCATTTTCCCACAGAAACTCGATCGTGCCGGCGCCGCGATAGGACATTTTCGCCATCGCATCGGCACAGATGCCGCCCATGCGCGCGCGCTCGTCAGCCGAGATGATCGGTGAGGGGGCTTCTTCGAGCACTTTCTGGTGGCGGCGCTGGAGCGAGCAGTCGCGCTCGCCGAGATGGATGGCGTTGCCATTGCCGTCGCCGAATATCTGGAATTCGATATGGCGCGGATTGCCGAGATATTTTTCCATGTAAACGGTCGGGTCGCCGAACGCCGCCGCCGCTTCGGACGACGCCTGCCCCATCAGGCTCTCCAGGCTGTCGGCGTCGGGGACAACCTTCATCCCGCGCCCGCCGCCGCCCGATGCGGCCTTGATCAGCACCGGATAGCCGATGTCTTCGGCCATTTTGCGGCATTCGTCGCCATAGGTGACGGCGCCCGGCGAACCCGGGACGACGGGGAGGCCGAGCGCGACGGCGGTGCGCTTCGCTTCGACCTTGTCGCCCATCGTGCGGATATGCTCGGGCTTCGGCCCGACGAAGATCATGTCATGCGCTTCGATAATCTCGGCGAAACGCTCGTTTTCGGACAGGAAGCCGTAGCCCGGATGGATCGCGTCGGCGCCGGTGATTTCAGCGGCCGAAATGATCGCGGGAATATTGAGATAGCTGTCCTTTGCCGCGGGCGGACCGATGCACACCGCTTCGTCGGCGAGACGGACGTGCATCGCGTCGGCGTCGGCGGTCGAATGGACCGCGACGGTCTTGATGCCCATTTCGTGGCAGGCGCGGTGGATGCGCAGCGCGATCTCGCCGCGATTGGCGATCAGGAGCTTTTCAATGGCCATGTGTTGATCAGCCGATGGTGAACAGCGGCTGGTCGAACTCGACCGGCTGGCTGTTTTCGACATGAACGGCTTTCAGCGTGCCCGCGGCAGGGGCGGTGACCGGATTCATCACCTTCATCGCCTCAATGATCAGGATCGTGTCGCCGGCCTTTACCGCCGAACCGATGGCAGCGAAATTGGGGGCGCCGGGTTCGGGCGCGAGATAGACGGTGCCGACCATCGGCGACTTCACCGCATCGGCAAAACTGTCGGCGGCGGGCGCGGGCGCGGCGGGAGCCGCGGCAGGCGCCGCCGGAGCAGCGGCAGCGGGGGCCGCGACCGGCGCTTGCGCATAGGCGACCGGCGCCGCGGCGGCGGTCAGCGTGCGCGCGACGCGGATCTTGCGCTCGCCATCCTCGACTTCGATTTCGGACAATCCGGTATCGTCGAGCAACTCGGCGAGCGCGCGGACATAGCCCGGATCGATGTTGATGCCATGCTCTTTATGGTCACCCATGAGAATTTTCCTGTTGTTGCGGCGTCGGTATGCCGACGCTCGGACCCCGTTTTGATGCGCCCTCTTGTCAGAGACGCGCGGCGGCGTCCAGCGCCAGCGTATAGCTGTTCGCGCCATGGCCTGCAAAATGCGCGGCGGCGGCCATACCGACGTAGCTGATGTGACGGAAGGGCTCGCGGCTCATCGGGTCCGACAAATGCACCTCGATCACCGGCACCTTGATCGACTTGATCGCGTCGTGGATCGCGATCGAGGTGTGCGTATAGCCGCCGGCGTTGAGCAGCACTGCCTTCGCCCCCGCAATATAGGCTTCGTGCAGCCAGTCGATCAGCACGCCTTCATGGTTGGTCTGGCGGCATTCGAGCCGCAGACCGAGTTCGACCGCCTGCGCCTCCAGCCGCGCGTGGATGTCGTTCAGTGTGTCATGGCCGTAGATTTCGGGCTCGCGCGTGCCGAGCAAGTTGAGGTTCGGGCCAGAGAGCACATAGACGGTCGGCTTGTCGGTCAAATACGCGGCCTTTCGGTTGCGGCGAGGTGCGCTCCTCCTATATGGGCTGCTCGGCAAAAGGCAAAGCAAGGCTGGTTTTCGTGATCTCGGTCATCCTCAACGGCGAAGCGCGGCAGGTGCGCGAAGGCAGCATCGCCGATCTGGTCGCCGCGCTAGGCCTCGACGTCAAAAAGGTGGCGGTCGAGCGCAATCGCGAGATCGTGCCGCGCTCGACGCTGGCGGATGTGGCGCTCGCTGAGGGTGATGCGCTGGAAATTGTGCATTTTGTAGGAGGCGGTTGTTGACCGACAATTGGAGCGTTGCCGGACGGACTTTCACGTCGCGGCTGATTGTCGGCACCGGCAAGTACAAGGATTTCGAACAAAATGCCGCCGCGGTCGCGGCGTCGGGGGCGGAGATCGTCACCGTCGCGGTGCGCCGCGTCAATGTATCCGATCCGACCGCGCCGATGCTGACCGACTATATCGATCCCAAGAAGATCACTTATCTGCCCAACACCGCGGGTTGTTTCAACGCCGACGATGCGATCCGCACCTTGCGGCTCGCGCGCGAGGCCGGGGGCTGGGATCTGGTGAAGCTGGAAGTGCTCGGCGAAGCGAAGACGCTCTATCCGAACATGCGCGAGACGCTGGAGGCGACCGAGGTGCTGGCCAAGGAGGGTTTCCTGCCGATGGTCTATTGCGTCGACGACCCGATCGCCGCCAAGCAGCTCGAGGATGCCGGCGCGGTGGCGGTGATGCCGCTTGGCGCACCGATAGGATCGGGGCTGGGCATCCAGAACCGCGTGACGATCCGCCTGATCGTGGAGGGCGCATCGGTGCCGGTGCTCGTCGACGCCGGGGTCGGCACCGCGAGCGACGCGGCGGTGGCGATGGAGCTGGGCTGCGACGGGGTGCTGATGAACACCGCGATTGCCGAGGCCAAGGATCCGATCCGCATGGCTCGCGCGATGAAGCTGGCGGTCGAGGCGGGGCGCGACGCGTACCTCGCGGGGCGCATGGGGCTGCGCAAATATGCCGATCCGTCGAGCCCGCTGGCGGGGCTGATCTGAATCGCGATCAGAAGGGGGCGGGCGGACGGTAGAGCATTTCGATCCGTTCGATCTGGCCGCTAAAGCCGAGCACGACCTCGACGTCCCACAGCAGTTTGCCGGGGCCGTCGGGCAGGACGATGATCCGGTACGGCTGCCACAGCTTGTTGTCGGTGGTTTCGCGCTCGACGCTGAAAATCCTGGCGAGCGGCAGCCCGAGAAAGGCGTCGCGTGGCGAGGTGCGGGCCATCGGATAGGATGCCGGCGCGCCCGAGAGCAGCGCGAAGACCACCGGCTCCTTCGCTCGCACCTTTGCTTGTGCGTCGGCGATCTTGGCGATGAGCGCCTTTGCCTCGTCATCGGTTAGGCCGCGCAGCTGCATTTGCGGCGCGGCTGGCGCCAGCGCGGGCCGGGCAAAGGCCGCGGGGCTCAGCAACAGCGCGCTAGCGGCGACCAGCATGACGCGGGAAAATCTCATGCCGCCATTCAAACCGATTTGCGGCCCGGGTCAATTGCCCTTTTTTCAGAATGATTTGCCCCCGCGCGGAACATTGGCTTCCATCGCTCGTTGGTGGGACAAGAGGCAGCGTCGCCTCGGCCATAGCGAAGGAGACATTCCATGGGTGAACTCACCGAAAAGGCGAAAGGCCTGGCCAATGAAGCCGTCGGCAATACCAAGCAGGCGATCGGCAAGGCGACCGACAACGAGCGTCTGCGCGCCGAAGGCGCCGCGCAGGAGCGCAAGGGCGAAGCCCAGAATCTGAAGGGCAAGGTCCAGGGCGCGCTGGGCGACAAGGTCTGACGAACCCATCGTCCGAAAAAAAGGCTCCGGGAGACCGGAGCCTTTTTTGTTCGCAGGCTGCCATTTCTACCCGCACCCCTATGGAACGGCAGGCGAGCGTTCCCGACTATTTTCCGCCCGATGCCACCAGATCGACGTCGGTCATGCCGCCATCGCGGCGCGCCATGATGACATAGGCCAGATCGTCCTTCGTCCCGCCGAGCATATGTTCGTTGCCGTTGACGCGGTGGTCGCTGGTGTAGCCAGCGCGGGTTGCCATGGTGTGGTAATAATCGAACACGCCCTGGATCGACGCCGCGGTCTGAAAATTGACGACGCGGATGTTGCACTTGCCCCCGGCGATGCCCGCGGCCTCGCGCAGCGTCGCGCGCGGATAGACTTTGAACGCGGCGGGCAGGCGGTCGGCCCAAGCGTTGCCATAAGTCAGCTTGCCGTCGCACGCGCCCGTTGCCTGGTCGCGGGCGAGGGCGCCGATCGTCACCGGGCGGGCTTTCGCCTCGCAGCCGTCGCAGCCGGCTTCGAGCGGCAGTGCCTTCGGTGCGGTCAGCAGCTTGCCGGCCTTCAGCGCCGCGGCGGCTTCGGCGGCGGTCGCGGCCTTGCCGCTGCGAACGCCCGGAACCGCGCCGTCGACCGGACGATTGCCCGGACCGACGGCGTTCTGGTTCGCCTGACCCGCAAGTTTGGGATCGACCATGATCTTGTCTTCGAGCGCGCCCTTGACCGCCGGGTCGGCGCTGGTCAGTCCGTCGTCGAGCGGGGCGAGGTCGGCCTTTGCATCGGGATTGTCCCGGCATCCGCCCAGCGGCGCCGCGGCCATCAGCAGGCCGGCTACCAGCCATTTTCCGCGCAACATCATCGCTAACACTCCCTTAATCTTTCACCCGGATTGCCCGATCCTGGTTAAAAAGGCGCAAAGAAAATGCGTTAACGGGTAACGCTTTGTTAGCCGAAAACTGTCTCGGACAGGGACGCTTTCGGATCGCAGCGGATCAGGCGCGAGGTTTCAACCGCGGCCTGGCGATGGATAACGGCCTGGCGATAGACCGGGTCGGTGACCATTTCCATGAAGGCGGCGCTGGTCGGATATTCGGCGATGAATATTGCGTCCCAATGTTCGGCGTCGGGGCCGATGACCATCGCCTCCATCGCACCGCGCCACACGATCCGGCCCCCGACCCGCTGGAATATCGGCCCGCTGTCGGCGCCATAATGGGCATAGGCCTCGGCGCCGGTCAGCCCTTTGTCCGCCAGCCCGTGGTCGGCTGGGTAGGTCGCGGCGTCCTTGAAGCGGACGAGGTTGAGCATATGGATGACGGTATCGCGCGGCAGCGCCTTGAACGCGTCGAACTGCGCGCGTTCGGGGTCGATATGCCGGTCGGTCATGGCAGGAACTCCTTGCGCTTGACCCGCCACGCGTCGGCGCTCTGCACCCACGCATCGACGGGAGCGTCTTCGAAGGGGGCGGGCAGGCGGGTCGGGCCGCTGTTGGCGGCGCCGAGCCGTGCGGCCAGCGCCTGCGAACGGGTGTTGGCCGGGTCGATGCTGTGCATCAGTTCAGGCCATTTCAGAAATTCGACGGCAAAATCGCAGGCCGCGACCGATCCCTCGAACGCATAGCCCTTGCCGGCAAATTTTGCGCGCACGCCATAGCCGATTTCGGGCGCGGGCCAGCCGTCGGGCTCCCATGGCCCCAGCCGGCCGACCCATTCGCCGGTGGCGCGCTCGATCACCGAGAACATCGAAAAGCCGCGGATGTGCCAAGCGCCAGCGAGCGTACACCATTGCCGCCACGCCGCGGCGCGCGGACAGGTTCCGCCAATGAATTTCATGGTGTCGGGTTCGGCGCACATTTCCGCAAAGCCGTCGAAATCCTCGGCGGCGGGCGGGCGCAGGATGAGCCGCTCGGTGACAAGCAGCGGGCCGTTCAGCATGGTCGATCTTCTCCCGTTGATCAGGGAGAGTTCTTCTGGGCCAAGTCGGGCGGCGGGACAAGCCGAAGCTGGCCGCCAAACGTGATGTTGAGGGCGCCGACGACCAGGTCGACGCCCTCTCCATCACGTGTGCGGGCGGAGGGGTCTCGGACCCACACCCGTAACGGGTCTCTGTCGCTTAGCGGCAGCGATATTTGTCGCGGTCGATCTCGCGGCCGAGCAGCGCGCCACCGGCGGCGCCGAGAATGGCGCCCAAGGTCTTGTCACCGCGGCCGGCGATTTCGTGACCGGCCAGGCCACCGACCGCACCGCCGATCAGCAGGCCGGTCGTGCCGTTGTCGCGCTTGCAGCGATAGCGGCCATCGCGGTCGCGCCAGATGCGCGTGTTGGCGTTGACGCGCTGGTCACGATAGCGGCGCTTGTCGCGATCGTAAAAGCTGCTCGACTGGTCCAACTGGTGAAAGGCAGGGGCCTTTTCGGGGGCCGAGATGCCGGCATGGGCCGGGGCGGTCAGCGCAACGCCAACCGCGGCGCATGCACCCATCAGGCTTTTGTTCAACGTAAACATCATATATCCTTTCCTGGCTTCGCACCTTTGTCCGCCGGGCGGGCCTTGGCGCTTCGAGGGGAAAACGAGCCGGGTCCCGATCGCGTTGCATGAACCCAAGGCAACAAGACGAACCGAGTGCTATCGTCGATGAACTGAAAGGTACTTGCCGCATCGTCATCGGCGTGCGACAGTCGGCCCATGCTCAACATTGCTTCGCTCGTCATCGGCATTATCGCTTTGATTTTGGCGGTTTTTGCTTTCATTCCCCTGCTCGGATGGGCCAATTGGGTCATCGTTCCCTTCGCGGTCGTCGGGCTGGCGCTCGGCGCGATGTCGGACAAAACCAGCGGCCGCAATCTCAACATCGTCGTCATCGTGATCGGCATTATCCGCCTGTCGCTCGGCGGCGGCATCATCTGATTTTCCACCGAAGGCCATTGTCCCCCCAATGACCAGCCCCGCCGCACCAGCGGAACCACAACAGCGCGGACTGCTTTTCGCGCTCGCGGCCTATGGCATCTGGGGCTTTGTTCCGTTGTTCTTTAAACTGCTGGACGATGTGCCACCAATCGAGGTGCTGGCGCAGCGCATCCTGTGGTCGCTGCCGTTATGCTTCCTCATCATGGCGTTCCGCCGCCAGATCGGCGAATATCTGGCGGCGCTCAAGGACTGGCGGGTGCTGCGGCTGTTGCTCGCAAGCTCGGTGCTGATCGCGCTCAACTGGCTGGTCTATATCCATGCGATTTTCACCGACCATGTGCTGGCGGCCAGCCTCGGCTATTATCTCAACCCGCTCGTGAACGTGCTGCTGGGCATGATGTTCCTGGGCGAGCGGCTGTCGCGCCTGCAGGCGATCGCGGTCGTGATCGCCGCGGTCGGGGTCGCGATCCTGCTGGCGGGCGCGCTCGATACCTTGTGGATCAGCCTGACGCTGGCGCTGAGTTTCGGCACCTACGGGTTGATCCGCAAGGTCGTATCGGTCGGATCGCTGCCCGGACTGGCGATCGAGACCACATTGTTACTGCCCGTTTCGGCGGCGGCGGCGGGCTATTTTATCTGGATCGGCGACGGCCGCGGCTTTGCGTCGGGCGCCGAGGTCAGCTGGTTGTTGGCCGCAGCGGGCGTGGTGACTGCCGTGCCGCTGTTGCTGTTCGCGACGGCCGCGCGGCGTATGAGCTACGCCGCGCTGGGGTTCGTGCAATATCTGGCGCCCAGTATTGCGTTCCTGCTCGGTCTATTCGTGTTCCACGAACCGCTGAAACCGGCGCAGCTGTTCTGTTTCCTGCTGATCTGGACCAGCATCGCGGTGTTCAGTTTCGACATGTGGCGCAAAACGCGCGCCGAGCGGATGGTGGTCTGCGCGTGATCCGGCCACCCCGCGAAGGTGGGGCAACGCGTTAGGTCAGCCGCCAGGCCAGGGTTTCGCCCGCGTGGAATGGAACGACGTCGCCGATCTTCTCCGGCACTATCGTTTCGCCGCGCTCCAATGTCAGCGTCCGCTCATTGAGTGGCAGGCCGTAAAAGCGCGGCCCATGTTCGCTGGCGAACCCCTCGAACTTGTCGAGCGCGCCATCCTCATCGAACGCTGCGATATAGCTTTCCAGCGCAAAGGGCGCGTTGAAGATGCCGGCGCAGCCGCACGACGCCTCCTTCGTATGCACCGCGTGCGGCGCGCTGTCGGTGCCGAGGAAGAATTTGGGCGAGCCCGAGGTCGCGGCGGCGCGCACCGCGAGGCGGTGGTGCTCGCGCTTGGCGACGGGCAGGCAATAGGCGTGCGGGCGGATGCCGCCGACGAGCATCGCGTTGCGGTTGATGTGCAGATGCTGCGGGGTGATCGTCGCGGCGACGTTGGCGGGGGCATCGGCGACGAACTGCGCGGCCTCGGCCGTCGTGATATGTTCGAACACGACCTTGAGTTCGGGCAGGGCGCGGACCAGCGGCTCGAGAGTGCGCTCGATGAACACCGCCTCGCGGTCGAAGATGTCGACGTCATGGTCGGTGACTTCGCCGTGAATGAGCAGGGGCATGCCGATCGCCTGCATCCGTTCGAGCACGCCCATGATGTTGGCGACGTCTGTGACGCCATGCGCGCTGCCCGTGGTGGCGTGGGCGGGGTAAAGCTTGGCGGCGGTGAACACGCCCTCGGCGTGACCGCGCGCAATTTCGTCGGGATCCGTGGCGTCGGTCAGATAGGCGACGATCAGCGGAGTGAAGTCGAGGTCGGCGGGAACCGCGGCGTTGATCCGGTCGCGATAGGCGCGGCCTTCTTCGGCGGTGGTCACCGGCGGTGACAAATTGGGCATGACGATCGCGCGGGCGAACTGGCGCGCGGTGTAGCGTGCGACATGGGTCAGCATCGCGCCGTCGCGCAAATGGACGTGCCAGTCGTCGGGGCGGCGGATCGTCAGGCGGTCGGTCATGCGGCTCTCGCGGATGAAATGGATGCTTGGTTTTGGCTGCCGCGTCCCTAGATTATCGCCATGGCCAATACCACCCTCATCAACCGCGCGCTGATCCGTCTGTCAGGAGAGGATGTCCGCGGCTTTCTGCAGGGTCTGGTGACCAACGACACCTCGGGCGACCTGCCCGTCTGGGCGGCGCTGTTGTCCGCACAGGGGAAGGCGCTGTTCGATTTCCTGATCTGGGGCGATGGGGAAGACATCTTGATCGATTGCGAGCGTGACGCCGCGGGCGATCTGGCGAAGCGGCTGACGCTCTATCGCCTGCGCCGCGCGATCACGATCGAACGCGAGCCCCACCTGTGCGTGCATTGGGCGCGGCCTGACGACCCTGGCGGCGACGCCGGTGTTGCCGATCCACGGCTGCCAGCGCTGGGTCGGCGCTGGCTGGCACCCGCCGATAGCGATGCCGGCGCGGACGATGCGTGGCGCGCGCACCGGCTGGCGCTGGGCGTCACCGAGGGCCGCGTCGAGCTGGGTGACGGCACCACCCTGTGGCTCGAGTGTAATGCCGCCGAACTGAACGGAGTCAGCTTTTCCAAGGGCTGCTACGTCGGGCAGGAAAATACCGCGCGGATGAACTGGCGGCAGAAAATCAACCGGCGGCTGGTCGTGGTGCCGATCGCCGAGGCCGATGAAAAGCGGCAGGTGATCGCCTATCCCGAGCTCGGCTGGTCGGTCGAGCATCGGCGGGTGGACAATATCGATCCCGCGACAGCGCCACCGTGGATGCGCGGCGCACTGGTGCAAGCCGAAGCCTGACAAATGTCGTGCCGCCTGTTATAAAGGCATCATGCGCAATTTCTGCATCGCTGCCGCGGCGCTGATCGCCGCAGTCCCCGCGTCCGCCGTGGCCATGGACGGCGGTACGCCCCAATCGCTGTTGACGGTCGATGACGCGGCGCCGAAGCCGGCGCGTCTGGCACCGCTCGCCGCCGGGTCGGTCTGGACGCCGCGGTTCGCCGCAGCGGCAGACGAGCTCGCCAGCGCCTTGCAATCGCGCGAGGAGGCGCGGTGGCGGCCGTTGATGGGCGGCGCGTGGCTGGCCGAATCCGACCGGCTGCGCATTGCAAATTTGCTCCGCGACCGCACGAGCCCCTTCCTCCCAGCGCTGTTCTCCGCGCGCGCGCCGCGCCGCGTTATGCTGGGGTGGCAAGCCCGCGAAGCGCCGACTGACGAAGATATTGCCGCAATCGAGACGGGGCAGGAGGCCGAGGCGCTGATATGCTGGTCCTCGACCGGCGGCGACGCTATCTGGCCGGCGACAGCAAGGGACGCCGACAACGGCGCGGGCCGCCCCTATGCCTGCGCCCGGATAGCTTACAGCGTCCGCGGCGATACCCCGACCTGGCGCGCGTTTATCGAGCAAACGCCCGGCCGTTCGGCGCGCGAACCCGCTTAACCAATCCCCAACCCGAATCTGCGACAAGCGGCGCCATGTTGGGGCGTTATCTGGGATTGGCCGCGGTCATCGCGGTGGTATCGATCGGTGTGGCGGGGCTGGCCGGTCGCGCGCCGCCTGCCGAGGTCGAACCGTCGACGGCGCTTGCGGGCAATCACGACAATTGGACGACGCACAGCGTGCGGAAAGAGCAGGCGGCCGCCATCGCCAAAGCCGACCGCAAGCGCGGCGCATCGGGGCCGGTGCTGCTGGAGCGTGCAGCCGATTCGCATTTCTACGCCGACGCCGACATCAACGGCACCAATGTCCGGGTGATGGTCGACAGCGGTGCGTCGGTCGTCGCGCTCTCGCGCCGCGATGCCGAGGCGATCGGTATCGACGTCGACCGGCTGGCGATCGGCGGGACCGCCCGCACCGCGGGCGGCGAGGTGCCGATGCGCATGGTCATGCTCGACAGCATCGACATCGGCGGCATCGCGGTCGAGCGGGTGCAGGCGGCGGTGATCGACGCCGACATGGGGGTCGCGCTGCTCGGGCAGAGCTATTTGTCGCGGCTGGCGGCGGTGAATGTCGAAGGCGACACGATGACGCTGCGCTGAGGCGCAGGGTCATTTCGCCTTTTTGTCGATCAGCACCGCCTGTTGCCAGCGGCCGGGCGCCTTGTCGGCGCGGTGGATGCAGCCGGCCCAGCAACAGGGGCGTTTCTTGCCCTCATGCAGTTCCTCGACCGTCCGCTGGAGCCGCCGCGTGCGGGTTTTTGCCTGTTTGGCGTCGTCGACCCAGCAGATGAATTCGTTACGGCCCAGCGGGGTCAGGCTTTGCCAAAGGGCCAGCACTGCGGCATCGGCCTTGAGGGCCGCCTGCATATCGTCACCCGCGATGTGGACGGTGCCGTGAAGAAAAGCGTCGGTCATGACCGGCAGAAATAGGGCGGCGGCGACTGCGGGTCAAACGAAGCGCCGCCGTTTGTGACCGGCGGGGTTGTGGCCGACGGCGGCTGCCCCTAAATTGCCGGCGAGGCCACGTCCTCGCCGCCGCGGGCGGATATCAAGTCCGGGACGGCCCGGCAGCTTTGATCAGGAGGCTGTCGTGGCGTGGATCTATCTTTTCTTTGCCGGAGTGCTCGAAATCGTCTGGGCGTTTTCGATGAAACAGTCCGAAGGTTTCACCAAATTGGGGCCGTCGGTCGTAACGGTCGTGACGATGATCGCCAGTTTTGCGTTGCTGTCGCTGGCGATGAAGACATTGCCGCTCGGCACCGCCTACACAATCTGGACCGGCATCGGCGCGGTGGGCGCGTTCGCGGTCGGCGTCCTTGTCCTCGGCGAACCGGCGAGCGCGCTGCGCATGGTGGCGGCGGTGCTGATCGTCAGCGGGCTGGTGCTGATGAAACTCGCATCGCCAGCTTGATCGTTCGGGCGGCGGCATCATGACCTTGCCAAGCGGGCCGCTTTTCCCCACATCACCGCCATGAACGCTCCCACCCCTCCGATGCGCGCGGCGATCGTGCCGGTCACCGCCTTCCAGCAAAATTGTACGCTGCTCTGGTGTACCGCCACCAACAAGGCGGCGTTTGTCGATCCGGGCGGGGACCTGCCGAAGCTGAAGGAAGCGGTGCGGCAGACGGGGGTCGAGGTCGAAAAGATTCTCGTCACCCACGGCCATATGGACCATTGCGGCCAGGCAGGGATGCTGGCGAAGGAACTGGGCGTGCCGATCGAGGGTCCGCACGAGGACGACCGGTTCTGGATCGCGCAATTCGCCGAAGATAGTGCGCGGTTCGGCATGGTCGGTGAAACCTTCGAGCCCGACCGCTGGCTGGTCGATGGCGACACGGTGACCGTTGGTAATCTGGTGATCGACGTGATCCATTGCCCCGGTCACACGCCCGGCCATGTCGTGTTCCACCATGCGCCATCGAAGCTGGCGATCGTCGGCGATGTGATCTTCCAGGGGTCGATCGGCCGCACCGACTTTCCTCGCGGCAACCATCAGCAGTTGCTCGATTCGATCACACAAAAGCTGTGGCCGCTCGGCGGCGACACGACCTTTCTGCCGGGGCATGGTGCGCACAGCAATTTCGCGCACGAACGGCGGACCAATCCGTTTGTCGGCGATATGGTGCTGGGGACGGCCGGCTGACGGCGCCCCCTTATTTCGGCGGCGCCACCACCATCGTTTCCTCGATCGCCGTCGTCGTGATGCTGGTCGGCGTCAGATACACGATCGCCAGCGCGCCGAGCGCCAGGCCGAGCTGGGTCAGCATCGTGATAATCGTGCCCGCCATGCGGCCCCACATCATCCCGTCCATGCCGATCGCGTGCAGGATGCGGCCGACAAGATAGAGCGCACCAACCGCCCACAGCCATGTCGAGGAACCAAGCCCGAGTTCGACCAGCGCGAGCAGGATCAGCACAAAGGCAGTGTTCTCGACAAAATTGCTGTGCGCGCGCATCCGCCGGGTGACCAGCTCGTTGCCGCCGTCACCGATAAAGACCTTTTCCCTGGTTCGCACCCGTCCGACCCGCACGCTGAGCCACAGGTTGAGCAGCGCCGCTCCGGCGGCAATTGTCAGGCTGATCGGCAAGATAATCATGTGCGTCCCCCAAATTGGCTGCCATCTCGATCGTGCAGCGGCCCGATGATGTCGCATTGCACGGGGCAATCGGCAAGCGCGATGCACATCGTGCCTCGGGGCTTGCCTTTGCGGGCAAAAACGCTATAGCCGCGCCCGATCCGGCACCCGACACCATCAGGCGTTGAGGCACCCTCCGGCAGAAGATTTTCCTGCGTCATTTGGGCAGGAACAGCCTTCGGCTTGGCGGGCGGGCCAGTCGTTTCCGGCGACGGAACCGACAAATCCGGGTAGCCGATTCGTGACACACTATTGAGAATGCAGGATAAATCATGGCCGTTCCCAAGCGAAAAACGTCGCCCTCGAAGCGCGGCATGCGTCGCAGCCACGACAGCCTGAAGGTTGAAGCCTTTCAGGAATGCCCCAATTGCGGCGAACTGAAGCGCCCGCACAATCTTTGCAGCGCCTGCGGCCATTATAATGGTCGCGAAGTGGTTTCGGTCGGCGCCTGACCGTTAGGCGGAGCGCAACCGGATGGTCCTGACACCGCGAATCGCAATCGATGCGATGGGCGGTGACGTCGGCGTGCGCATGATGCTCGCCGGCGCCGCCATGGCGCGCCACAAGCACGACGGTCTGCGTTTCATCCTCGTCGGCGACGAGGTGCAGATCAAGGCGGCGCTGGAAAACCATCCGAACCTGCGCGCGGCGTCGGACATCATCCACACCGATGGTGTGGTGTCGGGCGAGGACAAGCCGAGCCAGGCGATCCGCAAGGCAAAAAGCACCTCGATGGGGCTGGCGATCGACGCGGTGAAGCGCGGCGATGCCGGAGGCGCCGTGTCGGCGGGCAATACCGGCGCGCTGATGGCGATGGCCAAGCTGGCGCTGCGCACGATGCCGGGGATCGACCGCCCGGCGCTCGCGGCGCTGCTGCCGACCCTGGGCGACAATGACGTGGTCATGCTCGACCTTGGCGCCAATACGGAATGCGATGCCAACAACCTCACGCAGTTTGCGGTGATGGGCGCGGCCTATGCGCGCACTGCGATGGGGCTGGAACGGCCGCGCGTCGCATTGCTCAATATCGGAACCGAGGAACTGAAGGGCACGGACGAGATTCGCGATGCCGCGGCGATGCTCCGCGACGCCAAAGGGCTGCCGATGGAGTTTGCCGGCTTCATCGAGGGCGACAAATTGTCGCGCGGCGACGTCGATGTGATCGTGCATGACGGCTTTTCGGGCAATATCGCGCTCAAGACGATCGAGGGCACGGCGCGTTTCGTCACCGACCTGCTGCGCCGCGCCTTTACCAGTTCGACGCGCTCGAAAATCGGCTTTCTGATCTCGCGCCCCGCAACCGAATTGCTGCGCCACCATCTCGACCCCAATAATCATAATGGCGCGGTATTCCTCGGCCTCAACGGCGTCGTGCTGAAAAGCCATGGCAGCGCCGATGCCAAAGGGGTCGCCAATTGCGTCCACCTGTGCGCCGAGCTGATCGAAAAGGACATCACGCGGCAGGTGACCGAGGATCTGGCAAATTTCCGCCGCGGCGATGCCGCATGACCTTGCGCGCAATTCTGGCGGGTACCGGATCGGCGCTGCCGCGCACCCGCGTTTCCAACGCCGAATTGGCAACCCGCGTCGACACCAGCGACGAATGGATCGTCGAGCGCACCGGCATCCGCTTTCGCCACATTGCCGAACCCGACGAGACGACGGCGACACTGGGCGCCGCCGCGGCACAGCAAGCGCTGGCGGCCGCGGGGCTGGAGCCATCGGACATCGGCCTGATCATCGTTGCGACGGCGACCCCCGACAATACCTTTCCGGCGAGCGCGACAAAGGTGCAGGCGTTGCTCGGCGCGCCCGACTGCATCGCGTTCGATGTCGCGGCGGTCTGTTCGGGTTTTCTCTATGCTGTGTCGGTCGCCGACGCGATGCTGCGCACGGGCGCGGCCAAACATGCGCTGGTGATCGGCAGCGAGACGTTCAGCCGCATCCTTGACTGGGAAGACCGCACGACCTGCGTGCTATTCGGCGACGGGGCGGGCGCGGTGGTGCTGTCGGCAGAGGATGTCGACGACGACCGCGGCATCCTTGCGACGCGGCTTCATGCCGAGGGCAAATATTCGGGCATGCTCTATGTCGACGGCGGACCGTCGACCACCGGCACGGTCGGCCATGTCCGGATGCAAGGCCGCGAGGTGTTCCGCCATGCGGTCACCAACCTCGCTTCGGTGCTGGGCGAGGTGATGGCCGATGTCGGGCTGTCGCCCGAACAAATTGACTGGATCGTGCCGCATCAGGCGAACAAGCGGATCATTGATGCGACCGCCAAGAAACTGGGCTTGCCTGCCGAACGCGTCGTGCTGACCGTCGACCAGCATGCCAACACGTCGGCGGCGTCGGTGCCGCTGGCGCTCGACCTCGCGGTGCGCGACGGGCGGATCAAGCGCGGCGATCTGGTCGTGCTCGAGGCGATGGGCGGGGGCTTTACCTGGGGTGCGGCGGTCCTGCGGGTGTGACCCGCGGCTTTGCCGCATGAACTCTTCGCTCCATCCGTTTCAGTTTGGCGGATTAATTCGCTTTTGTTACATAGGGGCACGGGACTCGTGACGGTGGGGGCTGTCCGGGACCGTTTTCGATAATTTCGCTTCACGAGGGGGAAGGGACCATCATGACCGCAGGAACGCTTACGCGAGCCGATATTGCGACGCGGATCAACCAGCAGATCGGCTTGTCGCGCAACGAATCGGCGGCGATCGTCGAATCGATTCTGGACCATATGTCCGACGCGCTGGCGGACGGACAGAATGTAAAAATTTCGGGTTTCGGCACCTTTGTCCTGCGCGACAAGGCGCAGCGCATCGGCCGCAATCCCAAGACGGGGATCGAGGTGCCGATCCTGCCGCGCCGCGTGATGACCTTTCGCGCGAGCCAGTCGATGCGAGCGCGCGTTGCCGGTAAATAACCCGGGTTCTGGCCATGGCGGGGTTTGACGTGGCAGACGGCGGCGGCAAGGCATCGGGTGCCATGCTGTCGATCGGCGAACTGGCCGAGCGCATCGGGGTGCCGACGCATGTCCTGCGTTATTGGGAAACGCGCTTTCCGCAACTGAAGCCGCTCCAGCGCTCGGGTCGCCGCCGCTATTATCGCGCCGAGGATGTGGCGCTCGCGGAACGCATCCACCATCTGTTGCACGTGCAGGGGTTCACCGTCGAGGGTGCGCGCAAGGCGCTGTCGGACGGCAGCGCCAAGGTCGCTGTAGCGGCACCGTCGGTGCCCGCGACCGGGAACGGTGAAGCGAGCGTGCCGGTCGAAGCGCTCGTCGCGCTGCGGGCCAGGCTGGCGGCGGCGCTGCGCTGACTGTCAGGCGGCGGCGCGACTGGCCCCGCCGACGCCGATCAAGTTACCGATGCGGCGCGCTTCGACCAGAAGCGCGTCGGTGGTGTCGGCATCGGCGATCGAAAGCATGTTCGACGACAGCACGGGCGCCCCGCAATAATCGAAAATGCCCTGGTCGATCTGGGTCGTCATCGCCTGCAGATATCCGCGGCGCGTGTACATCTCTGCCCCCGCCGCGGCGACGGCCACGAGATGGACGCGCAGCCAGCCGAGCCTTTTATCCACCTTGCCGTCGGCGCTTTCGTCATAGGCCCAGCCGTTGGTGAAAACGCGGTCGATCCAGCCTTTCAGCAAGCCCGGCATCGACCACCAATAGACCGGATAGACGAGGATCAGGTTGGCGGCGCGTTCGATCCGCAGCTGTTCGGCGCGCGCGTCATCGGCGAGTGGTCCCTCGACGTTAAAGGCCGCAACATCGCCGCGCGAGAAGCGCGGATCGAAACCTTCCTCGCTGAGATCGGCGATTTCGACGCTGTTGGCGGGCGACGCAATGGTGATCGCACGCTCGATTTCGGTCGCTACAGCATGGGTCAAGGCGGCGCGGTTGGGGTGCGAAACGACGATCAGGCTGTGCATCGGTTTCATCTTTCGTGACGGTTGCGGGAGAGCGGCTTGTCGTTATATACTAATAGTAACATACTAAAGGTATATAGCATGTCAAGCCCGTCGCCGCCGAAAGTCGAGTCATCCTCGCGCCAGCGCCTTTCGCGCGACGACCGCCGTCGCCAACTGCTCGCGACCGCGTGGCGGATGATCGGCGAGGGTGGCGCCGACGCGCTTTCGCTGGGGCGTCTCGCCGAACAGGCGGGCATCACCAAGCCGGTGGTTTATGATCATTTCGGGACGCGCGCGGGCTTGCTTGCCGCGCTGTACAGCGACTTCGACCAGCGCCAGAGCATGACGTTCGACGCGGCGCTGGCGGCGAGCGACGATAGCCTCGAGGCCAAGGCGACGGTCATCGCCGACTGCTATGTCGAATGCGTGCTGCGGCAAGGCCGCGAGATTCCCGCGATTCTGGCCGCGCTGGCGGGATCGCCCGAAATGGAGCGGCTCAAACGCGACTTTCAGCTGGGTTTCATCGAAGACTGCCGATCGACATTGGCGCCTTTCGCGGGGTCGCAGGGGGTCGGGACGGCGGCTTTATGGGCGATGCTGGGAAGCGCGGAAGCGCTGTCGCATGCCGCTGCCGCGGGCGACATCGACGATACCGAAGCCCGCGCCGAACTGCGCGCGATCATTGTGGCGATGGTGGCCCGGACCGCGGCCTAATCATGATCCATCGCGGGCGCGAGCGTCGGGTCGAGGTCGCGGGGGCGGATGAAGGCGGCGAAGCGGGCTTGCCCCGTGTCAAGATCGTGCCAGTCGGCAATGTCGAGTTCGAGCCGCGCGAGTGCCGAAGTCGGTAGCTTTTCCTCGACCTCGGCGCGCAGATCGTTGCCTGCCGATTCGGGGACGAGCATCAGGATCAGATCCTCCAACCCCGGATTATGCCCCGAAATCAGCAGATGTTCGGCGTCGCGGCCGGTATCGCGGATGACGTCGATCAGCGTCGCGGCCGAAGCGAGGTAGATGCGGCGGTCCCAATGCGGCTCGATCATGTCGAGATCGGCCGCCGGCTGGAAGATGTCCAGCGTTTCGGTCACGCGCACCGCGGGCGAGGCGATGATGCGGTCGACGGGCAGCTTCTGGCGCTTCAGCCATTGCCCGATGATTTCGGCGCCGCGCTGGCCGCGTTTGTTGATCGGGCGATCGAAATCGCGCTCGACCTGGACGTCCCAACCCGATTTGGCGTGGCGCAGGATCGTCAAAGTCTTCAAAATCTTCCCCCGCGCGTTCGCGCTTAAGCCGTCGTCCGCGCGCCTTGTGCCGCAAACTTATGACGGTGAAAAGGCTGGAAAGGCGCTTTTTCTGCGTTCGACATTCGCGGCGGCAACATGATTGACCGCTTCGTCGAGCGGCAGGCGGCGGATCGGCGTGCCTTCGGGAAAGGCGCTGAGCAGGCGCGACGGAAAGCTGGGCGAGAGCATCACGAACTGGCCGAAATCGTCGGCGCGGCGGATCAGACGACCGAAGGCCTGCCCGATGCGGCCCCGAATGACCATGTCGTCATAGGCGCTGCCGCCCTGCGCCGCGCGCCGCGCCGCGTGCAATATCGTCGGGCGCGGCCAGGGCACCCCCTCCATGATCACCTGCCGCAGCGATTCGCCCGGCACATCGACCCCGTCGCGCAGCGCATCGGTGCCGAGCAGCGAGGCGTGTGGATCGGCGCGGAAGATGTCGACGAGGGTGCCGGTGTCGAGCGGATCGACATGCTGCGCATAGAGCGGCAGGCCGGCGCGTGCGAGGCGGTCGGCGATGCGAGCGTGGACGACGCGCAGCCGCCGGATTGCGCTGAACAGCCCGAGCGCGCCGCCGCCCGATGCCTCGATCAACCGGCTGTACGCCCCGGCGAGGGCGGGCAGGTCGCCGCGCGCAAGGTCGGTGACGATGACGACCTCTGACTGGCGGGCATAGTCGAACGGGCTGGGCACCGCGAAATGCTGGACGGCGCCGTCCATGTGGCGCGCGCCGGTGCGGATGTCGGCCTCGGTCCATCCGTGCGCGCCATGCCCGCTGCGCAGCGTTGCCGAGGTCACCAGCACCCCCTGCGCCGGACGGTAGACGATGTCAGCAATCGGGCGCGCGGGGTCGAGCCAGTGGCGGTGCAGCCCGCAATCGAACTCGCGTCCGTCATAACGGTCGATCGCCAGCCAATCGACGAAATCGGGGTCGGCGGGGCCGCCGACGCGTCCGAGCAGTGACAGCCAGCCGCCGAGCGTGTCGATGCGCGTGCCAAGGCTGTGCCGGGCGCCGTCAACCCTTGCCCGGGCTTGCCCGTCGAGCCAGTCGGGCGGATCGTCGACCAGCGCGTCGAGCCGCTTCCCCAGCGCCAGCAGCGGGCGCAGCAGCCCCTCCACCGCGTCGCTGGCGGCCGCAGCGGCAGCGACCAGCGCGGCGTCGGGATCGGCCAGCTCGGTTTCGAGGCCATAGCCCGCATCGGCGGTGCGGGTATCGACCGCGCGCGCATAGACCTGTCCGCGCACCGCCGCGAGCAGCCGCTCGATCGCGCCCCACGGGTCATTCTCGGACAGGCGGCCGAGCCAGCCATCGCCGGGAAGCTCGGCGGCGGCGGCGATCGCGGCCTGAATCGCGCGCTCGCCCGCCTCGTCATAGCTCGCGACATCGGCGAGCCGCGCGGCGAGCCCGCGCCGCCGCCCGCGCGACTTGCCCTCTGGCCCCAGCACCCAGCGGCGGATTTCGACCGCTTCCTGCCCGGTGAGCGCGGCGGCGAACATCGAATCGGCGGCGTCCCACAGATGATGGCCCTCGTCGAAGATCAGCCGCGTCGCGGGGGCGCCGCCGTCGCGCGGGCGTGCGGCCTGCACCATCGTCAGCGCATGGTTGGCGATGACGATGTCGGCCTGCGTCGCGGCGCGCGCCGAGCGTTCGATGAAGCATTTGCGGAAATGCGGGCAGCCGGCATAGATGCACTCGCCGCGCCGGTCGGTCAGCGCGGTGGTGCCGTTGCGGCGGAACAATGCGGGCAGCCAGCCGGGCAAATCGCCGCCGACCATGTCGCCGTCGCGCGTATAGGCGGCCCAGCGCGCGACGAGCTGCGCGAGGATCGCGGCGCGGCCCGAAAAGCCGCCTTGCAGCGCGTCTTCCAGATTGAGCAGGCAGAGGTAATTTTCGCGGCCTTTGCGCACGACGACTTTTTCGCGGTGCGTCGCGGCGTCGGGGTAGAGCCGCTCGGTTTCGCGCGACAATTGGCGTTGCAGCGCCTTGGTAAAGGTCGAGATGCAGACGCTGCCCGCCGACTGGTCGATCCATTGCTTGGCGGGGGCCAGATAGCCGAGTGTCTTGCCGATCCCCGTTCCCGCCTCGGCGACCAGCATCTGCGGTGCGTCCTTGCGCTCGCGCGGTTCGAAGATCGCGGCGGTGGCGCGTGCATAATCCTGTTGCCCCGGCCGCCGTTCGGCACCGTCGCCCGTCAGGCGATCAAGCCGCGCCGTGACGTCGTCGGGGTTGATCCGGACCTGCCGCGGCGCGGCGCGCGGCGGCACCTCTTCCCATTCGGGCAGGCGTGCGAACAGCCAGCGTTCATTGGCATCCGGCACCGTCAGCCGCGGCTGGACGAGCGGCGCCCATGGCCAGCGCTGGCGGGCGAGCGCCTGCATTCCGTGCCAGGCGCCCTCGCGTTCGGGCCAGGCGGGATCGTCGATCCCCGCGAGCATCGCTGCGGTCGCCTGCGGCAAGAAGGCGGCGATGTCATCCTCGGTCTTTGGCGCGGCGAGGCCGATCGCCGCCGCAATTCCCGCCGGGGTCGGGACCGCAAAGCGCGCCGGGTAGAGGAAAGCAAAGAGTTCGAGCAGGTCGAGCCCCGACAGCTCGGGATAGCCGAGCCGGTCGCCCGTCAGCGTGGCGTTGAGCAACAGGTGCGGGGTCGCCGCGACCGCCGCAATCGCCTCACCGCGCCCGACGCGCTGGACGCGGCCCTGCGCATCGGCAATCCAGATGCCGACATGGCTCGCATGGATCGCGGGTAGGGAGAGGGGATCGGGCGCCACCGCGCCAACCTAGGGACAAAAGGCGAACGCGGCAAGGCGGCGCCAGCCTTTCTCTCAATGTTTCGGTGCGTTCGACGCTGCCGGATTCAGCTCAACCCGCGACGACCGAACATCGGCGCGCGGTTGCTGAGGAAGATTGGACCGGGGTCGATGATCATCGCATTTTGCGCCCGTTTCAAAGCGTTATAGAGTGGACCGTAGGTGAGTTCATAAGGGAAGCGCACCCCCATCCGGTCGACTTCGGACCACATGACCACGGCGTAGGTCACATCGCCCGCATAATGGATCTCGCAGCGCGAGCGCGCCGGCATGCTGGCACCCTCGATCCGCGCGCCGCCTTCGGATAGATCGGTGATCTGCCCTTCGACAAAATTGAGCACGCCGTTGACCGTCACGTCGAGTGCGACGGCGGTTCGGGCCTGGCGGCGTGGCAGCGGAATGCGGGGTGTGTCCATAGCGCGATGCTAGGCCCAATATGGTAAATAATCCGGTAACGATAAGGCGCGAGAGGGTAATCGCCCGGTATATAGAGGGCGGCGCGCGGCGCTCCAGCGGGCACAACGGCCGCGGCGAGGTGAGCGCGGGGATCCGTTCCAGACAGCGCCGCGGCAGTATTGCCAGTGCCCGCCGATCATGGTCTAACCCCGCCATGGTCCGCTCGATCATCCTTTATGGCACCGGGCTGGCGGGCGCCGCATTTCTGCTCGAGTGGCTGAACTACAAACATGTCGTGCATCGCTGGTCGACCGAATTCTATATCGTCGGCATCGCGCTGCTGTGCGTGACGCTCGGCATCTGGGCGGGCAACCGGCTGACCGCACGGCCGCGCCAGGCGTTTGCCCGCAACGATGCGGCGATTGCGGCGCTGGGGCTCAGCGCGCGCGAATGCGAGGTCCTCGAAATGCTGGCGGCGGGTCACGCCAACAAGGTCATCGCGCGCCAGCTCGAAATTTCGCCCAACACGGTCAAGACGCATGTCGCGCGGATATATGAAAAGCTGGCGGTCGCCAGCCGCACGCAGGCGGTGCAAAAGGCGCGGACACTCGACATCCTGCCGTAATTTCGGGCGATAACTGCCAAATCACCCGTTCGGGCGATAGATTTCGTCCGTTGTTCCTGCCCAGTTCGCACGGCAAGCCAACTTCAGGGGAGAGAATAAATGGGCAGGATTATTGCAGTTTACGGCGTCATCGCGGGCGTCGTCGTCGCCGTCGGCATGTTCATCAACATCAATTTCGTCGCCAGCTATGGCGCGATGGGGATGGTCGCCGGCTATCTGTCGATGCTGGTCGCGCTGATTTTCGTGTTTGTCGGCGTCAAACGCTATCGCGACGTCCATCTGGGCGGGGTGATCCGTTTCTGGAAAGCGGTCGGCGTCGGGCTTGGCATCGGGCTCGTCGCTTCGCTGTTCTACGTGTTCAGCTGGGAGCTATATATGTGGCTCACCGGTGGTACCTTCATGGCCGAATATGCCGCCAACCAGATCGAGGTCATGCGCGCGGACGGCAAGCCTGCGACAGAAATTGCGCAATTTTCCGCCGAGATGGATGCCTTTGCCGAGCAGTATAAAAATCCGCTGTTTCGCATGGCGCTGACGCTGACCGAGATATTGCCGGTCGCGCTGCTTGTTGCGTTTGTGTCGGCGGCGTTGCTGCGCAAGAGCAGCTTCATGCCTGCAATCCAGCCGCGCGGTTAGGATCGATGGGAAACGGGCCGGCCCATCCGGTCCGCTTCCCATCCTCGCCGCTTGCCGCTATGGGCGCGGCATGACTGACCTGCACCTTCAACCTTCGCTGCGCGAGTGCGCGCTCACGTCCAAGGCCTGGCCGTTTGAGGAAGCGCGCAAGCTGGTCAAACGTTATCCCGAGGGCAAGCCCGGCGGCGCGCCGGTGCTGTTCGAAACCGGCTATGGCCCGTCGGGGCTGCCGCATTTCGGGACGTTCAATGAAGTATTGCGCACGACGATGGTGCGCCACGCCTATGAAGCGCTCAGCGGCGGCGCGCCGACGCGGCTGGTCGCCTTTTCGGACGATATGGACGGGATGCGCAAGATTCCGGACAATGTTCCGAACCACGATATGCTGCTGCCGTTCATGGGCAAACCGCTCAGCCAGGTTCCCGACCCTTTTGGCACCCATGAAAGTTTTGCTCATCATAACAATGCTATGCTGCGCGACTTTCTGGATCGTTATGGCTTCGAATATGAATTTGTCAGCTCGACCGAACGCTATCGGTCGGGGGCGTTCGATGACGCGCTCAAGAACGTGCTGCGAAACTATCAGGCGATCATGGACATCATGCTGCCGACACTGCGCAAGGAACGCGCCGCAACCTATTCGCCGGTGCTGCCGATCAGCGAAAAGTCGGGCGTGGTGTTGCAGGTGCCGATCGAAGTGGTCGATGCCGACGCGGGGCTGATCCGTTTCGACGACGAAGGCGACACCGTTACCCGGTCGATCCTCGGCGGCGCGGCAAAGCTGCAATGGAAGGTCGACTGGGCGATGCGCTGGGTCGCGCTTGGCGTCGATTATGAAATGTCGGGCAAGGATCTGACCGACAGCGTCACCCAGTCGAGCAAGATCGCGCGCGCGCTGGGCGGCCGCCCGCCCGAAGTCCTGATTTACGAGATGTTCCTCGACGAAAAGGGCGAGAAGATTTCGAAGACCAAAGGCAACGGCCTCGCGCTCGAGGACTGGCTGACCTACGGCCCGCCCGAAAGCGTCGCCTTTTACGCCTATCGCGAGCCGAAGCGTGCCAAGCAGCTGCATCTGGGCATCATCCCGGGTACGGTCGACGAATATTACAAGTTCCGCAGCCAATGGCACGAACAGCCGCTCGACAAGCAGCTCGGCAATCCGGTGCATCATATCCATAACGGCGCGGTTCCCGCCGAGACGCCGCCGGTGACCTTTGGCCTGCTGCTCAATCTGGTCGGTGTCCTGGGAGTCAGCGCTAGCCGCGAACAGGTGTGGAATTACCTTGGTAATTATGTCGCGGATGTCGCGGATGCCGCGGTTACGCGCGATCCCGAGCTCGGCGCGCTGATCGACCATGCGCTGGCTTATAACCGCGATGTCGCCTCGGCTTCGCTCGTCCGCCGCAAGCCCGAGGGCAGCGAGGTGGCGGCGCTGCGCGAACTCGACGCGGCGCTCGCGGCGCTCCCCGCCGACATGCCGGCCGACGAGATCCAGAACATCGTGTACGAGATCGGCAAGAACGAAGCCCATGGCTTTGAAAATCTGCGCGACTGGTTCAAGGCGCTGTACGAAACGCTGCTCGGGTCGAGCGCCGGGCCGCGGATGGGCAGCTTTATCGCGCTGTTCGGGATCGACAATACGCGGCGACTGATTGCGGAAGCGCTGGCTTAGGGAGATCGATGTGGCGACTTATGAACTCGCGCAGATCAACATCGCGCGCTTTCGCCTGCCGCCCGAGCATGTCGCCAACCGCGACTTCATGGACGCGCTCGACGCGGTGAACGCGATTGCCGAGGCCAGCGATGGTTTTGTCTGGCGGCTGACGGGCGAGGGCAATGATGCAACCGACGTGCCCGTCGACGACGATCCGCACGTCATCGCAAATATGTCGGTGTGGCGCGATCTCGATGCACTTGCCGCCTTTGTCTATCGCCAGCCCGGCCATCTGGCGATCATGAAACGGCGCAAGGAGTGGTTCGATCCCATCGGCGTGTATCAGGTGCTCTGGTGGGTGCCGGCGGGGCATCGCCCGACTGTCGCCGAAGGTCTGGCGCGGCTCGCGGCGCTGGCGGCGGAGGGGCCGACCGCAGTGGCCTTTACGTTCAAGCAGCCGTTCGCCGCCCCCGATGGCACGCCGGCGCTGCCCGTTCAGGATGAATGCGCGTGATCGACATCTTCACGACCGGCGGAACGATCGACAAGGTCTATTTCGACGCGCTGAGCGAGTTCCAGATCGGCCCGGCGGCGATTCCCGACCTGCTGCGCGAAAATAATGTCCACGTCCCGCACCGCGTGACGCCGTTGATGCGCAAAGACAGCCTCGAGCTGGACGATGCCGACCGCGAGACAATCCGCGCTGCGGTGGCCGCAAGCGATGCCGACCGCATTCTCGTGACGCACGGCACCGACACGATGGTCGTCACCGGGCGCGTGCTCGCGGGGATCGCGGGCAAGACGATCGTGCTGACCGGCGCGATGCAGCCCGCGTCGGTGCGCGCGAGCGATGCCGAATTCAACGTCGGCTTCGCGCTGGCGGCGGTGCAGACGCTGCCGCCCGGCGTCTATGTCGCGATGAACGGGATGATCTTTGACCCCGAACGGACGGCGAAGGATCGCGCGGGCGCGCGCTTCGTTCAGGAAGGCTGATCAGCCCGCGGCTGTGACCTGCCGCAGCACAGCGGCGTAGCCCGGCGCAATCGTCATCGCTTCATTCTTGCCGGCGCGGGCCAGCGCCGCGTGAACCTGCGGCAGGCGATAACAGGGCACACCCATGAACAGATGATGTTCGGCGTGGTAATTCACCCAATATGGCGCAACCGTGGCGCGCGCCAGCCAGCCTGCGCGGGTGGTACGGGCATGGGTGAACGGATCGTCGCTGCCGGTCGTCGTGCAGGCATGTTCGGCGATGTTGCGGACGCGCAGATAAAGTTGGAAGGTCGTCGCCAGCGCGGCGAGCCACAGCAGATAGGGCGTCCAGCCGTAAAGGGCGAGTGAGGCGCCCAGCAGCACCGCCTGCACCACCAGAAAACGCCCCACCGCGCGGGTCACCGCCATCGCCCCTGCGACGTCGATCGTCGGTGACGTCATGCCGTCGTCCGATTGCTTGTTGAACGGCGTCCCCGCCTTGGTGTCGGCACCGGTTTTGGTGGCCTGTTCGCCGCGCAGCATCGCTTTCAGCCCTACGAGCGCAAAGCCGAACTGGGCAAAACGCTGTTTGAAGAAGGTCTGCCCGGTCAGGTCGCGCAGCATCTTGCGGCGCAGGCTGGCGCGCGTCGTCGGGAAAGGTTTCGACAGCGCGAGATCGGGATCCTCGGGCTGCTGGGTAAATTTGTGGTGCTGGAGATGATAGGTGCGGTACGCGATCAGGTCCGATCCGACCGCGGCGCCGGTCAGCCATTGGCCCAGGAAGTTATTCACTTTCCGGTCCGGATGGAGCGCGCCATGCGCGGCGTCGTGCATCAGGATCGCCAGGCCGAGCTGTCGCCCGCCGACAAGGACCACCGCGAGCAGCCACGCCACCGGATTTTGCGACCAGGCGGCCAAGCCGACCAGACCGATCGCGACAATCCACGCATGCGCCACGAGCCAGACCCCCCGCCAGCGCGACGGCGCGGTGATCGCGGCCCATTCGCTGCGGTCGAAAAAACGGTCTGGCGGAAAGAGGCGGACGGCGGGCATGGGGTGACTATAACGAGTTGCGATGCGAAACGGAATAGCGTCCATAATGGCACAAGAACGGGGTTAACGGCTCCGTCAAAGTAAGGATTTGGCAACCCTTGTCCGGCCAGTGCAGCCTGCGGACCAGGCGAGCAGGACAGACGGAACATTGGGGGTTCGGCAGAATATCATCCGGCCGGCGGCCGACGACCAGATGCAGGACGAATCGCTGTTCGATTCGCCCGAATTTGTGACGCGCCTGCTGCGTGTCGCGCAGCTTTGGCACTATGTGCTCATCGGCCGGGTGCTGGTGTTTTTCACCCTTGCTTTCCTGCCGGGAATGCCCGGTTTCCTGGATCAGCCGGGGCAATGGCTGGTGATGGCGGCTGGGCTGGTTTGCGACCTCGTGCTGACGGTCGTCGGCCAGTCGATGCGGCGGCGATCCCGGGTATCGACCGAACGGCTGCGCCGGCTGGCGATGGCGGCGATGTCGCTGATCGCGCTGGGATCGTTGCTGGGCGCGGCGGCGATGTTCGCCGCGAGCGCGGTGACGACCGGAGGCCATCATTTCGACGCCTTTACCGCGATCCAGATCGGGTCGCTGCTGGTGGCGGCGTCGGCGGCGGCGATCGTCCGGCCTGCCTTTTTCACTTTTGCAGGCGCGACCGCGCTGGGCGGGGCGGTCGGCATTGCATCCTGGTCCTTTGCGATCGCCGGTCTGGTTTTCCTGGGATTGCTGATTGTGATGATGCGCGAGGACATCCGCCACCAGCGCCGCTCCACACGGGCGCGGCGACACGCGGTCAGCGACCAGCAGCGCGCCCTGAACCTGATGCGCGATTTCGAACGCGCGGGACGCGGCTGGTTCTGGGAGACCGATCGCCACGGCCAGCTCGTCTATATCTCGCCGACTGTCGCGGCGCGGCTCGGTTGCGATGCGTCCGACCTGCTGGGCAGGCCGTTCACCGACATGATCCGCAAGCGCATCGGCAATGACGAAAATGAGGAACGGACGCTGGGCTTCAGCCTGTCGTCGCGTACTCCGTTCAAAGAACTGACGGTGCAGGCCGCGGTCGCGGGCGAGGAGCGCTGGTGGTCGATTTCGGGGCATCCGATCAGCAACGAGCTCGGCAATTTCCAGGGTTTCCGCGGCAGCGGCACCGACCTGACCGACAAGAAACGGTCGGAGCGTGAGATCAACCAGCTGGCGCGCTACGACACATTGACCGGGCTCGCCAACCGCGCCCATATCACCGACCTGCTCGAACGCGCGCTCAAGAGCCATATCGGCCAGCCGCAGCCCTGCGCGCTGTTGCTGATGGATCTCGACCGGTTCAAGGCGGTCAACGATACGCTGGGGCACCCCGTCGGCGACCAGCTGCTGCAACAGGTCGCCGGGCGGCTGACCCAGATCGTCGGCGACAAGGGGCAGGTCGGGCGGCTGGGCGGCGACGAATTCCAGATCGTCGTGCCGCAGATGAGCCAGCCCGAAAAGCTGGCGGCGATCGCCAATGCAGTCATCCTCAGTCTTGCCAAGCCCTTTGCGATCGAGGGCGAGCAGGTGCGGATCGGGTCGTCGATAGGCATCGCCGTATCCGACGGGCGGGGCGTGACCGCATCGTCGTTGGTACGCAACGCCGACCTCGCGCTCTATGCCGCCAAGGATGCGGGGCGCGGTGTCTATCGCTTCTATGCCGATGCGATGCACAACCAGGCGAGCGAGCGTAAGGCGATCGAAGACGCGCTGCGCGACGCGCTGGCGAAGGACGAACTGCGGCTGCTGTACCAGCCGATCGTCGATGTCGGCAGCGAGCGGATCACCGGGTTCGAGGCGCTGATCCGCTGGCACCGCGCGGGCGAAGGGACGATCAGCCCGTCGAAATTCATCCCGATTGCCGAGGAATCGAACCTGATCGTACCGATCGGCGAATGGATTATCCGCACCGCTTGCGCGAGCATCGCCTTGCTCGGACCGGGATACCGCGTCGCGGTCAACGTTTCGCCGCGCCAGTTCGCCAACGAAAAATTGCCTGCGACGATCCTGAGCGCGGTGTCGGCGGCAGGGATTCGTCCCGAACAGCTCGAGCTGGAGATTACCGAGGGCGTGTTCCTCGACGAAAGCCCCGAAAATCTGGCGATGTTCCAGAAACTGAAGCGCACCGGGGTGCGGCTGGCGCTCGACGATTTCGGGACCGGCTATTCGGCGCTCGGCTATCTGAAGAAGGCACCGTTCGACAAGATCAAGATCGACCAGAGTTTTGTCCTGGGCGCCGCCGATCCGAGCAGCATGAACGGCGCGATCATCTCGTCGATCGTCGGGCTGGCGACGGCGCTGAACATGGAAACGACGGCCGAGGGGGTCGAGACGCACGACGATCTGGCGCTGATCCGCGGGCTGGGGTGCAGCCATGTCCAGGGCTATATCTATGGCCGCCCCATGGAACTGGCCGAGGTGCTGGCGCTGCTGCGCGAGGGCGGCGGCCGGGTCGAGGCGCGCGGGTACAAAAGTGCGCGCGAGCCGCGGGTCACCATTTTTCGCACCATCCACGTCGCGAGCGGCGGGCACCAATATGAGGCGATCGTGCGCAACATGTCGCCGCGCGGGGCGCTGGTCGAAGGCTTGTGGAATGTGCCGCCCGGAACCAGGCTGACGCTCGAGTTCGGCGGCGATCATCGTTTCGACGCCGAGGCGCGCTGGTCGCAAGGCAATCGCGTCGGGGTCAAATTTGCCGCCGCGGTCGATCTCGACGCACTGCTGGGGCCGAAGCCCGTCACGGCCGCGCGCCGCGCCGCCTGAGCCAGCCATCGCAACAAAGCGCCTAAAAAGAGGGGCCGGATGAACCGGCCCCGTCAGTTTGTCTTCGGGTAATCGAAAGGACTTACCAGAAGAAATCGTAGATCACGTCAACCACGCGGCCGGTGTAGACATCGACCAGCAGGGCGTCGTCATAATAGCGGATCCAGCGATAATCGCCGTAGGCCGGCGGCAGGCGATAATACCAGGGATCGTTGATCCAGTAGCGCTGGCCATAGAAAAGCGAACCGAGCGTGAAGCCGATGCTGAAGCGCGTGTAATTATAGCCGCGGTACGGGTTATAATAGCGCGGCATCCGGTAATAATGCCGGTTGCGCTCGCGATAATTGCGCCAGTCGTAACGACGGTCGCTGCGCCATTCGCGGTTCCAGTTGTTGCGACCGTCGCGATAGCGGCGATCGACGCGGTTGTTGTTGTTGCGATCATAACGACGATCGATCTGGCCGTCGCGATTGCGATCGTACCGCGGGTCGCGGCGGTCGATGCGGTTGTTGTCGTTGCGGTCCCAGCGACGATCAAGGTTGCCGTCGCGATTGCGGTCGTAGCGGCGATCGACCCGGTTGTTGTCGTTGCGATCATAAACGCGGTCGATCTGACCGTCGCGGTTGCGGTCCCAGCGGCGATCGGGATTGCCGTCGCGGTTGCGGTCATAGGCACCGCCGGGGCGCCCGTCGCGCTGCTGCGCCGCGCGCTGCTGTTGCCACTGCTGGCGTTGCGCCTGGCGCTGGGCGTCGTTGCCGCGCTGTTCGCGCTGCTGCTGCCACTGCTGGCGCTGGGCTTGGCGCTGTTGGTCGCCGCCGCCGCCGCGCTGTTGGCGCATTTCGCTGCGCGGCTGGCGCTCGGGTCGCGGTTGCTGCGTTTGCTGGCGCTGCACGCGCGCCTCGCCGCCGCCGCGTCGCACTTCGGGGCCGCGCGGCCCGCGGTCGCCGCGGTCACCGCGCTGCGCCACCTGGATGCGTTCGCCCGATGACTGGGCGGCCGCAGGGGCAATGGGGGTCAGGATCGTTGCTGCGATCAGCACACCCCCGAACATCTTCTTCATCTTGCCATTCTCCGACTCGTGTCCCGCTTGCTGGAGACGCCAGCCGGGATGATGAATCAACGGTTACCGGACACAAGATGATCGATGGGTGAACCGCACTGTTGCCTGCGGTTCAGCTACATGAACGGCGCGGTTCAATTGCGGGGCGATGGTCGCAGCGCGGGAACCGCCCGCGCGGCGTCTTCGGGACGGATCCCGGGCGGCGGCGCCGCGGCGATCCGTTCCTCGCCGCGCAGCACGCGCCCGGCGCGACGGATCGCGGTGCGAATGCGCGGATAGGTGCCGCAGCGGCAGATGTTGGTGATCGCGGCGTCGATCTCCGCATCGCTCGGGTTACTGTTCGAACGCAGCAGCGCCGCGGCGGCCATGATCATCCCCGACTGGCAGAATCCGCACTGCGGCACCTGCTCGGCAACCCAGGCCTGCTGCACCGGGTGGCTGCGGTCGCGCGACAGATTTTCGATCGTGGTGACAAAACGCCCCTCGCATTCGGCGATCGTCACCAGGCAGCTGCGGATCGCCTCGCCGTCGATGTCGACCGTGCAGGCGCCACACTCGCCGGTGCCGCAGCCATATTTGGTGCCGGTCAGGTTCGACGCGTCGCGCAGCGCCCACAGCAGGGGCGTTTCGGGGTCCATCCGATACTCGACCGGGCGGTCGTTGACCGAAAATTTTGTCATCGCGCCCCTGTTAGCGCCATTTCGGAATTAGTCACGCCAGCTGGAATCGATCTTGTCGACCTTGCGTACCATCGCGTCGAACTCGGCCTTGCCCGACTGGCCGGGGATGGCGGCCATATACAGGTCGCGCTGGTGGACCTTGATGACATCTTCGTCGACCAGGACCGGCTTGCCCATGCTCATCGTTGCCAGCTGGATCTCGCACGCCCGTTGCAGCGCCCAATATTTGATGAAGGCGTCGGTCAGCGATTTGCCCATCACCACCGGGCCATGGTTGCGCAGCATCAGGATGCGCTTGTCGCCAAGGTTCTTGACCAGCCGCTCGCCCTCTTCCTCGCGGACCGTGACACCTTCGAAATCATGATAGGCGAGCTGGCCCATGAAGTTGCAGGCGTAGAAATTGGTCGGCTGCAAACCGCCCTCCAGCCCGCACACCGCCATGGTTGCAGTGGTGTGGGTGTGGATGATCGCGTGCGCGTCGGGCAGGACGCGGTGGAACAGGCTGTGCTGGACGAACCCCGCCTTGTTGACGTGCCAGGGGTTGTCGGCGTCGACCTTGTTGCCGTCGATGTCGATCTTGATCAGGTTCGATGCGCAAACCTCGCTGAAATGCAAGCCATAGGGGTTGATCAGAAAGGCCCCGTCCTCGTCGGGAACCTTCACCGTGATATGGTTGAAGATCATCTCGTCCCAGCCCATCATCGCGAAAATCCGGTAGCAGGCGGCGAGTTCCTGCCGCGCCGTCCATTCGGCTTCGCTATACTTACTGTTGCGCTTGAGCTGGGTTGCCATAATCCTGTCCCTCGGCTGATTGGTTTCGTCCTGCTACCTATGCCATAAGCCGAGGGGGCGGCACAATCCCGCAAGCGGACGGGCCGATCCAGCAGCGGGGCAGGGCCACTTGCCGCGCGGGGGCTTGCATTTCGCCGCGAATCTCTCTAGTTGGCCCGACATCGGAACGTCGCGTTATCGCGGCGCTCTTTTTATTGCCCGAATATCGGCGGTTTATGGCGAACCGGTTTGCCCGGTGCCGAAATCGTTTTGACGAACAGGAGACGACACGGCGTATGCAAATCATCGTTCGCGACAATAATGTCGACCAGGCCCTTCGCGCGCTCAAGAAGAAGCTGCAGCGTGAGGGCGTGTATCGCGAAATGAAGCTGCGCCGTCATTACGAGAAGCCCAGCGAAAAGCGTGCCCGCGAGCACGCCGCCGCCGTCCGCCGCGCCCGCAAGATGGAGCGCAAGCGGATGGAGCGTGACGGGATCAAGTAAGACCCGTCCTTTCAAACAGGATCCTGATCGTGAAACAGGCGCTGCGGGCAACCGCGGCGCCTTTTTCGTTGGGGGCAAGCGGCACTGGCCGGATGGGGTGGGCCACGGCCTCCCCATCGTAAGTCGATGGGGAGGATTCTGGAACGTCCGCTCCCCATCGCGAAAGCCGGCACCAATGCAATATTGCCTCTGGACCGTCCGGCGCCGCACGGCCTATAGGCCTCGCCAGCATTTTCGCCCCGGCCGGGGCAGCGGAAGGATCATCCAGGATGAGCGTGACCACGGTTCCATTGCGCCCGGTAAGCAAAAAAGGTCTTTGGCTGATCTGGATCGGCGTCATCGCGCTGATCGGCGCGGCGGCCGCCTTCGCCTGGCATGTCACGCCGCGGATCGGGTTCGAGGTCGTCAAGGAAGGGACGGGCGCAAGCCCCACGACGGCCGACGTCGTGCTGGTCAAATATGAAGGCAAGCTCGACGACGGCACCGTTTTCGACGCCAATGAACAGGCGCCGATGCAGGTCGCGGGCGTCGTTCCGGGATTTGCCGAAGCGCTGACCCGGATGAAGAAGGGCGGCGAGTACAAGATCACCATCCCGCCGCAACTGGGCTATGGCGACCGCGCCACCGGGCCGATCCCGGCGAACAGCACGCTGCACTTCACCGTCACCCTGCTCGATTATCGTTCGGAAGCCGAAGTGCGTGCGATGCAGCAGCAGATGCAACAAATGCAGCAGATGCAACAACAGCAGATGATGCAGGGCGGCGAGGGCGCGCCGCCGCCGGGCGCGCCGCAACCCTGAACCCACGACCTGGAAAGGACGCGAGTGACCTCAGTTCGGCTCTGGGGCCGTCCCGTCCGCGGCCCCCGCATTGCGTTCGGCCTCGCGCTCCAGTGCGACCTTGATCATCGCGACAATCGGATCGGCCAGAAACAGCCCCATGATACCGAGCAGCGCGCCGAACAGGATCTGCGCGCCGAGGACGAGGGCGGGGGCCAGGTCGACAGTCTTTTTGGCGACCATCGGCACGATCAGATAGCCGTCGACCGTCTGGACGATCAGATAGATGGCGATCGCCCACAGCCCCGTGTCGGTCCCCGCGGAAAAGCCCACCAGCACTATCAGGATGCCTGACACGATCGCGCCGATGTTGGGAATGAAGGCGAGCAGACCGGTGAGCAGGCCGAGCAGCGCCGCCATCGGGATGCCGACCGCCATGCAGGCGAGCCAGGTCCCGACCCCCTCGACCAGCATGCCGAGCAGGCGCCCCGCCATCAACCGGCGCAGCGTGAACCCCATGCGCGCGGTGGTGATGTAGAAATCCTGGCGATGCTTCATCGGCAGCATCCAGGCAAAGCCGCGTTCGTACAACCGCGGTTCGATCGCGATGAACACGCCAAGGACCAGGATCATCACCAGGCTGGTCAGCGCGCCGACGACCGATCCGACCGCCGCGGTGACGCGGCCGAGCGTCCCGGCAAAATTGTCGGAAATCGTCTTGGTATCGATCTGGAAATTGCCCATGCCATGGTCGCTTGCCCATGCCGCCAGCCGTTCGACCTGCGCCATCACGACGCTTTGCAGGCTGACCGCCTGCGCCGCGATCTGCGATCCGGCGAACATCATCGTCCAGGCGATGAAAGCGAGCGCCGAGAGACAGACGATCAGCAGCCGCCAGCCGCGCCCGATCGGCAGCACGCGGCCGAGCAGGCGGGTGCCGCCGTCGAGGATCGCGGCCATGACGATGCCGGCAAAGATCAGCAGGATCGGCTGGATCAGCACGACGCACAGACCGATCAACAGCGCGAGGCCGAGCCAGACGCTGGCGCGGAGCAATTCGGTTCGAACCGGTTGGCTGCGGATTTCGGTCGGGCCGGGAGCTTCGACGTGCGGCGCGGCGGCGGGAGCTTTACGCGTTCCCGCCGGTTTCCGTGTCGCCGCCATGCCGATGCTCCCTATTGCGTCTCGCTGCTACGTTCGGGCCGCAGGTCGGTTCCCGCACGGCCCGATCGCAGCGCCTGGAACCAGCTCAAGGGATTATACCATATCGCGGTGCCATCGGTCGAAAAGCTGATGATCTCGGCGCGGCCCGCAATGCTGTCGAACGGCACCGCGCCGCCCAGCCCCTTGAGTTCGGTGGCGACGCGGCTGTCGGCGCTGCCGTCGCGGTTGTCGCCCATCAGGAACACATGGCCCGCAGGCACTTTGACCGGGCCGTAATCGTCGGTGGTGTAGCCGGGTCCCATATCGATCGTGTCGAAGCTCGCCCCGCCGGGCAGGGTTTCGCGCACGATCGGCAGTTCCAGCGTCGCGTTGCCGCTGATGTCGCGATGAACGAAACGATAGAGGCTGCTGTCGGGGCCGGGCAGGTTGGGATCGACCGGGATCGACAGCATCGGCTGGACCTCGCGCTTCACCGGCTTGCCGTTGATGCTGAGCTCGCCGTTGGTCAGCTGGATGGTATCGCCGGGCAAGCCGATCACGCGCTTGATATAATCGATCCGCGTCACCGGATGTTCGAGCACGACGATATCGCCGCGCTCGGGCAGTTTGGCGAACAGGCGGCCTTCGGTTTTGGGCGCCAGATGGAAGCTGACCGAGGCATAGGACCAGCCATAGGGATATTTGCTGACGATCAGCCGGTCGCCGTTGCGCAGCGCCGGCATCATCGAATCGGACGGGATATAGAAGGGCTTGGCGACGCAGCTGTGGATTGCGAGCACCAGCAGCAGGATCACGACAATGTCGCGGATCAACTTGCCCCAGCTGCCGTCGTCCTGTGATGTCTTCTTCGCCATGGTTGCCGGTCAGTCCTTGATCGCTTCGATGATGACGAACGCCTGCGCCCAGGGATGGTCGTCGGTCAGGGTGAGGTGGATATGCGCGCTGTGGCCGGGCGGGATCATCGCCGCCAGCCGTTCGGCGGCACCGCCGGTCAGCGCGAGCGTCGGCGCGCCCGACGGGGCGTTGACGACGCCGATGTCCTTCATGAACACGCCGCGTTTGAAACCGGTGCCGACGGCCTTGGAGAAGGCCTCCTTGGCGGCGAAGCGCTTCGCATAGGTGCCCGCGCGGGTGAACGGACGGCGCGCGGCCTTGGCGCGTTCGACGTCGGTGAAGACGCGCTTCTCGAACCGCTCGCCGAACCGGTCGAGCGAATTCTGGATCCGCTCGATATTGCAGAGGTCGGAGCCGAGGCCGATGATCACAGCGCGCCTCGTGCCTCGTCCATCAACGCGCGCATCCGGCGCACCGCGTCTTCCAGCCCGGTAAAGATCGCCTCGCCGATCAGATAATGGCCGATGTTGAGCTCGGCGAGCTGCGGGATCGCGGCGACGGGGACGACATTCTCATAGGTCAGGCCGTGCCCCGCATGCGGTTCGATGCCATTCTTCCACGCGAGAGCGGCGGCGTCGGCGATGCGGCGCAGTTCGACCGCGCGTTCTTCGCCTTCGCAATGCGCATAGCGTCCGGTGTGAAACTCGACGACCGGGGCGCGAAGTCGCATCGCGGCCTCGATCTGGCGCGGGTCGGGTTCGATGAACAGGCTGACGCGAATGCCCGCGTCGGCGAGGCGCGAGACGATCGGGGCGAGGTGGTTATGCTGCCCCGCGGCGTCGAGCCCGCCCTCTGTCGTGCGCTCCTCGCGCTTTTCGGGGACGATACACGCGGCGTGTGGTTTGTGGCGCAGCGCGACTTCGACCATCTCGTCGGTCGCCGCCATTTCGAGGTTCAATGGCAGGTCGGTCGCCGCCTGGATACGTGCGAGGTCGTCGTCGCGGATGTGGCGCCGGTCCTCGCGCAGATGCGCGGTGATGCCGTCGCCGCCGACCGATGCGACGATTTCGGCGGCGCGCACCGGGTCGGGATGCTCGCCGCCGCGCGCGTTGCGGATCGTCGCAACATGGTCGATGTTGACGCCGAGGCGAAGGCGGCCCGTCAATTCGCGCGGCTTCCGGGCTTAATCGCCGGCGTACCGGCGAGATGTTCGGGGAGTTCGTCCGCGGCATAGGTCGGGAAGTTGATCGCGACGAGCGGATAGAAGGGGACGCCAAGGTCGATGTTGCTGCCCGCCGAACGATCGACGAGCGCAGCCTCGGCGACCACTTCGCCGCCCGCGGCGGTCACGCAGGCCATGGCTTCGCGCGACGACAGGCCGGTGGTCACGACATCCTCGACCATCAGCACCTTGGCGCCGGGTTCGATGGTAAAGCCGCGGCGCAGTTCGAACGTCCCCGTCGGGCGCTCGACAAAAATCGCCGGCTTGCCGAGCGCGCGGCCCATTTCATGGCCGATGATGACCCCGCCCATCGCGGGTGACACCACCACGTCGATCGACTGTTTCAGGTCGCGCGGCAATTTTGCGGCGAGCGCGACCGCAAGCCGGCCGGCGCGGTCGGTATCCATCAAGACCCGCGCGCATTGCAGATAATATTCGCTGTGCCGTCCGGACGAGAGCAGGAAATGCCCTTGCAGCAAGGCGTCGGCGGCGCGGAATTCGGCCAGGATTTCGTCGTCGGTCATGGGAGATTGATTCTTTTGTTCGGGGCGTTGCCCGTGGCGGGCGCGCGGGTTTTGGCGGCAAAGATTATCCCGCCGCAAAATAGTGTTAGAGATGCTTGAGGCAAGCGGCAAGCGGGTCTATAGCGCCCGCGAGATTCAGCCCGGCTTGCGGCTGTCGCGACGCATGTCCGACGGTTGGCGAGGCGGGCCGAAGCACGATAAGAACAACAGGCAACGGGCGGCACCAGTCTTATGAAGAGCTTGAAAACCCTTGTAATTGCGGCGGCATTGTCGCTGGGCGCGGCGGGCGCCGCTCATGCGCAGCAGGCACCTGCGGCGGCTCCGGCCGAAGCGCCTGCGGCTGCAACCGCTGCGAATCCGGCGCCGGTCGCCGCGCCGGCGGAAGCGCCCGTCGCCGCGCCCGCGACGACCGATGCAGCGGTTCCCGCAGGCGACGCGACCTATGTCCCGCTGAAGCCCGAAGCCGGGGTCGGCCAGCCGATCGACCGCGGCATCGATTTCCAGCCGCAGGTCAGCCCGGTGGGCGAGCAGGCCTATTGGTTCAACAATGTCATCCTGCTGCCGGTCATCACCGTGATCTCGCTGTTCGTGCTCGGCCTGCTGCTCTGGGTTATCTTCCGTTACCGCGCCAAGGCGAACCCGGTGCCGTCGAAGACGACGCACAACACCTTCATCGAAATCATCTGGACCGCGATCCCGGTGCTGATCCTCGCGGTGATCGCGGTGCCGTCGATCCGCTTGCTGGCACAGCAGTACGAACCGCCGTCGAAGGACGCGCTGACGATCAAGGTCACCGGCTATCAATGGTATTGGGGCTATGCCTATCCCGACCAGGGCATCGGCGAATATGTGTCGAAGATGCTGCCGAAGGATGCCGCCGAAGCGGCCGGCGAGCCTTACCAGCTGGCGGTCGATAATCGCATGGTCGTCCCCGTCGGGCGGCAGGTGAAGCTGATCATCACCGGCGCCGACGTGATCCACAGTTTTGCCGTCCCCGCCTTCTGGACCAAGATGGACGCGGTCCCGGGCCGCGCCAACGAAACAACCTTCACCGCGAACAAGGTCGGCGTCTATTACGGCCAATGTTCGGAACTGTGCGGCGTCGACCACGGCTTCATGCCGATCGCGGTCGAAGTTCTGCCGGTCGACAAATGGGAGGCATGGGTGCGCTCGAAGGGCGGCAACCCCGCGGGACCCGTGGAGGCAACGCCCGCCGCCGCTGCCCCCGCGCCGGCTGCGACGCCTGCCGCCGCCCCGACCGCCGCACCCGAAGCTGCCCCGGCAGCGGCTCCCGCCGCCGCGCCGGCCGCCAAGAATTAACAAGGGGTCCGACAGATGACCGATATTGCTGCAACCGCACCCGCCCATGGCCATGCCGACCACGCGCATGATGATCATGACACGCCGGGCTTTTTCGTCCGCTGGTTCATGTCGACGAACCACAAGGACATCGGCACCCTATACCTGATCTTCGCGATCATCGCCGGCATCGTCGGCGGGGTGATCTCGGGGATGATGCGCTGGGAACTGGCCGAGCCGGGCATCCAGTATCTGACCGGCTGGGCGCAGTTTTTCGACCCCGCCGCGGGCGACGTCCAGGGCAAGCATTTCTGGAACGTTATGATCACCGCGCACGGCCTGATCATGGTGTTCTTCATGGTCATGCCCGCGATGATCGGCGGCTTCGGCAACTGGTTCGTGCCGCTGATGATCGGCGCGCCCGACATGGCCTTCCCGCGCATGAACAACGTCAGTTTCTGGCTCACCGCCGTCGCTTTCGTCATGCTGGTCGGGTCGATGTTCGTTCCGGGCGGTAGCGGCCTTGGCGCCGGCACCGGCTGGACGGTTTACGCGCCGCTGTCGACCAGCGGGTCGGCAGGGCCGGCGGTCGACATGGCGATCTTCTCGCTCCACCTTGCGGGTGCAGCGTCGATCCTGGGTGCGATCAACTTCATCACCACCATCTTCAACATGCGCGCACCGGGCATGACGCTGCACAAGATGCCGCTGTTCGTGTGGTCGGTGCTCGTCACCGCCTTCCTGCTGCTGCTCGCGCTGCCGGTGCTGGCCGCGGCGATCACGATGCTGCTGACCGACCGCAACTTCGGCACCACCTTCTATGATGCGGCGGGCGGCGGCGATCCCGTGCTCTACCAGCATCTGTTCTGGTTCTTCGGCCATCCCGAAGTCTACATCATGATCCTGCCGGGCTTCGGCATTGTCAGCCAGGTGATTTCGACCTTTAGCCGCAAGCCGGTGTTCGGCTATC